>Ga0308159_1000037_pt1 | contig 622643 bp, 570 predicted proteins | sample PhyCR1_FD_201040 | JGI IMG/M metagenome (GOLD analysis project Ga0308159, IMG submission 201040) | Phyllosphere microbial communities from UC Gill Tract Community Farm, Albany, California, United States - DLSLC.R1 | ecosystem: Host-associated > Plants > Phyllosphere > Unclassified | place...
CGTGTAGTTCAAAGAATTTCCTTCGCCTTTAAGCTCATTGTCTTTCTCTTGTCCCTGGAAGCCGTAACGATAGTCATCGGTTGCTTTATGTCTGTTTGGCACGAGCATTCCAAAAGGATAGTAATCTAATTGCTTTGAAATCCTTTAAATACAAGAACTTTTTAGTATTTTGATTATTGTAAAAATACGCTTTTAGGCATTTTTTTGCATTTTCAAAGTTATAAAAACGTTTGAATAAATAGCAAGTGAAACTCAATAAAATGTGAATCTTTTTTTAAGAAAAGTATTTCTTTTTTGAATCTTTTTTGTGTTAAAATAAATTATATTTGGCATTAAATTAACAAACCAAATTGTATGAAAAAAATCCTCTTAAGTATGCTCTTAGCAACTTTTAATTTATCAGCCCAAACTGTTTTATTAGAAGAAAAAATTGATAAAGAAAATTCGCCTCGATATTTTCAATATCTTCCAATATCAAAAAAAGTAGCTTTCTCTGTTAGTTCTAAATCAAAAGGGCATTCTTTCTTTAATCTAGATAGTAATGGAAAAAAAACATTTCTTTATGAAAACAGCGAAAGAAATTATTGTCATTTTTCAAGAACCGAAAAATCTTTTCGAATGGATGATCCTTCAGACAAGAAATCTCCACGACATGATGTTTTTGTTTTAGATGGAATTGAGCAAGTGGTTACAGAAGAAAAATTCAAAAACCTAAACTTTAAGTATTTTGGAAAATACAATCGAAACAACTTTTATGATGCTTCTGGTTATAATGATGGTATTTCTAATTCTTTTAATGATCTTTACATTGTAGGTTTTTCTAATGCTGAAAATAGTTGGCGCATTAACAGTTTAGAGAAAGAAGATATCTTTTTAGAGGTTATTGAGATTAAAAGCAATACTAGTAAAAGAGTACAGTTGGAAAAGCCGGATTTTACATTGTTGAAGGGAGATCAATTTGCTAAAAATGATTCTGATATAAATTTTGCATGTAGGCTCAACAATAATGACAATTTTGATATGATTACTAAATCACTTTCGGCAGATTTAAAGACCGTGATTTTGTATAAAGCAACTTATAACTTTGATGGTAAAAGAGTAAGAACTCAACCTTTCGTCATGCAATTAAGTGATCGTAAAATTTTTGTCAAATCTACTAATGGAGGCGGAGTGCAGACCGACACCTCGACTCCAAGCATGCAAAGTGCTCGTTTTATGAACGAATCATATTCTATAGATGTTCTTTCGATAAATAATTACTTTAAAGATCGCGAAAACGGAGACATGTACATCTACGGACTTTTTAATGAGCAAGAAAAGCCTAAAAAAAATGATGGCAAAGCAAAAGGGTTTTATGTTTTTAAATTTGATAAAAACGGAAACAAATTATGGGAATCTGTAAACTATATAGAGGGCAAAGATTATTTTGAAAGGATCAAGGGAAGCGCTGCCTTCCAAGTAAATTTATCAGAATACAATAAAAATCTTATCTTTTCATGTTCAATAAATTCTTTTACAGAATTTACAAATGCGGCAATAATTGACAAAGCCTCGGGTTCTGTGCTTAAAAGCAGTTTTATTGAATACAACAACAATTTAAGTCATGGTAATTACAAGTACTTTCTTAGCCAAACTTATGATTGTAAAGAATTGAAGAATAAAACCTTTTCTCAAATAGGTTTTGCGGCTGTAAGTATAAATTCAAAAGTTATGGATTACCTGAAAAGTATCCCAGAAAAAGGAGATAGATTGTATTTTGAAACACTTTATTCTGACGAGGGAATCTGGATGGTAGAAACAGATAACAAGAAATATTATAAAGTAATTTTGTTTACGGAATAAGTTCGTAGTTTAATTTAACCGTACTTATTGAAATGTTTAAAAAAAATCATATAAAGCGTTTCTTTAGCATAATTTAACTTTTTAGATTAGAAATAAACCAATTTTTTTCGCGTCATTAAAACAATAAAACTCTAAGAATAAATCTTTTTTCAATTAGTAGAGCAACATTAGTTTCGTTATTAGTTTTTACCTGTCAAGATGCTGCAAGATTTTCTGGTGGTATTGCCATTTTTTTATACAAAAAAATAATTAGCCTTAATGCTCTATGATAATTATCTTTTAGTGTTGTGTTAGTATTAGCTTTTAATGCATATACAATATTAAGTTGTATTTTGTATGAAAAACAGATCGTTATTGTTTTATATTGCATATCGCAAGATGTGATATTGTTTTGTAGGAATATATATGATTCAAATCTAGAATTTCATATGTGTTTTGTTTATTTTTTTACTATAGTCTCCTACAATTTAACCATAAAAATTGAAAATTAATGGATGAGATAATTGAAACTTATAATGAATGGAAAGAGGCTTTGAAGTAGAAACCTATTTCTTTTATGGATGTCAGCGAAATTTAGATTTAAGTTTCTCCATATCTTCCATTATATTAACATCCAAAACCTTTGCATAATGCTGAGTCTGTTTAGTATTGGTATGCCCCATCATCGCTGATACGTTTTCCAGTCTTACTCCATTTCCTAAAGTAACAGTTGTTGCAAATGTATGTCTAGCAACATACCAAGTAAGGTGTTTATTTATTCCACAGACATCAGCAATTTCCTTTAGATAGGCATTCATTTTCTGGTTAGAAATTTTAGGAATGAGCCCCTTCTGCTGATTTCTGTATTTAGAAATAATTTTCTCAATGGTAGGCAGGACTGGGACATTGGCTCTAATCGCAGTTTTGGCTCTGCTGGTCATAATCCATAAATTTCCATTTGAATCTTCAGATAAGTTTCTTTCAGTCAGCTCCAAGGCATCAACAGGTGCATATACTGTGTAACAGCTGAAAAGAAATATGTCCTTGACCTTTTCCAGACGGGGCGTTGAAAATATTTTATTCTCGATTGTGTTGAGTTCCTGCTGGGTTAGGAAAACAGCATCTTTTACGCTAAGCCTGCCATCATAAACGTTGAATGGGTTTTTTATAATCAAATCCATTTTAATGGCATAATTGCATGCAGTTTTATACATTTTCATATATTTTACCACTGAATTGTTTTTGATGCCTGTCTGGTCTTTGAAACTGCTCTCGTATTTAAGGAACTGTTCCAGTTTAAACACAAACGAGCTGGATATTTCAGATGCGGGCATATCTTCCTTTTTATAGGTACTGGTAATGAAATCCAAAAGTAAATCCTTCGCTCTTTTGTACTTCTGAAGTGAAGCCGTTGCGCGTTCTCCAGAATTGACTCTTTTGGTGAAGAATATATTGTATGTTTCCATAATTGAAATTATGGAAGGGCCTTGAGGCTGGCCGATTTTGACTTTTCCTGTAAGTTCAGCTTTTAGCAATTCCAGATCAACGTCAGGGTCAATTCTGAAGAGTTCTGTAAACTTCTTTTCGGCATTCAGCTGCATGAGATCAAGAGAACTTTTGATTATCTTTTCTTTTTCTGCCTTCAGTGTATTTTTCAGATGGTTTGTCTGAATCCATCTTTGTTTCGAGATAAATTTTCCCGAGGAGATTGTAATCCTTTTGTTTTTATAGGAAAGTCTTAGAATAATAGAGGATTCTCCGTCTCGGTTAACCCTCTCGGATTTTAGCAAGAAAATTGTTTTTAACATGTTATCTAGTTTTAAAATTAATAATCAAATTGAATTAAAAATTTTAAGAGAGCCCATTGATACCAGGGAATTCCCGAGGAGTTCTTTTTATTTTGGTCACCAATTTTGTAAAAAGTGACCCCAAAAAAAGTGGGGTACTCATTGGGTGACTACTTTTTGATAAAACATGTGCTTTTTGAAAAGTGTGTAAAATCGAAAAAGCCTTTAAACACTAGTGTTTAAAGGCTTTTGATTTTTAAAGTTTCTTTTGAAACTTCTACTGGCGGAGAAAGAGGTTCTTCCACCTACCTTGAAACGTTAACGTTTACTATACTTCCCAGAGGTTACTTTTTGAGGGTAATCAATAGAGTAACTCTCAATTGTTTTACTATTAATTCACTGTTAATGTTTAATTGAGTTACAAATATAGAAACTATTCCTTGTAATTTTTTATTATGTAATAATTGATATTAGGGAATCCTTGGGAATCCCTCTTTAGAAACAGAAGTTTACAAGAACTTTGCAGTAATATTAATCTAAAAATATAAAATTATGAACAATGAACTAGAAGAAATTGATTTAAATTTAATTCCATTAACAATGAACCTATTAATTGATTATTTAAATGTAATGTATGAAGAATCTGCAGATTTGTCAGATGAAAGTTTGAGAAGTGAACTATTATTTCTAGCTAAAAATAATCAGCTAGAGCAATTAATAATAACTGAAGCACAAATTAACAGCGGTTTGTAAATCTGTATAAAAAATAGCCTTGATATTCAAGGCTATTTTTTATTCATACTTTAGAAAGAATCCGTAAAATAATTGATATCATGATATAATATTGAATTTATTCATGTTTCAACTATTGATGTAAAAAAATATTAATTCATATTTTTCATTATCTGAATAATTCTTAAACATTCATTCATTAAACCTTTGTCTTTAATCTGTGACGTTGTATATGGTTTTGTTGATGAAAGGCTAGGTTGTAATCTGTCAACTTCTCTTCCAGATTGTTTTTTTGTGGATGCTCCAGTTGGATGGTCTGTACTGGTTCTGATTTTATTTGATAGCTCTTTTTTTCTATTATCCTGTTTTGTCCAATTCTGTGCAAACACAATCATTTTATCCAATATTTCAATTTTCTGTTTGTCTTCATCATTGGATAGTGAATGATGATTTGAAAATGAATTAAGTTTTGCTAGTTGTGATTTAGTTGCTTTTTCAAGTGCAACATACCTAAGAGCTTCTTCAAATCCTTCAGGTTTTTTGTCTTTTAAAATATATTTATTAATGTTCTTTTTAAGTTGGTCTAATACACTTGGTGGTATTGTGATTAATTCATTTTGTTCCATGTTTCTCTTTTAGTATAAATATCTCATGAGAAGCTGATAAGTCGTTTTTTTTTTTTTTTACTCAAAAATTCCCAAAAAAAAATTTTTGGTTTTTTGGATTCTATGAAGTGATTTTGGAAAATTCAGGAAAGAAAATAAAAATTAACATGGTGATTTAAAAAAAAATGTTTGATGACCTAACCGTAGGTGTACATTTTAGAATAGGTGTTTAAAAAGTGGAGTCATGGATTCTCTGGAGAAAGCTACCGATAGTGAGATTTTGAATAAATTATTTCTTTTATTTTATCTTCAGTTAATTCATACTTATCCCTAAAGCTAATTTCTCCCAACTCTAAAGCTCTATCCTTCATATATCGGAAGTATTCATTAAATCTACCTACCTTTAAGGTTATGATGACTATTTGAGTATTGTTTTCAAGTTCGTGCTTTATATCGTCCACATAGAAGTAATTAATTGGTATTAAAGCACTAACAAAAGGCAAGCTTATACTATCACCAATTCTTGGTAAGTGCGCTAGATAATCAACAGTAAATTGGCAACTATGCTCAAAGTAACTTATATAAAAGTGATATAAAACATTTTTAAAGCTTAAATTTAATTTACGCTCATAAGTGAAAATTTCAGTATGCATTTTTAATAAAATTTTCCTTAATGCATGGGACTTTAGTCCAGTAGCTACTTCAGCATCTTTTAGTTTCGGATACGGAATATTTAAGTCCTCATTTAGATAATCTTCAGCTAATATGAATTCAATTATGGATTGGTACTCTTTTCGCCCTTTAAAAAGTTCTTTTAATTGGTTAACAATAAAAATAAAGTCAATTATTATTTGTTTAATAGATACTTTAACTTTCATAATTATTAATTTTTAGAATAAAATTAATAATAACGTAGTATGGGAATGTAAATAACTAATTGAATAATGAATTAGTAAGCGTTTATTTTAAGTAGGTTGCTTCTCAAATCTGCTTAAAGGTAGTATCGAAACTAGAATATGAGTTACTGGTTCTTTGCTTGCTTATTGTATTTTATATTACTATTATGGTTTAGCCTGAGGTTGAATTATAGCATTATTACCTAGATTGATAATATTGCTGTTACCTTCATTTTTTATTGAAATATTATTTATTGAAGTTGGAATTGGGTTAAGTACCGCATTTAGTTCTTGGAAATATTCTTTTTCATTTTTTAGCCAACCATTAAGGATTTTAATGTATTTCATTTCCATTTTACTATAAACGTGAAGAAGTGAAACTTGTTTAATCCTATGAGCTTCATTGATTATTTCGAGCTGATGTTTTTGAGCATCAGCAACTTTTGTTGAATCAATTTTCAATAAAAAAGTTTTTGTGGTGTTTATTAAAATTTCGACAAATTCTCCATTAGTACGGGTTTTATATTTTGTAAGCTTAGTAAATCTATTGTAATGCGGAGAGTGCATTAAATTACCTAATGGGAAAAATTTTTCCAATTTCTCTTTTTCTTTAATTACACTTGGAAGAGCCTTAACCCATTTTAGATAGGTTCCATGTAAAATATTAATGTCTGTCTTAGCTTTTTGTTCTATGCTTTTTTCGGTTTTAAAACGTTCGTCAATAAATTCAATTAACAATTTCCTTTTCCAAAGTGGAAAATTGTCTTTAAAATCATTGTGTTTTAGATAATGATACATATGACCAATAAAATCATTTAATCCAACCGTTGGCGTACCGAAGCTGTCAAAAACGTAATCAAAATAATCAGTAATCTGCCTAAACCAGTCATCTTTTTCAAGATTTTCCTCTATGAAGCTCTCTAAATAAATCCACTGTGTAACAATTTTTTCAGGTACATGGCTGTAAAGTTCTTTTTTAAACCAATCTTTCTTAATTAATTTTCTATGAAAATCACAGCAATCAGGAAATTTATCGAATTTGTCAATAGCAATTGATTTTATTGATTTATGGAACTCACAGCAATTAGGATAATCTTTCGGGGTATCAACAGTACTATGCGGTAAAGTGTCAAATCCCAAATCCCAAATGTCTTCACCATCGATAGTAGCAAAATTTTTAGTAACCAAATCGTTAATAAACTTATTTCCATCTTTGATTTCAAAATTAATATTACGATTCCCCATTTTAAATTAAATTACGATTATCACCAGTATTTTTAGTATTTTTCGTTTCGAACGCTCTTTATTACTATTCCCTTGCTAAAAGAGGTTTGAGACTAAATTTAATCCTTATTTTCGAAATTACAATCTAACACGTATTGAATCCATTTTCCAATCAATACGTATGCCCAAATCGAATGCATTGGTATCTTTAACAACTGTTATTATTTATAATTGGTGGTGCTGTAATTTTTCACCATTCACTCCCTCTCCAATGACCTAGCTCGTGATAATATTCATCCTTTGAAATAAATAAAGATGCTTTGGGCTTCAGTAAAGTTGTTAAATCTTGCCAATTTATTGGATTGCCACTTTGATTTTCTATTTCAAATTTATAAAAGTAAAGTGTCGTGATTAGTAAAGCACCTACACAATTGAAAGCATTTTTTAAGTAGCTTCCTCAAAGTTGTGAGTTCTATCGTGCTTAATCTTGTTATTAGCTGTCCACCAGTCTGGGCTATTATTACCGATATCAGCTTTCCAATTTATCCATGGATTACTTGTCATTCCAAATCGAGGTACTTGTATAATTTCGTCAAAGAATTCAGGTAACTTTTTGTTAATGATTTCTCTATAATGTTTTATATTTTGCGGGTCACTTTCAGGGTTTAATAAACGACAAAATTTTTTCATTATGCCATCAACTTCTTGAGTTCCCAGACATGATTATTCTAGCTAATTCAATGGAGAAAGTAGCGTTATTTGCTTCAGTGAATTCAATATATCTAGAAATTTTTTCAAAATCATTTTCAATTGCCAAGTAATAATTCCAGTGAATATTTGTTTGACTATAATGTATTCCCATTCTTTTCGATTTTTAAAATTACACATAACCAATTACCCAAATCAACTGTGAAAGTGTTAGCGTTAATGTTTCTTATTTTATTCCGTAATATTCCTTAGCCAAAGTTGTTAAAAGATTAACTGAGATTCCATTTGCAATTTTTCCAATTCCATTAAGTGACTTATTGATTATTTTTGAAATCCAACCATTAGTTTTTTCGCCTAATCTACCGTTTTCACTGTTCATTTGTTCATTTTGAACAATTTCGGCTATTTCTGCAATATCTTCTTCTTCGATTCCTTGTTTACGTAGTTCGCTCTGTAGTCTATTTGTATCACCCTTATAAAGAGTTAGATTATTTTCAATTTGATTATTTTCTCCCGTATTAATGATATTACCATCACCTGTATTATTAATTGTAGTATTCATTTGATGAATTATTGTTTGATTATTAGTTTCTGCTTGTTTGTTAAATGTTTCTATTTCAATATCATAACCAAATTTTTCGGATATCAACATTACGAATTCCAGTAATTTTGTTCTTATAGCATTTGGAATTTCAATTACGATATTAGAATTTCCTGATAATCTTGCTGAAATTACATCTATTCTTACATTAGTTTTATATATTTTTCTCGCAGGTTCTTGCAAAATATGAAGCATTTCCATTGGTAATGATGTAGCGATTTGTCCTTCAGAATCACCTTTGTCACTTTCACGTGCAAGTTTTTCAACTGCTGAAATTCCTTCTCTAACGGAAATAAATTGCAGAGCTGAGCGATAGGGTTCTTCAAGCATTGAAACTGGTAATTGGCCTGAATGATGGCTTTGATAAGCTTGCATCTCTATATAAAGCGTCGCTATTGTTTTCCTGTATTCTGGGATTTCTTCTTCTTTTCCTCTGTACCCATTTAATTCATTATTAGTGTAATGAATAAGTTCTTGATTTTTAATTAGTCTTCCAAAATAATTCAATTTCATTAGTGCTGAAGTTAAGCTTTTGTCAGTGTTAACTAAATCGTCTATAACTTCTTGAAGTACAAAGGGTTTTTTCATTTACATATTGTTTTTTAGTAATTCTGCGTAAATATTACCGCTAACATTCTTGTACTAAAACGAGTTTTGGATTAAATTAAGCCCCATTCTAAATACAAAAATAACTTTCCATTAAACCAATTGCCCAAATCCGTTGTAGATGTTGAAAAGAAGTGTCATATTTTTAGTTGTGATGTAATTATTTTGTAAAATACTTTTAGCGCATCTCTTTCATCTTTTCCAACATAACTATTATGAGCAACTAAACATCTTATTTTGTATAATTCTTCAACCATAACATTTAGCCAATGTTCATTTTGTTTGGGGAAATATTTACCAAAAACAGCCCAATTACCAACCATAATTTTACCTAATTCGATAAAATCACAATAAAACAAATCGTTATCTCCTCTAATTGGTAAATATTTACTCTCTTGTTCACTTTTCTTTAATTTGTCAATCGTTTCTTGAACTTTCCTTGGAATTAGTACCGATTCTGTCTTAGAAATTTCTACAATAAAAATACGTAACGAGTTTTCTATGCAGTATAAATATAAATATACTTCGGACATTTCTTTTCCTTTTTCTTGAATATCTCGAGGTAAAAGATTTAAGTGTCCGAAATTTACATTTTGCTGAATTTCCTCGATTGAATCTAAAAGTGAATCATCGTCATTTAAAAGAGGAGAAAATATTTCATTTATGAATTTTCTGCGTTCTGCATATCCACCTTTTGTCTGCATTTCTCGTCTAAATTCTTGTAGAGAAGCGCAAATTTTAAGCTCTTTCGGTCTGTTAGTTTGATATTTTTGAAAAGTCAAAAGGTCAATTCTTAAACTTGTATATTCAGTTTCATTTTCCGAATTTATTGTCACATCTGTTGAAGCTCCTGTAACAAGTATTTTTAATCTTTCTAATTTTTCAATATAATTCATCTCTAAGTACTTGTTTTATCCCACATTCGTATATACGAAAGATAAGTATATAGGCGAAGGTTTGTTCCGTTTTTCTTATTCCAAAAATACTCCAAAAATATTACAAATTATCAAAAGGGCTTTAATTTATTGAATACTTTTTCTGCTTCCAAAACAGTGTAAGTTCTACTATTTTTAAGTTTCAATATTTTTTATTAAATGTGAAGTTGGACATTTAAAATTCTAGCTTTAAATGAGTTTTATCTCCTTTTTTACTAATTATTTTTTCTCGACTGTATTTAATAATGTTTTTACTTTTTTTACTGTATTGGGAGAAACTTTATAAACAATATCTGATGCCAATTTTGCAATTTGTCTAAGTGTTAATGTTGGATTGATTTTAACTCTTTAATTACTTTTTTTATGTTTTGTAAGGGTTTCAGCTGGATAATTAGCTTTTAATAGTTTTTTTTAGATTACGGTCTCAAGGAAAAAGATACTAGTAAATTAAACCTTTTTCGACTTCAATATCATTAATGTTTTTAGCTTGTTTAAAATATTAATTTAAAAATAAGCTATGAAAACAAAAAACAATTATCAATTTGAATTTTCATTATTCATTAATGATAAAATTATTTGTCAAAGATTCTTCAATGATTTTGACTACAAGAAGAAGCAAATCGATTTTGATGTCGCAGTAGATATTGTTACTGTCACCACAAATTCGATAAAGGCTTTTCTAAAGGCTGAATCAATTGAAATACTTTGGAAGAATTATGATTCCTTTAATCCAAAAAAAATATTCAATAATGAACCTAAAAATGATTTATTTAAAATTACAATAAGTTATAAGTCTAAAATTATTGCTTCAAGTTGTATAGAGGGTCATGGTTATCCTCCAAAAGGCAGATATAATGTAGATATTCGTCCAATCATACCAATTATTATCTCAAATATTCGATTCAATTTGAAGTAATAAAAAAACCTTGCTTTCTTTTCGAAGCAAGGTTCTATTTTTTAAATTGAGTATATGACTAAGAAATTAATTATAACTTATTTTCATAGTACTTTCTATTTACAAATAAAGCTTTAACCCCCATTTTAATACATATTCTGTTTACCTCAGCAGAGGTAAGCTTATTGGCATCCTTTACTTTAAAACGATGTTCAGTTTTATCTTCTTGATGTATGATTTTGATTTCCATTTTTATAAACTCATATAAATATCATCCAACTCTTCTTGTCTGATTCCTAAGTATCTTTTTGTTATTGCTGGTGATGAGTGATTAAATAATTCACTCAAATATAACAAAGCTTTGTCAGTTTCATTGTTGTTAATAAATACAGCTCTCCCAAATGTCTTTCTGAGGCTGTGCGTAGATATGGCTAATGTCTTTGACCCAAAAATTTCTTTCAGTTTTCGATTTACATATTGCTTACTATAAACTGTATTTTGGTTTGACGTAAAAACAAATCCTTCGGTGTCAGGATTTCTTTGTTTTAATATACTGTACGCTTTTTTTACATTATCATTTAATTTGATTATTCTTTTCTTATTAGTTTTTGATTCAGATAAAGAAATAGAATCACTTTCCAAATCAGTAAATTTTAATTTTAGTATATCAGAAATTCTTAAACCTGTATTTATTCCAAAAACAATCAAAAAACCTAATTTATAGTTTTTATCAGTTTTGATAAGTTTCATTGCTTTATTCAATGTTGAATCAAAATTCATATAATCGCTTGTTGTAACAGAATTTTTCAGGCTCATAGTTGTGATGATTTAAATATTAGTAATAAGTTTCAAAAACAATTAAATAATTTTAAAAGTGAAACTTTTTTTATTTGTTAATTTGTGTAAAATACTTAAGTTGTTGATAATTAATACTTTATGTAAATAAAAAAGTTGTTCTATTGTTAGAAGTGAAACTTTTTTCAATTCTTACTTCCCTTCAATCCAATCTATGACATCTACTAGCATATCACAGTAAGCACCTTCAAAAGTTTTAACTACCTCTCGATTTTTGTTAATGAATATTATTGTATAATCATCTACCCAACGCAAACAAACCTTAATCCAACCTTTATGATGAAGTCCCGAGACCTGAAAAGCTAATCCACCTTCAAATTCTTTGCTTTCGCTGATTGATGAAAAGTTTTTAGCTCCCCAAGCTATTAAGGCACTTTTGTCAGAATATTTAATTTGCTCTAAAATTGTTTGAGCTATCTCCATTGTTCTTGACGAAGTTTCCATTTTGTGTTTTAAATGTTAGTCTAAAGCTCCAAAGCTTCTTATGAATCCTTCTGTCGAAGTTTGATTATAAAAGCTTTCAAATTGTATTGCTGTTACTGATTCTGTTTTGATTAATTCAGTAAGAGCCTTAATTGATTTCGCTCCAACGATGCCAGCTTTAGTCCAAACTTGATTGATACGGAAATCATTTCCTTTTTTTTCCTCTTCCAAGATTGCGTTGCCAAAATCTTTCAAATTGAAGTATGGTCTGTACCCTTTTGTATTAACCAGCTGAAGTGTTAAGCCTCTCAAGTTTTCTTTGATGTCTTTAATTCCAGATTTAAATTCAGTTGCTTTCATAAATAAAGTGTTACTTAATTAATACAATACAAAGTAAAGCATTGTTTTACTTAAAAACAAATAATACTTCATTTATTTTTTAAAAAATTAAGTGCTACTTTATTTTTTCTATATTTGTAAAAAATATAAGTATGGAAATTCTAAGATTAAAGGAATTAATGGCTCAAAAGGGAATGAGCCGTGAAGATTTGGCAAGTAAAGTTGGAGTATCAATGACTACTATAAGTAATATTAATTCAGAAAAGAATTTACCGTCAATACATTTGTTATTGCAAATAGCTGAAGCCCTTGATGTAGATATAAGGGAAATGTTTGTTTCGACTAAAGGAAATATTATTACAGAAAGTGAAGTAAAGGAAGCAAAATCATTATTAGAGAAAAGTCTTCAAATTTTAAAAGGAAATATTTAAATATTTCCTTTTAAAAACATCAATAACTTGTAATTAAAACGGGTTATTGGAAATCTTAAAATTGATAAGAGAAAGATAGTGGCTTTGGACCCAATGACCCCGAAAACGAATATGATAATAGTAATGTTGCTGTGTGTTGGTTTGCAGAATACCTTTCTAGTAACTGTTAGGTCGGGTTTTGTTTAATTTTTATATGCCCATTTTGTATAAGTTCTCGAACAGAAATTATTTTATTTTTTTCTTTAACACTTAAGTCAAGAATGTAATCAATCGGAGTAATGAAGGATATTGGTTCTTCATCATCTGGAAGTGTAAAGCCACTAGAATTAACTCCCACTATAAATCCATTTTTAAAAACTGGACCACCACTTGCTCCACTATCAACTCTCATATTTGTTTGATAACAACGATTTCTGACAACTGGTGAACCTTCTTTATGATAATCTATTATTTGTCCTTTCGATAGTCGTGAAGTAAAAGTAAATTCTATTTCTAATTCATTTAAATCTTCACTTTCTGTATTTGGATATGCGTATGTATAAATTTCATCATTATTTTCCAACGCTTTTAAGTCCAAGATACAATATCTTGATATTTCGGCTTTAAAACTTTCGGCATCTATTCTTTTTTCTCCAACGAGTCCAACTAAAATATCTGCTTTGGGATGGTAAACTAGTTGTTTGACTGGTCTTATATAATTTGAACCATCCTTTGCATTGTGAACACTGTATAAGGTCTGCTCCATTTTCCCATCACTATCCATAAAAACATGTTTAGCAGACACGAATGCTCCGATTGGATTTATAAAAAAACCTGTGCCTAAACATTTCCATTTTTTATTTTGTGGCTCATATGTTACTAATGGGAATACTTCTTCTGTCATATATTGCTGTTGTTGTTCAAAATCTTACATAAATAATAGAGTCAGTAAAAGAAATTATTCAACTTTACTATCTTCTCCTTCGTTATGAATCATTATGAATTTTTCATAAAACGTCATATTGGCAAAAGAGTTTATATTAATCATGATTTTTTTGGAATAATTAAAACACAAATTTAAAACCATTTCAATTTCTTGCTCAGATGTATCATTACTTGTTATATAACTGTAAGAAGTTGAATGAAGAATTGCGCTCGACATATCATAGATAAGTTCGTATTCCTTCTCTAACTTCACTAGAATTGCTTTTTCTTTCCAAGTCCTATCATCCTTAAATTCCTTAAAAACCTTGGTATACTGACCTCTAAAATTAAATAGCCTAGAAATGTAATCTTTTTTAACTATTTTTTTTGCAATTTCAATTTTCCCTTCTTCAAATAAAGCCAGACGATTTATGTATTCTGGTAATACTTTTTCTTCTAAATGAGATTGAATATAACCGTAACCATAATGTTTGTAATTTCCACAAAACATTTTGTATTCTAGGTCAGATTCATCATCTAATTTTTTTATTGCATTTTGATGTTTTATCGTTGCTATTTCAATATTTTCTTTAATATCCTTGATAAAGTTTTGAGTGTTTTTATTCTCTTCTATTTCATATTCACTCATGATTACAATCTCTCGTTTTATTCTCTCTATAAGTTTTTTAGTTTTATCTATCTGGTGATTATGAATTGAATAAAATAATTTAAACGTATAATTAGGTTCTATTAATAGTATTTCTGTTTGAATCAAGGTTTCAAGAATATATCTTAATGATGCATAAAATTTTATTAGATTGGAATTATCTTTTACAATGTCTTCTTGGATTGATATTATTTTCTCAACTATGTTTGTAGAAAGGAGATTTATTTCATTATTGCTAAATGTATCAAATAATATTTTTTTCTCTTTAATTGATTTTAAAAAATCTTTTTCAGCTTCTATTAAATTGCTTAAATTGTTCTTTGTATACATTAAATTAGTTTTATTTATGATTATTGGTTAATAAGGTAGTAAAATATTAATATTTGTTTTTTAATACCCCCAATCATTATGTACTATCGGTAAATTATTCAGTTCCTCACGATGTAAGCGCCATTTAGGCATGAATTTATCCATAAGTTGAATAAAGCGTTCATTATGATTTCTTTCATGAAGATGGACCAGTTCATGTACTAGAATATATTCCAAACAAATTGGTGGTTTCTTTGCTAGTTCTAAGTTTAACCAAATTTTTTTGGCATCTGTATTACAAGCTCCCCATTTTGTTTTCATGTGCTTTACACCCCAATCATTTGCAGTTACTCCAATCACTTTTTCCCACTTTTCAATTAATGGGTCTATTTGGATTTTTAATTGTTTACGATACCATTCACGCATAACTAGAGACTTATCGTCAGTTGTTGCTCCTAGTTTTACTTTTAGTTTTATTTTTTTGGTACCTTCAATTTTTACAGAGCTGTAACCGTTATGTTCTTCAACTTCCAGTAGATATCTAATTCCCTGAAAAAACAAACTTTCTCCTGATACATAATCTCGCTTTGTTTCTCTGGCTTGTTCTTGAAAGTTTTTAACGTGCTTCTTTATCCAGCCTAATTTACTAATAGCAAAAAGGCGCAAAACTTCTTCATCCGTTTTTTTGGGTACCGCCAGCCTTATCCTACCATGTGGAGGATAAACTGCCAAATGCATGTTCTTGATGTCTTTTCTAACCACATCAATTTCAATATTTGCGATATGTAGTAGCGTTGGACTAATACTCATTTTGTGCTTTTATGATGTCCATAATGGAAAGAGTAGTTTCGGCATCTTGGATAATTTGGTTAACTGCTAACATTAATTTTTTTTCTTTAATGCCACCGTCTCTCCATCCATCAAGTTTATTATCCAATATTGTTTTGTGCAGTAGATTTGCAATTGCTTCATTACTCTCTAAGTTGTCATAAAGTGCTTGTTTGGCTCTTGAATTAATAGAGTCTGGATAATCAACACCTCCAGAAGGATTGGCGATTTTCTCTGATAAATCTTTGATTTTGGCAAGGTATGCTTCATATTCTATAGCTTCCTCGGTTCTCTGCTTGATTAATTCATCTAATAGCTTTGACATCTTCTCAAAGTATTTTGGATTGGTCTGTGATTCCTCGTTGATTACCTTTCTAACATTATTTTCAATCGTTTCAGCTACTGACTGTCGTGATTTGCTTTTGTTGTATTCTGGTTCTGGTTCACTTAGGTGAACAATCAAGTCAACAAGAGTTTTGTTCTCGAAATATGAAATCTTTTTACTTGAATTAGCATTCAGATACATATCCATTAATTGACGCATTCCTGGCTCAAAACGTTTCAAATCCAAATAATCCCCGCTAGCTTGTTTGATAGTGTCTCTTAGGTCTGAAAAGTGTTGTACTTCAGCTTTAATAGCGATTGTTTCCTTGTCTGAAAACCCTAACTTAGGCATTTCGTTGGCTACGTTTGCGTACGCCCTAATTAATGTAACTACAGCCTTGTATAGAGCAACTCGTTTTTCTTCTGTATTCTTTAAATCCGCCTTAAATTCTGGATTACCGCAGAAAAAACGAATGTAATTCGGCTCATCTTTTGGATGAACAGGTTCACACATAGCTCTCACAGTTTCTAAAGCTGTTTCAAGTCTTTCTTTACTTTCGGTTAATCTGTTTTTCAATAAACCATCGACATCTTTTGAATCATATTCATCGAAAACTTCTGAAGTATAGTCTGTTATTGACTTTTTAAGCGATTTAAACAAATCTTTGTAGTCAACAATATAACCATATTCTTTGTCTTCTGTATCCACTCGGTTTACACGGCAAATAGCCTGAAATAAGCCATGGTCCTGCATTTTTTTGTCAATGTATAGGTAAGTTGCTGAAGGTGCGTCAAAACCAGTTAAAAGCTTATCAACTACTATAAGTAATTTCATTTTACTCGGTTCTTTTATGAACTTAGCTTTGGCTTCATCTTCAAAATCTTCCGTTGACTTACCATTCAACATTTTAGTATAAATCTCATATTTGAGCAGTTTGTCAGTAAGGCCCTCACCTGTTTCTTCTCCCTTAATGTCGGAATGATGCGGTTGATAGGAAGTAATAATTGCACATTCTTTAAAACCTACATTTTGAAATAGCTCATAGTACTTACATGCTTGGTGAATGGAACTCGAAACCAACATTGCATTTCCTTCTCCTGTATTCAATCTTGGTTTTGTCTCAAAATCAAAAATGATATCTGAAACAATTTCTTCCAATCTTGACTTGGAACCTAATACTTTTTGCATGGTTCCCCAACGTCTTTTTAATTCAACTTTGGCTACATCGGTTAAACCTCTTGTTTTTGCTTCAAACCAATCGTCAATTTTAACTTGGTTCGTTACATATTGCTCTACATCTCGGGCTTCATATAATAAATCTAAGACAACGCCATCTTCAACAGCTTCATCAAATTTATAAGGATTTCCAATGTAAGGACCGAATATTTCAATTGACTTTTGTTTGTCTTTTTTTAATAAAGGAGTTCCAGTAAAACCAATAAATAATGCATTAGGAAGAATTAACTTCATAGCATCATGTAGTTTTCCAGATTGAGTACGATGACATTCATCAACAAAGACATAGATATCACCTTTAGCCTCAAAATTACTTCCTAAACTTGCTTTTAATTCTTCTATATAAGATTCATAATCTCCTTCATCTGATTTCCTTCCAAACTTATGAACCAAACTGCAAACAAGCATTTGCGTTTTTTCATTTAGTACTCGTATTAAGTCTCTACCGCTTTTGGTTCTGTAGATTGTTTCGTCAACTCCTGTAAACAATTTTTCTATTTGGTCATCTAGTTCTTCACGGTCTGTTATGATTAAAACTCGACTGTCTCTAACATTTTCCCGAATCCATTTGGTGAGCCAAACCATGGTTAAACTTTTACCACTACCTTGGGTATGCCAAATGATACCACCCGTTTTTGTTCTCACGTGTGTATGGGCCGCTTTAATACCAAAGAACTGATTGGGTCTGCATAGTTTTTTTATTCCTTTATCAAAAATAACGAAATCGTAAATAAGCTCTAAAAATCTTGATTTATCAAATAACTGGCTAATGTGTTTATCTAATATATAGTCATATGATTCTGTTGAATCTTCTTTCCATTTTAGATAATATTTTTCGGTTGTTTCAATGGTGCCATAACGCAAACCTTGAGTATCATTACCAGCAACTAATAATTGCATTGTGGTAAAAAAGTTCTGTATGAATTCTTGTTTTTGATTATCTAAATTTTGCCTGATTCCCTCTTCAAAACCAATTTTACTTTTCTTTAATTCAATAACTCCAAGTGCTATACCATTTACGTAAACAACAATATCTGGTCGCTTACTGTATTTTCCTTGGACCGTTACTTCTTCAGCAATGGCAAAATCATTTTGTTCTGGATTTTTCCAGTCAATTAACCAAACTGTTTCTTTTGGTTGTCCAAGTTCCTCTCTTATTGTAACTCCATAACGCAATAAACGATAAACTTCTTTATTCGCATCATACAAACCACTTGATAGGTTTTTAGCTGTTTTAAACAGCTCATCAACCGCTTTTTGAGCTAAAACTTCAGAATATCCTTTTCCTATAAGATAATTTTTTAGAATACTTTCTTCTATTGGTTGTAAGCGTGTTTCATCTTGCCAATCACCAAGGTATTGATACTTTAATTTATCTTGAAATAATTGAACGATTCTATTTTGAGAAATTCGTTCTGATTTGCCTATATTATTCATAATGATACAAGTTCATTTAAAACGATATTAATAGTTGACAAGAGTTTGTTTTTATTGGTTAACTCTACGCCAATTAACTGCTTATTTTCATTCATCTCCCAAGACATTGATTCTAACTTGTTAGCTATTTTATTTGGTAAAATAATGTTTGGTTCTTGGTTTCGTAGTTGAATTAAATATTTTCCATTCTTTCCGTATGTAATTTCTAATCTATATTTTTCTTCTTCAAAAATCCAGTCTTTAAATCTTACGCACGAGAAATCATATTTACCCATCCTATTTGAGTAGTATATGATGTCTTTAAACGGTTCAATGCTAATTTTATCTTTAATGTTTTCTACAAAATGGAAATACGACCTGAGTTCAGCGTGATTACCATACACACGAGAAGTTTTTAAAAGGAGAATGTCATTCTCATTTTCCCATCGTATAAATCCTTGCGAACAATAACTGATTACTTTTGAATTTTTCACAAAATACCAAGTCCAATCATTAGTATCATATCCTTTAATTAACTCATTAAGCTTATCCTTAATAGTAGATAAATCATCTCTGACTTCATCACATAGTAATTTTAGAATATTTAAATGGTTTGAGTTTTTAAATACTCTCTGCCAATTGTCTTTTCGAGCTCTTAGAGACTCACCATTTGACAGGGGAAATAAATGATTTGCACCTACTTGAGGTAAAAAACTTCCAAAAGTAAGCAACGCTCTTGGAAGCAAATTATTGGAATGAGTCCTTATCTCATCTGTAAACAGAATGCTGACTGTAGTTCCATATGTGATGAAGTTCTCAAGATTATACTCTTCGTTAATTTTTGAAAGTTCAAAAATGAATCCAATGTCTCCCTTAAAGTAGGTGTGGTTTTCATATCGAATAATATGTTCTTTCCAGTCCTCTGATGAAGAGATTAAATTTGCCTTTACTATCTCTTGTTTATATGCGTCTCCAAAGAATGGAATCTGAGATGATGGTGATGTAATATAAGTATCAATATTGTTTACATAAGAACTTAAACCATATATAGCTTTAATTGCATCATAGAAATTCTCAGGATTTTGGATGTATGTATTGAAAATAATATTCCTTGTAAAACGCATCCAATTTTTAAATTGAATCTCAGAGTTTTTATCTCCATTACTTGTCAAAAACAGTAGAAAGGAATAATGAAAAACAGATTCGTCTCTGTCTGGATTTTTCTCGTTTTTTATTAAAAAGGTGCTTAAGTCAAGCTTGCTACCAAAGAAGGATTTACACGTAATATCTTCGAGCCAAGAATTATATTTTTCAATTTCAACTTTATCAGACAATGCATTGAGGGAATTGTATAAAAAATTGAGGGTGCTTTGATTGAAAAAATTATTTTCTTGATAATCTGCAAATGGAATAAATGAGCTGTCTCTTACCGTTCTCGAAAAGGCAAGCGTGTTATCGTTCTTCTCACTTGTTGCGATGTAGTCAAATAATGTGATTTGTTTAAATGCATTATAGATAACGTTGTCTACTGAATACACACCCGCTTCTTTGTTGGACCAAAACAAATCAAGCCATACTCTATCTAATTTCCGTTTCCAATCTTTCTCTTGAATTAGCTCCTTCAGTAAAACTTTTTCATCATTTTGTATTAGAGACTCCACTTTTTGGGTTGAAACGTAGTTTTGGAGCCAAGCCTTGAAATGCTCGAATTCTGAAAGTTGTTTTCCTCTGGCATTCATTTTAACATACAGTTCATCCGTTTGATTTAACTCATTTAAATCTAGAAAATCAAAAGTGATTACGGCAGTTTCTTCGTTGATTAGTTGCTCAAGCAACTTACTTTTGTTCTCCTTTTTTGAAAGTTCTGAGTGGATAGCATCGAGCATTACAAGCATCCCTTTAACAGTAGAATCCTTTAGCCATGCTTTTCTGAACCACTTGTTGTTTTCAATTGCTTCAGACAATTTTCCTTTAGTTTCTTTTAGCTTCTGCACGTTTTCCGACTGGCAAATGGCGTCACAAAACTCTAATGAACTCTTTCTTGTCTTGTATGTAAAATGGTTGAGAGTTTGTAAAGCGCCCAAGTAATCGACTTCTGAGAAAACGACTAGATACCAGTGAAGTAAATACAATGTTGTTAACCGTTGCTGTCCATCCAAAGGAATGAATGTTGGTAGGTTAACAGTATCATTTTTTATATCCAATAAAGTATTAATTTTAGTTTCAATACGCATATCCAATTGTTGTGCATATCCTTCAACGGCATTTAATATATTCTCTATTGCCCGTTTATTTCGTTCTCGTTCTGCAAACTTATCCTTACCATCTATCTTTCCATATACAAATCCCAAGTGAAGTGATTTATCAACTTCTTCCAGAGCAGAAATTAGGTCTAGAACGAAATCCTTACGAATTACATTTACTTTATCTTCCTCCCGACCTTGCGCATAATCTCGTTGAATAACAGGAACTTCTATTTTACTACTCTTTATCAACTGCCAAAATGTAATTGCTATACTCATGCTTTGACTTCTGTTTTTAGAAATTTATTAATTCCTGATTGAATTTGATTTAAGTAGTCTCTTCGGTCTTCAGCTCCCCAAAATGTCATTTGAACATCTCCATGCTCTGTGAAATATTTCAGAAATATATGTTTAGTGGCCAAAGGAATAAAGGGCTTGGTTTTTTCTTTCTTCCCATAATATTCATTATATTCCAAAAGAGACATTTTGTCTATATTTAAAATAGCTTCACGCTTTAGAGGGAAAAAATTATTTCCAATACTACTATTTGTCCTTCTGTCTAATAAGCAGAGGTTATTTAATTTGTCTTTTCCAAAGTAACTTGTAGCTTTTTCATCAAGTTGTTTGACTCTATTTTTTAACTCACCATTTTCAGGAGTAATATCTTTTTCACTTAGTTTTACTTGGACAGCACTGATTTTTTCTTCAAGTTCTAAAAGTATTGCTTTACTAATTCGCTCATCTTTCTGATAGTTCACTTTCAATTTAACAATGTCATCTACCCAATTTATAATTTCATCAATTTGCTCAAACTTGTCGGTCTTTTGAGCATGAATGTGTTCCAAGCTCCATCCTTGCTCTAGTTTTAGTCTGTCAAAAGGGAAACGATAGTAATTATCGGTAAACTGATAATTGACAACATTATGCAACACTAGTATTTTTTCTATTTCTTTATTTTTTGGACCATATTCAAGGGATTCAAGATAATCCATGTCAAATTGCTGTTTTTTCTTGCCATTGGCAAAAAACTCTTGAATGACAGCCTTCAATTTCTGTTTGAAGTCTATTTTACTTGAAACTTCATCATAATAGGTATTAATATCTGCTATTGATTTGATTCCCGCATAGATTATAAAACCAACGAGGTGATATAATTCTCTATCATGAAACCATTCGTAAAGTTGATTGAACAGGTCATTTACATCTGACCATACCAACTCTTTTTTTTGAGAGTAAGTTTCTAAATACTGGTGATAACTGTATAATTTATTGTTCGAATCCTTTGGCTTTCCTTTAAGTAAGTCAAATAAAAGGTCAATTCGGTTTGATTTTTTATCATCTGAAACATCGTTACTTACAAAAAACCAAAAGGTGTCCTCTTGTAACTGATTTTCAATGGTATTCCATTCTTCTGCAAATTGATTGAGTCTAAAACTGCGTAGCTCCACATTTTTCTCATCATTAATTTGTAGTACAAACAAGGCTTTAATTAATTCAGCCTGTGCTAATTCTATTTTACCCTGATTGAATTTAATAAATACCTGCTCAGCATTATCGCTACCTGACTGCTCGTGCCATATCACTCTTGTATAATGAAGTAAGTTAGTTTTGAAAATCTCCAAATCCTCGACACCCAATAACCATGACTTTATGAATTGATAAGCACAATAGAAATGAAAGTTATCTACGTTGTCTATTTCTTTGGAAACGGTATTTGTAAAATCCATCCAACAGTGATGAAGAAATGGATTTATAACGCTATCAATATTAGCATTTACATCAAAACCATTTACTGTTTCAAGCGTATTAATGTTGCTCAAAAAGGCTTCACTATTTTCCCTTGTTCTATATGTCAACTCATATACTTTCTCATCAAGACACTGAAGAATAATAAAAATGGTAGTCAATCTTTGTTGCCCGTCAATCAACTCATATTTATTTTCAGCAATAGTTTTTACAACAACAGGTTGTAAACAATAAAAGGATTCAACTCCCGCTCGGTTGAAATCTTTGATGTCCATTACTAGTTCTTGTATTTGCTGTATTCCCCATTTGTACCCACGTTGGTAATCCTCCACAAAAAAATGGTCTCCTCCAAGGTCTTTGATAGCAACTGTATTCTCCATTACTTCACTCACACCAACCTCATTTTACCCGTTAATAACTCCTACCTCATGCCTTATTTGATATCTTGCTTTTTTAGTTTCTTCTTGTATCAAACCTAAGTCCAAATCGAATAATCTATCAATATACATATACTGTTTACTTCTACTTTTATTTCCATTATTGATTAGACTTTTTTAAAAAATTGTTCCTCTTTTTTACTTAAGTAAAAAGATTGATAACCAAAGTTATTATACTCTTCCTCCCAAGCATCTCTGATGATACGGTGATTATTATACCATGAATTCATACCAACTTCCCAAGATTTCCATAGATTATCATCTATTCTGCCTTTTTTGTACCAGTAGTATTCCTCTGCACATAAATTAAAATAATCATTTAATTTATTTCGTAACACGAGATACTTCTTAGGATTTTTATCCTCTAAACTTTTAAGAGAGTCGTATTTTGTAATTTTTTCTAAATAATCATTAAGAAGTTCATATCGTTTATTAAACTCTCCAAACAACTCTTTTTGCAAGCGATGTTTCTCAATTTTTGATTGACTTCTGTTAAAGATTATTGTAGACCCCAAAACACTCAAACCTAGAGTAGCAGTAACGACTACCTCACTTATCCTTAGAAATGGCTCTGAGACCATCATGTTATAACATATACAAATCACACCAACCTCGTTTTACCCGTTAATAACTCTTGCATCATGCCTTGTTTTATATGTTGGTATTTTGTTTTTTTAGTTTCTAATTGCTCTAATTCTAAATCTATATCTAACAATATTTTACCGATTCTTATTTGACTTTCAGGGTTTGAATTATAACAAACAGTTAAGTTTTTAATAGTATTTAATCCTAATCCTAGCTGAGCAGAACCACTTACAACTTTTAATATTGAAGTATTTACAATACTCGAATTTATTAAATAAGAAAAATACAATGCATCTAAATGATTTGTTAAAGTCTTTAGCCTAAAAACATGGTCACTTAATAGATATGAATCATCTTTATCGATATAAGCTACTTTTCCTATAATATTACCTCCTCCAATATCATCTTTAGGCATAATCAAATCGTTTTTTTTTAAAATGTCAAAATTACAATTAGCTCTTTTTGACTTTAAGATTTTCCCTTCTACTGAAATAGAACCCATATCCATAACAATTAAATCTCCAGATAAGTCAAAAAAATGTTTTTTCGAATTTGAAGTCTTAAAATCAAATAAATCACCCAATTTCTTCTCAACCCACTCCCCAGTAAACCCATCCAAACGTTTACCGCCTTTATGCGGTGGCGTTAAAAGTTGTTGCATAACACCTAGTTTAATAGCTTTTTTTTTGGTGATGAGTAGCTCTAAATTACTAATCAGTTCATCTACATCACTCAAGGCGGTGGCAATTGCTTTTTGTTCTTGTAGGGTTGGTGGGAGAGGAAATTTAAATTTATATATATCAGAACCAGGTAAGTTTCCAACAGTACCTTTTCTAATGTATAGTTCTATTTGTTTTTTTGCGAAATTTGTTTGATATATATATTTAAAGAATAGAGGGTGAGCTTCTGGATTTAATGATATACGAACCGCATAGGCACTTGCTATATAGGGAAAACCATCATCAATGTAAACCCCTGTAAGTCCACAATCAGCAGTTGTTATCATGACTAAATCACCATCCAGCAACTTATGTTCACGTACAAGTTCGTATGGTAATTTGGCTTTAGGAACTTGCTCGTAATTTATATCTCCTAACAAATTAATATCTGTTCCTCTAATTGTTTTTACATTTCCATCTCTTGAATAATCTTTAGAGCTAAATCTAGGTCCATAACATAAATTTGAAATTAACTTACCAAACTCTATACAAATCCAATCCTCTGGAATCAGCCCTACTTCAGTCTCCTTATATTTCATTTCCATTAATTCCATAAGTATCCCATTTTTTCAAGGTGAGAACTAACTTTATCTTCTAAAGTTGTGGTTTTGCTATCCAATTCTCCAAGTGTGTTTTCATAGCGGTCTGACAATTCTTTTACTCTAGTGGTTAATCGTTGCGAAATAGCATCAATCTCCGTTTGTATAACGGTTTGTAAGCTAGTCAGCCATTTATCATCCACTACTAATGTTCTTACTTCGGCTTCTGTTAGTTCCTTGAATTTAGTAAGGGTTAAATCATCTAAAGTTGTCGTCTTGACTTTCAACTCTTTTTTGAGGTCGTTATCTTGGTTAAACAATTTTAAAAGGCTGTTGGCTAGTCCCACGGCTTCTTTTTCGGTTGGGTTGGTTTTATTGTCTTTTATAAAAGCGGTTACAGCGGCTTTGGTTAAGTTACCTTTATCGTTAGTCGCTTCGCTTAACAATCCTTCTTCGCCAGCATGTTCTTCTTCAATGGTGGTTATTTCAGCTTGTATGCTTTCTAGGGCAGTTTCCACATCCCAAACTGCTTGTTGGGCAGTGGCTAAATAGCGGTTAATGACTAAAGTTTTAGGGATAAGGTCACAGGTCCAACCTTTATCAGTTTCTTTACCCGTTTTTTTGTTTTTTTCTAGGATGCGTTTTATCGTTGCTTGCCAACCGTCTTCTACCAATAAATAGACATCATCTTTCATGGTTTCGTTCCAGTAGTCTAACAAGTGCTGGTACACATCATATTGCCCAATAAGAGGCTTGTTTGCATAACGTTCTAGTAAATCTTCGGCAATGGTTTTAATGAAGTCTTTGGGCTTGGTATCGGCACCAATGGCATTCATTCGGGCATGATTTCTTGCTTTGTATTCCGTAAACAAACTGTCTAGCTTGGTATTGTATTTTGTAAAATCGTCATGCTCAAAAATGGTGCTCTTGATGGCGTTTTTTTCCACATTCAATTTGGCGTAGCCTTCACGAATAGATGTAAACAAATCTTTTCTTAAATTAGGATAGATTTCCCAGTATTTCTTCATGGCATCAATATCCTTTTGAGGAATTCCACCATTTAAGTGTGCATTCAAATCTTGAATATCTTCATCCTCTTGAGTGTCAATATAACGAGGAATGTTTAAGTTGTATTCGTTTTTTTCAATCTCGCTATACGGTACTAAACGACAGTATTTGTCAATTTCCCACTGGCGGTTGAAGGCATCTACAATTTTGTGAATGTCCTGTTCTCTTAATCGGTTCTTGTTACCATCTTTAGTAAATCCCTTGCTGGCATCCATCATGAAAACACCTTCACGTTCTTCAGCATTTTCTTTGTCAATCACAATAATACAAGCTGGAATACCTGTACCGTAGAACAAGTTGGCTGGTAAACCGATAATTCCTTTTATCCATTTGCGCTCCAAGATGTTTTTACGAATTTCGGCTTCGGCATTTCCTCTAAACAAAACCCCATGAGGAAGAATTACAGCTCCTTTTCCAGTGCTTTTTAAAGACCCTAGAATGTGTAGTAAAAAGGCATAATCACCATTTTTTTCTGGTGGCACTCCATACCCTCTAAAACGCTTGAAGACATCATCCATAGGGTTGATACCCGTTACCCAATTCTTAACAGAAAAAGGAGGATTGGCAACTACAAAATCAAATCGTTTTAAGCTACCGTCCGTTTCTTTAAAACTAGGTGTTGAAATGGTGTTTCCACCCGCAATAGAGGCTTCTGGATAGCCATGCAACCACATGTTCATAATGGCTAATCCTTTTGTTGCAATGTCTTTTTCTTGGCCGTATAATGTAAGTCCATTTGGTGATTCATCCGATACTTTTAATAAAAGCGAACCCGAGCCACAGGTTGGGTCGTATGCAGTGTAAGATGGTTTATCTGCTTTCTCAACACCAATAACCTTTGATAAGATTCTTGAAACTTCGGCTGGTGTGTAAAATTGTCCTTTGCTTTTTCCAGACTCAGTAGCAAAGTGACGCATCAAAAATTCGTAAGCATCACCTAATACATCATCATCTTCAGCACGGTTGTTTTTAAAGTTAAGCCCAGGATTTTCAAAAATAGCAATCAGTTTAGAAAGTGTTTCTACTTTGTCTTTTCCGCTTCCTAGTTTGTCATCATCGTTAAAGTCTACTAACTCCATGGAACCTTCTAGTCCATTGGCCGCAAATAAAGGTCTAAGAATTTCTTTATTGATTCGGTCTCCTATATCGGTTTGTCCTTTCAAGGCCACCATGTCTTCAAAAGAAGCTCCTGTTGGTATTTCAATTAAACTCATCGGATTGCCCGCATACTTATCGGAAACATACTTTACAAAAAGCATTGTAAGTACATAATCTTTGTATTGAGAGGCATCCATTCCGCCACGTAATTCATCACAACTTGCCCATAATGAGCTGTATAATTCTGATTTTTTAATTGCCATAGTTTATTTTGTATTCGATTTTCACTTTCAAATAATCTTGAAATAATGAAATTATAAGGTTTTAGATTTTAAATTAGTTCTTGAATTTTGGTACAATTTACCATAAAAGAAGACTGTACTTGATGTAAAATTAATTTTTTTTAGAAAATAGACATTAATTTAATTAGACCTATTGCTAGCACCTTATTTAAAAGACTAAAAGTCATAATCTTAAATTTTATAAAAATGGAAAATTCAATCATGTTACATAATTTGGCTCCCAATGATTTGGAGGAGTTAATTAGAAAAGTTGTTATTGAACAAGTAGAAGCATTTCGAAAAAATACCTCAACAGAAAATCCAGATGAATTATTATCCAGAGAAGATGCATGCTTATTGCTAAAAATTAGTTTGACTAGTCTTTGGAATTGGACGAAAAAAGGAAAATTAGTAGCTTATGGAATTGGTAATCGTATCTATTATAAACGTGGAGAACTTATAGAAAGTTTGGTTAGGATTAACTAATTAAAGGAGTGATTTTGAATGTTGAATAATTTTATTTTCAGAATTTGTTGAGCGTTTGAAGGTATTATCATTTTAATCCAGTGATAATGGACTGAAATGTGCTCTGGGAGGGTTGAAATCAAGGATTGGGAATATGTTGTTAGGGAGTCGTTACTGGAGCGTATTGGGGAATAAAGGAGGTGTATTTGCCCTATTATGAACCAAAAAGGTACCGTGGGCTGGGTCTATTTCTTCAAGTTGAGATTGGATGCGGTAATCGTTCAGCTTCTGCTTTGGAAGTTGAGATTTGGATTTTCGTTATACTTATTTTTGAGTTGAGATAAGTTATGCTTAAGAATTAAAAGCACTAAAAATTTATATTAAGACTAGTTGGAATGGTTTACATAACCTTTATCCTTATGTGTTAGTGATGTATCGGAGTATAAACGAAGATACTCACTAGAACACATACTAATTTAATATATTCACACTCACCTCACGGAGTGTGTTATATTACTATTATAGTATATGGTATAATAATTATACCCATAAAAGGTATAAAAAATATACCATTAACTCAATATTGAATAAATTAGAGTAAAGAAATTATACCAACGCTGGGGAAGAAAATTAAATTTCAACGTAAATAAGGATGTGTCTGTTAGGTTCAATGAAATATTTAAAAAAAAATAATACGATTGATTTGAAATAGTATTGACTTTTTTTTTACTTTGATTATACTTGTTTAATATTATTGTAAGATTTAAGATGTTAGTTGGTAACATGTTTCTTAATCTAACGATTGATTATTTTGGTTGCTGATGGGGTCATGTCTATCAGCTTTCCTCACCAAACGCAAGAGGATAAAATAACAATGAGGAAATAAAATTAAAATGACAAACAAAACAGTTATCCGTAAAAAAAATGAGGTTGGTAAATTTACCACCATGCACCATTCAATCTTGTTGGATACAAGATTATCATCAACGGCTTTTAGGTTATTAACCATAATACTATCTGATTCAGATACTCAATTCAAATTATCACAAACTCTTTATTGTAATAGGTTGGATATTACAAAGCCAACCTTTTTTAGTGCTATTGATAATCTGGAAGAAACGGGATATCTTAGAAAAACTGAAATAGACCCAGAAAACAAAAAGAAAACCAAAAAAAAACTATACCATTATACAATTTCTGAATTTGGAAATCTCAATCCAAAAGAAGAAGTAGTAGAACTTCAAATTGAAAAAAATGAAACAAGCCAAGAATCAAAACAATTTCAAAAAGATGAAATAAATGAATCTATTGATACAAATGAAGTAATAGCTGAATCTCCTAAGCTTGAATTGGAAATAAATGCAGATACGATGATATATTTGACTTCAATTGGGAAATTATTAGAATTTGATGAAGTTAGTGATTCTATTATGATTATGGTTAAAAATCAATCATCGGTAGAAGAAATAAAAAAATGGGTCAAAAAATATTTGGTTTGCATTTACAACGAAAATTTTTATTCTATCAGCAATGGCGAAGAGCATCCAAAAGCATTTTCAGAATTTAAAACTTGGCTTAAAAAGGAGGTCTTTGAAAACTTCAATTTAGAAGCTAATGTTAAAAGTAAGTGGACGACTTTGAGATTAATTAAACATGGTAAAAAATTTAGCACCGATTTAGAAACTAAGATGGGAGACTATTATGAAAATGCAAAAGATTAATGACTAAAAACATTTATGTAAAAGAGTTAGTGATTTGAAACTTTATTTATTTTTTGAATAAATCCCAGTTAGAGTTCTTTTTAAGCATGCTGTCAAATTGAGCTTTAGGATACAAGTATAACTCACCAATCATGGTATATGGTATTATGCCAGATTCTCTATATTTGATTATAGTATTAGGTGAAAGTCCAAATTTTGCTTTAAGGTCTGTATTTCTGTAATAGGCATCTTCAGGCTTTGCTTTCTCTTTTTTGAGGTTTTCCTCAATGCTATTCAGTTTATTGAAAAGAGGATTTAGAATATTTTCAAGTTTTTCTACTGATAGTAAAACTAATTGCGAATTATTGTTTTCCATAAGGTGCTTTTTTATAATTATTGTCATGCAAAATTATGGAGTTTTAGCAAGTATATTGAGGGATTCCCAAGGATTCCCAACAATGCAATTAGTAATGTTTCTTATCTATTTTTGCTTTAATTTCTGTTAACGAATCAATTCTTTGGGATAGTTTTTCAACTAAATCGTTAAGAAAAGTAATTTCGTTTTCAAGAATTTTAGAATCTATGTCTCTAGCAACAGGCATAGCTCTTGTCATTTTTTGAGCTTTAGTATAGATTGATTTATCTAAGTAAAAGATATTAGCATGATTGATATAATTTTTAAGACTTGTCCTCTCATCTTTCACATCTGCTCTGTCCTTAGCAATTATTCCTATTTCATAAAGATTGTAAAATAGGTGTCCAAGGTTAGTTTTAGAAAGGTTAAATTCAAGCTTTAAATCTTCGGGTAAAAAGCTATTTGAACTTCCTTCAATATTAGATTTTCTTCGATTGTAGACGTTAGTTATGCTTTTAAGAAAATTTCCAATATCATGAATCATTTCAAGATGTAAAGTTAGAATATATGTAAGATGTGCTTTAGCAAATATAAATTCTACTTCGTTTTCTTCAATATTGAATTCTTTTATCAAAATATTTTCCAATGTTTCATTTTCATCATATAAAGTACTTTCAATGTTGAAAAAGTTTTTAATTATTTCGATTATAATTTCATTTTTGGCATCAAAAAAATTGCTTGGTCTTGGTTCAGGCAAATTTTTTGCGGAAATTTGAGGAGGGGTATCAGGAAACACGAGAGAGGTTGACCAATCATCAGAAGAGAAATTATAGGTCGAGTAACTTTTTAAAAGTTGGGTTAGAGACAGTGAAAAATTTTGAACATCCTCTAAAATGCTTTCTATGAATAATATATTTTTCTCATCTGCATAGTCTATATTTTCATCGATTAAATTTTCAATTTTCTCTTTGGTCTCTTCAAAATATATTGATGGAATTTCTGTAACCCAGTTTTTATTGTATAAAAAATTTTGAATAACATCGTTGTATTCAATATCAAATTTAAGAAGCTTTTCTATTTCTAAATTGAGTTTTACTAATTTTAGCATATAATTATTTTTATTTAAAAAAGCCCTACTAAGAGGGCTTCTAAAGTAAATAAAATATTTGATTAAACGAATTTCGATTTTAATTTATCCATATCTTCCATTACATTCGTGTCTAGTACTTTAGCGTAATGTTGAGTCATCGTGATTCTTGTATGTCCCATCATTTTGGAAACATTTTCAATTCCAACACCATTCCCTAGGGTAACTGTAGTGGCAAACGTATGTCTAGCTACGTAATGAGTTAGCTTTTTATCAATTCGACATAAATCAGCAATCTCTTTAAGATATTCGTTAATCTTCTGATTGCTGATACTTGGAAGTAGTCTGTCATTATCTAAATTTGAATATTTATCAATAATTCTTCTAACAGGAGGTAATACAGGTACATTTGACTTTGTTTTAGTTTTAGCACGATTCGTTACTATCCAGTATTTCCCATTATTATCTTTTAAAATATTCTTTTTAGTAAGGTTTTCTACGTCAATAGGGGCGTAGCTCGTATAACATGAGAATAAAAAAATGTCCTTAACTTTATTAAGTCGTTCTGAACTAAATTTTTTTGCTTCGATTCTTTCAAGTTCATCTTTTGTTAAGAATACGGCATCTTTTATTACAAGCTTTTCATCATAACACAGAAAAGGATTGTTGGTAATAATGTTTCTTTTAATTCCATATATACAAACAGTTTTGAAGCATTGAAAATATTTAACTACAGAGTTATGACTGATACCGAGTTTGCTATTAAAAGAGGAATCGTATTTTAAAAAATATTCCAAATTGTAAATAAATTCATTGTCGATATCATTAATGTTATAGGATGTTTTTCCATATTTTACTTTAATGAAATTGAATAATAAATCCTTTGCTCTGTTGTATTTTTGAAGTGAAGCTTTACTGCGTTCTCCAACCTCAGATTTTTTTTTAAAATAATCGTTGTGGATTTTGAACAATTTAAGAACATCATATTCTCCTGTATTTGTTGATTTCCCGCTCAGGGTTTCTTTTACATCAGATAGAGTTGTATTAGGCTTGTGGCGAACTAGTTCAAAATATATAGACTCAATTTTATTTTCAAGTAAATCGATTGCTATTTTACAGTTCACTTCACTATTTAAACGAAGTTTATTTCTAAGTTTATTTGTGAATTCCCATCTTTCTCTAGTAATAAATTTACCAGTGCTTAAGGTTGTGGATTTTCCTTGTAGTGTAATTTTAGCATAAATAGGAGATTCTCCTTCGCAGTTTTGCTTGTCTGTTTTCAGATAAAAAAAGGTTTTAATCATAATGTTACATTTAATTTTTTGTAAAATTATCAGTAAAACAAGAGGTTGCCGAGGGATTCCCGAGGATTCCCCAGAAAGCAGTTACCCTAATTTTGGATTAATTTCAAGGGTAACTCATAGGGTAACTTAGCTTTGATATATAATGTGTATTTTGAATATATACCAAAAACAAAAAACCCTCTAAACGTTGATGTTTAAAGGGTTTTGACTTTTAAAGTGTCGTTTGACAACTTTGCCAGCGGAGAAAGAGGGATTCGAACCCCCGGACCTGTTACAGTCAACAGTTTTCAAGACTGCCGCATTCGACCGCTCTGCCATTTCTCCAGTATGTCGCTATCATTGTGTGATTGCGAGTGCAAATATAGTACGCTTTTCCGATTATAAAAACTTTTTTAGCGATTTTTTTAAGTTAATTTTCAAGTGTCTAATTATCAGTATTTCTGAAATGAGAATTTTTTAAAAATTAGTCTAAATCGTCTAAAATTGGCGTTGGTTTTTTGTTTTCGTCCACAGCAACAAATGAAAAAGTTCCGGAAACTACCGTTTCGCGAAGCTCAGAATACATCTGTTCCATAAATATATCAACGTGAATTTTGCAACTTGTTTTTCCAACGCTGTCCACTTTTGCTACAAGTTCGATTAAAGTTCCTGCCGGAATTGCTTTTTTAAAGTCAATTTGACCTGTAGATATGGTAACTACTTTTTTACGGCTAAAACGAGTGGCGCAAATAAACGCTACTTCATCCATAAGATGAAGTGCTGTTCCTCCAAATAAAGTGTCATAATGATTCGTTGTGCTTGGAAAAACGGCTTTAAATATACGCGTCTCAGATTTCTGAATTCTTTCTTCTACTGTTCCCATATTAGTAATTAACGTATTCTGTAATTTCTAGTCCGTAACCAATCATACCAACACGTTTTGTTTGTTCAGTATTCGAAACTAATCTTATTTTAGAAATATCAATATCGTGAAGTATCTGAGCTCCAATACCGTAATCTTTACTGTCAATGATAACTTTTGGTGCTTTTAATGTTCCAGTTGATTGTAACGTTTTAAGCTCCGAAATTCTATTTAGAAGATTAACTGCCGTCATATCCTGATTGATAAAGATAACAGCGCCTTTTCCATCTTCGTTAATGACCTTAAACATATCGTCCAATTGCTGTTCTGCATTATTGGTTAACGTTCCTAATAAGTCATTATTTACTTGCGAAGAGTGGATTCTCGTTAAAATTGGTTCGCCAGAATTCCACGTTCCTTTAGTTAAAGCAATATGGATTTGCTTATTCGTAGTTTGTTCGTACGCGCGAAGTCTGAAAGTTCCAAAACGAGTTTCAATGTCAAAATCCTCTTTTTTAACAATCAAACTATCGTGCTGCATTCTGTAAGCAACTAAGTCTTCAATTGAAACTAATTTTAAGTTGAATTTTTGTGCTACTTTAATTAATTCTGGTAAACGGGACATTGTTCCGTCTTCGTTTAAGATTTCGCAGATAACACCTGCAGGTTTAAATCCTGCTAAGCGAGCAAAATCTATCGCAGCTTCGGTGTGTCCGGTTCTTCTCAAAACACCACCTTGTTTTGCAATTAGAGGGAAAATATGTCCAGGACGAGCTAAATCGTGTGGTTTAGTATTAAGGTCAACCAAAGATTCCACTGTTTTAGAACGGTCGGTAGCCGAAATTCCAGTAGTAACTCCATTTCCTTTTAAATCAACAGAAACTGTAAAAGCAGTTTCCATATGATCTGTATTATTGGTAACCATGGCACGAAGATCTAATTCTTTGCATCTGCTTTCTGTAAGTGGTGTACATATTAATCCGCGTCCGTGCGTAGCCATAAAATTGATCATTTCTGGCGTCACTTTTTCAGCAGCAGCTAAAAAATCACCTTCGTTTTCACGATCTTCATCATCGACTACAATGATTACTTTACCTTGACGAATATCTTCTATAGCTTCTTCAATGGTATTGAGTTGTATTTTTGTTGTTGACATAATTATTCTTGCTTTTGAGCTGGAAAAAACCGCTCGGAAATTTTCTGAAATAGTTGTGAAATCGGAGTTGTAATCGCATCAAAATTAATCAATCCGTTATCATTCGTTGCACGATACGTTAAAAGAACGGCTAATGGCGATAAGATAAATGATGACATCCATGATCCCATAAATGGAGACATACCGCCTTCTTGAGATAATCTTTTTCCAAAAGTATTAATGAAATGGAAAGTAATAAAGATTAAAACAGCAAACACAATTGGAAGTCCAAGTCCGCCTTTTCTAATAATTGCTCCTAATGGCGCTCCAATAAAGAACATTAAGAAGCAAGCAAATGCAATTACAAATTTCTCGTACAATGCACTTAAGTGTTTATTGATTTCCCGTTGTTTGTCTTTTAAATCTTTTTGGGTCGTTTCTATAGAATAGATATTGCTGGTGATATTACTTCCTGCCATTTTTAAAATATCCACTTGCTCTTTGTTAGAATACAATGATAAAAGATTATTTGGCAGTTGTTTTTTCTTAATAGCTTTATTTGACGGATTAACAATTGGAGTGGTTTTTCTCAAACCAACACGCTGATTGATGTTTTCAGAAAAAGAAACAATTTCGTTGTCTAAATTTTTGTTTAACGAATCTAAAGTATAACGTAATTCATTAACATTTAACATCGCATTTGTACCAGCAACGCTTTCTTTGCTTTCGTCAACTTTGTTTAATTCTGCTAAATCAATGTTGATAACTTGCTTCTTGAATTTTCCTTTTACAAAAGGTAATTTCGCGCGATCTTCATATTTTCGTGGAGTAACATCTTGATAATAATATCCATCATTTAAGACTAACTGAAGAATACTTGATTTTTCGCTACTAATTAATTCACCAGTTTTAGATTTAATAACGGTTTTATTTTCGCCCATACTGCTAGGCTTTTCATGAATCGTCACTCCGGTAAGGTGATTTCCGTTTTCTCCAGTTTTCTTATTAACTTTAATATTATAAACACCAACATCATTAAATTGTCCTTCAACAATTGCCATTGCAGGTTTAGCTTGTGCAATGTTTTTTCTGAAGTTTACGAATTTATATTCAGCATACGGAATAACATTATTCGCAAACCAAAAGGCGACAATACTTAAAATGCAAATGAAAATAATCAATACACGCATGGCTCTCTGTAGAGAAATTCCAGACGATTTCATTGCTGCAAATTCATAGTTTTCGGCTAGATTTCCAAAGGTCATAATTGACGCTAGTAAAACCGATAGAGGTAACACCAACGGAATAATTCTTGGCATAGAAAACAGTAAGAATTTTATAACCAAAAGTAAGTCAAGGTCTTTACCTGCAAGTTCTGCAATAAAAAGCCATACAGTCTGTAGTATGAATATAAAAAAAAGGATTACAAATACCGTAGTAAATGTAATCAGAAAAGTTTTTAGTAAGTATTTGTCTAAAATTTTCAACCTTGTAATTAATCTAATTTATTAATGTAGTATTTCGGGTATTTACTCGCTACAAATGTAAATTGATTTTTTGACAATGGCTGATTGGTTTTAAAAGAATTAACGGTTAAAGTTGTTTTTGTTCCGTTTTTTCCAGTTTCAATCAGATTATAAATGTGTTTTGTTTGAACATCAATACCCAAAAGAATCTCTTTTCGTTGATCTTTTCCGCTAGTCGGCGCTAATTTGATATACTGAATTTTTCTTCCTTTAACATTTTGAACGATGTCCATATTATATTTATAACCAGAATTAAAGAAGGTTAACATTTTTGAAGGAGTGATTGCAGTATCATCTTTCTCGTTTACTTTAGAAACAGTAACTTCTTCATCTTCAGGAACAATCGTGTATGTTTTTTGACCATCGAAAATTTTAGTAACGCCCATGAAATTCAAAACATATTGATTACCTTTCATAGTTACATTTCCCTTACTATCCTGGTTTATATTCTCTTTTGCATTATTTAAAGAATATTTGAAATCAATTACAATATTATCGTAGCTTTTTATCTTAGAAGTTACTTCGTTCAATAAATCCTTAGCTTTTTTATCCTGAGCCTGAATAGAAGTGAAGCTCAAAAGCAAAATAACTGCCATTTGAAAACACTTTTTAGTCATGTTTGTGATAGAATTGTTGTTGATTTCTTGAATTTTTGCTTTCATGATTGGATTAATTTTGTTCATTATTAAAAAATTGATCAAGAGCACTTAAGTCTAAAATGTTGACGCTTCTGGCTTTACTGCCTTCAAACGGACCAACAATTCCTGCTGCTTCCAACTGATCGATCAAACGACCGGCTCTGTTGTATCCTAATTTTAATTTTCGCTGCAATAAAGAAGCAGAGCCTTGTTGTGCATTGACAATTATCTCCGCAGCTTCTCTAAATAAAGTATCTCTTTCGGAAATATCTATATCAAGATTAATGCCAGTTTCTTCTCCAATAAATTCCGGAAGCAAATAAGCTGTTGCATACGCTTTTTGTCCGCCGATAAAATCTGTAATTTTTTCTACCTCTGGAGTATCAATAAAAGCACACTGAACACGAGTGATATCATTTCCGTTAGTGTATAATAAATCACCACGTCCAATTAATTGATCGGCTCCTTGCGTATCTAAAATAGTTCTTGAGTCTATTTTTGAAGTTACCCTAAAAGCAATTCTGGCAGGGAAATTAGCTTTAATTAAACCTGTAATTACGTTTACAGAAGGTCTTTGTGTTGCAATAATCAAGTGAATACCAATGGCACGTGCTAATTGAGCCAAACGAGCAATCGGAACTTCGACTTCTTTTCCGGCTGTCATAATCAAATCGGCAAACTCATCGACTACCAAAACGATGTAAGGTAAAAATCGGTGTCCGGCTTCTGGATTTAATTTTCTTGCCTTGAATTTGTCATTGTATTCTTTGATGTTACGAACCATCGCATCTTTTAATAAAGAATAACGATTGTCCATTTCCACACAAAGTGAATTTAATGTATTGACAACTTTTGCATTATCTGTAATAATTGCGTCTTCAGTATCTGGAAGTTTAGCTAGATAATGTCTTTCAATTTTATTGAAAAGTGTAAGTTCTACTTTTTTAGGATCGACCAAGACAAATTTTACTTCCGCAGGATGTTTTTTGTATAAAAGCGAAGTTAAAACAGCATTTAATCCAACAGATTTTCCTTGTCCGGTTGCTCCAGCCATCAGTAAGTGGGGCATTTTGGCTAAATCGACAACAAAAGTTTCGTTAGAAATAGTTTTCCCTAAAGCGATTGGTAATTCCATTTCAGCTTCTTGGAATTTAGCTGCTCCAATAACACTTTTCATAGAAACCATAGTTGGGTTTTTGTTCGGAACCTCAATACCGATAGTACCTTTTCCTGGAATTGGCGCAATAATACGAATTCCTAATGCTGATAATGATAAAGCAATATCGTCTTCTAAACTTTTAATTTTAGAAATTCTGATTCCTGCTTCCGGCACAATTTCATATAAAGTAACAGATGGTCCAACGGTTGCTTTAATTTGTGCAATTTCAATTTTGTAGTTACGAAGTGTATCTACAATTTTGTTTTTATTTTCTTCTAATTCTTCCTGATTAATGGTGATACCGCCAGTCGAATATTCTTTTAATAAATCGATGGTTGGGAATTTGTAATTAGATAAATCCAAAGTTGGGTCAAATAACCCGAAATCGGCAACTAGGCGTGAAGCTAGATTTTCTTCAATAATATCTTCTTCCTCTGCTTTTTCAATTACAAAAGCTTCTTCTGGAGTGGCAACAATTGGAGGTTTTGGTGGTGAAATAGGTTTTAAAATCGGATTTAATTCTATTTCAGAAGAATGATTAATAGTGGGTTTTAATGCCTCTTTGTTAATTTCAAATTGAGAATCAACTGTTTTGATGTGAATGTCATCAACTTCTGGATCACTTTCTGGTTCTTCTACAGCGAATTCTTCCAAATTATAAGCACTTTCTGGTTGTGGAACGGCTGGTTTTAAAGCGTCTAATTCTGATTTTAACTGTTTTTTGGTTGAATCAAAATAGGACTGAATTTTTTCTGGAGATAATTTGATTTTGAAAATTAAATACACAATTAAACCGAAAAGCAAAGTCAATAAAGTACCCGTTTTCCCGATGTAATCTTGTAGAAATAAGTTTAGTTCATAACCAATGGTACCGCCCAATTCTGGTGCAGAAGTAGCAAAGAAACCGAATAATACAGAAACGACGATGATTGCAAAAATATCCCAAAACCAAGTATTTTTAAGCTTTTGAGTAGAAAGATCTAAAGCTAAAAACATTCCAGTCAGGAAAAATAAACGTACGAATAAAAAAGAGGCAAGTCCGAAACCTCTGTAGATTACCAAATCTGCCAGATAAGCCCCGAATTTTCCAAGCCAGTTTTCGGCAACTTCAGTGCGATCTCCTAGCTGATTTACAACACTTTGATCGTCTTGCCATTGTCCGTTAACGTAGAAAGAAATAAATGCCACTAATAATGCAACAGAAAAAAGAACTAAAAGACATCCTAAAACAAATTTTTGTTGTTTAGATATCTTAAAAGATCTTTTAGGTCCTTCTTGTTTGTCGTTTTTTTTATCTACAGTTTCTTTTTTATTTTTTGCCATTCTTGCGTTTTCCTTTGCCTAAGTAAATTTTGGAATATAAATAATCAAGCCTATTGCTATTGCGGTCAATGCGGCAAAAAATACCGCTCCAGCAGCAATATCTTTAATAAATCCGATTCGTTTGCTGTAATCAGGATGAATGAAATCGGCAATTTTTTCAACTGCCGTATTCAATCCTTCAATGCTTAAAACCAAACCAATGGCCATGGTTTGACATAGCCATTCGGTTTGTGAGATGTGAAAATAGAAACCAGCGATGGTCATTAGAATTCCTAATGAAAACTGAACCATAACGCTATGTTCTGTTTTTATCAATTTTACAGCGCCTTTAAAAGCATAAGTTACACTTTTAAGACGGCCTGTAACAAAAGTATTGTCTTTTTGAAACTCCATTAGAGTATATTATAGTGCTGCTAGAGCTGCTTCGTAATTTGGTTCGTTTGCAATTTCTGCAACTTGTTCTGTATGTAACACTTTTCCGTCAGCATCAACAACAATAATTGCTCTTGAGTGTAAACCTGCTAAAGGTCCGTCAACGATTTCTAATCCGTTTGCTTTTCCGAAAGCACCAGTTTGAAAATCAGATAAGTTTACTACATTTTCTAAACCTTCAGCACCACAAAAACGTTTTTGAGCAAAAGGTAAATCTCTAGAAATACATAAAACAGTTGTGTTTTCTAAGTTGCTTGCACTTGCGTTGAAAGTTCTAACAGATGTTGCACAAGTTCCTGTATCAACACTTGGGAAGATGTTTAAAACTAATTTTTTACCAGCGAATGTGCTTAACGAAGCCACTGATAAATCGTTTTGAACTAATTTGAAGTCAGCTAATTGTGATCCAACTGCTGGCAATTCGCCTGATGTATGAACTGGATTTCCTCCTAATGTGATAGATGCCATGTTTTTTGTTTAAAATTAATGAGGTTCAAAAGTAAGGATTAATATTTGAATCTAAAAGTATTTGTTACGGGTTTAAGGAGAGATTAAGGTTGTTTTTGGATAGCCACGAATTCACGAATTTGTGATTTTTTTGCTAAATAATTCTTAGTGATAACTGAAATTTTTGGAGAATATTGTTAAGGCTTATTTCTCGTGGATTTGGTGATTATGAAGACTTAGTTCATTTTATGTCAGGCTGAGCGAAGTCGAAGCCCACATAAGTAGCTCCGTTATATAGATACAAAATCTTTGTCGATTTTCTTTGCGTTGGCTTCGACTTCGCTCAGCCTGACAAATATTGCGTGAAGATTGAGACTTTAGATTATTGTGGATTTTCTATTGTGATCCTTCCGTCATCAGGATGACAAGATTCCGCAGAAACTGAGACTGAAAACTGAGACCGAAAACGGCAACTGAAAACTTAAAATGATTAGAAACCAAAAATGAAAATTGAAGACGTTTGCCCGCGAGAGGGATAGGAGCAAGCTACCGCAGTAGCGCGGATAGCCCGACAGCATCCCGCTAAAAGGGCGAATAAGTGCAAAGTGAGTTGGCCCTTTTATCGGGATGGTGGCTCGCCCAGATGATTTTAGATTTTAGATTTTTTTGTTTTCGTTTAGAAAGAAAAACGATGTGCTGTGTCATTGCGAGGAACGAAGCAATCTCATGTAGTGTGCAATTTTCTTGCGAGTGTGGTTGCTTCGTTCCTCGCAATGACTTTGCATGTGTTAAAAGTAAAAATAAAAAAAAAGCGCTTCTAAAATAGAAACGCTTTTTCGTCATGTTTTTTTTGATCTAAAGGCCCGATTTATTTATCGATAGAACCTAAAACACGTTTCATGAACGTATTTAAAGCTTCTTTTTTGTCTGTACCTTGTGCTACTAGTTTTTGGACTTCGAGTGCGCCGTACATATTTGAAATCAGTTCGCCGATTACGTCTAATTCTTCGTCTTTTAGAGAAGAAATCTCGGTCATCGCTTCTAGAACTTCGATCGTTTCGATGATGTAATCTTGATCGTTTTCTTCGATGAACTGTGTTAAATGCTTAATTACTGGTAATTTCATGTTGTGGTGTTTATGAATTAAGCGATTGCGTTTACCAAGTCGATTAAAACTTCTTGTTTATTAGTTTGCGTTTCGCCAACTAATTGTCCGTTTACGAAAGTTGCGAAAGTAGGCAGGTTGCTTACGTTGGCTAATTTTCTTGATTCTGGAGCATTTTCTGCATCAACCAAAACAAAAGTGATAGCTTCATTTTCTGTTGCTAATTTTTTGAATTTTGGTTTCATAATACGGCAATTTCCACACCATGAAGCTGAATATTGTACTACTACTTTTTCGTTTTTAGCAACTAAATCTGCTAATGTATCTTCGTTTAAGTCGATTAACATATTTTTATTTTTTAAGACACTAAGTTGCTAAGGTTCTAAGAGGCTAAGTTTTGCTTCTCGAACCGAATAACTTTGTGTGGATTTATTTGATGGATTTTTTAAGTCTTTGAGATTCTAAGACTAAGTTAATCTTAGAATCTCTTGACTTTTATTGTAGAATTGTGTTTAAGATTTTAAGGTTCAGTAAAAAAAACTTAGAACCTTAGCATCTTAGTATCTCAGCAGCTTAGTTAGCGCTCAAGTATTCAGCTGTACTGTTTCTGTCAGCAGACATTGCTTCTTTACCAGCTTCCCAGTTTGCAGGACAAACTTCACCTTTTTCTTGAATGTGTGTGTAAGCGTCAACCATTCTTAAATATTCGTTTACGTTACGTCCTAACGGCATATCGTTTACACTTTCGTGGAAGATTTTTCCAGTTTCGTCAATAAGGTAAGTAGCTCTGAAAGTTACATTTGAACCTTCGATGATAACTGAATCAGTCTCTTCGCTGTATTCTGTAGAATCGATATCTAAAATTCCTAAAATGTTAGATAAGTTACGGTTAGTATCTGCAAGGATTGGGTAAGTTACACCTTCGATTCCACCATTGTTTTTTGGTGTATTTAACCAAGCAAAGTGAACCTCGTTTGTGTCGCATGAAGCGCCAATTACGATAGTATTTCTTTTTTCGAATTCTGGTAATGCAGCTTGAAAGGCGTGTAATTCAGTTGGACATACAAAAGTAAAATCTTTTGGATACCAGAACAATAGTACTTTTTTGTTGTTGTTTACTGCTTCTTCAAAAATGTTGATTTTTAAATTATCACCCATTTCTGAGATAGCATCTACTGCAATACTTGGGAATTTTTTTCCTACTAAAGACATATTTTTCGTTTTACGTTAAAAATTTATTTCTGATGCAAAAGTAGGGCAGAAGTGAATGTTTTTACAATAAGATGTGATTATTAATATTTATTTAATGATAGCATTTAGTTATGTTAAATTGTAATCTATTGAATTTCAATGTGTACAGGTAAATTTCCGTAGCCGTTTAGATCTTCTAAAAGTTGAAGTCCTGCTGTTTTTTGAAATTCATCAAAATCCTGATATACCTGAACTAAACCAAACGCATCTTTTAGATTTGGAATAATAGGCAAAACATACGGATTTCCGAAAACATAAATTATACATTCTTTGGTTTGTAATAAATTAGAAAGTAAATCTAAAACTTCTGAGTCTATTTCGAAATTGTTCATGGGTTTGGCTTTTGGAACAAATAAGGAAATAATGATGGTTTCGAAGTTTTCTAATTGCTTTTTTATGGAAGAAATATCAGAAGTTTCTAAATTTTCAAAAGCAAATTCTGGTGAAGGTAATTCAGAATTTATAGTCTTGAAAAATGTGTTATCGGTATTTTTGTATAAACTCAGTTTTGCTAAAGTTTTACTTTCACAGCAGTCAAAAACAAATTCGGTATTGTCATTATCGATGATTTTGGTAATGGCGTTTTGAGCAATTTCAAGATTTAATTGAGATGTTTTTTCGAAATTCAATTCGCCAGAAGTAAAAGTTACATCAGAAAATAATCCTGCTTTTTGTTTTGCTTTTCTGATTCTTTCATAGCTTTCGAGAATACGATCTGGCGAAGCATTTTTATAAATAGCTTCAATTCCTTCTAGAACATTTTCGGCGAAACATAAAATGTCGTTTCCTGCGTTGAAAGCTTCCCATTCTAATTGTCCTTTAGTTTCGTACAATTTAGAAACGCTGTGCATGTTCAATGCATCAGAAATAACCAAACCGTCGTAACCTAATTTATCGCGCAAAAGATCCTGAATAACGGCTTTTGATAATGTTGCTGATGTATCTTTTCCATCATTTAAACTCGGAACAGCCAAATGTCCAATCATAATCGAATCGACATTATTTTCGATTCCTTTAATGAATGGATATAATTCGTTTTCTATTAATTCTTCTAAAGTTTCTTTTAAAACTGGTAATCCTAAATGCGAATCGACATTCGTATTTCCGTGTCCGGGAAAATGTTTCAGACAGCCTAAAACGCCAACTTCAGACATTCCCTTTAAATATTCAACAGCAAAATCGGCTACTTTTTCTTTGTTTTCACCAAAAGAACGATACCCGATAACTGGATTATTTGGATTGTTATTGATATCTGCCAATGGCGATAAATTATACTGAATTCCAGCTGCTTTTAAATCTAATGCGATTTGTTTTCCAACTTTGTAAACTAAATTCGATTTATTCTCAGGCAAAGCACCAAGCGTAATGGCATAAGGATATTGTGGTGTTTTTTCGATACGCATTGCCAAGCCCCATTCTGCATCAATACTGATTAAAAGTGGAGTAGAAGCGGCTTTTTGATAACGAACGATTAAAGCTTTAATTTTTTCAAAACTGTCGTCGTTGAAAACAATTTTCTGTTTGCTTTCGTAATTCGTTGCAGCGCTCGCACGACTGTGAAAAAAGGTCAATCCTCCAATATTGTGTTCTCTAATTAGGCGTTCTGTTTCCTGAATATTTTCTTCGGTATCGTTGATGAATACTGCTGGAAAGAAAAATTGTCCTATTTTTTGTCGTAATGCTTCGGCTGTCATTTTCATTATTATAAAGTCTTTTTCATGCAGACACTATTATCCATTTGCTCATAAGGTGGATAATTTGGAATTATGGTATAATTTAATTTTTCATATAAATTGATCGCTTCAGGCTGGTTTTTTCCAGTTTCGAGAATGGTATAAGTGTAACCCACTTCTTTAGCCCAGATTTCCAGTTCCTTTAAAACTGCCGATGCAATTCCTTTTTTACGATAATCAGGATGAACATACATTCGTTTGATTTCTGTTTTTCCCGGTTCTTTTTCGCGGAAAGCGCCGCAAGCAACAGGAATTCCATTTTCGTAATAAACAATCGTGTGTTTTATTTTATCGGTTTTATTAAACTGATTGTAAAACGCATGATCTTCACCATCTCTAATTGCTAAATCTTGATCTAATAAAGCAACCAGATTTATAAAATCAATATCGTCTGAATTGGTACGTTTTAAATTAACCATGTCAATAAAAATTTAGTTATCTCGTTTTTTTACCATTAAGGGAATTAAGTTCATTAAGCTTGACTTAAATTACTTAATCTCTTAATGGTGAAAATAAAAATTAAGCTTAATTTTAAATCTAGTTATTTCAATTTTGCTTTATTTTGTTTAGCTAATTGTTTCTTAGTTTCAATGGCTTTTTCTAATCGGTTTTTAAAACGGAAAAGTTTTGGCATGCCTTCAATTCGATCTTCAATTGTGATTTCTTCATAAACGACAATTGCTTTTTCTAAAACCCGAATTTCATTTTCGAGATCATTTTGGTTTTTGTAAATTGTCGCCAATCGATCGTACGGGTGATTTCCTTTAAAGCCTTCTGCAACATTTTCTTCATACAATTCAATCGCTTTTTCTGGATTTCCGGTTTTTTCGAATTCAGCTCCTTTCAGATTTCGTTCGGACTGCAAATTTTCATTGATTTCCATAGGTAAAAGTTTGATTTGGGATTAAACTTCTTCTGTTTTCTTCCCAAAATCTTTTGGGAATATTAAAAAACGTGATAAAATAAGACCTGGAATTGTAGCAATTAAAACCCAAACAAAGAAGTTTTGATAGCCTAAATATTGTTGTATAAAACCGCTTGCCATTCCGGGCAACATCATTCCCATTGCCATAAAACCGGTTGCAAGTGCGTAATGCGCTGTTTTTGATTCTCCTTCGGCAACATGTATTAAATACATCATAAAGGCAGTAAAACCAAAACCGTAACCAAATTGTTCTAAAATTACAACAACGTAAATGTAATAAATGGATGTAGGATGAAAGAATGCCAGTAATATAAATCCGATAATAGGTAAATGCATCGCTAAAAACATCGGGAACATCCATTTGGTAAGTCCTTGTTTAGAAATGGCAATTCCGCCCAAAATTCCGCCTATTGTTAAAGCAGCAACACCGCAAGTTCCGTAGATAATTCCGACTGCTTCGGTGTCTAATCCCATTCCGCCTGATTCTTTTGGGTCTAATAAAAACGGACTTAACATTTTAAGCAATTGCGATTCTCCTAATCTGAAAACTAAAATAAAAGCAAGAATTACTCCGATTTGTTTTTTCTTGAAGAAAGTGGTAAAAATCGTAGCAAAGTTTTGATGTTGATGTTCTTTATTATTAACTAAATTAATTTCATTTTTGGGTGTGAAAATGAAATTATAAATCGTAATAAAAGTCATTAATAAACCGACACAAATCATCGTATAAGACCAAGCCTTTGTGTTATCGCCGTATTTATGTTCTAAATAACCGGCAAAAAGTACCACCAATCCGTTTCCTGCTAACATCGAAAGTCTGTAAAAAGTACTTCTGATTCCGATAAAAAAAGATTGTTTGTCTTCGGGTAAAACTAATAAATAAAAGCCGTCACTTGCAATATCATTAGATGCTGAAGCAAAAGCGGCAACCCAGAATATCGCTAACGACATTATAAAAAAGCCATTTGTAGGAATGGTAAAGCCGACCAGTAAAAAGGCAATTGAAATCAGGAATTGCATTGATAAAAACCATTTTCTTTTGGTTCCGGTTAATTCGATAAGCGGACTCCAAAGCGGTTTTATAACCCAAGGTAAGTATAATAAACTGGTATAAACGCCAATATCTTCATTTGAAATTCCCAGATTTTTGTACATAATTACCGAAACAGAAATAATGATAGCGTAAGGTAATCCGGAAGCGAAATTAAGAAGTGGAATCCAAGACCACGGTTTATTATCTGTTTTCATTTGGCTGAGCTGGTATATAGTTTTTTAATGGTTTTTTCAAATCTATTGCAACTGGTGTACTTTCGTTCGCGTAATAATCAATAAAAGTTACCGCGGCGGCTTTATAAAGGTTCAATTTTCCGGCAGCGATAGAAAATGTAATTTTTCCGTCGACTTCTTTTATTGTTACTTTTTCGATGATTTTTGTCGCATCATTAATATCAATTTTTGAAATATGATCCCCTCCATAAACTAACATATAACGCACCTTTGTATTCAGCGGACTTTTGAATGTAAAGTTATAACTGATACTGTCTTTATTGTATTCAACCAATTTCGGAGTATCAATAATTACATGGCGTAAATTTGGTACGGCTGCAGGAAGAGCAGGATATTTATATTGGTTTTCTTCTAAATGACGAACGACATCAAAGTTCTTACCTATAAACCATTTTGAACTGAAATAAGCACTCCCGGAAACATTTTTGAAAGTTCTTAAATAATCAACCTGAGTTGGAATTTCAGTCATATAATTCCAGCTTTTATCACCGTCACCTCTAATTTTGTAGGATGCGTGACCAATGTAAACCGCTGTATTATTAGAATTTTCTGCCCACCATTTTACTAATTTAGAATAAGAAGCTCTCGGATTATTCATACTCCAATACAATTGCGGCAGAATATAATCAATCCATTTTTGATCCATCCACAACATAGGATCTGCATACAAGTCGTCATAATTTGAAGTAGATTGTGTTTCTGAACCTCTCGGATCCTGAGATTTATTTCGCCAAACCCCAAACGGACTAATTCCGAATTGAACCCAAGGTTTGCTGTCTTTAATTGTAGTTGAAATCGTGTGTACAAAATTGCTCACATTCGCACGACGCCAGTCCGAAAGACTTAAACCTGCACCATATTTTTTGTATGAAGCAGTGTCATTAAATACTTTTCCGGGAACGGCATAAGGATAAAAATAATCATCAAAATGAATCGCATCAATATCATATTTGTCAACGACTTCTTTTACGACTTTAGTTAAATGTGACTGAACTTCTGGCAAAGCTGGATCGTAATAATATTTTCCACCATATTCAATCATCCATTCCGGATGTTTGAACAAATCATGTCCGGGACTTAAAAGATTTCTATTCAAATCGAAAGTTGCACGATACGGATTCAACCAAGCATGAAATTCAAAACCTCTGTTGTGCGCTTGTTCGATCATCCAAGCCAAAGCATCATAATACGGATTTGGAGCCAAACCTTCTTTTCCAGTTAAAAAACGAGACCAAGGCGCTAATTCTGAAGGATAAATAGCATCGCCGACACTTCTTACCTGAACAATTACAGCATTGTAATTCAGTTTTTTATAGGCTTCTAAAATTTCAAGATAATCAGCTTTTTCTTTCTCTACGTTGTCGGTTGCAGTTTTTGGCCAGTCGATGTTTACAACGGTCGCAATCCAGACACCTCTAAATTCGTTTTTTGGATGTACTGTTTTTTCCTGCGCTTTAGAAATCGTCGAAAGGAAAAATAAAGTTATGATAGAGAATAGTAAATACTGATTTTTATGCATTTCAATGTTTTTTAACAGAAACCAAAAATAGTTTTTTTAGGTGATTATAAGAAATTTAAATTTTGCAAGAATTATTATGATTTTCATCGAAAAATTAAACTTTGAAAATCATTTTATTTTTGTAGAAATACCACAATAGACAACTCCACAAAATAATATAAACGATCGAATAAGTTAGAGATGAAAGCATTTGATTTTCAAAAATTGGACTAATCCAAAAATTATATGCGTAATCTCTAACGTTTATTTTATCTGAAATATTTTCCGGATCCTGAATTTTAATCATGGTTAATGCTCTTGGCAAAATTCCGGAAACAAAAAATACGATCATCGGATTTACGCCCCAAGTCAATAAAAATGTCGTCCATTTTTTGTAACCCCGAACATCAATGATGTAATAAATTAAGGAAAGCAATAATAAAGCCAAACCTGAAGTGAACAAAACAAAAGAACTGGTCCAAATTGATTTGTTAATTGGAAAGACTAGCGACCAGACCAATCCTAAAAAGATCAAAACCAAACTAATTCCAACCATTTTTTTGTTGATTTCTATTTTTGAAATTGGCTCAATCAATAACTGACCAATTAGTAAACCGATTAATCCATTTCCCATTACGGGCAAAGTACTCAATAAACCTTCTGGATCCCAGGTTTTGGTTTCAATATACATGTGGTTTTCCAAAACAACACTGTCTAGCCAAGAAGCGAAATTTGTACCGACTTCTAAATTCGGAGCTCCAATTCCCGGAACAGGAATAAGCGTCATTATTGCCCAATAACCTAATAAAATACAAGCACTTAAAATTACTTGAGTTTTAATATTTGTCTTTAAATAAATAATCGAAACAAAGAAATATACAATTCCAATTCGTTGTAAAACGCCCAATAATCTTATTTTGGCGAAATTCTCATGTCCGCCATAGGCAAGGCCAATTAAAACTATAAAAATGATGATGGCAAAAACAGTTTTTCTTTTTAAATTGAAGTCACCAATTAAAGCATAACCAACTAAAAAAGTAAAAAACAACCGAATACATAAAAGTAAAATTCCCGGCTGTAATCCCATAAAATGAATGGAGTAGAAATAGCTTAAAAACAATCCTAAACAGAAAATTCGTAAAGATCGGGTAATGATTTTGGTTCTGTTTTCAGCATTGTCTTTTTTAATCGGCATGGCTAAAGGAACAGCAATTCCAACAATAAAAATGAAAAATGGAAATACTAAATCGGCAAGTGTACAGCCGTTCCATTTTGCATGTTCTAAAGCGGGATAAACATAACTCCAACTTCCAGGATTATTTACTAAAGTCATCAACAAGACGGTTAATCCTCGTAGAACATCAACAGAAATTATGCGGTCTTTCATTTTTTGGTTTGTTTGTGGTTAGATTTGGTTTATTAGCATTTTAATCGGGCATTGAAATTTTTCCCATTGTTACAGATGGAATTTTTGCTGATTTAAAATTAAAATCTCCTCCAGTAACAGTTTCATTCGCTAAAATGGCAAATAAAATTGCTTCTTTGGCGTCGCTGTTAATTCCTAATTCATTGCTTTTAGAGAAAGTACAAGGAAGCAACTCTTTCAGCCATTCTACTAATAACGGATTATTTGCACCTCCGCCAGACATATAAATTTTGAAATCTTCTATTTTATGCGAAGTATTTTTTACCGTAAAATGAATCGCTTCTGCAATTGTTTCGGCACTAAAACGAGTTAAAGTGGCTAGTAAATCGGGCGCTAAAATATCGTTAAGATTACTTTTAGAAAGTGCTAATTCGACATATTCTTCGTTAAATAATTCTTGTCCGATTGTTTTGGGATATCCTTTTTTGAAGAAAGCATGATCCTTAAGATTATCCAGTAATAACAGGTTTACAGTTCCTTGTTTGGCTATTTCTGCATCTTTATCATAACTTTTAAAGAAATATTTTTTTACAAAAAGATCGATTAAAGTATTTCCAGTTCCCGTATCGGTTACAAAAGTTTCTTCTGTTTTTAAAGCTGAAGGCAGATAAGTAAAATTCGCAATTCCACCGATGTTTAGCATAATGCGGTTTTCACCTTCTTTTCCAAACAAAAAATAATCGCCGTAAACTGCCAACGGAGCTCCTTCACCACCAGCTGCAACATGTTTTTGCCTAAAATCAGATAAAGTTATAATTCCTGTCTTTACTGCAATATGATCACCGTCGCCAATTTGCAAAGTAGCATTTGGAAATTTTTCCTGCTGATGTAAAAACTTCGGTGCATGCAAAACTGTTTGTCCGTGAGAAGCAATTAAATCAACTTCATTAGAAGGAATATTCCATTTTTTTAAAGCATCATTTATCATTTCAGCATGAAGAACGCCAATCCATTCGTTAAGCAAAACCAAATGCTGAAAATCAATTGTTTTTTGAGCAAAGACTTTACGGATTTCTGTTTTGATTTCGTCAGTGTAATCAATCGTTTCAAATTCAATCAATTTTACTGATGTGTTTACCCCAGAACCTGAGATTTCGCATAATGCAATATCGAGTCCGTCAAGCGAAGTTCCTGACATTAATCCGATAATTCGTTTGGATTCCTTTTGAGCAATTTGATAAAGTGCCTTAATATTTTTGTTCATGAAAGTGCGTTTAAAATGAAGCTAAAGTTATAGCAATTATAATTATATTCGGGACAAAAGAATTTTGATATTTTGGTTTTTAACGATGTTTATTTAGTCAGCTCCAGCGGGGCAAAATATTTACTTTATTATAGATTCATAAATTATTTTCTGAATGTCTTCGCGAATTTTTTCTTTAGCCAATTTATTTCCTTCTTCTCCAATTTCTGGATATGTTCTGTTCGATAAAAAGACATAAACCGTTTCATTTTCGGGATCAACCCAAGCCATATCTCCTGTAAAACCCGTATGTCCAAAACTCGTAGCCGAAGCACATTGACAAGTCGGACCATCTTTTCCTAATCTTTTATCAAAACCTAAACCTCTTTCTACGCCTTGAGCACAATAAAAGCAAGTATTGAAGGTGTCAAATGTGGCTTCAGAAAAATAACGTTCGCCACCATAACTTCCTTTTTGAAGAAAAAGCTGCATCATTTTGGCGACATCCAAAGCATTTGAAAAAACTCCTGCATGACCCGCCACGCCGCCTTCCATTGCCGCTGCCATGTCGTGTACGTAACCTTGAATTAATTGATGCCTGAAATACGTATCAATTTCTGTTGGCGCAATCGCATTTTTGTCAAATCTCAATAATGGATTGTAAGTCGTATAATTCATTCCTATCGAATTGAAAAAGTTTTCCTGACTTAAGTCTTCTAATTTTTCATGCGTAATTCTCTCCAAATATTCTTTTAAAATGATGAATGTGAAATCACTGTACTTATATTCTTTTTTTAATGAAATAGGCGAGTCGGCAATAAATTTCATGATCGTATCATGATAATCATTTCGAATAAAAAGACTGTCGGCAACTTTGGTTGTGAAATTTTTCTCCGGAATTTTTCGGTAATATTTTGCCAGCGGAAATCCTTTAGCATCAATAGTCGATTTGTAAAACGGACTCCACGCAATTAATCCTGCATAATGATTTAGTAAATCTTTGAACGAAATATCTTTTTTGTTTGATTTAGCAAACAACGGCAGAATTGTTCCCAATTTTGTGTCTAAAGTAACTTTGTTTTTGTCGTACAATTGCATCACATTTGGAAGCGTAGAAATCATTTTTGAAATCGAAGCTACATCATACAAATCGGTATTTGAAACTTTTACTTCTTTGTTGTAAGTATGATAGCCGTACGATTTCTGAAAAACGACATTTCCTTTTCTTGCTACTAAAACCTGCATTCCTGGCGCCATTTTGCCGTCGATGGCTTTTTGGGCAATGGCATCTATTTTAGAAAGAATTGCAGAACTCATTCCGACGTTTTCTGGTGTTTCAAAACCTAAACGATCGATTTTTTCGGTATCAATACCGTCATTAACTTTAAAATTTTCATTGATTGAAACAGGAATTTTTCCTTTGGCTTGTTTGGCTCCAAATAGAATTTCGGCAGAAACAATCTGAGAAATTGTTGAATTTTGATAAGAAACCACTAATCCTTCAAGATTATCAAAATTTTGAATTGAAAGCAAAGAATAAGGTTTTGCAAAAACATCTAAAATTACCTTATTGCTTTCTGCAATTTTATTTAATGTAAACAATTCGTTCGAAGTGAAATCTTGTTTTTCCCATGCTTTATTAACTTTGTGATAACCCACAATTACCAAATCGTATTTTTTTAATGTCGCGTTTAAAGAGTCGATGTTGGTATTTGAAACTTCTGTTATTTCGGTATATTTTTTTAATGTAGAAACAAAAGTGCTATTGACATCTTCTCCCAGTTTTACATAAGCAATTTTCTGATTCACATTTTTAATCGGAAGAATATCTTTTTTATTTTTTAAAACGGTTGTTGCGTTTTCAAATAAAGTATATTGAAGCGCATCTTTATCGGGACTGGTTAAGTCTTTTTGTAAATTAGTTAAATCAATAGGTTTGTATTTATTCAAACCAGCTTTATATTTATAATGCAAGATTTTTTTAACCGAATGTGCCAGACGTTCTTCTGTAATTTGTCCGTTTGCGTAAAAAGTTTTTAGTTTTTCTAAAGCAGCAGGAACGTCATCCGGACAAAGAAAAATATCATTTCCAGCTTGTAAAACTGCTAATTCTAAATCGCCGACAGGTTTATAATTACTTGCACCTTTCATGCCTAAACCGTCTGTAAAAATCAAACCTTCAAAGCTTAATCTTTTTTGAAGCAACTCTGTTACAATATTATATGAAGCAGAAGAAGGAATATTTTCTGGCTCTAAACTCGGAATATTCAAATGCGCCACCATTACAGAAGCCAATCCTTCGTCAAAAAGTTGTTTGTAGGGATATAATTCTACTTCATCTATATGTTCTTTACCAAAAGAAACCGTCGGAAGTGCTTTATGAGAATCTACTGCAGTATCGCCATGTCCCGGAAAATGTTTTCCTGTACCCAAAACGCCTTGACTTTGAATGCCTTTCATTAACGCCCAAGCGCGATTGGCAACGTTTGTTTTGCTTTCGCCGAAAGAGCGATTTCCAATAATTGGATTTAACGGATTGGTATTAATGTCTAAAACAGGCGCAAAATTGAAATGAATTCCCATTCTTTTGCATTCGCTTCCCATTTGTCTGCCGACTTTTTCGATCAAATTCAAATCTTGAATCGCACCTAAAGTCATATTCCAAGGATAAGCGTAAGTCGAATCTAAACGCATGCTCAATCCCCATTCGGCATCGAGTCCTATAAATAATGGAACTTTGGCTTTTGCCTGATATTCATTCGTCAATTTCGCCTGACGAACTGGTCCGCCTTGAAAGAAAATCAAACCACCCACTTTATAATTCGAAACCAAATCTTTTATTTTATTGGCGTGAACCGAATCTCTATTAGAATAAGCCGAAACAAAAAATAATTGCCCGAGTTTTTCATCCAAAGTCATTTTGCTGTAAATGCTGTCTGTCCAGCGATTTTCGGCATCACAATCTGGAACAAAAGATTTCTTTTCAGTTTTACTTTTCGGAGTATAAACTTCTTTGTTTTCTGTAGAAATAGGCTGATTTTTTTCAACTACAGTTTTACTCTTTTTTGAAACGCCACAATTGACGCTTAAAAAAAGAACTGCTGTAAATAAACCTATTTTTATAATGGCATTTTTCATGAAATAATTTTTGGCAATTAAAAAGATATTCTTTCGTATGTGCGTTTACTGATAAAATAAATTCCGATATAAGTAAATAATCCGTTGATGATAATTAATTCATTATCAAAAGTATATCCGAATAATCTTGCGGAGTTTTCACTTAAAAAATAAGTCAAGATGGGTGAAATAATACAAATTATCGGAATCAGTTTGTCATTTACCAGTCTTGATTTTTGTAATAATCCGAAAGCATATAATCCTAGAAGTGGACCGTAAGTGTAAGATGCCGCTCTGAAAATTAGAGCCACAACAGAAGCATCATTAAAGGAGTTTAAAACAATAATTACAAGAAAAAGTAATATTGAAAATGTAAAATGTACCCAATGTCTGATTTTTACATTTTTGTTGTTATCTATATTTTCAGATTTATCCATCCCGAGAAAATCAACGCAGAAAGAAGTGGTCAAAGCCGTTAAAGCAGAGTCTGTTGTAGCAAATGTGGCAGCGATAATTCCCAAAAGAAAAACAAAAGCGGGAATAAGCGATAAATGATTTAAAGCAATTTCAGGAAAAAGTAAATCGGTTCTTGGTTTTCCAGACGCTAAATCTAGCGGAATTTGAACGTTGTTTTTTGCAGCGTAAATATAAAGCAAAGCTCCCAAACTCAAGAAAATGATATTAATCAAAACAAAAATTCCAGTAAAAGTAAACATGTTTTTTTGTGCTTCGCCAATGTTTTTGCAGCTCAGATTTTTCTGCATTAAATCTTGATCCAGTCCAACCATTGCAATAGTAACAAACATTCCGCCTAAAATTTGTTTTACAAAATGATATTTGCTGGTAAAGAAATGATCAAAGAAAAATATTTTAGAATAATTGCTTTTTTGAATGGTTGAAACAGATTCGAGAACAGTCAGATTTAGACTATCACAAACAAAATAAATGGTTATAAAAACAGAACTGACTAAGAAGAAAGTCTGTAAAGTATCGGTAATAATAATGGTTTTTAAACCGCTTCGAAACGTATATAAAAAGATCAAAGCCAACGATAAAAGAACGGTAACAGGAAACGGAATATTAAAATCATTAAAAACATAACGTTGTAAAACAATCACAACCAAATACAATCTAAAAGCCGAACTAATTGTTCTGCTGACCAAAAATATAGAAGCAGCGGTTTTGTAACTGCGAACGCCCATTCTTTTTTCGATATAACTGTAAATCGACGTCAGATTCATTCTGTAATAAAGTGGAAGCAGGACTTTAGCAATAATGATAAAGCCTATGGCGTTTCCTAAAACAAACTGAAAATATTTAAATTGCTCTCCGTTTGGCGAGCCAACTTCTCCCGGAACAGAAATAAAGGTTACACCCGAAAGCGCAGTTCCGATCATACCAAAAGCAACCAAATACCATTTAGAATTTTTATTTGCTTTGAAAAAAGAATCGTTGTCTTGTCCTTTTTTACTGATTACGTTTGAGATAAAAAGCAAAAGTCCAAAATAAACAAAGATGAAAATAAGAATGGTTGTAGAAGACATTTTGGTTTGATTTAGAAATTAGGTTATTTTTTGCTGTTATGATCTAGTAATACAGCGCGTACACTTTTATGTTTATGCAGTAGTTCTTCGGCTAAATCATATTCAATTCCCAATTCTTCCATTATCATTTTAATGCCTCTTTTTACCAATTTTTCATTCGATAACTGCATGTCAACCATTTTGTTACCTTTTACTTTTCCGAGTTTGATCATGACCGAAGTCGAAATCATATTTAGCGTTAATTTTTGAGCAGTTCCAGCTTTCATTCTCGTACTTCCTGTTAAGAATTCTGGCCCAACAATAACTTCAATAGGATAATCTGCTTCTTTGGCAATTAGTCCGTTGCTAATGCAGGAAATACTTCCGGTTTTAATATTGTTTTCTTTAGCTTTTTTTAAAGCTCCTAAAACATACGGCGTATTTCCAGAGGCTGCAATTCCGATAATAAAATCTAGGCTTGAAATTTCAAATTTAGCTAAATCTTTCCAAGCTTGTTCGGTATCATCTTCGGCATTTTCAACCGCTTTTCGAATCGCAGTGTCGCCTCCGGCAATAATTCCGATAATCATATCATGAGAAACTCCAAAAGTAGGAGGACATTCAGACGCATCTAAAATTCCGATACGACCAGAAGTTCCAGCTCCGATGTAAAATAATCTTCCTCCTAATTGCATTTTTTTTACAATTGCCTTCACCAGTTTCTCAATTTTCGGAACCTGCAATGCTATAATTTGTGGTACTTTTTGATCTTCTGTATTAATATTGGTGAGCAATTCTTTTACACTCATTTGATCCAAATCTTGGTACAAAGATTCTTGTTCGGTTTCTGGGGTTTTATTTTTCATTTTTCTTTTTTTTGATATTTTTTGGAAGCTTTAATTATTGATTTAAAGCGTCGGAATTTTATACAAGGATTCTCTATTTTAGAAAAAATAGTCAGTTTCTGGGTTTAAATTCTATTACTTAATTTTTAAACACATAGAAACATAGATTTTTTTGTTTTGAGAAAAAGACAACTAAAAGAAACTAGTTTCTAACACATAGTTCAGAGGCTTCGGGATTTGTTAGTGCAAGTGGAACGCCCTTTTTTACCTTTATAAACTATGTTTCTATGTGTTGAAAATTTTACTCAATAAGCTTGTTTAATAAATCAAATATGCTTTTCTAGTGGTGTTAAAAGCCTCTAAATCTTTTTTCCAGCTTTCGCGGATGGCTTTTTCTGAAATTCCAGATTCTATCTGTTGCTGCAGTTTTTTTGTTCCTGCCAATTTGGTAAAAAAAGTATTGAAAAATTTAGTTTTGTCTGAGGTATTTTGATACGCTTTAATCAGCCACTTCAATTCAAACTTGGTAACTTTTGGAGTTGAAGAAAGATCTTCGCCATAACATTCTTTTCCGTTATAAACAGGATCTTTGGCACCAAAATTTGGTTTTGGAGTGAATGTAAAACTTCCTTTTGCCAAATATGGAGAACCGTAAATTTGAAATTGTTTCTCAGTTCCACGCCCGACGCTTACATTTGTTCCTTCAAACAAACACAAACTCGCGTACAAATTAATAGCCTGATCGTTTGGTAGATTTGGTGAAGGCTTTACAGGCAAACTATACGCCATTTCTCTTTTATAATTGCTACACGGAATTACAGTCAATTTGCATTGAATTCCGTTTTTAAGCCATTTTTCGCCATTAATCATTTTGCCATATTCTCCAATTGTCATTCCGTGTAAAATTGGAATTGGGTGCATTCCGACAAAACTCGTAAATTCTTTTTCTAAGATTGGGCCATCAACGATACTTCCGTTTGGATTTGGACGATCGAGAATAATGAGCGGAATATTGTTTTCTGCACAAGCTTCCATTGCATAATGCAAAGACGAAATGTAAGTGTAAAATCGCGCTCCAACATCTTGCAAATCAAAAACCATAACATCAATTTCGGTCAATTGCTCGTTTTTGGGTTTTCTGTTTTCTCCGTAAAGAGAAACTATCGAAATTCCGGTTTTGGCATCTTTTCCGTCTACAACATGTTCGCCGGCATCTGCGGTTCCTCTAAAGCCGTGTTCTGGTGCAAAAATGGTCTGAATCTTTATTTTTTTCTCTAATAAAAAATCAACCAAATGTTTATTGTTGAATAAAATACTGGTTTGATTGGTTAAAATTCCCACTTTTTTATTCTTTAATAATGGAATATATTTTTCGAAATTATCAGCTCCTGTTTTTATTTCATTACCGATACCATCGATTTTATTTTTAAAATTTTCTGTTGATGAATGAACACTCGATACATTCGAAAGAATTAAAAACAAAATAAAAGTGATTTTTCTAAAAGATTGAAACATAACACAAAGTTTAAATTACAATTTAAAATTACGTTTATTAAAGTAAAAAACGGAAAATTGCATTATTAATCGAACCACTTTTTAATTGAAGTGGTTCGATTTTTTAAGATTATTTATTGGTAATAAAAGTTACAGACGGAGCATTTGTGGTTGCGGTCGGTAATCCGCCGATAATTCCTCTGCAATAAATGGTGTAAACTCTTCCTGCTCTTGGTATAAAGGCAGCACTTGCAGGCGAATTGGCAAGATTGGCAATTGTCGTTCCTGTTATAGTTCCTGGAACATTTGTTGGAGAACCCGCCACACGAACCTGTAATTGATAACCGCGCGTATCTTTTGGATCTTGCGGTTCAATGGCAATGTATTTTTCGTCACCGCCTTTAAAAGTTACATTTCTGTACGTGTAAACTTCTTTGGTTGTAACGGGAGTTGCGCCCGCAATTGACGTTTCTTTTAGTAATCCTAAATCGTAACCCGCTGCGGCAGAATTGCTAATTACATTTATAAAACGAATGTAAGCTTTGCTTGGGTCTAAGTCGGCAACAGCCAAATCATCGTTTAATTGATAAAGCGAATATACAGCAGGAGTAACACTTGGCGGTGTTGCAACCAGAAAACTCGTGTAATATTTTCCAACTTCGGTTACGATATTTCCGTCGTAAATAGTTGTTGCAGGATTTGCTGGCGTTTTTATGGTTAACGGTTGTGTTCCGCCTTTCATTAAAACATAATTTATAGGAACAGGATATTGCGCTCCAAAACTCATTCCAACAGGAACGCCTGTAGAAACTCCGACAGCCGATATTTTTTCTTCTCCGGTAAAATAGTTGATTTGAAAATTAGTTCCGTTTGGACCAACAGCGGCGTGCACAAATTTTACGTTAGAAGCATTTGTAATTCCGTCTTTAGTTTGGTAAGGCGTAAAGTCATTTTCGTCTCCACAAGAACTAAGAGCCAAAATTCCGATAACGGGAATGATCAACTTTTTAAAATAATTCAATATATTTTTCATCTGATTTCGCTTTTTAAATTTATAAAAAATTACGGTTTAGAAAACCACATTTCTACGGTATGATAGTCTACTTTATCAGCACCAATAGCTTTTAAAGCATCAAAATTCCAAACATATTCTGAGTTAAATCTTGGACGAACTCTGTAGGGCAATTTTCCGTTATTATCAACAAAAATTCCTCCATTCGGATTTAGCGTCATGGTTTTGTAAACGTTTGTATTATCATAATGATATTTACGCATATCTGTCCAGGTTTCCAACATTCCAAAACCAAATAAAGCCACATATTTTTGAAGCATGATCTGACTGATTGTCAAGTCTGAAGCAGCTGGAATAATATTTACATTTGTTAAAAAAGCGGTCTTTTCAGCGGCTGTAATAGTCGAGGTGATTGGAAAAGTGGTGCTCACAACCGTATTCGCATTCACAAAATCAATACTGGCATCTATTGCTTTTCTATAAGCGTCTAATGCCATTGCTTTGTCTCCTTTTATAAATGCCGCTTCTGCTTTTATAAACTGAATTTCAGAATAAGTCATTAAAGGAAAGTTTGCTTTATCTCTAAAAAGATATCTTCCAGGAGTTGTAATGGTTCCTGCAGCGTAGGTTCCGTAAATGTTTGGAATACGGCTCACGTTTGTTGCAACAGTTGAAGCTGTTGTGTTTAACGGATTTCCATTAAAAGTATATTTACTTGGATCTGGATTGGCAGCAGAAGCCGGAGCTATTTCAGACTGCCCTACAGATGGAGCTAAAACTCTTGAAATTCTAGGATCTTTAGCACCGTTAAAAATAGTTCCGTCCATTGTTCTTACTGCGAAATCGGTTTGACGATAGGTATTGAAGTTATTTCTTCCCGGACCATAAAAATTAATATCTGCCGAAACGGTTCCATTGTATCTTATCAAAGCATTGTCTGCGTTTGAAGCCAAAGATTTATCACAGTATTCAATTACTTTATCCGGATTGTAAGACGCTTTGTTAATTTGATTATTAAGGTTTCTTGCCAAAACTCCGTAAGCAAATTTTACCCATTTAGAACGATCTCCGCCATACATTTTATCTCCGCCGGCTGTATATGTTTGCGATACATTACCGTCTGTACGATTTAAATCGACTAAACCTTCATTCAATAAACGAACCACTTCTGCGTATACTTTTTCCTGCGGAACATAATCAAAAGAAAGACGATCTGTAAAAACCTGATCAAAATCAATTAATTCAGAATGATAATCAGTCGCAACTTGCCAAGACCAAGCTCTGATTACTTTTGAAATTCCGGTAATATCGTGACGCTGTTCTGCAATTGCTTTTTCCTGTAGTTTAGTTAAATTTAAACCAATAGCGAAATAGGCCATTTTCCAGATTTCACCGCCTGTATCCACATTTGCCTGATAACCAAAACGATCCCATTCGCTTCCGACTGCTCCAACTGTTGCAATACTGAAGTTTTGAATGTAACGTCCTAAGCATCTGTTGTCAAATTGCAATCCTACAGCCATTTGCTGTTCAATCGGAGGCATTAAAGCCGTCGCCGAAACATCAACAGGAAAACTTGGGTTTACATTTATATCTTCTAAATCGTTGCAGGAAATCATTGTAGAAACAAGTCCTAACGCTGCTATATATGTTTTTATATTTTTCATGGTCAATTAATTAAAGTCCGATTTTCAATCCTAAGTTTATTCCTCTTGGTGTAGAAGTAACTCCAAAGTCAAAACCTGTTCCTCCAGCGCCGCCAGTTGATGCATTTGTTCCGTTAACCGAAGGATCTGCTCCCGTATAATTTGTAATAATGAATAAATCGGTCATCGTTAAGTATAACGAAAGATTGTTGATGAACGTTTTCTTCAAAACTTCCGAAGGCATTTGATAACTCAGCGTAATATCTCTCATTCTTAACCAATTAATATCTTTTTCGATAAAATCAGCATCAATTGCACCAGTCCTGTAATATTCGTTTTGTACACTTGGTCTAACCGGAATATTGTTTGGTGTCGGATTAGCTGTATTTTCTAAACCATCTCTCAAAACTCCTTTTACAATTCTCGTTTGATCGCGGTCTAAAGTTTTGGTAGACAACCCGTTTTGGTACAAATAAAATTCTGTAGCATTGTAAATATCACCACCTTTTCTAAAGTCTAATAAGAAAGATAAACTAAGATTTTTGTAAGTGAATGTATTTTGTAAACCCAACATAAAATCTGGATTTCTGTCTCCGATAATTTTAAAATTCGGATCTTTTAAAGCAAATCCTGTGTTTGGATCAATTAACGGAACACCTTCATTATTTCTTAAATAATCATTTCCAGTCAAAGTCGTTAACGGATTTCCAACCGTTACACCACCACGAACGTTTCCGTAAAGCCAGGTATCAGAAACATAATATTCTGAAATAACAGAGGGAAGGTTTAATAATTTAGAACGTGTTTTACTGAAATTCGCACTCACATTCCAAGAAAAATTATCTTTTTGTATTGCCGCCGCATTCAAAGTAACCTCTAAACCTTCGTTTTGCAAATCTCCAAAGTTGGCAGAAGTTACCACAAATCCAGTTCCGTAACTCAAACGCATATTTTTAAGAATCGGGTCAATAGTTTTGGTGCTGTAAACGGCAACATCCAATCCAATTCTGTTTTTAAAGAACTTTAATTCTGTACCCAATTCAAACGATTTACGAAATTCAGGTTTCAAATTCGCATTTGCACCCGTAACGCCGTAAGCATAACCTCCGTCTGTCGTCAATTGCGGATTAAAAACGGGTTCTGCAGAATAAGGAGACGGAATATTAGCGGCTTCGGCGTAAGAAGCTCTCAGTTTTCCATACGATAAAAAGTCTTTGTTTTTCAACCCGTTTAGGTTTGTAAACACAAAACTCGTCGAAACAGAAGGGTAGAAAAACGGATCCGGTAAAACAGAAGTCCAGTCTTCACGTCCTGTCAAGGTCAAATAAATGGTTTTGTCATAATCAAAACTCATTTCAGAAAAGAAACCAATAATTCGGCTTTGAATAATTCTTTCCTGAGATCTTTGCGTTGTAGCGTCTGTATTGTTAATCGAGTAGAAGTTCGGATCAAAGAATCGGCTTCCTGTTGTAGATAAGATTCTGTAATCGTTATCATTAACAGCATTTCCAACCATTATTTTGGCATTGAATTTTCCGAATGATTTTTTAGCTGTAGCTAATAATGTAGTGTTTAAATTACTCGTATTAGAATAATAAGATTCAATATAACCTCCAGAAGCAATTCCGGCAGCAGATTCTGGGTGAATTGCTCTGTAACCCTGAGCAGAATTCACGTCCCAACCCACGCGGCCCGTTATGTTAAGCCAAGAAGTCGGATCATAAACCAAACCAACATTAGTAATAAAACGATTATTGAAATCTTCAGATAAATTCTTGTTTACATCCCAAAACGGATTATCGGTTTCGTTGTCCAAAGCACCGCTAGTGATTTTTCTTCTTGTTCCGTCAGCATTTAAATATTTGCTCGCATCATCATTTGCAGGCCACGCTAAAAGCGAAAGTAAATAACCTGCGCCCGTAACACCCGGAATTTGCACCGCAGATCCAGCACCTTTGGCCGCTTTTTGATTGTCTGATTTTGTAAAACTAAAACTAGCTTCAGATCTTAATTTAGAAGATAATTTTGCAGTAGCATTCAAACTCGCTGTCAAACGGCTGTAACCTGTGTTTGGTACAACACCTTCCTGATCTAAATTTGAAATCGATAATCGGTATGTAGTAGTTTCTGTACCAGCTTCAAAAGATAAATTATGATTGGTAGAAACTGCTGTTTTAAAGAAATTTTCGACATTGTTATAAAGCGTAGTTCCCGATTCGTAAGCCGTTCCAAACTGTCTTCTGTAATCTGGATTGTTGACACCGTCAGAACATCTTTGATATACCCTTTGAATTTCCGGAAAACGGTATAAATTATCAAATCTCGTATTGGTAGAATAAGTCAGTCTTCCAACACCTTTTTTACCTTTTTTAGTCGTAATAACGATGGCACCATTTCCAGCCTGCATTCCGTAAAGCGCTGCAGCTTCGGGTCCTTTTAAGATTACTACAGATTCAATGTCGTCTGGGTTAATATCGGCGCCTCTGTTGGTGTAATCCTGTGTTCTGTTTGGAGCATCAGAAATCGTTAAACCCTGATTCATGGTTTCATTGCTAACTGGCAATCCGTCAACAACATAAAGAGGAGAGTTGCTTCCGCTAAGGGAATTTACACCTCTCAGCTGAATCGCCGCCGAAGCACCTGGAGAACCAGAGGTACTTGTTACAGTAAGACCTGCAACACGTCCTTGTAAAGCCGTAGCAAAGTTAGGACGCTGTGTTTCTGCGATTTCTTTTCCTTTAACTTCCTGGACAGCATATCCTAAAGATGATTTGTTTCGCACAATACCCATCGAACCTACAATAGTAACATTGTTTAAGGTTTGGGCACTTTCTGAAAGTACAATCTTGAGGTCAAGTCCGTTTACAATAACTTCTTTGGTATTGAAACCAATATAAGAAACAAGAAGTACCTGTCCCTGATTTGCTTTCACAGAAAAAGTTCCGTCAGCTCCTGTTGAAGTCTGATCTTTGGTTCCCTGCACTAAAACATTAGCGCCCGGCAAAGTATTGCCACCACCGTCTGTAACTTTACCTTTTACTAAATTTTGCGAATAACTGGTTAGTATTCCAAAAATGAAAAGTAAAAGAATTAAATACTTTTTTTTCATAAGGGTTAATTTATGGTTAGAGATTCGAAATGTATAAAATATTTTTAAAAAATTGCAACTTTATGTCGTATTTATATTAATTATATTCAATAACGCATAAAAACGCATATTTTAATTTGAATTGATTCGAAATCTGTAATTCGGAAAAAGTTTCATTTTAAGGATTTTCAAAACTGCTTTGTTTTTCTAAATTTGTAAAAAAGAAAGTATCATGCTCAAAAAGGAAAGACATCAATTTATCATGAATAAATTTGAACAGGCCGATCGAATAAATACAATCGATCTGGCTCTGGAGCTGGATATTTCTGAGGATACTATTCGAAGAGATTTTATCGAATTAAATGATAAAGGTCTAATAAACAAAGTGTACGGAGGTGCATTTCTGGCTAAAAATACACAGAAAAATGTTTTTGATATTTTGATTACCAATGAAGAAAAGAAAATTAATGTGGCCAAAAAAGCACTTTCTTTTTTGAATGAAGGACAAGTAATTATCATGAGCGGAGGAACCACAAATCTCACTTTATGCAAGTTGATACCAAACGATTTTAGCGCTACAATATATACGTATAGTTTACCGATTGCTATGCAATTATCACAACATCCGAATATTGAATTGATTTTTATTGGAGGAAAATTGCAAAAGCAAGCCATGGTAACTGTTGGTATTGATGTAGTACAAGTACTTTCGAAAATTAAGGCAGATGTTTGTTTTATGGGTGTAAGTTGTATCGATGTCAATCAAGGTTTGACAGAAATGGGTTATGAAGTTTCGGTTATTAAAAAAGAGATGATCAAGGCGTCAGATAAGGTAATTGCGCTTTTGACTTCCGAAAAAATGAACAATAAAATGGCTCATAAAGTTTGTGATCTCGATAAACTCTACGCTATTGTTACCGACCTAAATGCGACTAGTCCGAAAATTAAGAATTTTGTAGATTCTGGAATAAAAGTGCTGTAGAATCTTAAAAATGCATTTTTATGCGTTTTTAAATATTGAAATAGCAGTGTGATTAAATTTATTTTTTTGAAAATTATAGGAATTTTATTCTTGTATTTTTTTTCAGAGAGCATAAAATCATCTTCAGATTTATTTATATTTGTTTCATAACCAATTAAAAATCTAAATCATGTTTGTTATTCTCGGACTTATTGTTTTTGTCTTTATCGTTGGAATTATAATTTACAATTCTCTTATCGGAAAAAGAAATCAGGTTAACAACGCATTTTCGGCGATTGATGTGATGCTGAAAAAACGTTTCGATTTGATTCCCAATCTTGTTGAGGTTGTAAAACAATACATGAATTATGAGCAGGAAACCTTAACTAAAATTGTCGAACTTCGTGCAAGAGCCGTTAACGGAAATATATCTGACGAAGAAAAAGCAGCTTTAGACACACAATTAAGTTCAAGCATAAGAGGTTTAATGGTAAATGTGGAAAATTATCCGGATTTAAAAGCCAATACCAATTTTATCAATCTTCAGTCAACTTGGACAGAAAGTGAAGAACAAATTGCTGCTGCGAGAAGAACTTACAATTCTGCAGTTACAGATTATAACAACGCCATTATGATGTTTCCGGGCAATATGTTTGCTGGAATGTTGGGGTATACTAAAATTGAAGTTTTGGCAACTCCCGAAGAAGAGCGTAAAAATATTAGTGCCAAAGAATTATTCAATAATTAATGGAGTCAGAAACAAGCTCGAATGCAGCCTTGCAAGAGGTTTTGAATACATTAGAAGTTGACCGAAAAAAAATAGCCGAAACCTACAAAACCTGTTATATTTTATTTGGACTTACGTTAGCAATTATAATTGTAGGTTCACTGTTGGGATTTGGTGTATTTGCTATTTTCGCCGGATTGATTCCGCTGATTATTGGAATCGTAATGTATTTTCAAATAGATGGAGAAGCTAAAAAATACCAAATAGCATATAAAACCAATGTAGTATCATCAGCATTAAAAACCATAAACGAAAGTTTGGTTTTTACTCCACAAAGCGGACTTCCAGAATACGAATTTATAAGCTCTGAACTTTTTACAACCGAACCCGATCGCTACAAAACGCAGGATCTGGTAAGCGGAACAGCGGATAAAACCTCTTTTGAGTTTGCCGAAGTAAAAGCCGAATATAAAACCGAAACCCAAACCAAAAACGGAACAAAAACAACCTGGCATACGATTTTTGAAGGAATAATTTTTGTTGCCGATTTCAATAAAAACTTCAATGTTTCGACTGTTGTTCGACCAAAAGGTGTAGCAGCTGCTATCGGTTCCTGGTTTTCAAAAAACGTTTTCAGTTTTGGAAACTCCGAGTTGGTACATTTAGAAAATACAACTTTTGACGAAATATTTGTTACCTATTCCAAAAATCAAATTGAAGCGCGCTACATTCTAACTCCCGCCATGATGGAAAGAATTTTGGATTTAAATCAAAAATCGGAAGACACGATTTCGATCTCGTTTATACATTCCAAGATGTATATAGCTTTTCCGTTGTCTCACAATTATTTTGAAGCGCCAATTCATTCCTCGCTTTTAGTTCCCGATTTATTGACTGATGATCTTTCGATTGTGAAATTTATGCAGGATATTGTTCAGGAATTGGATTTGAATACGAGGATTTGGGGGAAGGAGTAGGGGTTTTCTTTCTAGTATTGTAAAGAAATTTTTTAAGAAGTATAAAATATTATAAATTAAAACTCGCAAAGTAAAGTTACAGGATATTTTTCTTCGCGAAATATTTTCATATGATTATCAAGATCGCAAAATATGCTTTCAAATCTTTCAAAAGAAGATTCATAACCATAGCTTCCATCTTTTTTAAAACTTTCTTTAATTTTGAGCTTACCAACAACTTCAAATTTATCTTTAAAAGATATAATATCTCTATGAGTTACTAAATGATAGGAAAGTCCAAATAAAAAATTATCTTGATTAGCATATTCCCAAATTTCATCTACATTCGGTTGTTGCTCTAATATAGTTTTCCAATCAAAACCTGAAGGGATCTTTCTTCCAGAAATGAAACAAGATTTTAAATCTTCAACAGTTGGTTTATTTTTGTCTTTATATGTTGTAATAGCCAAATCGTATGTACACTGGCCTCTTTTTTGTGTAACTTTTGCGCAAATTACTGCATAATAATTATTGTCTGAAAGTTGAAAAGTTAGTAAATCATTAGGTTGAAAATATAGATTTTTAATAATTCTGTATTTTTTTCTTTTTCTAACTTTCAAATTGGGTTGACTTATTTTCCTTAAAAGTTTATCAAGCTCTTTTTGTCTTTTTTCACCTTCATTAGCATCGTGTTGCTCAGTCCAGTATTTTACTCCAACTTTTAACTCGATTACATGTTTTACTTCTTTGAGAATTTCTTCGGTTAATTCACCAATTTCCCAAAAAGCAAGTGCATAAGAAGTTACAAATATTTCATGGTAAAAATCGGTAACTTCTCCGTAATTTTCTATTAAAAAAGGAATTTCATTTTTGATGGTTTCTATTGTTGCATCGCTGTCATATAAGTCCATTATTGATTCGTAAGTATCTCTAGCCAAATCTCCATCGATTATTTTTACGCCGTCTGTTGCCATTGTATTTTTGAAATTATTTAAAACAATATCAGGCTAAATATAAAAAGTTTTGGATATTCGTTCTTAATAATGAATCATTATTTTTAAATTTTAAAACCCTGATAGCGCGCATTTGCAATCCGTACACGCATAGATTTGACAGAATATAAGTTACAAAAAAAATATACTTTGCGCGCACGGATTGCAAATGCGCGCTATCAGTTTCGCCTAGTTTGTCACTTCTGTAAAGGTTAGATAATTCGTTGTGAAAATGGTTGCCAATTTTTTTCTCATGAAACCAAGTGTCCTAGCCCTGATGGGAGGGAAAATCCTTTTGTGTCTCGTTTCTTTAACGAGACACAAAAGATTGGAAGGACAGGAGGAAATAGCTCCTGAAAAAATAAATTCCAAATTCCAAAATTAGAAGTTACTGGTTTCATAAGCCTTCGACTTCGCTCAGGATGACAATCGTTTACTCAGAACTTTTACTTCAACACAAACTCATTCTCCTTCAACCTCTTCAAAACTGCGGCAATAATTTTAGAACGACATTCAGAATTTTCATTATACGGACCTGTTTTGACCCAATATCTTATATTCAAATGAACAACGCCGCCACCAGCAACATCGGTAATTACGGCTGCGTTTTCATGGTCTTTTTCGGTTACTTCTTCGCTGTTCCCTAAAACTTCTTTTACGACTTCGATGGCGCGTGTGTAATCAGAACCATATTCTAGTCCGACCGTGAAAGTTTGCAGCAGAAAACCTTCGCTGTTGTAGTTAATAAGCGTGTTTTTTATAAGAAGCGCGTTCGGAATATAAATGATTTTAGAATCGCTTTTTACTTCGGTATCGCGAAGATTGAGGTTGATGACTTCGCCTTTTACGCCGTTACTTTCGATAATATCGCCGATAGAAAAAGGTCTTTTGAAAGCGAGTAGAATTCCGGCAAGGAAATTTTCGCCAATATCTTTAAGCGCAAAACCAATTACAAAAGCAGAGATTCCCGCACCAGCAAGCATACTTTGTGCAACGCCTTCGAGACCAATAATTCGGAACATGAACAAGATTCCGATAATGATCAAAACCGATTTAATTAAACGGGAAATAAAAACGGCCAAAAGGCGATCGTGCATTCTGGCTTTAAGTCGGTTTCCGGCAAAAATACCAACGCGGCTTGCAATAAACCATGAGGCGAGAATGACCAAAATAGCGAGTATAAATTTTGGCGTAAGATCGACAATGCTATTGTAGTAACCTTCGAGGTGATTGATGACGTCTTGAAAGAAATTTTCCATAATTGTAAAAGGCGTAAAAAGTAAAATTTTAAAATTACTTTTTTTACAAATCAATTATTTTACATGATTTACTTATAATATTATAAAATATATGAGCTTTCTAAATTTCTGAATTATTCTAAATCTTTTGGCCAACCAAATTTCAAAATGTGTTCAATAAAATCTTCTGCCTCTTTATTGGTTTCGATTACATAATCATATAAGGAAAAATCGACAGAAGGCTCTTTTGTAACGGTCGAGAATTTGATATCCTCGTTAGAAATTTGAATCGTTAATTTATGTTTGCAATTTTCTGAAAAGCAATCAATGTCAAAAAGATGATAATGATTGAAAATTTCATAATAGGTAATTTTTGATTCAAATTTTTCTTTTACATAATTTTCGAATTTTTCAACATTGATTTCGTTTTTGACTGCTGGATTTAAAGATAAATTATCCTGACTTTTATCAAATACAGTATCAGAAAACAACAATACCGTTAAATGAATATTGAAACTCCATATAGCACATATAAAAACAAAACCGTAATAAAACCCAGTGTAATTTTGCATTATAGAAATGATCTTAAATTCCGCTAAAAAAAATAAAAGAGTTACTAAAGCAGGATTTATGGCAGGTTTTATATTAAAGGATAGTTTTAGTATAACTAGTATAAAAAATACATAAACAATCAAGGCAACCAAGAAAGCAATTATAGCAACCCCAAAGCTTACGGCAAATACTAAGAACATATAGATAAGCCCTAATAACAATCCAATAATAAAGATTGTAAAAGTTGTTTTCACAAAATTGCGCATCGATTTTTTATAAATACAAATATGAAAAAGACCTAAAAAAGCGCAATAGATGGTGTAAGTGCTAATAAAGATTCTTTGTGTAATTTCATTTTCCAGATAAGCACAACCAAAAAACAGCAATAGATTTAGTACAATTCCAAACAAAATCAAGAAGCCAATTCTTCGATATAGCTGGTCTGTTTGAATATCCAAATAATAATCTTTCATCTAAAATAGTTAGGATTTAAAACTTAGATAATAGTACAAATAAAAAGATTAATTTAAAAATCTTTTGAAGACATAAAGAGTTCATAGAAAAAAACTTATAACCTTAGAATCTTAGCATTTCAGAACCTTAAAAAAACTATTTTTGTAACTCAGAATAAAAAAGAATATAATGTCAATACAAGAAGAGTTACAGCAATTATCAGCATCATTAGAAGGTACACTTTTATTCGATGAACTTCATAAAACGCTTTATTCTACAGATGCTTCGGTGTACCGAATAAAACCCAATGCGGTGGCGATTCCTAAAACGACGGAAGATATTGCCAAGCTAATTAAGTTTGCGTCAGAGCATCATATTTCGGTTACGCCAAGAACTGCAGGAACTTCGCTGGCAGGTCAGGCAGTAGGAGATGGATTGGTAATTGATGTTTCGAAACATTTTACAAAAATTATTTCGTTTGATGCGGAGAAAAAATTGGTAACCGTTCAGCCAGGTGTAATTCGCGACGAACTGAATTTATTCTTAAGACCGCACGGTGTGTTTTTTGCGCCAATTACATCAACCTCAAACCGCGCGATGATTGGCGGAATGGTGGGAAATAACTCTTCAGGAACAACTTCGATTCGATACGGCGTAACGCGCGATAAAATTGCTGAAGTAAAAGCGATTTTGAGCGACGGTTCTGAAGTGGTTTTTAAAGATCTGACTTCAGAAGAATTTATTGAGAAAACAAAAAGTGATACTTTAGAAAATAAAATATACAAAAGCGTTTACGACGAACTTTCACTAAAAGAAAATCAGGAAGAAATTATAAAAGAGTTTCCGAAACCTGAAATCCACAGAAGAAATACAGGTTATGCCGTTGATATTCTGCTGAAATCAGAAATATTTGGAGGAAATGAACCGACAATAAATCTAGGAAAACTGCTTTGCGGAAGTGAAGGGACTTTGGCTTTTACAACCGAAGTAACTTTAAAAGTTGACGATTTGCCGCCTCCTCATAGTATTATGGTTGTCGGACATTATCATACGATTCAGGAATCTCTGGAATCGGTTGTGGTGGCGATGAAACATCATTTGTACACTTGTGAAATGATCGACGACACAATTTTGGATTGTACCAAAACGAATCGAGAGCATATTAAAAACCGTTTCTTTTTAGTGGGAGAACCAAAAGCGATTATGTTGTTTGAAGTTGCTTCTCATACTTTAGAAGATGCCGAAAAACAAGCCGACGCTTTAATTGCCGATTTGGATAAAAATAATTTTGCTTACGCGAAAGTAAAAATCTATGGTAACGATATTGACAAAGCCAACGAACTGAGAAAAGCCGGTCTCGGACTTTTAGGAAGTATTGTAGGTGACAATAAGGCAGCCGATTCTATTGAAGATACAGCGGTTGAATTAAGCGATTTGCCAGCGTATATTGCAGAGTTTTCGGCAATGATGTTGAGCCACGGACAGGAAGCGATTTATTACGCGCATGCCGGCGCGGGAGAATTGCACCTTCGTCCGGTTTTGAATTTGAAGAAAACAGAAGATTTAAAATTATTCAGAACTATTGCAACCGATGTGGCGCATTTGGTTAAAAAATATAAAGGTTCATTAAGCGGTGAACACGGTGACGGAATTGTGCGCGGTGAGTTTATTCCGTTTATGATTGGGGATAAAAATTACGAATTGCTGAAAAGAATAAAACTGGCATTCGACCCAAATTCGGTTTTAAATATCGGGAAGATTGTAAATGCCTTGAAAATGGACGAAAATCATCGTGTAATTTCGGGAAGAGTAGAACCGGATATTAAAACGTTTCAGGATTTCTCAGACAGTTTAGGGATTTTGCGTGCAGCCGAAAAATGCAACGGATCTGGAGATTGCAGAAAATTGCCATCGGCAGGAGGAGCGATGTGTCCGAGTTATCGCGCTACAAAAAACGAAAAAGAAACTACGCGTGCAAGAGCAAACGCTTTACGCGAATATTTAACGTATTCTGAAAAAGAAAATAAATTCGACCAAAAAGAATTATACGAAGTTTTTGAGTTGTGTGTAAGCTGTAAAGCCTGCGCAAGCGAATGTCCGAGTAACGTAGACGTCGCCACTTTAAAAGCCGAATTTTTATACCAATATCAAAAAGCAAACGGATTTTCGACTCGAAATAAAATTTTTGCCAACAACGCCAAACTGAACAAAATGGGAAGTAAATTCCCGTCGATTACGAATTTTATTTCGAATCAGGCTTTGGTCAAAAAAACAATGGGAATTGCGCCAGAAAGACAAGTTCCGTTATTGGCGAAAAAGACGTTTAGAAAATGGTTTGCTAATCGTAAATCAACAGCAACAGATTTTCCGAACGGAAGATTGTATTTGTTTGTAGATGAATTCACTAACTATTATGACGTAAATATCGGAATCGATGCTTTCCAATTATTGACGAAACTAGGTTATCAGGTTTTGGTTGTCGATCATGAAGAAAGCGGAAGAACCTATCTTTCAAAAGGATTTTTAGAAGAAGCCAAGAAAATTGCTAACCATAACGTAAACATTTTTAAAGATTTGGTTTTAGCAAATGCACCTTTAATCGGAATCGAACCTTCGGCAATTTTGACTTTTAGAGATGAATATCTCCGTTTAGCCGATGATAAAGAAGCTGCAGAAAAACTATCCCGAAATGCTTTTACAATTGAAGAATTCTTCAAAAAAGAAATCATAGACGGAAAAATCACAGCGGATTCTTTTTCGGAAGAAACGAAAGAAATTAAAATTCACGGACATTGTCATCAGAAATCTTTAAGTTCTGTTGAAGCAACTTTTGCGATGCTGAATCTTCCAAAAAATAACACGGTTACCATTTACAATTCTGGCTGTTGCGGAATGGCGGGTTCTTTTGGTTATGAAAAAGAACATTACCAAGTGAGTATGCAAATGGGTGAGGATACGTTATTTCCAAAAGTGCGTAATACGGCAGAAAATGTGAAAATCGCTGCTGCGGGAACGAGTTGTCGTCACCAAATTTATGACGGAACCAAGCGTGAGGCACAGCATCCGATTAGTATTTTGAGAAGCTGTTTGAAATGAGAGATGGCACGCTGATGACGCTGATGAAAAGGATTTACACTGATTTTTTTATACAATTTAGCCACAGATTTTAAAAAATATTCTCGCTGATTTGGCAGATTGCGCATATTTTTTTTTGTTTTCACGCTCCCGATAGCGATAGAACTGCTAATTTAAGCAGATTTGACAGATTCTATTTTAAAAATCTGCGCAAATCTTTCAACACAATAAAATCTGCATGATCTGCCAAATCTGCGAGAGAAAAAAATAGCCACAGATTAATTTAATCTTTTTAATCCTTTTAATCTGTGGCAGAAAATAAACTATATTATACTTACTTTTTTTCCTGTTTCAGCAGCTTTATAAATGGCATTGATGATTTTAATGTCTTTAAGACCTTCTTCGCCAGTAATATGATGGGGAAGTTTTTTATTTGCTAAAATCACTTTACAAATCTCATCCATTTGAGTTTTCTGTTGCGCTATAGGCGGAAGTTTTATAATACCTGCCGAAGATTTTCCTTCATAAGGTCCGTAGCTTAAAGCAGGACTTAGTTCAAACGAACCTTCATCCGCGGAAGCGTAAATTCGGTCAATATTGTAACCACATGATGTATTACAATTTGCCATTGCACCACTCGGAAAAACCATTTGCCAGGAGATACTTTCTTCTGTTTCAGAAAATCGGTTTTTATCATTTACAGTTCCAAATTGAGCAGTAACAGAAATGGGTTCTTCTCCTAAAATATATCGACTTGCCTGAATGCAGTAAATTCCCAAATCCATTAATGGACCTCCGCCAGACAATTTTTTATTCAGTCGCCATTCGTTTCTGTCATTTATATTTACAGTTTTTTTCGCCAAGGTGTCATACGTTTTATATCCCAGAGAAGATTCAATATATCGAATCTGTCCAAAAACTTTTTCCTGTCCCAAACGTTTTATTTCCAAATGCGTAGGTTCATAATGCAAGCGATAACCAATTGCCAATTGCACATTATTATCGTTACAAGCTTTGATCATTTCTTCACAATCTTTTACTGTCACAGCCATTGGTTTTTCTACAATAACATGTTTTCCTGCTTTTGCCGCACGTATGCAAAGATCTTTATGAAGGGCATTTGGCGTAACCACATATACCATATCGATATCTTTGTTTTTTATGATTTCGTCAAAATTTTCGTAATTGTAAATGTTCTTTTCCGGAATATTATATTTTTTCTTCCACTGCTCTGCTTTAGAAGGAGTTCCTGTAACAATTCCGGCAAGTTGAGAATATTCAGAAATCTGAAGACCTTCCGCTATCAAGGAAGAATAAACCCCTAAGCCGCACAAAGCCACATTCATTTTTTTGCCTTTGTAGGGAATACTGATTTTTTCTGTTTCAGTTAAAAAGGAAGGAAGCGTAGTCATGACAACCGATGCTCCAACACCCATTCCAAATTTATTTACAAAAGAACGTCTTGAAATTTTTTCCATAAAATAATTCTTTAAAGTTAAAAGCTATTTAATCAGTATGTTAATTTATATAAATGTTACATTTTTATTTTTAAATGACTAAAAAGACTTTTTGTTTTTGATTAATATTATTAGATCATCAGAAATAAATAAAATTTGTTTTAATCTTCCATCAAAAATAAAATCAGCTCAATCAGCGAGAGAAAATTATGGACAAAAATTTGATAAAATAATTCGTGAATTCGTGGCTAAAAAAATCACCATAAAACAAAATGGTTTTATATATTTGAATTCAGGATATTTTTTGCATTATTTGCAAAATAAAACCGCAACAACTGAATTAAATTAATTTATAATAGCAAAAGATATATGGCATTTTCAAGTTTATTCCGAAAGAAAACAGTGCAGGATATTCTGAAACAGGTTGCAAAGAATGAGGCAGATGGACATGGAGCGTTAGGAAAACACCTTACAACCAAAGATTTAACTGCTTTCGGAATTGCTGCAATCGTCGGTGCGGGAATTTTCAGTACCATCGGAAAAGCCAGTGCAGACGGAGGACCAGCCGTAATCTTTTTGTTCCTTTTTACCGCTCTTGCCTGTAGTTTTGCAGCTTTTGCTTACGCCGAATTTGCTTCTATGGTTCCGGTTTCAGGAAGTGCTTACACCTATTCTTATGTAGCTTTTGGAGAAATTATCGCCTGGATTATTGGTTGGGCTTTAATTATGGAATATGCCGTTGGAAATATAACGGTCGCCATATCGTGGAGTGATTATTTTACAGGACTTCTCCAGAGTGGTGGCATTCATCTTCCACAATGGATTCAGATGGACTATTTAACTGCTTCAAACGGATTTAAAGACGCCGAAGCTTTAATGCAAGGCGGAAAATCATTCGAAAATTTAAGTACAGCTTTACAGCAAGCGCACACCGCGTGGACAACAGCGCCTACAATTGGTTCCTTTCATTTTGTAACCGATTTACCTGCTTTATTCATTATTATCCTGATTACCGCTTTGGTTTACAGAGGAATGAAAGAATCTCGTAACGCAAGTAATCTTATGGTTGTGGTTAAGCTTTGTGTAGTATTGCTAGTAATTGCAGTTGGAGTATTTTATGTAGATACCGCAAATTGGGATCCGTTTGCACCAAATGGAGTTGGTGGTGTTTTAAAAGGAGTATCAGCCGTTTTCTTTGCTTATATTGGTTTTGACGCTATTTCGACAACCGCAGAAGAATGTAAAAATCCGCAGAGAGATTTACCACGCGGCATGATGTGGGCGATTATCATTTGCACGATTTTATATATTGCTATTGCTTTGGTTTTAACTGGAATGGTAAAATACAACGAATTAAATGTTGGAGATCCTCTTGCATTTGTTTTCGATAAATTAAATTTAAAATGGATGTCGGGAATTATCGCTGTAAGTGCAGTGGTGGCAATGGCGAGCGTTTTGTTGGTTTTCCAAATGGGGCAACCGCGTATCTGGATGAGTATGAGCCGTGATGGATTATTACCAAAGAAATTTTCTACGGTGCATCCAAAATTCAAAACACCATCTTTTGCCACTATCGTAACAGGATTTGTAGTAGCAGTTCCAGCATTATTCTTAAACTTAACGATGGTAACAGATTTATGTAGTATAGGAACTTTATTTGCCTTTGTATTGGTTTGCGCAGGAGTTTTAGTTCTTCAAAATAAGCCAGAAATTCCGAGAGGAAAATTTAAAACGCCTTACGTCAATTCAAAATACATTTTACCAGTATTAATTATTGCTGGATTATATTATGCATTTGCAATTAATAATAAAGCAACGATGGCTTTTATTAATAATGATGCTCAGACTTTTGATGCAACAACAATCGTAACTTCTTTAAATAAAGAAGAATCAGCAAAAGTTTTCAATTATTTAGAAAGTATTGAGTTACATAATAAAACTGCCGAAACATCAGATTTAGAACATTTATTGGGACAATATCAGGACGATGAGGTTAAATATGCCGAAGTTGTAAAAGGTCTTCCTATCAGCGATTCACTAAAATATGAGACAGGTTTTCAGTTATTCAAACACAAGATTCCGATGTGGATTTTCTTAATAGTTTTGGTTGGATTAACCGTTTGGGCAATCAGAAGAAATCTATCTTTAATTCCGCTTTTAGGATTAATTTGCTGTCTTTACATGATGGCGGAATTAAGCGTGTGGAATTGGATTTATTTTACCGTTTGGTTGATTTTAGGATTACTGATTTACTTTGGCTACAGCCGAAAAAACAGTAAATTGAACTTTGTAGAAAAAATATAAGTTAAGATTTTTAAGTTAAACTAAAGCCGTTTTGAATTCTCAGAACGGCTTTTTATTTTTCTCTCGCAGATTTAGGGGATTTAGGAGATTTTTAATGTTTAATAATCTGTGTAATCTGCTAAATCTGCGAGAGAAACTTTTAAAAAAAACTTAGAATCTTAGCAACTCATAACCTTAGAATCCTTATTCAAAATCCCAAGCTCCACCATACAAGCCTTCATCATTTCATAAGTACGTTCAATATCATTATCCAAACCAATAGAAAAACGGATTAAACCATCCGTCAATCCCATTTCTTTTTGCTCTTGTAACGGAATCTCACTAGAAGTCGAAGTTCCTGGCGCACTAAATAAAGTTTTGTAAAAACCTAAACTTACGGCTAGATAACCAAGATTTCTAGCTTGCATTAATTCCATCAATTCATTTGCTTTTTCTAAAGTTCCAACATCAATTGTCAACATTCCCCCAAAACCATATTCCGGGTTAATCATCGTTTTATACAACTCATGACTCGGGTGACTTTTCAATCCAGGATAAACCGTTTTCAAACCGTCTTTTTCAAATTGATCTGCCAAGAAATGCGCATTATGACTATGTTGTTTAATTCGAATGTGAAGTGTACGCAAATTCTTCATCACACTTGCCGAGCGCAAACTATCCATTGTTGGTCCCAAAAGCATACTTGCGCCAGAATTTACGTTTTTCAGAGAATTAATAAATTCCTTTGAAGCACAAGTAACACCACCAACAGTATCACTGCTCCCGTTGATATATTTTGTCAAACTATGAATTACAATATCAGCACCTAATTTTGCTGGAGAAACCGATAAAGGCGAAAACGTATTATCTACAACTAGTTTTAAATTGTGCTTTTTAGCAATTTTTGCTAAGCCGGCAATATCAGCTACTTCCAATAGAGGGTTGCTCACCGTTTCGCAATACAAAACTTTTGTTTTAGGAGTAATTGCAGCTTCTACAACGTCCAATTTTGTGATATCAACAAAGCTAGTTTCAATGCCAAAACGAGGCGTGAAATTCTTCAGAAAAGCGTAAGTTCCGCCGTAAATTGTTCTGCTCGAAACAATGTGATCGCCTGCACCGCACAATTGCAATAAAGTCGGAGTAATCGCTCCCATTCCCGAAGACGAAACATTGGCTGTTTCCGTTCCTTCCATCGCCGCCAAAGCCTGATCCAAATACAAATTGCTCGGCGAAGAATGGCGCGAATACAAATAACAGCCTTCCATGTTGCCTTCAAAAGTATCAAACATGGTTTTCGCCGATAAAAAAGTATAAGTCGAAGAATCAGAAATCGACGGATTCACACCGCCAAATTCACCAAAATATTGCAAATCCTGAATTTTGTCTGCTGGATTAAAGTCTTTCATTTTATGTCATTGCGAGGAACGAAGCAATCGCCCTCAGGTTAGTTTTTATTGTTTCAAGTTTCAGGTTTCAAGTTCCAACAACCTGAAACTTGAAACCTGAAACTTTTTTTTCAGAAGCTATTCCAGCTTTTCGTTTCAAGTCCTCATAAAAAAGCCAAAGTTTCTAATGTTCCAAAAAGAGCTTCTCCCGAAGCCTCGGGAGTCGCTTTTTTAGACCAAGAAACTTATGACTTTTTTACTCCGGGCTTTACTCTTCAATCTGGGCTAGGGCACTCGTTTTCAAAAGAAATTCAAGTCAAAGGAAAGTTTTATTAGAAAAAATGTCAACAAGTATTTGTTTTTATAGATTTTAAAACTATTAACATCGATTTGTTTTGATTTTTAATCTAAATTTGATACAAATAACTTATTTCGGTAGATTTTCTTTCGTTTTGAAAAACGATCAACTATCAACCAAAAACAATCAACTAAAATGACCTTAGACGCAATAGATAAAAAACTCCTTGTTTTACTTCAAACCGATAGTAAAAAGACCAATAAAGAATTGTCTTTAAAACTCAACCTTTCTGTAACCGCTGTTTACGAGAGAATCAAGAAACTGGAACGCGAAGGCATTATCAAAAACTATGTAGCATTAGTTGATAAATCCAAAATCGAAAAAGGATTTGTTGTTTTTTGTCATTTAAAATTAATTCAGCATACGAAAGAATTCCTAACCAAATTCGAAAGCGAAGTCATCAAACTAAACGAAGTCTTAGAATGCCATCACGTAAGCGGCGATTACGATTATATTCTAAAAGTTCTGGTAAAAGACATGGAAGCGTATCGAGAATTCTTAGTAACCAAACTAACTTCATTACAGCATATTGGAAGTACACAAAGTATGTTTATGATTAGTGAAGTGAAGAATTCGACGGTGATTTCTTTCTAAGTGGCTAAGTTTCTGTGATGCTGAGATGCAAAGTTTTTTTAATCTCGCAAAGTCGCAAAGTCGCAAAGTTTTTTTTTAATATTTATAATTGAATTGCGTCCAGCTTTAGCTGGATGTAAATTAGATTTTCTCGAAAAAGGCTTTAGCCAAAATTCTTAAAGTTTGGCTAAAGCCTTTTTTTTTATATTCCAATAGTAAATCTCCAGCTTAAGCTGGAGGCAATTCAAAAAACTTTGCGACAGTGCGTCTTTGCGAGCAAATTTCGACCCTATAAAACAAAACTTAGTGTCCCGAAGCTTCGGGATTTTGTAAACCATCTCGCCCTTTGCGGTTAGACCCATAATGAAAAAACTTTGTGTCTTAGTGTCTTCGTGGCAAACCCAGCACCTCAAAATTTCACACAAAAAACATTCAGATTTAAACTTCAAACAAAACTTTATTCCTTAAATTTGTGACGCTTAAAATAAAAAAGACAAAACTATGAGTTCATTTGACGTAGTCATTATAGGTTCAGGTCCCGGCGGATATGTATCAGCAATTCGTTGCGCACAATTAGGTTTCAAAACTGCTATTGTAGAAAAATATACTTCATTAGGCGGAACTTGCCTTAACGTAGGTTGTATACCTTCAAAAGCATTATTATCATCTTCGCATCATTATGCTGAAATTGCTCATTTTGCAGATCACGGAATCGAAGTTTCTGGTGATGTAAAAATCAATTTAGAGAAAATGATTGCGCGCAAACAAGCCGTTGTAGATCAAACCGTAGGTGGAATCAACTACTTAATGGATAAAAATAAAATTACTGTTTTCACTGGTTTAGGTTCTTTCGTAGACGCAACTCACATTGCTGTTGCAAAAGCGGATGGAACTTCAGAAACTATTGAGGCAAAATATACTGTAATTGCAACAGGATCAAAACCATCTTCTTTGCCATTCATCAAAATTGATAAAGAAAGAATAATCACTTCTACTGAAGCTTTGGCTTTAAAAGAAGTTCCAAAACACTTAGTCATTATTGGTGGAGGCGTTATCGGAATCGAGCTTGGACAAGTTTACTTACGTCTTGGTGCTCAGGTTTCTGTTGTAGAATTCATGGACAGAATTATTCCAGGAATGGACGGTTCTCTTTCTAAAGAATTAACTAAAGTAATGAAAAAACAAGGAATGAAATTCTACGTTTCTCACAAAGTAAAATCAGTTGAAAGAAACGGCGATGCTGTAACTGTTCAAGCTGAAAATGCAAAAGGAGAAACAATCACTCTTGAAGGAGATTATTCATTAGTTTCTGTTGGTCGTCGTCCGTACACAGACGGATTAAACGCTGACAAAGCCGGAGTAAAAATTTCAGACAGAGGACAAGTTGAAGTAAACGATCATTTGCAAACAAATGTTCCAAACATTTACGCAATTGGTGATGTTGTTCGTGGAGCAATGTTAGCGCACAAAGCGGAAGAAGAAGGAACTATGGTTGCTGAAATATTAGCAGGTCAAAAACCTCATATCGATTATAACTTAATTCCGGGTGTTGTTTACACTTGGCCAGAAGTTGCTGCAGTTGGACAAACGGAAGAGCAATTAAAAGCGGCTGGAGTGGCTTACAAATCTGGAAGTTTCCCTTTCAAAGCGTTAGGACGTGCAAGAGCAAGTGCTGATTTAGACGGATTTGTAAAAATCTTAGCTGATGAAAAAACAGATGAGGTTTTAGGTGTTCACATGATTGGTGCTCGTACAGCAGATTTAATTGCTGAAGCGGTTACTGCAATGGAATTTAAAGCGTCTGCTGAAGACATTTCAAGAATGAGCCACGCGCACCCAACTTTCGCGGAAGCGGTAAAAGAAGCAGCATTGGCCGCTACTGAAAACAGAGCGATACACGTATAATTTACGGTTAAAATATTTTAAAACCGTCTCGTTTTCTAACGAGACGGTTTTTTTTATGCACAATTTTTATGCTTCATTATAATATAATAATTCAAATTAATTTTGTAAATTAGATAGGCGTTTTAGGTGCTATCTTTATGATAATTAAAAAGATAGTTATGAAAAGTAGATATATAGTTCCAATTCTTATTGGAGCGGGAATAGGATTAGCATTATATTCTTGTGGAGGAGGAATTCCGAAAAAAGCACAAGCTGTTACCAATTTTGACAGCAAAAAATATCTCGGGAAATGGTAGGAGATTGCCAGATTAGACTTTAAATGGGAAAAAGGCTTGGATAATGTTACTGCAGAATATTCTTTAAACGAAGATAAAACTATAAAAGTTGATAATAAGGGCTATAATGTCAAAAAAGACAAATGGGAACAAAGTGTCGGGAAAGCTAAATTTGTCAAAAAAGACAATATTGGTATGCTGAAGGTCTCATTTTTTGGTCCTTTTTATGCAGGTTACAATGTTGTAGCAATTGATCCGGATTACAAATACGCATTGGTGACCGGAGAAAGCTTAAAATATATGTGGATACTTTCTAGAGAAAAAACAATTCCAGAAAGTGTAAAAGCAGATTTTCTGATCAAAGCACAGGAAATCGGATACAATGTAACCGATTTGGTCTGGGTAAAACATGATAGAGTAAACTAAATAAGAAACCCGATAGTTTTTTGGCTATCGAGTTTTATTTTTTAATTTGAAAACGAAATTATGCTTTGAAAACACTTCTGTAGTTATCCCAATATCTGTAAATCAAGAATAAGTTGGCCAGAAATAAAACTATCGCAATCGGCAATCCTTCTGGGGCAAGAAAATAATTGATAAACAAAATGTTTACCGTAATCGGTAAGATCAAAATATTTGCTAAAGTTACATAACGCCCGCTTACAAATGCAACTCCGCAAAGCAACTCAATTGTTTTGGCTAAAGGAATTAAATAAGTCGAAGCCATTAAGCCTACATTAAAAGCTTTAAAATTTCCTGTAGTTTCGGGCTCTGGCATTAAATGAAAAAAGTAACTAATTGAAGCAAAAAGTAACAAAAGACCAACTAAAACACGGACAATAATTGTGGCAATTTTCATAATATTTAGAATTTTTAAATAAGTTAAAATATATATGTATTGTGCTTGGAAATCGTCTTAGGGTATATTTCTCCTAAATGAAATTGAAAATTTTGATTTAGTTGTTATTGAGAATTTTTCAATTGACCGGATAGTGTTTTGGGATTAATTGAAATTACTATCAAATATAATGATTTTTTCGTTATGAAATTGTATTTTATTAACACTTTTCTTATTTCTTGATGTATTTTTTATAAACAAAAAAGCCACCAATACTGATTAAGATAATTGGCCAAAGATTTACGAAGAAAATCAAAATAGCCTCCAAAATATACCAACCACCTTTTAGACCATCAATAATCTGAATTCCTAAATTTGGTTTGTAAGCAGCGCTGTCTTTTTCGCTTGCCATAGTTTCTTGTTTAATAGTTTCATTTTGATACAATTGCAAAGTAATAGTGCTAAAATTGACCTGATCTTGTAACGATAAATTCTCAATTGTGTTATTGTCTTTTTCTTCTTTCTTGTTTGCCAGCTTATTTTCGGCTTCAACAATATCATTGATCTTTTTTCCTTTCGAATCAATAGCATTTTCAACTCTTTTTTCGGTAGCACTATTTCGCTTCTGCGAAAGCTGATTTGCCAGTATTTTTAAAGAAACGTCATCGGCTTTGATGACTCTGAAATCTAAAAAATCAATTTGTTTTGCGATTGTTTTTATCACAGTATCCAGCTGTGTATTCGGAACTCGAATCGTAATATTGTTTTCAACCGAAAATTTCGTAGTTTCTAAAGTACTGTCCTGACTGACTTTGGTTTTAATTTGTTCATTAATAGTACTTTGAAGATTAGTATAGGTTACAAATCCGCCAAATTTTTGAGTAGCATTTTCAATTGCATAAGTAGATTTGACAACATTTTTAACCTTAAATTTAATGTCAGCCGTTCGGATAAATTTTTGTTTACTGTCTTTCTTCTCTACCGCTGCAGAAGATGAAATGGAGGTGCTATCTGTGATGGCATAATCTGCAGAAGCGTCAGAAGTGTTTTCGGCTTTTTTACATGAAAAAAGGCATAATGTTATTAGTAAAGTGGTCAATCCTAATTTTGCGATTGTTTTCATAAAGGTTAAAAATTTGATTAGAAAAAAGATTTATTGGTAAAAGGTTATTAATAATGTTGAAAAATTTGAGAATCGATTCAGAAACGATATACTAAAAAGTGTGCCAATATTTTTTTGGTTTATTTTATTGAAGGATTTTTTTTGTCGTAATTTTGAAGCTTAAAATTTATACTTCTTTTGAGAGTTTCCATTTATAAAAATATTGCCGATCCAAAACTTTTTAGAGAACAGCTGTTAAGTTGGGCACAACAGTTTCGTGAAGTTATTTTTTTAGACAGTAATTCTTATCCGCAGCAATATTCCAATTTTGATTGTATACTGGCTGTAGATGCGTTTACGTCTTTAAAAACAGATTATTACAATGCTTTTGAAGATTTAAAACAATATCAGCAAAACACTAAAGACTGGCTTTTTGGCTATCTTTCTTATGATTTAAAAAATGATCTCGAAAACCTTCAATCTAATAATTTTGACGGATTACATTTTCCGGACTTGTTTTTCTTTCAACCTAAAAAGATTTTTATTTTGAAAGAAAACCAGCTCGAAATCCAATACCTGATGATGTGTGATGATGAACTTGAAGAAGATTTTGAAGAAATCATAAAAGTTGAAACTGAAAAATTTGTCACACTGAGCGTAGTCGAAGTGCAGCAGCGAATTTCGAAAGATTTGTACATTCAAAAAGTAAATAAAATGCTGGAACATATTCACATTGGTGATATGTATGAAGCTAATTTTTGTATGGAATTTTATGCTGAAAATGCTATAATAAATCCGTTAGAAAAATTTCAGAAATTGAATGCGATTTCGCAGGCACCATTTGCAGTTTTTTTTAAAAATCATAAACAGTATTTGCTTTCAGCATCACCAGAGCGATATTTAACCAAAGAAGGAGACAAGATAATTTCTCAACCTATAAAAGGAACTTCAAAACGTTTTTCAGATCCGATTGAAGACGAAAAATCAAAAAATATTTTAGTTTCTGATGTTAAAGAAAGAGCAGAAAATATCATGATAACCGATTTGGTTCGCAATGATTTATCACACACAGCGCAGAAAGGTTCTGTTGAAGTTGAAGAACTCTGCGGAATTTATTCGTTTCTGCAGGTTCATCAAATGATTTCGACTGTAACTTCAAGATTAGATCCGCAATATTCGGCAGTAGATGTTTTAAAAACAACATTTCCGATGGGAAGTATGACGGGCGCACCAAAGATTTCGGTGATGGAAATTGTAGAAAATTTGGAAGAAACCAAGAGAGGTTTATACAGCGGCGCCATCGGTTATTTTACGCCCGAAGGCGATTTTGATTTTAATGTCGTAATTCGAAGTATTTTATACAATCAGGAAAATAAATACGTTTCTTTTTCGGTCGGAAGCGCCATTACAGCATTGTCAATTCCAGAAAAAGAGTACGAAGAATGCCTGTTAAAAGCAAAAGCAATGCTTGAGGTTTTGCAGTAGATTTTTTTTAGCCACAAATTACACAAATTTTCACGAATTATTTTTAGCCACAGATTAAAAAGATTCTCACAGATTTTAATCATTTTAATCCTTTAATCTGTGGCTATTTAGTTGAAGAAAATAATTTGTGAAAATTTGTGTAATTTGTGGTAAAATTGAGCACAATCCACTTAGAAAATAATTCGTGACCCGAGCGATAGCGAATAGACGAAGTAATTCGTGGCGAAAAAAAAATCGCTTAACATTTCATTTAAAAATAGATTGAATTTAATTTTTTAATTTTATCAAATGTTTTCAAAATTCCAAAATCATATAAATTCCAGATTTCCTTTTTTAACAGAAAAAAAACTTTTTCTAGCTGTAAGCGGCGGATTAGATAGTATGGTTTTATTGCATTTAATGAATCAATTGCCTAATGAAATTGCAGTTTTACATTGTAATTTTCAGCTTCGCGGAGTAGAAAGTTTTGGAGATCAGGAATTTATTGAGAATTATTGCGATCAAAATAATATCCCAATTTTTACCACACATTTTGATACCGAAGCTTTTGCTAAAGATTATAAACTTTCAACACAAGTTGCGGCAAGAGAACTTCGCTACAATTGGTTTTACGAACTTTTAGAAGAAGAAAATTTCGATTTTATTTTAACGGCACATCATGCTGATGATAATCTGGAAACTTTTATTATCAACTTAACACGCGGAACAGGTTTAGAAGGTTTAACTGGAATTCCAGAACAAAACGATAAAATTATTCGTCCGCTTTTGCCTTTTTCGAGAGAAGAAATTTTGAAATATGCAGAAGAAAATAAAATCGAATGGCGCGAAGACAGCAGCAATGCTTCAACAAAATATTTGCGAAATAAAATCCGCCATAATTTGGTGCCGGTTTTAAAGGAAATCAATCCAAATTTTCTGGATGCTTTTCAGAAAACACAATCTTTTCTTCAAGAATCAAAAGAAATGGTTGAAGATGCGTCGATTATGATTTATCAGCAAGTGGCAAAAGAAGCTGGCAATGACATTCATTTCGATTTAAATCAGCTAAAAAAACTTCCGAATTATAAATCATATTTGTACCAATGGCTGAATGAATTTGGATTTTCGGCATGGAATGATATTTATGATTTAATCGATGGACAATCTGGAAAACAAGTATTTGCAGAAGAATTTCGTTTGTTGAAAAACAGAGAAATGTTGATTTTGAGTCCGTTAGAAGAAACGTCAGAAAAAGAAGAATATGAAATTAATGAAAACGATACAGACGTTAATTTTCCCTTAAAAATAAGTCTTTGTAACGTAGGTCACACAACTTATGATTCAAATAGAGTTATATTTGTCGACGCCGATAAAATCCGCTTTCCCTTGTTATTACGTAAATGGAAAGAAGGCGATGTTTTTCAGCCTTTCGGAATGCACGGAAAGTCTAAAAAAGTCAGCAAACTTTTTAAAGATGAAAAATTGTCTTTAATTGAAAAAGAAAAAACATGGATTTTATGTTCTGAAGAGCAGATAGTCTGGGTTGCCGGAATTCGTCAGGATGAACGTTTTAAAATAGAAAAAGCCACAAATAAAATATATAAAATAGAATTACAATAATGAACTTTACTCAAAATCCTCAGACTAGTTGGTCAAGCCATATTTGGACTAAAATGCTCTTGCTTTTTGTGTTTTTCTTTGCCTTTGCAAATGGAAATGCACAAATTTTAGAACCAGTAAAATGGACTTCTAAAATTGAAAAAAAAGGAAATAATGCCGTTTTAATTTTTGATGGAACGATTGAAAAAGACTGGCATATGTATTCGCAGTTTACACCAGAAGGCGGACCTTTGGCGTTAGAAATTACTTTTAAAAACCAAAAAGGAAACTATGAATTAGTTGGAAAAGCAAAGGAAGGTAAGACTAGAACTGCTTTTAATGATGTTTTTGGAGTAGATGAAAAATTCTTTGAAGGAAAAGCACATATCGAGCAAGAAATAAAAATTATAAATCCGAACTTAAAAACGGTTGATGTTGATTTTGATTTTCAGGTTTGTAAAGAAGTTTGTATCAATTCAACTAAAAAATTCTCAATTTCCGTTCCTTCAACTTTTAAAGTAGATGAAATGCCAGCTGTTGCAGAAGCAAAAGTGGATGAAACAAAAGTAGCCGGAATTGCTGTTGATACTATTAAAAAAGAAGGTGAAGTTCAAACTAAAGTTGAAAAAACGGCTGAAGTTGCAAAAGAAGAAGTTCCTGCTCCAGTGGCTTCAAGAAGTTTATGGTCGATCTTTTTTCTTGCCTTCTTAGGTGGTTTTGCCGCGTTATTTACACCTTGCGTTTTCCCAATGATTCCAATGACGGTAAGTTTCTTTACCAAACAAAGTAAAAGCCGTGCAAAAGGAATTAGAAATGCGATTATCTACGGACTTTCTATTATTGCGATTTATGTGATTTTAGGTCTTGCAGTTACAAAAATATTTGGTGCAGATGCTTTAAATGCTTTATCTACAGATGTTTGGTTTAATCTTGTTTTCTTTGTGATTTTGGTTGTTTTTGCAACATCATTTTTAGGTGCATTTGAAATTATGCTTCCAAATTCTTGGGCAAACAAAGCCGATCAGCAAGCAGATAAAGGCGGTTTAATTGGAATATTATTCATGGCTTTGGCTTTGGCAATTGTATCATTCTCTTGTACAGGACCAATCGTTGGGACTTTATTAGTTGATGCCGCTTCAAATGGAGGAATTGCGCCAATTGTTGGAATGTTAGGATTCTCATTAGCATTAGCGCTTCCGTTTATGTTATTTGCAATGTTCCCAGGCTGGTTAAATTCATTACCAAAATCAGGAGGATGGTTGAACACCGTAAAAGTAGTTTTAGGATTTTTAGAATTGGCTTTAGCATTCAAATTCTTATCAAATGCCGATTTAGTTTTACAATTGCATTTCTTAGAAAGAGAAGTTTTTATCGCAATTTGGATCGCTATTTTCGGAGCTTTGACTTTGTATTTATTTGGAAAAATTACATTGCCACACGATAGTCCGACAAATCATATTTCGGTGGGAAGATTGTATTTAGGATTATTGACTTTAGTATTTACAGTGTATTTAATTCCTGGACTTTGGGGAGCGCCTTTAAAATTAATTAGTGCATTTCCGCCACCTCCAACCTATAGTGAAAGTCCGTTCGGAGTAGGAGGATCAGGAAATGGAGCGGTTTCAGCAGAAGCAGGAAAAGGACTTCCGGCTGGAGCAGAATTAGGACCACACGGTATTATGGTTTTCCACGATTACGAAGATGGTTTAGCTTACGCGAAAGAAATCAAAAAGCCAATTATGCTAGATTTTACTGGATATGCGTGTGTAAACTGCAGAAAAATGGAAAACAATGTTTGGTCTGAACCAACAATTTTACCAATTCTGAAAAATGATGTGGTTTTGATTTCACTTTACGTAGATGATAAACGAGAATTACCAAAAGAACAACAATTTACAACGAAAGCTGGAGATAAAATCATTACTGTCGGTGATAAATGGACCGATTTTATGATTTCTAAATATAAAACAAATACGCAGCCTCTATATGTAATTACAGATTTAGAAGGAAATAATATGAATACTTCTAAACCAACAATTAGTTACGTAAGCGCTGACGAATATTTAAAATGGCTGAAAGAAGGTATTGGGAATTTTAAATAAGAGGTAAGAAGAAAGAAGATAGAAGATAGAAGAAAGAGATATAATGTACTAAGGCATATTAAAATCTAACATCTAAAATCTGCAGTCTAAAATCTAAAATCTGCAATCTAAAATATAATAAGGTCGAAATTAATTCAAACAAAAAAGCACTCTAAAATTAATTAGAGTGCTTTTTTTATCAAGTAACGAAAGGAAAACTAATTTCTTATAAGAATTCTCCGTGTTGAGAGATATCTAATCCTAATTCTTCTTTTTCTTCTGTAACTCTTAGAGGAGTAATTTTATTAACGATGAAGAATAAAGCATAAGAACCAACAAAAGCGAAAATTGAAACTACCACTAAAGCAGTCAATTGGTTGATGAATAATGTTGGAGTTCCGAAGATTAAACCTTGATTATCTCCAACAGCAGGGTTGATCGCTTTTGAAGCAAAAACACCAGTTAACAACATACCTACCATACCACCAACACCGTGACATGCAAATACATCTAATGCATCATCAATTTTTCCTTTAGGGAATTTACTAACTACGATATTACTCACAATTGCTGAGAATAAACCGATGAAGATTGCGTGAGAAATACTAACGAAACCAGCAGCAGGCGTAATAGCCACAAGACCAACTACAGCACCGATACAAGCTCCAAGAGCAGATAATTTATGTCCTAAAATTTTGTCAAGGAAAACCCAAGCCATTGCAGCAGCAGCAGCAGCAACAGTAGTTGTTCCTAAAGCTTGAGTTGCAAGACCATTAGCTCCTAAAGCAGAACCAGCGTTGAAACCAAACCATCCGAACCAAAGTAAACCAGTTCCTAATAATACATAAGTGATTCTAGCAGGATTTGCTTTTTGAATTTTTCTTTTTCCTAAGAAAATAGCTCCAGCCAACGCAGCCCATCCAGCGCTCATGTGTACTACTGTTCCTCCAGCGAAGTCAAGAACTCCCATTTTGAAGAAAACTCCATCAGGATGCCAAGTCATGTGAGCAAGCGGAGCGTATATTAAAATAATGAATAAAACCATGAATAACAAATACGCCCAGAAACGAATACGTTCTGCAAAAGCACCTGTAATTAATGCAGGAGTAATGATAGCGAATTTTGCCTGAAATAATGCGAATAACATAAATGGAATCGTTGGTGCAAGGCTCCAAGCTGTGTTTGTTCCAACTCCTTCAAAGAATAAATTAGAAGATGGATTACCAATGATACCACCAATAGTTGGTCCAAAAGCTAATCCGAAAGCAACAACAACCCATAAAATAGTAACAATTACCATTGCCATAAAACTTTGCAGCATAGTACTAATTACGTTTTTCTTACCTACCATACCTCCGTAGAAAAATCCTAATCCAGGTGTCATTAGCAATACAAATGCAGTTGCAACGATCATCCAAGCAGTATCTCCCGTATCAAACTTTACAGCTTCTGCCGGAATTGGGTTGTCTGCAATGATAAAGTTTGAAATAAAGGTTAGGACCAAAATCGTGATAAGAATCACACTTAAAATAATTTTTCGCATAGTTATTTAGTTTTAAAATTTTTGATAAAAGTATAAAATCATTTAATACCCCCTAAAAAAATAGGGTTCATTGTTTAATTTTTGTTAAATTTAAAATTTAACCCCATTCATTTTGCATGAATATCTTAAAACAAACTTAAAATTTACAATTTAGCAACATTTTTTTTCGTCTAAGTGTCTATTTTGATAATTTTTGGGGTAATTGGTTGCTATTTTTTGTAGGATAATGGATATTTGTTGTTTAAAAAACGTCTTCAGTTTGGTAAAGAAGATATTTTTTAATCTTTTTAACAATTTTGATGATTAAAATTTAAAGAATGAGAAGTAAAAAAATAAAATGGGGAATAATCGGACTTGGAAATATAGCAAGTCAGTTTGCTGCAGATTTATTATTGATTGAAAATGCTGAATTAACAGCAGTTGCTTCTAGAGATATTGTAAAAGCAAATGAATTTGCAGAAAAGTTCAACTCTACAAAAGCTTACGATTCTTATGATTTACTTTTTGAAGATCCGGAAGTTGAGATTATTTACATCGCGACTCCACATAATTCTCATGCAGAATTGTCTATAAAAGCAATGCAAAGCAGAAAACATGTTTTATGTGAAAAGCCAATGGCATTATCTTATAAAGATGCTGTAAGCATGATTGAAACTTCTAAAAAGCATAATAAATTTTTTATGGAAGCTTTCTGGACAAGATTTGTTCCATCGGTTCAGGATGTTTTGGCAAAAATCAATAATGGAGCAATTGGCAACGTAAATTACATTAAAGCTGATTTTGCCTTTCACGGAAGTGAAACAGAAAATAAAAGACTTTTTGATAAAGAACTTGGCGGCGGAGCACTTTTTGATATTGGCGTTTATCCATTATTCCTTTCTTATATACTATTAGGAAAGCCAAAGAAGATTATCGCAAAAGCCATTAAACATAAAAATGAAATTGATTTGCAGACTTCTATGATCTTACAATACGAATCGGCTCAATCGGTTTTGCATGCTTCGATAGTTTCAGAATCTGATATGAAAGCCATTATTTCAGGAACAGAAGGAAGAATAGAATTAAACGCGCCTTGGTATGTTGCAGATGGTTATTCTTTATTTAAAAATGAAGAAAAAGAAGCCACTTTTACTTTGCCAACTTTAGGAAAAGGATATTCTCATGAAATTATCGAATGTCAAAATTGTATCCGTAACAATCAAATTGAAAGTAAACTTTGGTCACATGAGAATTGTTTGGATTTGAGTGAAATTGTGGAGGAAATTAAAATTCAGATTGGATTATAGTTTTAATATTTAAAACTAATGAAAGCATATTTATCTTAGTAAAGTTTACGAAATTGCTGTTTTGAGGTTACAACTATTAAAGATTTGTTTAGTATCAGTGAAAATTTGCAATTAGGTAAAATATGTCATACTTCTAACTATTTTGATTTTCTCGCTATCAGTACTCCAAAAGCAAAAGTTTTTGGAATTTCCTCACCGTCAGCAGAATTATACCCACTCATTCCAACTTCAAAATATTCGTTAGTTAATGAATAAATATTTAACATTACACCTGATTGTGGTATTACAAAAACCACTGGAGGTTTATCAAATTCAGGAACTTTGTCACCAATAATTGTACTTAAGTCTTTAAAATAGTATCGAACATATCCACTACCATTATTTGGAATTAAAGCATTTTTAATCTTCAAGTTATCAATAACATAAAAACTTTTATCTAAAATATTTCTTTTTTTAATAATATCTATTGTATCTTTTAATTGTAATAAACCTTTGTTGGAAGCTATCATAGATTTTGAAAAACTGATTTTGCTTAAATCGAGCTTCTTTAAATAATTATCGTATGCACTTATTTTATTATCATACTTAGAAATAGTAGAATCTAATAATGAAATCTTTTTGTCATAATCGCTAAGCTTGATATCAAGTGAATCCGTTTTGATTTTAAATTCATTAACAAAGTTTTCATACTTATCTAAGCCGAAAAATCCAGCTACGGCAATTACGATTACACCGACAGAAGATATAAATTGTAGCTTATACTTTAGTTCATAATACCTATCATCATTCATACCACTAATGTTAGATTGATTCCTAATCTTACGTAAACTTAAGAACGACATTATTACGAATACTAAAATGATGAATAGAAAAATATATATTAAAGTCATTTTGGAGTTTTTGATTTTATATGTTGCTTAGTTGCTAAATTATGATTTTAGTAGTTTGATTTTTACAGATGAAAGTTTTTTTATCAACTAACTAGTCAACAAAAGAAAATTGTTAAGCAAATAATTGCCAATTTGACCACAATAATTTCGAAGTACATTTTATATATAAATTATAAATCAACAATGGAAATAGATATCGCGGATTTGTAATCCGTGCCCACAGAGATTTGCTATGCCCTCTTACCACACGAATTCTATTGTGTATTGACATGAATGTAAATTCTAATATTCTTTATAAGGATTAATTTTATATTATTTTTTTGTAATAAAATATTTACATTTAATTATTTTTCATTAGTTTTAAAAAAGATTTAATGAATATAATTATATGCTAGTAAAAGTTTACGGAAGTGCTGTTTTTGGAGTTGAAGCTACAACGATTACAGTTGAAGTTCATATGGATAAAGGAATTGGTTATCATTTAGTTGGGCTTCCAGATAATGCGATAAAAGAAAGTAGTTACAGAATTGCTGCCGCTTTAAAAAATAACGGATTGAGTTTTCCGGGAAAGAAAATTACAATCAATATGGCGCCCGCCGACCTTAGAAAAGAGGGTTCATCTTATGATTTGACTTTGGCGATGGGAATTTTAGTCGGTTCAGATCAAATCAAAGCTCCTGAAATTGAGCAATATATTATCATGGGCGAACTTTCTCTAGACGGTAGTCTGCAGCCCATTCGCGGCGCTTTGCCCATTGCCATTAAAGCTAAAGAAGAAGGTTACAAAGGATTTTTTCTTCCCATTCAAAATGTAAAAGAAGCAGCAATTGTTTCGGGATTAGATGTTTATGGAGTTTCAAATCTACAAGAAATAATTGATTTCTTTAAAGGAAAAGGCACTTTAGAACCAACAGTTATAGATACTCGCGCTGAATTTTATAAAACACTAGATTTTCCCGAGCATGATTTTTCAGATGTTCGCGGACAAGAAAGTATCAAACGCTGTATGGAAATTGCGGCCGCAGGTGGACATAATATCATTTTAATCGGACCGCCTGGAGCTGGTAAAACAATGTTAGCTAAACGCGTTCCGAGTATTTTGCCTCCTATGACTTTGCGAGAAGCTTTAGAAACCACTAAAATTCATAGCGTTGCAGGGAAACTGAAAGAAGTCGGATTAATGAATCAAAGACCTTTTAGGAGTCCGCATCATACTATTTCTAATGTTGCGCTTGTTGGCGGAGGAAGTTATCCGCAGCCCGGCGAAATTTCGATGGCGCATAATGGTGTTTTATTTTTGGATGAATTGCCAGAATTTAAGCGTGATGTTTTAGAAGTAATGCGTCAGCCTTTAGAAGATCGTGAAGTAACGATTTCCCGAGCAAAATTTACTATAACTTATCCGTCCTCTTTTATGTTGGTGGCCAGTATGAATCCGAGTCCGAGTGGTTTTTTTAATGATCCAAGCATGCCAAATACGACTTCGCCGCACGAAATGCAACGTTATATGAGCAAAATTTCTGGACCGTTATTAGATCGAATTGATATTCATATTGAAGTTACACCAGTTCCGTTTGAGAAATTGGCTGATGACAGGAAAGCAGAAAGCAGTGTAGAAATTCGTAAACGCGTTACGGCAGCGAGAGAAATTCAAACCAAAAGATTTGAAACCATAGAAAACGTCCATTACAATGCGCAAATGAGCAGTAAGTTAATTCGTGAATACTGTGTTTTAGATGAACCTTCCAAACAATTATTAAAAACCGCAATGGAAAGATTAAATCTTTCGGCTCGTGCCTACGACAGGATTTTGAAAGTTTCGAGAACTATTGCTGACTTAGACGATGCAGAAAATATCGTTTCTTCACATATTGCTGAAGCGATTCAATATAGAAGTCTGGATAGGGAAGGATGGCTAGGGTAAAATTGTTAATTGTTAATTTTGAAAAATGTGAAAAGTGAAAAGTGAAATTAAAAAATCCCAGTCATTTCACTTTTCACATCTTACATCTTTACATCTTACATTTCACAATTAATCTTATTCTTTAACTTGGGGATAAAAGAATTTAAAGGAATTCGCAACTGCAGGATGTAAAATCGTTCCGTGATTTTCTTCGGGAAAATAATCGAAGTACACTTTAATGTTTTTACTTTTTGAAAATTTTACTTTTTCTGCTAATAAATTCGCATCAACTTCCATCACACGCGGAATTTTAGTTGGAGTTAAACCTTCTTTTCCAACAGCAATGTAAATCTCTGTTTTTTGATCGAAATTCTTTTTCAATATTTCAGAATCTACATTTAAAAGAGAACCGTTGTCCCACCATAAACTCGGACTCACAATCACATATTTATTAAAAAGTGAAGGTTTTTTAAGTAAGATTTCAGTTTCTAACAATCCGCCTAGGGACTGACCAATAATGGTTTTAGATTCGGTTGTTTTGTATTTTTTATCAATAAAAGGCTGTAATTCTTTTTCGATAAAAGCAATAAACTGATCCGAATGACCAGTAGTCGGAAAACGCGTTTTATCATTTTCTACAGTTGTCGGAAATGTAAAATCTCTTCTTCTGTCGACAGTTGCAATACCCACAACAATCGACTTTGGAACCTGATTGATCCATTCAAAACTATTAAATTGAACCAATCCAGAAATATGAATAAAATCTTCGTCAGCAGAACCGTCCAATAAATAAATTACAGGATATTTTGTAGCTTCAGCAGGATTGTAACCTTCTGGAAGATAAATGTTTAAAATTCTTTTTTCATTTAATTCTTTCGATTGAATTTCTTCGATAACACCTAATACAAAAGGTTTTGTAGTTTCGGTTGTTTTTGATTTACTTTTTTGACTAAATACGAATGATGAAGATAAAAGTAAAAAAGCTAGGGTAAAAAATTTGTTCATTCTATGTATGCATTTTTCTTTAAAAGCCAGTTTTCACTTCTTGTTCTGCTTTTTGGTAACTATTTCTATTTGTGGTAATAATCAATACGCCAGCTTCTCCGTAATTTCCGTAAAGATTGATGCCAGTTTGCTTTTGAAGAGCAATGATTTTTGCAATTTCAATTTTAGAAAGCGCCAATTTTTCTTTTTCTAAATCCTGATAACGATGCGGAATTCCATCTACAACAATTATCGGGCGATCTGTAATTTTTCCTGACTTGGCAAGATTTGCAATGGAATCTGATAAATAGAGTTTGTCTTTTCCTTCATCTGAAAGCTCATATCTATTTTGAGAAAATATAGTAGCAGAAATGAATAAAAAAAGAAGCGTGAAGAATTTCATCATTTTGTTTTGAGTTTAGGATTTTAAAAATAATTTGTAATGAAAAATGTAATTTTAAAACCGAAAAATACAAAAAATCCTGCAATAATACAGGATTTTAAATATTCAATTTCAGTGTCATTTATTTCGTTTGCATACAAAGACAGAAGCAAGATTTAAATACATATTTTTCTCTTTCTTCTTTCCTCTTTCCTTTTTTCACAACTTTCTACTTTACAAATCGATTTTTAATTTTCTGCCAAGATTTTGTCCAGACTTTCAAGCGCAGATGTAAATCCTTCTTTAAAACCCATTTCAATTATTTTTTGTAATTCTTCAAAACTGTCACGTTTTATGTTGATATCGACAATCGTTACATCACCTTTTTCAGAAAAAGTAATATCCCAATACGAACTTCCAAATTCTGAATTCGGATTTCCGGCAGCATCAGAAAAAGTGGCAGAATGTTTAAAATTTGTTTTAGGAGAAATAGACGAATATTCAAAAAAGCTCCATCTTTCTACACCATCAGGACCAACCATGGCATATAATCGTCGTCCGCCTTCTTTAAAATCCATAATTGTGGTTTTAGATTTAAAGGGAGCCGGTGCCCACCATTTGTCCAGAATTTCGGCTTCTGTCCAGGCAGACCAAACGTGAGACAATGACGCGTTGAATTCGCGTTTTACATTTACGGTTTTATTTTCCTTGTCCACAGAAAAATTCATTTGCAAATCAGTTTTCATTTTCTTTAGATTTTAAATTAAACAATACTTGATCCAATTGATCGAAACGCTGTTCCCAAATTGCTTTAAATTGTTCCAACCAATGATCTATTTCTTTCATTTTATCGATTTTGAGCTGATAATAAATTTCTCTGCCCAGTTTTTTTTCTTCTAATAAATCACATTCATTTAGTATTTTAATATGTTTAGAAACGGCTTGTCTTGTAGTTTGAAATTGTTCTGCAATAGCATTTGGCGTTAGTGCAGTCGAAGAAACCAAAACTAAAATCGCTCTTCGCGTCGGATCTGCAATAGCCTGAAAAATATCTCGTTTCATCTTTATAAAATTAAATTACGCAACTAATGAGTTGTGAATATACGCAACTTTTTGGTTGCGCAACATAAAAATTGATTTTATTTTTTAAGAACATAAAAAAAAGGTACATCAATGATGTACCTTTCTAAAGTTTTGTATTTCAATATTATCGTCTTATTTTATTCCTGACAATTATATCTTTTAGTTTTGCTTTCAGATCTTCTCCCGTATCAAAAACCATTTGTTCATTATTTGGAAACGGAACTGCACGCTTAGAAAAATAAGCCAAATAATTATCCTCGCAGGCATTGCGGTCGCCTCTAAATTTCGAATATACATTTTCAAAAATATATTCGCTGCTCAACGGAAAAGTCTGGACCAATTGGTTTGATTTCAAATCTACGTAATCGACTTTTGCCGTTACCAAACAAGATTTAAACTGTCTGAATTCATAAACCGTAGCACGCAGAATTTTATAATTTTCGACTTTGATTTCTTTTCCTAAACTGTCTTTTACAGGTCTTCCGCGACTATCCAAAAGTGTTTTTACACCATCTTTAACCTGTCTTTCTTTAATAAATTCTTTCTCTTTAATCTGTTCCGGCGAGATGGCGATTTGTCTAAAATTAAGAATCAAACTGTAATCGTAAACCACATTTTTTTGTCTCGCGCTGTGGTAAACCGTCCATTTATCATTTAAACCATACGTTTTAAAGTCCAGTAAATCGTCCTGAAGTATTTTCGGAATCACCATATTTGTTTCATTTTTGGCGTAAACATCCACAAAATCAGTTCCTTTAAAAAGCGCATCATCCATCAATTTTTTGGTATTCTTATACGCCGGATTGATACTTTCTAAATAAGCAAAATCATCGTAAGCCTTTCTAAAATCCATTTTATTGTTAGATTTTAAAAGCGAAGAAGCATTTTCATATAAATATTTCGAAAGTGCATTTTTGCTGCTCACCAATTCATTAGAATAATTATCAAAAGAAAAATTAGCATTTTTTCCTTGCTTCAGCAAAGGCAAAGGCAAGATAGGTCTAATTTTTTCCTGACGGTTATTTAGCTGTAAATAAGTGTTATAAATTCTTTCTGCATTGACCGGATTTCCCTCTTTATTTAGCATTTCCAAATCACGTAAATCACGTTCTTTGGCTTTTGCAAACGCTTCTTCCAGCAAATACACGTAATCTTGTTTGCCTTTTGAGTCTTTTTTAGTTCGAAGCGCTTCAACCGCGCGATCAATGGCTCCATCGTAATTTCCATCACTTAACATGGACTGAGTTGTCTTAACACCACAAGAAGAAAAGGCCAAAAACAATATAGAAACTAAGAAAGTAATTTTTTGCATAGTACGTCTTTTGAAGGTGTAAATATATCTTTTTTAACATTCAACAACTATGCCTTTTCTTAAATTTTATTAGAAGCAGAAAAATCGTTTTTACAAGACCATTCGTCCCGCTGTCCACATTATCTTTTTTATTCTCGTTGAAAAAACGAGAATAAAAAAGGATATCGCTCCCATCGGGGCTAGAATAGACTTTTTATCTTTTACAAGAAAAACTAGAGCTTTAAAATACGTTTAAAAACAATACCTTCTTTCTGGAAAACTATAACGGTAATGGCAGCATCATCTTTTGATTTATAGAAAATCGGTTTAGAAGTCGTTTGCCAATTGTTTTTTCTGGTTTCGATTACAGTATAAACCCATTTTTCTGATTGAATGGTACTGTTTCTTTTCTCCAGATTTTTTGTCCAGTCCGAAATGTTTTTCGGTTTTACTTTAACAACAAACTTATAATCTATCGACGTACTCGACGGAATCATCACAAAATCTCCACTAAATCCATTAATGTTGTACAGATCAAATTCGGTATCTAGAATTCCCGAAATGTTTTTAATTTCAACTATTAACTTTTCAATTCGCTCATTTTTATCCGGAAAATCTTTGCTTTTGATTTCTGTTTTATTAGAGCAGGAAACGCAAATAAGTGCTACTAATATTAGTATTAAATTTACTTTCTTTACTCTTCCCATTTTTCGATCAAATTGTTATTCCACAATTTTTGAGCAAATTCCTTAAACATCTTTGGACCTTTTTTAAAGTTTTCATCAAACTTAAAATTACCGCCAATAAACTGTTTTTCTCCATTGTCAAGAATACCAACCTGCACTTTGCTTTCTCCGCGCATGGCGTATTTTTGGTTTCCTTCGTACATAATAATCTTCATGTCACACGGACTTACATCGCCATGACATGTCGTTTTATACATGATCCAAGTTTCGGCGATTCCGTTATGATTTAAATCTGTAACTTGAAAAGTGTTTTTTACAAACGAAGCCACAATATCTACCGGACAATCAGAAATAAAATCGTAGACTTTCCAAGTTTGTTTGACATCATTTCCCGAATTAATGTAGTGATAAGCAAATAGTTCAGCATCAGAACCATCTGTTTCATGCTCAAATTTTTTGTTGATGTGGTAACCTGTTTCGGTTGTAATCACAATATTGTCTCCTGATTTATCTTTCCATCGAACGGCATTTTTTACAAAACCTTCGTATTTTATGGCTTTAGGAAATTGAGTCGAATCGATTTTTTCAACCGTTAAAACAAAAGGTTCTTCTTTTGCTATTTCAGTTGTTGAAGTGATGTTTTCTGTTTTTGATTCTCTTTTACAAGAAATAGCAATCAGGGACAAAAAGATTAATATTTTTAATTTCATATGAGATTTTGGCTTGGAAAAATACAATATACTAATATAATAAAATACTTATTAAATAAATAATTTTTTATTTGTTTCTATTGCTGTAGTATAGAAAGTAATTAAATATATTTCAACCACCAATGCTCATTTTCAGCTTTATATTTTCCAAACCACTGACAAGGTTTATAAAGAATAACAACGACAAAAATCCAGACCAGATATATACTCCAAAGCGGAAGCCCACTATCTGTACCTTTTGGTCTTCCGAAAGTTCCGGTAGCAAATTCAAATTGTGACCATTCAAAACCCTGAGCAAAAAGCATAAATAAAGTCAGGATGTGAATGATATAAAAATGAATAACAAAATAAAACAAAGGAACTTTTCCGTAAACCATAGTCACTTTTTTGATTCGGTTTTGGAATGCTTCCGCGAAAGCGAGAAGTAAAAAAAGAATTCCTAAAGTTGCTAGACAAAATAGGAGAGAAGGTGGATATTTGGTAATATTCATAAAAGATAAAAACGTAAAAATGGCGTCTTTCTGTGAAGTCCACAAAGCGGGATCGCCGTAAATATTTACAAAACGAATTAGGAGAAATAAAACCAAAGAATTCAAACCAATTTTGATGAAGAGCTGTTTTCTTTTTTCTGTTTCTAATTTAAAAAATTCTCCTGTTGCGAAACCAACCAACATAATGCCTAACCAAGGAATTGGCGGATAACCCATAATGAAAGCTCGTCCTGAAAACGGAATTACAATTGGAGCAAAAAACGGCGATAAAATGGTTTTTAAAATGGAGTTTTCTGCAAACGGAATAAGCGGTAAAAGATTATGACAAAATATGATGATCAGTCCAATAATGCCGAGTGTTTTAGATTGAATTTTCAGCAAAAATCCTAAAATGATAAATCCGAAACCTATTGCGGCTATTACTTCAAATAATATGGAATGAAAACCAATATCGAAGAACAATCCGAAATTTACAATCGTAAATTCTACGAAAATTAACCAAAATCCTCTTTTTATTAAAAGTGCTCTTTTATCGGCAAAATTGTTATTGTTTTGAAGTGAAAGATAAACTGAAGTTCCTGCCAGAAAAACAAAAATTGGCGCACACAAATGCGTAACCCAACGAGTAAAGAACAACAAAGGCGAAGTGGTTGCCAAATCGGTCGGACTTTGAGTAATCGAATCGACGTGCATCAAATCGCGAACATGATCGAGCGCCATAATAATCATTACAATTCCGCGGACAATATCGATCGATGGCTGTCGTTTCATAGGTTTGATAATTAAATACTTAAGAGTAAATCTAAGGAATTATTTCTAAGTAATTACAATCATTTATTTTGTTTTAAAATCATGCCTTCTTACAAAGTAAAATGAATTGTTTCCAGCTTTAACTGAAGTTTAATTTCGGGTAAAAAGAAAAGGCTTTAGCCAAAATTCATTTATTTGGCTAAAGCCCTTTAGAGACTTAATTGAAAACCGCCAGATAAATCTAGAGGCAATTGAAAATATTATTGTATTCTAATTTTTATCTGATACACAATCTCCCAAAAAATAATAGAAAAAACAGCATTCGCAAAAATCGCAGTTTTAACCTGATACGGATCATAATCGATTAATAAATGTAGATTTGTAAATTGCAACGCAAGAAATAATGCTAAAGCAGCAATTGCCGCAGCGCAGATTATGTTTAAAAGAGGTTTCCACTTCAAACCCAAAAAAGCATAAATAAGATTTAAAACGCCAAAGCCACAACCTAAAGTTACGTAGGGATCTGTTTTTAAGATTTCGCCCAATGAAAGCAAAAAATGCGTTGTTGTAAGGTATAAAAAGAAAAGGATCGAATAAATTAGAATTCGTATTTGTGGTTTCATTTTGAAATGTTTTTATCGTACAAAATTACTGATTTAAAATGAAGCTTTGATTAGGATTTACTCTAAAATTGCTTCTACTTTAGCTTCTGATTTTTCTTTTAACGGACTGTCTGATTTTAAACTCCAAATAATCAGAAATTTTCCTTTGGCCAAATATTCTTCTGGATGTTCTGCTGTTGGTTCGCCCGCTTTTCCCCACAATAAACCTTGCAGAAATCGATCACCTTTAAAAACATGATCAAATTCAAAATACATTATTGAACCGCGATCACCTTTATTTTTAAAACTCTGAATTGCTTTACTTTTTAAATTTCCAACAATATTGCTATACGTTTCGATATCATTATAAAAACTGCAGGCTTGCGGCGTAATGCAAATATTCCCGTCACTTACGATATATCCGCCTTTCGGAATTTCTTTTGGTTTTAGTTTTAAATCTGCTATGGTTTGGCTGAATAAATTTGTTGTGAGGAGTAGAAGTAGGGTTGATAAGGGCATTGTGAATTTCATGGAATTTTGGAGTTAAAGTTGTTATGAAAAGGCGAGAAGGCTCTTGTAGTTACTCATCATCTTTTAGATATCGACTGTCAAAATAAATTTTGTATTCCATTGTGTTCTTTTCTTTATAAAGTTCTCCTGTTTTTTTGTCTTTCATTTCAACAAAAAAATCTTCACTTAAAAAATCGACACAGCCATAAATATGTTTACGATCAGATTTGTTATTAGGGAGTTTATTAAGAACAAGTTTTGAAGTTCTTGTGTTAACTAATATTTCGCTTTTTGCATCTTCTTGATCTCTGCTTGTAAAATAAGATGGATATCCCCAATACTTACGCAATTTTACTTGGGCAGTATTATTTGGATAGACTTTTGCAACAAAACCATATACCTGAAATCTACTGCCAAAACCACCTTTAATTATTAATGTATCCTTGATATAATAATGATTACAACTGAAATCTTTCCTTGTAAAATTATTTTTTAAATGGTCGTAATAAACAGTATCTTCTACCATATTTTTACCTCTATATACAGTTTCGTATATTGAATCATTTGTATATTTTGTTCGATCGCTGGTAGTATTTATATTTTCAAGAGCCAACGCTTTTATTTTTGGGTCTAAAATTAATTTAATTGTTTTTTGAGAATAGGCAAAACTTATTGATAAGACAAAAAATAATGTGAGTAGATTTAGTTTCATAGGTTTAAAATTTGGATTGGAATTTTGGTTGTGCATAAAAAAAGCACAAAATAAAAAGATATTTGTGCTTTCATAAAATTATTGTTGAGGAATTATTTTTCTTTAAGTAATTTTTCTAAATATTCAACTTTGTCTTTTTCAGCTTGAACCAAACGTTCGTAAAGTTCAACAACTTTATCAAGTGGATTGAAATTACAAGAATTATTAGTGATGAAACTTCCGGAAACAGATTCATTAAAAGTGTTGAAATAATTAATAACATTTTCTTCTGAAAAATTTTCAATTGCTTCAATTGTAACTTCAAGCGCTTTTGCAATTTCAGCCAATTTTTCTTTATCAACAGTTTCACTTGCTTCAATATTAGAAACAGATTGTTGACTTACGCCAATTGCAATCGCAAGCGCTTCCTGCTTCATACCTTTAAGCTCTCTGATTCGGCTGATATTTCTACCGATATGTTTTGGTTTTGTTGTTGTGCTCATATTTCAAAGGTATTTAATTTTTCTTTATTTTGAATGAAGTAAAAATATGTTTTTTCTGATGTAAAAAGATCTTTAAATAACTTTTTTATGATTTACAGCATTTAATCTCCAATCTTGTTCATTTCGAGGAAGGAGAAATCTTCGCAAGAAACTCTACAAAGATTGGATTTAGTCGCGGAGTGACTTGTGGAGATTTCTCCTTCGTCGAAATGACAATCTTAACGGTTACTTTGCGTGGGCTTCGACTTCGCTCAGCCTGACAAATGCAATTCAAAAAATCTAAAATCTAAAATCTACAATAAAAAAATCCCCATTGTTAGTGTGAACGTCTCGCTCGTATCTGTCAAGTTCAGCTCGTATTCACGAGCGGGTGGTCTGGTTGAAGGAATTTGTTATTAATAGCAAATAGATGAATAAAGGAATTCTAGGTTTTATATGTTTTATAATTTGGTTTACTACACTAAAAATACATTTTATTTTTTTTCTTCACATAATTTGTGAAACAATTCACCTAATTCTGTTAGTATGTATTCTGTTCTAACATCAAGATCAATTTCTAAATCAACATTAGTATGGCTTCTTTGATAATTCATTTCATTTGGTATTTCTAATGTTTGCTTTTTTGCGTAAAATTCTTTTACTTCTTTTATTAAGCCAAGCCTTATTAAGTTTGAAAATTCAAATTCTCTAAGTAAGTTATTAGGAATAATTTCTGTTCTATCTCTTTCTAAACATATTTCATATTCTTTACTTTTTAATTTTTGAAGATCATTTTGTAAGTCATTAACTTTAAGGTATAAGTTGAATATTTCATCAGCCCAATTTTTTTCTTTTTCTAGTTTGATTATTAATTGTTCTATATTTTCAATTTCATTTTTTATTTTTAATTCTTTATTTTCTTTTTTAGCAAAATAATTCTCTAGTTCTAGGTTTTGTTTTAAAAATCTCGAAACCTTATTATTATAAACTTTTTCTAAAGAAAAGAATTCATCTTTGGATAACTGACTTAATATATACGGAAAGACATTATTTTCTATATTTTGCTCTGAATCTATGAGATTAGAAAATAGTATAGACCATTTATCTTGTAGGTCATCATCATCTTCTAAACTTGAATATTCTAAAAGAGGAGATAGCAATTTTAAGGATATTTTTTTTGGATTAATATTATGTTTTATACAATATCGATTTGCTCTGTTCAAAATTTTAACCTGATTTTTGAAACGCAACATTGTAATATGGTCTTTAAAAAAAAGCCCACTTTCTTCAATTGAAGGCATAATGAGTTTGTCTATAAATTCTTTTGCTATCTCTAAGGTTTTATCTATAGTAGATGATTTAATATCAATTTTTTTATCCATGAATTATATATTATTTTATTAAAGTTGAAAAAATATTAGTCTTACTTAATTATTATTTTAAGTAAAAAAAATCCCGTTTACCTTTCGGAAACGGGACTTATTATGTTTTGGGTTAAGATTAAAAACTGAGTTTAAACTCAATTTTATTTATTTCATCTTGTTTTCCAGACTTAAATTCAATATGTTTTAGATTATTGAGAGATGTATCAACAATAATTTTTGAATCTTTGATTGTTGATCTTTTAGTCTTAATTATTTTTTTTATATTTTTCATTTTCTCTTTATTAAAAAACCATCATAGTCTTTTTTATAATCAAATGGCTCATCAATGATTTTATTGTTATCAATCATTCTTGCGCCAAATATATCAAAAGTTTCTGATAATTCCTCTAGATTTAACATTATAGCTCTTTTGTAAGTATTCATTCGTCTCTTATCGCTACCTCTAAAAAATATTATAACATTCGGATTAACACTGGTAAATTCATACGCTGTTTTTACTACAGTTGCTAAAATAATTCGAATATCTCCATTATCATTTGTAATTTGATCATCTACAATGTATTTCTTTTTTAAAGAATCATATTTTAAATCTCCAAAACCAAGATTATAGACATTTGGATTTTTAGTAGCGGAGTAAACTATTACTTTTTTGAAATTGCCTTTATGTCCGACACTTACAAAGTTAAAAACTGTTGATAATTCATTTTTAATAAGGTCATATCTATCGTAATTCATTTATTTAATAAATTTCTTACAAATTTAAAATTTTATGGCTTGAATCGGATATTTTTTTGTGATAAAATTCATAAAAAAAATCCCGCCTCAATTAAGAAACGGGACTTCGTAGATATTCTCTTTTTTTTTATTTTTAAACAGTTGCAGCAACTTCTTGTGGCAACGGAATTTGATTTTTAAGTAGATCTTCAAATGTTTCAGCTTGACGAATCAAGATTCCTTGTCCGTTCATCCAAAGCACTTCGGCTGGTTTGTATCTTGAGTTGTAATTCGAAGACATGGAGAAACAATATGCTCCAGCATTTCTGAAAGATAAAATATCACCTTCCGTAATTTCTTGAATTCTACGGTTGTTTGCAAAAGTATCTGTTTCGCAAATGTATCCTACAACAGAGTAAAAACGCTCTTTTCCTTTTGGATTTGAGATGTTTTCAATATGGTGTGAAGATCCGTATAACATCGGACGAATTAAGTGGTTGAAACCACTGTCAACTCCCGCAAAAACGGTAGATGTTGTTTGTTTTACTACGTTTACTTTTACTAAGAAATGACCCGCTTCACTTACCAAGAATTTTCCTGGTTCGAAAATCAACGTTAAATCTCTTCCGTATTCGGTACAGAAAGCGTTGAATCTTTTAGATAATTTTTTACCTAATTCTTCAATATCCGTTTCGATATCGTCTTTTTTGTAAGGAACTTTGAATCCGCTTCCGAAATCTAAGAATTGTAAATCTTTGAAGTTTTTAGCCGTATCAAAAAGGATTTCAGCAGCATACAAGAATACTTCGATATCTAAAATATCAGATCCCGTGTGCATGTGAATTCCGACGATGCTCATTTTTGTGTTTTCTACAATTCGCAAGATATGCGGAATTTGGTGCACAGAGATTCCGAATTTACTGTCGATATGTCCAACAGAAATATTAGCATTTCCACCCGCCATTACGTGCGGATTGATACGAATACATACTGGAATATGTGGATGTTTTGTTCCGAATTGCTCCAGAATAGATAAATTGTCGATATTGATTTGTACACCCATTGCGGCAACTTCTTCGATTTCTTCTAAAGAAACTCCGTTTGGTGTAAAGAAAATTCTCTCAGGTTCATAGCCAGCGTGAAGTCCTAACTGAACTTCCTGAATCGATACAGTATCTAAACCAGACCCCATGTTCTTTAATAACTGTAGAATCGCAACGTTAGACAATGCCTTCATGGCGTAATTAACTCTTAAATTCTCAACCTTAGAGAAAGCTTTAGTTAATCTGTTGTACTGAGATTGGATTTTTTCAGCATCGTAAACATACAATGGACTTCCAAATTGGTCTGCTAACTGCAGTAAATCTTTTGCTTGCATTTTAAAATTATTTTGAGCAAAGTTATTACTCTTTTGTGTATCAACAAATAATTTGTAGAAAAATAACAAATTGTAACAAATTGTTTGTTTTTAAACAAAAAGTTCTTGTTTTTGAGATTTTGTAACTCTTCTTAAGATGCTATCCCGAAGCTTCGGGACTGAGTTGCTAAGATACTAAGTTTTTTTGCCACGAATTACACTAATTATGAATGCTGCTAAAATTATTTTATGCCACAGATTGCACTGATTAAATGGATTTTTTTGTAATTTTTAAAAGAAGCCAAATGTTTGTATTTAGCCCCGATTGAGGCGGTATCCTCGAAGTGGAACGGAGAGATATAGCCGAAAGCGGGAACTATGTTTATTAAAATGCCTTTTGTAATGCTTCAAAATTGTAGAAAGATGTAACCACAAATTACACAAATTTTCGCAAATTTTTATTTTATAAATATTTTAAGCATTTTACGAAAATCTAAAATTTGTGAAAATTTGTGCAATTTGCGGTAAAAAAAATCCATTTAATCAGTGCAATCAGTGGTGGCTAAAAAATAAAACCCCTGAATATAAATTCAAGGGTTTGTAAATAGTATGTGTTGTGTTTTTATAGTTTTAATTTTTAGTTCTCTAGATGCAGCATATAAGAAAACCTTAGAATCTTAGCAACTTAGCATCTTAGAATCTCAAAAATTACAAGCTCGGTAAATCTCCTTTTCCTTTAGTAGGCAAGTTTGTAGATCCCATTAGGAACAAATCTACTTCTCTTGCTGCTTCGCGACCTTCTGAAATAGCCCACACGATTAATGATTGTCCTCTTCTCATATCACCAGCAGTGAAAATATGAGGAACGTTTGTCTGATAGTTATGCGCTTTATAGTTGCTTCTCATATCAGTTTCGATACCTAACTGCTCGCTTAACGTTTTCTCTGGACCTGTAAATCCAAGAGCTAATAACGCTAAATCGCAAGGCCAGATTTTCTCCGAACCTTCTTTTTCGATCAATTCTGGTCTTTGTCCTGGAGTCATTTTCCATTGCACTTCAACCGTTTTTAATCCAGTTAATTCGCCATTACTATTTGAGATAAATTCTTTAGTGTTGATTAACCAGTTTCTGTCGCAACCTTCTTCGTGAGAAGAAGATGTTTTCAACTGTAACGGCCAGAAAGGCCATGGAGTTGACTCGCTTCTTCCAACCGGAGGTTTTGGTAAAATCTCAAAGTTAGTTACGGATTTTGCTCCGTGTCTGTTAGAAGTTCCAATGCAATCAGAACCCGTATCTCCACCACCAATAACGATTACATCTTTACCAGTTGCTTTAACTTGGTCTGGAATTGATTCTCCGAATAAAACTTTAGTTTGTTGTGTCAAGAAGTCCATTGCTTGAACAACACCTTTGCTTTCGATTCCTTTAGTTGGCAAGCTTCTTCTTTCCGTTGCTCCTCCGCATAAAACGATAGAATCGAATTGGTTTAATTCTTCAACGCTGAAATTAACTCCAACATTTACATTTGTTTTAAAAGTGATTCCTTCTGCTTCAAGAACCACTACACGACGGTCGATAATTCCTTTTTCTAACTTGAAATTCGGAATTCCGTAACGTAATAAACCTCCAATTGCGTTGTCTCTTTCAAAAACAGTAACCGTGTGCCCCGCTCTGTTTAATTGTTGAGCAGCTGCAAGTCCCGCAGGGCCTGAACCAATAACAGCAACTGTTTTTCCAGTTCTTGTTAAAGGTATTTGTGGTTTGATCCATCCTTCAGCAAAACCTCTTTCAACGATGTTTTTTTCGATGTTTTCGATCGCAACAGGATCTTTGATGATTCCTAATACACATGATTTTTCACATGGAGCAGGGCATAAGCGACCTGTAAATTCAGGGAAGTTGTTTGTAGATTGCAAAATCTTTAAAGCACTTTCCCATTCTTCCTGATGTACCATGTCGTTGAAGTCAGGAATTAAATTTCCTAACGGACAACTGCTGTGGCAAAAAGGAATACCACAATCCATACATCTTGAACCTTGTTCTTTTATTTTATCTTTTGCTAACGGAATAGTAAATTCATTGTAGTTGGAAACACGTTCTGCAACTGCCAAATTACTTTCGTCGGCTCTGTTATATTCTTTAAATCCGCCTATTTTACCCATGACATTTTTATTAAATGTAAATGATTAAATTCCAATTTTAAAATCCCAAATTCCAATTTTTTAACCGCAAAGAGCGCAAAGCTTTTTTAATATTCTTTGAGAGTTTTTAAGTTCGCAAAGCTTTGAGGTTAAGTTCAATCTAAAATCTGAACTCAAAAATCTAAAATCATTTATCCCGCTATTAATTCTTCTATTTGTTTTTCTTCTGCAATTCTTTTTAATGCTTTCTTGTAATCAGTTGGCATTACTTTTACGAAGTGCTGTTGTTGATTTTCCCAGTCTGCTAAAATTCTTTTTGCTAATGGACTGCTCGTGTACAACGAATGGTTTTTGATCAGTTTTCTTAGTTTCGTAACATCCTCTTCTTCCAACTCATCAAATGCAACCATTTCCATGTTACAAACCGTCGCGTCGAATTTTTTGTTCGGATCGTAAACATAAGCTACACCGCCGCTCATACCAGCTGCGAAGTTTCTTCCTGTTTTTCCTAAAACTACTACTGTACCACCTGTCATGTACTCGCATCCGTGATCTCCAATTCCTTCTACAACTGCTGTTGCTCCAGAGTTTCTCACACAGAAACGCTCTCCTGCGATACCATTAATATAAGCCTCTCCGGTAATAGCTCCGTAAAGGGCAACGTTTCCGATAATGATGTTGTCTTCAGGTTTGAAAGTCGCAGTAGGAGGTACTTTTACAATTAGTTTTCCTCCAGAAAGACCTTTCCCTAAATAATCATTACAGTTTCCGTGAATTTTAAATGACAATCCGTTTGTTGCAAAAGCACCAAAACTTTGTCCGGCAGAACCTTCAAAATCAACTAAAATAGTGTCATCAGGTAATCCTTGTGCGCCATAAATTTTTGAGATTTCATTACTCAAAATAGCACCTACAGAACGGTCTGTATTTTTAATTTTAAATGTTACTCTTGTTTTCTCTTTTCTATAAATAGACGGAATCGCTTCTTTGATGATGTCAAAATCCAATACATTTTCAAGTTGGTGATCTTGTTCCGTAGTATTGTGAATTGGCACATGTTTCGCTTTTTCCGGTTTGTATAGAATGGTTGACAAGTCTAAACCATTTGCTTTATAATGTTTGATGGCTTTGTTCACATTTAATTTTTGTGACTGACCAACCATTTCTTTTAAAGTTCTGAAACCTAACTGCGCCATGATTTCTCTTAACTCCTCAGCAATAAAATACATGAAGTTGATTACGTGCTCTGGTGTTCCTTTGAAATTTTTTCTCAATTCAGGATCCTGAGTTGCAATACCAACCGGGCAGGTATTTAAGTGACAAGCTCTCATCATGATACATCCCGAAGCTACAAGCGGAGCCGTAGCAAATCCGAATTCTTCTGCACCTAATAAAGCTGCAATCGCCACGTCACGACCAGTTTTCAATTGTCCGTCACATTCTAAAACTACACGGCTTCTTAAGTCGTTCAAGATTAAAGTTTGTTGTGCTTCCGCTAAACCAAGTTCCCACGGAATACCGGTGTGTTGTAATGAAGTAAGTGGTGCAGCACCAGTTCCTCCGTCATAACCTGAAATCAAGATCACATCAGCTTTTGCTTTGGCAACACCGGCAGCGATGGTTCCAACTCCAACTTCAGAAACTAATTTTACGTTTACACGCGCTTCACGGTTTGCATTTTTTAAATCATAAATCAACTGAGATAAATCCTCAATCGAGTAAATATCGTGGTGAGGCGGAGGTGAAATCAAACCTACATAAGGCGTAGAGTTTCTCGTTTCAGCAATCCAAGGCACCACTTTTTCTCCAGGTAACTGTCCACCTTCTCCAGGTTTTGCACCCTGAGCCATTTTGATTTGGATTTCTTTAGCGTTTGTCAAATAATTGATCGAAACACCAAAACGTCCTGACGCCACTTGTTTAATTGCAGAGTTTCTAGAATCTCCGTTAATTTCTTTCTGGAAACGTTTTGGATCTTCTCCGCCTTCTCCAGAGTTACTTTTTCCTCCAATTCTGTTCATTGCAATCGCCAAATTCTCATGCGCTTCACGCGAAATCGATCCATAAGACATTGCACCGGTTTTGAATTTCTTTACAATTTCTGTCCAAGGTTCTACTTCATCAATAGAAATTGGATCCAAATTGTTGAATTCAAATAAACCTCTAATCGTCATTAAGTTTGAGCTTTGCTCGTTTACGGCATTAGAGTATTCTTTATAACTTTCTGGGCTGTTTAAACGAACCGCTTGTTGTAATTTAGAAATTGTGGTTGGGTTAAACATGTGTTTTTCACCGCCACGTCTCCATCTGTAAATACCTCCAATTTCAAGAGAAAGCAAGTTTGCAATTTTTGAATTTGGGAAAGCTTTTTGGAAACGTTTTTTTACTTCTTTTTCAACTTCCATCAAACCAATTCCTTCGATTCTTGAAGGCGTGTAAGGGAAATATTTAGACGTAAATGTTTTGTTTAATCCTAAAATCTCGAAAATCTGAGCAGCTCTGTATGAATGTAAAGTAGAGATACCAATTTTGTTCATGATTTTTACGATTCCTTTTGCGATCGCTTTGTTGTAGTTCACTACAGCATAATCAGCTTTTACTCCAGTGATAAAACCTTGTGCCACCTGATCGTAAATAATTTCGTTTACCATATAAGGATTGATTGCACTGGCACCGTATCCAAATAATAAAGCAAAATGATGAGGTTCTCTAGGTTCAGCAGATTCGATGATAATTCCGAATTTAGAACGAACTTGTAAAATATTCAAAGAGTGGTGAATGTAAGAACAAGCCAATAACATTGGGATTGGAGCTAATTCTTCGCTTACACCTCTATCAGATAAGATAATGATGTTACATCCTTCTTCAACTGCTTTAAAAGTAGCCTGAACACATTTTTCAAGCGCTCTTTCTAAACCATTAACTCCTTTTTCTATTTTGTATAAAGTAGAAATAGTAGCCGATTTGAAATCTGCGTGATCGATATTCCTGATTTTATCCAAATCCTCATTAGAAATAACCGGATTTTGGATTTTTAGTTTTTTACATTGTTTAGATTCAATTTCGAAAATATTGAAATCTCCACCAATTGCCAAACTAATATCCGTAATGATTTCCTCACGAATACCATCCAAAGGCGGATTGGTAACCTGAGCAAATAATTGTTTGAAATAGTTATACAACAATTGTGGTTGATCTGACAAAACTGCCAAAGGCGTATCGTTACCCATAGAACTGATTGCTTCAGCTCCTTGACCTCCCATTGGGTTGATGATTGTTTTTAAATCCTCAATAGTATAACCAAACAATTTTTGTCTTGTTAAGAAATCTAATTTTTCAACGGGAGTTTCGTTGTTTGTGTATGGAATATTAGCTAATGGCAATAAGTTTTCATCAATCCATTGTTGGTACGGACGTTTTGTAACTATCGCTTTCTTAACTTCCTCGTCTTCGATGATACGACCTTCGTTCATATCAACCAAGAACATTTTTCCTGGCTCTAAACGTCCGTGCTGAATTACATCTTCTGGATCGATGTCTAATACACCAATTTCAGATGACATGATTACGAAACCACTGTGTGTTAAAGTATAACGAGAAGGACGAAGTCCGTTTCTGTCTAGTAAAGCACCAATTACGTTTCCATCTGTAAACGGAATAGAAGCAGGACCGTCCCAAGGTTCCATGATACAAGCGTTGAACTCGTAGAAAGCTTTCTTCTCAGGAGACATTGTTTGGTGTTTTTCCCAAGCTTCAGGAACCACCATCATCATTGCCTCAGGAAGCGAACGACCTGTCATTAATAAAAGTTCAACCACCATATCCATAGAAGCAGAATCTGATTTTCCTTCTAAGATAATTGGGAATAATTTTTTGATATCATCTCCAAAAACTTTGCTTTCCATAAGCTCTTCACGAGCACGCATACGGCTTACGTTTCCGCGAAGTGTGTTGATCTCACCATTATGACACATGTATCTAAACGGTTGAGCCAAGTCCCAAGAAGGGAATGTATTAGTAGAGAAACGTTGGTGTACAAGCGCTAAACGCGTCACCAAGTCTGGATCTTTCAAATCAATATAATAACGGCTGATGTCTTCCGGCATCAATAAGCCTTTATATATAATAGTAGTTGTCGATAAACTAGTAAAATAAAACATGTGGCTTTCAGAAGTTTTAGATCCTCTTACGGCATGTTCTGCAATTTTTCTAGCTGCAAAAAGTTTTGCATTAAATTCTTGTTCAGTTAAATCTTGACCGTTTTTAGAAACGAAAACTTGCTTAACTGTTGGTTCTTTTTCTGCGGCAATTTCACCTAGATTTTCAACGTCAACTGGCACATCTCTCCAACCTAAAACTTTTAAGTTCTGGTCTTTAATAGTAGCCTCAAATGCATTAATACAGAAAGAAACCTGGTTTTTGCTTTTTGGTAAAAAAACCATTCCTACTGCATATTCACGCGTTTCAGGGATTTCAAAGTCACAAACTTTCTTAAAAAAATCATGAGGAATGTCGAATAAAATTCCGGCTCCGTCACCAGTTCTTCCATCAGAACTAACGGCACCACGATGTTCTAATTTAATTAAGATGTCTAATGCTTTGTGAATGATGTCATTGGATTTGATACCATTCAAATTACAAATAAATCCTGCACCACAATTGTCGTGTTCAAATTCAGGCAGATAAAGCCCTTGTTCTTTAACTCTCATTCTTGATATTTTTTCTACAAAAATAGGGATTTCGTTAAACATAATGTAGCGAAATTATATATTCGCTTTCATTTTTACTGTAATATTAGAAAAAGGGTTCTTAAATGATAATATTATTAAAGAAAGCATTGCGAATTGTCAAAATCATAATTGCAATTAAAATATATTAAGAAAAATCGTCTCTCAGGCATTGATAACAGTGAAGTTTTTGTTAAATCTCAAACGTTTTAGCGGTTTTGTGTTAACTTTTTAGATACAATTGTTTAATGATTTTTTTTCTTTGAATTTAAATGCACAAAGAATCAACTAAGATGCAGTTATTAATTTAAAAAAGATTTTACTATTAAGTTGTATTTTGTTACTTTTGTCGCACTTTTATTCTGAAATAAATTCAGGACCAGACAAATTCTATATTATGAACATACACGAATATCAAGGAAAAGAAATTTTAGCGAGTTACGGAGTACGCATCCAACGCGGGATCGTGGCTAATAATGCAGTTGAAGCTGTAGCTGCTGCAAAACAATTAACTGCCGAAACTGGAACAGGATGGCACGTAATTAAAGCACAAATTCACGCAGGTGGTCGTGGAAAAGGTGGAGGAGTTAAATTAGCTAAAAATTTACAGCAGGTTGAAGAAATTGCAGGACAAATTATCGGAATGCAGTTAATCACGCCTCAAACTTCTGCTGAAGGTAAAAAAGTAAACAAGGTTTTAGTAGCAGAAGATGTTTACTATCCTGGTGAAAGTGAAACTTCTGAATTTTATGTTTCTGTTTTATTGAATAGAGCTACTGGACGTAACATGATCATGTATTCTACTGAAGGTGGAATGGATATCGAAGAAGTTGCTGAGCACACTCCACACTTAATCTTTACTGAAGAAGTTGATCCTTCTGTAGGTTTACAAGGTTTTCAAGCTAGAAGAATTGCTTTTAACTTAGGACTTTCTGGAAATGCTTTCAAAGAAATGGTTAAATTCATCGATTCATTATACAATGCTTACATTGGTTCTGATGCTTCTATGTTTGAAATCAACCCAGTTTTGAAAACATCTGATAACAAAATTATGGCTGTTGATGCTAAAGTAAATATCGATGATAATGCTTTATACAGACAACCTAAATATGCTGAAATGAGAGATATCCGTGAGGAGAATCCAATTGAAGTTGAAGCTAAAGAAGTAGGTTTGAACTATGTAGATCTTGACGGTACTGTAGGATGTATGGTAAACGGAGCTGGTCTTGCAATGGCAACTATGGATTTAATTAAATACGCTGGTTTTGAGCCTGCTAACTTCCTAGATGTTGGTGGAACTGCTGATGCTAAACGTGTTGAAACAGCTTTCAGAATTATCTTGAAAGATCCAAACGTAAAAGCTATTTTGATTAACATCTTTGGAGGAATCGTTCGTTGTGACCGTGTTGCTCAAGGTGTTGTTGACGCTTACAAAAACATGGGAGACGCTATCAATGTGCCAATTATCGTTCGTTTGCAAGGAACAAATGCTGAAATTGCAAAAGAATTAATTGACAATTCTGGTATGCCAATCTTATCTGCAGTTCAATTCCAAGAAGCTGCTGACCAAGTTAAAGCTGCTCTTTCTTAATTAAATAAGAAATCAAATTATATAGAAATCCATTCCGTTTTTGCGGAGTGGATTTTTTTTTACCGCAAAGCGCGCAAGGTTTTTAACACGTAGAACTTAATAAAAACGCAAAGTTCGCAAAGCTTTATCCATGTAGCTTTGCGAACTTTGCGTTTATGTAGATTCTTATATGTAAAAAAACCTTGCGCGCTTTGCGGTTAAAAAAACTACTCCAAAACAGTTGCTAAATCTACAATTTCAAATGTTGGATCATGTGCGATAAATTCTCTAATCATTGCCGCATGACCACCGCCGACTAAAATCATGATTTTATTATCAATACTTTCGGTTAATTTCTGAATTAGAGAATACATATATAAGTTTCTTTTGTACCAATTTGACACTAGAGAAGCTCCCGAAAAATCATCTGGATTTCCTCCTCTATTTGCAATTTCAAAATACCATTGAACATTTTCATTTTCGGTCTGTTTCTTATTATAATGCAACATCATTTCTTGTAATGAACTTTTTCTAATTCTTTCATTATGATTTTTTTGAAGATTTTGTATCATCAAATTATTTTTCGCCATTAAATCTTTCTGATTTGCTTTTTCCATTGCTATCATTAAACTGTCATAAGGAAAATTATTTCGATAATCAATTCCGTACAACTTTTTGTGATTCAGTTTTTTGGCAGTTCTTAATGCTAATTGTACAATTTCGTCTGCATCGTTTTTCAGTAAACTGTCAGCATTTTTACCGTAAAATTTATCCAGTTCAGTTTGCTTATTAAATTTCCATTCTACAAATATTTTGTCTGGTCCGAACTTCTTTATTTTGTCAGTCATGATTTCAAGATCTTTTTGACTTTTTTCAGAAAAAACATTAAAATCATCTAATTTAGCGATATCATGTCCTGGATTTTCGTAATGAAAAGTTCCAACTAATAGAATTTGCTTTTTTTTAGTTTGACCGCAAGTAATGTTCAATGTAATAAGAGCTAGTAATAAAATAATTTTTTGCATGATTGTTAGTTTTAAATTCATGACAAATATATTCCGTCTTAGGAGCTGTTTTTTTTGTTTTTGATGAACGTAGGATTTCGTTTTATGAACTAATAGAAATAACTTCAAAATAATTTTGTGTAAAGTTTTCTGGTGTTCGTCCCTAAAAAGTGCGTTTTTAAATAAATATAATTTTCTATTTAAGGCTTAATTGTATTTTTGAGCTAATTCTAAAAAATATGAAATCAAAAATCCCTTTTTACTACCATATTATCTTTTTTATTTTATTGTTCATAACCTATATTTCCTGGGACATTGCACTTAATGACAGACAAACAGAAATTGTAATAAAAGCAATATGTTACGGAATAACGCCAACTTATATATTGGCTTTATTTATTATTTACATTCTTAATTTCTATTTCTTTTGCGAATGGTTTTTAAACAAAAAGAAAATGCTTTTCTATATCCTGACCATTCCTTTTTCATTATTGCTTTTTACGGCTTTGCGCTATCTTTTGCAAGAAGTTATAATGTATAATATAACAGGAATTCACAATTATGTAGAACAAGCAAGAGAAGTTACCTATTATATAAAAGACAATTTTTTCTTCGGGCTACCAGCTGTCATTTTAAGTGCTTTAAGCTTTTTGTTTTGGCAATTTCAAACAGCGCAGCATCAAAATCAGGAATTATTATTAGAAAATAAAAAAGCAGAATTTCAGATGCTCAAAGCACAGGTGAGTCCACATTTTTTGTTTAATACTTTAAATTCGTTTTACAGTCAATTGATTCTCAAAGACGATAAAATGGCCGATGATATTTTAGTGCTTTCTGATTTACTTCGCTACGTGATTACTGAAACGGATAAAGACGAAGCAGTTGTTTCAAAGGAAATTCAGTTCATTCAAAACTACATTCATTTACAAAAGAAAAGGTTTGAAGATCAGTTGTTTTTAGATTTTTCAGTAGAAGGGAATTATTCAAACGAAAAAATCATTTCTTCGGCTTTAGTTCATTTTGTTGAAAATGTTTTCAAGCATGGAAAATTTAATTCTGAAGAAGAAAAAGCAATCATCTCAATTCAAATAAAAGATGATTTTTTAGAGATTTCAACTTTAAATTATTTCATTGAAGGAGAAAATTATTCTTCAACCGGAATTGGTTTTGATAACTTGACCAAAAGATTAGTATATACTTATAAAGACCAATTTATTCTAGAAAAAACAGAAGAAAATAATACCTTTAAAACTTACTTAAAAATACCACTAAAGAAATAATTTATGGCTTTTAAATGTATAATTGTCGATGACGAACCGCCTGCAACCAGAATATTAGAAAACTACATAGGAAAAGTAAATTTTCTAGAAAAAGTTGGCGTTTTTAATGATTCTCTAAAAGCATTAGAATTTCTAAATACACAACAAGTTGATGTCATTTTTCTAGACATACAAATGCCTCAATTAACAGGTTTGCAGATTTCTAAAATTATTTCTAAAGATATTAAAGTGATTTTTACAACTGCTTATCCTGATTTTGCTTTAGAAGGATTTGAGTTGAATGCTGTAGATTATCTTTTAAAACCAATTGCATTTGAACGTTTTTATCAAGCGGTTTCTAAACTTAATTCTGAACCAAAAACAGAAGTTGTAAGCCATAATAATGCTGCTCCCGATTTTTTATTCATAAAAACAGATGGTAAAAATAAATTTCAGAAAGTTTTTTTGAATGATATTTTGTACGTCGAAAGTCTGCAGAATTATGTTTGTATTCATACACAGAAACAACAGATAATTACACATTCTTCTTTAAAAAATGTAATAGAATCGCTTCCTTCAACTGATTTTATTCAAATACATAAATCCTATATTATTTCTTTGCAGCATATAGAAACAACCGATAATTTTTCTGTTTTTGTAAATGGAAAAGAATTGCCAATTGGAGCAACTTTTAAAGATGCTTTTTTTGATAAAATTGATCAAAATAAAATTTAACCGCAAAGCACGCAAATTTTTTTACCAAGTTTTGTGAATATAAAACGCAAAGTTCGCAAAGCTATGTCAAAATAACTTTGCGAACTTTGCGTAATTCCTTGCGAACTTTGCGGTAAAACTTTAAGACTTTTTCTTATTACCGTTATTGTAAATTACTTTTTCTACAACAGATTGTTTTCCATTTCCTTTTGGAAATGCTTTCTTTTTAGGTTTCCCAGCAGCTGAACCAGATTTTGATGGACTTTGATCACCTCTCGCTCTTTCGCTGTCTTTTGGAGCAGCTTTAAATTCAGGTCTATCTTTTGAATTTTCTTTCTTCGGAATTTCAGCTTTATGTTTCGCCAAAACGTCATTTGGGTTTTTTGGATTTTCTTTCGTTCCTCTCAAATGAATTACCAATCCGTTTAAGAAATTACGTAAAACCTGATCGCCACATTCCATGTAATTCTCATGATCTTCAGCTCTAAAAAAAGCGCCTAATTCTGATTTTGAAATTCTAAAATCTACTAATTCTAAAATTTCAACTATTTGGTCATCACGGAGCATCAAAGCCACGCGAAGTTTTTTAAGTATATCGTTGTTCGTCATAATTTTTGTTTCCGTTTTTTTGTTTCAAGTTTCAAGTTTCAGGTTTTTCCAATCTTTACTTGAAGTTAAAACGTCAGTACTTATTTTTTACAAAGGTACATTTTAAAAGCTATTTGACCGCAATTTTAGATTTAGAAAATTTACACCACAAATTCCGCAAATTTCCACAAATTTTGCAGTTTTCAATGGAAAATAATTTGCGCTAGTTTGCAAAATTTGTGGTTTGTTATCTGTGAGTATTTAAAACACCAACCAATTTATCTAAATCTTCTTTGAGATGATTTGCGGTTACAACAATTCTATTTAAAGGTTCTGCTTCTTTAGTATATCTAAAACTGGCAATAATTATCTTTTCCGATTTTAATTTTTCCACCAATTCATTAGATAAAACGTAAATCAAAGGATAACTTTTATCAAATTTAATATTCTCATTTTGAATTAAAATCGAATCGATATAACTTAAATTATCCAAAAGTTTTTGATGCTGGATTTTATAAATTTCCGAAGCATCAGAAAGTGTTTGTACAAAAGCCGGATTCATTCCCGCAGCACTTGTAAAAGTTTCGAGTTCTTTTAATTCTTTAATAAATTCCGAATCTGAAGCAATTACACCGCCCGTTAATCCAAAAGCTTTTCCTAAAGATGAAACCAAGATTTTTCTTTTAATTGGAAAATCAATTGAAGCATAAATTCCGCAACCTTCTTTATTTATAATTCCTAACGAATGCGATTCATCAACAACCAAAGTAATTTCCTTTTGATTTGAAATCTGTTTTAAGAAAGACAAATCAACAGGTTTTGTTTGAAAAGAAGGAACACCATCAGTCAGAATCGTTATTTTTTTTGAATTTGAATCTAATAATCGATCGTTCAATTTCTCATTCACAAAAACAGGAAAACTATTTTCAATTTGAATGGCCGAATGAATTTCATTTAAATGAAAAAAACAATCGGTTTGCTTTTTCAATTTTTCTAAAACCAATTTCCCAGCCAGCATTCCAGAAGAAATCGTTACGGTACTTTCTGCATCAATGTGAGACGCTAAAAAGGTTTCGCCCGCATCGTAAGCCGTTAACTGAATATTTGCGGTTCTTGAACTTCCGTAAGTGGTTCCCCATTTTAAAATGTTCTGAACGACTAAATCTTGGAATTTTTTGTTTGTGGGAAGTCCCAAATACGCAGTTCCCCCAAAATACAAATACTGTTTTTGGTCAATTTCTATGATTCGGTCTGGAAATTTTTCGACTTTCATTTTATAAAAGGGTAACTCCAGTTCCGTTCAAATCAGAATAGCTCACAACTCCATTTTTTATCGTTACGCCAGTTGCAATATCTTCTGCCAAAAGCAAGGCGCCGTCCATATCTACATAATCCAGTTGTGGTAATAAATGTGCAATTGCCGAAATTCCAACCGTAGATTCCGTCATGCAGCCGACCATAGTTTTCAGACCTAATTTTTTAGCTTCTTCAATCATGCGTTTTCCTGGAGTTAGTCCGCCGCATTTTACGAGTTTTACATTTACTCCATGAAAATGATTGAAACATTTTGCCACATCTTCTTCAATAATACAACTTTCGTCAGCAATTACAGGAAGTACAGAATGTTTAAACACTTCTTTGTGACCCTCCCAATTGTCAGCTTTCATGGGTTGTTCCAGAAATTCAACACCTAATTTTTTTAATTCGACCGCGTTGTTTATAGTTTCTTCAACGCCCCAACCGCAATTGGCATCGATTCGAAAAATAGCGTTGGTATGTTTTCTAAGTTCTTTTACAATTTCAATATCTTCTTTGGTTCCCAATTTAATTTTATAAATCGGCCAAGGAAGTTCCTGCATCTTGAAAACCATTTTTTCAATCGTATCAATTCCGATAGTATAATCTGTTAAGGGATTATGATCGGTTTTGTAATTCCATAACTCGTATAATTTTTTGCCTTTTTTGCGTGCATACAAATCGTTATAAGCCAAATCTAAAGCGCATAAAGCAAACATATCATCTTTTAAATACGAATGCATTTTCGACCAAAATACCTCAGGAGTTTCATCTTCTGTAGTTTCAATAATCGATCTAATTTTCTCCAAATCAGCCATCATCATTGGAACCGTAATATGATAATACGGATTAGAAGTGGCTTCTCCAAAACCAGAAAAACCTTCACTTTGTAATTCAACAATTAAAGAAGGCTGAACATCAATAGATTCTCTCGAAATCGTGAAAGTGTGTTTTAATTTCAGATTGTATTCTCTTAAAATAAGTTTCATTATAGGAGTTTTTTTTATTTTTAATTAATAACCCAGCCAAAGCAACGCTTCTGTAAAATGATCACGCCATAATTTTTCGTTGTGTTCGCCGCCTTTTACCATTTTTGTTTTATCCAAATGAAGGCAATAACAGCGTTTGTTATCTAATAAACGTTTCATTTTAATTAAATCGTTAACCATATCGTCACTTTCTTTATCGCCACACAAAAAGTATATTTTAGTTTTAATTTTGGATTGTTTTTCTGTGAAAGCATAAATGTCATTAGAAAACCAAAATGAAGGCGAAAAAACTCCTGCTTTTCCAAAAACTTCAGGATATTTTAAAGCACCGTAATACGAAACCAATCCGCCGAGCGAACTTCCAAAAAGAATGGTGTTTTTTGCTTTTGTTTTGGTTCTGTAATTTTTATCGATCTGCGGTTTTAAGGTTTTTACGATAAATTCTAAATAATTATCTGCATTTCCGCCACCGTATTTTTCGTTTTTAAATGGTGTAAGTTCGTCAATTCGTTTTTCATTTCCATGTTCAATTCCGACTACAATTACTGGCGCTTTTAAACTGTCTAATTTTTCATCGACATTCCATTCTCCAGCATAAGAAGTTTTAGCATCAAACAGATTTTGAGCGTCATGCATGTAAATAACGCTGTATTTTTTCTTTGTATCTTTTGAATAATTTTCAGGAAGATAAATCCAGATTTTCTTTGTGGTATTTAGTTGAGGCGCTCCGATTGTAAAAGTTAATATGTTCTTTGAAGACGTACTTTGTGCTTTTCCGTAAAAAGAAAAAAGTGCAAAAAAAGCTAATAAAATCCTCGTCATCGTCCGCATTTTGTATTTATATTTGAAAGCAATATTTTAGCTAAAAATAATAAATTGATGAATACGGAAGCAGAAAAAAAGAGTTTACTTTTAGAAATGATTATGTTCGCTACTGTCGACGGACATTTGCATAAACGCGAGTTGCATTTTCTAAAACTAGTAGCTTTGGAATTGAGTATTAGTGAAGAAGAATTTCTGGATTTATTTCATCAGGAAACAAAACCAATTCCGGTTAAATCAGAAATGCAGCGTGTAAATCAATTTTATAGATTGGCATTATTGATGCATTGCGATGGCGTTTTGCACGAAAAAGAATTCAAAGCCATTCAGCAAATTGCTTTAGAAATGGGGTTGAATCTTTCGGCAGTAAAAAGAGTTTTAGACATGATGAAGAAAACGCCAAATAAGATAATCAATCCAATTGTATTATTGGAGATTTTTCAGGAACAGCACAATTAAGCGAGCTGTTCCTGTAACTTTTTAATTTCGTCACGCATTTTGGCAGCTTGCAAGAAATCTAATTCTTTCGCTGCTTTTTCCATCGTTTTACGCTTTTCGCGAATCATTTTTTCTAATTCAGCTTTAGACATATAAGCCGTTTCTGGCTCAGCTGCTACAGGAATTGGATGTCCTAATTCATATTCAACCAATGGATTTTTGGTGAATGCACTTTCGATTTTTTTCTTTAAAGGCTGTGGAACGATGTTATTTTCAACATTATAATTGATTTGTTTCGTTCTTCTGTAATTGGTTTCGTCAATTGTTCTCTGCATACTTTCGGTAATTTTATCAGCATACATAATAGCTTTACCGTTAACGTTTCTAGCCGCACGACCAATAGTTTGTGTCAAAGATTTTCTATTACGAAGGAAACCTTCCTTGTCGGCGTCAAGAATGGCAACAAGCGAAACTTCAGGTAAATCTAAACCTTCACGAAGCAAGTTTACTCCAATTAAAACGTCAAAAATACCTTTACGGAGATCTTGCATGATTTCGATACGTTCTAAAGTATCTACTTCAGAGTGAATATAACGACAGCGAATATTGACTTTTGTTAGATATTTTGCCAATTCTTCGGCCATTCTTTTGGTCAAAGTTGTCACTAAAACCCTTTCGTCTAATTCACAGCGAACCTGAATTTCCTCAATCAAATCATCAATCTGATTCAAGCTCGGACGAACTTCAATTACGGGATCTAATAATCCGGTTGGGCGAATAATCTGTTCTACAAAAATTCCGTCTGACTTCTGCAATTCGTAATCCGCCGGAGTTGCAGAAACATACAACACCTGATTTTGCAAAGCTTCGAATTCCTCAAATTTCAAGGGACGATTGTCCATTGCCGCGGGAAGACGGAAACCATATTCAACCAGATTTTCTTTTCGGCTTCTGTCGCCTCCGTACATAGCGTGAACTTGGGAGACCGTAACGTGACTTTCGTCAATAATCATCAAAAAATCTTTTGGAAAATAGTCTAGTAAACAGAAAGGTCTTGTTCCAGGCAAACGTCCGTCCAAATATCTGGAGTAATTTTCAATTCCCGAACAATAACCCAATTCCCGAATCATTTCTAAATCAAAATTTGTTCTTTCTTCCAGACGTTTGGCCTCAAGATGTTTGCCAACTTCCTGAAAATAATTTACTTGTTTTACCAAATCCTGCTGAATTTCCCAAATTGCACCTTGCAAAACTTCCGGAGAAGTCACAAACATATTTGCCGGATAAATCGTCAGTCTTTTGAATTTTTCTATAACCTGAGAAGTCTTAGCATCAAACGATTCGATTTCTTCAATTTCATCTCCAAAAAAGTGTATTCTGTAAGCATCGTCTGCATAACTTGGATAAACTTCAACCGTATCTCCTTTAATTCTGAAAGTTCCAGGATTAAAATCGGCTTCTGTTCTCGCATATAAACTCTGAACCAAACTATGCAATAATTTTGTTCTTGAAATCACCTGATCTCTTGAAATTTCAATTACATTTTTTTGAAATTCGACTGGGTTTCCAATACCGTACAAACAGGAAACAGAAGCGACAACCAAAACATCACGTCTTCCTGAAAGTAGGGAAGAAGTAGTACTTAGACGCATCTTTTCCAGTTCTTCGTTGATAGATAAATCTTTTTCAATGAAAACTCCGGTTACAGGCATAAACGCTTCAGGCTGATAATAGTCGTAATAAGAAACGAAATATTCAACCGCATTATCTGGGAAAAATTGCTTGAATTCTGAATACAATTGCGCCGCCAAAGTTTTATTGTGAGCCAAAACCAAAGTGGGTCTTTGAACTTCCTCAATTACATTGGCAACCGTAAATGTTTTACCGGAACCGGTAACTCCCAATAAAGTTTGATATTTATCGCCATCGACTATACCTTGCGCCAATTTTTGAATGGCTTGCGGCTGATCTCCTTTAGGGCTATATTCTGAAGAAACTTTAAATTTCATTTTAGTATACTGAAAATTGGTTTTGTAAAGATACGAAGTTTGAATCTAAATGAGCGTTTTATAAGTTTGCCACGAATTGCACGAATTGCGCTAATTTTTATAATCGAGCCATAAAATTATATTCGTGAAAAGTCTTGTAATTTTTTCGCCAGTTCGCTATCGCTCGGGTTGTGGCAAAAAAAATCAATCTAAAAAATCAACAATCGCATCATTAACCACTTTCGGCTGATCGATTGTTAAAAAATGTCCTGCATCTTTTATTATTTTCGTTTTGCTGTTAACCAAATATTTATTTGCTCTTTCTAAACTTTCTTCTGAATTAATAACGTCTTTATCACCAATTAAAACCAAAACCGGATTTTTAATCGATTCTAAATCTTTATTCGAAAACGGATGCATTTTCAACATACTCGAATTGGATTTCGCATATTTATTGGCCAAATAAAATTGTCTTTGGTAAATGCGACTGATGTTTTCGGGATGCGTTGAAAATGTGATTAAAGTTTTACTGAATTTCTTTTCACTCGGAAAAAGTTTCAGCATCAAAGCTGAAGTCGTTTTGCCAAGTTGATCTATAAATTTGAAAGTTTGTGCCGGACTTAACAAAACAATTTTGTCAATCGAATTTGGTTTTTCAGTAGCTAATAATGTTGCAATCCAGCCGCCTCGCGAAGCCGCCACAATATCAAATTTCTTTAATTTATAATATTTGAAAATCTCGTTGTACCAAAGCGCTATTTCTTCTGTAGAAAGCGATTTTGAAGTTAAATTGGATTTTCCCGGTTCCATCAGGAAATCGATGGCATAAATTCGATGATTTTTTGCCATGGCTTTTATATTTGGATACCACATCGTTGAACTGGCGTCCATTCCGTGCAGTAACACTAATGGTTTTGCATTTTTTGGACCAGAAATTACAACATGTGCTGTTCCAAAACTGGTTTTAACGTCTTCTTCACTGTAAGGAATATTCCAAAGTTTTAAAGCTTTGTCATACGCAGTTTGGTATTTTAGTTCTTCACTTTTGGTTTTAAAAACATAATCTTCAAATTTTGCTTTTTTTGAAGCGCAACCTGAGACTAAAAATAATATAAATAAGAGGCGGAAATAGTGTTTCAACATGGTTATAAAATTCAATTTTGACCTTAAAGTTACCATTATGGCATGCGAAAAGTGTATCACAATTTTATTTTAAACTATCATAATTTTAAGATTTATCATTTTTGAAAGTCAGATAATAAACCTGTACAAAAGCCAAAATCGCATTAGGAATAATTACTGGTAGAAGCCATTTACTGAAATCTGTGTAATCAACAAGAAAAATACCGTAAATCACAAAGCAAATACAGCCAAACATATTAATTAATCGAATTGTTTTGAGGTTTTTCAACAAGAAACCTCCAACAATAAAAACAGATGCGAGATAACCGATATATTCTGCCATAGCTTTGATATTTAATTGGTTGTATTAAATATAGCAAAAGCAAATTATAAAATCAAGGTTTGGTTTGGAATCAGTTTGAGAACTAATTAATGATGTTTCAATTTCTTTAATTTATTTCTTTTTCCATTCCTCAATCTCGCCTTTAACTTCATTATGAGAAATGAATTTGCCACTTTGAATATCTTCTTCAGCAGTTTTTAATTCACTATTATATTCGGTAGATGAGGATTTTTGAAGTTCAAATTTCCACTTTTTTTTCTGTTCAGTTTCACTTAAAAAACTCCACGCCACAATACGACTATTTTTTTGCCCTTGCGCCATATCGATTGTTTTTACAGAAACAGCGTTTACTTTCTTTAAAATTTTATAAATAGAAGTCAGATTTTCTTTTTTGGAAACTAAAGTCGTAAACCATAAAACCTGCGAAGGATATTTGGCACTTTCGTAAATCATTTGAGTTATGAATCCGATTTCGCCGCCGTCGCACCATAATTCGGCATTTTGTCCACCGAAATTTAAAACCGGATTTGTATTTCTTTTTTCTTTCGGATTTAAATTGGAAACTTTTCTCGAAGTGCTTTTATTGGCTTCTTCTGCAGACGCATGAAAAGGCGGATTACACATTGTAAATGTAAAACGATCTTCTGGCGTGATGATGTTTTTGAAAATAAATCGAGATTCGGTTTGTTGTTGTAAACTTATCGCTTCGATTAATTTCGGATTCGCTTCTATAATTTTACTGCAATTTTCAATAGCTTTTTTATCGATATCTGTTGCAACAAAAATCCAATTGTAAATAGCATTTCCTAAAATCGGATAAATACAATTGGCTCCGGTTCCGATATCTAAACCTATAACAGCGGCATTATCTGGAATTTGTTTGTTGTTGTTTTCTGCCAATAAATCGGCGATGTAATGTATGTAATCTGCGCGTCCGGGAATTGGCGGACAAAGATAATTTTTAGGAATATCCCAGTTTTGAATTCCGTAATAGGTTTGCAATAAAGCTTTGTTTAAAGCTTTTACGGCATTTGGATTACTGAAATCAATAGTTTCAATTCCGTGTTTGTTGATGGAAACAAAAGCTTTTAAGTCAGGACAATTTGAAATTAGTTTTTCAAAATCATATCTATTGCGATGAAGATTTCTTGGATGTAATATATTTTTTTCAGAATTGTCGTTTGCTTTCATTTTTATTTATTTCGAATGCAAAGATAGGGATTCCTTTTTGAGGAAAGGCGTCTTTTGAAAATGAGTGCCCTAGCCCTTATGGAAGCGGCATCCTTTTGTGGTCTCGTTTTTTTCTAACGAGACCACAAAAGATACAGCGGACAGCAGGAATAGCTTCTAATCAAAACATTCCATTAAAAGCAAATCACCATTTGCATGAGAAATAGTTACAATGCCATCTTTTTCGACAGCATTACTGCTTCCGGTTCTGTAGCCCATTGTAAGTGTGTCGTTGTTCAATTCGTATTTTAAATTATTCGAAAAAATACCATTTACAACACCAATCGGAATTAGCGAAATTGGCGTTTTTGCGGTGTACCATTTCTCGAATTTTGTAGGCAAAAGAAATATTTTTGAATGATCGTCGAGAATTACAATTTTGAGTAAATTACGGTACCGAACAATTTGTGTTAAGTTTGTAATCGTATGATCGGCACGTTTTCCGGTTGCCCAAACAACATTTACGGCTGGAATTTTTCTTTCAATCAAATAATCAAAAGCTTTTTCGAGATCTGTTTTGTCCTGATCGGGTGTATGAACAATTTCAATAGGAAATTGTGTGGTTTTATAAATTTCTGGATCAAAACCGCGATCAAAATCACCCAAAAGGACATCGACTTTTATGCCTAAATCAATCACTCTTTCTATAGCCGAATCCAAAACAATAACAAGCGGAGACCATTCAAGCAATTGTCCTAACAATTCGGGATCGCAAGAAGCGCCGTTGGCAATTATTAAAGCAGGTTCCTGATCGTCGCGAACTATATGATGTGATGACATTTGATTATTTTTGAATGAATTACAAATGTACGGTTTAGAATTTTAGATTTTAGATTTCTGATTTTAGATTTTTTCTGAATGTAGACTTTGGAATTTTAAATTCTAAAATGCCATTTAGTTGGCTTTGAAAGCGACTGCATCAACTTCTATCAGCATTCCGTCTAGCGCTAATTTGGGAACAGGAATTAATGTGCTTGCGGGGAATGGTTTATCCTTCCAAAGTTTACTAATTTCTTCTTGCCAAATATTTAGTTTTTCTGATGAATGATCCACTATCAAGATTGTGATTTTCATTACATTTTCAGGTTTTAACTGATACGTTTTTAAAATTATGCTCAAATTTTCAAGAGCAATTTTAACCTGAGTTCTAAAATCGGGACTTAAAAGATGTTCTTTCCCTAAACCACCGCTTTGACCAGAAATATAAATAAGTTCGCCAGAAGTTTTTACTGAAGATGCATGGCTGAAACCATAAGGCGCAGGATTAAAAAGAGATTCAGGATTTTTGAAAGATTGTGCTTTTGCGTTAAAAGCATAAATTAGGATAAAAATGATCAATAAATGTTTCATGTTTTTAAAATTAGAATTAATAATACAAAGGTTTATCAATTCTAATTTTAAAACATTTACATATGTTGAGAAGGAGGGGATTTTAGATTTTAGATTTCAGATTTTAGATTTTTTGGAATGAGTAATTTAAAATCCAAAATCTGCAATCTAAAATCTGCAATCTAAAATCTGCAATCTAAAATCTAAAATTATAAATCTAAAAGTCTTCTGTGATAATTAATCTGTCCCAAATGATACGCTAAATGAGTGGAAAGATGAATTAAAAAGAAACCTGTTGTCATTTCTTTTTCAAAAACAATTTGAGGGTAAATTTTTGCTAAATCGGCTTCGGTTAAAGAATCGAGTACATTATTTACCACTATAATGGTGTTTTCTATTTTTGAAATTAACTCAGTTTGTAGAATATGTTTTAGTGAAAACTCCAAAGGACGATCGCGTACATAACCCGTATTTCCAAGTTCTGCTCCAAGGTACGTATTGAGGTTTCCAATTAAATGCAAGCAAAGATTTCCGGCTGAATTGGAAATGTTTTTTTCGATTACCCAAATTTGTTTTTCGAATTCGTAAGATTCGATTTCGAATTTTAGCTTGCTTAAATCTCTGTTGAAAAGAGTTTTTAGTGATTCGATTATCATAATTAATTTCTGCTTTTTATAGGAATCCAGATTTCTTCCTCAGAAGTTGGATCGTCTTTTTTATATTTTTCATTCATTACAGCAAAATGTGGCCTTTCGTCTACCAGATATTCTGAATTTGGAAGCCATTCTGCAAATATATAATTATAGGTTTTGTGTCCTTCTGTTGCTGGACCTAAATGAAGAAAAACAGCATATAAACCGCTTGGAATAAGTAAGGTTTGCATTTCATACGGCACATTTTCATAATCTGAAACTTCAACAGCGGCCCATTTCTGAAAAATGTCATTTGCATCAAAATCATCAAAATAATTTTCAGTATAGACTTCTAAAGAATATAAGTTGGCATTAAGTACGTTTTCAATTTCTTTTCGTTTTGGCATAAATCCATTCCACAATTGAAATGTTTTGTTTTCTGTAAAAGACATTTCGATGAAATGACCAATTAGTTTTTTTTCGACTAAGAATTTAATTATGGGTTGCATCAATTTATTCGATTTTATATTTTTTAGAGTCAGTTTCACTTAAAGAAAAATACCCTAGAGGATAATTGCTTTTGACTGTTGTATTAATAATATTTCCTTTTACAGTTGCGGGCGGTGATTGAAAAGGACCGCCAACGTTAGATCCCGCAATACTGACCAGAATATTCATGTAATTGTAATATTGTTTTGAAATTCCGTAATGGGTTACTTCAATTTCGTCTCCGGTTTTTAAATCGTCATCTTCGGTACTGCTGTAAATTTCATTTCCCTGGTAAAATTTATCTTCAGAAGCATAATAGGTAGAAGTCACTTTGCTGGAATAAAGATATTTGTACAAATAATAATTTTCTTCGTTAGCTGGATCTGTGTAATAGGCGCGTATTTCGATATCTTTTCCGGTAAAACCACCATCATTTTTTTGTTCAACTCGGGTAATTGGCGCCACCGATTTTAAGGTTTCTGTGGCAGTATAGGTATTTCCGCCGCTAACGACAGTGAGTGTATACGTTTCGTTAATTACCGGTTTAAAATTATTACAGATGTAACGCCCTGTTTTATTGTATTCATTAAAATTAAATCGTTCGTTTTTAGTGTTTTTGATAAAAATTGCAGCGCCAGAAACAATCGGAATCAATTGGTCGAAATAACCTGTCGTAGTCGTTAATTTAATAACCTGCTGCCTTCCTGTTGTACCTTTGGACCAATTTATAGCGGCTTCAATTACCAATTTTGGAGGCGCAGTATTTAAGTCAACATCTACCACATCTTCGCAGCCCGAGAAGGAAAATGCAGTAAAAAAAGCGATTAAAAAAATTAATTTTTTCATGATTATATTTTTAATTTCTGACTTCATTTTCTTAGAATTTGAAATTATAACTTACTGCCGGAACAACTCCAAAAATAGATAATTGTACCGCTTCATTCACGCCAGTGTCAACATTTTGGCGGAAATTAATTGAGGCGGCATTCATTCGATTGTAAAGATTGTAGATACTAAAAACCCATTCTCCTTTCCAATTTCTGTCTTTATTTTTTCGTGGTGTTAATGTAGCAGAAATATCCAAATGATGATACGCCGGAAGTCGGTTTTCATTTCGTAATCCATAACTTGGAACCGTGATGCCTAAATATTCGTATTGTCCATTCGGATACGTTACAGGCTGTCCCGACTGCAATGCGAAGTTAGCACCAAAAGACCATTTTTCGTTTAAATTATAGGAAGATGTAACGGCTAAATTATGGGTTTTATCATAAGCAGAAGCGTACCATTTACCATTATTGATTCCAGGCTCTTCAGCCGTTCTTCCTGGAGTTTGCTGTTCAGATTTTGATAAAGTATAAGAAATCCAGCCGTTAAATTTGCCTTTGTTTTTCTTTAGCATAATTTCCAGTCCATATGATCTCATTTGTCCATTCAAAATAACTTGTTCGATCGCATCATTGGCTATCAAATCGGCGCCGTCTATATAATCGAGTCTGTTTTGAATTTTTTTATAATAGGTTTCAATCTCAAAAGAATAGTCTCCGTTTTTAATATTTCTAAAATATCCCAAAGCAACCTGGTCGGCAAGTTGAGGTTTTATGTACTTGTCACTCGGCATCCAAACATCTAGCGGAGTAGGAGAGGAAGTATTTGAAATAAGTTGAAGGTATTGCGCCATTCTATTATAACTAGCTTTTAAAGCTTGATTTTCATTTAATTGATATGAAATTGAAAATCTTGGTTCGAAGTTATTGTAATGCTGAATGACTTTGTTTTTGCTGAAATATTGGGTAGAAGTTGGGGTTCCTTTTTCATATATCTGCAGTTCAGTGTCATATACAACAGCTTGATTGTTGTCATAATAATTAATTGTAGAAGAACCTAGTCGGTAAAAAAGACTGTAACGTAGTCCGTAAGCAACGGTAATTTTGTTAGAAATCTGACTTTCTGCATCTAAGTAAACAGAAGGTTCAAAAGCATATTTTTTGTCCAATTGATCAGGATTAATTCCAGAATCTGTTCCTGTAGGTTTTATAGTTCCAGGATTAAATTCATAATACGTTCCATTTATTCCGTAATTCAATTTTAGTTTATCTGAAATATAATGTTTAAAATCGTATTTGATATTGTAATTTTTAATTCCCGAGTCCCAATTGAAACCCACAAAATCAAGATTTAATCCGTAATAATAATCGCTGTAAATTAGAGACAGATTCGAGAATAATTTATCAGAATACAAATGATTCCATCTCAAATTTAAAATAGAATTTCCGTACGTATTGGTGAAACTTTTATTCAATCTAAAAACATCACGCCCAAAATAACCGGATAAATATAAACTGTTGTTTTCGTTTAATTTATAACTCAATTTAGTATTTAAATCATAAAAATATGCAGCATTGTCTTTGTTGTCTTCGGAGAGTTTTAAAAATAAATGCGCATATGAAGCACGCCCTCCAATTAAAAAGGAACCTTTGTCTTTTACAATCGGACCTTCGGCAAGCAGACGACTAGAAATTAATCCAATTCCGCCGTTCATGTGAAAATCTTTACTGCTTCCGTCTTTTTGATAAATGTCCAAAACAGAAGAAGCTCTTCCGCCGTAACGTGCTGGAATTCCACCTTTGTACAATTTTAAATCCTTAATTGCATCTGGATTAAAAACCGAAAAAAATCCGAAAACGTGAGAAGAATTGAATATGGTAGCTTCATCTAAAAGAATTAAATTCTGATCTGCTCCACCTCCGCGGACATTAAACCCAGAAGCGCCTTCACCTGCATTGGTAACGCCCGGAAGCAGTAAGATGGATTTTAAAACATCAACTTCTCCTAAAACAACAGGCATTTTTTTTATGGTTGAAATAGAGAGTTTATTTACACTCATTTCAGGAGATTTTACATTTATCTTGCCTTTGTTTTCTGTTATAATGACTTCCTGAAGTTCTTCGCCACCTTCTTTTATTGAAAAGTTGCTTTTTGTATTCTGATTTAAAATAATATTTTTTTGAATAGTCTGATACCCAACATAACTGACTTCAATTTCATATTCGCCTTTTGGAGCTGAAATAGAATAAAATCCGTATTCGTTTGTTGAAGTTCCAATTTTTAATGACGGAATGTAAATGGTAACTCCAATTAGAGTTTCGTTGTTTTTGCTGTCGCTGATAGTTCCGCTAAGAGTAAATTTATCCTGTGCAAATGAGGTGAAAATCGTTAGAATAAAAAGAAAAAATGTGCCTGTATTTTTTGTAATCATTGTATTGATTTTTATTCACATAGATAACAATTGTTGCTAAGATAGGATAAAGAAACTATTATTAAACATAAGTAAGATAAAAAAAGGACAACCTTGCGAGTTGTCCTTTTATATATATCGAAATACAAAATGTATTCTGAATTATTTGATTTTAGCAATAATAGCGTTAAAAGTCTCACTCGGACGCATTGCTTTACTCACTAAATCTGGAGTTGGCTGATAGTAACCTCCAAGATCTTGTGGTTTTCCTTGTGCACCAATTAATTCTGCATCGATTTTAGCTTCGTTAGCTTCAAATTCTGCAGCAATTGGAGTGAAAATAGCTTTTAATTCAGCATCTTTATCTTGAGCAGCCAAAGCCTGAGCCCAATAGAACGCTAAATAAAAGTGAGAACCACGGTTATCAATCTGACCTACTTTGCGAGCTGGAGATTTATCGTTTGCTAAGAATTTATCATTTGCCTGATCTAAAGTTTCAGATAAAACAATTGCTTTAGAGTTATCTAAAGTTTGTCCCAAATGCTCTAAAGAAGCACCAAGCGCTAAAAATTCTCCTAATGAATCCCAACGTAAATAACCTTCTTCTGTAAATTGCTCAACGTGTTTTGGAGCAGAACCTCCAGCACCAGTTTCAAACAATCCACCTCCGTTCATTAACGGAACGATAGAAAGCATTTTTGCAGAAGTTCCTAATTCTAAAATTGGGAATAAATCTGTTAGGTAGTCACGAAGAACATTTCCTGTTACAGAAATAGTATCTAAGCCTTTGATGATTCTGTCTAAAGTAAATTCAGTTGCAGCAATCGGGTTTAAAATACGGATATCTAAGTTAGTAGTATCGTAATCTTTAAGATATTTTTGAACTTTTACGATCAATTCTCTATCGTGCGCTCTGTTTTCGTCTAACCAGAAAACAGCAGGAGTACTAGACAAACGAGCTCTGTTTACAGCCAATTTAACCCAGTCCTGAATCGGAGCGTCTTTAGCCTGACACATTCTGAAAATATCGTTTGTTTCAACGTTTTGTTCCATTAAAACAGTTCCGTTTGCATCAACCACGCGAACAACACCGTCACCTTGTATTTGGAAAGTTTTGTCGTGAGATCCGTATTCTTCAGCTTTTTGGGCCATTAAACCAACGTTAGGAACACTTCCCATTGTTTTTGGATCAAAAGCACCGTGTTTTTTACAGAAATCGATAGTTGCAGTATAAACTCCAGCGTAAGAACGGTCTGGAATAACAGCAAATGTATCTTGTGCTTTTCCGTCCTTGTTCCACATTTGTCCAGAAGTACGTATCATTGCCGGCATAGAAGCATCAACAATAACGTCTGAAGGAACGTGTAAGTTTGTAATTCCTTTATCAGAATTTACCATTGCTAAAGCTGGACCGTTTTCGATTGCTTTAGTAATGTCAGCTTCAACTTCAGCTTGCTCAGGTCTTCCAGCAATTTTTGCGTAGATATCGCCTAAACCGTTTCTTGTATCAACGTTTAATTCAGCAAATAAAGAAGCGTATTTTTTGAAAAGATCTGCAAAATATACTTCAACGATAGCGCCAAAGATAATTGGGTCAGAAACTTTCATCATTGTAGCTTTCAAGTGCACAGAAAGTAAAACTCCTGCGGCTTTAGCATCAGCGATAGCATCTGCAGCAAAAGCTTTCAATTTGCTTACACTTAAAACAGAGCTGTCAATAATTTCGCCTGCTTTTAATGGAGTACTAGCTTTAAGAACAGTTGTCGTTCCGTCTTTCGCAACAAATTCGATTTTTACGTCGTTTGGTTCGTTTACAGTCAATGATTTTTCACTTCCGTAAAAATCACCGCTTGTCATAGAAGCTACTTTAGTTTTTGAATCAGCAGACCACGCACCCATAGAGTGTGGATTTGCTTTTGCAAAGTTTTTAACTGCTCTTGGAGCTCTACGATCAGAGTTTCCTTCACGTAAAACCGGGTTTACAGCAGAACCTAAAACTTTTGCATATTTTGCTTTAATTTCCTTCTCAGCATCGTTTTGAGGATCTTCTGGGAAATTTGGTACATTGTATCCGTGCGATTGTAATTCTGCAATAGCCGCTTTTAATTGCGGTACAGATGCAGAAATGTTTGGTAATTTAATAATGTTAGCTTCTGGCTGAGTTGCTAATTGACCTAATTCTGCCAATGCATCTCCAGTTTTTTGAGCATCAGTCAAAGAATCTGGGAAATTTGATAAAATTCTTCCTGCCAGCGAAATATCTCTGGTTTCGATTTCAATTCCAGCTGTTGCTGTAAAAGCTTGAACAATTGGTAAAAGAGAGTAAGTTGCCAATAACGGCGCCTCATCAGTTAAGGTGTAAAAAATTTTTGATTTATTCATTTTCTTTTTTTTTTATAATCGTATCGTCAGGAGTTAACGATGTCAAAGATATATTCGGCTCAAAATGAGCGGAGCAAATATAATAAAATCACAACGAAAACGGTTGAGTTTTGTTTAGAAAAGAAGAAATTAACAGATTGTTATTTCACGCTCGTAATATTGCTAAATCGATGATTTTGCTATTAAAAAATTACAGTTTTGACAGTCGTCAAATTAGAACATAAAAAAAACTCGTTTCAAATAATATGAAACGAGTTTTTTATAACATTTAGATAAATGATTATCTTCTTTTATCTCTAATCTTAGCTTTTTTACCAGTAAGTTGTCTGAAGTAGAAAATTCTAGCTCTACGTACAGCACCTTTCTTGTTGATTTCAATTTTTTGTAAAGCTGGCAAGTTTACTGGGAAGATACGCTCAACTCCAATAGCTCCTGACATTTTACGGATAGTAAAAGTTTCTGTGTTACCAGAACCTCTTCTTTGAATAACAACTCCTTTAAAAAACTGAGTTCTTGTTTTTTCACCCTCTTTAATTTCGTAGAAAACTGTGATTGTATCTCCAGCTCCAAATTCAGGGAAATCTTTTCTAGCAACGAATTCGTCTTGAACGAATTTTAATAAATCTGCCATGATAATTTAATTATGGTTTTTATATTAGAACAACATTCACGGATCTCGCCAGAGGTTGATCAAATTCGGGTGCAAATGTAAAAAATAATTATGAATTATGAATTATGAATTGTAAATTATTTTAACTGAACTTTGAGTTTCATGTTTCATGTTTCAAGTTGTTGAAATCTATAGCTTTAACTTGAAACAAAAATAGCGTGAAAATTGAAACTAATCTTGTTCTTCAAGAAGATCTGGTCGTCTGTTTTTGGTATGTTCGTAGGCCATGTCTTCGCGCCATTTATCGATTTTGGCAAAATGTCCGCTGGTTAAAACTTCTGGAACTTTCCATCCTTTATAATCTGCAGGTCTTGTATAAATGGGCCCTGATAATAAGTTATCTTGAAAACTGTCCGTCAATGCAGAAGTTTCATCGCTTAATACGCCTGGAATTAATCGGATTAACGCATCAGACAAAACCAAAGCACCCAGTTCTCCTCCAGATAAAACGTAATCGCCAATCGAAATTTCCTTCGTAATAAAATGATCCCGAACTCTTTGATCGACACCTTTATAATGTCCGCATAAAATGATAATGTTTTCGTACATTGACATTTTATTGGCCATTTTCTGATTTAAAGTTTCCCCATCAGGCGACATATAAATAATTTCGTCGTATTCACGTTGACTTTTCAAATGTGTAATGCAATCGTCAATTGGCTGAATAGTCATTACCATTCCTGCGCCGCCACCAAATGGATAATCATCTACACTTTTTTGTCTGTTAGTGCTATAATCGCGAAGGTTGTGAAAATGTACTTCGACCAAACCTTTGTCAATAGCGCGTTTCATGATTGAAGCCTCAAAAGGACTTCTTAATAATTCAGGTAAAAGTGTAATGATATCAATTCTCATTTTGTATTCAATAATTTTCTTGACGGCAAAGATACAAAGTAAATATCTTGATTTCATAAAATGAACATGCAGTTTGTATTTTGGTTTTAGTTGCTCTTTTCTAATGAAATTAAGATTTCAGGTGATAAAATATTAATTATATAACATACTTCGTGAATTGTGTAAAATGAAAAATGGTAACTTTAGGTATTATTGCACCACCTAATTTCATGAATACCACCAAAATTCAAAAACATAAATTCAACTTATTATGAAAAAAACAGTACTATTGTCTGCAATGCTTGCTGTATTTGTATCCTGCGCAAGTGTTAATTCTGCCACAGTCGATGTAGGAGAAACAAAGTCGAATGTGCTTAAAACCTTGGGAAATCCAGTAAGAGTTCTAAGTAACGATCAAAATGGAGAAATTTTGGTGTATGCCGATCAGTTTTTTACCAAAAATCATTCTGATGACTCATCAGCTGGAGCGAATTATTGGCGTTATAATTATGTCTATATAAATAAAGAAGGAAAAGTATCTTCTACCAGACAGGAAAAACAAAATTATCCGCCACAAGCGATAGATTCGCAAAAAATGTTGGGAATGAATTTGTTGACAGCTAAATAAATTTCATCGATAATATAAGTAATTCGTATTTTTAAATTAGTTTAAGAATACGAATTTTTCATTTTATGACATTCATAAAATAACTGAGAATCATTTTTTATGATAAATTTACTATCTGAAATTATCTAACGACATGATTACAAGAAGAAATTTTATCGTAACCACAGGTCTTGCCACAACAGCTGTTTTGGCATCGCCATCATTTGCATTTTCTATGAATAAAAAAGAAATAGGTTTACAGTTGTATACACTTCGCGAAGAACTTCCGAAAGATGTAAAAGGAACTTTAGAAAAAATTGCGAAAGCCGGTTATTCAACTGTTGAAACATACGGTTTTTCAACAAAAGATCAGTTTTGGGGATTGACACCAAAAGAATTAAAAAAGATTCTCGACGATAACGGATTAAAAGCAGTCAGCGGACATTATAATTTAGGAAGCTTTTTATATGATGGAAATACGAACGAATTAAGTGCGTCTATTGAAGCAGCGAAGATTCTGGAAAATGAATTTTTGACTATTCCGTGGGTCGACGAGCCTTTTAGAAGGAATATTGAAGATTATAAAATAATAGCTTCTCGATTAAATGAAGCTGCAAAAATGTGCAAGAAAGCAGGTTTAAAACTGGCATATCACAATCATGATTTTGAGTTTCAAAAACATGAAGGCAAAACGGGTTTTGAAATCTTATTAAAAGAAACTGATAAAGATTTAGTCTTCTTTGAATTGGATTTGTATTGGGTAATTCATTCTGAAAATGACCCTTTACAATTATTCAATGAAAATCCGGGTCGTTTTAAAATGTGGCATGTAAAAGACAAAGATAAAATTAACAACGATTTGAATACTGAGGTAGGCTCCGGAACAATCGATTTTAAACCTTTATTTGCAGCGGCAAAACAATCTGGAATGATTCATTTTTTTGTAGAACAGGAAAATAATTTTGCTTCAACTTCTTTTGAATCAATTAAATCGAGTTGTGATTTTATTTCTAAAAATTTAATCTAAAATCAATTTATGAAGAAACTTCTTTTTCTGGTATTTGTGATTTTTTGTTCTTGTCAATCTGATAAAAAAGAAAATCCGAAACAGAAACCCGTTCCCGCTGCATCTCCTTATTTTGTAGATATCAAAGATAATGATGTCAAACTTTTACCTCCAAAATCTGGAGATTGGTTGTATTCCCGAAAAGAAAAAGGGCAGACTTTTGAGCAGTTTTACAATTCAAAACATTTAATTCCAACAAAAGAGAATAACATAATTTATCTACAGCCAATTGGTCAGTTTAATTCAGTACAAATCAAACAAATCGAATTAGTGCGTGAGTATTTAGAAATATTTTTTCAGATAAAAACCACAACTTTAAATAATGTTTCAAATGATATTATTCCGAAACATGCCAGAAGAATTGGTCCAGAAGAACATGAACAGTTTTTAGCAGGTTTTATCTTAGATAGCATTTTAAAGAAAGAAAAACCTAAAAACGGAATTGGATTAATGGCTTTGACTGAAGTAGATTTGTACCCGAAACCAGAATGGAATTATGTTTTTGGTCTGGCTTCGTACAGAGATAGAATTGCGGTAAGCTCTATTTACAGATTGTACGATAAAAACTTAGAAAATAAAGATTTTAACTTATGTTTAGAAAGATTACTAAAAATTTGTTCTCATGAAATTGGACATATGTTTGGTTTATATCATTGTATTGATGCTGATTGCGTAATGAATGGTACAAATAGTTTGGTTGAAACTGATGAGCATACACTGAGATTATGTTCAAATTGCCAAAGGAAATTGCAGTCGGGAATAAAATATAACAACGAAAAAAGGTTAACTGAATTAGAAAAGTATTTTAAGCGAAACAATTTAACCAGCGGATTTGAGTTAATGGAAAAAGACCTTAAAAGCATTCAATAAAAATAAAAAAAATTATGAGTTTAGGAACAAGCAAAGAGTTTATAAAAGGAGACGAAATCGAGTGGGAAGTAGTCGGAGAAGGAATCAAACGCAAGATTTTAGCTTTTGATGAAAGAGTAATGCTTGTCAATGTTCATTTTGAAAAAGGTGGAATTGGCGTTTTGCACGAACATTATCATTCTCAGGTTACATACGTGGCAAGTGGAAAATTTGATGTGACCATTAGCGGAGTAACTCAAACCTTAAAAGAGGGTGATAGCTTTTATATTCCGCCACACGCTATTCATGGTGTTGTGTGCTTAGAAACAGGAATGTTAACAGATGTTTTCAGTCCTGCAAGAGAAGATTTTTTACAATATTCCAAATAAAAAAATCTTAAAATCCGCTTCTTCGCGATCTCGAATCAGTAATGATCAGTGTTCTATTAAGCGACGCAGATTATACTAATTCGCTATAACAAAGACGCAAAAATGGATAGATTTTATCAAAAAATAATCTAAATTAAGAGTTAGGTAAAATATTGATGGTATTTTTGCAGCATGAATTTATCAAAAACTAACGTACTGTTTATGGCAGTTTGCACTGGTCTTATCGTTGCAAATCTTTATTACTGCCAGCCTTTGATTGTTTTAATTGCCAACGAATTTAAAATTCCTGAAGCAAGCGCCGGAACTATAACCTATTTAACTCAAGCAGGTTACGCTATCGGATTGTTTTTTATGGTGCCACTTGGCGATAAATTAGAACGAAAAAAGCAAATTTTAATGACCACTTTTGCTACCGTAATCGCCTTACTGATTGCAGCAACAGCCAAAAGTTTTTTTATTTTACAAATTGCTTCTTTATTAATCGGAATCACATCGATTGTACCGCAACTTATTTTACCGTTGGCTGCATCTCTAAGTGCACCTGAAGAACGAGGAAAAGTCGTGGGGACTATTATGAGCGGACTTTTAGTCGGAATTTTGCTTTCGCGAACATTAAGCGGATTCATCGGTCAGGTTTTAGGTTGGAGATCGATGTTTTATATCGCAGCCGGAATTTGTTTGCTGATATTTTTTGTTATTCAAAGTAAATTTCCAGTTAATAAACCTCAGTTTCAAGGAAGTTATTCACAGTTGATTCGATCTTTGTTCACATTAATAAAAACACAACCCGTTTTGCGTGAAGCAACTGCAATCAATGTTTTCAGTTTTGCTCAGTTTGGAGCGTTCTGGACTACAATGGTTTTATTGCTGTCAGGAAAACCATTTGATTTTAATAGTGCTACAATCGGTTTGTTCGGAATTGTGGGTGCTTCTGGAGCTTTGGCCGCGCCTTTGGTTGGAAAACTGGGAGATAAAGGAAACTCAAGAATTGCTGTTGGCTACGGCTGTTTATTGATTTTGATCAGTTTTATCATTTTCTATTTTTCTGTAGAAAGTGTTATCGGAATTGCGATTGGTATTGTGTTTATTGATATCGGAATTCAAGGTGTTCACATCTCAAATCAAACAAGAGTATATTCGCTATTGCCAGAAGCGAGGAACCGATTAAATACAGTATTCATGTCGTTTACCTTTCTAGGAACAGCCGCTGGATCTGCCTACGGTTTATTGTTATGGAAGTTAGGCGGATGGCCGGCTGTAACAATTGGCTGTATGGTTTTATCTTTAATCTCTTTATTAATTTACGCACTTACTTATAAATCTAAAAAACAAAAAGCGCAAATTGATTAAGAAATTAATTTGTAAATTTGCGTTCAAATTAAAAATAACAACATGGAAAACGGAATATACGCTAAATTCAATACTAGCAAAGGTTCGATTTTAGTAAAATTGACACACGATTTAACTCCAGGTACTGTAGGGAACTTTGTCGCTCTTGCAGAAGGTAATATGGAAAATAAAGTAAAACCTCAAGGTCAAAAATTCTATGATGGTTTAACTTTCCACAGAGTAATTGAAGATTTCATGATTCAAGGTGGTTGCCCAAAAGGAACAGGAACTGGAGATCCAGGTTACAAATTTGATGATGAATTTCACCCAAGTTTAAAACACGATCGTCCGGGAGTTTTAGCAATGGCAAATTCAGGACCTGGAAGTAATGGTTCTCAATTTTACATTACGCACGTTCCAACATCTTGGTTAGACGGAAAACATACTGTTTTTGGTCACGTAGTTGAAGGACAAGATATCGTTGATGCTGTTGCTCAAGGAGATGCATTAGAGTCTGTAGAAATTATCAGAGTTGGAGAAGAAGCTGAAAAATTTAATGCTATTGAATCTTTCATTGGTTTAAAAGGTGCTCGTCTAAAAAGAGAAGCAGCTTTAAAAGCAGAATCTGAAGCAAAAATGGAACAATTAGCTGCTGGTTTTGATAAAACGGAAAGCGGTTTGCGTTATAAAATGATTCAAAAAGGAGATGGAAAAAGAGCTGAAGCAGGAAAAACAGTTTCTGTTCACTACGAAGGTTCTTTAGAAAACGGAAAAGTTTTTGATTCTTCTTACCCAAGAAAAAAACCAATCGAATTCAAATTAGGAGTTGGACAAGTTATCGAAGGATGGGACGAAGGTATCGCTTTATTACAAGTTGGAGACAAAGCTCGTTTTGTAATTCCATCTGATTTAGGATACGGACCATCAGGAGCTGGAGGAGTTATTCCACCAAACGCAACTTTGATTTTTGACGTTGAATTAATGGACGTAAAATAAGAGTTTCAAAGCAATTTAGTATTGTTTTAAATTATATCCCATTCGAATCTCGAATGGGATTTTTTTTATATTTACTAAAAACATTGTAATGAGAAAAAGTTTAATTTTAGCAGGAACGTTTTTAGTTTTAGTAGCTTGTGGTGCTAAACAATCTATGGCAGATGCACCTCCGCCTCCTCCGCCTCCTCCTTCAAAAGAAGTGTCTGCTAAGGATCTTGTATTTGGTGATACGGCTTTGGCACAAGGAAAACAATTGTATGATAATAATTGTGCAAAATGTCATAAATGGTATGAACCAAAACAATTTAGCAAAGAAGAGTGGAAACCAATTTTGGTAAGAATGCAAAAAAAAGCAAAACTTGATGATGTGCAAATGACTTCGATAACCAATTTTATTGATTCTCAATTGTAATCTACATTTCAAAAGAAAAAAACCGATTCAAAATTTATTGAATCGGTTTTTTGTTTTCAAATAGATATAAAAAAACACCTTCACAGAATGAGGTGTTTAAAAAGTTAGGAATGATGCACTTCAGTATTATCTACGGCAATAACTTTTAAAGTTTTAATGCCCGCCGGAAGTTCCCAATCTACTTCGTCATTTTCTTTAAAACCAATTATAGCAACACTTAAAGGAGCTAGGATTGAAATTTTAGATTGTTTTAAATCCGCAGCTGATGGAAGTACAATTTGAATTTTCATTTGTTTTTTTGCCTTGACATCTTCAATTGTAACTACCGAATTAATTCGAATAGTAGAAGTGTCTAATTCGCTTTCCTTACTGATTACAGCGCGATCTAGTTCTTGCGAAAGCAAATTTGCTTCTTTTGTATTTGTTTCGTTTTTACTTTTTAAAATCAATTCTCTTAGAAACTGATAGTCTGATTTACAGAAAGTTGGTATTGGTTTCATATCTATTTGAATTTTATTATTGTACTTAATTATTGTTCGTTTTGAATAATTTCTTCCTTTGATTTAACAGCAGGTTATTCATCAACATTAGTTGAATAAAAAAAGGATAACAAAAAAGTATCTGATCAAAATTGAATTTTGTCAAATAAAGAAATGTTTAAACTGATGTAAATCCTCCGTCCGAAAGAAGAAATTGAAGTAGACGGAGGCCTAAGAAATAAAGGCCTTATTATGCGAAATAATTACAGCACAAAACAGTCTTGCATTGCAAAACGTCGTTTGAGAAGCTGTGTGTGATATTATATTTCCCATAAGGAGAATTAAAATTGATCTGCAAATATAGCTAATCTTTTTGAATTTAGTGAGATATTACTTCCATTTTATGTCGCAGCCTAAACTTGGTTTTTGTAATTCCTTTAAAGTTCGGTTGTAAATTAAAGCGTCAATTGCTCCTCTTAAATCGCTTCCACTCAATGGAATTCCGTTACCAGGTCTAGAATCGTCGAGTTGTCCTCGATAGAATAATTTGTTTTCATTGTCAAATAAAAAGAAATCTGGTGTGCAGGCTGCCTGATACGCTTTTGCCGTTTCCTGATTTTCATCATACAAATACGGAAAATCAATTTTATTTTCTAAAGCAAAATCGGCCATCAATTCTGGAGCATCTGCGGGATATTTTACAACATCATTACTAGAAATGGCAATTATTCCAATTCCTTGTACGCGATAATCATTTGAAATCATGACAATTTCGTTGATAACATGAAGTACAAACGGACAATGATTGCAGATAAACATAACCAAAGTACCTTTAGTCCCTTTCAAATCATTAAAAGAAAAAGTATCATTTGAGTTGGTGTCCTTTAAATAAAAATCAGGAGCAATCGTTCCTAAAGGAAGCATGGTAGATTCTGTTCGTGCCATTTTTACAAGAAGTTTGATTTTCAAAAATAGCTTTAAAAATCTGTAAATAGAATAGCACAAGAATAAAAAATATCCAAAAAAGCAGTTAGCTTGTTCAGCTTGCTTCTTTGGATACTTTTTTTAATTTTTTATGAGTTTAAAAACTGAAGTAAGTCTTCGTTTAGTTTTTCTCTATCTGTGTAGAATAATCCGTGCGGAGCGCCTTCATATTCAATAAATGTATTATTTTTAATGGCCTCGGCTGCTTTTCTGGATGTAAGATCAATTGGGACAATTTTGTCGTCATTTCCATGAATGATAAGCGTGGGAACTTTTATAAAATCCAGTTCGTCTCTAAAATCTGTAAATGAAAAAGATTCTGCACATTTTAATGTTGCGCGCGGAGAAGCTACAGAACATAAAGATCTATAATACTCTAATAAAGGTGTGCTTAAAGGTTTATTGATAATATTTACGCCAAAAAATGTTTTTCCGAAATTATCAATAAATCCGATTCTGTCATCTTTTATTGCTGCAGCGGTATTTTCGCTTTTCTCTTTCGGATGCCCGTCTGGATTATCATTTGTTTTCAATAAAAATGGAATAACAGATGAAATCAAAGCAATCTTGCTAACATTTTTTCCGCCATGACGGCTAAAATAACGAACCACTTCGCCACCTCCCATTGAGAAACCAACAAGCGTTACGTTTTCTAATTCCAATTGTTCTATAATTTCCTGAAGATCGTCAGTTAAAGTGTCATAATCATAACCATCCCAAGGTTGAGAAGATTTTCCGAATCCGCGGCGATCGTAGGTAATAACTCTGTAATTATTTTGTACTAAATGGTCGATTTGGTATTCCCACATTTCATTTGAAAGCGGCCATCCGTGAATTAAAATTACAGGTTTTCCTTGTCCATAATCTTTCACATACAATCTTACATTTTGAGCAGTTTCTATATATTTATCCGTATGAATTTGTTTCAAATTAGATTCAAAATCTTTGATTGACATGCAGGCATTTTTTTCTGTATGTTCCATGGTATATTTTTTTTGCGTGAGCTTAGTTTTTACTTCAAGTAAAATTAAAATGTAAGCTGAAGAAAAAGGTTATAGAATTAGTTAGATTAATTACAAAATTTATACGTTTGTATTCTAATGCAATACAAATGGATTTAACCTGGAATGAATTTGAAAAAACCGACATGCGCGTCGGAACTATTATAGAAGTAAATGAATTCCCTGAAGCAAGAAAACCAGCTTTTCAGCTTACAATTGATTTTGGTCCAGAAATAGGAATCAGAAAATCATCGGCTCAAATCACCAAAAGATATCGAAAGGAAGATTTAGTAGATCGCCAAATTGTAGCCGTTGTCAATTTTCCGAAAAAACAAATTGGAAAATTTATGAGTGAGTGTTTGGTTTTAGGTGCAGTAGGCGAGGAGGGAGATGTAATTTTATTAGCGCCTGATTTTAGAATACCAAATGGATTAAGAATAGGGTAATCAATGTATAAATAAATCAGCTAAGAAATAAAGTGTAAAAGCAATTACCATTATTAAGATTGCTGGAGAAACTATATTCACAATTGATTTTCCAATGGAGAATTTTTGCGTAATTGATATTCCAATAACAAAAAGAACAAGTGACCATGATATTAAGAATAAGTCTAGAAAAATAAAAAAATAAGATAAAATAGTGTTTAGTTCTCCATAAGAATATACCGAGTCCGATTGAAAAATAGAATTTCCATAAATTAAGATTCGAATAAAAAGTATTATTATAGAAATTACAGCAGGAGTTAGAGAATAAGCAAGTATTCTTAAAATGGATTCTGTGTTTGCTTTTCCGTTGAGATATTTACCGGTTTTGCTAACAACAAATGCATAAATATAATTTACGATCCAGCCAAATAAAACTCCAATAACAATACTGAAACCAATGACGCCCCAAATCGAAAGATGATCTCCCATACTTTTGGATTCGGCTTTATCGAAAGCTTTGATAATTCCAGAGAGAATTAGTAGAAAGGTTGCATGCTTGTTGTATTTGTAACTGTCAATAAATAAAAAAGCTTCTTTTGGAGAAGTGATAACTTTTGCTAGAATATTTTTCGGATTTACTTGTTCTTCCTGTGGATTACTATTTGTCATCGTCTAAATCTTAGAAATAAAATTGTTTAAAATCTCCTGCCCCTCTTCCCAATATTTTAAATCAGAATCAGAATTGATGTGGCCCTGCTGACCAACGTTTACAAAATCACTTCCCCATTTTTCTGCGAAGTATTTCTTTCTTTCGAATAAAGAATAAGGATCATTTTCGCTCGCAACCAATACAGATGGAAATGGTAACTTATAAAGTGGCATTGGCGAAAAATTTCTAATACATTCAGGTGTATGTTCTGGCGAATCTACATCTGCCGGCGCAACTAAAAAAGCACCAATAATATTGGGATTATTATATTTTTCTACCCAATGCAAAATCAGTGAAATGGCCAGACTATGCGCTACTAAAATAGTAGGCTTGTCTAGTTTTAAAATGTACTCATTTAATCTTTGCAACCATTCTTCTCGAATCGGTTCGTCCCAATTGTCTTGTACAACACGAATCGAATTTTCGAATTTTTTATGCCAAAAGGTCTGCCAATGTTTTTCTCCAGAATCTCCAAGTCCTGGTATAATTAATAATTGTGTTTCCATTGCCGTGGAATTTTATTTAGTGATTATTTTTTACGTTCTTTTAAAATTCGGTTGACTTCATTAACCAAAAGCGGAAATCCAGGTTCTGTCATTCCGTGGCCGTACCCGTCCAATTCATATAATTTGGTTTGAGTATGACCCACGAGTTTCATCATTCTTGCCATATAAGCGTTTTCTTCATAACGTCCTAGCATTTCCAATTCGCGATCCCCAGTAATTAATAATAGTGGCGGAGCATCAGCACGGACATGATATAAAGGAGCAAATTCGTCAATTGTGGGTTGTTTTTCTGGAATTCCATTTTCTCTTCTAATTTCAAAATGCGTAATGCATTGACTGCTAAACGGAATAAGTCCCGCAATTTGGTTTGCATCGATATTTTCTTTTTGAAGCCATTTTTTATCCAAGCCAATCATGCTTGCCAGATAAGCTCCAGCAGAATGTCCGGAAACAAAAATCTGAGTTTTATCTCCTCCGTAAGTTGTAATATTATTAAAAGCCCAAGCAACAGCCGCTGCCGCATCTTCAATACATTTTGCAGCTTTTGCCTTGGGAGATAATCTGTAGTTTACGCCAATAATAGCAAAACCTTTATTTTTTAAAGCTTCGGGAATTTCTTTATTTCCGCCTGTTAATCCCCCGCCGTGAAACCAGACAATGGTGGCGAATCCAGTTTTATTTTTTGGATAATAAATATCTAAAACACATCTTTCGTTAATGTATTTATCAGATTTATTTCCTTGCGCATTATAATATTGAATGTTATTTTTCGTTTCATATTCTAAATTCTGTGCCGAAAGAGATATTCCGAAGAAAAGGAAACTTAAAAGAAGAATTAATTTTTTCATTTTTTGTTAGTTAGAAGTAAAATGTAATTTGTGAAAATGTTCGAAGTGAAATTAAGTGAATTGTACATCTAACATTTTACAAATCACATCTCACAAACATAAATATATAAAAAAAGTCCAAAATGCAGAACAAATTGGACTCGTATTTTTTGAAGAGTTTTATTTTGAATTAAATATCGTCAAAATCAATGTCTGTAAAGCTAGAGGTGTGACTCTCCACTTTTTCAGAACCATATTCTTTCTTAAAATCTTTTTGATGTCTTTCTGAAATTACTTCTTCGCCTTTGTGGTTCAAAACGTATGAAGTCATTTCTTCTAATATTTCAGCAAAAGCACCAAAATCTTCTTTATATAAGTAAATTTTGTGTTTTTTGAAGTGAAACGAACCGTCTTCTTCAGTGAACTTTTTACTTTCAGTAATTGTGATATAATAATCATCAGCTTTCGTAGCTCTCACATCAAAGAAATAAGTTCTCCTTCCTGCTCGTAATACTTTAGAAAAAATTTCTTCTTTTTCTAACATGTCATTTTCTCTCATAATACGTTCTATCATTTTTGGAATTAATAGTAATCAAAAATCATAAAAAATTATCTATTACGCAACAATTAAAGTAATTCTTTTTCCGAAAGTTGTTTTAAATATAACGATGCATAATAACCTTCCTGATTTATTAATTGATTATGAGAGCCTTGTTGAATGATGCGTCCGTCTTCAAGTATAATAATTTTGTCTGCATTTTTTGCAGATGAAACTCTATGACTTACAATTATGGTTGTTTTGTCTTTAGAAATCTCAAATAAATTATTCAAAATCATTTCTTCGGTTTCGGTATCAACGGCAGACAAACAGTCATCAAAAAGTAAGATGGCAGGTTTTTTTATAATCGCTCTTGCAATAGAAACACGTTGTTTTTGACCGCCCGAAAGTGTAATTCCTCGTTCTCCTAAAATAGTTTCGTATTGTTTGTTAAAACCAATAATATTATCATGTACGACAGCATTTTTAGCAGCTTCAAAAACTTCTTCGTCCGTTGCATTTTGATTTCCGAATTTGATATTATTTTTGATAGTATCAGAAAATAAGAAAGCATCTTGCGGTACGATTCCGATATTGTTTCTGAGATCGTTGAGGTTTAATTTACTGATTTCGTTTCCGTCAATTTTTAGATCTCCTTCTGTGATGTCGTACAATCTTGAAATTAAAGAAAGAATAGTCGATTTTCCAGAACCTGTTTTTCCTAAAATGGCTAAAGTTTCCCCTTTCTTTACTGTGAAAGAAACATTTTTTAGCGCTTCAATATTGGTATCTTTATATGTGAAAGAAACATTTTCGAAACTAATATTTCCTTGAATGTCAGATGGATTTTCGTTGTTATTTTTGATTTCAGGTTCAATTTTCAAAAATTCATTCAGACGTTTCTGAGAAGCTTCTGCCTCCTGAACCATCGAGGAAACCCATCCTAAAGAAGCAACCGGCCAAGTCAGCATGTTTACATATAATATGAATTCTGCAATTGTTCCTAGATTTGGAATAGTTCCGTTGATGTACATCACACCTCCAAAATAAATTACCACCAAGTTACTGATTCCGATAAGGGCAATCATTAACGGTCCAAATAAAGATTGTACTCTTGCCAGACTTAAACTTTTGCGTTTGCTTTCTTCAGCCAAATCAACCATGTTATTTTGATGCTGATGTTCTAAAGAATACGCTTTTATAACACGAATTCCAGAAAAGATTTCTTGAGTAAAACTTGAAACTTTGGAAAGATATTGCTGAAAAGTGGTACTTCTTTTATTGATTTCAGAACTTAACTTAAAGATACAATAAGAAAGAATTGGTAATGGCAGAATAGTATATAAGGTAAGCAAAGGCGAAACATTATACATATATAATATAACGATCGCAAAACGAATAAATGTATTAATTGTATACATTACCGCAGGACCGACATACATACGAACTTTTGAAACGTCTTCGCTAATACGATTCATTAAATCTCCGGTTCTATTTTGTTTGTAAAAAGTCTGTGAAAGATTCTCATATTGTCTGAAAACTTCGTTTTTCAAATCAAATTCTATATGACGCGACATCACAATCAAGGTCTGACGTATTAAAAACGTTAGAAATCCCGCAATTATGGTTGTTCCGATGATAAGTAGCACATTATGAATAAGATCCTGACGAAAAGCTGCAATTACCTTTTCGGAATTTTGCTCGCCAACTGAAAGTTTGTCAAAATTCTCAATTGCATTTAATGACTTACTAATAAGCTTTGGAGTAAATAAAGAGAAAATTTGTGCGATTATAGTGATTAAAATACCTGCCGAAAAACTATATTTATATTTGACGAAATATTTGTTTAAATAGCTTAATTCTTTCATTTTTTTAAGAAATCTGATATTGAATTGATTTGTATTTAAGAATTATTATTAAATAAAGTTATAATAATTTGCGATTTAATCAAAACAATTATATTGTAATATTGTTATTTTAAAGATAAAAAATTAGCACATATGTATTTTTTAATTATGTTTGAGAAGTCTTTTTGACAAATTCATAATTTTAACTAACTTATACTAGCGCTATGGATGCAACTTTTGCAACTGGAAAGGAACTTCAGAAAATGGATCCTGTTTTTGGACAGTTATCTTTTGATGATCACGAACAAATTGTTTTTTGCAATGACAAAGATACGGGTTTAAAAGCAATTATTGGTATTCATAATTCAGTTATGGGACCAGCTTTAGGAGGAACCAGAATGTGGAATTACAATACAGAATGGGAAGCTTTAAACGATGTTTTACGTCTTTCGAGAGGTATGACTTTTAAATCTGCGATTACCGGACTAAATATTGGTGGAGGTAAAGCAGTTATTATTGGTGATGCTAAAACGCAAAAAACGCCTGAGTTAATGCGTAAGTTTGGTGAATTTGTTCACTCTTTAAGCGGAAGATATATTACTGCGGAAGATGTCGGAATGGAAACTAAAGACATGGACACGGTAAGAGACGTAACACCTTATGTTACGGGTATTTCTGAAGAAAGAGGCGGTTCTGGAAATCCTTCTCCTGTAACAGCTTACGGAGTTTATTTAGGTATGAAAGCCGCTGCTAAAAGTCAGTTTGGTTCTGATGTTTTAGACGGAAAAAAAGTTTTAGTACAAGGAATTGGACACGTGGGTGAAACTTTGGTTGAGTATTTAACTAAAGAAGGAGCACAGGTTACAATTTCAGACATTAATGAAGAAAAATTATACCAGGTTGCTTCAAAATACAATGCGACAATTTATACTGGCGAAGATTTATATACAGCAGATGTTGATATCTACGCGCCGTGTGCGATGGGTGCAACAATCAACGATAATACGGTAGATAAAATTAAAGCTAAAGTAATTGCTGGTGCTGCCAACAACCAATTAGCAGACGAAAATGTTCACGGTGCAAGATTACAGGAAAGAGGAATTTTATACGCTCCAGATTTCCTAATCAACGCAGGTGGAATTATCAATGTTTACGCGGAATTAGCAAACTACGGTAAAGCTGAAATCATGACGAAAACAGAAAATATCTACAACACAACTTTAGAAATTATCGATTTCGCTGCTAAAAACGGAATTACAACGCATAAAGCTGCTTTAACAATTGCTCAAAACCGTATTGATCAAAGAAGAATCGAGAACGCGGCTAAGTAATTTTTTTAGTTTACAGTCTCAGTCTCAGTTTTCAGTTCTGCTGGAAGCTGGGGCTTTTTTTTAGTTTTCAGTCGGAGTCTCAGTTTTCAGTTAACTCCAGTTTTATGCGACTGAATACTGCGACTGTGACTGAATACTGAAAACTACCAACCAAAACTGCTACTTTTTTGCGAATTAATTTTAAAATATCCCTTAAAAGTTTTACTTTTGCAGACTAATTTTTAAATGTTCTTACACGGTGGTAAATAGAAGACACATACGCGTTAAAGTAATGCAATCCATTTATGCAATGCATCAGAGCGGTTCTGATAATATGGAAAAAGAAGAGAAATTTCTTTTTTACAGTATTGACAATATTCAGGACTTATACCTTATAATGCTTTCTTCATTGATAGAAATTTGTAAAAAAGAATCTGTTTTTTTACATCTGTCAAGTAAAAAACACCTTGCTACTGCAGCAGAACGTAATCCGAATGAAAAATTTGTAAACAACAAAATTTTTCAACTTCTTGCCGAAAGCAACTCTCTTAGTATTGCTTTAGAAAATCGTAAAATCAACAACTGGTCATTAAATGATGATTATATTATTCTCTTGTTGAATGATGTGAAAGCAAGCGATTTGTATAAAAAATACATGAGCAACAATACCAATACATTTGAAGAAGACAGACAATTTGTAATTGATTTGTTTGAAAATGTTATTGTTCCAAATGAAAAATTATACGAGTATTTAGAAGACGATAAATTAACTTGGGTTGATGATATTCCTGTCGTAAATACGCATATCGTTAAGCAATTAAAAGCAATCAAAACTGAAGATTCAGACGATTTTAGAGTTCCTAAATTGTACAAAGATGTTGAAGATAAAGATTTTGCAAAAGATTTGTTTAGAAGAACAGTTTTAAACGAACCCGCTTTTGCAAAAGAATACGAAGACAAAACGCCAAACTGGGACAGTGACCGTATAGCAGAAATCGATACAATCATTTTGAAAATGGCAATTTGCGAATTTTTAAAATTCCCTTCAATTCCAGTAAAAGTAACTCTTAACGAATATTTAGAAATCGCAAAAGAGTATTCTACACCAAAAAGTAGTATTTTTATAAACGGAATTTTGGATAATCTTGTTAAAGAACTTACGGCCAACAAAAAGATGGTAAAAGTGGGAAGAGGGTTAATGTAATTTGAATAAATCCCAATTAATAAATTCCAAAATCCAAAAAAAGAATATTAAATATAAAATCAAAAACAAATTTAAATTATGGGACAATTAACTCAATTTGCGCCATTCCTCTTAATGTTCGTGGTAATCTATTTCTTCATGATCAGACCACAACAAAAAAGAGCTAAAAACGAAAAAGAATTTGAAAGCAGCCTAAAAGTAGGTGACAGAATAGTAACAAAAAGTGGTTTCCACGGTAAAGTTGTTGAGTTGGCAGAAACTACTGTTATCATCGAAACGATGTCAGGAAAATTAAAATTAGAGCGTTCTGCAATCTCTTTAGAAATGAGTGCAGCTTTGAATAAAAAAGCATAATTTTTTTTAAGTTTTAAATATTTAAAATCCCAAATTCCATCCCGAAGCCTCGAGAGGAGTTTGGGATTTTTTTTGCGTATTCGTCATTGCGAGGAACGAAGCAATCTCATGCGGTACGGCTTATTATAATGTGATTGCTTCGTTCCTCGCAATGACGTATCAAACGAAAACCCTTTGTCAAAGTTTCAAACTTTGACAAAGGGTTCACTATCTTGAAATTTAGAATTTAAAACTATCTGTATTTATCATTCAACCCAACATTCGCCAAAATCATCGGAAGTACTTTTTCAATTCTTGATAATTTCGTTTTATCCTGTTTGGCACTTTCAATATATTCTAAAAACTCGTACTGTTTATAAGGAGAAAACTTTTCAAAAGACTCTTTTAAAGCCGGATTTTGCGACATTTCTTTTTCTAAAAGTACAGATAGAATGGCCTCTTTTTTAGAAGGTTTAATGACTTTTCCCTGCTTTTCGTTTTCAATTGCTTCGTAAATATATTCTAAAACTAATTTTTCGTCCACCTCTTCTTTCGAAGTAAAACGCCATTGTCTCAAAGACTTCGTTACTTCTTCTTGAGCGTTTATCAGTTTCTTTTTTTCGTCTTTCAGGAAAACTCCGTTGAAAAACCAAATCGCAAAATAATCTTTAAATCCGCCCAGACCGACTACGTTTTTCTTTTCATAAACATAAACCGGACCGCCCCATTTTGTGGTTTCTGTCAGTTGTGTTTTGTCAATGATCGATTTAAGAAAAAGTAATTCCTCTTCCCATTTTTCACTGAATTTCCAAATGCCTTTATTTTCAGAATTGGATTCCAATTTTTATTTCTTTTTAGATTTTTCTGATGCATCAAAAGCGCCCGGAATTGCCGTTAATTCAGCAATTTTCACAATAACGTCAGTCGCTTTCTGAATACTTTCTGCCGGAACATATTCGTACTTTCCGTGGAAATTATGTCCGCCCGCAAAAATGTTTGGACAAGGTAATCCCATAAACGATAATTGAGAACCGTCTGTTCCGCCACGAATTGGTTTAATGATCGGTTTGATGTTCAATTCTCTCATTGCTTTTTCTGCAATATCTACAATATATTTTACCGGTAAAACCATTTCTTTCATATTGAAATATTGATCTTTTACTTCGGCAATAACAATATCTTCACCGAATTTCTTCGCGAATTTTTTGTTGATTTTTTTGGCAATACTGTGAATTAATTTTTTTCTGTTTTCGAATTTTTTCTTGTTGTGGTCGCGAATAATTAACTCTAAAACAGTTTCTTCGATATTTCCTTTTATATGATGAACATGAAAAAATCCTTCATAACCTTTTGTTTCTTCTGGAGTTTCACCTTTAGGAAGTTCATTAATGAATTCATTAGCCAAAAGCATCGAATTGATCATTTTTCCTTTTGCATAACCTGGGTGAACGCTTTTTCCTTTAAAAGTGATTTTAGCTCCAGCAGCATTGAAATTTTCATATTCTAATTCACCAATCTGACTTCCATCCATGGTGTAAGCCCATTGAGCTCCAAATTTTTCTACATCAAAATGATGTGCGCCGCGTCCGATTTCTTCGTCAGGAGTAAAACCAATTCTGATTTTTCCGTGTTTAATTTCAGGATGCTGAATCAGGTATTCCATAGCCGAAACAATTTCTGTAATTCCGGCTTTATCATCGGCTCCTAAAAGCGTTGTTCCGTCAGTCGTGATAATGGTTTGACCTTTATATAATAATAAATCTTTGAAGTAATCTGGAGATAGAATGATGTTTTTTTCAGCATTCAAAACAATATCTTTTCCATCGTAATTTTCAACAATTTGCGGTTTTACATTTGCACCGCTAAAATCTGGCGAAGTATCAAAATGAGAAACAAAACCAATTGTTGGAACTTCATGATCAACATTGCTAGGAAGCGTTGCCATGATGTATGCTTTGTCATCAATCGTTACTTCGTCAAGTCCGATTGCTTTTAGTTCTTCGACTAATTTATTAGCAAGATTCCATTGTTTTTGAGTACTTGGAGTAGTTTGTGAGTGAGGATCCGATTCAGTATCGATTGTTACGTAACTGATAAAACGATCTATGATATGTTGCATTTTTTTGAATTTTTAGCAAATATAGAAAAAAATTCCACGAAAGATTTTCGCTTTAAATAGCTGTAATTAATAAAAAAGGGATTCTATTTAGAATCCCTTTCAATTATTTTTGTTTGCTTATTTACTTTTTACACATCTAAAACCAACGTGGTTAGCAGCAGATCTGATTTCGCCCTTTCCTCTCGTTCCAACCATGTAACGAGTACAATATTGATCGGTACATAAAAAGGAGCCGCCGCGATGCACGCGTTTCACTTCGGCTGTATCATTCGGATCAAAATAAGCATCTGGTCCTTGCGGATTTTTTGCTATTTTTCCGCTTTCCGCTAAAGATTTGTAATAATCAACGCTGTACCAATCGTGAACCCACTCCCAAACATTTCCTGCCATGTCATATAAACCGTATGCGTTTGGCTTATATTGTGCTGTCGGCGCGATTCCTTTAAAGCCATCTTCGCCTGTGTCGCCATCTTTTATAGGGAAATGACCTTGATAAATATTAGCCTGAAATTTTCCTTTTGGTTTTAAATCATTTCCCCAAGCATAAAGATTTCCCATTTTTCCGCCACGAGCAGCAAATTCCCATTCTGCTTCTGTAGCCAATCTTTTTCCTGCCCATTTTGCATAAGCTTCAGCATCTTCATAAACAACATGAACGACAGGATATTTTTCTTTTCCTTTAATAGAACTTTGAGGACCCTCAGGATGCTTCCAGTCGGCTCCTGGTTCATAACGCCACCATTGCAGAAAATTATTTAAATCTACGGCAGAAGGAGTAGGGGTAAATACAACGGAGCCAGTTATTAAATCAGCTTTATTTGCTGTTGGAAATTCTTCTTTAGTTGGTTTTTTTTCGGCTACTGTTATGTAACCAGTTGCTTTTACAAATTTTTCGAATTCTTCATTCGTCACTTCTGTTTCATCCATGTAATAACCGTCAACATAAACGCGATGGATAGGTGCAGCGTCTTTTGTAACACCTTTTATACTGCACAAACTTTCATCTTCAACGTTTGTTCCCATAGAAAATTCGCCACCTGGAATCCAAACCATACCTTCTGGCGCTTTTGTTGCGGGTTTAAATTTGTTTTCGATCGTCGGTTTAAATTCAGATACAACATTAACTGGTATTTCATGACATTCAGCAACCGTTTTTTCTTTTATAACTGAAAATCTGGTGTAACTGTAAGCGATTGAAATAATGGATAATGTGAGTATGGCAAAAATCCAAAAAGATTTGTTTTTCATGGTTGATTATTTTGAACGGATAACGGTTGTCAATAGAGGGTATAAAATTATAAAAATTACATTTATAATTATACTAATTTTATAGAATTAATAAAATTTAATTTTTTCTATTTATCTTCTTCAACCAAAACAACTTCGTACTTGTTTTTTCCATCAACTTGAATGGGCTGATAATAAGTTTCTCCAAACTTAATATATTTTACATCTCCTCTTGTAACTTCCTCTCCACCTTCTGGAAGATTTTCTACAATAGTTCCGGCTGTTGGAGCGACTACTTTGTAATTGTTGCCCTCTTTTTCATAGTAAGTTCCGCCGTAATAATAATTATTGACGGTGCCAGTATTAACGGTTTGTGCACCGCTCGGAATATTGTTTACGGTTCCTCCCACAGGAGCAGGAACGGCTGTGTAACCTCCGCTTGACGGCGCATACCAAACACCTTGGTCATAGTGGTATTGCTCATTTTCTACACTAACAACAATTGCTGTAACAGCGAGTGTTGCCACGAAAAATCCCCAAGGATGCCAAACTGGTCCCCAGTAAAATGGTCTGTATGGGTGATAATAATAAGGATGGTAACCGTAATAACGATAACCGCCATATCTGTAAGGAGGACGTGTATAGATAACGGTATTTCTTCGAACGATAGTGTTGTGATTGTTATTGATCGTAATATCTCTGCTTCGATCTACATTTCTGGTATTACCACTAATATTGGTATTTCTGTTGCCAGAATTTCTGTTTATATTGTTTGAATTTCTATTAGTATTGCTTCTATCGCTAATATTTGAATTGTTAGAAGGTCTTGTCGCTTTGGTTCCAGAACCATTAGAACCTGGACGCGTAGTTCCTGCTGGTCTTGTTGTAGCTGGCTTTGTAATGGCAGGTCTGGTTTGATTAGCAGGTCGTTGTCTCGTCTGAGTCGCACCGCCGGATCGATTAATGCCGCTTCCTCCACGATGACGCTGTGCTAAACTATCAATTGAAATAAGGAAAAATATTCCTATCAGGAATGCGACTGCTGATTTTTTCATTGTTGGAGTTATGTTTTTCATAGTCAGTAGTTTATATGGATTAAAGTTATAAAAAAATAGTAGAAAAATTTCACAAAAAACTGTTTTTTGTAAAAAGGCAACTTTTTAAACTTTAATATTTAAATTTGCATCCGAAAAATAACAACACAACTTTTATGTATAAATTGATAATTCGTCCGATACTTTTTTGGTTTGATCCTGAAGAAGTGCATTACTTTACTTTTTCATTTGTGAAATTCATTTCAAAAATTCCAGGTGTTTCGGCGATTATCAGATCGATTTATGAGGTAAAAGATGCTCGATTGGAGAGAGAAGTTTTCGGAATCAAATTTAAAAATCCAGTCGGACTTGCAGCGGGTTTTGATAAAGATGCCAAATTATACAAAGAACTTGGTGATTTTGGTTTTGGTTTTATTGAAATCGGAACTGTTACACCGGTTGGACAAGAAGGAAATCCGAAAAAACGTTTATTTAGGTTGAAAGAAGATCAGGCGATTATTAACCGAATGGGATTTAATAACGGCGGAGTTCTGGAAGCTGTAGAGCGTTTGAAGAAAAATTCGGGTGTTTTGATTGGAGGAAATATCGGAAAAAATAAAGTGACAGATAACGAAGATGCGGTTAAAGATTATATTATTTGTTTTGATGCTCTTTTTAATCATGTCGATTATTTTGTTGTGAATGTGAGTTCGCCAAACACGCCAAATTTAAGAGCGTTACAAGACAAAGAACCTTTGACAGCTTTATTGCAGACTTTACAAAACAGAAATGTTGAAAAGCAAAAAACAAGCACTCAAAAAGTAAAACCAATTCTTTTAAAAATTGCTCCAGACTTAACAGATGAGCAATTATTAGATATTATTGATATTGTAAAAACTACTCAGATTGCGGGTGTAATTGCTACCAATACTACAATTTCCAGAGATGGTTTACAATCTTCAAACCAATCAGAAATGGGTGGTTTATCTGGAAAACCACTAAGACAGCGTTCTACAGAAGTGATTCGTTTTCTTTCTGAAAAAAGCAATAAAGCATTCCCAATTATTGGAGTAGGAGGAATTCATTCTGCCGACGATGCTATCGAAAAATTAAATGCAGGTGCAAGTTTAGTGCAATTGTATACAGGATTTATTTATGAAGGTCCAGCTTTAATAAAAGCAATCAATAAAAAAGTTTTAGGGCAGTTGTAAAAGAAGCGTCTGAATCGTTAATCCGACTAATATTGAAATTCCGAAACTAATTAAAGTTCCGATCATGACATATTCGGTCAGTTTTCGGTCTTTGGCTTCTTTTAGATCTCCGAATCTGAAAATAGATTTTGCGGCAAGAAGAAATCCGATTGCTTCAAAATGTCCCGTTAAAATAAAACAAACCACAAATAGACGTTCTAAAATGCCAATGTAATTTCCTGCATTGGCAAGAGAATTGTCCTGATGACTATTTTGACTTTCTGGACTCCAAATCGAAATAATGGTTTTAATGAAAATTGAAGTGGGTTTGGTAACTAATAAAAATCCAGTTATTAGAATCCAAAATTTATTAGTCACCCAAAAATCGATAATGGGTTTGTTTTCGTAAATCAGTACAACTCCAATTAAAATCAAAAGATGCGCTATTTGGTCTACTACAAACCAAGTTCTTTTTGTTTTCACTTTCTGGAAATTCAACTTCATTAAATCGATTATTCCGTGTGTAACGGCAATTAATATGGCATAAGGAATAAAACTGATTTGTCCCACCAAAACGGCTGCTAAAACTCCGTGAAGTAAAATATGTAAGTACAAATAAATACTCTTATGTTTTTTGGTTTCTTTATGTGTGACCCACGAATTGGGTTGCCAAATAAAATCGCCTAATAAATGCGCCAAAAGCAGTTTTATAAATAAAATCATGATGCTGTAAGTTTTTTTATTTGTTTTCTAAAGTATCGATCTAAATTCATTACCAAATCAAACTGGGCACGTTTTTGTCTACGGCTCACGGCAGCTTGATTAATTCCCAGTTTTTGTCCCAATTCTTCCTGAGATAAAGTTGGGTTTTCTATCGCCAACGCTACAAACTCTGCCGATTGCACTAACCAACTGTCCATAAAAGTTAAAGCTAACTGAATCATTATATTCAGATTTTCATCTAAATTTAAATCGCCGGTTCGCAAGGCTAAAGTGACTTTCTGCTTTTTTAAAGTTTCAAACAACTCTCCTGAATTGATGAAAGCAGAACCATTGCTTTCTGAAATTCTCTCAGCATTATGTGTTTTCTCTCCAAAACCAATGCTCATTCGGGCATCAGACTTTATGGCTCTCAGATGGGCTTTTACTAAAATGGCCGTTAATAAAGCATCTTCCGGATTAGTAACTTCAATTTGAAATTCATCTCCACGGTAAATCTCCCATTGACTTGGTGTCTGACCAAAAGGAGCTAAGATTTTCTTCAAATCTTCTACCCAATGTTCTGAGTGTTGTTGTCTTGACCCAATTATGTCGCCTGTAATTACACTAGTCATAATCAAATATAATTAAAAAATAATAAACTTTATATTACAAATATATGTAATATTTTTTATTATTACGCTTTTACGTAATTTTTTAATTTATTACGTATTTAAGTAATAAAAAGACATATTACAAAATATTGTAATAATGCTGAGCCTCATAAAAATTATCTTTTATTTCATTAAAAAACAAACTAACTTAGCCTCTACAAAAGAATAAGCTTTGAATAAAGAAATCAAGATTATCGAATGTCCCAGAGATGCCATGCAAGGTATCAAGACTTTTATTCCGACGAAAAATAAAGTGACATACATACAAGCATTGCTACGTGTGGGATTTGATACCATTGATTTTGGAAGTTTTGTTTCTCCAAAAGCGATTCCGCAAATGCAGGATACGGCTGCCGTTTTAGATCAGCTCGATTTGTCTCAAACCACAAGTAAATTACTTTCTATCATTGCCAATACACAAGGCGCAATCACAGCTTCTGAGTATGAGCAGATTCAATATTTGGGTTTTCCTTTTTCTATTTCCGAGAATTTTCAAATGCGTAATACCCATAAAACTATTGCAGAATCCTTAATTACTTTAGAAGAAATTCTGGAAGTCGCCGATAAGAAAAATAAAGATGTTGTAACCTATCTTTCAATGGGTTTCGGAAATCCGTATGGAGATCCGTGGAATGTTGAAATTGTAGCAGAATGGACAGAAAAACTCGCAGGAATGGGAGTGAAGATTTTATCACTTTCTGATACTGTGGGAACTTCTACGGCTGAGGTAATTACTTATTTATTTTCAGATTTGATTCCGAAATATCCAGAAATCGAATTCGGCGCACACCTTCACACAACGCCAGAAAGCTGGTTCGAAAAAATTGATGCAGCAGCAAAAGCAGGTTGTACAAGATTTGATGGTGCCATTCAGGGTTTTGGAGGCTGTCCAATGGCCACAGATAAGCTAACAGGAAACATGCCGACAGAAAAACTAGTTTCCTATTTTACCGCAAATAAAAAAGTTACAGGTTTAAATTCTTTAAGTTTTGAAAGCGCTTATAACGAAGCTTCAAAATTGTTTGGAAAGTTCCATTAATAAATAGTTATTTTTACTAACTTAGATACTAAATGCAGGTATTAATCGTTATGTTTGTAAGAAATAACTTTGTTATGAAGTCAAGCTTTCCATATAAAATTTTAAGCACAGTTCTGTTTGCTTTTTTATTCTTTTCCTGTTCCAGCAATTTAGATTTCGATCAGGTTAATGATCTGAAGCTTGAACCCGCTATTTTGGCAAATTTGGCCTATTTTGATGTTCCCGCCAATCAGCTTATAGATGACGGAGCAAATAATGTTATCGCCGACGTTAGAGGATTTGACGTTTTTAAAGAAAAATTTTTTACAGATCGTTTAAAGAAAGCAGAATTTGATATTGAGATAGAAAATACAATTAACCGCACATTTGTAGTCAATATGTTACTTCTCAATGCTCAAAATGAAGTTTTAGAAACCATATCTTATACTATTCCTGCCTACAACGGAAGCTCAAATGTAATCAAGTTTCCAACAGAAGTTTTTGAAAATCAGCGATTAGCTAATTTAAAACAGACCGTAAATATTGGATTTGTTGTGATGATAAACGCTGGTCCTCCATTAAATAATAGTATAGGAAATTTAAAGTTAAAATCAAGTGCAACAGCTTATTTAATAATTGGATGAGAAAAATATCACTGATTTTATGCCTAATTTTTCAGCTTTCTTGTTTTTCACAAAATAAAGAATTGCTATATAATTTTACTTCGATTCCACAGTCTTTAATGGTTAATCCAGGAGCCGATGTTTCTTATAAATACTATTTTGGTTTTCCTATTTTATCTGGAATCTCGGCAAATGTTGGTTCCAGCAGTTTTACAGCATACGATTTATTTGCAGATAATGGAGTAGATTTTAATCAAAAGGTCAGAAACGTAATAAATAATTCATCTGCAAAAGATAAGGCCGTAACGAATCAGCAATTAGAAATATTTTCAGGCGGATTTAGGGTAGGAGGTCGCGATAGCAAATCTTATGTGTCATTCGGTTTATATCAAGAATTTGATTTCTTTATGTTTGTACCTAAAGATTTGGCCCTATTGGCTTTAGATGGAAATAAAAACTACATCGGAAAATCATTCAATCTAGGAGATTTAAGCATGAAAGCAGAAGTGCTGTCCGTTTTACATGTTGGTTTTCATAAAAAAGTTAGTGAAAAATTAGTTTATGGAGGACGTGCAAAACTGTATTCAAGCGGTGCAAATGCCACGACGACTAAAAACTCCGGTTACATTTACACAGGAGAAACTGCAGGAACACCTAATTTTTATAACCAAATTATTTCATCCAATTTAGAATTAAAAACTTCTGGAATTTCTAAATTTACTAAAGACGAATATGAAGGTAATGTAGCACGAGATATCGCCAACAATACCTTTTTAAACGGAAGTTTAGGGCTTGGTATCGATGCTGGATTTACGTACTATATAAAAGACAATCTTCAATTAACGGCAAGTGTAGTCGATTTGGGATTCGTTAGACAAACCAAAGATATTGAGACAATTAGTTATAAAGGAACTTACCAGTACAATGGCGCAAATCCTGATTTTATGGGAAATGATCAGCCAGAAAATATTTTTGATGAATTTGATGAAGCTATTCCGAGAGAAACAAAATATACTAAATACACTACTTGGCGTCCAACAAAATTTTACTCATCTCTACAATATTCATTCGAAGAAGCTCGTCCTGATGATGAATGCAATTGCCATGGAAAAATTGATAAGTACTATAAAAACGCAGTTGGCTCACAACTATTTAGCATGAGTGCACCACGAGAACCGCTTTTTGCCTTAACAGCGTTTTATAAACGAAGTATTTTCAAAAAATTAGAAGCAAAAGCCACATATACTTTTGATACATTTTCAAACAAAAACATTGGTTTAGGACTTGCAGGAACTCTCGGTCCCGTCAATATTTATGCATTATTTGGTAATGTTATGGAATATAAAGATTTGTCAAAAGCAAATAGCGCCACATTCCAACTCGGAATCAATTTCGTTTTTCAGGATAGAGATTAATTTCAGTTGTTAATTAGAAGCTATTCCAGCTGTCCATTGCAAGCACTCAAGCCAAAAAACTTTTTTCAAGGTTTAAAAAGAGCTTCCGTTGGTCGCTTTTTTAAACCAGAAAAAAATGTCTTTTAGCTTTTCGTGGCTTTCCATTTCCATCTGGGCTAGGGCACTCGTTTTTATAAGGTAATTCCTGTAAACACAAATTTATGAATAAGATAGTACCCAAGTAAGCAATTTATTCACTACATTTGCACGCAATTCAACTAGAAATTGCAACATGATAGCACACAACTCCAAGATTATCGGCGAAGGTTTAACTTACGACGATGTATTATTAGTACCTAACTACTCGAATGTGCTTCCTCGCGAAGTGAGTATCAAATCAAAATTCTCAAGAAACATTACATTAAACGTTCCAATTGTATCTGCTGCTATGGATACAGTTACAGAAAGTGCAATGGCAATCGCTATGGCACAAGAAGGCGGAATTGGTGTTTTACATAAAAATATGACTATCGAACAACAAGCTGGAAAAGTTCGAAAAGTAAAACGTGCTGAAGCAGGAATGATTATCGATCCAGTGACATTACCCTTAACTTCTACTATTGCAGACGCAAAAAATGCCATGAAAGAATTCGGAATCGGTGGTATTCCAATCGTTGACGAAAATAAAATCCTAAAAGGAATTGTTACCAATCGTGACTTGCGTTTCGAAAAAAACGGTGCAAGACCAATTGTTGAGGTTATGACAAGCAAAAACTTAGTAACTGTTGCCGAAGGAACTTCTTTAGAGCAAGCAGAAGTTGTTTTGCAAGGTCACAAAATCGAAAAATTGCCAGTTGTAAATGCTCAAAATGAATTAGTGGGTTTAATTACCTTCAGAGATATTACAAAACTGACTCAAAAACCAATTGCTAACAAAGATTCATTAGGACGTTTAAGAGTGGCTGCTGCCATTGGAGTTACTGGAGATGCTGTTCAAAGAGCAGAAGCTTTAGTTGCTGCTGGTGTAGACGCAATCATTATAGATACAGCACACGGACATACAGAAGGTGTGGTAAATACTCTAAAAGAAGTAAAATCAAAATTCCCTCAAATAGACGTAATTGTTGGAAACATCGCAACTCCTGAAGCAGCTAAATATTTAGTAGAAAATGGTGCTGATGGTGTAAAAGTAGGAATCGGACCTGGTTCTATCTGTACAACTCGTATCGTGGCAGGTGTTGGTTTTCCTCAATTCTCAGCAGTTTTAGAAGTTGCTGCGGCAATCAAAGGAACTGGAGTTCCAGTTATTGCAGATGGTGGAATTCGTTATACAGGAGATATTCCTAAAGCAATAGCTGCAGGTGCTGACTGTGTAATGCTAGGTTCATTATTAGCAGGAACAAAAGAATCTCCAGGAGAAACTATTATTTTTGAAGGAAGAAAATTCAAATCTTACCGCGGAATGGGATCTGTTGAAGCAATGCAAACGGGATCAAAAGATCGTTATTTCCAAGATGTTGAAGACGACGTTAAGAAATTAGTTCCCGAAGGAATTGTAGGGCGTGTACCTTACAAAGGAGAATTAAACGAAAGTATGCTTCAATTTATTGGAGGTCTTCGCGCAGGTATGGGATACTGTGGCTCAAAAGATATTCCGACTTTACAGGAAACTGGACGTTTTATCAGAATTACGTCAAGCGGAATTACTGAAAGTCATCCGCATAACGTAACAATTACAAAAGAAGCTCCAAATTATTCTAGATAATTAGAGAATTCATAATAAAACAAAAGGCGTAAGATTTATTTTTACGCCTTTTTTTATTTATTTAGATTTAGTAATTACTGCTTTCTGCTTAAAAGTATTGGCAGAATTTAATTTTACAGTAAGCTCATCTTTTTTTAGTTCAAAAATAAATTTCATATCCAGATTATTTTCAGTTGTAAAATAATTCTGAGTATCATAAATCAATTTTCCTGTTCCTGTTCCCGAAACGTTAATATTATTTTGATTAGTATCTATAACCTTCGCAGTGTATACCTGATCAATATCAAATAGACCATTTTTGTCAACTATGCTTTTCAATTTGTATGTTGTTGTGATTGTCATGTCAATATTTAAACCTCCGACCGGAAAATTCATTGGAGTTTCTTGTACAAATGATTCGCCAACTTTTACTTTCTTTTCTGGTAAATTTAATTGAGCAAAAGTATTTTGGACCAATTGAAAAACGGTGTTTTTTAATGTCTCGTCAATATTTGTTGAGCCGATAGAATCTAATTTTGGCAGAGACGTCATTGATCCTTTGCCATAAATGCGAGTACCATCTGGAAGAATAGTTTTTCCATTGCCATCAATAGATTTTAAATACTCAATTACAACAGGGAAATTTTCTTCAGCATTACTTTTTCCTGTTTTTAGAACAGTTTCGATATAAGCTGAATTTTTTATTATAGTTGGATTTTGGACACCATTGGCTTTTAATTTTTCTAACATATCTTTAGGACCTTGGTAAGTCATTTGAAACTCAGCCGAGGTGGTTGTGGTCTGATTGTAAGACGTTTCAGGAAAAAATCTAAGTTTAAAATCTAAGACCTGATTTGATTGTGCGTAATTAGATAGTGTTCCGGAAATAAACAGCAGTAGAAATAATTTTTTCATAGTTGAATTTGATGTGCTTTTTTTTTTCAAGACGAAAGTAAGAAATTAAAAACAACTTATTATTCATTATTAAATAAGATTATTCTCTCGCAGTAAAAGCTTTAATTATTCCTAAGATTTTGGCGTGAGATTTTCAAGCCGTTTACAAAAATTACCTAATTAAAATTTGGCATTGTTTAGTTTTTCGCCCATTTGCCTTTCGCGTTTCAAAAACAAAAAAGCCCGCAAACATAAAGCCTGCGAGCTAAAAAAAAAAAATATTTTGAGTAAAACCTTAAATCGAAGAAGAAGGATTAGCTTCTCTAAGATTCTGATTTTCTAAGATTTCTTTTAAGAAGGGTTTAGTTGCGGTTTCGATATCACCTTCAGAAATATCCAAAGCTTTCGGATCTGATGCTAATTGTAACCATGGTTTTGGTCCGTCAAACGGATAACTTCCAAATACTACAACTGGAGTTCCTTTCACTTTTACGGTTTCTTTATCTTTCAAAATCCATTCATCTGCAAATTTATAAAGATATTTAGCGTCATTTTCTAATAATCTCAGACAAGAATGCGAAGCTGGATATCCAGGCAATTCATATTGGTGAAAACCTACACCAAGTTTGTTTTCTATGTTGAAGTTCCACTTTAAATCCCATTCGTCATTAAAAGTACTCGTGGTTTGTTCTGCTTTCCAGTTGGTAAAAAATAATCCTGTTGGAGTTTTATCTTTCTTTCTTCCCATATTTGTTTGACCCGTACGAACTAATTCACCATTTTCATAAGCGGCGAAAGTTTGTGTTGGATATGAGAAAATTATAATTTTTGAAACTTCTTCTAAAGCAGAAACGTGCAAAGGAAATGGAAGGTAATAAACCAAATCGCCAGTAAAATCTGCGGGAACCACTACAGAATCTAATTTTTTGAAATTTGCTTTATCCGTTCTATTTAAAGCATAAACAATATTCAATTTGCTGCTATCAGCTTCGTTTAGCTTTAACCACTCTTTTGTATTGGTAATTTGATAAGAAACGGTTTTTGGCTTCTTGTATTCAACTACTTCTTTTTTCTCTTTTTTATTTTCTGTAAGTGTTACTGTGTCGCTCTTTTTGCAAGAACCTAATAAGGCTACCGTTAGAATTAAAAAGGCATTGGCTGTGTAATATAACTTTTTCATAGGTCGTATTTTTATAATGGTAAAATTATAGTTATAAGACGTGTAGTTCATTACATAATTTTTTAGATTGGTTTCGGGATTTTCATTTAGCAAAAAAAAAAAGACTGTTTAAATCAACCCTTTTATTTTAGCATGTTGCAACAACATAATAGTTTTAGCATCTGTAATTTCTCCAGCTTCGATCATCGCATATGCGTCTTCAAAAGTAAATTCTAAAACTTCGATATTTTCCTGTTCAGCATCTAGTCCGCCGCCCTCGCTCACTTTCATACTTTCATCATATTCGCCAACAAAAAGATATAGAATCTCTGTTACGGAACCGGGTGACATATAGGTTTCAATAACTTTTTGAACTTTGCTTAAACGGTATCCAGTTTCTTCTTCGGTTTCTCTTATAATTGCATGTTCCGCATTTTCTTTGTCTAAAAGTCCTGCACAAACCTCAATCATCATTCCGGTTTTATTTCCGTTAAGAAAAGTCGGTAAACGAAATTGTCTTGTAAGCACAACCGTTTTTTTAGTGGAATTGTATAGTAAGATTCCGGCTCCATTACCACGATCGTAAACTTCACGAATGTGCGATTCGACAGGTTGATTTTCTTTTTTATAATTAAAAGTAACTTTATTTAAGACGTACCAATTATCTGAAAGTAGCTTAGTTTCAGTAATTTCTATTTCCGGATTTTTTCTCATAATTTTTATGTCAAAAAAAACGCCCTGATTATCAGAGCGTTTAAATGTATTATTTTGTTATTGTTTGTTTTCTGTCTGGTCCAACCGATACAATTTTGATTGGCACTTCGATTTCTTTCTCAATAAACTCAATATATTCTTTTAGCTCGATTGGCAATGCATCATAAGTTGTCAATCCTGTTAAATCTTGTTTCCAACCTTTAAACTCTTTATAAACCGGAGTTACGTTTTCTGGTTCAATGTTGTAAGGGAAGTGAGAAATGTTTTGTCCTTTATAGTTGTATTCCGTACAAACTTTCAAAGTTTCGAAACCAGAAAGTACATCACCTTTCATCATCATTAACTGCGTAACGCCATTAACCTGAACAGCATATTTTAAAGCGACTAAGTCCAACCATCCGCAACGTCTTTGTCTTCCTGTTACAGAACCAAATTCGTTACCAACTCTAGCCATTGTAGCACCAACTTCGTCAAAAAGTTCAGTTGGGAAAGGTCCGCTACCAACACGTGTAACGTAAGCTTTGAAAATTCCGTAAACTTCTTTGATTTTGTTAGGAGCAATTCCTAAACCTGTACAAGCTCCTGCCGCAGTAGTATTTGATGATGTTACGAAAGGATAAGTTCCGAAATCAACATCTAATAAAGATCCTTGAGCACCTTCGCAAAGAATAGATTTACCCGCTTTTTGAGCTTGGTGCATGTATTCTTCACTGTCAATGAAATCTAATTTTTTAAGTTCTTCAATAGCTTCAAAGAATTCTTTTTCTAATTCAGCTAAATTATATTGAATAGCAACATCATAAAAAGCAATCATTGCTTCATGTTTGTCTGCCAAAGCTCTGTAACGTTCTTTGAAATCTTCTAATTCGATATCTCCAACACGTAAACCATTTCTACCAGTTTTATCCATGTAAGTTGGTCCAATTCCTTTAAGAGTAGAACCAATTTTTGCTTTTCCTTTTGAAGCTTCAGAAGCCGCGTCAAGCAAACGGTGGGTTGGTAAAATTAAGTGTGCTTTTCTTGAGATGATCAATTTGCTTTTGATATCAAGGTTGAATTTCTCTAAACCTTCGATTTCTTTTTGGAAAACTACCGGATCAATTACAACACCATTTCCGATGATATTAATTGAATTTGGGTGAAAAATTCCAGAAGGAATGGTTCTTAGTACGTGTTTGATTCCGTCAAATTCTAATGTATGTCCTGCATTTGGTCCACCTTGGAAACGTGCAATAATATCATAGTTTGAGGTAAGTACGTCTACAATTTTTCCTTTACCTTCATCTCCCCATTGTAATCCTAGTAATAAATCTACGGTCATTCTGTTTTAATTTGCGTTGGGACACTCTAAAGTTGTCCTACTGATTATGTAGTTAATTTTCTTTTTTTTTGTTTGAAAAAGTCTTTATTGAAAGACTATGAATTTGAGTTTTGCTTTTTATTTCCGTAGAAATAAAGCGAGTGATTTGTGATTTCGATATCAAAAATCTCCTCAATTGTTTTTTTGATGGTTTGAATTCTTGGGTCACAAAATTCAATTACTTCTCCAGAATCAGTCATGATAATGTGATCGTGCTGTTTATCGAAATACGATTTTTCGTAGTAAGCCTGATTTTGCCCAAATTGATGTTTTCTAACCAAAGCGCAGTCCAACAATAACTCGATCGTGTTGTATAAAGTAGCTCTACTCACACGATAGTTCTTGTTTTTCATCTTGATATAAAGGTTTTCTATGTCAAAATGTTCCTCGCTGTCGTAAATTTCCTGAAGTATAGCATAACGCTCAGGAGTTTTGCGATGCCCTTTTTGCTCAAGATACATTGTAAAAACGTTTTTTACAATTTCTTGATTCTTAGTGTTGTCAGTTGAAATGAGTGTCATATCCGGCAAAGATAATTTTTTATTTTTAATCAATAAAAGTTTCGGGTTTAAAGTTTAGTTATAAAACCCTTATAGATAGGTTAAAAAGTTAGGTTCTGTATTCTCGCGTAACTTTATCAACTCCGTCAATTTTCTTAATTGCACTAATCATTTTCTTCAAAATCGTATTGTTTTTTACAATAACTGCAATTTGTCCGTGGAAAATCCCCGCATCTGTACTCAATGAAATACTCTGAATATTGACGCTCATATTGTTCGAAATTACCTTTGTCAATTGATTTGTAAGTCCTAAAACGTCCATTCCGGTAATATTGATAATCGCTTTAAATTCTTCTTGCGACGAGTCAATCCATTTGGCGCTCATAATTCTGTAGGCATAATTAGACTGCATACCGATCGCGTTTGGACAATCTTTTTTATGCACTTTTATACCTTCATTAATAGTTACAAAACCAAAAACATCGTCACCCGGAATTGGGTTACAGCATTGCGAAAGTTTATAATCCAGCTTGTCATGTTCCGTTCCAAAAACCAACATATCATAATTGCTGCTGATAACGGGTTTATGAATATCTGCGTCGGCTGTATCTTTATTTCGTTTGATTTTATTTTTGAAGAAATTGATAAACGAATTTCCTTTTTGCGCCGCATAATCTTTTAACTGCTGATTTTCGATCGCACCAATTCCAACTCTGTAAAATAAATCTAAACTTGTTTTAAGTTTAAAGAAGTTCACTAATTCATTTGTAACCTGTTCATTAAAAGTAATTTTTAAATGTTTCAGTTTTCGAACTAGTAATTCTTTTCCTTCTTCTGCAATCTTTTTGGTGTTCTCGTTTAGAACGTTTTTAATTTTATTTTTAGCACGTGAAGTCGTCACATAATCCAACCAGTTTACAGTTGGTTTCTGATTCGCAGAAGTAATAACTTCTACCTGATCACCACTCTTTAATTCATAATTTAACGGAACTAAACGACCATTTACACGAGTTCCACGCGTTTTGATTCCGATTTCAGAGTGAATACTAAAAGCAAAATCCAGAGAAGTTGCCCCTTTTGGCAACGATTTGATTTCTCCTTTTGGCGTAAAAATGAAGATTTCTTTTGAATACAAATTCATTTTAAAATCCTCAACAAAGTCAACGGCGTTTGTTTCGGGGTTTTCTAATGCTTCTCGAAGTAAATTCAGCCACACATCCAGACCGCTTTCTTCTGTGGCACCGTTTTTATATTTATAATGTGCCGCATAACCTTTTTCGGCAATTTCATCCATACGTTCACTACGAACCTGAACTTCAACCCAACGGCCTTTCGGTCCCATAACGGTGATGTGAAGTGCTTCGTAACCTGTGGATTTTGGTGATGAAATCCAGTCACGCAAACGACTTGGACTCGGTCTGTAGTGATCTGTAACAATAGAATATATTTTCCACGCAATGAATTTTTCTTCGTGAGTATCTGATTTATAGACAATTCTAAGCGCAAATTTGTCGTACACTTCGTCAAAACTTACATTTTGAGCACGCATTTTTCTGCGGATAGAATAAATAGATTTCGGACGACCTTTAATAATATAGTCAATGCCTTCATTGTCTAAAGATTTTTTCAAAACATCTGAAATATCTTTTATGTAAGCATCTTGCTCTTCTTTCGTTTCACGAATTCTGCTTACAATGTCATTGTAAACTGCTGGTTCAGTATATTTTAATCCTAAATCTTCCAGTTTTGTTTTAATGTTATAAAGTCCCAAACGGTGGGCTAGAGGAGCATAAATATATAAAGTTTCAGAAGCGATTTTTGTCTGTTTGTATTCCGCCATCGAATCCATCGTCTGCATATTATGAAGACGGTCGGCTAATTTGATTAAGATTACACGAACATCATCATTCAAAGTCAGAATCATTTTTCTGAAATTCTCTGCTTGCATCGAAGCATTCAAGTCTTTTTGAACCAATGAAATCTTAGTCAGACCTTCAACCAATTGCGCCACTTTCGGATTGAATAAACGTTCAATATCTTCAACCGTAATCGGAGTATCTTCAACCACATCGTGCAATAAGGCCGCAGCGATAGAGGTCGCCCCCAGACCAATTTCTGAGGCAACAATTTTCGCAACTGCAATAGGATGAAAGATATACGCTTCACCAGATTTTCTTCGCTGTTCTTTGTGTGCATCAACGGCAACATCAAAAGCTTTTCGAATTAATTTTTTGTCATCCGGATCTAAAGTTTGGTAACTTATTCGTAGTAATTCTTTGTATTCCTGCGCAATAGCTTTATTTTCTTTTTCAATATCTATTTCTGTCATAACGGCATAGTTCAAGTACCTAAAAATAAGAATTTGTTTGAACATACGCAAGAGGGGAGGATTGTTGATTTTAGATTTTAGATTGCAGATTTTAGATTGGTTGTACTGACATGTAAATCAAGATTGTAATTAATTTGGCTACGCCAAATTAAAATCTAAAATCTAAAATCTAAAATCTAAAATCTAAAATCTAAAATCTAAAATCTAAAATCTAAAATCTAAAATCTAAAATCTAAAATCAGAATCTTAAAAACCACGTTGACGTTTCGCTTCAAAAATTAAAATGGCAGCAGCAACAGAAACGTTCATGCTGTCAATTTCGCCCTGCATTGGTATAATGATGTTTTGAGTAGCAGCGTCTCGCCACTGCTGTGTTAAACCAGTGGCTTCTGTTCCCACAACCAAAGCGGTTGGAGTAGTAAAATCTTGAGTATGATATGAAGTTGAATTTTGTAAAGTGGCGCTGTAGAAATTGATGTTTCTTTCTTTTAAAAAAGCAATAATTTCTTCTGATGTTCCGGTTGCAATTTGATTCGTAAACAAACATCCAACGCTAGAGCGAACAATATTCGGATTGTATAAATCACTTTTAGGATTGGCAATTAAAACAGCGTCAAGATTTGCTGCGTCTGCAGTTCTTAAAACAGCGCCAATATTCCCTGGTTTTTCCAACGATTCAACAACCATAATTAGAGGATTATCAGATAATTTTAAATCAGATAATTTTAGGGATTTGCTTTTTGCAACCGCTAAAATTCCTTCTGTAGTATCGCGATACGCTAATTTTTGGTAAACTTCTTTATTGATTTCAATAATTTGAAACGGATTCTGAATCAGTTTATTGATTTCTGATTCTGAAACTAATTCAGGTAAAAATAAAACGGTTTCTATTTCGTAACCCCCTTTAATCGCTAATGAAATTTCGCGAAATCCTTCAATCAAAAAAGTTCCGGTTTGTTTTCTGGCTTTGGATTTTTCTTGAAGTAAAACCAAAGATTTAATAAACGGATTTTGAACTGAAGTAATTTGTTTCATTTTTTAAGCGACTAAGATTCTAAGCCGCTAAGGTACTGAGATTTTTTCTTCCTGCAAGGTTTTTAAAACCTTGTAGGTATAGTTATAAAGTTTTTCTTGCCACGAATTTCACAAATTTTCACTAATTCTTCTCGTAGAAGAAAAAATAATTCGTGCAAATTCGTGAAATTCGTGGCGAAAAAAAATTACTCTTCAGTAGCATTATTATTCTCTTCTAAAAGAGCAGTTTCTTCATCATTTTTTGTAACCACTTGATCTTTGCTTCCAAAAAGGAATTTCTTTACTGCTGCAAAAGCAGCTATAATTCCGATTACAATTATTTTACCAAATTTCGCCAAAATAGCAAAGAATCCAACTTTTGCTAAAACTTTTCCAGCCACTAATCCGCCAATGGTCCAGGCAGCGACTGTATCTGTATCTGCATCGAAATCTAAATATTTATGGCCGTCATGGAACTCCACGCTTTTAATAATTCCGGGAATACTGGCTTTTACTTCTTCCAATTGAGCGACACCGGCTACAGCAGAAATATTGTACATTCCTTTTCTTCCTAAAACTCTTAAATCGTAATTTAAAGTATGTTCTTTATCATCTCCAAACTGCAATTCTTTTGCCCAGTGTAATACTTTTAAACTATTGTCATAATAGGGTTTAGATGCCCAACCAATTAGTTGAACTTCAGGATAACCGCCTTTTTTTCTTTCTTCATTTTCAGCCGCGACATCTTCTTTCATGGTTTTCAAAAGATCATCATAATCAATATCATCTGCATCATCATCTTTTACATAACCATCTCCTTGATAGCTTATTACAAACATCCAGCTGTTACCATGCGTAACTCCTTCACCATCTGGAACCAGAGACCCTAAAACAGTTTTGTCTTCGGGATTTCCCCATAAATTGGTTAATACATTTTGGGTTTGCTCGGCATTTAAAAACTTAAATCCTTTTGGAACGTTCAAAGTTCCGTCGCCTTCTGGAAGTGTGATTTTTCCAGATTCATATTTAAAAGATTTTTCAATCTTGTCATAGTAAACACTTAGCGTATCAGGTTGTTGCGCACTGATTTTAGGAATAGAAATTAGAAATACAAAAAGAAAAAATAGTTTTTTATTCATTTGGGATTGGTTTTAAATTGGTTAATTATTTAGTGTTTTTGGTTGCTTTGAAATAATTCTGAAACTTCTTTTTCAACAGGATGTGTCGTTTTAAAATCATATCCCATCAATTTTGCTAAAGTTTGAGCAAATTGTTTTTGGTAAATCTGAGATTCTGTTTTAATTTCTCCTTTTGGAGCAATTTCTGGTCCCATTACAGCAAACCAAATTTCAGAAGCTCCCACAACATCGGCACCGTGATCTCTCCATTGCGATTTTACTTTGTCGCCACGGCCGTGATCAACCGTTATAAACAACGTTGTTTTATTTTTGTATTGAGGATCATTTTGTACAAAATTCCAGATTTCGGCAAGCCATTTATCTACCTGATTTGCCGCATCAAGATAAGACCTGTAATCTCCATGATGCGCCCATTCATCGGTTTCGCCGTAAGCGATATACAATACTTTTGGTTTTTTAGTTTTCAATTCATCCATTGCCTGATAATGTGTAAATACATCCAAACATTCATCTTCGTGAAATGGTTTAAACGAATTATCACGCATTTCATTTAATAATTTTTGACTAGCGTTTGGTTTATTTCCACCGACTTTATCAAAAGCAGAAATCACAGGAAAACCACTTCTTTCTTCATTCAAAATTCTATCAAAAGCGTCCCATGCGCCAAAAGCAGCAACTTTTCCTTTAAATTTTGATTGTTGATTTAAAAACTCTAAAACATTAACATTTGGATTTGGTTTATATGCATTTGAATTAACCTGAACATCAACGTTTCCAGTCATGATTTCACTATATCCGGGAAAACTAAACCAATACGGATTGGCAACATCAACTTTATTTCCGAAATCTCTATTGCCATAAATTTGACCTTTTGAAACAATTTCTGACCAGAAAAAAGGCATTAATTTTTTACGGGCTACTGCAATTTCAGGATTACCGTATTTTTTATAAATGTAAGCGCTATCGCCTTGATTGAAATTTTTGTCATTGGCAATTGCTGGATCCAGTCCTTTAAAAATTTCCTGCCATCTAAAACCATCTGTAGTAATGATGATAATATTTTCGGTTTTTTGAGCCTTAGATTGAATGCTTAATAAAATAAACAGAAGTAAAATTGCTTTTTTCATGTTTTTATTAATTTGAAATTACATTAATTGCCTCAAAACTAATTAATTTATTCAATCCATTTTTACGTGATAACGTAAGGTAACTTTAAATTAATAAAAGAAAATTCTACAAAATACCTCTAGATTTAATTTCTAAATATTTATTGATAGCGTCAAGCGTAAGATTTTCGGGCTGCGTTAAGACAGAATGAATACCATATTTTTTCAATTCATTTACAATTAATCGTTTTTCGAACATAAATTTTTCGGCAATAACTTTGTCGTAAACTTCCTGAATGGTATTTGTTTTTTTATTGATGATGCTGTTTAATTCTGTATTACTAAAGAAAACAACAACCAATAAATGACTTTTTGCAATTCCTTTTAAATAAGGTAATTGACGATTTAAACCATCCATTGTTTCGAAATTGGTATACAAAATAATTAAACTTCTTTGATTGATGTTTTTCTTAATATCAACATACAATCGGCTGTAATCACTTTCAAAAAAGTCTGTTTTTATATTGTATAATGTCTCAAGGATTTTTTGCATTTGCGAAGCTCTTCTTTCGGCAAAAACTCTGTTTTCTACTTTTTTAGAAAATGAAAAAAGTCCCGCTTTGTCTTGTTTTTTCAGAATTACATTAGACAAAACCAAAGCCGAATTTATGGCATAATCTAACAAGCTCAAGCCATCAAAAGGCATTTGCATGACGCGACCTTTGTCAATTGCCATGTAAACAGATTGCGATTTTTCGTCCTGAAACTGATTGACCATCAGCGAATTTTTCTTTGCTGTAGCTTTCCAGTTCAACGTTCTCAAATCATCTCCCTGAACATATTCTTTAATTTGTTCAAATTCCATTGTATGACCAATTCGACGAATTTTCTTGATTCCGTATTGAAATAAATTATTTGAAAAAGCTATCAGATCGTATTTTCTTAATTGAATAAAAGACGGGTAAGTCGGAACCATTTGATCTTTATCGAAAGTAAATCTTCTCGAAATCAACTTTAAAGGCGATGAAACATAAATATTCAAAGCACCAAAAAGATATTCACCACGTTCTGTTGGCCGAAGTTCATAACTGATTTCTTTCTGCGTAGATGCTTTTACAGTTTTTAAAATCTTAAAATCACGAACCTGAAACTGAAAAGGAATTTCATCAATAATCTTTAACGAAATAGGAAAATTGTAGTGATTTTTCAAATTAATTTTAATAGGGTTTAAATCTCCATTAGATAATTTTTCGGGCGTAATTCTTTCTGCTTCAATTCCTGTTCGGGCTAAGTACAACAACAGAAAATCAATACCCAAAAAGGTTCCTAATCCTAAAACTAAAAGCCAAACGGCATTGTAAATATTTGGAAAAATAAAAGCACAAACAAATAATCCTATAATACCCATTAGTACATAGAAAAAGAAATTGTTTAGATATAGACTTTTTATGAATTTCATGTTTTTGTTTCAAGTTTCATGTTTCAGGTTTCACGTTTGAGTATCAGGCTGAGCGAAGTCGAAGCCCTTTGCGCCATTCGACTTCGCTCAGGGTGACAAGCGGTTCATTGAAAGTTTTCAGTCACAGTTTTCAGTCTCAGTGTACAGTTTTTGAATTGCGACTGAATACTGCGACTGCGACTGAAAACTGAAAACCGAGACTGAAAACTAAAAAATTATCTAGGAATCTCAACAGTCTCAATAATTTGTTTAATAATTTCCGAGCTTGTAATACCTTCCATTTCGCGTTCCGGAGTAACGATAACACGATGTTGTAAAACCGGAATTGCGGCTTCTTTAACATCTTCAGGCGTTACAAAATCGCGTCCGCGGATAGCTGCAAAACCTTTCGCTGCATTCAAAATTGCGATAGAGGCGCGGGGAGAAGCTCCTAAATATAAAAAGGCATTTTCGCGCGTGTTTACTACAATTCTGGCAATGTATTCTAACAGATTTTGTTCCACTCTGATTTGTTTTACCAAAGCCTGATATTGTTTGATTTCTTCTGAAGAAAGAATGGTTTTAATCGAATCCAGTTTTCCGTGATCCTGCAAAGAATGTTCTCTCTGAATGATCAAAATTTCTTCATTCAATTTCGGATAATCAATTGTAATCTTAAAAAGAAAACGGTCCAATTGCGCTTCCGGCAAACGGTATGTTCCTTCCTGCTCAATTGGATTTTGAGTGGCAATAACCAAAAACGGCGCTTCCAATTCATAAGCCGAACCATCAATTGTAATCTGACGCTCTTCCATAACTTCAAAAAGTGCTGCTTGTGTTTTGGCAGGAGCACGATTGATTTCATCAATTAAAATCAAATTAGAAAAAATCGGACCTTTTTTAAATTCGAATTCTGAATTTTTTAAATTAAAAATAGAAGTTCCCAAAATATCAGAAGGCATTAGATCTGGTGTAAACTGAATTCTGCTGAAACCAATGTTTAATGTTTTAGATAACAATTTGGCTGTAATAGTTTTAGCAACTCCAGGAACACCTTCTAACAACACATGTCCATTAGATAAAATAGCCACCAAAAGCTGGTCAACCATTTTGTGCTGACCTACAATTACAGTTTCAATTTCTTTTTTAATTGTATTTACATGCTCTAAAAGCGGTCCTAAATTGATTCTGGTTTCAAAATTCACATTTTCGTTTGTGATTTCGTTTGCGTTGGTATTGATATCGTCCATAATTTGGTCTGTTTTCTTTTAAATTTCGTTTGCGATTTTAGTGTAAAATCTTTTCAATTGCTGTGTTTATTCTAAGTAAATCTTCCTCAAGACTTCCATGATAACTATTTCTGTGATGATTTATTAAGGAAACAAGTTCTTGAATATCTTTTTCGTCTTTTCCAGTTTTATAATGCAATTTCTTTATAAAATCATCATCCAATTTTGTCGTGTCAAGTAAATAATCGGTTCTGATTTTTTCCAGAAAATAAATGATTTTTTTGTCAATTATATTAGTATGATCGCCTTCCTGATAATATAAATTACCAATAGTTTTGGTAAAATCAACGGTTAGATTCTGTAATGGTTTAACAATTGGAACGATACGCTGTTTCCGTTTTGCATTGAAAATCATAAAAATCAAGATTCCGAGTAATCCTAAATACCAGGCAGATTTTAAAGCGGGCTGACTCATAATGTAACGCAAAGGCGAGCCTGAAATTCGCTCATCTTTAGGACCTTTATTATACCAGAAAACAGCACCTTTTGAAAAATAAGACAATACATTTTCAGCATATTGATAATGATCCTTTTTTAGCAGATTATAATTGGTAAAAGCCACTGGCTGCGTGTGCAAATACAAATAACCATTCTTATAAGGAACTTCAATAAAATTAATTTGTCTTTTGTTTTTAACGCTAGTTTGATAACCCAAAACAGTTGTGTTCAAAGTATCAATTTTAGAAAAGTAATCACTTAGACCCGCCTTGAAAACGTATTTTTTTGTGTTTACTTTTTTATTTGCCATCCAAACCGAAACACTGTCAGAAGGAATAAAATCTGTTTTTAATTCAATTTTTAAAGAATCCAGCAATACTTTCGGAAATGCTCTCATACTCAAAAAAGCTTTATTACCGTGCGAAACGAAATATAAAATCTCCTTCATTGATTGTTCGTCAATTGTATTAGCTTCAGAAATACTAATGAAAGTTCCCTTTACTTTATACGTTTCAACATCTTTGGTTTCGTCATATTGCGAATCCAAAAACTCGTAAGGTGTTTCAGTTGAGATTCTTGTAATTTTTTGACCTTTAAAAAAATGATTTACTTCATGGTCAAAAACATACAGACCAAACGGAATTTTATCGTTTACAGAATAGGTTGGAGTCCAGTCAATAGGTTTTGGCTGTCCTTTGTCGGTTATTAGAATTAATCCAAAAACTAAAACCAGAATCGCAATGGATATTTTTAGGTTTTTATCCATTGCCGAAGGTTTTTAGAGCTTTTTTGAATCTATTTTCTGTATTGCTGAAACGGAGATCGTCAATCTCAAATTCGCCATACCAAATATAGTTGTATAAATAAGAAAGATAGGTAAACTCTTCTTTCTGAGCAGGTTGTTGTAATTCGTATAAATAATCTGAATTTGTTTTTTCAATATCCCATTCAATATAATTATGCTGCGCCATGACTTTTAGAAGCCAAAGATAATAGTATCGAATCGCAACTCTTTTTTCTCCATTTGCAATACTTTCCTGAATTAGTTTTTCGAAGTCTAAAAGGTGAATATTTTTTTCTGCATCAGTATAAAACAATGTTTTTTTGTCTGATTTTCCGAAAATCCATCTTCCTTCCTGGTTTGATAAGTTTTTGGCAATAAAGTAAATAACAATGACAATCACCAAAATAGCGATAATCCTAAATAAAATAACCACAAAATTTAGCGAAGCCTTAGCACTTTCAAAATGAAACAAATTTGCAAATAATCTTGCCAGCCAATGTTTAAAATGATCCCACCAATTTTTTTCGGGAGCTTTGTGCTCATAAACAAATTCAGAATCGGTATATTTTTTCTTGAAATCTTTGTCAAAATGTTTCTCTTCGATTGTTTGAGCATCAACAAAAATATCTTCTTCAGTAAATTTTATTGTCGCAATTTTTGGCGGATCTTCGGGTACAAAAGTACTATCCTGAGCCGTCGCAACTCCGAAGCAAAAAAGAAAAGATAAAATAAAATAGAATCTTGTCATTACTTGATTTTAAAGATTTTTGGCAGTTAAAGAATGTATTTTTTTGTGTACGATAGATGGATAAATAAAGTAGTAAAATGAAATTATACTCAAGGTAATCAAAATGATAGAAATGCTTAACCAATTTGGCATATCGATAGAATATCGGGTAATAAAACCTTCCAAAAATCCGGCACTTATCGTGAAAGGAAAAGTACTCAGGAATATTTTGAAACTATTTTTAAATCCGATTTTAAAAGAATCTAATCTTGAAAACGTTTTTGGGAAGAGAATCGAAGCGCCCAAAATAAATCCGGTTGTGGCCTCAATAACAATAGCAAAAATTTCCATAGCGCCGTGAATCCAAATACCTCTCACACTTTTCCAAAAAACGCCATGCTCGTAAAAAAAGTATTGAAATGACCCCAGCATAATACAGTTTTGCAGGAAAATATAAAAAGTACCAATTCCGGCAAAAATGCCATAGAAATAGCATTTTGCTCCTACATTTAAATTATTGAATGTAATGCCTATAAAACTTCCCCAATTGCTTCCAGAACCGTAAACCGCCATCGGATTGCCCTTTTTTATATTATCTAAAGACATATTTACGTACTCATCTCCCATAATCAATCGCGTAAAATCTGGATCGTAACGCGCCGACAGAACACCAATGGCAACTGTGATAAAAAATAGCACAAAAGCATATAGCAAATACCTTCTGTATTCATAAACCAATAACGGGACATCAATTTTAAAAAAATCAACAAATTGATTGCTGTCTGTACGTTTGGTTTTATAAATTTTTTGATAAATCTGAGAAGCAAGATGATTTAAATAAACAACCGTTTTACTTTTAGGGTAATACGTTTGGGCATAAGATAAATCATTCATCATTTGAATGTACAAATTTGCTAATTCATCAGGATTTTTTTTAGCTTTACCGAAAATTGCCAGCTCGAATTCGAGCCATTTTTCTTTGTTTTGTTTTATAAAAGCGATTTCTCTCATTGTTGGCTAAAATATAAAATATGTCAGAATTATCTATTAACACGACGCAAAATGTTAAAATAAATTTTATCGCTGCCAGTGTAGGCGAGCGATTAGGTGCATTTTTTATCGATTTGTTCATCATGATCTGCTACGGAACAGCAATTTCTATCATTGTTTTTAACTGGTTGCAGCTAGGCAGAGTAATGGATAATTTAGATCCTTGGTCCAGAGGTTCTATTTTTTTAATTTTGTATTTACCAGTTATTGTGTATTCTCTGGTTTTTGAAAGTGTTTTTGAAGGGCAGTCATTAGGAAAAAAAGTGGTTAAGATAAAAGTAGTCAAAATTGATGGTTATCAGGCAGGTTTTGGCGACTATGTTATCAGATGGTTTTTTAGAATAATAGATTTTTTTAGTCTATTTGGACTTGCAGGTTTGATTTCTGTCATTACCAGCAAAAATTCTCAACGTCTAGGCGACATGGCAGCGGGAACAGCAGTGATTACTTTAAAAAATAAAATCAATATTAGTCATACCATTTTAGAAGAAATAGGCGATTCTTATGTGCCGACTTATCCTCTTGTAATCAAACTTTCTGATAATGATATGCGTATTATTAAAGAAACCTTTCAAAAAGCTGAAGCTAAAAACGACCACGAAATCATATATAAATTGGTTGCGAAAATTGAAAGCGTTGCCGGAATTAAAAATCAATCCGGAAACAATAGTGATTTTATCCGTGTAATTTTAAAAGATTACAACTTCTACACACAGAATATGTAATATTTTCTTTAAGGTTTTAGAAATGTTTTTAAGTTTTTAATGATAATTCTCTATATTTAAAGATTATTAGTCAATACGTTCTAACTTAAAAAATAAGATATGAAAATTTTAAAGCCTTTCCTTACCATTTTAATGTTATGTATTACTTTTTTTGGTTTCGCTCAAGGCGGAAAAAAATTAGATAAGATCATAAAAAGAGATTATCAGATTATTGAATGTACTATTTCAAAAATGTCTGATACCGCTGTAGAATATTCACTTCCTGGAGAAACGATGCAAATTTCCTTAGATGTTTCTAAAATTGCCAAAATTGATTTCGCAAGCGGAAGATCTCAGACTTTTGATGTTTCACAAAATAATAGTACAACTCAAACTTCCAATCAAAATATTAGTGTGCAGGATGTTAAACCAAATACTATTGCAGTACTTCCGGTTCCTTATGTTAATTCTGATAATCAGGAATCTTCTGAAGATATGGCGAAATTTGCACAAAATGATTTGTATAATAAGCTTTTAGATAAATCTTCCAATATATTTCCGTTAATCGTACAGGATTTGAGAATCACAAATAGCTTATTGCACAAAGCCGGTATAGATTACAAAAATATTGATGAAACACCAATTGAAGATCTGGAGAAAATTTTAGGCGTTGATAATATCGTAGCAACAAAAGTTTCTTATACTATTGGAACTGCTTCGACAGCAACGACTTACAATAGTGGAAATGTAAAAGTGAGTGACAACAATAAAAAAGTATCTACAAATGATATTTCTACTACAACGGCAAACAATCAGAGTTACTACTATTACACGGTTTACTTTGATATGTATAAAAATAAAGACAAAATCTACTCGCAAACGCGCAAACCATTTTTAGCCGTAAAAGACAGCTGGATGGAATCTGTTTCTTATCTATTAAAAAGAAGTCCGATTTACTCAAAGAAGTAGTAAATGCTAAACTTTTAAATTGTTAAGATTATTCCTGACAACTTTGTAACTTTGACCCTTTACATCTTTGTAACTCAAAAAAAATGTTTCATTTACTAGATATTATTGGGACAATGGCTTTTGCTATGTCAGGCGCTTTAACGGCAATGCATAAAAAACTAGATCCGTTTGGGGTCTTTATTATTGCTTTTGTAACTGCCGTTGGCGGTGGAACACTTCGTGATGTGCTTATTGGGCGAACTCCCGTAGGCTGGATGCGCGATATGCAATATGTTTACGTTATTATTTTAGGTTTTTTTCTGGCGATTATTTTTAGAAAAAGATTCGATAAACTTAGAACTTCCTTGTTTTTATTTGATACAATCGGACTTGGAGTTTTTACCTTAATAGGACTTGAAAGAGGTATTTTAACTGGACTTCATCCTGCCATTTGTATCGCCTTAGGAACTATGACAGCCTGTTTTGGAGGCGTAATTCGTGATATTTTATGTAATGAGATTCCGAACGTTTTTAGAGAAGAAATCTACGCAACAATTTGTATTTTAGGCGGAATTGTATTTTTCGGTTTAAGAAAATTAAACTTAAACGATGATGTATTATATTTGGTTACTTCCTTAGTAATCATTGTTGTAAGATTGTTAGCCGTTAGATATAAATGGCATTTAAAAGCGTTTGATCACAAATAATCAGCAAAATGTTTAGCATAAGAAAATATCAGGAAAAAGATTATTCAGTTTGGAACGATTTTGTCGGTCAGGCAAAAAATGTCACATTTCTGTTTCATCGTGATTTTATGGAATATCACAAAGATCGTTTTGAAGATTTTTCGCTTTTAATTTTCGAAGAAGAAAAATTACGCGCCATTCTTCCTGCCAATAAAAAAGGAAATTCTGTCTACTCACACCAAGGTTTGACCTACGGTGGATTAGTTTTTTTATCTAAATTGAAAGCAGAAAAAGTAGCGTCAATTTTAGATGAAATTTTATTTTTTTTGAAAGAAAATCAAATCGAAACCTTTTATTATAAACCCATTCCTGATTTTTATTTTTTGGAAGGAAATAAAGAAATAGACTTTTTTTTATTGAAAAGAGGAGCAGTTTTAGAAAAAAAAGAAATGAATCTGGCAATAAATTTATCAGCGCCTTTGAAGATTTCCAAAAGTAAAATGAAACACTTCAGAAGAATTGAAAATCTGGATTTAGATATCGTTGAAGAACAAGATTTTGATCCTTTTTGGGAGAAAATTTTGGGACCAAGATTAGCTGAGAAATTCAATGTCAAACCTGTTCATACTAAAGAAGAAATAAAACTTTTACAATCCAAATTTCCACAAAACATCAAACAATATTCTGCCTACAGAAATGACGAAATTATTGCCGGAATTACGATTTTTGAAACTAAAAACGTCGTTAAATCGCAATATGGCGCGACTTCAAAAACTGGAGAAGAATTTAGAGCTTTAGATTTTTTATTCATCAATCTCATTCACAAATACAAACGAAAAGGAAAAATCTTTTTTGATATGGGAATTGTAGATTCTGATACAGAAGATTACAACGCTGGACTTTTAAAACAAAAAGAAGAATTAGGTTGCAGCGTTTACAATCAGGATTTTTATAAAATTGACCTCAAATGATTCCGTTTTTAGACCTAAAAAAAATAAATGAACCGTATGAAACTGCTTTTCAGGAAAAACTGAAATCGGTTTTAGGAAATGGCTGGTATATTTTAGGAAAAGAAGTAGAAACATTCGAAAAGGCATTCGCTGAATATTGCAACAAAAAATATTGCATTGGAGTTGGAAATGGTTTTGATGCTTTAGTTTTAATTTTTAAAGGATATATCGAAATCGGAAAACTCAAAAAAGGCGACGAGGTAATTGTTTCCGCCAATACTTATATTGCCAGTATTTTAGCCATTTTACAAGCCGATTTAATTCCCGTTTTGGTTGAACCAAAATTAGAAACTTATAATCTCCATCCTGATTTGATTCAGGAAAAAATAACGTCAAAAACCAAAGCCATTTTAGCCGTTCATTTATACGGACAATTGGCAGAAATGAATAAAATTAATGACATTGCAGAAAAAAACAGTCTCATCGTTGTAGAAGATGCCGCGCAATCGCATGGAGCAAAAATAAATAATTCTCAAAATAAAGATTCCAAATTCCAAAATTCAGAATCTAATTCTTTTGTCATTCTGAGCGAAGTCGAAGAGCTTTCAAATGCTTGCGCTTACAGCTTTTATCCTGGAAAAAATTTAGGATGTTTAGGCGACGGCGGGGCGATTACAACAAATAATTCTGAATTGGCAAAAGTGCTTTTTTCGCTTCGAAATTACGGTTCAAAGAAAAAGTATCATAACGAATATATTGGAGTAAATTCCAGATTAGACGAATTGCAGGCAGGTTTTTTAAATCTGAAATTGCCAAATCTGGATTCGGATAATGAAAAAAGAAGAAATGTTGCCAAACGCTATTTGTCTGAAATTAAAAATGATAAAATAGTTTTGCCGTTTTGGGATTTTTCGAATAATCATGTTTTTCATTTATTTGTCATTCGAACAGAAGATAGAGAAAAATTACAGGAATATTTGACACAGCATAACATTCAAACCGTAATTCATTATCCAATTCCGCCGCACAAACAAAAAGCTTTTTTAGAATGGAATAATCTGTCATTTCCTATTACAGAAAAGATACACAACGAAGTTTTGAGTTTGCCGATAAGTCCGGTTTTGACAGATGAAGAAATTACTTTTATTATTGAAATTTTAAATCAGTATTAATTTGAATTTCTACAAAAAAATAATCCACACCACTTTGTTTAAGATTACTTCTTTAAACAGTTTTAGTGTAGTTTTAAAAATCGGAATCGGATTAATTACGTCAAAAATAGTAGCGATTTTTGTTGGGCCAAGCGGAATGGCGTTGGTTGGAAATCTTCGTAATTTCCTGACTTCGTTAGAAAATATTGCAACTCTCGGTTTTCAAAACGGAATTGTGAAATATACTGCCGAAAATGAGAAAAATAAAAAAGAGCTTCAAAAAATAATTTCAACCGTTTTGGTAAGTTTAATTTTTCTGGCACTTCTTTTAAGCGGCATTTTAATTTTTACAGCCTCATTTTGGAACAAAAAAATATTTGGAAATAATACCGAATATCTTTTGGTTTTTAAAGTGCTGGCTTTGGTTTTACCAACTTATGGACTTTCTGTTTTTCTAATAGCCGTAATTAATGGTTTAGGAAAATTTAAAAAAGTGATCTGGATTAATATTATCGGAAATATAATCGGTTTACTGACTTCTATTTTTCTGATTTTAGAATTTAAAACAACCGGCGCTTTATTGGCAATTGTCATCGCTCCGGCTTTGTTATTTTTTGTGACTTTTTATGTTGTCCAAAAAGAAATTCAGTTTCTTCAACTTATAAAATTAAATTTATTTGATTTTGAAATTGTAAAAAATCTTTCGTCGTATTCTTTGATGGCGTTGGTTTCATCTGTTTTTGGACCGTTTGTCTTTCTGGCTATTCGAAATCATATTATTCAAAATTTAGGAATCGAGCAAGCCGGATATTGGGAAACGATGACGCGAATTTCGAATTATTATTTACTGTTTGTCAGTACGATTTTGAGCGTTTATTTTCTTCCAAAATTATCAAAAGCTCAAAATAATGTAGAAACAAAAAGCATTTTTTGGCAATATTATAAATTCATTTTGCCTGTTTTTATTTTAGGATTGACGGTACTTTATTGTACGAGATTCTTTGTTGTTGAATTGCTGTTCACAAAAGAATTTCTTCCCGTAACCGATTTGTTTTTCTGGCAACTTTTAGGTGATATTTTCAAAATCTGCACACTGATTTTAGGTTATCAATTCTTTGCGAAAAAAATGACTAAAGCTTTTATAATAGCCGAATTATTTTCACTTTCTGTTTTATATTTTTCGAGTTTGTATTTTTTGAAATTATTTCAAATTGATGGAGTAGTAATGGCTTATGCTTTCGATAATTTGATTTATCTAATAGTTTTGACCTTTTACTTTAGAAAGAGTTTGTTTTAATTCTCATTCCATTTCGCCACATACTTTTCTGCAATTTTAATGTAATGGTGCTCTTTTTCTATAAAATTTCTTGCACGATTTCCTATTGCGATCAGTTCCTGCGGATTTTCAATTAGAAAAGACAATTCCTTAACCAAATATTCTACAGCGGGAATGGCATTAATGCAGACTTTTTCTGTGATGTTATAATGTTTCGAAAATTCATTTTCAGCTCCTGTAAAAACAACTTTTCCTTTTGCCATGGCTTCTAGCGCGTTGTAACCTTGATCGTAAGCATAGACCATATCTAATAAAATATGACAACGATTATAAGAATTAATATATTCGGAATACGGAACGCTTCGAACGGTAATAATTTCAACTTTTGAAGGGTATTTTGCTTCAATTATTTCTAAAGCTTTTTCAAAATAATCATTTCCTTTTTTGAGATAATTATCATTATTAATGCCATGAAAAATGATGATCTTATCGGTAATTTTTAAAGGTTCAAAAGTAAGTTTTTCAATATTAATAGGATTCGGAATTAATCCCAGATATTTTTCATTTCGCTGCAGCGGAAGATGATAATCAAAATCGGAAGCAATAATGCCGTGGCAATTTTTATAAATAAATTGATGCAATTTGAAAAAAGCTTTTTCACGAAATTTCAATACATTTCCAAAAGATTTTTTATCAATTTTATTATTAAGGTATAATGGAAATACAGATTTAAAATCAGGATTTTCAAAGCCAAATTTCACATTCAAATAATCGTAACCGCAACTTAATAAAAACAGTTTTTGATTGTGTTGCAAAAGATGAGTAATAATCTTTTCTTCAAAATAAGGCTGACATTGAAAACTATTTTCATTGATCAATTGCACAACATCAAAGCCAGAACATTGCTTTTTATATTTAAGAAACTGACGATACGTAAAATAAGAACTAATATCAAAACCGGAAGTTTTATAAATGGCGACTTTTACTTTCTTTAGAAAACCGAAATCCCATTTTTTTTGAATAGGAAAATCAACAGGAAAATTTTTAAAACCGTCGTTTAGACCGATAATAAAAACTTCATGTCCTAAAGCCTTTAGACCATCTTTTAAAGAATTGTGCAAATGGCTGTATTCGCCTACCAATAAAATTTTCATTTATATGTATATTTGACAAATATATTTACTTTTTTGGTCAAAAACATGAATAAAAAGAAAGTTGCCATTGTTTCAAATTCTTTAGGAAAAGGAGGAGCAGAGCGTTCGGCAGCTTTACTGACATTTATGTTAGATAACTCGGGTTTTGAGGTGCATTCTATTATTGTAAATGATACGGTAGATTATAAGTATACTGGGCATTTATTTAATTTAGAAAAAGAAAGTTCTAATTCATTTTCTTTCTATAGAAAAATTAAGAAAGGCATTTTGTTGCAGCGATATTTGGCCCAGAATGCTATTGAAATCGTGATTGACAGTAGAAGCAGAAATGTTTTATTACGAGAATTAATTGCCAGATTTATTTACAGAAACAGAAAAATCTATTATGTTGTTCACAGTTATAATTTTCAGACTTATTTTCCCGATTCAAAATTCTGTACCAGAATTATTTATAAAAATGTTGAAGCTTTAATTTGTGTTTCAAAATCGATTGAAAAAAAGGTAAATCAGTTGTACAAACTGAATAATACAACCACGATTTATAATCCTTATTTTATTGTGGAAGAAGAATTGAAAAAAGTTTCACAAACTCAAAAATTGATTTTATTTTTTGGAAGATTTGATGAAAAAGTCAAGAATTTCAGCTTAATGTTAGAAGCTTTTTCGAAATCAAAAGTATATGAAAAAGGATATAATCTTCATTTAATGGGCGATGGAAAAGATTTACCTTTCATAAAACAAAAAATAGAAGAATTAAGTTTAAGTGATTTTGTAAAAATTTTTCCTTTCAAACAAAATCCTTTTGATGAAGTCCGAAGTGCAAAATTTACTATTTTGACAAGTAATTATGAAGGTTTTCCGTTATCTGTTGTAGAATCGTTAAGTGTGGGAATACCTGTAATTTCAGTAGATTGTAATTCGGGTCCGGGAGAAATTATTCAAAATGAATTTAACGGACTATTGGTCGAAAATCATAATCCAAATGCTTTAGCAGCAGCAATAAATCGATTTGCAAATGATGATGAATTATATGATTTTTGTAAAAAAAATGCTTCTGAAAGTGTAAAACATTTGACTTTAGATACAATTTCTGAACAATGGAAAAATCTTTTAAACAATCAAAAATGACAACAAATTCTGATGTTCAATTAATTGAAATTCCTAAGATTCAGGATCGAAGAGGAAATCTTTCGGTTATTGAAGGAGATACGATTCCGTTTGTATCCAATAGGGTGTATTATTTGTACGATGTGCCAAGCGGAAGCAAAAGAGGCGGGCACGCGCATGTAGAACAACAGGAGTTTTTAATTGCGCTGAGCGGTAGTTTTGATGTGGTTTTGAAAGACGGAAAAACTATTAAAACAATAACATTAAATAAGCCAAACGTTGGTTTGCATATTGTTTCTGGAATTTGGCGTGAACTTAAGAATTTTTCATCCGGAAGTGTTTGTTTGGTTTTGTCTTCAGATGAATTTAGTGAAGAAGATTATATTCGTGAATACAAAAAATTCAGGTTATTTAAAGACAGAGGAACCAATTCCTAAATTTGCTAAAAAGGTTTTAAATGAAATTAAAAGGCGTAATATAAAAGAAGGAAGACCTAATAAAATTCTCTTTTTTGAATTTAAATTTTTAAAATCTATAGCTTCAGAATATGTTTTAAAAAGCATTTTTTCTCCCAGCAACTTACTTTTAACAGCAAGAGAAAACCGATTTAAATCCAGAAATATTTTCAAATTTGAATTTGTTTTTTCAGCTTCTTCAAACTTCGAAAAATTCATTTTTTCTTTAATGAAATTCGTGTTTTTCGAAAGGCTTTTAGCATCGTACACATAACGCGCCAATATTTTCCACGAAAAAACTACTGGATAAACCAATCCGATTCTGATCCACAAATCGGTATCCTGACCACTTTTTATTTTAGTATCGAAATTGCCAATTTCATTAAAAATAGATTGATGAAAAACAGCACACGAAGTACAAATGACAGATTGTTTTAAACTCGCTTTAAAGTAATTTACAATTTCAAAATCTTCATTTGTTTTTGAGATAGAATATGACGCTTCGATTGTTTTTTTTGAAGTTTCAAATTCGATTGCTGCAGCAAATACCTTTTGATTTGGAACTTTAGAAATGGTCTCAAACATCGTTTCTAAAAACGTCGGATACCAATAATCGTCAGCATCCAGAAAAGTAATAAATTCTGCATTTGCTTTTTCAATTCCGTAATTTCTGGCTGTAGAAACGCCTTCGTTATTTTTACTGAAATATTGAATCCGAGAATCTTTAAACTGCAATAATTTCTCTTCGCTTTTATCTGTAGATCCGTCGTTTACTACAATAATTTCAAAATCCTGAAAAGTCTGGTTCAAAACACTTTGCATCGTATTCTGAATGAAATTTTCCTTATTGTAAAGTGGAATTATGATAGAGAAAAAAGCCATTTCAATCTGTTTTTAAAGTGCAGTAATAACTTAATCTATAAATGTCAAAAAGAAAAAGTGAAGGATTTTTGCTAAGTAATTGATTCTTCAACCAAGGTTTTGAAACTTTAAAACCAAAAGCCACAAAATTTCTTAAACGGTACTTTTTTATAGTTTCAAAATATTGCGATAACTTCACATAATCTGAAGGCATTAAATTAGAATCTACTAAATGTTTTAAACCCAAAACAGCTTCTTCAGATTTTCTAAGAAAAGTTTTGCTGTCTTCAATTCCTAAATGATATGCGGGATTTTCGATATGAACTATTTCTACTTGTTTTTCCTTTAATTCGAAAGAAAATAAGGTGTCTTCGTGTCTTAAATTAGGAATGTCTTCATTAAAACAAACTTTAGAAAAAACACTTTTTTTGATTAAAAAATTCAGACTCAAAAAAGCGAGATGCGGATTTTTTTTTCGTTCAGTAACTTTTAAAGCTTCTCTTTTTTTTCCGTATATATAACGGAGTAACTCATTTTTTGGAGGCTTTATATTTTCATATAAAATTCCGCCATAAATTACTTTTTCGTCAGCATCAATTTGTGAAATATAATAGGAAATAAAACTTTCATTTACAGGAATAGTATCGGCGTCGAGGAAAAGTAAATTGTCATAAATCGCTTTTTTAGCCAACAAATTCCGAATGGCACTTCGTCCAATATTTTTTTCTAAAACAATAAAAGAACAGTTTTGTAACAGATTAATTTCCTGATTTTCTTTTATAAAAATAGTGGAAGCATCGTCGTAGCAAAGAATTTCAAAATTAATTCCACAAGTAGTACATTGTTTTACAAGTTCGCTAACAAGCGGTAAAACAGCATAATTATAAACCGGAATTAAAATGGAAAGCATTACACGCTTTTTTGCACCACTTCGAAGATTCTTTCGTCTTCGCACTTTAATGTTTTAGAAGGGAATTTCATCAACAAAGCATAATCATGCGTAGCCATAATCACCGTTTTACCAGCTGCGTTGATGGCTTTTAAAACTTCCAAAACTTCAGAACTGGTCTGCGGATCAAGATTTCCCGTTGGTTCATCAGCTAAGATAAATTCAGGGTCATTAAGAAGCGCTCTAGCAATGGCAACACGTTGTTGTTCTCCTCCAGAAAGTTGGTGAGGCATTTTGTTTACAAAGTCTTTCATTCCAACTTTATCCAAAACTTCATCAATTTTGTGTTCCATTGCATCTTTTTCATGCCAGCCAGTTGCTCTTAAAACAAAAAGCATATTGTCCTTGATAGAACGGTCCGGAAGCAATTTAAAGTCTTGAAAAACGATTCCGATTTTACGTCTCAAAAACGGAATATCATTTTCTTTAATTGTTGCCAAGTCAAATTCTACGATATGTCCTTCGCCTTCAACTAACGGTAAATCAGCGTATAAAGTTTTTAAGAAACTACTTTTTCCAGAACCCGTTTTTCCGATGATATAAATAAATTCACCGTGATTAACATCTAAATTAATATGAGATATAATTTTTCTTCCTTCTTGATATATAGTGACTTCTTTAAGAGACAGTACGGTTTGTGACATAATAAAATTGGTTTGAATGGTAAAAGTAATAAGATAACGGTTGTATTCAAAATAAATTTTAAAAATTAAAGCATATATGTGATATAAGTTTATTTTGACTAATTTGAAAAGAAGTTTACATACTCAGAATACCTTAAATCGCAAATTCGATTTTAAAAATAATTTTTTTTTGAAAGTTTGAGAACCAATAATTTGAAGTTTAATAATGCAAAAAATCAAAGTTATTTCGTAATTTGTTCATAATAAAACGTGAAAACGTTTCGTTATAAACCTTATAAAATGATACATTTGAATACTAAATATTTTGAAAATGCGTAAACTTTCCTGGGTCTTTTTATTCCAAATTATCCTTATTTCGACCACAGTTTCGGCACAAAAATCAGCTATATATACTTACGATTTAAAGGATTTTGACAAAGCACTGGCTTTATATAATGACAAACAATATGCTTCTGCACAACTTATTTTTGAAAAGGTAAAAAGTGAAGCAGAGACGGAGGTAATCGAGTCAGATTGTGCTTATTATATTGCCAATTGTGCCATTAGAACCAACAAAGCAAATGCCGACGCTTTGGTAGAAAAATTCGTTAGCGATTATCCGACAAGTACCAAACAAAATCAGGCTTATATTGAAGCGGCTCAATATTTTTTCGAACAGGGAAATTACCCAAAAGCGTTACAATGGTTTGATAAAGTTGATGAAAGTTACATGAGTAAATCAGAGTCTGATAAGTTCAATTTCATGAAAGGTTACAGCTATTTTAATGCTAAAAAGAAAAAAGAAGCCACCAATTATTTTAATAAAGTAGTCAATTCTAAAGATTATGGTTCTCAAGCCAAATATTATTTAGGATTTATGGCGTATGAAGGTGACGATTATAAGGAGGCAACAAAATATTTTGATGAAGTTTCTGGCGAAGAAAAGTACAAAGAAAAGCTTTCATATTATCAGGCAGATATGAATTTCAAATTAGGAAATTTCCAAAAAGCGATTGATTTAGGTCAGGTTGCGATGGGAAAATCGAACGAAATTGAAAAATCGGAACTTAATAAAATCATTGGAGAAAGTTATTTCAATCTAAAACAATACGGAAAAGCGATTCCGTATTTGGAACAATATGCAGGTAAAAAAGGAAAATGGAATAATACCGATTTTTATCAGTTAGGTTACGCATATTACGAACAGAAAAATTACGAAAAAGCAATTTCTCAATTCAATAAAATTATAGAAGGAAAAGATTTCGTGGCGCAAAATGCTTACTATCATTTAGGTTTAAGTTATTTGAACATCGGAAAAAAGCAAGAAGCTTTAAATGCTTTTAAAAATGCTTCAGAAATGGATTTCAATGCGCAGATTCAGGAAGATGCAGCTTTAAATTATGCAAAATTGAGTTATGATATCGGAAATGCATATCAAGCCGTTCCTGGAATTTTATTAGACTTTCTTAAAAAATATCCAAACAATTCAAGTCGTGCAGAAGTAGAAAAACTTTTGGTTGACTCTTATATTTCTTCTAAAAACTACAAAGAAGCTTTGGTTTTATTAGAAAAAAACAGAACAGCTGAAAATAAGGCGGCGTACCAAAAAGTACTTTTCTACCGCGGATTAGAATTATACAATGATTCAAACTATCAAGAAGCAGGCAAATTATTTAAAAGCGCCATCAGCGAACAAAAAACGCCTGAATTTACAGCACGCGCCACTTTCTGGAAAGCAGAAACGGAATATCTGAATGATGATATGCAAAATGCTTTACTGACTTACAAGCAATTTGCCGGAATGGCCGCTGCAAAATCGACAGACGAATATAAAAACATCAATTATAATATTGGTTACACGTATTTTAAATTGAAAGAATACGATCAGGCTGCAAATTCTTTTCAGGCTCAGATTGACAATTCTCCGTCAGATAAAGTACGTTTAAACGATTCTTATTTACGTTTGGGAGATTGTCGTTTTGTGACTTCAAAATACAGCGCTGCAAACGAAGCTTACTCAAAAGCAATTGCCGCAAAAGGTGTAGATGCAGATTATGCGCAATTTCAAAAGGCACTTTCTTACGGATTTATGTCAAATAATGCGAAAAAAGCAGATGAGTTGAACAACTTTATTTTGATGTATAAAAAATCATCTTACCGTGACGATGCTTTGTTTGAATTAGGAAATACGTATGTTGCCGAAAAGAAAAATGACCAGGCGATTAAAGTTTACGATCAATTGATTTCTGAGTTTAAAGATGGAACATTTACTTCAAAAGCTATTTTAAAACAAGGTTTGATTTATTACAATTCTGATCGCGATCAGCAGGCTTTAACTAAATTCAAAAAAGTAGCGGCAGAATTCCCAAAAACTCCAGAAGCTTTAGAAGCAGTGGCAACAGCAAGATTAATTTATGTTGATTCTGGAAAAGTAGACGAATATGCAACTTGGGTTCGTACTTTAGATTTCGTTGCCGTAACAGATGCAGAATTAGACAATGATACTTACGACGCTGCTTTTAAACAATACAGTCAAAACAATTCTAAACAAGCAATTACTGGTTTTACAGGATATCTTGCTAAGTTCCCGAATGGTTTACACGCTTTAGAATCTAATTTCTATTTGGCACAATTGACTTATGCTGAAGGTTCTGAAACAAAATCAGTTGCTAATTACCAATTTGTAATCGATCAGCCGAGAAATGAATTTACAGAACAAGCGTTAAACAGAATGGCTCAAATCTATTTAAAAGCGAAAGATTGTGACAAAGCGATTCCGGTTTTAGTGCGTTTAGGAAGCGAAGCCGATTATGCTCAAAATAAAAACTTTGCGCAAGCGAATTTGATGAAATGTTATTATGACAAAAAAGATTATGACAATTCGGTTATTGCTGCAGACAAAGTTTTAGAGAATCCAAAAGCAGACGCAGGCGTAAAAGCAGATGCGCAGATTATTGTAGCGCGCGCTGCAATGCAAACCGGAAATGAAGATAAAGCAAAAGCTGCTTATGCAAAACTTTCTGCCACTTCTAAAGGAGAATTAGCAGCAGAAGCTTTGTATTACGATGCTTATTTTAAAACCAAGGAAGGAAAATTTGATGCTTCGAATGTTGCGGTTCAGAAATTAGCGAAAAGCTATTCTGCTTACAAATATTACGGAGCTAAAGGTTTGGTTTTAATGGCGAAAAACTTCTACGGATTGAAAGATAGCTACCAGGCTACTTATATCTTAGATAACGTAATAAACAATTTTACAGATTATCCGGATGTTGTGGAAGAAGCTAAAAAAGAGTTAAGCGCAATAAAATCTGAAGAATCAAAAACGAATTCGTCAATTAATAAATAGTTTATTAGTGAAAAGTAAAATGTTATCTGTAAATTGAAAAAAGACAGAAGATATATTTTACATCTCACAAAACACATTTTACAAAACATGAGTTTACCTTTTTATATAGTTGATGTTTTTGCTGATAAAAAATATGCCGGGAATCAGTTGGCGGTTTTTTTGGATGCTGAAAATTTAAGTTCGTCAGAAATGCAGCAGATTGCTCGTGAAATTAATTTCGCTGAAAGCACATTTGTGACGAAACTGGATAAAGAAAATAATAAAGCGGAGATTAAAATTTTTACTCCAGCTCAGGAAATGCAATTTGCGGGACACCCGATAATTGGAACTTCGTGGGTTTTGATGAATAAGATTTTTGATCATTCGCCAAGCGAAATAAAACTGAATGTTCCCATCGGACCAATTGCAATTCATAAAACGGAAGATCTGATTTGGTTAAAAGCAGCTCAGCCGAAATTTTGGGATGTTTTTTCGAAAGAAGATTTTACGTTGTTCAGTAATTTAAAAGTGAGTGATTTTGAAAATCAATATCTAATTCAGGAAGTTTCTACTGGAAGCGCCTTTGTAATAGTACCTTTAAATAGTAAAAGAGCTTTAGAAAATCTGGTTTTAGATAAAGACAAAACTGACGAATGGCTGAAAAGAAATTGCAAAACCAGTCACAGAGGCTTGTATTTTTATTGTATTGAAGATTCAAAAATTATAAGCAGAATGCTGTGTGTTGAAAATAATCAATTGGTTGAAGATGCTGCAACTGGAAGCGCAAGTACTTGTTTGCAGGCGTTTCTTTTAAAATATCATTCGCAAGAAATTGAAATGATAAATTATCAGGGAGATTATATTAACCGACCGTCGCAAATTTATTTTAAAGGAAAATTAACCGACGATCAGTTTGATATCAAAATAGGAGGAAAAGCCCAGTTTATTGCTAAAGGCGAATGGGACGCTTAATAATTAGAGAATTAGAAAATTAGAAAATGTAAGAAGTGAAATGTGAAAATGTAAAGAGTGAAAAGTAAGTTGTTAAAAAAAACATTTTACACTTCCATCTCATATTTTACAAAAGATATTTCACAAAATAAAAGAAATATGAAATTAAACTGCCGACATAAAATCATCATTTTGTTAGTATTATTTGCTGCTCAGTTTTCGTTTGCTCAGGTAAAGAAAAATGAAAGTATCGGAACTGAAACAGTAAACGTGGTTAAACCTTATTCGCCAACTATTTCGGATGCTTTTAAAGTGAAAGAAACTCCTTCGCTTGACGACAGCGGTAATCAGCAGAAAGAAGTGATTAAATATAGTATTTTGTCTGTTCCTGTGGCTTCGACTTTTACTCCTTCAAAAGGAAAAGCAGAAGGTGTTGAAAAAGCGAAGAAAGAAAGGTTATTTAATAATTATGCCACTTTGGGACTTGGGAATTACAGTACTTTAAATGCAGAATTATTCGTAAATCAGGATTTAGGTAATAATGATTATGTGGCTGGAATGTTTCGTCATCATTCGTCGCAAGGCGGAATTAAAGATGTGGAATTAAATGATGAATTTTACGACACAGCAATTAATATCGGTTACGGACAAAATAACAGAGATGTGGCGTGGAATGTCGATTTAGGGTACCAAAATCAAATTTACAATTGGTACGGACTTCCCTCGGAATTTGGATCAACAATTCCGGCTCAGCGCTTAGATTTATTAAACAGCATTAATCCAGATCATTCTTATAACACAATTTGGGTGGGCGGAAATGCAGAGTTTTCAGAAAGTATTTTCAGTAAACTTTCAACAAAATTCACCCACTTTTCAGACAGTTATTCTTCATCAGAAAATAGATTTTTTGTAAAACCTACTTTCACTGTTGATGTAATGGATCGTGCTATTAAGGCAAATGTTATTGTAGATCACGTAAGTGGTTCTTTCGAAAATAATTATTTGCGAGATAATACAGCGCCAATAAAATATAGCTTTACGAATGTTGGAGTTGAACCAAGTTTTGTAATAAATGAAAATGATTGGACATTAGAACTAGGAGCTGGAGTTTTCTACAGTGCAGATTCTGAAAACAGCGGAAATAAATTCTATTTGTACCCAAAAGTAAATGCATCATATAAATTGGTTGGCGATTTGATGATTTTTTACACGGGAGTAAATGGAGGTTTGAACCAAAACTCGTATGCTGATTTCGTGACAGAAAATCCGTTTTTATCACCGACTTTAAATATGCGTCCTTCGAGTACACAATATAATGTTTTTGCAGGTTTAAAAGGAAAACTGGCAAATAATGTAAGTTATAATTTGACAGGTTCTTATTTGAATGAAAAAGACAAAGCATTATTTAAAGCAAATGATTATACAGAAGTGGCTACAAATGAAGATTATGCTTTTGGAAATTCATTTGGAGTAGTTTATGAAGACATTAGAACATTACGTTTTTATGCAGAATTAAAAGCAGATTTTTCTCAAAACGTCACTTTCGGGATCAACGGAACTTTCAATAGTTATAATACAGATAATGCTGTTGAAGCGTGGAATTTGCCTTCAATGAAATTAAGTTCCACTTTAGACGTTAATATTACGAAGCAATGGTACGCAGGATTGAATGTGTTTTATGTTGGTGAAAGAAAAGATATGCAGGTAAATTCTGGAATTGCGGCAAATTATGCTCCAATAACGCTAAAAAGCTATTTTGATGCCAACGCGCATTTAGGGTATAAATTCAGTGAACGTTTAACTTTTTTCTTGAAATTAAATAATATTGGAAATCAAGCTTACGAAAAATGGTTGAATTATCCTGTACAAGGATTCCAGGTTTTGGGAGGCGCAAATTATAAATTTGATTTTTAGGTGTATGCCGCAAAGTCACCAAGGCACAGAGAGTATATAATATAAATGTGCCTTTTTTTTTCAGCCATGAACTCATGAATTTTTTGGAGTAGATTCGTGAATTCGTGGCTGTTTTTTTAAATAAAGAGAAAAAACTTAGCATCTTTGTAACTTAGCATCTTAGTAGCTTAAAAAAAAATGACTTTCAAAGAAAAAATATATTCTCACTACATACTAATGGTTCAGGATCGAATTGATGTTTTTAGAGACATGATTTCAAACTTAACCGAAGATTCCAAAAACGATGCAAAAGGTTCTGCCGGCGACAAGCACGAAACCGCTTTGTCTATGATGCATATCGAACAGGAAAAGTTGACGAATAAACTAAAAGAATCAATTGCTCAAATGGCGATTTTAGATAAAATCGATCCTTCAAAATCTACTGAAAATATAATTTTAGGAAGCTTGGTAAAGGCAAACGGCATTTATTTATACGTAAGTGTTGCGCTTCCAAAAATCACAATTGACGGAATAAATATAATTGCGCTTTCTCCGCAATCTCCCTTAGGAAATCATTTAATGGGAAATAAAGTTGGATTTGAGTTTGAGATTAATAAAACGCATTATACTATTGAAAGTGTAGAATAGGTTTTTTTACTTAAAACTTTTTTCGCACTATCAACTTTGTCAAAGTTTTAAACTTTGACAAAGTTCTGTACGTAAAGAATTTTACACAATCTTGGCATCCTGACGAAGGAAGGAGCACACAAGCTGATCGACAAAGATTTGGCAATTTTCACGGGTTTCTAATGTGATCCTTCCTTTGTCAGGATGACAAAAAAACTAAATATTTGTACAAAATATAATTCAATAACAACTTTCTCTCTTCTCATTACGAATCTTTCACTTATACGAGAACAACTCAAAATTTAATTCAAAAAACCAACTTAAACTTAAAATTCTAAACCACATTTGCTTTCAAAATTAAAATTTTCAAGTTTAAAGCTTTTTTTGATATCAAAATTTTACATTTAGTATGTAAAATAATTATTTTGGTTGATATTTGTAATTGATATTGTTAAATGTGTTTCTCAATTGTAACTAATACTTCATCTTTGCCTTATCAAATTAAAATTTATAAAAATAAAATATAGAATATTATGTGTGGAATTGTATGTGCCTTTGATCTTAAACAAAAAGCCGATGCGTTAAGACCTCAAGTTTTAGAAATGTCAAAAATCATTCGTCACCGTGGACCAGACTGGAGCGGAATTTACAGCAATGATAAAGCAATTCTTTCTCACGAGCGTTTGGCAATTGTAGATCCAGCTTCAGGAAAACAACCTTTATTTACAGAAGATAAAAAATTGGTTTTGGCTGCAAATGGTGAGATTTACAACCACAGAGAATTGCGTAAACAATTTGAAGGAAAATATAACTTTCAGACTGAAAGTGATTGTGAAGTTATTTTAGCATTATACCAAGAAAAAGGACCTCATTTTGTTGATGAAATGAACGGAATCTTCGGATTTGCAATTTACGATGTAGATAAAGACGAGTATTTTATTGCTCGTGACCACATGGGAATTATTCCGTTGTACATTGGATGGGATCAACACGGAACTTTCTATGTTGCTTCTGAGTTAAAAGCTCTTGAAGGATATTGTACAAAAATCGAATTATTTCCTCCAGGACATTATATGACAAGTAAAGACGGCGAATTTGTACAATGGTACAAAAGAGACTGGACAGAATATGATGCAGTGAAAGACAACGAAACTAGTATTCCTGAAATTAAAAAAGCGCTTGAAGCTGCAGTTCACAGACAATTAATGAGTGACGTTCCTTATGGAGTTTTACTTTCGGGAGGTTTAGATTCTTCTATTACTTCAGCTGTAGCTAAAAAATTCGCTCAAAAAAGAATTGAGTCAGATGATACAACAGATGCTTGGTATCCGCAATTGCACTCTTTCTCAGTTGGATTAGAAGGTTCGCCTGATTTAGCAGCTGCCCAAGTTGTAGCAAAACATATTGGAACTATTCACCACGAAATTAAATTTACAATTCAAGAAGGTTTAGATGCTGTTCGTGATGTGATTTACAACCTTGAAACTTACGATGTAACTACAGTTAGAGCTTCGACTCCAATGTGGTTAATGGCGAGAGTTATCAAATCAATGGGAATCAAAATGGTTCTTTCGGGAGAAGGAGCAGATGAACTGTTTGGAGGATATTTATACTTTCATAAAGCGCCAAACGCAAAAGAATTCCACGAAGAGAACGTTCGTAAATTAGGAAAACTTCACATGTACGACTGTTTGCGTGCGAACAAAAGTTTAGCAGCTTGGGGAATTGAAGGACGCGTACCATTTTTAGATAAAGAATTTATGGACGTTGCGATGCGCATCAACCCACAAGATAAAATGATTAACAAAGAACACCCGATGGAAAAATGGGTAGTTCGTAAAGCGTTTGAAGATATGCTTCCAGAAAGTGTGGCTTGGAGACAAAAAGAACAATTTTCTGATGGAGTAGGATACAGCTGGATTGATACTTTGAAAGAAGTGGTAGCAAAAGAAGTTTCAGATGAGCAATTGGCAAACGCGAGATTTAAATTCCCGTTACAAACTCCAACTTCTAAAGAAGAATATTACTATCGTTCCATCTTTGCAGAACACTTTCCAAGTGATGCGGCGGCATTATGTGTGCCTCAGGAAGCAAGTGTGGCTTGTAGTACCAAAATCGCTTTGGAGTGGGACGAAGCTTTCAAAAACATGAATGATCCATCTGGAAGAGCTGTTGCAAGCGTTCATGATGATGCTTACGCGAAAGCTTAAATACGAGTTTAATTTTTAGAATTAGTATATATTATTTTTTGAAAAACGTTCTCTATCCGGGAACGTTTTTCTTGTCTTAAGAAGTTAAATTCAATAATTTTCAGTTGATTGAAAAAGATTATAAGTTTTTATTTGACTTTCTTTTAATATATTTGAAATCTGAAAAAATTTTAATGATTTTTTAATGTTCAATTTAAATTTGAACTGGCACTGAATTAAAATAATAAAATAAAAAAATTATGTCTGGATTATTAGCCGTAATTGGTAAAGGAAAAGCCCCACAACTAGTAAAAGAACTTTCTGAAAGAATGTCGCACCGCGGTCCTGATGAAAGTGATATCCATATTATGGAAAACGGAAGTGTACTTTGTCACGAAAGTTTATCGATTATTGATCTTAATTCGGGTAAACAACCCATTCAGGGAACTGATAAAGCCTGGATGATTCACGATGGTGAAATTTATAATTATAAAGAACTGAAAGAGACGGTTTTAAAAGATCATACTTTTAGAACAGAATCGGATTCTGAGGTAATTGTGCATCTTTATGAAGAATTCGGACATGATTTCTGTAATAAACTTGACGGTGATTTTGCCTTTGTTGTAATCGATGGTGACAATTATATTGCGGGGCGCGACCCTATTGGTGTGAAACCTTTATATTATGGTTTGGATGAAAGAGGAAGAATTTATTTTTCATCAGAAATGAAATCTATTGCAGATCAATGTAAGTCGTTTTCAACTTTTCCTCCCGGACATTATTACACCGCGAAAACAGGTTTTGTAAAATATTACAAGCCAGAATATGAAGATTATAAAAATGCAAACCAATCGCTAAATTTAGAACTAATTCGCGAAAGTTTGATTGAGGCAACGCGCAAAAGATTATTGGCTGAAGTGCCTTTGGGAGTTGTCTTGTCAGGAGGTTTAGATACTTCTTTGATTTCTGCTGTTACGTCAAGATTATTGAAAGAGAAAGGAGAAAAGCTACATTCATTTTCAATCGGATTAAATGCAGATGCACCAGATAATATTTCGGCTAGAAAAGCGGCAGCATTTTTAGGAACGGAACATCATGAAATTCATTTTTCTGTTGAAGAAGGAGTTCAGATTCTGGAAAAAGTAATTTATCATCTGGAAACATACGATATTATATCGGTTAGATCTGGAGTTCCAATGTATTTACTGTCTAAAGCAATTGCTGATAAGGGCATAAAAGTGGTTTTGTCAGGAGAAGGAGCAGATGAAGTTTTTGGAGGTCATTTGTATTTTAGAAATGCGCCTTCTGAAGAAGAATTTCAAGATGAAACTATAGAAAGAGTTCAGAAGTTGTTTACAGCAGATTTACTACGTGCAGATAAAACAACAATGGCTCATGGTCTGGAAGTGAGATTTCCATTTTTAGATACTGACTTTTTAGATACTACAATTCGAATTAAAACAGAAGAAAAACAGCCAAAGACTTACGACGGAATTGAAAAATACATTTTAAGAAAAGCCTTTGATGTTGCAGAAGATCAATATTTGCCGTCTGAAGTTTTATGGCGACAGAAAGAACAATTTTCAGACGGAGTTGGATATAATTGGGTGGATGAATTGATTGAATACTGTGCTTCGCAAGTCAGTGACGAGCAATTAGCTGGCGCAAGTGCCGAATTTCCATATAATTCACCAACGACAAAAGAAGCGTATCTGTACCGTTCGATTTTTCATAAATATTACCCACAAGTCAGCGCAGCGCAAACAGTTCGAAAATGGATTCCCAAATGGCAGGAAAATCTTGATCCAAGCGGAAGAGCAAATGCGGCACATCAAAACGGAAATTTTGAAACTGCTAAACCTGGAGTAGCGGTCTGAAAAAGACAATTTCCAATTTTTTAAATTCCAAATTCCAAAAAAAAGAAGAATTTTAAATGAAATAAATTCCAAAATTCCAAGTTGGAACTGATATCGAAACCGAAATGCATTTAGATGTAATTTCGGTTTTTTATTTTCAATTTCAGAATTTTTTATTTTCAAAATTTGAGTTTGTTTTACTTGAATTAAAATTGGAATTTAAAACTTTAGAGTTTCTAAAAACCATAGTTTTTTATGTAATTTTTAGTTTTGAAATTTGGAATTTTAAAAATTTGGAATTTTCAACTTTATTTTTAGGTTTTTCAGACAATTCTGTTAATAACTTAAATGCTTTATGTCGTATTTTACTGGGTATATAGCTCGCATTTTTATATATTTGCCTGTTAGACAATAATTACATTTTTTAGAATAAATTATATGAGCGAAGAAATCAAGAAGAACAATTATTCAGCAGATAGTATTCAGGCATTAGAAGGGATGGAGCACGTAAGAATGCGTCCGTCAATGTATATTGGTGATGTAGGGGTTCGAGGACTACACCATCTGGTTTACGAGGTTGTTGATAACTCTATTGATGAGGCGATGGGAGGACATTGTGATACTATTGGTGTTGCAATAAACGAAGATGGTTCGGTTACAGTTGAAGATAACGGTCGTGGTATTCCAGTTGATTTACATAAAAAAGAAGGAGTTTCTGCCCTTGAGGTTGTAATGACTAAAATTGGTGCCGGAGGTAAATTTGACAAAGATTCTTATAAAGTTTCGGGAGGACTTCACGGTGTTGGGGTTTCTGTAGTAAATGCACTTTCAGTTCACATGAAGTCTACTGTTTTTAGAGAAGGAAAAATCTACGAGCAGGAATACGAAAGAGGAAAATCATTATATCCGGTAAAACAAATCGGAGAAACAGACAAAAGAGGTACACGTCAGACCTTCTACCCAGACGACACTATTTTTACGCAAACTACAGAGTTCTCTTATGATACTTTATCTGCTCGTATGCGTGAGCTTTCTTTTTTGAATAAAGGAATCACAATTACCTTTACAGATAAGAGAGAAGTAGATGAAAAAGGTGAATTTAGAAGTGAAGTTTTTCATTCTACAGAAGGATTGAAGGAATATATTCGTTACCTGGATGGCAACCGTGAGCCAATTGTTTCTCACGTAATTAGCATGGATCACGATAAAGGTGAAATCCCAGTAGAAGTTGCCTTGATTTATAATACAAGTTATACAGAGAATATTTTTTCTTATGTAAATAATATTAATACTCACGAAGGAGGAACGCATTTACAAGGTTTTAGAAGTGGTTTGACAAGAACGCTTAAAAAATATGCAGACGCTTCTGGTTTATTAGATAAATTGAAATTCGAAATTGCTGGAGATGACTTTCGTGAAGGATTAACAGCTATTATTTCGGTAAAAGTTTCAGAGCCTCAATTTGAAGGTCAGACCAAAACTAAACTTGGAAACAGAGAAGTAGTTTCTCCAGTTTCTCAAGCAGTTGGAGAAATGTTGGAGAATTATTTGGAAGAAAATCCAAATGATGCGAAATTAATTATCCAAAAAGTAATCTTAGCAGCTCAGGCACGTCACGCAGCTAAAAAAGCGCGTGAAATGGTACAGCGTAAAACCGTTATGGGCGGTGGTGGATTGCCAGGAAAATTATCTGACTGTTCTGAGCAAGATCCAGCAAGATGTGAGGTTTACCTTGTCGAGGGAGATTCGGCTGGTGGAACAGCAAAACAAGGACGTGATCGTAACTTTCAGGCAATTCTTCCATTACGTGGTAAGATTTTGAACGTGGAGAAAGCGATGCATCATAAAGTATTCGAAAACGAAGAGATTAGAAATATCTTTACCGCTTTGGGTGTTACAGTAGGAACTGCAGAAGACAGTAAAGCACTTAATATTGAAAAACTAAGATATCATAAGGTAATCATCATGTGTGATGCCGATGTAGATGGTTCTCACATTTCTACCTTAATACTAACGTTCTTTTTCCGTTTTATGAAAGAGCTTATCGAAGAAGGTCACGTATATATTGCGGCGCCTCCTTTGTATATGGTTAAAAAAGGAAATAAAAAAGAATATGCATGGAATGATGTTCAACGTGATCAGGCCAACGAAAGAATGGGAGGAAGTGCCAACATTCAGCGTTATAAAGGTCTTGGAGAGATGAACGCGGAGCAATTGTGGGAAACGACAATGGATCCAAGTTTTAGAACATTACGTCAGGTAACGATTGATAGTTTGGCAGAAGCAGACAGAGTTTTCTCAATGTTAATGGGAGACGAGGTACCGCCTCGTAGAGAATTTATCGAGAAAAATGCGGTTTATGCAAATATTGACGCATAAAATGAAAAATTAATAATTCCAATTCGTTTAATTGTTTAAATTTACTAGACAATTAAGCGAATTGTCTTTTTAAGGAATAGACAAAAAATAATAACCGATAAAGTATAAAATATGAAAGTTACCATAGTAGGAGCAGGAAATGTCGGAGCTACATGTGCAGATGTTATTTCTTATAGAGGAATTGCAAGCGAAGTAGTATTGTTGGATATTAAAGAAGGTTTTGCCGAAGGTAAGGCTTTGGATATTACGCAATGTGCCACAAATACAGGTTTTAATACCAAAGTTTCGGGTGTCACCAACGATTATTCTAAAACTGCCGGAAGTGATGTAGTTGTAATTACATCAGGAATTCCAAGAAAACCAGGAATGACAAGAGAAGAATTAATAGGTATAAATGCTGGAATTGTGAAAACGGTTGCTGAGAACGTATTGAAATATTCTCCAGATACTATAATTGTAGTGGTTTCTAATCCGATGGATACGATGACATATTTAGCTTTAAAAGCTACTGGTTTGCCAAAAAATAGAATAATTGGTATGGGAGGAGCGTTAGATAGTTCTCGTTTCAAAACTTATCTTTCTTTAGCTTTAGATAAACCTGCAAATGATATTTCGGCAATGGTAATTGGAGGGCACGGTGATACAACTATGATTCCGTTAACACGTCTGGCATCTTATAACGGAATACCAGTAACAGAATTTCTTTCAGAAGAAGTATTGCAAAAAGTAGCTGCTGATACTATGGTAGGAGGAGCGACGCTTACAGGTCTACTTGGAACTTCGGCTTGGTATGCGCCAGGGGCTTCTGTAGCCTATTTAGTTGACAGCATTTTGAATGATCAAAAGAAAATGATTGCCTGTTCTGTTTTTGTAGAAGGAGAATATGGACAAAATGATATTTGTATCGGTGTGCCATGTATAATTGGTAAAAATGGAGTAGAAGAAATTTTAGATATCAACTTAAACGATCAGGAAAAAGCATTATTTGCCAAAAGTGCAGATGCAGTTCGTAGTATGAATGATGCTCTAAAAGCGATTTTAGTATAATAAAAACGGCAAAAAAGAGAAAAGGCTGCACTTTTGCAGCTTTTTTTTTAAGATTAATTAATAAATAAATTGGTTAATATTTTCGTTAATTATATATTTGCTCGGTTTAAAAAAAAATTGGTAATTCGTGATCTCGTATTTTTGTTTTAAAAAATCATGTCAGGGCTTATTTTATGGTACTTTAAAACAAAAACAAAAATAAAACATAATTAATTTTTAGTAATAATGCAGAATAAAGGACTTATTAAATTTTTCGCAATTCTATTTGCATTGGTAAGTATTTACCAACTATCATTCACTTTTGTGGCAAATGGTGTCAAAAGTGAAGCTAAAGCTTTCGCAGGAGATAATCCTGATAAAGAGCTGAAATATTTAGATTCTATTGGTAAAGAAAAAGTATTAAATCTTGGTTTTACTGATTTCACTTACAACGAAGTGAAAAACAAGCAGCTTAATAAAGGTCTTGACTTAGAAGGAGGAATCAACGTGATTCTTCAAATTTCTATTAAAGACGTATTAAAAGGGTTGGCTAATAATTCTAAAAATCCAGTTTTTAATAAATCATTAGCTGATGCATCTGCAAATTTAGAAGGAAACAAAACGTATTTAAGTAAGTTTTTTGAAGCTTTTGATGCAAATTCAAAAGGTTCTGTAAAATTAGCATCTCCAGATATCTTCGCTAACAGAAGTCTTCAGGGAGAAGGTGGAGTAGATTTTCAAATGTCTGATGCTCAAGTTCAGAAAGTTATCAAAAGAAAAGTTGATGAGTCTGTAGAAAGTGCTTTTAAAGTATTAAGAGAGCGTATTGATAAATTTGGTGTTACTCAGCCAAACATCCAAAAATTAGGAGAAACAGGAAGAATCTTAGTAGAACTTCCAGGTGCTAAGGATGTGGATAGAATTAAAAAATTATTAGGTGGAAAAGCTCAATTAGAGTTTTGGGAAACTTATAAAATTGAAGAAATTGGAAATTTCCTTGTTTCTGCAAACGAAGCTTTAAAGAAAACTGAAGTTAAAACTGTTGAAACTAAAACAGTTGCTAAAGATTCATTAAATGCATTATTAACAGATGCAAAAGATTCTCTTGATACTAAAAAAGGAAACAATCCATTATTTGATAAAATGATTGTTCAAGGTGGTGGACCAGTTTTAGGTTATTTCGCTACTAAAGATACTGCTGCTGTAAATGCTTACTTAAAAAAACCGGAAATTAGAGTTTTATTAGGTGCAGATCAGCATTATGCAAAATTTGTTTGGAGTAAGCCAACAACTATCAAAGATCCAAAAGCTAAAGATGTTAAAACTGCAAAAGATCTTGAAGCAGTTGAATTATATGCTTTAAAAGGAAACAGAGACAATAACCCAGCAATGAGCGGTGGAGTTGTTACTGATGCAAAAGATACTTTCGACCAAATGGGTAAACCAGCTGTTTCTATGCAAATGAACAGTCAGGGAGCTAAAGTTTGGGAAGAATTAACAGGTAGAGCATTCGCTCAAAAAAGTTATATCGCTATTGTTTTAGATGATATCGTATATTCTGCTCCAGGTGTAACTAGTGGTCCTATTGCTGGAGGAAGATCTGAAATTACAGGTTCTTTTGATGTTGCTGAAACTAAAGATTTAGCTAACGTATTAAACGCAGGTAAATTACCAGCTTCTGCAGATATTATTCAGTCAACTGTTGTTGGTCCATCTTTAGGACAAGCAGCTATTGATGCAGGTACTATTTCTTCTGTATTAGGATTCTTATTGGTTTGCGTTTGGATGGTATTCTATTACGGTAAAGCTGGTTGGTATGCAAACCTTGCTTTATTATTAAACTTACTTTTCTTATTCGGAATTATGGCAAGTTTTGGTTTTGTATTGACATTACCAGGTATCGCAGGTATCGTATTAACATTGGGTACAGCGGTAGATGCGAACATTATTATTTACGAAAGAGCAAAAGAAGAATTGCGTGAAGGTAAGTCGCTTTCTGAAGCAGTTCAGGCTTCTTACGGATGGCACGGTGCAATGCGTTCTATTATTGACGCTAACGTTACTCACGTTTTAACTGGAGCTATCTTGTTTATTTTTGGAACAGGTCCTATTAAAGGTTTTGCATTAACATTGTTAATTGGTATTGTAACTTCATTGTTTACTTCAATCTTTATTGCGAGAATCTTTATCGATAGAAATATTGCAGGAAAAGCAGATTTGACTTTCTCTACAAACATTACTAAAAACTGGTTTACTAATTTCCACTTCGATTTCATTAAAGTAAAGAAATTCACTTATATCTTCTCTTCTATTGTTACAGTAGTAAGTTTAGTTTCTATCTTCTTCGTTAACGGATTAGATGAAGGTGTTGATTTTGTTGGAGGAAGAACATTCCAAGTTAAATTTGAAAAACCAGTAGATGCAACTGCAGTTTCAGATGAATTATCTGCTGCTTTCGGTACTCCGGTTGAAGCTAAAATTTTAGGTGATGATGATCAGTTAAAAATCACAACTAAATATAAAATTAAAGAAGATGGTGTTGCTATCGATGAAGAAGTAAATCAAAAATTATACGCTGCATTGCAGAAATATTTCCCAAATACTACTTACGATAAATTTACTAATTCTTATAATGGTAAAACGGTAGGTGTATTGCAAGCTTCTAAAGTTGGAGCTTCAATCTCTGAAGATATCAAAACTAACTCATACTGGGCAGTTCTTGGTGCTATGGCAGTTATCTTCTTATACTTAATGGTTTCTTTCCGTAAATGGCAATATTCATTAGGTGCGATTGCAGCTGTTGCGCATGACGTAATCTTCGTATTAGGAATCTACTCTTTATGCTATAAATTCATGCCTTTCCACATGGAAATGGATCAGCACTTTATCGCTGCAATTCTTACTGTAATTGGTTACTCAATGAACGATACTGTAATTGTATTCGACAGGGTTAGAGAGTTTATCATTGGAAACCGTAAAGGTAGTTTTGAAGATATCGTAAACGCTTCTATTAATACTACATTATCAAGAACGTTGAATACTTCATTAATGATGATCATTGTATTATTAACAATGTTTATCTTCGGTGGAGAGTCAATCAGAGGATTTATCTTCGCGATGTTAATTGGTATTATTGTAGGTACTTACTCTTCATTATTTATCGCTACTCCAGTATTGGTAGATACGATTTCAAAAGATGAAAAACATACAATTGAAGACAAACACAACAAGGCTTAATTTTTAAACTTGTTTTGAAATAGAAAGATCCAGCGTAAGTTGGATCTTTTTTTTATGTTTGTAATTGATGATTCAATATTAGTTATGATTAAAAAAATACATTTTCTTATTATTTTCTTTTTTGGGCTAATGCAAATTAAAGGACAGCAAAAAAGTGACAACTTCAGACTGGGACTGAATTATGGTTTTGGAAGTGAATTTAATAATAGAAATTACACTTTTACAAATATGTTTTTTAAAGCACAATTTTATTATCAGATAAAAAAGTCTCGAAACTTTAAATATGAAATTTTAGTTCAGCCGGAGATAAATTTTGGAAGACACCAATTGTTGAATTTGTATTTTGTAAAATCAGAAACTCCAAATTTCGAACAAAAGAGAGTTGATTATATGAAATTGAAAAATGTAAGGGAATATGTTTTGAATATCGGATTTATAGTTCGAAAGCCATTTGCAAAATTCTATTCAGGTTACCTTTTAGGAAGTGTTGGTCCATTAATTACCGATACAGAGACGGAGCGGATGTCTAAAGGTTTTGCTTTCGCGGATGTTATTGCGCTCGGTTCTACAGCCGATTGCAATCAATTTCGATTTGATGTTCGACCGAGTATAAGACATGTTTCTAATGCCGGTTTAGGAAGCTCAAATGCGGGATATAATACAAAAAATATTGAGTTTGGTATTTCGTATCATTTATAAAAAAAAAGCCCAATATCTAAGATGTTGGACTTTTTTTTTATTTTGATTTTAGATTCTTACGATTGAGCAAGCGGATTTCTTTGCGCTCTAATGATGAAGAACAGACCAATTATGATGAAAGGTATACTTAACCATTGTCCTGTCGAGAAATAACCTAGCGTGTCTTCCAGTCCGCCTTGTTTTGATTTAACAAATTCTACTATAAAACGAACAACAAATAAAAGAACTAAAAACAATCCAAATAATAATCCTGTTTTAAGTCTAGCATTTGTTTTCCAATACAAGAAAAATAAGATTGCAAATACAAATATGTAGCAAAATGCTTCATATAATTGAGTTGGGTGTTTCACAGGTACTTCCGCTAATATGTTTGCAAACTTTGGATCTGTTATAACAGCATTATAAGCTGCTTTAGGGTCAGTTATACCAGTTTTGCCTACAATTTGATATTTGTCGAATCTATCGTGTAAAAAACGGATACCAAAAGAAGAGGTAGTTTCATTTCCAACAATTTCTGAATTCATAAAATTACCAATACGCACAAAAACGGCACCACTTGCAACCGGGATTACAACTCGGTCCAGTATCCATAGTAAAGAACGTTTTAGAATCTTTTTACTGTAATAGTACATCGCAATAATAATAGCAATTGCAGCACCATGACTTGCAAGACCTTGAAAGCCTGTAAAATGGAATTCAGGTTCAAATTTTACTGGCAGAATGATTTCCAATAAATGATCTTTGAAATAATCCCAATCATAAAAGAAAACATGGCCTAAACGCGCTCCAATTAAAGTGGCAAGTACTGTCCAAACAAATAAAGAGTCTAATTTTTCGATTGATTCGTTTTCTCTTTCGAAAATCTTTTTCATTAAGAACCATCCTAATCCAAAAGCTATTACAAACATTAAGCTGTAATAGCGAATCATAAAAAATCCTAAATCAATTCCTTCAGAAGGATTCCAGATTAAATGCAGGGCATGTGTCATGTAATGTGTTTTATATATGTAAAAATAAATGTTTAATGTAAAGTATTGCTTTTTAAAAGGTTAATTTTTGTGGTTGCATTTCTTTTCTGGCACAGGATCATACCCTGTTCTTCCCCAAGGATGACAGCTTACAATACGTTTCAGCCCCAACAATCCTCCGTAAAATAATCCATGTATTTGCAATGCCTGAATCATATACGTCGAGCAAGTTGGTTCAAATCTGCAAGTTGCCGGAGTAAACGGTGAAATCGCGGTTTGATAAAAACGAACCAGAAGTACAAAAGGATATATTAGAATTTTAGATAACATATTTTTTAGTTTTCAGTGTTCAATGTTTTAGTATTCAGTCATTTGTATTTCGTTTATGTCATGGTTTAATCTGAGCACTAAAAAACTGAATACTGAATACTTTTTTATTGTATACTAAATGAAGTTCCTTCTTTTCCGTCTTTCAATTGTATTCCTAAAGCAATTAATTGATCGCGAATTTGATCAGAAAGTGCGAAGTTTTTATCGGCTCTCGCCTGATTTCTCATTCCGATTAGCATATTCACCACACCTTCTAATTTATCGTTGTCACCATCAGCATTTTTCTCGTCGCTAAGTCCTAAAACATCAAATACAAAAGCATTTACCGCTGTTTTGAAACTTTCTAAATCTTGAGCAGAAATGGTTTCTTTGCCATCTTTCAATAAATTGACGAAACGAACTGCTTCAAATAATTGTGCAATTAAGATAGGTGTGTTAAAATCGTCATTCATAGCATCATAACAAACTTGTTTCCATGCATTGAAATCAATTGAACTTGTGTTTCCTGCTGTAATATTTGGTAAGGCTTCAACAGCTTCCATCAATCTTTTGTATCCTTTTTCAGCGGCAACAATTGCGTCATCAGAGAAATCTAAAATGCTTCTGTAATGTGCCTGAAGCATGAAGAAACGAGTTACAGAGGCAGAAAAAGGTTTACTTAAAATGTTGTTATCTCCGCTCAAAATTTCGCCTGGTAAAATATTATTTCCAGTCGATTTTGCCATTTTCTTTCCGTTTAAAGTCAGCATATTGGCATGCATCCAATAATTTACCGGAGATTGACCCGTGCAAGCTTCGTTTTGTGCGATTTCACATTCGTGATGCGGAAATTTTAAATCCATTCCACCGCCGTGAATGTCAAAATGATTGCCCAAATATTTCGTACTCATCGCAGTACATTCAAGATGCCATCCTGGGAAACCATCGCTCCAAGGAGAAGGCCATCTCATAATATGTTCTGGTTCAGCTTTTTTCCAAAGTGCAAAATCTTGCGGATTTCTCTTGTCCGATTGTCCATCAAGATCACGAGTATTGGCTAGCATGTCTTCGATATTTCTACCGCTTAATATTCCGTAATTATTGGTTTCGTTATATTTTACAACATCAAAGTAAACAGAACCATTGGCTTCATAACCAATTCCGCTTGCCATAATTTTTTTTATAATCTCAATCTGCTCGATAATATGTCCAGTTGCAGTTGGCTCAATGCTCGGTGGTAAAAAGTTGAAAGCTTTCAATATATCATGAAAATCTACTGTATAGCGCTGTACAACCTCCATAGGTTCTAACTGCTCTAAACGTGCTTTTTTGGCAATTTTATCTTCACCTTCATCAACATCATCCACAATATGTCCAACATCGGTAATATTTCTAACATAACGAACTTTATAGTCCAAATGCAGAAAATATCTGAAGATAACGTCAAAAGACATAAAAGTTCTTACGTTTCCTAAATGAACGTTGCTATATACCGTAGGTCCACAAACATACATTCCAACATTTCCTTCATGGATTGGTTTGAAATCTTCTTTTTCACCCGAAAGCGAATTGTATATTTTTAAGGGTTGACTTGTGTATAATGGCATAGTTGTTAATTGTTTATTGTTTTTGGTTTATTGTTTATTGTTTTGGTTGAAGTTTATTTGAATTTTAGACCTTTGATTTCACAATTATTTAAATAGTTCATCATTGCTCCAATTTTGTTTTTTACTAATTCAACTCTTTCGTTTAGTTTTATATGTTGTTCTTCATTGATTAATTTTTTATCAAAAGCTCTGTAAGATTGTGATTTTACTTCTTCAGCTGAACCTTTTGCTATACTCAGAAAATTAATGAATTCTCTATTACCATTACGTTTAAAGCCTTCGGCAATATTATCCGTAATAGAGCCTGAACTTCTGTCAATTTAATCTTTTAAAGAGTAATTAGTTTTAAGATTGGTGTTTTGAATTAAATCTTCAATCTGCTGACAGATTTCTCGTGCTAATCTCCAAATTTCCAGATCTTCAAATTTTTCTATTTTCGCAATCAGAACAACAAACTATTAACTAAAAACAATAAACTTCTAAAACTGAGTTTCCAGCTTAATATAATCTAAAAATTCTCTTTTTGTTTGCGGATCTTTGAATTTTCCACCGAATTCAGATGTTACTGTGCTGCTTTCGATATCTTTAATTCCACGAGAGTTTACGCAAAGGTGTTTTGCATCGATAACGCAAGCAACATCTTCTGTACCTAAAGCTTTTTGAAGTTCCTGAACGATCTGCATAGTTAAACGCTCTTGAACTTGAGGTCTTTTTGCATAATATTCAACAATACGGTTCATTTTGGATAAACCAATCACGCGTCCGCTTGAGATATAAGCTACGTGAGCACGACCGATAATTGGCAGTAAATGGTGTTCACAAGTAGAATAAACTGTAATGTTCTTTTCTACAAGCATTTCGCCATATTTATAATTGTTGTCGAAAGTAGAAGCTTTTGGTTGTTTTGCAGGGTTTAATCCTCCAAAAATTTCTTTTACAAACATTTTTGCAACTCGGTTTGGAGTTCCTTTGATGCTGTCGTCTGTCAAATCCATTCCAAGAGTTTGCAGAATGCTTTCAACATCTTTCTTAATTTTTTCTATTTTTTCTTCATCAGTTATGTCAAAAGCATCCGCTCTTAAAGGATTTTGAGCATTACTGCTGAAATGATTATCTCCTATTTCGTCTAAAAAATCTTCGTTGTTTATCATTAAAAACTACTATTAGTATATGTATTCCTTTTTTAAGGAGGTAAAGATAATTAATAAATAGGAAAACTTTTCTATGGTTTTTAGGATTTAATTGCTCCTTTTTGAAGATAATTTAATTTAGATATTAAATGTTGTTCTTTCAAAACAAAAAAGACAATAACTATAGTGCTATTGTCTTTTAAATATTCTTTTTAAAATGTTGATTATCTGTTGTTATAAGCCAATAATGCTTCCTTTAGAATATTTACCGCTGTAATCAAATCTTTTTTGTTCAAAACATAAGCAATACGAACCTGATTTAGTCCCATGCCTGGAGTTGAATAAAAACCTTTTGCCGGAGCAATCATTACAGTTTCTCCATTTAAATCGTAATGCTCTAAAAGCCATTGTGCAAAATCGTCTGAGTTTTCTATAGGCAATTCTACAATACAATAAAAAGCTCCTTTTGGTTTGGTTACAATAACACCGTCAATTTTATTTAATTCGGTAATTAATGTATCTCGGCGCTCTTTGTATTCTGCAATTACTTCATCAAAATAACTTTGAGGCGTATCAATAGCTGCTTCGCAAGCAATCTGTTCAATTGTGGGCGGACTTAAACGCGCTTGGGCAAATTTCATTACGGTTGCTAAAACTTCTTTGTTTTTAGTAACCAAACAACCAATTCTTGCTCCGCACATGCTGTAACGCTTCGAAACAGAATCGACCATAATTACGTTTTGCTGAACATCTTCTAAGTTCATTACAGAATAGTGAACGTCATTTCCGTCATACAAAAATTCACGGTACACTTCATCTGCAATCAAATATAAATCGTGCTTTTTGATCAAGCCGGCCAATTGTTTGATTTCTGTTTCAGAATATAAATATCCAGTCGGATTTCCAGGGTTGCAAATCAGAATGGCTTTTGTTTTTGGTGTAATTAATTTCTCAACTTCATCAATACTTGGCAAAGCAAAAGCAGTTTCAATAGTAGAAACCAAAGGAACTACAGTTGCGCTCGTTGAAGATGCAAATGCATGGTAATTAGCGTAAAAAGGTTCCGGAATAATGATTTCATCTCCCGGATCTGTAATTGTGGCCAGTGCAAAAAGTAAGGCTTCAGAACCACCAGTTGTTACAATGATGTCTTCTGGGTTCACGTTTACATTTTGGCGCTGGTAAAATTTTGCTAATTTCTTTCTATAGCTTTCATATCCGGCAGACGGACTGTATTCTATAAGTGTCAAATCAATATTTTTTACCGCCTCGATGGCCACTTCGGGTGTCTTGATATCCGGTTGACCAATGTTTAGATGATACACTTTGTGTCCCTTTTGCTTTGCTAAATCTGCAAAAGGTGCCAGCTTGCGTATCGGTGATTCAGGCATGTTTTTGCCTTTGAGCGAAATTGTTGGCATGATATAAATTATTGAGGTGCAAATTTGCATTTTTTTTTCCAATTTAACGTAAACAATATGGGTACTTATAAAAATGTAACAATTATCGATATATTTACTAATTTTATAATAAAATATTGTCAATGAAAAAATATAACGTATTGTTTTTTGGGTTATTCTTACCTTTTTTGCTTTTTGGACAAGGCGATTTTTTGATGGAGAATAATGCCACAAGGGTTACAATACCTTTTAAATTGATAAATAATCTGATTTTTATCCCGATAAAAGTAAACGGAATTGAGCTTAATTTTCTATTAGATTCTGGTGTTGAAGAAACAATTCTTTTCAGCATGGAAGAAAAGCAGGAAGTGAGTTTTAATAATGTTGAAAAAATTCAACTTAGAGGTTTAGGAAGTGAAGAAGAAATTGAAGGACTCAAATCGACTAAGAATATTTTAGAAACGCATGGTTTAAAATCTAGCGACCACATGGTTTATATTATTTTGGATCAAAGTTTCAATCTATCCTCACACATCGGAATTCCTGTGAATGGAATTATCGGGCATAAATTCTTCAGAAATAATTTGGTTGAAATTAATTATCAAAAAAAGAAAATTGTTATTCATTCTAAAAATAATAAATTTCAGGAAAAATTGGACAAGAAGTTTAAACTGATTCCGATAACAATAGAAAAATCAAAGCCTTACATTGTTACAACTGCCACCGTGAATAATGAAAAGATTGAAGCAAAACTTTTAATTGATATTGGTAATAGTGATGCTTTTTGGATATTTGAAAATGATAAGATCAAACTACCCAACAAAAATTTCCCTGATTTTTTAGGAAAAGGATTTAGTGGAGATATTGAAGGACATCGTGCCAAAATTGAAAAATTTTCTATAGATGAATTCGATTTTACAAAACCAATTGTATCTTTTCCCGATTCATTGTCAATTCGTAATGTAAAGATGGTTCCAGGTCGTATAGGTTCTGTAGGTGGAGAAATACTCAAAAGATTTACCATGGTTTTAGATTATAAGGATAAAAAACTGTACTTAAAGAAAAATACAAAATTTAGCGAACCTTTTACCTACAATAAAAGCGGAATTTCAATTCAGCATAACGGACTTCAATGGGTTCAGGAAACAGTACATTTAGAAACTGTCATGGTGGCAAATACAATGGACGAATTGCAGGATAAAAATAAAAACAACAATAATTTTAAATACAAATTTGCTCTTAAACCTGTTTATGAAATCGTTAATGTGCGTAGAAATTCGGCGGCAGCAAAATGCGGATTGCTTAAAGGAGATATTATTGTCAGTATAAATAAAATTCAGCCTTATAAATTCTCTTTGCAGCAAATTAACAATCTTTTAAAATCTGAAGATGATGTTTGGATCAATTTGGAAATAGAAAGAAATAGCGTCATTCTAAAATTTAGATTTAAGCTTGAAGATGAACTTTAAATGTTTAATTTTCAATGTTTGCTTTTGAGCTAATGTCAGTTTTTATAGTCGAAAACCCATTGTAAATTGATTTTTTGTGAAAATATGTTTGTTAAAAATTACACTTATCGGTAGATAATTTATTATGTTTAACAAAAATTTAATCTATGACCAAAAACTACTTTAATTTCCTACAAATTATATTCGTTTTTACATTTTTATTTATCTTTCCCACTAAAATTTCTGCGCAATGTGCAGGAACAGATGCACAATTAGATTTATGTACCACTATTTCAGATCCTGCAAATGAGTCAATATCTTTATTTTCTCTGTTAGGAGGAAATCCAGTGGCTGGAGGAACATGGACGGCGACAAATTCTCGCGGATTCAATGCTGCTACCGGAATGTTGAACGCACAACTAATTACGAGTGGAGGAACATATAAATATACGTACACTGCTCCAGCCACAGCAGGCTGCGTTAATAATAAAGCAGTGGTTACCATTATTATTGGTGCTTTTGCAGGAGTTGGGTCACAGGCTACAGTCTGTAATGACAGCAATTTCTTTAATCTTTTTACTGCATTTGACAGTAATAGCATGGGTCCACATTCAAATGGAAAATGGACTAATAGTGCAGGAGTAGTGGTTCAGCCTTCTATCTACATTGGTGATATTGACAAAAAAACGACGCTTCAGTTTACTTATACTGTACCTCCTGTTTTGGAATGTTCTCCAGCAGAAAAATCTACGACTGTATTGGTCACAATTCTTAGAGCGCCTAAGCCGGGAACGCCAGAAGGTTTAAATTTATGTGGAACAACTGGTTTGGCCGGATACACCGATTTAGATTTGTACGATAGACTTACCGATGAAGACAGTGGCGGAACGTGGGCTGGTCCTGGCTTAACTTCGAGTACAGATCACAATGTTAACCTTCAGGAATTGTTTGATAACTCTGGACCAGGAACATATACTTTTACTTACACTGTTTTAGCTGTCCCTGATAATTATATATGTACGGATAAAAGTTCGAATGTGATTATAACTTTAGAAAAACGACTTGACTTTACTGGTGCAAAAATTGAAGTTTTTAAAGATATTTGTGAATCAGAGATTTCTACTGCAACATATTCGGCAAAAATAACCCAAGGTCCTGACAATATTCCTGATGGAGAATATAGAGTAGATTACATGATTTCGGGACCAGTTTCAGCAAATGAAAGTGTATATAGAAATTTTATAAATGGAGAATTTGATTTCCCGATAAATCCTGCTTACTTTCAACAAGTTGGGAAATCTACAATCACCGTTAGAAATATTGTAGCATCTTCCAGTAAAAATACATGTGTAAACATCTTTAGTCCCTTTTCAACAGACGTGACAGTTTATCCATTGCCAAAATTAACTGGTGCAACGATAGTATCGACACCAACTTGTCAAAATAAAGACGGATTATTTCAGATTACTGCGCCTCAATTGCTCGACGGAGATTATCGTATCACTTATAATATAAATGGTTACAACGTAGCTACGGGACAAACAGCTATTATTAAAGCAGTTGGAGGAAAAGCTTCTTTTGAAGTTCCCGGAAATTTAAATAAAGAAAGCGGATTATCTGTTATTACTATTCTCAATATTGTAAATATTACAAATCCCGCACCGCAATGTAGCAATACAGCTAATGTATCGGGAAATTTAATTATATATCCACTTCCAAATGCTGCAACCGTGCGTGTTGCTGTTAATAATTATTGCTTAAATAATCCGGTTTCAGTTTCGATTTCAGGATTAGGAAGTTTAACAAATGTCAGAATTACCTATCAGCTTTCAGATAGTAATGTTTCTACTGTTCAGACTATTAGGCAAAATGTGACAGGCGGAAAAATCGACTTTATACTTCCGGCAGGACTAGTATTAAAAACAGGAAATACTAAGATTACCTTATTAAACTTAACCAATACGGAAACGAATTGCGAAGCTGATTTAATAAATGTAACCGATGATTTTATTATAAATCCGATTCCTGCAGCGCCAATTGTAAACAGTCAGAAGTTTTGTAAAGTAGATGAAGCATCAATCGCTAATTTGGAACCAAAAGGGTCTCAATATAAATGGTACAATTCTGCGACAGCGACAACGCCACTTTCCCCAACTTATGTTTTAAAAACAGAAGATTATTATCTGAGAGAAACTTCAGCTGCTGGATGTACATCAGAATCCACAAAGATTTCGGTTGTTGTAAATGATACCCCTGCGCCTATAATGAGTGATGTTCCAGATTTTTGTGGATTAGCAAATCCGACCATTCAGGATTTATCCAATAAAACAAATGTTGGGGCAACTGTTGCTTGGTACGATGCTGTAAACGGTAATTTGTTGCCATCTAGTACTCCATTGGTTCATCATGTAACCTATTACGGATACGATTTAGATACCAATACCAATTGTATTTCTGAAAATCATCTTGAAGTTATGGTTTCGCTACAAGATTGTGATACTTCGCAATATGATTTCTTTGTTCCTGATGGATTTTCGCCAAACGGAGACAATGTAAATGATACTTTTAGAATTCCAGATATCGAATTTCTATATCCGGATTATACAATTGAGATATTCAACAGATACGGAATTGGTATGTATAAAGGAGATAAAAATAAGCCAGCATGGGATGGTAAAAACTACGAAAAGAGCGGAATTGCCGGAGGAATTGCACCAAACGGAGTTTATTTTTATGTGCTTCATTTAAATAAAGACAACAAACCTCCAAAACAAGGACGTCTTTATTTAAATCGCTAAATCTCTTTTATATTTTTAATATAATTTCACATGAAAAAAATACTACTCTTTATAAATTTCCTTTTCTGTTTTTCAGTCTTTGCTCAGCAAGATCCCGAATACACACATTATATGTATAATATGAGTGTTGTAAACCCGGCTTATGCCACAGGAGTACCAGCAATGATGAATTTTGGAGGATTATATAGAACCCAATGGGTGGGAGCTTATGGTGCTCCAAAAACATTTACCTTTTTCGGACACAGTGCCATTACAGATAAAATAGAAGCAGGAATCTCATTTATCTCAGATGATATAGGAGACGGCGCCAAAAAAGAAAACAATGTATACGCTGATTTTGCGTATGTTCTAAAATTGGCTGGAAAAAACAAGCTGTCACTAGGTTTAAAAGCCGGTTTTTCGTCTATGCAAACTAACTTCAATGGTTTCCGTTTTGCAGATCCTCAGACCGATATTGCTTTTTCTGAAAATATAAACGCAACAAAACCGAATATTGGAGTTGGAGCCTATTATTTTAGAGATAATCTTTATGTCGGATTATCTGTTCCTAATGTGTTGAAATCTAAATATATTGAAGAAAAATCTGGAGTCAATGCTTTTGGTTCTGAAGAAATCCATACGTTTTTAACAGCTGGTTATGTTTTTCAGGTGAATGATATGTTGAAATTAAAACCCGCATTTATGTCCAAATTTGTCAAAGGCGCGCCTATTATTTTAGATCTTTCGGCAAATGTTTTATACAACGAAAAATTCGAATTGGGCGCGGCATACAGAATTGACGATTCGGTAAGTGCAATGTTTAATATTAATGTAACGCCTACGTTGAGAGTAGGTTATGCGTACGATTATACGCTGACAAACTTTGGACAATTCAATTCAGGAACACACGAAATAATGCTGTTGTTCGATTTGGATTTATTAGGAAAAGGATTCGATAAATCACCAAGATTCTTCTAAGATGAAAAATATGAAAAAACTACTCGTTATTATATTCGTATTTTCAATACAGTTTATAAACGCCCAAGATCTGGAATTGGCAAGAGCCAAAAGATTTTTTGACAAAACCTATTACAGCGAAGCTATTGTATTATATCAGAAATTAGCTGACGAGAGACCTTCGCAGGAAGTAATTAAAAACTTAGCCGATTCGTATTATTACACCAATGATTTGGTAAAAGCGCAACGATATTACAGACTTTTGGTTCAGAACTACAATAAAGATTTAAACAGAGAATATTATTTCAAATATGCTCAGACTTTAAAAGCAACCAATAGTGCCGAAGATGCGAATAAATTTCTAAGAGAATATTACACGCAATCGTCAAATACCGAAGATGTTATTAATTTTGAAAAAGAGATTAAGACTTTAGAAAATGTTTCTGCAATCGGAAAGCGTTTCGAAATCAAAAATCTTGCTATCAATACACCAAATTCTGAATTTGGAGCTGTAAAATATAATGATAAACTGGTATTTGCAGGTGTAAAACTGAAACCAGGATTATTTGATAAAAAATTCAAATGGGACAATGAAACGTATTTGAATTTGGTTTCAATTCCATTGAAAAATATCAATTCAGGAGATTCAATTGTAAATTATTTTGCCAAAGAATTAAAAACAGGAATGCACGAATCGAATGCCGTTTTTACCAAAGATGGCAAAACGATTTATTTTACAAGAAACAATTCTAAAAACGGAAAGAAAAAGAAAGACGAAAAGAAAATTTCGAATCTTCAGATTTTTAAAGCAGAATTGGTAAAAGGAAAATGGACCAATATTACGTCACTTCCGTTCAATAGTCCGAATTATTCTGTAGAACATCCTGCTTTAAGCGCAGATGAAAAAGTATTATATTTTGCTTCTGATATGCCGGGCTCGTTAGGATCTTTTGATATTTATTCGGTAAATATTAATAAAGGAGCATTTGATACCCCAAAGAATTTGGGACCGAATGTCAATACCGATAAAAGAGAACAGTTTCCTTTCGCTTCCGCGGATAACAAACTTTATTTCTCTTCTGATGGTCATTTAGGATACGGTTCTTTAGACGTTTTTGTTTCAGAAATAAATGGCTTGGAATACGGAAAAGCCGTAAATATCGGATTGCCTTTGAATTCTAATTTGGATGATTTTGCCTTCAATATCAATCCCAACACTAAAGAAGGATTTTTTGCATCAAACAGAGAAGGAGGAAAGGGAAGCGACGATATTTATCAATTTAAAGAAATAAAAGAATTGATTGTAGAAGATTGTAAGCAGTTTATTGCCGGCACAATTACCGATACTGACACAAAATTAGTTCTAGAAAATGCAACAGTTTTATTGCAGGATTCAGAAAATAAAACGCTAAATACGATTACAACTTCTGCGGATGGAAAATTTAGTTTTACTGTTCCTTGCGAAGCTTCGTATAAAGTTTCTGCTTTCAAAGAAAATTATACCAATGCTTCTAAAACATTGACTTTAGACAAAATTCGAGATAAAGTAAATGAAGGTTCTTTAGAATTAAAATCTTTAGAATCCATCAAACAAGAAGAAAAAATAATTACTGAAAACAAGAGAAAACAGGAAATTATTATTGAAGAAAATAATAAAAAGAAAGAGGCTTTGGCGGCAATTGAATTGAAAGAAAAAGAAAAGAAAGCCAAAGAACAAGAAATTGTTGCAGCTGAAGTTAAGAAAAAAGAAAAAGTTCAGGAAATTTTAGCAAAGGAAAAAGATGTTGTAAAAGACAAAGACCGATTAATCATCAAAACAGATCCGATTTATTTCGATTATAATATGTGGTACATTCGTAAAGAATCGAAAGTTGTTTTGGGAAGAGTTGTAGAATTGATGAAGAAATATCCAGGAATGGTGATCGAGATTGGTTCACATACCGATTCCAGAGGAAATGCTAAATTTAATGAAGATTTATCTCAAAAAAGAGCCAATTCTACCAGAGAATTCATTATTCAATCGGGAATAGATTCTAAGCGAGTTACAGCAAAAGGTTATGGAGAATCGGTGCCAATTATCAAATGTAAAACCGACGAATCTTGTTCTGAAGAAGAGCACGAATTGAACAGAAGATCTGAATTTGTAATTAAAAATTTGTAGATTTTTAAGTAGTAAATTTTAACTAAGAAGCCTTTCTATTGGCTTCTTTTTTATTAATTTTATAGTATAACCCTGAAATAAAATATATAATTATGAAAAAGCTAGTTTTATCTTGTTTGATTTTGTCTGTAATCGGACTTCAAAGCTGTAAAAATGATGAAAAACAAAAAGAAGCTGAAGCTGCAAAAGCCGATGGTGAAAAGGTTCTGAGTAGTGCATGTTACAAAGCAATTTACGAAAAGGATACTCTTGATTTGACATTAAATACATTGAAAAATGGAAAACTAGGTGGAAATTTGATTATGAAAGTGGCGCCTTCAACCGTAAGAACTGGAGAGGTTTCGGGTGAATTTCATGGCGATACTTTATTTGTAGATTATACTTTTAAAGACAATGTAAATAAAGACAAAACATTCAAAAACCCGATGGCACTTCTAAAACGTAACAATCAATTGATTTTAGGAAACGGAAAAATGCAAACTACAATGGGAGTTACTTATTTGGTAAAAGATCAGCCAATTGATTTTGAGAACGTAAAATATAAATTTGATTCTGTTGAATGTGCTAAATAGAGGAAGATTTGAGAAGCAAGATTATCTGGAATATCTATAAAAAAACAAAGCCGTTTCTAAATTTAGAAACGGCTTTTATTGTTTTAGATTTTAAAATCTTTACTGAACTTCTCCCTTAATTTTAAGGGCTACACGTCCGTCAGGATAATTTACTGCGTTAGATTCTACAGTAATTGTTTTACGAATAGGTCCTGTGGCCATATTATATTTTACGTCGATTTTTCCTTTTTTGCCCGGCTGAATTGCGCCTGATGGTTTTGTTACAATGATCGAACTTACTGTAGATTCTGCACCGATAATCATTAATGGAGCATCTCCGGTATTAGTAAATTCGAAGGAACGAAGTCCACTGTCACTTTTAGAAATCTTTCCATAATCAATTGTATTGTCTGGGGCTGCAAATTCAATTTTTGGGCCATTTTGTGCAAAACCTATTGCGCTAAACAATAAGACTGCAATAAAAGAGGCTGCATTTTTCATATGAAATTAGTTTTTAATTGTAAGTAAATATACATTCTTTTAATTAACACACAAATTATTAATTCGCTTTTTATAGTGTACTTAATTATTTACTTTTGCTGTGAGTTATAATTACAAAAATTGAACCAAATTTTTGTTTAACTGTTTAATCGTTTATTTGTCTAATCGTCAGATTGATTTGTAAATGATGTTATTAAAACAGAAAAACAATTTGACGAATCAATTAATTTCAATTATCAAACCGATTAATCGATTAAACAAATTAACGATTGACCGAATAAACTATTAAACATATATAAATGACAATTCCAGCACAATTTGACGCTAAGACGATTGAGAACAAATGGTATGAGTATTGGATGAAAAACAATTATTTTCATTCAGAACCAGATCATAGAACACCGTATACTATTGTAATTCCGCCGCCAAACGTCACTGGAGTCCTTCACATGGGACATATGTTGAATAATACGATTCAGGATGTTTTAATTCGTAGAGCGCGTCTTAAGGGTTTCAACGCTTGTTGGGTTCCGGGAACAGATCACGCTTCTATTGCAACTGAGGCAAAAGTGGTAGCGAAATTAAAAGCAGAAGGAATCAATAAAAATGATTTAACTCGCGAAGAATTCCTAAAACACGCTTGGGAATGGACCGATAAATATGGCGGAACAATCTTAGAACAACTTAAGAAATTAGGTGCTTCTTGCGATTGGGAACGTACTAAATTTACGATGGATCCTGATATGTCTGCGTCTGTAATTAAATCGTTTGTAGATTTATACAACAAAGGATTAATTTACAGAGGATACCGAATGGTAAACTGGGATCCGGAAGCAAAAACAACGCTTTCTGACGAAGAAGTTATTTATGAAGAACAACAAGGAAAATTATTTTTCTTAAAATATAAAATCGAAGGTTCAGAAGATTTTTTGACCATTGCCACAACTCGTCCTGAAACTATCTTCGGAGATACTGCCATCTGTATTAATCCGAATGATGAGCGTTTTACACATTTAAAAGGTAAAAAAGCCATCGTTCCTATTTGCGGTAGAGTAATCCCGATTATCGAAGACGAATATGTAGATGTTGAATTCGGAACAGGATGTTTGAAAGTAACGCCTGCGCACGATATGAACGATAAAACTTTAGGAGAAAAACATAACCTAGAAATCGTTGATATTTTTAATGAAGATGCGACTTTAAACAGCTTCGGATTGCATTATCAAGGAAAAGATCGTTTTGTAGTCCGTACTGAAATTGCAAAAGAATTAGAAGAAATTGGAGCTTTGGAGAAGACCGAAATCCATTTAAATAAAGTTGGAACTTCTGAAAGAACAAAAGCCGTAATCGAACCAAGATTATCAGACCAATGGTTCCTGAAAATGGAAGAATTAGTGAAACCGGCAATTAAGTCAGTTTTAGAAACGGGAGATATTAAATTACATCCAAAACGTTTCGAAAACACTTATGCGCATTGGTTAAACAATATTCGCGATTGGAATATTTCTCGTCAATTATGGTGGGGACAACAAATCCCGGCTTATTATTACGGAGACGGAAAAGAAGATTTCGTAGTTGCAGAAAACATTGAAGATGCGTTAACATTAGCAAAAGACAGAACCAACAACCAACAACTAACAACCGACAACTTAAAACAAGACGTTGATGCGTTAGATACATGGTTTTCATCATGGTTATGGCCCATGTCAGTTTTTGGTGGAATAATGGATCCAGAAAGCGCTGATTTTAAATACTATTATCCAACAAATGACTTAGTAACCGGTCCGGATATTTTGTTCTTCTGGGTAGCGAGAATGATTATTGCAGGTTACGAATATGCAGGTGAAAAACCATTTACAAATGTATATTTGACTGGATTAGTTCGTGATAAACAACGTCGTAAAATGTCTAAATCATTAGGGAATTCTCCTGATCCTCTAGATTTAATCGATGCTTTTGGTGCAGACGGTGTTCGTGTAGGATTGCTTTTGAGCGCTTCTGCAGGAAACGATATTATGTTTGATGAAGAATTGTGTAATCAAGGAAAAGCGTTTTCAAACAAAATTTGGAATGCCTTCAAATTGATTAAAGGTTGGGAAGTTTCAGATACTATTTCACAGCCAGAATCATCAAAAGTAGCAATCGAATGGTACGAAGCGAAGTTGCAACAGACTTTAGTTGATATTGAAGATAATTTTGAGAAATACAGAATTTCAGATTCTCTTATGGCCATTTATAAATTGGTTTGGGACGATTTCTGTTCTTGGTTCTTAGAAATGATAAAACCAGGGTATCAGCAGCCAATTGACAGCGTAACTTTCGCGAAAGCGATAGAAATGTTAGAAAGCAACTTGAAGTTATTACATCCATTTATGCCTTTCCTTACGGAAGAAATCTGGCATTTAATTGCAGAAAGAACACCAGAAGAAGCTTTAATCGTTTCAACTTGGCCAGAATTAAAACCATTCGACGCAAAATTAATTGCTGATTTTGAAAATTCTATCGAAGTAATTTCTGGAATTAGAACCATCAGAAAAGATAAAAACATTCCGTTTAAAGATGCAATCGAATTAAAAGGAATCAATAGCGAAAATCTTTCAACTTATTTTGATTCCATTATAACGAAATTAGGAAATGTTTCTGCCTTCGATTATGTTGCTGAAAAAGTAGACGGCGCATTGTCTTTCCGTGTAAAATCAAATGAATATTTCATTCCGATTACAGGAAACATCGATGTTGAGGCGGAAATTGCAAAACTGACAGAGGAATTGAATTACACAAAAGGATTCTTAAAATCTGTTGAAGCAAAACTTTCTAACGAGAAATTCGTAAACGGAGCTCCAAAAAAAGTTTTAAATATTGAGAAACAAAAGCAAGCCGATGCTTTAGCAAAAATTGCTACGATTGAGCAGAGTTTGGCTGGTTTGAAATAAGAGTTAAATATAATTTAATCTCATAATTTATTAGACCCGACAGGTTTTTGAAATCTGTTGGGTTTCTTGTTTTATGGCACTAAATTTTCTTTAAAAATTGTTTCATTATTTGATTTTTGTATCTCAAAAAGATATAATTTTAATACGATTTTACGTTAAAACAAAAATTGTCTTTGCAATGAAAAAATGTATTTTATTTGTGTTTGTTTCTTGTTTTTTATTGGCTTGTTCCAATAAAGAAAATAAAGTTAAAAATATTGAAACAGCTTTCTATTACTGGAAAAGCAGCTCTTCCTTTGGTAACGAAACAATTGATAAGCTTAATAAATTGAAGATAAAAAAAATCTATTATAAATTTTTTGAAGTTGATTATAGCGAAACGATGGGAAACTTTCCTTATCAAAAAAATAATCCTGATCAATATACCTTCCGAAATTTAGATTCTTTAAATATTGTCCCAACCATTTTTATTAAAAATGAAATCTTTCAATATAATGATGAAAAATCACTAGATAAGCTGGCGGATAACATTGTTTTTCTGATAAACAAATACCGCAAAGAACCTTACAGATATGGCAATAATAAGGAGATTAATTTTGACTATTCTGAAATTCAAATTGATTGTGATTGGACAAAATCAACAAAAGATAAATATTTCTATTTATTAAAAAAGATAAAAGAATTCTCTAAAAAAGAAATCAGTTGCACATTACGCCTTTATCCTTATAAATATCCCAATATTATGGGAGTCCCACCGGTAGACAAAGTAACTTTAATGTGTTACAATTTGATAAAACCATTATCTCAGCAAGATAAAAATTCGATTTTAGATATAAATGAATTGAAATCTTATCTGGATAAAAAAAGAAGTTATCCGGTGCATTTGGATATCGCGTTGCCTGTTTTTTATTGGACATTGTGGTATCATAATAATCGTTTTGCGGGATTAATGAATTTTAATTCTGCAGATATTAGCGGAATTTCAAAACAAACTAAACCAATGTGGTTTGAAATGACAGAAGATTATACATTTGAATATGAATATTATTTAAAAAAAGGAGACCAGCTAAAGATCGAAGAAGTTGACTCCAAAACAATTCAGGAAGCGATTTCCATTATTAAAAAAAATGTTGAATTAGAAGAGACAACAACAATTTCATTATTCCATTTAGACGATAGTACTTTTAAAAAATACAACAATGAAGAAATTTCTAGTTTTTACAGTTCTTTTAGTAAGTAGTTTTTGCAAAAGTTTTGCTTGTGGTTATTCTCCTTATGGTGAAGACGTAAGATATTGTTTGTTTAAGCCAGATTTTTTTAATTATGCTCAATACAAATCTTTCTTTTATAACGCTGATTTATGGGGATTTGATTACAGCAGAAATCCAGAGGATTATAAGTTGAATGTAGATTCAAATATTGCAGATTGGTATAATTACACTAATAAAAAAGTTTCGATTGATGCTATCGAAGATTTTAATTTTAATTTATCATTCACAGCTATCCATTCTAAAAGTGATAACGACTTTATAAATTATTTGTATCAAAACAATAAAAAAACGGCGATTGCTTACCTAAAAATGGCAAAGAATTGTGAAATGGTGAGTAGTGATATAGAAGATATTTGGGAAAGAAAACAAGAGTCAAATGATCAAGGCAAAGCTGAGTTGCTAAATAAAATTATAGATGCTACTACTAAAGAACAAAATCAATATTTTAAAAGGAAATATGCTTTTTTAACGATAAGACTGGCCTATTATTCATCAAACGAACATGTTATAAAAACAGTTTTTGAGGCTAATTTTAATAAAAGCAAAAAAGATTATTTATACTATTGGAGTTTGTTCTTCTATACTTTTACAAAATCAAATCCGGGATATATGGTAGATGTTGCTAATTTAATGGCAAATTCTCCAGAGAAAAGTTATGCAAGCTATTACTATTTTCATCATGATTTTAAAATTCAGCAAGCTTTGCAATATGCAACGAGTAAAGAAGAAAAAGCAAATATTTACGCTTATGCATCTGTTCAGAAAGTAGATAAAAATCTGGATTATTTGAAAGAGATATATAAAAACAATCCAAAGTCTCAAATATTAGGATTTCTGCTTTTGCGTGAAATCAATAAAATTGAAGATTGGGTTTACACACCTTATTATACTAATTATACTCCTACAACAAATTATGTTGATTTTTGGAATGATAAAGTAAAAGTCACGACAGAAACTTTACGTAATCGTTCAGAAAATGACAGATTTTATGCAAAGGAAGTTCTGGATTTCGTGAATACAGTAGATGTTGACAAAATGAACAATCCGATCGTTTGGAAAGCTTCAAAGATCAACTTGCAATTTATTACAAGAAATTACGAAGACTGTTTAAAAAATATTGCTCTATTTGAAAAAAAGCATCAATCTGAAAAAGTATCAGAAGAGATAGAGAAAATAAAAGCATTATGTATTACGGCAAATCAAGTAAATGGTAAAGCAATCATTAAACCCGAAATCGAACCTGTCATCTTAAAATACAAAGATGATCCTCATTTTATTTTTGCGTTGGGAAGAGAATTGGAATATAGAGGAAATACTACTGACGGATTAGCTTTGTTATCTGTAATTGAAGAAAATACAAAGGAAACTTATAATTCGAATGATGTCGAGTGGAAAGGCAATCGAATGAAATCATCAGGAAATTTACTGGAGTTTTCTCGTTATTTTGATTATTTGGACTTTGTTTATTCTGCTAAAGATTTACAAACAATTGTAGATAGAATTGATAAAGATTTTAATACAGATTTTCAAAAAGTAATTTATGCCAAACTTTTAAAAGACAAGGATTATCTTAAAGATTTATTAGGAACAAAATACTTGAGAGAAAATCAGTTAAACAGGGCTTTAAGTACTTTTAAATCATTAGATAAAAAATATTGGCAAGATAATTACAATGCTTGGGAAAGAGGAGAATTTGGTGAGGCTTATGCTTTCGATCAAAATCCTTTTTATGATTTTAAGCATACAAAAAGTTTTATTGAACATAAGGAAAAATATGTTGTGACTAAACTAGCCGTAACGGAGAGGATTATCAAATACACCAATTTAGCGAATGATGTAAAGTCAAAAGACCGCGATTATTACTACTTTCTTTTAGCGAACTGCTATTACAATATGTCAGATATTGGTAATTCCTGGATGATGCGGCGTTATAACAGTTATGGTTATCAAGGTGGTAATCAAAACGAATCCTATATCGACGAAATGGAATATCGAAATAAAATTAAAGCTGTTGCGAATTATAAGTTGGCATATAAAAATGCAAAAACGAATAAATTTAAAGCACTCTGTTTGCGTATGATGGATTATGTTGAAAAAAATGAATACTCAGATTCGAAAAGAGTTACTAAAGAATTTCCAGAATTCAGTTCAGATTTATCAGGATGTGAAAGTTTAGAGCAATATTTTAAGTCAAGGAGGTAAGATTAATATTGCGGCTATTTTCTCTTCTTCAAAACCAAAAACAAAGGATAAGAAATAAAAGTAATCCCGACAATAATGATAAAACTTTTTGGATCACTGTAAATAAATCCTAACAATAATCCGATAGAAGCGATAATAGCAATTATAGTCGCCCACGGATACCAAAAAGAATGATATGGTCTTGGTAGATCTGGCTCTGTAGTTCTTAATTTTATAAGGGAATAATACGCCAATCCCCAAACTATTATCGAGATGAAGGCAGCGAAAGAAAATAGTACTTCAAATGAACCAATGCAAATTAAAAACAAGCTGAAAAAGGAAGAAACCAAAAGTGCTACAATTGGTGTTCCACCTTTGTTGATGGTTGTTCCTTGTTTGATGAAAAATCCGTCGCGGCTTAATCCGTAAAGGATTCTTGGCGGGATCATCATAAAAGCATTCAAAATACTGATTAAAGAGAAAATCGAAATCACAGTAACCACAATGGCACCTTTTTCTCCAAATATAATTTTGGCGACATCGGCTGCTGCCAGATTTGATTTGGCTAAAGTTTCAATTGGTAAAACATGAAAAAAAGCAGCGTTCACCAAAATATAAATTGAAATAACTAATAAAACACCGCTGTATAATGATTTCGGAATGTTTTTGCTTGGATCATCATTTTCTTCTGCAAAAAAACAAACGGCATTCCAGCCATTATAAGTTCCAATTATAAGTTGTAATGATTTAAAAAATCCAAAAATTAATCCAATTTGAAAGACAGAACTATCCGTCTTAATCTTTGGAACTTCAACTCCAGAATACATAAAACAGGCAATTACTAAAGCCACGAAACAAATCACTTTTAAGAAACTCGTAATTTGCTGAATAATACTTCCGTTTTTTACACCGCTTAAATGAAGCAATACAAAAGCAGCCAATAAAGAAACAGAAATTATTGTCGAATAACTGGCTAATTCGGGAAATAAAATAATCGAATATTCACTAATTACAATACAGTAAAATGCGGGCGGAATAGCATTAATAATATAATCATACCAACCAGAAAGAAAGCCGGCGTATTCTCCTAAAGCTCTTTTGATATAATTGTAAGATCCTCCAGCTTTTGGCAACATTGTAGCCAATTCTGAATAGGAATTTGCGCCCAATAAAACATATAATCCGCCAAATAACCAGCACGCGAGAATAAGCCAGTAATTGTTTAGCATTTCGGCAATAGTTCCGGGTGTTCTTAAAATTCCGACTCCGATTGTTCCTCCAATTAATACGGCAATATTAAAACTAAGGCCTAACGTTTTCTTTAATTGGTTTTTCTTGGAATCGGACATGTGGTTTTTTTTAGGAATGATTATTTCAGCAAAAATAGTATTAATTGAATTAGCATTCGCCTAAAAATAAAAATCCCAAGGCATTCTATTTTTTTAAAAGAAAAACAGAACATCTTGGGAAAAATCAAACTTCTAATTCAATATTGTTTAGAATTTGTAACGCAAACTTGTCATAACCTGACGAGGCGCTATTGGGTTCACACTGTAATTTTCGTGAACGGTATAATTTAATTCGTTGGTAATGTTTGATAATTTGCAAAGAATTGAGAATTTACTCCAAGTATATCCTGCAGAAACATCAATAGTGGTGTAACCTTCTAATGGAATTTCTCTATCCCAGATTCCTCCTGGTTTAGTAGAGTCATATTGATTATTCCATCCGCCAATTCTGTCTCCAATATAGTTTGCAATTGCTCCAACAGATACATTTTTAAAGAAACCATCTTGTAGCGTGTAGAAGAAACTTAAATTGGCTGTATTAACAGGAGTTCTTGCAACACGGTTTCCTTCGATAAAACTTCCGTTTAATCCAGATGTTTTCGTATAACGCATATCGTTGTAGCTATAACCAGCAATAATATTTAAGCCGTCAACTGGATGTGCAGTAACATCAACTTCAACTCCTTTACTTTTAGTTTCTCCGCTCAAAACTTTGATGTTTGTATCTAAATTATCAGAACCATCTGCTTTATATTGAGCCATTTGAGCTAAATTGCTGTTTGTTATTTGATAAACAGTAACGTTTGTACTTAAAAGACCTTTAAACCAATCTTTTTTGATACCAGCTTCGTATTGATCAATAATAGAAGGTTTTATTGGTTTTAAATCTACAGTTGTTCCCGTGTTTGGAGTAAAAGAGCTAGAGTAGCTTCCAAATATAGAAATGTCTGTTGTTGGCTGATAAACTAAACCTGCTTTTGGCGAAAATGCATTATCCAATCGTTTCGGCGTAACTGTTGGAACAGCACTTTCAGGATTTCCTTTACCAGTTGCAGTTTCTTTGTAAGTACTAACTTCAGCTTCCTGCCAAGACCATCTTACGCCACCTAAAACTTTTAATTTTTCTGTAATTGAAATTAAATCTTGAAAATAAACTCCAAAACGATTTGTTTCTGTTTTTGCAATTTGTGTTGCTCTGCCAGTAGTTGGGATATCCATTCTTTGATTTGCTGGATCAAATGTGAATAGATTTATAGTGTCATATAAGGTTGGGCCATAAACTGGCTGACCGTTTTTTGTTCCTGTTTGAACATATTTTTCATCAAATGTAAAAGTATATGCTGTTGCAAAAGAGTTTTCCCAGTCGGCTCCTGTAAAAATCTGATGTTTTATAGATCCTGTATTAAAGTTTCCTTGCAAACTCAATTGATCTCCTAAGATTGTCTCTAAGTTTTTGTTTTTTGTCAAACCTCTATTCCAGTTACCTGGAATTGCATATGTTTCTAAACCTGATAATTGGGCAGTTGAGAAACTTCCTCTATCATAATTTTGGAAAGAAGAATTGAAATTCAGTTTCCAGTTTTTATTAAAATCATGATTTACCAATACCGAAGCACTCGAAGATTTTGTAGTGCCGTTTGACCAAAGAGATCCGAAAAAAGCATTACGCGGTAAGTCTAAGATAGTTTTATTGATAATTCCTGTTCCAAAGTCTGGAGTCCAGTCTGCAGAAAGATAATCTCCTTGAATTGTAATCTGTGTTTTTGGATTGATGACAAATAATAAAGACGGATTTATATACAAACGTTCGTTTTTTACCACATCTCTAAAACTTTCTGAATTTTCGTAAGATCCGTTGATTCTGAATGCAATTGATTTTGTGAGACCTCCATAAAAATCAAAAGCTGGTTTGTAGTAAGCAAAACTTCCAATTTGCATTGATATTTCTCCACCGCTTTTAAATTGAGGCGTTTTAGTTACTAAATTTAGAATTCCGCCCGGAGCTACGTTTCCGAATAATAGGGCAGCTCCACCTTTTAAGAATTCTACTTTGTCTAATCCAGAAACGTCTGGAATTGAACCGGCATTATAGCGAAAACCATTTTTGAACATATTGTTGGCAGACATATCATAACCTCTTGAGAAAAAAGATTCCTGAGCGCCACCACGTGCAGAACCAACGTAAACTCCGTTAGCATTTTTTAAAACTTCACTTAATCTGATGGCTTGTTGTTGCTCGATAATATCAGCACCGATAACTTGTATTGTTTGCGGGTTATCCATTGGTTTTAAACCTGAACGAACTGCAGTTACTGGTTTTGGTTCTTTGGTTTTAGATACAACCACTTCGTTTAAAATTTCTCCCTTTTTATTTTTTACAGTGTCCGTAACTGTAGCAGTACTTTCGTTACTTGAATAGTCTTGTGCGTAAGAAGCAAAGCTCAATAATCCTAAAGCAAATAGTAAATTATATTTCATGGTATTTATTTAGATTCAATAAAAATAGATGCCGCAAATATACAATTGCAAAAATGTGTTAAGGAAATTTACAACACGTTTTCTTACTTAAATTTTAATTAGTTCTTTCTTAAGATTTGCTTAATAATTTTCTAATGTTATTTTAATTTTGTATTAACGTTCATTTGGGAAACAAAAAAACCTCGCCATAAAGCGAGGTTTTGTCAATTGAAATTAAATCTAAGAACTAAATCTAAGAATGAATTTTTCTAATTTATTTTACTGCAATTTGATACGTTGCCATTTTCCAGATTTCATCGTATTTTTTGCCATTGTGATCACCAGAAGCTTTTTCCGTATGAGCATATTCAACCATATAGTTTCCAGACCAGATTGGAGTAAAAGAGAATTCTCCTTTTTCATTAGTCCATAATTCCTTTTCCCAGCCGTTTGGTGCAATTACTTTTATTTTTGTTTCTTTTGCTATGTTTCCATCATAAGAAGCAACTCCCGTTACTTTTGAATCTTTTTTAGCAACATCAGCATTTTCAGAAAAAACGGCAATTTTATTTGTATTAGAAGCGATACTGTTTCCAGCACTTTTGTTTCCAACTACTACAGTTGCACTTGAGTTGTAATCTAAAACCATTGTTCCGTAAACATCTTTTACTTTATGATGCATTACCACTGTGTAAACTCCGTTTTCATCTGGAGTAAAGAAAGCTTGGTATTTACTGTCTAAAGCTTTAGAAGTTAATTTTGTTTCTTTTTTTGAAGGAGAAATTAGCACTAGCGAAAAATCTTTTAAATCAGAAAACCATTTGTCTGCTTTTGTAATGTCATTATCAGAGAATTCTCCAAAGTAAATTGAAATTTCCTGAGCTTTACCTTTTGTACCCGTTGCTTTAGTTTCAATCCAAAGGGCGTGGGCAAAAATTTGTGGTGCAGCAAAAAACATTAAAAAGAAAAAAGTTACTGTCTTTAAAGTATTTGATTTCATACGATCAAGTTTAAAATTGTTAGAAGATATTTTTTACAAACATAAGGCTTATTTAGAATAATTAAAAATAAAAGCAATAAAAAAAGCTTTGAAAATCCGTATTTTAATGGACTTCGAAGCTTTTTATTATGTTTTAAATGAATCTTAGAATTTGTAAGCGAAACTCGCAACAACATTTCTAGGCTTCTGCGGATTTACAGTTCCCGATCCTCCGTTAAAATAATCTTTATTCGCAATATTATTAACGTTTAAACTTATGCGGTATTTTGTAGTATTATAGAATAATGACGAATTGATTACAGTGTAAGCAGGAAGAATAAATTTACCTGTTACATCGTTATCCAAAATAGCATTTTCACTGGCATAATTTCCTCCAAAACCTATTCCGAAGTTTTCAAGAGCGCCTTCATCAAATTTATAAGTTGCCCAAAGATTTACTAAGTTTTTAGGACCAGACCAAAAAGGTCTTTTTCCCTGATCTAACAAAATATTCCCTTCATCACCTTTTGTAATTTTGCTGTCGTTGAAACTATATCCGGCAATAATGCTCAAGCCTTTAAGTGGCGCAGCATTCAAATCAAATTCAAAACCTTTACTTCTTGCTTTACCGCCTTGCGCACTGTACATCGGATTTCGGGTTACTAAATTAGCAACATTTATATCGTAGTAACTTACAGTTGCGGTCAATTGATCGGAAAATAAGTTGGCTTTTATTCCCGCTTCTAACTGATTGGCATGTTCTGCTTCAAAAGTTTTGGATCCGATAAAATCACCATTTGTATTATATAAAGCAGTTGGAGCAATGTTTCTAAATCCGTTCATGTAATTGGCAAAAACAGACAACTGATCTTCAATTGGCTGATAAACAACTCCAAATTTTGGAGATAATGCAGTCTGTGTATAATTATCAGTATCGGTTTTAATGCTTCCTTCTGTGTCAAAATAATCAACTCTTAAACTGGCCATTACTAATAATTTGTTTGTAATATTAAGCACATCAGACGCATAAGCGCTGTAAGTAGCATCTTTTGAATTGTAATTTGGACCTGCTTCTCCAGCTAACAATTTATCTACTGAAGTTTGAGTAAGATTATAAGGATTTGCAGGATCTAATTGTCTTACATCTCCTTGAGCTGTAACATTGTAAAGATAGCCATAACCAGAACCTCCAAATATTAGATTTCTCTCAAAATAATCTAAACCAACAACAAGTCGATTTCTCATGTTTCCAATTTTAAAATCTCCAATAAAGTTTTGTTGAATATCTGTTGTACTGGTTTGAGAATTTTCTTTTGTGATCCAAAAAGCAAAATCACGATTTCCGTTTTCATTATCATAGATATAAGAATAATATCCTTTTGATTTTGAAGAAGTTCTAGATAAAACCGATTGAGAAGTCCATTGCTCTGAGATTTTGTACATCATTTGTCCCTGCAAATTAAATCTCGGATTTTTCATGGGAAGGTCGTTGCTGTTGAAAGATAAATCAGTTCTATAATTTAAATCGGCTAAATCTTTAAATTGTAATGGAGTATTTCTTCCTAAAAACAACATAGTAGGCGTTGTTTTTTCTTCCGACATAAATTCGGTATTAATTAAGAAAGACAATTTTTCGTTAACTTTGTAAGATAGGGAAGGAGCAACAAAAATCGAAGTTCGAAATCCCGCATCCTGAAAACTATTTTCAGTCTGATACGCCGCATTAATTCTGAAAGCCACGTTATCAGCATCGTCCAAAGGCGTGTTGATGTCTGCTGTTACTCGGTTTAAACCAAAACTTCCGGCAAGATAAGAAACTTCTCCACCAAAACCGCTGTAAGGTTTTTTAGTGACAGTATTAATTAATCCGCCGTAACTTACTAAACTGCTTCCGAATAAAGTTCCAGATGGTCCTTTGATGACTTCAATACGCTCAATATTGGCAGGATCTAAAGTTCCGGTTGTTATGCCTGGCAATCCGTTTACAATATTCGCCTGAACTTCAAATCCGCGTAATGAATAATAAGATCCTCCATCGCCGCCACGACCGGTTGACTCCCATAATTTCTGAATTCCGGGAACGTTTTTCAAAGCATCTTCATAATTGGTAATCGCTTGTTCTTTCATTAATTCAGAAGAAACAATATTATAAACCTGCGGATTTTCTATGTTTTTTAAAGGCATTTTCGAAACATAAAAACTTTGTTTGGGGAAAGCTTTTCCTTTGTTATTGGTAATAATAACTTCTTTTAATTGTTTGTCTGAAACAGTCAGTTGTAGAGTAATAGGAGCAATTTCGTTTGCAGCAACTGTGACTTGTTTTACAAGAGTTTCGTAACCCGTTAAGAAAACTTCTAAAGTATATGTATTTGGTTTTACCCGATTGAACTCAAAAACACCTTCTTCATTACTGATTGTGCCATATTTTGAATTTTTAAGGACAATATGTACTCCGGCCGCAAGTTCTCCGTCTGAAGTGGTTATGGTTCCTTTAATTTTTCCGAAATTTTGCTGGGCAAAAAGATTGCTGCAAAATAAGAATAGCAGGCAGAATATGGTACTTATCTGCGCGATGCTACGATTTGAATAATTCATTGGTATTTTTTTTGGATTAAATTTGTCTCAGTTATTTGAATAATTAAAGACAAATCAAAAATAAAAATTATAATTTCTTTAACAAAAAAAATATACCAATTGTACATTATTAAATTAAGAAAAATCCAGTATTAGACTGATTTTTCGACTGACTTTTTTTTCTTATTTCGTCCCCACCAAATTAAAAATCCGGTTATTGGCAAACTGGCAGATACCAAACTGGCAAAAAAGGCAAGAATTTTTCCGGGTAAACCTAATATACTTCCAACATGTATGTCGTAATTTATAAAACGAAATTTCTCGCCATTGTTTTTGTCCTTATATAGCGTAATTTTTAGGTTTTTGCCCGTAAACTGATCAAATTCCATTGAGACATCGTCAAAACGGTTTTCGTATCGAATAAAGGTTTGAAATGTAGCCAAAGAATCTTCTGCAGTAGGTACAAACAAAAAGTAACTTTTTGCTTTCGGATTTGCCTTGATTGTAGCGCTGTATATTTTATCTGTAGCTGTATTTTTAGTATATTGAGTAGTATCTGAAACAAGTCTTACTTTTTCATAAGTTTTTCCTCCATTAAATAGCCATTGCAGACCTTTATCATAACATTTAAAAGCCCACACCAATCCGGTAAGTGCAATGATTAAAGCGAAAATCATCATGTAATATCCCAGAATATTATGAAGATCGTAATTTTTTCGTTTCCACTTTGTTGTGTTTTTCCATCGAAACCAAAAACGTTGTTTGGCAGCACTTTTATTTTTTGGCCACCAAAGAATCAAACCCGTAATCAAGGAAATGATAAATAGGATAGTGGCAGTTCCCACAATCGGGTCTCCAATTTCACTATTCAAACAAAGTGTCTGGTGTAGCATTCGTATAAAAACAAAAAACTCAAAATTATAGTTTTCGATTTTTTTGACATTCCCGGTATAAGGATCGACATAAACGTACGTTGTATGATACTGATTCCAATAGCAGATGGCATCTTTATCTCCCTCTTCGTAAAACCAAGCCACCACCGTTCGTTTATCATCATGAAAAGTCTGGCATCCTGAAAAACGCTGTTTAGGATAGACTTTTTTATTTGCTTCCTTTGCAATTGCTATTAAATTACTGATTGGTAGTTTTTTGTCTTTTACCTGATCTACAAAATAATAGTCATGAAGTACAGGACGTAATTCTTCTTCAAAAACATACAAACAACCTGTAATTCCCAGAATAATTACAATTAGTCCAGAGGATAATCCCAACCAGAGATGTATTTTTTTTATTAAATTTTTAAATGTCATTTTTGAAAGTACCTTTGTTTATCAAAAAAGCACCTCATGATTTAAATGGAGGTGCTTTTTATATTTTACTATAAAATTTTGTCTTAGAATTTGATGGTCAAATTAGCCAAGATGGTAGTCGGAGCTTGAGATGTTCCCCAGAAATCCCAATACTTTTCGTTGGTAATGTTATTGAACTTCAAACCAAGCCTCCATGAAGAATGATCATAATAAACAGATGCATTATAAGTTGTGTATGAAGGCATATAAAAAGTATTGTCTGCTGTAAAATAATTATCATCAACATAGTTGGCACCAAAACCTAGTCCAAGACCTTTCAATTTATTTTGAAAAGTATAAGAAGTCCAGAAGTTTACCACATTTTCAGGAGAAGATGTTGCTTTATTACCTTCAATAGTGACGTCACTTGCTTTTACAATTCTGTTGTCGTTATAACCATATCCTGCAACAATATTCCACCCGTTGATTGGGTTTGCAATTAATTCAAAATCAAAACCTTTACTTACTTGTTTTCCATCTTGTTCTGTAAAACCCGTAGCGTTTAGTCTTGTTGCATTATCAATTGTGATATTGTAATAACTTACAGAACCGCTTAGTTTTTTATTGAAGGCATCGGCTTTTACTCCAAACTCATATTGTACAGCATAAATTGGATCTAAAACAAAAATTGAAGCATCTGGCTGTGTAACGGGCTGCATGTTTTGGAAACCATTCATGTAATTTCCAAACACAGAAACCTGATCTTTAGCAACTTCATAAACTAAGCCTAATTTTGGAGCTAGCGCATTTTGGTGATAACCCTCAACCGACCCTACTTTTTCGCGATCAAAATTATCAAAACGGAGACTTAGCATCGCAGAAAGACGATCTGTAAAATTGATCACATCGCTAGCATATGCGCTAAATGTTTTTTGGTCTGCAACTTGAGAAGTTGTAAGTACAAGTCCAGCATCAACCGCTTTTCTTCTAATGGGAGCAAAGTTTGTCGTAACATCAATATTATCAAGAGTAAAAGTAGATCCTCCAGAAAAGGCTGAACTGTACATTCTATAATTAATACCTGCTAAAAATTTATGTTTGATACTTCCCGTTGAGAATTTACCGTTTAAGTTTTCCTGAATATTAGTGTAGTTATTGTAAATTGGTCCCCAAAGTCCAACTCTTCTGGCAACTTGCGTTGGAGAACTCCAAACGGCATAACTTTGGTAACTGCGTTCTACATCTTCGCCAACAAATGAAAATACGGTTGTCGATTTCCAGTTCTCAGATATTTCATATTCTGCTTGTCCGAAAAATTTAGTAGCTGTAGTTTTCGCGTCCACATCATCGTGAAACATCGATTTTCTGTAATCTATTTTTAAATCGTTTGGATTTGTAATTCCAGAAGTTGCCGCATACGTATTGTAAGTACGTCTCGTATTGTTTACATTATAAAGTTCAGCATCGAAGTTAAAAGTAAGTTTGTCTGATGCTTTGTAAGTAAGACTTGGTGCAAAAAGCAAAGCATTATTAAAACCATAATTTAAGAAACTTTTTTCTCTGTTTACCGCCATGTTTATTCTGAACAATACGGTTTTATCTTTATTTAATGGTGTATTCGCATCTGCTGTAAGTCTGTTCAAACTGTAACTTCCTGCAGTATAAGAAATCTCAGCTGCAGTGGTTTCATGCGGCTTTTTAGTCACCAAATTGACAACTCCACCAAATGAAGAAACCGATGAACCAAATAGAGTTCCAGAAGGACCTTTCATAATTTCAATTCTTTCCACGTTTCCAAGATCAACAGAAGAACGTCCAGACGCTGTTTCCATTCCATTCCTCGAATTAACTCCGGTAGAAAATCCTCTAAAAATGATACCAACTCCTCCAGATGGAAAACTGATCGAAACAACTCCTGGAGAGTTTTGTACAGCACTTCTAATATCTACAGCAACCTGTTCTTGTAGAAGTTCTTTCTGTATCACACTGTAAACTTGCGGGTTTTCCAAATTTGTAAGTGGCATTCTGGCAACGTAATCTGTTTTTTTAGAAAGTATACTTTTTTTGCCGCTAATTACAACTTCTTTTAATTCTTTGTTCGAAACTTTAAGTTGTAAGTTAAGTGTCGTTGTTTCATTTTCTGTAACCGTTACCTCAGTTTCCAAAGTTTCGTAACCTGTCAAAGAGATTTGAAGTGTGTATGAATTAGCTTTTACTCTGTTAAAATCAAAAGTACCATCATCATTTGATACGGTACCGTATTTTGTATTTTTAAGGATAATATTAACACCCGCAGCAGCGTCGCCGTCAGAAGTGGTGATGCTTCCGGTGATTTTTCCGTTATTCTGTTGTGCAAAAATGGATAAGAACGAAAATAGAAAACTAATCGAAAATAGAAAACGCGTAGTTTTCTGATTAAGGTAATTCATTGATTATTTTTTAATTGGTTTGTAATTTGTTTTTATTTAGAATTAATAAAAACAGTGCAAATGTAAAAATTAAAATAACGCTACCAATTTTTATTTTTATCATTTTTTGATGAAATTGTTAAATGTTGATTTTAGAGCTTTTAGAAGAAATTCTTATCTGAAGTTGTAGTAAGATAAAGTTTAAAAAGCCTTAATTTTGCAGTCTGAAAAACAATTTCATGATTTTACCTTTCTTCAAAAAGATTCAAAATACGCCAAGAGGATACCGAATAGCCAATACTGTTTTTTTCTTTCTATCTGGTTTTGGATATTCTTCGTGGGTTTCAAGAATTCCGCATATTCAAGCACAATTAAAGTTAACTGAGGCACAGTTTGGAGCTGTATTATTTGCATTTCCGATAGGTCTGATGCTGACAATGCCTTTTACAGGAAAATTATTGAATAAATACAGCAGCCGATATATCATGCTTTTGGGAGCAATTATGTTTAATATTGTATTGTCCTTGCCGGGTTTGGTTGCTTTTGTGTGGCAATTAGTGTGTGTACTTTTAGTTTTTGGAGCTTCTCGAAATATCTTCAATCTGTCGATTAATGCACAATCTTTGGAAGTGCAGAAATTATATCCAAAATCTATTATTACGCGTTTTCACGCCGTGTGGAGTATAGCCGTTTTTTCTGGCGCTGGACTAGGCTATGTAATGGTAACGCAGAAAATTGCACCTTCGCATCACTTATTGGGTGTGAGTGTTTTTATGCTTGCGCTAACGGCTTGTTTTTACCCGATGAGTATTCATAATGAACCTGTTCCGGTTAAAAAGAAGTTCTTCTCAATGCCCGAAAAAAACTTGATAAAATTTGCTTTGATTTGTTTTGTTTCAATGGCGTGCGAAAATACAATGTACGACTGGAGCGGAATTTATTTCGAAAACATTCTAAAGGCTTCTCCAAAAATGACTAGTGCTGCGTTCGTTTTTTTCGCGACAGCGGTAACTTTGGGACGTATTTTTGGTGATTATGGTGTAATGAAATTCGGTACCAAAAAAATCCTCCTTTACAGCGGAATCCTTATTACGTTTGGTTTTGGAATTTGTTTTGTTCTTCCGTACGCATATCCAACTATTTTCGGCTACGTCTTAATCGGATTTGGAGTTTCTTGCGTTGTTCCGTTGGTCTTTAGTATTGCAGGTAGATCTTCTAAATTAAGCAGCGGTTCTGCCTTAACTTCTATATCTACAATTGGTTATTTAGGATTTTTATTAGTTCCGCCAATGGTTGGTTTTATCTCCGAATATCTCAGTATGAAATGGGCGTTTCTCGTGATGGCACTTTTAGGAATTTTGATGATTTTTATGGTGAATAAGATTGGGGAGAATGAGTAGTTTTTTTTAAGGGCTAAGGCTCTGAGATACTGAGGAACTAAGGCTTCTAGATCTCGACCCCTCAAGGTAAATCTAGTTTACTCCAGCATTATCAAAACCCTGACGGATTGAAATCCGTCTCTACAATATGGTAAAATTCCAAAAAAAGAACCGTAGGTTCTAAAAATATTGTAGAGCTGGACTTTAGTCCAGTTTAGATTAAGATTTTACAAAGTTAATTATCGTTTTTTCATCACAAATTTTTCAGTAAAAGGTTTTCCCTTTTTCAAACCTGAAATTTCTGCAAGTAATGAATCTTTTTCTACAAGATTGTAAATAATTTTATTTGGATAATCGTGTTTTGGATTTTCAAAAACAATTTGATTGTCATTCGAAAAAGTCATTTCAAAACTTACCGGTAATTCTTTATTTTGTCCAGAAACAGATACTATATAAGCTAATTTGCCATTTAACTCTTCTAAACGAATATGTTCTGCAAAAACAGTGTCATTCTGACCCACAACAAAATAAGATTCTCCAAGATAAACAGAATCGTTTTCTTTTTTCCAGCGTTCAGTAAGTTCGCCTTCAGCTGATTTGTTTTCCCATTCGCCTATAAACCAATTGGCTTTGGCAAGATTTGGATAGGATTTCAAAGGAGTTTCGGTTTTGACTTCTTTTTTACAAGAAGTTAAAAATAGAAACACAAATGCAATCAATAAAAAGTTATTTTGTTTCATGATTGGTTAATCATTAAGTTATGTTCACTCTGTTCTACTTTTTCGTCATCACAAATTTCTCCGAACTCGGTTTCCCATTCAAATTTCCGGAAATCTCAGCAGTCAAAGTATTATTTGCACCTTTTGTATACGTAATTTTTTGAGGATAATCATGTTTTGCATTTTCAAAAACCAATTGTTTATCCGATTCTAAAGTTGATGGAAAAGAAACCGGTTTATCTTCATTCTGACCTTTTACCGTTGCTTTATACGTTAAAGTTTCGCCCAATTGTGCTAAAACGATACTTTCAAAATGAATAGTGTCTTTTCCTTTTATAAAGTAAGAAGAAGCACTAAAAGTACTGTCGTTTAATTTTTGCCAGTTTTCAGATAAAACACCTTCAGCAGAAGTGTTTTCCCAATTTCCAATTAACCAGTCGGCTTTTTTGATTTTGTCTTTTTCTACTGTTTCTTTTTTCTGGCAGGAAACGAAAGCAATTATTAGAGTTAGAAGAGTAATTTTCTGAAACATATTTATGGTTTTATAATGACGACACTAAAGTATGAAATTTTTTCCGCCACGAATTCACGAATTTTATTTTTTTAAATCTTTGAGCAAAACAAAAAATTCGTGAATTCGTGGCGAAAACAAAAAATTAAACGCTTTCACTCAAAATTGAATAAACCAATTCCTTTGTGGGTTTTTGATCTGTTAGCTTTGCCCGAACCTCATCAAAAGTAACTTTAAAATCACAACCCGATTTATATTCAGCACAACCATAAGCCGTTTTACCTTTTAAAATTGTTCCTTTTTTGCATTTCGGACAAACTAATGCATCTGAACTTTCTTTTGATTCTGTTTTTTTCTCGGATTTTTTAGGTTCTAATTTCAGTTTATAATTTTCCTCAAAACGAATTAAGCCTTCAACAGTTCCAGCATCGGTTTTAAAACCTTTTATATTGACTGTAGAACCTTTTTGAACCAACCGCAAATATTGACTTTCCGTAATTTTTTTATCAAAGAAAACAAAAGGCAGAACAAAATTACAACCCGATTTGTATTCACTACAGCCAAAAGCTGATTTTCCTTTAATTAAATTTCCTTTTTGACATTTCGGACATGTTTCTGACGCAATTCCAGTAGCTTTTTTTTTCTCTTTTTCAGTTTTCACGATTGGTTTCTGAATCGTTGCAGCATGCGAAATATTGGCGTGTTTGGTTTCGCTTCGAACTTCATAAACCAAAGCTTCCACCATATTTTTCATGTTTCTAATGAATGCTGCAGCAGTAAAAGTTCCTTTTTCAATATCTTTCAACTGCTTTTCCCAACTTCCAGTAAGTTCTGCAGACTTAACTAATTCATTTTGAATGGTATCAATCAATTGAATTCCAGTTAAAGTCGGTAAAACCTGTTTTTTATTTCGAACAATATACTGACGCTTAAAAAGCGTTTCAATAATATTCGCACGCGTAGACGGACGCCCGATTCCGTTTTCTTTCATCAATTCACGCAAATCTTCGTCATCAACTTGTTTTCCTGCGGTTTCCATCGCACGTAGTAGAGTTGCTTCTGTAAACTGATTCGGCGGTTTGGTTTCTTTTTGAAGAAATGAAGGTTCATGTGGACCTTTTTCACCTACAACAAAACTCGGCAGTAAATCCGGTTCTTTTTCTTTGGCATTTGGATCTTCAAAAACTACACGAAAACCTTTTTTCAGGATTTCTTTTCCGGTCGTTTTAAACATTACTTCAACAGCTTTTCCAATAACTGTCGTATTGGCGACCAAACAATCATCATAAAAAACAGCAATAAAACGCCTTGTAATAATATCATAAACCTGCTGCTGATTATAAGCCAGATTATTTTGAACGCCAGTTGGAATTATCGCATGGTGATCGGTTACCTTTTTATCGTTGAAAACCTTTGGCGATTTCTTGATTTTTTTCTCTAAAACAGGTTGAGTCAATTCTGAATAATTAGTCAATTTTTGCAGAATTCCCTGTACTTTCGGATAAATATCATTGGGTAAAAAAGTCGTATCAACTCTAGGATATGTGATTACTTTTTGTTCGTATAAAGTCTGCGCGATTTTTAAGGTTTCTTCTGCCGAAAACCCAAATTTCTGATTGCAATAAACCTGCAAACCGGTTAAGTCGAAGAGTTTTGGAGCATATTCATTTCCGTTCTTTTTGTCGACAGAAACAATTTCAAAATCACTTTCTTTTACTTTTTCGGCAAGAATTTCTCCGTCTTCTTTTTTTAGAAAACGACCATCTTCATAACTAAATAGCGTTTCTCTATATAAAGTCTGTAATTCCCAATACGGTTGAGGTTTGAAGTTTTCGATTTCTCTAAAACGGTCTACAACCATCGCCAATGTAGGAGTTTGCACACGCCCGATAGACAAAACTTGTTTGTAACCACCGTGTTTTACGGTATATAAACGAGTAGCATTCATTCCGAGAAGCCAATCTCCAATTGCTCTCGAAAATCCAGCGTAAAATAAATTATCGTAATTGGCTGAAGGTTTTAGGTTTTCGAAACCTTCTTTGATCGCTTCTGTTGTCAAAGATGAAATCCACAAACGCTGAATTTCTCCTTTGTAATGCGCTTCGTTCATCACCCAACGCTGAATCAATTCTCCTTCTTGACCGGCATCCCCGCAGTTGATAACCACTTCGGCTTTGTCAAAAAGACTTTTTATGATTTTAAACTGTTTTTGGATTCCCGAATTCTCAACGACTTTGGTTTCGAATTTTTCAGGAAGCATTGGAAGATTATTCAGATCCCAGCTTTTCCAATGCGGTCGGTAATCGTTGGGTTCTTTTAAGGTGCATAAATGTCCGAAAGTATAAGTTACCGCATACCCATTACCTTCATAATAGCCATCGTGCTTGGTATTGGCACCTAATACAGATGCGATTTCACGTGCTACACTTGGTTTCTCGGCAATACAGACCTTCATTTTTTCCTTTCTTGATTAATAGGCGAAATTAGGGATTTTTTTTCAAAAAAAGTTGCTGAGGTTCTAAGATGCTAAGATTCTAAGTTTTCTTAGGTTATCTTATATTCTTATTTTATTTCCTGCTGTGCGTCCCTAAATTTCGGGAGAAGTGCATGAAAGGCGAGAATTTATTATTAGCTTTTTTAATTTCAAAATTCAAGCATTTTAAAATAGTGTTCCAATTCGATTGCCCTTGTTTTTACAATATCTTTCTTCCTTCCTTCCGCGGCAGCGTACCACATTGTTCCTTGTTGTACTTCGTAGTAATATTTTGAAATAAAGGCAAACTCTTTATCGCGATAAACGATCCATTGTTTCTGAGATTCTTTCAAATTCTCAAATGCTTCTTTCGGAAGTTTGGTTTTTAATAAATTGTAATATTTGTTCAATTCCTTATTCCACAATTCTCGTGCTTCTATGGTGCAATTACACATTTCGGCATTAGAAATAGCATCTTGGTTAAGGCATTTTGATTCTGATAAATCTATAGAGTTTTCTGTTTTTTTAGTTTGAGAAAATGCAGTAGTAAACCCTACCAGAAAAAACAGCAAGAATATTTTCTTCATTTTTTAAATTTTAAAAAGATCAATTTTTTTCATCCAAAAAAAACCAGAATCTAAAAACTGAAGTTTAGTTTTAACCACCTTATCACTTTTATCTCTTGGGTTTTTAGCAATAAATCTTGCTGCTGAGGTATTAAAATCTAAGGTATATTTTTCGTCAAAATCTTCTTTTTTATCAGAGGAGAAAAGAATCACATTATCTTTTGCACTCCATTTTCCTTTGCCATATTTATTTACTTCTGGTGGAGTTCCTCCCTGCATTTTTAAATAGGAATGAAAAACAAATGTTCCGTTCTCATTCAGGGTTAATTTATATTCAATTGTATGCTTTCCTTCATCAGAAAGCGAACGAAAATATTCCCCAGAAAAAGTATTGGATTGAGCAAATAAAGTGAGATTAAAAACTAAAAGAAAGGCAGTAAGTAATAGTTTCATAAATGATTGAATTTAAGTTTGTTTAAAATTTAAAATACAATTGAAATTTTTTCTTTTTGGTTTAAATATTCAAGTTCTAAAAGCATTACATTTAACGCTGTTTGAGCTTCTTTTTCTGTTTTTTCCAAATCTTCATAATACTTTTCATCACAGAAAATAGGATCATAAAAAGCCTGAGTTTCCATGTTTGAAGCTCCCAAGGGATAATTTTCAGGGATTTCACGTTTGTATTTTTCCAAAGTTCTAAATTTTTTATCACAAATTGATTTATAAAATTTTTCCAGATCAATTTTAATTTCAATTTCCGAGTCGACATTTCGTTTTAGATATGCATCTAATCTACTTTCAAAATCCAGCACGCAGTTTTTATTATAATCGTAAATCTTTAGTGTTTGTAAAAGACAAATCTTAAAATTATCAAGATTTTCATTTGGTTGAATTTTAAATTTTCTAATATTCATATAGTTTTTTAAATTCTTCATTAAAATAAAAAGAAACTTTCTCTAGAAACCAACTTTCTTGTTTTTTACTATTTTCGATGTCTAATAAATATCATTGAAGATGTCTTTAATGGCATTTTTCATGAATGAAGTCTGCTCGAAATTTTCCGTATCGGTTTTTTACTGTTTAATGGTAATTATAACACCATCAACATTGAAACTTTTACAAGTTGGCGCAGTCCCGAACAAAACTCCTAAATGTTTTCCTTCAATCTAAAGATATTTATTTTTATAATATTTTTTATTTAATGTGTTGTAAATGTGTCATGATTTTTTTGAAATAAAAAAGCCGTAAAGATTAATTCTTTTATGGCTTTAAGTTCCAATGCATTCATTAAGAAAATTATTTTAATATGCACTTTCTAATGCAAATTTCCCTTTTTTCATTATCCTGTGAGGCTCACTTTTGTATATATTACCACTTGTATCATGTATAGTAATATAGAGATCAAAATAAGAAGTTTGTGTGCTCGGATCAGAATAATAAGTATCTATTACAGCCGAAAATATTCCCGTTTGACCCCAGCCAATACCGTATGGTTCTTCTCCGTTATTATTTACTTTAGAATAGTACCATACAATTGTATTAACGTCAGCGTTTGGTAGATTTCCTGTATAATTCCAGCTAAAGATATTAGTGCCGGCCTGAATGTAATCTGGTCCGGAGATCTTAACTTGTGGTGAAACCGTAGCCAAAGTAGTAGTTGTTGCATTTTTACTCGTGCTTCCAATAACCGAAGTTTGTTTGGCTGCACTTACAGTATTGCTTTCAATTGAACTTTCTTCAGAGCAACTTTGAAATAAAAATAAAGTTGAAATTGTAAATACAAAAAACATTACTTTATCGTAATGCATCATTTTAATTTGGGCATTTTTTTTCATAACTTTTCTAATTAATTTGACTTGTTAAATTATTTGATGTACTGGGGTAAAATTTACTCTTAGCGTGTAAAGCATATAAAAGTAAATCTGTATATCAAATGTAACTGCTTTGTAATTAATAACCTTACGGGAAACCGTAAAGAATTTATTTACAAATAAAATTATTTAAGAAAAGTCTTAAAATACAAGGAATGTAGCATAGAAAAAATATTTTTTTTTTGGAATGAGAAAAAATGGATATTGAAAATAAGAACGTGTGCGAAGTCGGGAAACTTCGCACAGCTTTAAGAATACTAATGCAGGAAAATTTTACTTGATTTTATTTTCAAGATTTCTTTTACAAAACAAAATTACCCTCTAAAACAATTACAGCTTCTCCCAGAATATAAACTTTATCCTGAACAAGTTCAGTACTCATAATTCCGGTTCTTACAGAAGATTGAAAGGCATTAAATTTGTTTTTATTGAGTTTGTCGGCCCAGTATTTTGTCAAGAAAGTTTGGATGCCTCCCGTTACCGGATCTTCGTCGGTTCCTGCCCACGGCCAGAAATAGCGATAGTGAAAATCAAAGTTTGCGTTGTCCGAAATAGCGGTTACCAAAACGCCGTTAATTCCGCTGTGTGAATTTTTTAAGGCTGTAAAGTCAGGTTTTAAATCGGCTAGTTTCTGTGCGCTTTCAATTTCGATTACAACTATTTTATTGGTCGGACTGTATCTTTTTGCTACAATTTCAGAAATGCCAAGTGCTTCTAAAAGTTTTTGAGGAACTTCTGTTGGTTCTGTGTCGTAAACCGGAAATTGCATTTTGATTTTATTCGCTTCTTTTTCAATCAGCAATTCGACATTGTTGTAGTTGATAAATTTAATGGTATCAAAAGAAGTCGTGCTGAAAAGTATTTTAGACGAAGCCAAAGTCGCGTGTCCGCATAAGGGAATTTCCGTTTTCGGACTAAAAAATCTAATGCTATATGTGTTTTCTTTTAGCTGTTTTATAAAAGCAGTTTCAGAAAAACCAATTTCTGTCGCAATATTTTGCATCAGCGCTGCATCCAATTCGACTTCGGGAAGACAAACAGCTGCTGGATTTCCTTTAAATTTTTCATTTGTAAATGAGTCAACAAAATAGGTTTTCATAATTGTTATTTCTTTTTACTGATTTGTAAGCAAGTTTTAGAAGAAGCCAATCCACCGTGAGCGCGAGCGGGGATTTATTCGTTTTAGTGCCCTAGATTTTTCTGAATCAATGAAATTATTAATCCAACAGTCAAAACAATGATAAAGATAAGCCATCCATATCCTTGAGAGTTTTTTATATTTTTATTTTCTGTATGTAATTTAAAATAGGACTTCGTGACGTTTTTTAAATTTTGTGCTAGTATTTTGTAATTCGTGACTTCAAATGAAGTAATGGTCAATTTTTTTAACTCAAAAAATTCAATCTTAATTTGTCGCCCATTGTACACTTCAATTGTTTTAAAATCATGTGAAGATTGTACATTATAATTGCTTTCTGTAACCTTTTTTATATCATCTAGTGAAACTTTTTTAGCTTTAAAAAGTAAAGGATATTCGATTGATAAAAATTCATCTGTCAATTCTACTTTTTTTGAGGATAATAACATGTATAAGCAACCTATCGCGAAGAAGCAAAAGAGTGAAATTATAACCCACATTGCCCGATAATCCGTTTTTTGATAGGATTCGACTTCAGGATTATATACCAAATAAGCTGCTGAAAAAAAAAATAGCATTCCAAATATGCTGAATCCAATTTGAAGTAAACTTGGATTTGCAATTATTTTATTATTACTCATGTTAAATGTGATGTCTAATTCTTATTGAATCTGATGCTGGGATTAATTTATAAATCCTTAATCAATTCGCTTGGATGAATTTTTAAAGCTTGGGCAATTTTAAACATTGTACTTATTTTCATTTCTTACTAACCTTAATGTACTTTCTTAGGTTTATTCACAAAGAAATGTGTCAAAATCTACATGAAGTTGAGTTGTTTCTTTATCAACATTAACCCAATTAAAGTTTTTTAAAACATAAGCGTTTCCTCCATCAATTTTAACCCATTCATCTATTCCTTTTGCAGCATTTGTTAAATCGTTTTTTGATGTCATACCAATAGGAGCGATATAATTTCTATTTTTTGTTAAAGGTTTGCAATTGCTCGTTTCTATTTCTGATTGGGTAATGTATTTTGATTTTGTTAAAGTTGGAAGTGAATTATGTACTTGAAGTGGAGACATTGATGTACAAGAAGTAAGAAATAAAATCACTCCAATAAGATTTAGTTTTATTAGCTTATTCATTTATATGGATTTAGTTTTATCAAATATAAGATATTTCACGTAAGTTTTTTAGATTTTATAAATCGGTTGCATACACTCGATTGTTTACAATCACCTAAATATAATCTAGTATTTCTAATTTCGTTTTAAATAAAAAATAACTAATAATCATGGAAATACTAAACAAAGAAAGGGCCTAAGAATTACTAGAATTAATGAATAATGGAAGATATTTCACTAAACTAAAACCAGAGCCTAAAGAAAACAACTCGTTTACGATACTGCTAAAAGTATCTTATTAAAACGAATTAAATCGAATGATTTCAGATTTGCTAAAAGCAAGTATAGTTCTGCTAAATCCTGAAGCAAAAACTTTGTCGAGTTTTACAAAAGATAATGATGTTAATGTAATGACTTTGCTTGAAATTGCTTTGCAATTATTGCCAGAGGAAGAAATGGAATTGTTGGATGAGGTTTACAAGTTGTAAATGTTTTATATAAAAAATGCGCAAGAAGTTTTATAGACTTTTGCGCATTTGTTTATTTTGACATTAAAATAAAATCCGCACTATCGGGTTTGGAAAGGATTTGAACTTGTTTTCAATGACTATTATTCTTTCATCTTCTAATATCTCTATGTCGAACCGGCATTTTTTCTTATTCTTTGGACCGTATGCGTAAAAACTTTCTAATCTAATAGTACGATTTGAAGAAAGATCAATTCCTAAAAAATCCTTCGAAAAATTTGAATCTTCATTGATTAAGAAATTTATAAAGGATGAGTGTATTAACTCTTTATTATCTTTTTCAAGAACTTTAAAAATATTGAAATTCATTTTATAATTTATTTATTGAAAATACGGATTTCAAATCTCTTCTATCGTGCTTATAAAATTGACTTTTTGTTATATAGAATTTATAAAACATAATTAATTTTCTAATGGAATGTGCTTCTTATATATTTAGAGCAGATGAGAAACAAAATTATTGCAATAGAAGATATAAATAGAGCAAAATTTACTAATATGAAATAATGATAATTTTCTGAATCTCTAATCATTATAAAATTATATATGTAGTGAATTAAATCAATCAAAATCCAAATTATCAACGAAATTTGTCCAATAGCAATATTTATGCGAGATGGAGAAAATGCTCCTGCTTTCGTAGAAAATACATTTGACGATTTTCTACTTGGATCTAATACCATATTGCCCATTATATTTGAATTTGGAATTTTTAATTTTTTCCAGTAATCATATTCGAATTTTGCAATAGCAGTTTCATACACTTCATACCAAGCTTTTGAACCTTTTGCCATTAAAATCCAAACTACTGAAAAAATAATTCCGATAGAAATGATAAAGATGCAAATCGTACTACTGATGATTTTTTTATCTAGCTCATTTTTTTTAAAAGCTAATTCTGTAATAAAATCTAGTACCAAATATCCATACGCACTAAAAGTAAGAATTAGGAAAACTGAAAGAAAAACTGAACGTTGCCACAAATTTGATATTTCTAAATTTCTGCAATCATATAATCTTTGTAAGGTGAATTTTAAGTCTGCTTTACTTTTTTTCATTTTAGTATTTTTGGTTGCTTTTTCATAACATTCTTTTACTACACTGGTTTTGGCACTAAATTAAGGCCATTCTGAGGATTTACCAAATTATTCAAATACAAACCCGATAGCGTAGATTTGCAAGCTGTGCCCATCAAAGATTGTTTTTTTTCATTTAATTAAAAAAGTGTGATACTGTTTCAGGCACATATTACAAATCCGCTCTATTGGATAGTGTTTTACTTATGAATGTTAGTTTACATTTACTATGTTTAATATTATTCCCAAGTTACATAATCGGGATTTTCTTCATGAATTTCCTTCAGTATTTTTGCAATTATACTGTTTTTGTCTCTTAGTGTGATAACTAATGTATCAATAGCTCTTGTCATTGGAATTAGTGCCCAGAGGTAAACAAAACGATTTCTTTTTTCTTCAAAAGTTTCCAAGGCTAATTCCCCAGTATCTTCTTCTTTAAAAGTTTCCATTTTATAGCTTATAAAATCATCAAAATCTAAACATATTACCGACCATCCTTCAAGCCCTCTACAGGATTCATATTGTAGAACTCTATGTTCATTTAAATTAACTACGTACTCTGATCTTAAATCCGAATTAGTTCCATCCCATACCATTATGCCTTTATTTCTAAAATCATCTATTAATGAAAATCCTTTTGTCATTACTTCATGACCATACTTATCAAATCCAATCTCTTTTCTAACCAAAGATGGAGGAACTAAAAACATCATTTCATATGCAGAATTTCCGTTTGAAAGACAATTTTCGAAAATCTTTTTATGTGAAATTTTATCATAAGTTCCAGTTTTGATTATTATGTTTCCCCCAATTAATTCTTCCTTAGGTTCTAGAGACCAATTAATGTTTAATTTTTTGGCCAAATCGTTAACGAAATTTACTAAGTTAACTTTTTGACGAAGTCCTCTACGCTCATTGGTTTTTTGAAACTCATCTTGGCGTAGTAAATGAGTCCAATTGCATTTTTTCTGTCCTCTAATTAGTTGGTCAACACCGTCAGCTATAACTATTTTTTCCCTGCCAAAAATTCTGAAAATTAACTTCTTTTCCATTTCATCCCAATCTTGAGCCTCATCAATCATAATAAAATCCCAGCCAATTTGCTCGTGTCTGGAATGCATAAGATTCTGAATATCTTGGTTTTCAATTAAACCATTTTCAATATATTCATCAAGTTCTTTTAGTAATAATTGATACTGTAAAAGAAAATCAGGAATATATTTCTTTTTGTTTTCAGTTTCTTTAATATTACCTATTCCAAATCCAATAAAAATTTCATAGAAAAATTTATGTAATGTGGTTATATTAACCGAATATCTATCAATATTGTCTGGAATGTCTGCTAATGCTAACGTTCTTTTGATATCACTTACTAGCGCGTGATTATAAGTCAAGATTAAACTCCTAGCATTTTTGTTAAGTGCTAAATCACATGCTATAGTTAAAAGTTTTATTGTTTTGCCTGTTCCTGCTCGTCCAGCAATTATTACTAATTTTTCACCAATTGATTTTGCATATTGTTGATCAGCTAGTAATTTAGATGTTATACGTGCAATTTTACCTCTTGTTAAATCACCTATTCCATTTTTTACGAGTGTAAAAACATCGAAAACTGCTGCGATTTTTTTTAAATCTATCTCTGATGAATAACTAAAAGAATTAAATCCTGGATAACCACGAAAATTTCCATCTAAATCAGTTGATTGGTATGGGAAATTTTGTATGCATGCTAAAGATAAAAGTGTTTGAAAGTTAAAAGTAGATGGTAAATAATTATGTTTCTTTTCAATTTTAGGATTATTTCCGATAAGTTTTTTTATTGACTCAGAACTTACATTTCTTAGCCATATGAAGTTACAAACGTAAGGTTTGAATTTTAATCGGTCCTCAAAAAAAGTTGTAACAGAATATTTTTGATTTTCGCTTTGAGTTGTAACATCTTTATATTTACCATCATATTCTACCAGTAAGTTAATTCCATTTAATTGAATTTGTTCTGCCCTATGCTTTTTGGATTCAAAAACAAAACAAAAATCATTCACAAAAACTTTATAATACTGTTCTTCGTTGTAGCTATATTTATCTAAGATTTTAGATTTTGTCTGTGTTTTGATTTGTGTTGAATAATTATTAAGTTTACCCGTAACGATTAAATCAATGTCCTTAACTGGTTGACCAAATAAAGTTGCATTTGAGATTATCAATATTTCTCCCGATGCATTTATTGTACTTTCAAATATTTTTTTTAATGCTAAAGCATCTTTATATTCAGAAGAATCTTCATTGCCTTTTATTGTAATTTTTAAACTCATAGAATTCGATTGTGTTAATAATGAGATGTATAATTGATTTTTTATTAATTATCAACCGAAGCTCTTATTGGCAGGTTCAGGTAATATGTTTTTATTTTGATCGTAAAAGCAAACATCGCCTTAAATTTCATTTTAATAATAAGTATAAACACCTGATTTTTCATGTCATTAAAAATAAAAGGTTCAAAATCAATTACATTACGGAAATCCGTAAATGACTATAATAATCCAAAACCATAGCCCTGATAGAATTGACATCTTCTTTAGGCAACCAAAAACATCTTAATTAAAACCTTAAACATTCTGCCTAACAAGATATAGCGTCCCGAAGTCTCGGGAGCAGGAAACAGCTCCAAAAAAAAACATAATTCCACTAAATTTCCTCATTCAAAAACACAGAAAATCAACACTAGAATTTTCCACAAAAAATTTGTAATTTTGCAGTCCAAATAAAGGAAAAAGAAAATGTTAGATAAACTTCAATATGTAAAGCAGCGTTTTGATGAGATTTCGGATTTGATTATTCAACCGGAAGTCATTGCAGATCAGAAACGTTATGTACTGCTTAACCAGGAATACAAAAGTATTAAAGCGCTGGTTGATAAGAGAGAAGAATACATTCTTGTTTTAGCCAATATTGACGAGGCCAACGAAATTATTGCAGACGGAAGCGATGCAGATATGACCGAAATGGCTAAAATGCAATTGGATGAAGCAAAAGAACGTTTGCCACAACTTGAGGAGGAAATCAAATTTATGTTGATTCCGAAAGATCCTGAAGATGCTAAAAACGTAATGGTGGAGATTCGCGCGGGAACGGGTGGAGACGAAGCGAGTATTTTTGCAGGTGACTTATTCAGAATGTATACCAAATATTGCGAAGGCATGGGTTGGAGAACTTCTGTAGTAGATATGAACGAAGGAACTTCTGGAGGTTTTAAAGAGGTTATCTTTGAGGTTTCGGGAGAAGATGTATATGGAACTTTGAAGTTTGAAGCGGGTGTTCACCGTGTACAACGTGTTCCGCAGACAGAAACACAAGGTCGTGTGCATACATCGGCTGCTACGGTTATGGTTTTACCAGAAGCGGAAGAGTTTGATGTTCAAATCGATATGAACGATGTTCGTGTAGATTTCTTCTGTTCGTCTGGACCTGGAGGACAATCGGTAAATACAACGAAATCGGCTGTACGTTTAACGCACATTCCAACTGGATTAGTGGCGCAATGTCAGGATCAGAAATCGCAACACAAAAATAAAGATAAAGCGTTAACGGTTTTACGTTCTCGTTTGTACGAAATGGAATTGGCGAAGAAAGAAGCTGAAGATGCTACGAAACGTACGTCTCAGGTTAGTTCTGGTGACCGTTCGGCTAAAATTCGTACCTACAACTACGCGCAAGGTCGTGTAACCGATCACAGAGTTGGTTTGACTCTTTACGATCTAGGAAATATCATGAATGGTGATATTCAGAAAATTGTTGCCGAGCTTCAATTGGTGAATAATATGGAGAAATTGAAGGAAGCTTCTGAGGTGTATTAATTTTTAAAGTTGCTGAGATCCTAAGATTCTAAGTTTTTCTCTTAGGATTCTATAATACTAAGCCGAACATTTGTTCGGCTTTTTTTTGTTTAAATCATAACGGAGTAGGTAAATTTTAGATTAAAGTTTGTTAATGAGATTTATATCAAGACTTTTATAAAATATGTGATTTTCTGGCGAATGAAATATTCTAATTAAGAGAATTACTATGCTGTAATTTTTCAAAGTAAGATTAATAATACCAGCTTCTAAAACTTAGTCTCTTAGCGTCTTAGTCTCTTAGCACCTCAGAAAAAACAACTTTTTTTTTGGCTTTTTTTAACGCATATTTGCATGCCTTTTCATCCCAAAAAGGAAAACCAAACTTAACCAATTATTTTTATTTATGAAGAAAACTTTACTATTGCTATGCTTCTTTGGGAGCTTTTTTTATGCGCGATCGCAATCTTATTTCGGATTTAGAGATGACAATTATGCCGGAATTCAGTCGGCTTTGTTTAATCCGTCTAGCATTGTAGATTCTAAGTACAGGGCAGATGTGACACTTTTCTCTGCAAGTGGAACAGGACAAAATGATTTGTACGGCGTTAATTTTGCCAGTATTATGGACGGAAGTTATGATTTTGATACAGAAGCAAAGAAAAATATTAAATCGAACAACAGAGGAAATTTTAATGTTGATATTCTCGGACCGTCGGTTATGCTGAACATTACACCTGTGCACAGTGTGGCGCTTTTTACTCGTGTAAGAAGCATTACGAATCTTGTAGACGTAAACGGACAACTTGTGGATGAAGTAAACAAGGAAACCGATTTTACTAACAGCTTTATGATTCAAGGCGGAAATCCGAATGGGGTTACCAATTCGTGGGCAGAAATCGGAGCGAGTTATGCCACGGTTTTACTAGATCGCGACGATCATTTTATTAAAGGCGGAATCACCTTAAAATACTTGATGGCTGGAATAAACGGTTACCTGAACGGAAATGATATTAGTGTGGCATTCAACAGAAATATAGTCAATCCGGAATTGAGCGAATATTATTCGACTGGAACTTTAAAAACTGCTGCAAGTTACGATTACGACAACGGACAAGATCCGAAATTTGATGCAAGTTCGGCAGGCGTTGGTATAGATTTAGGTTTTACATATGAATATCGTACCAATTGCCATACCTGCGTTGGAAACCGTTATAAATTTAAAGCCGCAGCATCTATTACCGATATCGGAAAACTGAATTATAAAAATGTTGTCGAAAACACCTATAACTTAAACGGAAGAGTAACGCAAGACGATATCAAAAGTGCCGATAATATTTTTGAATTCTTCAATTCAAATTATACAAAAGTTGCATCAAGAAAAGGGATCGAGGCGAATCTTCCAACAGCGTTACACACTAATTTTGACTGGAACATCAACCAAAAGTTTTATTTGAACTTAAGTACAGATTTCAGTTTAGTAGACGCTAGAAAAGTAAACGGAACAGCAATTGCCAATTCCGTAACTTTTACACCAAGATACGAAAGCAGACAATTTAGTTTCTACGTTCCTGTAACGTACATGCAGTACAGCGGAACGCAAATAGGAGCGGGGTTTAGAGCTGGTCCGTTATTCATTGGTTCCGGAACTCTTTTTACCAATTTGTTTTCAAATACTTCAAAAGGCTGTAATATTTTTGCCGGTTTGAAAATTCCGATTTATCAAAATTATAATTAAATAAAGATGCTAATTTGGTGAGATTCTATCCCGAAGTCTCGGGACTAAGTTTTGATATACTGATTTTTTTTTAAAATTTAGTAGGCAAAGAGATTTGAAGAATCTAAAAAAACTTAGAATCTTAGTCACTTAGAATCTTAGAAACTCAAAAAAAAAAGCAGAACTATACTCAAAGGTATATTCTGCTTTTTTTGTGCAAATATAGTGAAGGTCTTATCTTCATTAACCGTTTCCCCAAGAACGTATAATGAAAGTTAGATACCTAGAAATACTCTCGTATATTCAAAACATTTATATAGATTAGAGTAAACGTATACACCATTTTTTAATACTATTTCGCTTAACTTTTCCATAATAATTAATATTTAGTTTGACAATTACTCTTTAGACGTTTAATATTGTGATGCAACTTCTTCTTTTTCTTCTTCAGAAGTTTCATGTGTAGGTTCGTGATGTGGTTTTGAAACCAGTTTAGTAACGAGAAGCTGAACAGCTGTTCCTAAAATGCCTTTAAACATAGTATTTCCTTTTCCGACAATAAATCTTTTTGCCAAAAATCCTAGTCCAATACTCACTGCTGTTTGTGCTAGATCGCTTTTAAAACCAACAGTCTCGTTTATTTCTTCAACTGTATTTCTGATGAGATTGAGAGGTTTTAAATTCTCTTTAATATCATCGATTTCATCCTTAATAGAACACCATTCGGTATCCTGACGAACCTCTAATTCTTTTATTTTTTGATTTAATTGATCAATATTTAAAATGGCTTCCATAATTAGTCTTTTATAGTATTAATGAATTAAATCTTAATTTTTAGATTCTGTTTCTTTTAGTATGCTGGAAATAATAGTATTTCCGATTGGAGTTTTAATAATTTTATGATGAGATTTTACAATAACTACAGCTACAATTAAGTAGAAAAGTGCCACGATGAAAAAGCCATAATAGTATTCTCCAAGTTGTTGTCCAACCCATAAACTAATCCCTATATTAAGGAACAGGGTAAAAAATGCAACAACAATACCGATTGCAATCTTTGATGCTAATGACCCAACGCCATCAGCCACTGAACATACAGTTTTCAATTTTAATAATTCTAAACTTGTTCTTGCGTAGTTTTCAGCTTTTTCGTAAAGATTTAAATCTTCGTTTGTTGTTGCATTTGGTTCCATGATATAGGGTTTTATGGTTTGAAAATTTCACTAATTAATAAAACTTATTAATAGTTAGATTTTACAGTTTTTGCTTCATCTTTGATTGCATTGAAATCATCTTTCACTTGGTTTAGTTTAGATTTTCCTTCTTCAAGAATATCTTTACCGTTTGAAGTAATTGTGCTTACAACACCGTCAAATTTAGTTTTCATGTTATCTCCGTAATCTTTCGATTTATCTTTGATTTTTTTTCTTGTGTTTGATCCTTTGTCTGGTGCAAACAATACTCCTATAAATGCTCCCGCCGCTGCGGCTCCTAAAATTCCTAAAATTGTGCTACTTGCTTTCATAATAATTGATTTAGTGATTAATATTTAATAATTTGTTGATTTAATATAAATGTGATTTTTAAATGTCTCGACCTTTGATTAGTCGAAGTAAAACAGCGATAATGGCAATAACTAACAGAATATGAATAATACTTCCGAAACTGTAAACGAAGAACCCTAAAGCCCAAAGTATTACCAGAATAACCGCTACTGTGTATAATAAATTTGACATGGTTTTTTATTTTGCTGGTTACTAATTAATTTCTTTATTTTTTCTAGTTCAACTTATACGAAAGGTATAATGTTAAATTGCTGTTTTTTGCGTCTGGAACTGTGTAAGTTGTTCCTCCAACAGTTCTTTCTTTACCAACAGTTGTTAAACCATAGTTGTAACGAACACCAATACTAATTGGGTCAAAATCAACTCCAACACCTGCAGCTATACCTGCGTCAAATTTTGCAAGATCGTCTTTGTCAATTTCCTGATCAAAATCGAAAGTTCCGTCTCCTGTTACTTTAGAACTTACTAAGTATGATGCATAACCACCCGCGTGGATGTTAAAGTTCTTAGTTACATTTACTCTAACTAATAAAGGAACTTCAATGTAATTTAATTTAAATTTTGTGCTTCCACTTGCAAAGGCATTGTTGTACTCGAATTCTGCTCCTTTTGTAGTGAATAAAACCTCTGGCTGAATCGCTACGAAATCTGAAATTGGAAGTGTAGCATAAACACCGGCATTAAATCCGTATAAAATGTTGTTGTCATCTACATCTTCACCGCTTCCGTATAAGTTAGACATGTTAAATCCTCCTTTTACACCGAATTCTGTGTTTACATTATTGTCCTGAGCGTGCAGCATTCCAAACGAAGCTGATAAAAAAAGTGTTAAGGCGCATAAAAAATTTGTTTGCATTTTCATAGTTAAAAAATTTAGTTAATTTAATTGATAGATAATTGGCTTTTATACATTTTGTCTACTTACTCTCTCGGCCTCCCTTAAGAGTTTATATTGTTCAGGCAGATATCTTAAAACCAGTTCCAGGATTTTTTTATCATTTGTTTCTCTGGAAATTGTTTCAAATAACTCAATTTGGTTGTTTAAAGCTTCTTTCGTGGCGTTTAAATAAATTTCGTCAAATTCTTCACCTTTTGCATCTGTGAGGTTGTACAGGTCTCGTTTGTGCGTGGCGTTGATTTCGTTAATTACAATGAGCTTTAAAGTTGCCATTCTGGTTATTTCGTCTAGCAATTGTTTTTCTTTGAATTCAATTCTCTGACTTAATTGCTTGATGATAACATCTGAACTTTTTTGTTGTGCAATTTGACTTTTTGAAATAATACCCTGACTAACATTTGACGCCGTAATGAAAAAGTAAACTTCATTTTCTTCTTTTTCATTTTTTGCAAAAGATTGAGTCTTCAAAGTGTTCTCGATTGGATTAATTCGTTTGCAAGACGTGATGCATAATACGATTGCCAATATGAGAATTACTTTAAAAAACAGAGCCTTTAAGAGCGGAATTGTTTTCATTATTACTTCATAAAGTATTACATTACAAAGATGCTAACGAATGCAAGATTTTGCTTTACAGCATAAAAAAGAAACGTTATATAATTCCCACAGCGGCTTTATATAACGTTTTTTATGTGTTTTTTGAGTGAAGTTTAATCGGGTAGAAACACCGTAAATACTGAGCCTTCGCCCATAGTACTATTGGCTGTGATATGACCTTTATGGTTCTCTACAATCTTTTTACAGATGGCCAAACCAATTCCGGTTCCGGGATAATCTGTTTTGGAATGAAGACGTTGAAAAAGAACAAAAATGGTTTCTTTAAATTGTGGGTCAAAACCCATTCCATTATCGGTGAAAGTTATCTTGTGAAATTTCTTTACAGATTGATCTACTATTTCAGGATAATCACAAGCACTGACTTTTTCACTTGTAATTGTAATAATAGGTTCAACTTCGGGACGGCTGTATTTTAATGAGTTTCCAATTAAATTGATAAACAGCTGTTCGATTTGATACGGAATTACGGATAACTTGGGAAGCTTGTCTGATTGTATAACGGCTTTCTTTTCTTCTATAACTTCACCCAATTCAAATTCGGCGTTGTCCAGAAGTTCATTAAGGTTCATTTTAAGAAACTCCTTCTTGGTTGTATTGGTTCTCGAAAATAAAAGAAGATCATCAATTAAGACACGCATTCTCTTCGCTGAACTTTCAATTTTTGTGATATAATTTTTTCCGCTTTCAGACATTACTTCTTTGTCTGCGTCAGATACTCTTGAAATAAAAGTCTGGATTTTACGCAAAGGTTCCTGTAAATCGTGACTCGCAACATGGTTGAAAGAAGCCAATTCTTTATTGCTTTTTTCTAACTCTTTATTTCGTTCCTGAAGTTCGATGTTTAATAAATGTTCATCGGTAATGTCAAAATTGATTCCGAGTAAAATTTTACTTCCTTGTTGGTCGGTAACTAATTTTCCGGTTGCTTTAAAATAGCGAACTTCAAAATCTGGACGTATAATTTTGTAATAGATAAAAGGAGCTTCCTTATTTTCGATAATTCCGTCTATAGATTTTGCAACAGCTTCTTTATCATCTGGATGAACAAATTTCAAAAGTGTTTCTTTACTCGGAACAAAAGAATTCGGTTCAAAACCTAACAAGCGAAATTGGTTGTCAGAATAATCAATTTTATTGGCATCCAAATCCCATTGCCACGTACTGAAGTTTCCAATGTTTTCAGATTCGGCAATTAAACCACTAGAAATTAAAAGTCTTTTATTGAATATTTTTAAACGCTGAAAATCACGACTAATTTGTCTATAGGCTAATAAAATAAAACACAGTGCAGCTAAGAATAGTGAAATCGAAAAAAGCGGACTCAAAGAGATTTCCGCATCGTAGATTTTTAGTCTTTTTTTAAGGTAGCTTTTTTCAATATCATTCATTTCGTCAACCTTAAATCGGATATTCTCCATTAAGATTCGACCGCCAAACATATGATTGTCTAATTTTCTTTTATCATAGGTTTTCGGATCGCTGTATTTTAGACAGTTTTCGAAAGAAACAAATCGAAGGGTAATGAGTTTGAAAAGCTTTTGAAGATTTTTCTGCTGTTGCGGATTGTCGACGGTGAGTTTTTTTAGCGTAATAAAAGAGGTATTCACCTTGTCGCGAGAGTAAATATAAGGCGTCAAAAAACGGGCATTGCGAGTAATGATATAACCTCGCTGGCCCGTTTCTGCATCTTTTATAGCCGACATTAAGCGTTCGAGCTGAATGTTTATCTCGTAGGTATGCATAACCAGTTTACTTGATTCATTCAAATCCTGATTATGCTTGTACGCAATTGAAGATAGAAATAACAGAATGAAAACTGCGATTACAAAAATAACTCTCAAAGAGTTTGAAGAATTAAAATTTGGGATCCATTTCATTGGAATGCTTTTATTTTAGTCTCAACAAGAAATTATCACGGTTTAAACCTGATGTATGATAGTGCCAGTTTACGGTCACGACTTCATTAATAATTTTTTTAAGCGTATTGAAATCGCTTGGTTTCTTGATGTAAATATTAGCACCTTGTATGAAGGTATCTTCAATGTCTTCTTCAGAAGAAGAAGTAGAGTAAATGGCAATGATTATATCTTTTAAACGGTCTGTTTTTTTAATTTCGATTAAACATTCTTTACCCGTTTTTTTAGGCATATTCAAATCTAGAAACAGAATATCCGGAAGTTTATTGTCTGTATTGTGCAGATGATCCATCAATTGCATCCCGTCGTGAACAAAACTTACATTTGTTTGTATCTTAATTTCTTCAAAGGCATCTTTAAAGAAAAGACGGTCATCTTCATCATCATCGGCAAGTAAAATGTGTAATGCGTTTTTCTGCATTTTGATCGTGGTATTTAGGTTTTATTTTAAATTTTCTCTTCTTTTCTTAATAATTCTCTGGAAAGCAGATGGCGTAATTCCGGTCGTGTTTTTAAACTGCGTACTCAAATGGGCAACACTCGAATAATTTAGTAAGAAAGCGATTTCCGTTAAGCTCATCTCGTTGATAATGATCAACTGTTTTGCTCTTTCGATTTTCTGCAAAATAATAAAATTTTCTATAGAAGAATATGTTACTTCAGAGAAAACGTTTGACAAATATCCATAACTGTGATTTAGCTTTTCGGCCAAAAACACAGAACTTTTATAGTTGTTACTATCGTCCATAAAGACAAGTTCGATAATGGCGTCTTTTATTTTTTGGACCAAGACACTTTTTTGATTTTCAACAACTTCAAATCCGCAAGGAGTTAATTTTGTTTTCAAATTTTCAAGCGCTTCAGCATCAAGATTGTCCTCAATCTCGATTTCGCCAAAACCCAATGTTGTAAAATTGACATTGTTTTGCTCTAAATTTAATTTTAGATATTGAGAGCAAATTGTATTAATGTCGAACTTTATAAATAGTTTCATTTTATGGAAATTTGGTTAAAGATACTTATTTTATTTTTGGTTACCGCTTTTAAACGGAGTAGAATTATTAGATAATTGAGTTTTTTTTAAAATAAACCCTCAAAAAAATACCGTCTAATATTTAAATTTACTAGACGGTATTTCTTAATTGAGTTGTAAGTTATTACAAATCAGATAAGACCTTGTGAAATTCTTCTTTTGTTTGACCTAATTTCTGTTGGATTTTTCCATACATTTCATCTTCTTTTCCTTCTTCATGCAACAAATCATCATCAGTAAGGTCTGCATATTTTTGTTTCAATTTTCCTTTTAACTCGTTCCAGTTTCCTTTTATTTCTGTAGAATTCATGATATTTAATTTTTAATGTTATTACTGATGTAAAATTCCAAATTTCATCAAAATATTTCGTTACATCAATCTGGCTTACTGTTGTATAATTTTCATATCACAATAAATTCATTTATTTTAGGTATATGATTTTGATCGTAAATCATCTCCTGTATAACATTAAAACACTAATCAATCCTAGCAAACAAGGCTGTAGAAAGTTTTGTAAATTGAAGTTCAAAAATATAAGAACGAGTTTTTTCGGTCTTACATAATTTCGTTCAGATGTTATAAAAATTCAATGTAATAATGAAAATAAATAGTATTGTAATTTGTAGAAAGTATTATTCCAAATCGAATTTTAAAGAAATCCGCCATTTATAATTAACCATTTACAATTCACAATTATATTTGTAATTTTGCCGCACAATCAAACACAATATGACAACACAACAACTACACGAACAAATTCTTCAAAAAAAATCATTTTTATGCGTCGGTTTAGATCCAGATTTGGATAAAATGCCGCAGCATTTATTAGAAACAGAAGATCCAATCTTCGAATTTAATAAAGCGATAATAGACGCCACTTATGATTTGACGGTTGGATATAAACCAAATACAGCTTTTTTTGAAGCATACGGAATTAAAGGATGGATGTCACTTCAAAAAACAATCAATTACATCAACGAGAATTATCCCGAAATTTTTACCATTGCCGATGCTAAACGTGGCGATATCGGGAATACTTCGAGCATGTATGCGAAAGCTTTTTTTGAAGATCTGAATTTTGATAGTGTAACGGTTGCTCCGTATATGGGAAAAGATTCTGTAGAGCCATTTTTAGCTTTTGAAAATAAACATACTATAATGTTAGCTTTAACTTCAAATGAAGGTGCTTTTGATTTTCAAACTTTAAATGTTGATGGAAAAGAATTATACAAACAAGTTTTAGAAACTTCTAAAACATGGAAAAACAGCGAAAACCTAATGTACGTTGTGGGTGCGACTAAAGCAGAATATTTCACTGAAATCAGAAAAATTGTTCCAGATAGTTTCTTGCTAGTTCCTGGAATTGGCGCTCAAGGCGGAAGTTTATCTGAAGTTTGCAAATATGGAATGAATGATAAAATCGGACTTCTGGTAAATTCTGCAAGAGCGATTATCTACGCCTCAAAAGGAACTGATTTTGCCGAAAAAGCAAGAGAAGAAGCTTTGAAAGTTCAGAAAGAAATGGAAGGGATTATTATTAATAAATAAGTTTACAGTCCCAGTTTTTAGTCTCAGTTTGCTGGGACTGAAAACTGGGACTGTGACTGAAAACTATGAAGCAATTTACAGATCAAGTTGGTACCATTCATTTTTTTGAAAACGCTCCAAAACGCATTATTTCTCTTGTTCCTTCACAAACCGAATTATTATATGATTTAGGTTTGGAAGAAAAAATAATCGGAATAACCAAGTTTTGTGTGCATCCGTATCATTTAAAATCTACTAAAAAGATTGTGGGCGGAACGAAGAAAATTCACTTCGAAAAAATAAAACTTCTGGAACCAGATATTATAATCTGCAATAAAGAAGAAAATACAATTGAAATTGTACAGCAGTTAAGTACAATTTGTCCGGTTTGGGTAACAAATATTGTTTCTGTTGAAGATAATTTTCAAATGATTTCAGATTTCGGACAAGTATTCAATTGCAGAACCGAAGCCCAAAAGTGGAATAACAAATTGTCTTTCGCCTTGAGCGATTTCAAAAACTATATAAAAAATATAGAAGAAAAGAAAGCTGCTTACTTTATTTGGAAAGATCCTTATATGGTTGCGGGAAATGATACGTATATAAATGAATTGCTAAAACTAAATCATTTTAAAAATATCTATGAAGACAAAGGCCGTTATACTGAAATCGAATTAAAGAAAATGCGTTTAGAAGGCGATCCCGATTTGGTTTTTCTTTCTTCAGAACCATATCCCTTTAAAGAAGAAGACGCTTTTGAAATCGGAAGATTTACACATCATGCCAAAACGGTTTTTGTAGACGGAGAAATGTTTTCCTGGCACGGCAGCAGGTTATTAAAAGCTTTTAGTTATTTTAAACTTCTTCATGAAAGGTTGAAGAATTAAAGTTAATTAATCGCAAATCACGCTAAAGTTTACGCAAAGTTCGCAAAGTTTTCTGCACAAAGCTTTGCGAACTTTACGTTTATATCCATAATTCTTAGCATAAAATCTTAACGTACTTACTGTTAAATTATGTTCAAAGAAAGACAGACCTAAAATAGGAAATTTATAAAAATAATGCCGGCATCACGAAGATGCCGGCATTATTTAACTAACCAAAACCAAAATAATAAATAACCAGTTTATTACATTACAAAGATCAGATATAAATAGGTATGATGCTGTTAAGATCTTGTTATTACTTTGTTGCATATAAGTTAATGTCAGCTTGCTAAGTTAAAAGCAAGATTTCTTCAAAGCAACCTGAACTTTAAACTTAAAACAAAATAATTCAAATTGCCATAAAAAAGAATGCCGGCATCTCGAAGACGCCGGCATCATTTAACTAACCAAAACCAAAATAATAAATAACCAGTTTATTACATTACAAAGGTCAGATATAAATAGACGTTATGCTGTTAAGGTTTTGTTATTACTTTGTTGACCATAAGTTAAGATTTAGTAATTTAATGTTTTGAACTTTCTCTAGCATAAAATAATTTTTGATTATGAAAATATAATTACAATCAATTTTGTTTATGAATATGGTAAAGATAAGTTTGTATATTTGATAAAACATTAAAAATCAGCAAAATGGAAGAAAAGAAAAAATTAACAACTGCAACGGGAACTCCAGTTCCTGATAATCAAAACATTCAAACTGCTGGCCCTCGCGGACCCGTTTTATTACAGGATTTTTGGTTTCTAGAAAAGATGGCGCATTTTGACCGCGAAGTGATTCCGGAACGTAGAATGCATGCTAAAGGTTCTGGTGCATACGGGACTTTTACAGTCACACATGATATTACCAAATACACTAAAGCCGACTTGTTTTCGGAAATTGGTAAAAAAACGGAAATGTTTGTACGTTTTTCAACTGTTGCAGGAGAGAGAGGTGCTGCTGATGCCGAAAGAGATATTCGTGGTTTTGCCATGAAATTTTATACAAATGAAGGAAATTGGGATTTAGTGGGTAATAATACGCCTGTTTTCTTTTTTCGTGATCCGATGAAATTTCCTGACTTGAACCATGCTGTAAAACGTGATCCTAAAACCAATTTGAGAAGTGCTGATAACAATTGGGATTTTTGGACATTATTGCCAGAGGCATTGCATCAGGTTACAATTGTAATGAGTGACAGAGGAATTCCGAGATCATACAGAGAAATGCACGGATTTGGAAGTCATACTTTTAGTTTCATTAATGCGCAAAACGAGAGATATTGGGTAAAATTCCACTTAGTTTCTCAACAAGGAATTGAAAACCTTTCTGATGAAGAAGCGGCTTTACTAGTTGGAAGAGACAGAGAAAGTCATCAAAGAGATTTATTTGATGCTATTGAAGAAGGAAATTTTCCTAAATGGAAAATGTTTGTTCAAATCATGTCAGAAGAGCAAGCTAAAACATATCGTTTTCACCCATTCGATTTAACAAAAGTTTGGTTGAAAGGTGATTTTCCGCTAATTCCGGTAGGTGAATTTGAATTGAATAAAAACCCGGAAAATTATTTTGCAGAAGTAGAGCAAGCAGCTTTTAATCCTGCTCACGTACCACCAGGAATTGGTTTCTCACCCGATAAAATGCTTCAGGGACGTTTATTCTCGTACGGAGATGCGCACCGTTATCGCTTGGGTGTAAACAATTATCAAATTCCTGTAAACTCTTCAAGATGTCCGTATAATAGTTTCCACAGAGATGGAGCGATGCGTGTAGATGGAAATTTTGGAGGAAGAAAACACTACGAGCCAAATAGTTTTGGTGAATGGCAGGATCAACCGGAAACAAAAGAACCGCCATTGGCAATATACGGCGATGCTTATGCACATAATTTTAGAGAAGATGACAACGACTATTTTACACAACCTGGACTTTTATTCCGCCTATTAACAGAGGATAAAAAACAGCTTTTGTTTAAAAATACTGCTGGACAAGTAGGAGGAGCGCAGAAGTTTATTCAGGTACGTCACATCAGAAATTGTTACCAAGCCGATCCAGCTTATGGAGAAGGTGTAGCAAATGCTCTTGGAATGACAATGGATGAAGTAAATAATTTTGATGATCCTCGATTAGCTATTAAAGCAAGATAGTTTTTTTTGGAGGTTATGAGGAGCTATCCCTAAGTCTCGGGACTAAGGGACTGAGGTTTCTCTTTGCTAAATTATAATAAAATTAAACCCGCCAGATTTTTAAAATCTGGCGGGTTTAATTTTAACTGGACTGACGTCCAGCCCTACAATATTGGTTGTTCCTTTGGAAGAGTAAGGGGTTTAGGTTGGTTGCAATTTTATCTTTAAAATAAAAAAATCTCAATCCCTTAGTCCCGAGACTTCGGGATAGCATCTCAGGAACTCAGAACCTTTTAAGAAAAAACTACCGTCTTATTACTATATACCATTGTCTTTCTTTCGGCATGCAACTTAATAGCTCTGGCTAAAACGATTCTTTCCAGATCACGACCTTTCATGATGAAATCCTCAACAGAATGAATGTGAGAAACTCTTGCAATGTCTTGTTCTATAATCGGACCTTCGTCTAATTCTTCGGTAACGTAATGACTCGTAGCGCCAATAATTTTAACACCACGTTTAAAAGCCGAGTGATAAGGTTTTGCACCTGGAAAAGCCGGTAAGAATGAATGGTGTATATTAATGATTCTATTTTCGTAAAGTGAAATCAGTTTCGGTGTAATAATCTGCATATAACGTGCTAAAACGATAAAATTGATTTCATACATTTTTAATAATTCAATTTGTCTCGCTTCACCTTCTTCTTTATTGTCTTTTGTAAAAGGAACGTAATGAAACGGAATATCAAAACGTTCTGCAATAGATCTCAAATCGTTGTGATTACTAACAATTAACGGAATCTCAATATTTAATTCACCAGCGCTATATCTTCCAAGAATATCAAAAAGGCAATGATCGTATTTAGAGACAAATAAAGCCATTTTGGGTTTCTGTTCCTGATTATATAAATCCCAGGACATATCAAATTTGGATGCCAGAGTTTGATTAAAATCTTCTTTAAAACCATCAACCGTTATTTGAATATTGGTAAACTCACATTCCAATCGCATAAAAAATACATTTTGCTCTACATCAACATGTTGGTCAATATATGTAATGTTTCCGCCTACTTTAGCAATAAAAGTAGTCACTGAAGCGATAATATTTTTTTGATCTCTACAGTGAATGAGTATGGTAATTTTTTGCATTTGGTTTTGTTTTGGTTTAATTGGTTAATTGTTGAACTGTTTAATCGTTTATTCTATTATGAAATTAAACGATCAAACAATTCAGTAGAGATTTACTTTCTGTCTTGCATAGCAAAAACACTTTTTAATAAAGGCGTTGTTCTTGCAGAAATGTTATTACGAATTTCTTTTTCCTCTACAGCAATCATTTTAAAAACACCAGATAATGCCTGAGTTGTTGTATAATCAGTTAAATCTGGATTTACTTTTTTAACTAATGGAATGGTATTGTATTTCGTGATAATGTTTTTCCAAACCACATCTGCACCAACTTTTTCGAAAGAATTTTTAATTACAGGATTAAATTTTCCGTAAAGAGCTGTTGTAGTGCTTCCTTGCAGGTAACTAGTTGCTGCGCTATCATTTCCTAATAAAATATTTTTAGCATCTGTAAAAGACATATTTTTGACTGCTGAAACAAAAATTGGAGTAGCTTCTTTTACGGCGTCTTCAGCAGCACGATTTAGCATTTTAACTCCTTCATCAGCAAGCGAGCTTAAACCAACTTTTCTTAATGCGGCATCTACTTTTTGTAATTCAGCTGGCATTAAAATCTTTACAGCTTCATTTCTATAAAATCCATCTACGGCAGTTAATTTGCTTACTTGTTGTGTAATTCCTTTGTTTAGGGCTTCTTTTAATCCAGAAGCGATGTCAACGTTTCCGGCAGGAAGCTGCGAAGCTATTTGTGGAAGCTGATTTAAGGTCTGTTGTACTTGCGCACATGATGTAAGTGAAAAGGCAAAAGCTAATAGAATAATCTTTTTCATTATGGAGTTTTATTTAAGTTTCAAAAATACTACTTATTCAAAAATAAAGCCACAAAATTATTCAGGGAGAAGAAAGATTTTGTTGGATAATTAACATAAATTATAATTGTTCAAAAACAACATAAAATTTATAGGTCCAAATGTATTTTAATTATCTTTTTGATTTCTTTTCCATTGAAAAATTAAATCGTTAAAAAAGGATTTTACCTGTTCTTTTTTACCATCAACACTGACTTTAAATGTGCTTTTGTCTTTCTTAGTAATAAGTGCATACGGACAATAGGTTATTCCTGTAAAACTTATAGTGTCAATCTTTAAAATGTCATGGTAAAAAGCAAAATCAATTAAATTTCTTTGAGAATTTCTTTTGTCAATCCAATAAGAGGCGACTCTTTTGTTGGTAAAAAAATTACCTGCAGTTTCTTTAGTGTTTTCAGAATAGTATTTAAGTATCACTTCGTTTTTGTCTAATAATTTTAAATCCTTAATGAAAATGATATTTTTTTCACTTAATGTTTCCTGAGTTTCAATTTTATTGCATGAAGCTAAGACAACCAAAAATATTAAAAGAGAATATTTAAACATAAACTGAATTTAGGAGATTCAATAATTATTATCAAAGCTAAAATAATATAAATGATTCAATATAACATTATCACTATAGTATCGAGATATTAAGAATTTTTAGATAAAAAAAAATCATTCATAGTATTTTATATGAATGATTTTAAATTTGTTACAATAAAAGATTTAGCGATTACTAAAGGCGATTTCTTCTAGCGCTTTAGGATTGCTGATTTTTTTGCTTACGTCTTGTTTTTGCATACCATCATTATCACCAGTTCCCATGCTTAAAGTAAGTTCTTTTGGCATTACCGGTTTTTTGTCGAAAATTGTTGCAAACAAAAGCGCTCCTTGTAAATAACCTCCGTCGTTTAAAAGATGTAATGTATTTTCGCCAAAGCGAAGATTATCTTTACCGGCAACCAAGTATTTATAATCGTTTGTACCTTCATAAGCATCATTTATGGCGTCTCCGACTTTTAATAATCCCGCATTTTTTGTTGTAGCCACAACTGAAATCGCATTTGCGCGAATTTCATCATAATACTCACGGTAATCTGAATCTGTAAAAGGCAGTGGAGACATTCCTTCATAAATATAAACAGCGACATCTGGACTGTTCTTACGAATTTTATCAACGATCATTTTTACGTTGGCCTTGTATTGGTCCAATTCTGTTAAAGCAACTGGAGTAGATTCCTGAAGAATTACATAATCATAATAGTTTCCATCTTTATCGGTTCTTGCGAAATTTTTTTCAGCTTCTGAAACGTGATCATCGTAAATTTTTTCGATAGAAACTCCCATAGTAACCAATTGATCAATATTGATTTCCTGATTGTTTGCTTTACAGATTTCACTAAAAATAATGGGTGAACTTACAAAATATTCTGTGTGACTGTTTCCAATAAATAAAATACGAGGAGATCCCTCTGCTTTTGGTGCCTTTGGTTTGCTGGCAGTTTCTTTAGAAATTTCTTTTCCTGAGGTTGTAGATTTGTCTTTGCAAGAAGTAAGAAGAATCGCTGCAAGACCAAAAAATAAAATTTGTTTTTTCATTGTGCGTGTAATTAAAAAGATTGCTTTTTTTCTAATAAAATTTCAGCAAATCTCTTTTTAAACATTCACAATTAAATCCTCAAGAAGATTTAAAACTAACACTTTAAGACATATGTATATTGACCATTAATATTGTAAATCCAGACGATATAAAGGATTTTTATTTTTTAGTTCATTTAATATATCCTGTGTGTAGTCTCTTCCTCCTTTAATCAAATAATAAAAAGATTTCAAAACATAAAGAGGCCCAAACGGGATAATACGCCAGCTTAAAGACAAATTCAAAAAGAAATGTTTTAAAGCATATTTAAAAGTGGTTTCGTTTGGACGAATAAAATAAACATTTGAAAGTTTAAACTTATTTACCAGTTTAGAAATAGTATTAGGAAAAGCAACAAATTTTCCACCTTGTTGTACTAATACATTAATTTCAAACATCGTTAGGCCTTCTGTATTATTTGTTTTCATGATAATAAAATTTAATAATAGTGGTATAATGGCGCAAAGTTCTCGAATTTTCAACTTTTTATAGGGAAGGAAAAGTCTAAAAAATAACAGTATAAGGTATTTATAAAAAATAGAGAGAATTCATCAAGCGTACTTGACAAATTCTCTCCAGGGGAAATATTTTAAGAAATTATTTATTTACAACTTCATTTTCTGTTACCATTTCTCTTAATTCGTGATCCTTTTCATAAACATCAGGAAAGAAACCGATTTCGCCATTTTCGTTTACCAATGAAGTAAAGTAAGTTATGTAAATTGGAACTTTTTTAGACAATTTAAAACTGTTTTCTGTTTTACCAGCCATCGCTTTGTCTATTTTTTCCGGAGTCCATTCAGGATAATCTTTTAACATCGCTACAGCTAATTCTTTTGCCATTTTCAAGTTGATACAACCATGACTGAAAGTTCTTTTTTCAAAATCAAAAAGAGTTTTAGATGGTGTGTCGTGCATGTAAATATCTTCTGAGTTAGGAAACATAAATTTCACTAATCCTAAAGAGTTGTCTGGACCTGGTTTTTGTCTTACCATACCATTAACCATTTCCATGTTTTTTTCTGCCAAATAATTTGGATTGGAAGCGATTTTAGATTTCAACTCATTTTGTACAATACTTTGTGGCACTGTCCAATACGGACTAAAAACGATTCTGTCAATTTCTCCATTAAAAATGGTAGTTTTTGTTAAAGGTGCGCCAACAAATACTGGCGAAGTCAACTCAATTTTTCCATTTTTAACGTAAATCATTTCATAAGAAGGAACATTCACTAAAACATACTCGTCGCTCGCAGCGATTTGAGCGGCGATAGCTCTACATCTTTCCATATTAAGTTGTAAAGTTTCCATTTTCTCAGAAAGCGGAACATTCATCTCTTTTATATGTTCTTCAGCAAGAATATAATTTGGTTTAAATCCATTACGAACTTTATATTTCATTACAGCATCCATCAATTCTCTATCATAAAAATCGCTCTTAGAATCCTGTTTTAAATCCCCCAATAAATATAAACGGGTTCTAACTTGAGCAATTGTATTTGATACCGCATCTGGACGCAAATCTTTGTAAGGAACCTCTGTTTCGATAGGTTTCCATTTGTGTGAACGATCTAGTTTTTTATATTTTTTTAGAACGTCTTGTAATTTGTAATACTGATCATATTGTACTTTCACATCAGTTGCTACTGTATTGTTAGCCTCCTCAATAGTACTGTAATTAAGGAAATCTTTTAGCATGTCATTGTAAGCTATTTTTTTCTTGTCAGCATTATTTTTTTTGGTGTAAACAACGTAGAGAGAGCTCAGAAGCATATCTGCATCTGTTTTAGAAATAGTGCTTGCTGCTGAATTATCAAATAGTTCATCTATTTCTTTTTGGTAAGGAACAATCAAATCATTTGTTTTTTTTGCTTTTTCGTACAAAACGCCAGCAAATTCGTTGATTTCATTTTCGTCGTACCAAATGGTTCCTAAAGATCTGTTTTTGTATAATGACATAACATCAGATCTGTATTTTTTTAAATCAGAATATCTTTTGAAGAAGTTGTTGGTAACTTCATTATTTTCTAAATCATTTTCATTTGAAGATTTATAGGTCTCATTTAAATTTTTGTTTTCTTTTGTTTTACTTTCTTCATGGCCGTTGAAAGAAAATAAAGCAAAGCTTAAAGCTACAATTAAGCTTAGTGAATGTAAAGTTTTCATTTTCATTTAATTTTTACGTTATACTTAGATTTAAAGTTTTTTGGGTAAAAATTTGGGGTCGTTTCTACTTTTGTAAAATTACTTTATGATGTTGATAATGAAGTTGTTTTATTTAAATTAGATTTTTCAAAATTGCCACATAGTAGGTTTACATTATATAAATCAATTAGTTATAAAAATTGTTACCCTTGGATTCCGAAAACGTTATATTATTTTGGTAACATAAACCGATGGTAATGATCAAATATTAAAATAATTTGTAAATTGCCGTCATAAATTATCATATTCATAAAATGGAACAACAAAAAACATATATTCCTAAAAATAAAGTAAGAATTGTTACTGCCGCTTCACTTTTTGACGGACATGATGCTGCCATTAATATTATGCGTCGTATTATTCAGTCAACAGGAGTGGAGGTAATTCACCTTGGTCACGACAGAAGTGTAGAAGAAGTGGTAAATACCGCAATTCAGGAAGATGCAAATGCAATTGCTATGACTTCTTATCAAGGTGGTCACAACGAATACTTTAAATATATGTATGATTTGCTTCGCGAAAAAGGAGCTGGTCACATAAAAATATTCGGAGGCGGAGGCGGAGTTATTCTGCCAAGTGAAATCGAAGAATTACATGAATATGGAATTACCAGAATTTATTCTCCTGATGACGGTCGTTCGTTAGGACTTCAAGGAATGATTAATGATTTGGTGCAACGTGCTGATTATCCAATTGGAAATAAGCTGAACGGAGAATTCGATCACATCGAAAATAAAGTGCCAACAGCAATTGCGCGTTTAATTTCTGCTGCAGAAAATTTCCCTGAAATTGCAAAACCGGTTTTTGATAAAATCCACGAAAGTAATACAACGTCTAAAATTCCGGTTTTAGGAATTACAGGAACAGGTGGAGCAGGGAAATCTTCTTTGGTTGACGAATTGGTTCGTCGTTTTTTAATTGATTTTCCAGAGAAAACAATCGGATTAATTTCTGTCGATCCTTCAAAAAGAAAAACAGGAGGAGCACTTTTAGGAGATAGAATCCGTATGAATGCCATAAATAATCTGCGTGTTTATATGCGTTCGCTGGCAACACGTCAGTCGAATTTGGCTTTGTCTAAATATGTAGCCGAAGCGATCCAGGTTTTAAAAGCGGCAAAATACGATTTGATTATTTTGGAAACTTCAGGAATTGGTCAGTCTGATACCGAAATTATGGATCATTCAGACGTTTCCTTATATGTTATGACGCCAGAATTTGGAGCTGCAACACAATTGGAAAAAATCGACATGCTTGATTTTGCCGATTTAGTGGCTTTAAATAAATTTGATAAACGTGGAGCTTTAGATGCTTTACGCGATGTAAAAAAGCAATATCAAAGAAACCATAATCTTTGGGATAAAAACCCAGATGAAATGCCAGTTTTCGGAACAATCGCTTCGCAGTTTAACGATCCGGGAATGAACACGCTTTACAAAGCGATTATGGATAAAGTGGTAGAAAAAACCGATTCTGACTTGAAATCGACTTTTGAGATCACAAAAGAAATGAGCGAGAAAATCTTCGTGATTCCTCCGCACAGAACACGTTACTTGTCTGAAATTGCCGAAAATAACAGAAGTTATGATGAAACAGCAATTTCGCAGCAAAAAGTAGCGCAGAAATTATACGGAATCTTCAAAACAATAGAATCTGTTTCTGGAAAAGTTCCGCAGATTACAAAAGCAGGAATCGACGACAATAGTGTCATCCTGAGCGAAGTCGAAGGACTGGACGAAAACAGAATCTTTTTAAACCTTTTACTAAATCAATTCGATAAAGTAAAAATGGATTTAGATCCGTACAATTGGGAAATTATTCTCAATTGGGATGAAAAAGTAGCCAAATATAAAAATCCGATTTACTCGTTTAAGGTTCGTGATAAAGAAATCAAAATTGCGACACATTCTGAAAGTTTATCGCATTTACAAATTCCGAAAATTGCTTTACCTAAATATGAAGCGTGGGGCGATATCCTGCGTTGGAATTTGCAAGAGAATGTCCCTGGAGAATTTCCATTTGCTTCGGGATTATATCCGTTTAAGCGCGAAGGCGAAGATCCGTCAAGAATGTTTGCAGGCGAGGGCGGACCAGAAAGAACCAACAAACGTTTTCATTATGTAAGCGCGGGAATGCCGGCAAAACGTCTTTCGACCGCTTTTGACAGTGTGACTTTATACGGAAACGATCCAGATGTACGTCCAGATATTTACGGAAAAATTGGAAATGCTGGAGTTTCGATTTGTTGTCTTGACGATGCCAAAAAACTATATTCAGGTTTCGATTTGGTTCATGCATTGACTTCGGTAAGTATGACCATTAACGGACCAGCGCCAATGTTGTTAGGTTTCTTTATGAATGCGGCAATCGATCAGCAATGCGAATTGTACATCAAAGCCAATGAATTAGAAAAAGAAGTTGAAGCTAAAATCAACAAAATATATAAAGATAAAGGAATCGAAAGACCGAAATACCAAGGTGATTTGCCAGCAGGAAACAACGGTTTAGGATTAATGCTTTTAGGGGTTACCGGAGATCAGGTTTTGCCTTTGGAAGTTTATAATGAAATTAAAGTAAAAACATTGTCTCAAGTTCGCGGAACAGTTCAGGCTGATATTTTAAAAGAAGATCAGGCGCAAAATACCTGTATTTTCTCAACCGAATTTGCATTGCGATTAATGGGAGACGTTCAGGAATATTTTATTACCAAAAACGTTCGTAATTTCTATTCGGTTTCAATTTCAGGATATCATATTGCCGAAGCGGGAGCGAACCCAATTACGCAATTGGCATTTACACTTTCAAATGGTTTCACTTACGTGGAATATTATTTGAGCCGTGGCATGAACATCAACGATTTTGGACCAAACTTATCATTTTTCTTCTCCAACGGAGTGGATCCAGAATATTCGGTTATTGGTCGTGTGGCACGTAAAATTTGGGCAAAAGCCATGAAAAACAAATACGGAGCCAACGAAAGAGCGCAAATGTTGAAATATCATATTCAGACTTCAGGACGTTCGTTACACGCGCAGGAAATTGATTTCAACGATATTAGAACGACTTTGCAAGCTTTGTATGCGATTTACGACAACTGTAATTCATTGCATACCAATGCTTACGACGAAGCGATTACAACACCAACAGAAGAATCGGTACGTCGTGCCATGGCGATTCAGCTGATTATTAATAAAGAATTAGGTTTAGCCAAAAACGAAAATCCAATTCAAGGTTCCTTCATAATTGAAGAATTAACCGATTTGGTTGAAGCTGCCGTTTTACAGGAATTCGACAGAATTACAGAAAGAGGCGGCGTTCTTGGAGCAATGGAAACGATGTACCAAAGATCAAAAATTCAGGAAGAAAGTTTGTATTACGAAACGTTAAAACACAACGGAGATTTTCCAATTGTAGGTGTAAATACATTCTTGAGCTCTAAAGGTTCACCAACGGTAATTCCGGCTGAGGTAATTCGTGCCACAGAAGAAGAAAAACAATACCAGATTACAATGCTGGATAACCTGCATAATTTTCACGAAGCAAAAGTAAACGAGCATTTAAGTCAGTTACAAGAAGCCGCAATTAAAAACGAAAACTTATTCGATTATTTAATGGAAGCTACAAAAGTTTGCTCTTTAGGGCAGATTACTTCAGCGTTGTTTGAAGTTGGTGGGCAGTATAGAAGGAATATGTAGTTATTTATTTTTTAACAAATAATCATAAGCGTCTCATTAGAGGCGCTTTTTTATTGCATACATCTGTTGCACGTGTCTTATTCTGATATAAAAATGTCTTTTAGTGGTTAAGCGTGTATTATTTGTAAAGATAAATTTACAAGATATCAATTTAACCAAAACTATTATGATGTCAAAATTCTCAGAACAAGTTCATATTTCAATCAGTTCATTCGAAAAAAATATTATTTATTATGATTTGAAGCTCTCACAAAAAATGTCCGATCATCATTATTTTTCGTTTGTCTGGCAATATACAGGAAAAGCCGTTATCGATCCCGAAGATCAGGAAAAAGCTATTACTAAATACATGGGTAGCGAAGTTATTTTTACGTTCAAAGTCAACGGAATCAGATTAATGTCAAAAGGTGTTATCTCGAATCTTAAATCTGTTGACCTTCACGGAAGTCCGGCCGGACTTCATGTTTATGGTATCAGTCATACCGTTCTTCTGGAAGACCAGAAAAAATCAAGAATTTTCCTGAACCGAAATCTGCAGCAGATAGCTTTAGAGATTTTTGCAGAAACCAATTCATCAGAATTTTATCAAAGGGAAGCAATTGTTCCAACTTATACAAAGGTCTTTCCGAATAAACCCCAATACAATGAAACCAGTTTTGATTTCTTGAAAAGACTTTCCGCACGTTACGGCCAGTGGTTTTATTTTGATGGAATGCGAATGCAGTTTGGTCAGACCAAGACCAGCAAGATAAAACTGATCAACGGTTCATCGCTTCATAAATTTACGATTGAAACCAATTTGGTTTCCCATAAAAGTTCCTTTGGAGGTTATGATTATAATAATACTGAAGCAATCCGCAATTCTCTGGAAAGGACTAATACAGGAAGTCAGGACAGATTTGCCGTTTCAATGGGGTTCAACCAGCCTGCAGTTGCCCCAAGAAAACTTGGTGTTGGAGTTTACACCAATAATGCTCAAAATAAGGAAGAAATAGAAGAAATGGTGAAGTTTTTACACGCAGGCAAAAGATGCAAACAGTGTTTTCTACAGCGGAGTTTCCTACTATCCGATTGGTTTGGGACAGGTTTTTACACTTCAAAACAAAACGGTTGAACATGAATTGATTGCCATTGAAGTTACGCATCATTCTGAAGTAAACGGAAATTACAGCTGTGAATTCAAAGCAATTCCTGCCGATGTTGCAGTACCGTATTATACTAATCCACAAGTTTTTGCGCTCGCAGAAAGTCAGCCCGCTAAAGTAATTGACAATAATGATCCTGAAAAAATGGGACGTGTAAAAGTTGAATATTACTGGAATGGAAGGGAAAACGAAAGCGACTGGATGAGAATGATTCAGCCCCATGGAGGTTCTGGGAAAGGATTTTATTTTATTCCGGAAATCAAAGAAGAAGTCTTGGTAGGTTTTGAAGGCGGAAATGCCGAACGTCCCTACATAATGGGAACTCATTATAACGGAGAAGCTTCATCAGGTTATGAAACACCTAATAATGATTTAAAAGTAATGCAGACAAGAAGTGGGAACCGAATTATTTCCAACGATGCAACAGGTGACGTTACGATTGAAAGTCAAAAAGGAGAAACATTAGCTGTTTTTTATGGTGATGGAAGTATAAAGTTTAAAGCTCCAAAGAATATTGAATTTGAAGCTGGAGAAGATTTTATTGTAAATGCAGGTAAAAATGTAATTACAAATGCTGGAAATAATATTGAAGAAAGCGCAGGAGATAACAAAACAACTTTTGTAAATGGAAATATGCATACGAATGTTGGATTAAATAAAATTTTATATGTAGCTGGTGATTATGATGAAAATATTGAAGGAAATCTAAAATCCCACACTGAAAAAGAGAGACACGAAACTGGTGTAGAAGGTATTCAAAACAATAGTGAAAAGGATATCAATAAACATTCAAAAAAGAATCTTGAAAACAATAGTGGTGAAAACACAACACATAACTAAGCCATGAGAAGAAGATTTGTAAAAGGAACGATTACCAAAACTACGGGAGGAAATCATAATATGTATTCTAATGGTAATATCGTTACCAATGCCGGCGGTTTCATACGGGAGACCGCCGATGGAGAAATTATTTACGGTGATCCAGTGGATGCGCCAGTAATGGACATGAAAAAGTTTCTGCTTAAAACAATTAATGGATATTTTTATACAAAAGATGGCATATATCTTGGAAAAATTGGCAATGGAAACAATGTCTATATTACTGATGAAGCTACATTTTTAGAAGTTCAAAAAGGAAAAAATGCTGATGATAAGATTGTCTTTTTTACTGATAATTACAAACTGAATAATGAGGAGTTATTGGATAGGGCAAATTGGGCATATGCAGAAGGAAAAGGATATGCTCCTGAATACTATGTATTTGCAATGAATAATTTTAAAAAAGTAGCAGGGACTGAAAAAGAAATGTATTATTGGGGTATGCAAGATACTGATCCAGTTACAAAAAAGACAAGAAGATTGGATAAAGATAAATATTTATCAGGTGGATATGAAAATAAAAGTGGAGTTCCTTTTTGGAATGCCAGAAAAAATTTATCAAAAATGACTACAGAAATGACAGCAGAAATAGCAGCTGTTTTCAAAACGCAATTAGACCCAGATAGCGATCCAACAAATGGCTCAAATCAATGGCGTGGAGGAAAAGGCTCGGGAGAGATGCAACTTAATGCGCCATCAGCGAGCAAATATTGGCACAGATTTTTTAAATTAAAGAAAAGTTATTCGGGACAAGCAAAAATTATTACCATATGATTAGTTTTTTTAATACAAATAGAATTTTGTTCTTTTTCAGTGTTTTTTCAGTTCTTTTTTTTAGCAATATTTCTCAATATAAAAAGATGGAAGAATTTAATTTTGATAAGCTAAAAAGGGAAAAGATTTTATTTAAAGATATTACTCTAAAAGGAGATGAAATTTATAATGATAGCATTTCACTTGTTGAAGAAGCTAAAACGTCAAAAACAATAACATTACGCTCTATAAAAATTAGTAATGAATATGAGCTTTATCACGGTTGTTATGATTCTATTCCAATGAATATGCAAAAAAATAATAACGAATATTTAAAATATTATGATACCAAAATAAATATTAACGTACTACTGCAGAATAATTTAAATAAAGAAAAAATTGCTAGCGATAATTATATTCTATTCACAAAAAGTGTAGATTTTTTTAAGTTCAATAATGAAGAATTTATTTTACTTTCGGCACATGACAGACGTTTCTTTAGAAATTTAGAGATAAATTATTGGATATTATTAAAAGTTAAAAATAAAATTTTATTGAAAGCATTTTGTTTTATTGATGGATATCAGGGAGGTAATGACTGCTTTGGAGATTTTAATAATGATGGTTCATTGGATTATATGAATTGGAATTTTCTTAATGATAAGATTTCAATCTATTCTCTAAGAAGGAATAATTTCGAAATTGATAAGAAGCATTTTATAAAAATAAAACAATCGAAAGAGCAGAAGGAAATGGTGGAAGAATTAGGTATTAATCTTGTTTATGATGTATTTGACAAAAAAAACTCTAAATGGTTTTATAAATTTTAAATTAAAGAATATTTAGACTACTCGGTAAAGCCAATGATTAATCCCCTCTGCTAGCGCGAGCGTCCCGCTCGTGAACGTTAAGGTTTTAAAAAGTAGGACAGCTTGAAAACACACGAGCGGGACGCTCGCGCCAGCAGATGAAGCATTTTGAATAAGAAAATTTTAGTATTAGTCAACAACCTCCCCAACATACCCCAAAAACTCCATTTCATCCAAAGGAAAAATAGAAAGAACCGTTTCTAGAACCAAACTTACATTTATAGAATCAGATTTGTTCTTTTCTATGTTATGCATATCATTATTGAGAGCCAGAATGCAAAGTTTTAGCATATCGGTAATAAGACAGCCGAGTTCGAAATAATTTAAAACTTTGATTTGTGCGGTTTGTATTTTCGAATTATCGGTTGAAGGTTTTGATGTTTTGAAATACGAGGAAGTTAATTCTTTTAGACAATTTAGATTTTTAATTTCGTTAGTTTCCATAATGTTTAAATTGGCTTTTAGGAACAAACCAGCAGGCAGTTTCTATTTTAGAAAATAGTGAAACTATCGATGAGGATAGACTTATCGAAATTGCAAAAGCACTTGGTGTAACGGTAGAAGCTATTCAAAATTTCTCAGAAGAAGGTGTGATTAATTATTTCAATACTTTTAATGAAAGTCCAAATAATTATTTTGGTCTTAACAATTGCACTTTCAATCCATTAGATAAATTAATGGAAACGGTAGAAGAAAATAAAAAGCTTTACGAGCGTTTGCTTCAGTCGGAAAAAGATAAAATTGAATATTTGGAGAAATTACTAAATCAGAAATAAAGGAAGGCAGTTCATAAGAAATGCTTTTTTGTTTTAGGGATTATTCAATTGCTGAGGTATTGAAAAACCAAACAAGATATTCATTCATTAAAGAAAAAAAAACAGAATTGATTTTAAATAAAAAAAGCAGCTCCTGGTACGAGCTGCTTTCTAATTCTTAGGTTAAAAAATTAACGACGGAAAGATGGACTCTGATTAGCAGATTGATCCATTTTTACTGTCTTAACTTTTTTAGCAACAACTTTAATTTCGTGTTTCGCAACTTTGTCGTTTGCTTTCACTTCAAGAACGTAAGTTCCTGCAGGAAAGTCTTCTAAACTAATTGTTTTAGAAACCTCTAAATTGTTTGCTGCAGCGTCTCCTGCATAAAGTAAATTGTGATTCTCGTCAAAGATTGAGAAAGATGAATTTTTAACAGTGTCTAAAGTAAAGCTAACTACTTTTCCGTTACCTGTTTTAATGTTTAAAATATAGTCACCTTTTCCTTCAATGGCATAGGTAAACACAGTCGCTAAAAAAAAGGCAGCAACTAAACCAGCTTTGGTAAATTTTGTCATGTTTTTTTAATTGTAAATTACTAAATGTGGAACGCGTAAAACTACAAATACAAATTTAATTTTTAGCAAAAAATTAGCATTTTTAAATGCTTAACTTGTTGAATTGGAATTATTTCTGTGCTTTGTTTGAACTATGTACGGATTTACTGGGCTTGTGGATTTCTATTTTTTTAATTTTTTCCAATTATTTTTTATGCTTAAAAATCAAGGAGTTGAATTAATAAGAATATATTTTCAGAAAGAACGTTTTGTGTGTAAAACACGTTTAATCTAAAACGAAAAAAACAGCTCGTTAACCAACAAAGAGCTGTTTTTTAAACATTAAAAGTTTACTTTTTATAACCTCATTTTATACCTTCAACATAAAATTTTAGCGAGCAGCAACATTTGTATTTTTAGCAAAACCAGATTTGTAAACTGAAGAAATCGCATTTCTTGATAAAGAAGCATCTTCTGTTACAGTAATCTCATATTTTACTTTTTTTACACTGTTTTCAACCTCAAGATAATATGTTCCTTCTGGAAATTCTTCGAGGCTAAAGGTTCTTAAAATTCCTTCTTTTCCTGTAGCATTTTCAGAATAAATAAGAGTTCCGTCTTTATCATAAATTGCTAAGTGCGCTTTCTGTACTTGATTAAGTGCGAAAGTGATCTTTTTACCATTAGCTTTTAATACGTGAAGATTAAACTCCAACGTTCCGTCAATTGCGTATGTGCTTATTCCGGTGAAAAGCAACGCTGCTACTAAACTGATTTTTGCAATCTTTTTCATGGGACTTAATTTTTAAATTAATAGTTCTAATTCTCTGATGCTAAATTAGTTATGATATGTGTGTAAAAGCGCCACTGTGTTTTCTTATTTCGATGCTATATTCTCATTTACGAAACCGTTATAGGTTAAAATGTAAATTATATTTATCGTTTTTGTTAATTCAGTGATTATTATTTAAAGTTTTGCTTGATATTAGGTTTAAAATGAGTTAAGGATTTCTTTACAAATAATCTTCCACAAAGTTTCACAAAGTAAAAAACACAAAGATTCGCAAAGCTTTTATAAATCTTTGTGAATCTTTGCGAAAGACTCTGTGACTCTTTGCGGTATAAATAAAAGTTTAAAGCAAAAAAAAACAGCTCTATAACCACAAAGAGCTGTTTTTAAAACTTAAAAGTTTTTAAACTTTACTAACTATCTAACCTCACTTTTTATACTGTATGAGAGTATAAAACTTTTTTAGCGTGTTGCCACACTTGTATTTTTAGCAAAACCTGGTTTGTAAACTGAAGAAATTGCGTTTTTAGATAAAACAGTTGCTTCGTCTGTTACTTTAATTTCATATTTTGCTTTTTTTGTATTGTCTTCTACTTCTAAGAAGTAAGTTCCTTCTGGAAATTCTTCTAAACTAAATGTTCTTAAAATACCATCTTTACCAGAAGCACTTTCAGAATAAATTAGAGTACCTTCTTTATCGTAAATAGATAAGTTGGCTTTTTGAGTTTGGTTAAGACCGAACGTGATCAATTTACCATTTGCTTTCAATACGTGAAGATTAAACTCCGACGTTCCATCAATTGCGTAAGTGCTAATTCCAGTGAAAAGCAACGCTACTACTAAACTAATTTTGGCAATCTTTTTCATGGGACTTAATTTTTAAATTAATAGTTCTAATTCTCTGATGCTAAATTACTTCGGATGTCAGAATATTTTATATCCTATATTTTCCTATTTCGATGCTGTATTCTCATTTACGAAACCGTTATAGGTTAAAATTTGAATTATATTTATCGTTTTGGCTAAATCGATAATTATTTTTCAACGTTTTTCTTGATTTTTAATTTACAATGGCATGATGATTTCTTTAAAAAATGTAGGAATATTTTAATTGAAAGTTATTAAGGTTCTGAGATGCTAAGATTCTAGTTTTTTCTTTGCAGAATTACATAAAGTGAGGTAATTTTAAGCGTACTTCGAATTTTGTTCTACAAGAATAGGTCTTTAAAAAACGAAGTCATTTATTTATTAGTTTCTTATACCTAAAAGAAAACTTAGAATCTTAGTATCTCACAAACTTAGAATCTTAAAAATGTATTGAGCAAAAAAAAACAGCTCAGTAACCACAAAGAGCTGTTTTTAAAACTTTTGAAAGTTTTTAACTTACTAACTATCTAACCTCACTTTTTATACTTTATGAGAGTATAAAATTTTAAGTGTCGTGAAGTAACACTTAACTTTAATATTTTCTTAGTAAACTGAAGAAACTCCTTTTGAAGACAAAACTGAGTTTTTAGAATCTACTGTGATATCGTATTTTACTTTTTTGTAACTATCAGCTACTTCTAAAATATATTTTCCTTGTGGAAATTCTTCTAAACTGAAATTTCTTAAAATACCGTCTTTACCTGTAGCATTTTCAGAGTAAAGTAAAGTTCCATTTGCATCATATATACTGATAACAGCTTTCTGAATCTGATTAATTCCAAATGCAATAACCTTGCCATTTCCTTTTAATACATGAAGATTTAAACCCTCATTGCCATCGATTGCATAAGTACTCATTCCAGTTAAAAATACTGCTAATACTAAACTTAATTTCATAATCTTTTTCATATTCTGTGGTATTTAAATTTTTAGTTCATTTCTCTGAGGCAAAGTTATAGCAACATGTGTGTTATTTTAACAACTATATTTTCCTATTTATATGCTATATTCTCATTTACGAAACCGTTATAGGTTAAAATTTGCGTTTAATGTTATGTTTCTGTTAATTTGGTTGTTATTTTTCAAAGTTTTTTCAAAATTTAATTCTTCCTAAAATTTCCTTCTTTCTTACAAAAAATAGTATATCTGTATTAAATCATGCCTAAAAATATGATTTATCAAAAAAAAAGGTGGTAAAAAAACGAGACTCCAAAAAAAAGCGTGATTTAGTAAAAAATAAAGAATGTAAAATGATGATTTTAAATGCAAAATTCGCATTTACGAAACCGTTATAGGTTAAAATTTAAATTATTTTAGGTGTTTTTGTTAAATTTGCTATTATTTTTTAAAGAAATTATCATGAAGACAATTGCCCCAGCTCTTGAAGTGATAACTAACTCATACGGAAGTTCTTTTACTTACGCTAAACACGCCGAAAAGACCAATAGTAAAGCTCATTTATGGCATTATCATCCAGAGATTGAGTTGGTTTATATAAACGGCGGGGCAGGAAAAAGACAAATAGGATGCCATGTTTCTTATTACACCAATGGTAGTTTACTTTTAATAGGAGCTAATTTGCCGCATTGCGGTTTTACAAATGAACAAACAGGAAATACAACAGAAACTGTTATTCATATAAAACCTGAATTTTTAGGAAGCGATTTTTTTGTGGCTCCAGAAATGAAAAGGGTTCAAAACATTTTGAATCAGGCCAAAGGAGGAATCGCTTTTGGTGGTGAAACAAAAAAACGCATTGGAAAAAAAATTGAAATGATGGAGAATGAACCTCCCTTTCAACGTCTTATGACGCTTTTGAGCGTTTTAGACGAATTAGAATCGGCTGAGGATTATACTATTTTAAATGCCGACGGATTTTCATTAGAATTACAAACTCAGGATAATGATCGTATTAATGTGGTTTTTAATTTTGTGAAAGATCATTTTCAGGAATCCATTTCTATAGACGAAGTTTCGAGTTTGGTAAGTATGACTACGCCTTCGTTCTGTCGTTATTTTAAAAAGATCTCCAATAAAACATTTACAGAATTTGTAAATGAATATCGTTTGGTTCACGCTTCTAAACTTTTAGCAGAACAGCCAATGAGTATTAATGAAGTTTGTTACGAAAGTGGTTTCAATAATTTTAGTCACTTTAGTAAATCATTCAAACAATATACAGGTAAAAGCGCTTCGCAATACCGTCACGAACACAAGATTATAATTAGCTAATTTTATTAGCTGATGGTTTTTTAGCCACGAATTCACGAATTTGTTTATTATAAATTCTTGAATTCGTGGCTATTTTTTATACTTCAACTGCAAGTCGGATTTTTCACATGTCCTATTCTTAAAAAAGTTATATTTACATTCCCTAATCAGAAAAATATACACGATGAAAAAAATTAAAATGCTTTTGTCTGCCGTTTTGCTTTGTCTTACCACCATGACTTATGCTGCAAAAGTAGACACTTTGCAAGTTGCCAGCGCCGCTATGGGTAAAACCTACAAAGCAGCTGTAGTTTTGCCCAATTCTTATTCAAAAGGAAAAACTACTTTTCCTGTAATGTATTTATTGCATGGTGCCTACGGACATTTTAGTGATTGGTTAAAAAATACACCAAACAAAAAGTTAGTTCATAATCTTGCAGATCAGTATAATATGATTATTGTAATGCCAGAAGGAGAAGTATTTAGTTTCTATTTGGATAGTCCGGTAAATAAAGAAAGTCAGTTTGAAACTTTCATTACACAAGAAGTTATTCAGAAAGTAGATAAATCGTATAGAACGATTGCCAATAAAAACGGAAGAGTAATTACAGGTCTTTCGATGGGCGGACACGGTGCTTTATATTTGTCAGCCAAACATCCTGATTTGTTTTGCGCGGCCGGAAGTATGAGCGGCGCTGTAGATATGAGTGTAATGTTGAATAGAGATTCTTCGGCACAAGTTGTAAAATTAATGCAGCCCGTTTTTGGAGACAGAAGCGGAAGCACAGAATTATACGAACAACATGCTGTTCTAGGAATGATTGATAAATTAAAAGCCAATAAACTTCCTTTGGTTATAGATTGTGGTGTTGATGATTTTTTAATTGAACCGAATCGCGAATTACACAGACGATTGGTTTATACAAAAGTAGATCACGATTATACAGAGCGCCCAGGTGCACATACTTGGGATTATTGGGAGAATTCTTTGCCGTATCATGCTCTATTTTTTAGTAAAATTTTGCTTAAAAATCAGGTTACTCCAAAAAAATAAAGTCTTTTTTATTTTAAAATAAGCCAAATAACTTTTTTTGGTTTAATTTTTGAAATACCTTTATGTATATAATCCTTAAAAAAATAAAAATTATGAAAAAGATACTTACACTATTCGCTGTTGTTGGAATGATGGCGTTTACAAGTTGTGAAGGGCCAGAAGGGCCTCCAGGTGCTGATGGCTTAATTGGAGAAGTTTTTGAAGTTAATACGAATTTTACAGCAGCAAATAATTATGGGCAAACATATCCTTTAAGTCCTAAAATATATTCTGGAGATAATCTTTTGGTTTATGAATTAGTAAATACCAATAATGGAATTGATACATGGGCTTTATTGCCACAATTGTATTACTTTCCTGCTGGTTCTGCTCAATATAATTACGAGTTTTCTTTTGATCAATTTACAATTTTAGTTGATGGTAATTTTCCTCTAAATCAATTACCTTCAAGTTTTTTAACTAATAAAACTTTTAGAATTGTAATTGTGCCGGGAAATGATGGTGTTAATAGTGGCGGTCCAAATTCAAAAATGGCAAAAGCTGATTATTCAGATTATAATGCGGTAATTAAGAAATATAATATTGACGATAGCAATGTTAAAAAGCTAAACTAAGAATTTAGTCTCAGTTTCATAAAAAAAGGAAATCGTAAGATTTCCTTTTTTTATGTTTATATATTTTTAAGAGATTTACTCCTTATCCGAATCCGTCAGTACTTTTTCTTCTCCAAACTTCAAAGAGACCATAATTCCTACTAGAAGAGACAAAGCGATAAATCCTAAAGAAGCCCATTCTGGTACGTGGATCCAATCGTGAAGCAGCATCTTTAATCCTACGAAAGCTAGAATAGCAACTAAGCTGTACTCTAAATAACTGAATTTTGCCAGCATGTTTGCTAAGAAAAAATACATCGAACGTAGTCCAAGAATCGCAAAGATATTAGAGCTAAAAACTAAAAACGGATCAGATGTAATCGCTAAAATTGCAGGAACACTGTCAACTGCAAAAAGAACATCCATAACTTCAATCACAATTAAAGCAACAAATAGGGAAGTGGCTGCTTTTTTTCCTTTTTCTGTTCTAATGAAAAACTTCTCGCCATCTGTTTCTGAGGTAATGGGTATAATTTTTCCTAATACCTTATAAATAAAAGAATCCTTGGGATGGAAATCTTCGTCTTCTCCTGAAAACAACATTTTTGCAGCAGTAAAAAGAAGGAATAATCCAAAAACATAAGTAGTCCAGGTAAATTTGTTAATCAGCATTACGCCAAAGAAAATCATCAAACCTCTAAAAACAATTGCTCCGAGAATTCCCCAAAACAAAACACGATGCTGATATTTTTGCGGAATCTTAAACGAAGCAAAAATTATAGCAATTACAAATATATTATCGACGCTCAAAGAAAGTTCGATCAAATATCCTGTAATAAATTTCATTGCCGCGACGGCTGGTTTCAAATTATCCGGATTCTCAATATAACTTGTAGTGTACAGCCAATAGATTACTCCCGAAAATAAAAAAGACATCGTAACCCAAATTAGTGTCCACTTGCTGGCTTCTTTGGTACTAATAATATGAGGGTTTTTGTTGAATACACCTAAGTCTAAAGCAAGAATAAAAAAGACTGCTATTAAAAATAAAATCCAGACTATCATAGTTGTTGTTTTTTAATGAATTACAAAACTAGTTTGTTTTAATTGAGAGTTAATTCTTTTAAAGTTAATATTTTAAACTTTAAAAATCAATGTTTTGAAGTTTATTAATATTTAATTATAAAAAAAATGCCAGCAAATAAATGCTGGCATTTTCTAGGATATAATTTAAGCTTGGAATTATAGTGCTGATTTAACAGTTTTGATAATTCTAGCAGCAATTTTGTATGGATCTCCGTTTGAAGCTGGTCTTCTGTCTTCCAACCATCCTTTCCATCCTTTTTGAACAGTCATCAAAGGAATTCTGATAGAACATCCTCTGTCTGAAACTCCATAAGAGAAATCGTGAATAGAAGCAGTTTCGTGTTTACCAGTTAAACGTTGGTCGTTGTAAGCTCCGTAAACCGCGATATGCTCAGCAGTAACAGGACGGAAAGCCTCGCAAATTCTTTCGTAAGTTGCTTGGTCTCCACACGTTCTTAATACTTCGTTAGAGAAGTTAGCGTGCATTCCAGAACCATTCCAGTCTGTATCTCCTAAAGGTTTTGGGTGATATTCAATATAGTAACCATATTTTTCAGTCAAACGGTCTAAAAGGTAACGAGCAACCCAGATTTCATCTCCAGCTTTTTTAGCTCCTTTAGCGAATAATTGGAATTCCCATTGTCCGCAAGCAACCTCTTGGTTGATTCCTTCAAAGTTAATTCCAGCAGCGATACATAAATCAGCATGCTCTTCAACTAATTTTCTTCCATGTGTGTTTTTTCCACCTACTGAACAGTAGTACATTCCTTGTGGAGCAGGATATCCTCCAACTGGGAAACCAAGTGGAAGTTGAGTTTTAGTATCCATGATGAAATACTCTTGTTCGAATCCAAACCAAAAATCTCCATCATCATCAATAGTAGCTCTACCGTTAGATGAGTGAGGTGTACCATCTGCGTACATAACTTCTGTCATTACTAACCAACCATTGATACGAGTTGGATCTGGATAAATTGCAACTGGGACTAAAAGACAGTCAGAAGAACCACCTTCAGCTTGTTTTGTCGATGAACCATCAAATGACCAATTTCCAAGTTCTTCTAGTGTTCCTTTGAAATTTTCATGCTCTTCAACTTTAGTTTTACTTCTAAGATTTTGAGTTGGCTCATATCCGTCTAACCAAATGTACTCTAACTTAATTTTAGCCATAATAATATAAATTAATTTTTTTGTTTTTTTTTTTCGTTGGGTCAAATATAGATTTATTTTTTTAGTCCTAAAAATTAGGGGGCTATTTTGTTTATCGAAGTATTATTTTTTGGATAAGCGCAATTTTGCTAGGGGTATATTTTTAAAAAAGCAATTTTTAAGGGGGATAAAAAATAAATTCGTAATAATTACGGCACTTTTTTGAGTTCTTGAGTTAAGAAATTATGAAAAAATGTTTATTTAATCCATATAACCGTACAGTTTTGTTATATTTTTCTCGATTGGATTCATTATTCTTCGAAAAAAGCACTTTATATTGAAAAATTGTAGTTCAAAAATGTAAAATTTATATTCAAAATAGGCTTATTTATTGTTTATCTTTGTTCCTCATTTTTTTAATGAAAATTAGTACGAATTTAAAATATATAACCATGTCAACATTACGTTTCCAAGCTTTACAAGAAGCTTCAAACAGAAAGCCGGTGCATTTTGAAGAAATTGATAGAAAATCGAATCTTTTCGGGTCAAATGTATTTAATGAAAAAGCGATGAAGCAGTATTTAACTTCAGATGCTTTAAAAGGAGTGAGAGATGCCATTCAGCACGGAACTAAAATTGACAGAAAACTTGCAGATTATATTGCAATGGGAATGAAAGAATGGGCTTTGGCAAAAGGTGTTACACATTATACACACTGGTTTCAGCCGCTTACAGGAACAACAGCAGAAAAACACGATGCTTTTTTTGATATGTCTTACGACGGAAGTGATCCTGTAGAGAAATTTGGTGGAGCACAATTGGTTCAGCAAGAGCCAGATGCATCAAGTTTTCCAAACGGCGGAATCAGAAATACATTTGAAGCAAGAGGTTATACAGCCTGGGATCCAACTTCGCCAGCCTTTATATATGGTACAACTTTGTGTATTCCGACAGTTTTTATCGCTTACACAGGAGAAGCTTTAGATAATAAAATACCTTTATTAAGAGCATTATCTGCAATTGATGAAGCTGCGACTGAAGTTTGTAAATACTTTGACAAAAACGTAAAAAAGGTAACAGCAACTTTAGGTTGGGAGCAGGAATATTTTTTAATTGATAAAGCTTTAGCAAATTCACGTCCAGATTTAATGATGACGGGAAGAACATTATTAGGACATACTTCTGCAAAAGGTCAGCAATTAGACGATCATTATTTCGGATCAATTCCGACTCGCGCTCTTACGTATATGAGAGATTTGGAGCAGGAATGTATGTTGTTGGGAATTCCGGTAAAAACGCGTCATAACGAAGTGGCACCAAATCAATTTGAGTTGGCACCAATTTTTGAAGAAACAAATCTTGCAGTAGATCACAACTCCTTATTAATGGATGTAATGCAAAGAGTTGCAGAACGCCATGACTTTAAAGTGTTATTTCACGAAAAACCATTTAAAGGCGTAAACGGATCCGGAAAACACAATAACTGGTCGCTGGCAACAGATACAGGAGTTAATTTATTGAGTCCGAGCAAAACGCCAATGAGCAATTTACAGTTTTTGACCTTTTTTATTAATACGATCAAAGCGGTAAACGATTATGAAACTTTGTTAAGAGCATCAATCGCTACGGCAAGTAACGACCACAGATTAGGAGCAAATGAAGCGCCGCCTGCAATTATGTCGGTTTTTATTGGAGCACAATTATCTAAGGTTTTGTCTGAATTGGAAAGCGTTACAACAGGAAAACTTTCGCCAGAAGAAAAAACAGATTTAAAATTGAACGTTGTGGGTAAAATTCCAGACGTATTATTAGATAATACAGACAGAAACAGAACTTCGCCTTTTGCCTTTACAGGAAATAAATTTGAATTTAGAGCGGTTGGATCCAATTCAAACTGTTCAAATTCGATGACTACTTTGAATGCCATTGTTGCAAAACAGTTAATTGATTTTAAAAATGAAGTGGAGAATTTGATTGATTCTAAAGACATGAAAAAAGATGATGCAATCTTTAATGTTTTAAGAGAATATATTAAACAATCTAAAAAAATCCTTTTTGAAGGTGACGGTTACAGTGAAGCGTGGGAAAAAGAAGCAGCAAAAAGAGGTTTAAGCAATTTTAAAACTACGCCGGAAGCAATTAAAGCTAAAGTTTCGAAACAAGCTTTGGATTTATTTGCAGAATTAGGAATCTTCAATCACGTTGAAGCGGAAGCACGTTACGAAATCGAATTGGAAGAATATACTAAAAAAATCCAGATTGAAGGAAGAGTTTTAGGAGATATTGCAAGGAACCATGTAATTCCGACTGCGATTCGTTACCAAAATACTTTAATTGAAAATGTAAAAGGTTTAAAAGAAATCTTCGGAAAAGAATTTGAAACTATTGCTAAAGAGCAAATTACGCTGATTAAAGAAATTTCAGGTCATATTGAAGGAATTAATACAAAAGTATTGGCAATGACGAATGAAAGAAAAAAAGCAAATCAGCTGACAGATGCACAAAAGATGGCAGAGGCATATTGCAACAAAGTAAAGCCGTATTTTGAAGATATTCGTAATCATTGTGATAAATTAGAATTATTGGTAGACGACGAAAGTTGGACGTTAACTAAATATAGAGAATTACTTTTTACAAAATAAAGTACTAAAATTGTTAAAGCCTGTTTTTTAGACAGGCTTTTTTATAGCTAAAAATCAGGACAATAAAAGAATAAGTAATTTTTTTCTTGTCAAATTATTAAACCGTGATTGCATTTCGTCGAAATAAAATGCATTTCATCGAAAAAGATTAACATTTTGAAAAATAACCAGTTCTGTTTTATTTGAGATTGAATAAGTTTTCTAATTTAGTCATGAAATTAAGAATAAATATAAAAGAGATACCACAAAAACCAACATAATTTAATCTGTGAAAATCGGCGATATCCCAATCTGCCGATTTTTTTATGAATCAAATTTTCGAATAAGCAAAAGAATTAAAAAAAGGGATTATCTTTGCACCACATCAACACAAACTAATTTTCATGAGTTCAGATTCTAGCAAAAGGTACGCGCAAAGAGGTGTTTCGGCATCAAAAGAAGACGTACACAACGCCATAAAAAACATTGACAAAGGTTTATTTCCACAGGCATTCTGTAAAATTGTTCCAGATTACTTAACTCAGGACAACGATCACTGCCTTATCATGCACGCCGACGGTGCGGGTACAAAGTCATCTTTGGCTTATATGTATTGGAAAGAAACTGGAGATCTGTCTGTTTGGAAAGGAATCGCTCAGGACGCATTAATCATGAATATTGATGATTTATTATGTGTTGGAGCAACAGATAATATTTTACTTTCATCCACTATTGGAAGAAATAAAAATTTTATTCCTGCTGATGTAATCTCTGCAATTATCAACGGAACAGAAGAATTAATCAACGAATTAAAATCTTTCGGTGTAACCATTCATTCAACTGGTGGAGAAACTGCTGATGTCGGAGATGTGGTTCGTACGATTATTGTAGATTCGACAGTAACTGCTCGTATGAAACGCGCTGATGTTGTAGATAATGCAAACATAAAAGCGGGTGACGTAATTGTTGGTTTGGCCTCTTTCGGACAAGCAACTTACGAGAAAGGCTATAATGGCGGAATGGGAAGTAACGGATTGACTTCTGCTCGTCATGATGTTTTCGGGAAATATTTGGCTAAAAAATATCCAGAAAGTTATGATGCCGCAGTGCCAGAAGAATTAATTTATTCTGGACAGGTAAATTTAACTGATGAAGTTGAAAACAGTCCAATCAATGCAGGGCAATTGGTGCTTTCTCCAACGAGAACTTACGCGCCCATTATCAAGAAAATTTTAGATAAATATACTCCGCAAGAGATTCACGGAATGGTGCATTGCAGTGGTGGTGCACAGACTAAAATTTTACATTTCGTAAAGGATTTACACATTATAAAAGACAATTTATTTCCGGTTCCGCCATTATTCAAGTTAATTCAGGAACAATCAAAAACAGATTGGAAAGAAATGTATCAGGTTTTCAATTGTGGACACAGAATGGAAATTTATGTTCCAGAAAATACCGCACAAGATATTATCGAAATTTCAAAATCATTTAATGTTGATGCTCAAATCGTGGGTAGAGTAGAAGCTTCAGAAGAAAAGAAACTTACTATTACTAGCGAATACGGAACATTTAATTATTAGTAAAGTTACAAGATACAGAGGTTCAAAGTTGCAAAGATTTTGAATTTTTCTTCTAAATAATCATAGAGACACGCTCTTGTGTGTCTCTATTTATAAATTATCACATTATGTACGAATTACTTTTTTGGAAATATCTCGACGAAATCTACCTTAATAATCAAGAAGTTTATGAAGCTTTACTTGAAAAAGAACAAGTTGAAGGATTGGCTGAACTCCAAATTGAAGTAATGGTAAATAGAATCAATTCTGTATTTTCAGATTGGGAAAGAGTGGATGAAAACAGCTGGAAAAACCCAAAAGGAAAAGGCGCATTTCAAGTTATTACTACACCGCAAAGCATAAAAATAGACTGCTACGGAACAGAAGGAAAAACCATGAACAAATTTGTTGAAGTCATGGAAGAATTCAAATGTCCATTGTACGACCCACAAGTTCCTGTGCGTTATGATGAAATGAGTGAATAAATTTGTTTCAGGTTTCAAGTTTCAAGTTTACCGCAAAGTTTGGAATTTGGAATTTAAAAATTTGGAATTTTAATTATCCGTCTTTCAAAAGCAAGCTCTGTTCTGTTCTTAATCTAACGACCAATTGATCAACGTACGTTTTTATTTTCTGAGGAAGCGAATTCCAATTTTGATCTTTTTTAAAACTTCTGCAATCGTCCAGATCACATTCTACGGCGCGAATTGCGTATTTTTTATTTTTGTAAACCGTTATGATTTTTAGACGTCGAACTTCGCCGTATTCCGTTTTTGAGCCGTAAACAATTATAGGATCCACATATCCGTCACCATCAAGATCTTTGGTACTGCAATATTTTGTCCAAAACCAAATGGTAGTTTCTTTCGGAATATAATCTTCTAACAAATCATTAATTTTCCATTTTTCTAAAAAACCGCCGTGATCATTCATCACACAAATTGCCTGAATTTTAGTATTCAAAGTATCTTTTTTAGAAATGGTCTTTTGATTTTCGGTGAAAACCAAATCATAAACACCGCCTTTATCCTGAAATTCAATTGCTTTATAAATAGGAAAATCTGAAATTCCGTTAAGTTCTCGCTGTGTTATTTGTTCTTTAGTTAATTTGTAACTTTCTGTCTTTTGAGAAAATCCATACAATGAACAAATTAAAAAGAGAATGGAAAGAATCTTTTTCATCGGGCATATATTTTTTTAGAATTTCAAAGATATTCAAATGTATTTAGTTTAAAATTTAATTTTATTGTAATTTTCTAAACTGAAAATAATTAAAAACACTTTCACAGATATGTTGCAAAAAACTCATTTTCGTATAATGGTTGGAGCTTTATTGTTTGTTTTTACAACCAATATTACGGCACAAAAAAAAACTAACGAACTTAAAAATCTAATTCAATATGTTGATCCGATGATTGGAACGGCAAAAATGGGACATACTTATCCAGGCGCAACGGTACCTTTTGGAAGCGTTCAATTAAGTCCCGAAACCGATACGATTGCTTATGGATTAAATGGAAAATACAACGGCGAAGTTTATAAATACTGTGCTGGTTATCAATATGAAGATAAAACGATTGTAGGTTTTAGTCACACTCATTTTAGTGGAACGGGCCATTCTGATTTAGGTGATTTTTTAATTATGCCGACAACCGGAAAACTGCAATTAAATCCCGGAGTTGCTTCAAAACCATTGTCGGGTTATAGATCGGCATTTTCACATTCAACAGAAAAAGCAGAACCAGCATATTATAGCGTTTTTCTGGAAGATCATAAAATTAAAGCAGAATTAACGGCAACAACTCGTGTTGGAATGCATCAATATACTTTTCCAAAATCTGATGAAGCACATATTATTTTGGATTTGACTTCTGGAATTTACAATTACGATAAAAAGAATGTTTGGACTTTTGTTCGTGTAGAAAACGATACACTGATAACTGGTTATCGCCAAACTAACGGATGGGCGAGAACCAGAACGGTTTATTTTGCTATGTCTTTTAGTAAACCAATTAAAGGTTATGGACAAGCAGCTCTGGAAAAAAGTGTTTACAGAGGTTTCTGGGGAAGATTTGATCAAACTAAAAACTTTCCAGAAATGGCAGGACAAAACTTAAAATTGTTCTTTGATTTTGATACGAATGAAGGCGAAAAAATCAAAATTAAAATGGCACTTTCTCCTGTAAGTTCTGCCGGTGCTTTAGAAAATATGAAAAAAGAAGTTCCAGGCTGGGATTTCGAAAAAGTAAAAAAACAAAGTCAGGAAATCTGGAACAAAGAACTGAATAAAGTTCAGGTAGAAACGATTCAAAAAGAAGATTTAGTTAATTTTTACACTGCAATGTATCATGCCTTTTTAGGTCCGACAGAATATATGGACTTAGATCATAATTATAAAGGTTTGGATATGAATGTTCACAAAGCAGAAAACTTCACCAATTATACGAGTTACTCACTTTGGGATACGTATCGTGCTTTGCATCCTTTATTTAATATTGTACAGCCCAAAAGAAATGCCGATATGGTAAGTTCAATGCTGGCGCATTCTGATCAAAGCGTTCATAAAATGCTTCCAATCTGGTCACATTATGCCAATGAAAATTGGTGTATGATTGGGTATCATTCGGTTTCTGTCATTGCAGATGCAATAGTAAAAGGCAATGTTAGTTTTGATGCAGAAAAAGCGCTTCAAGCTTGTGTAAATACGGCAAAAGTACCGTATTACGACGGATTGGAATTTTATATGAATAAAGGATATGTTCCAGAAGATAAAAATGGAGCATCGGTTTCTAAAACTTTAGAATATGCTTATGATGACTGGGCAATTGCGCAGGCGGCGAAGAAATTGGGAAAAACAGATATTTATAATGAATTCATCGAAAGATCTAAAAATTATAAAAACGTTTATGATGAAAAAACCGGATTCATGCGTCCGAAATTGAATGATGGAACTTTCAAAAAAGAGTTTGATCCGTTAGATACGCACGGACAAGGTTTTATTGAAGGAAATTCGTGGAATTACAGTTTGTATGTTCCACAAGATCCTGCTGATATGATTAAATTGATGGGCGGAAATGAAAAGTTTAAAGTTCGTTTAGATTCTTTGTTCAACATGCATCTTCCAGATAAATATTTTGAAAACACGGAAGATATTACAAGAGATGGAATTATTGGGAATTATGTTCATGGAAATGAGCCTTCACATCACGTGGTTTATCTATACAATTGGACAGATTCTCCGTGGAAATCACAAGATAAAATTCGAATGATTTTGAAAAAAATGTACAGAAACGGTGCCGATGGTTTAGGAGGAAATGATGATTTTGGACAAATGAGCGCTTGGTATATTTTCAGCAGTTTAGGATTTTATCCTGTTGCGCCTGGTTCTAATGAATATGCTATAGGTAGTCCGTTAATGAAAAACGCTATTATAAATTTAGAAAACGGAAAAACTTTTGAAGTAACAACGGTGAATCAATCCGATAAAAATGTATTTGTTTCTAAAGTGCTTTTAAATGGAAAAGAACTTTCAAAACCTTTCTTAAAACATGAAGATATTATCAATGGAGGGAAAATTACTTTTTATATGAGTAATAAACCGAATAAAAAGAATTTTTAGATTTATATTTTATGGAAATTGTAATTGAAGAGGTTTTGTTTTGGATGGATGGAGGAACTATGACTTTAAAAATGAAAAAAAATGATTCAATAATATATGAAGTTGAATTTGTCCAAAAAATGATATTAGAAAAACCAGAAAGATCCATTGGAAATTATCTAATTCCAGGAAGTCTTTTACTGAATGGTAAAGAAGTTGAAATTCGATCGGAATTAGAAAGAGAAATACTTTTAGAAATTAAAGTAGCTGAATTTGGGGTAAATATTGTAAAAAATGAAAGGGATCCTCTGAAAAAAATAATTTTAGACGCTATAGATTTTGTTCAATCAGAAGATTACATTACAGTAGCTACAAGAGTTGGACGTATTAAATAGTTTTGCTAAATTAATAAAAAGAGAAATATGTGCGATTTCACAAAAACTTCACGAAATTTGCACTTTAAATAAGAAAACGAAATATGAAAATAAATCTAAAATCAGGAATTGACAAATTGCTTTTCGGAATGAAGCAGAATGATGTAACAGCAGTTTTAGGAAAACCTGATAAAAACTATAAAGACGAAGATGACAATGTGATTTTTGTTTATAATGCATTAAAAATCAGATTGACATTTTATCAAGAAGAAGACTTGAAATTAGGTTATTTAGTAGCTTCAAGCCAAGATTTAGAAGTTTTCGGATACAAATTAATCGGACGAAAAATTGCTGATGTAAAGAAAGATTTAGCAACAAAAGGAATCACAAAATACAATCAGGAAACTTTTGATACTTTCGAAAATTACTTTAACGAGGACAATTGGTTCATTCTTCAAACAGAATTTGATGAAGTGGTGAAGTTTGAAGTCGGAGCAATCATCAATGATAAGGATGAATTTGACTGGAAGTTTCCGGTGAAGAAATAAAAATTAGTTTGTCATCCTGAGGAACGAAGGATCACACCAGTTTGTCTACAACAATTTTTAATATTCTTTGAGGAGTTTCTAGTGCGATTTCTCGTTCCTCGAAATGACAAAAAAAAAATGAAAAGCAATAAAAAAAAACCGACAATCACTTGTCGGTTTTTTTATGTCTTAAAAGAAAATTATCCTTTTAACCATGCATTTTTAAGTTTCTCTTTCGAAGCATCAGTTGCTTTAAAAGTTTCAGCTTCTTCGTATGGTAATTTTACAGTTCCTTTAATAGTTTCTTCTTTAGCACCACGTTTTACTTTTAGCGTAATTGGATCGTTTTCTTTCCAGCCTTCACTTTCTGTAATCAAATCGTAAATATTATCTAAATTGTATGATTTGTTGTTTACAGCTAAAATTTTGTCTCCAGCTTTTAAGTTTAAGTTTTTAAAGAATTCGTTTTCCACATCTGGGCGAACAGCAATTTCTTTTGTCGCTTTATCAATCGTGATATACGGAACTTGTCCTTTAAGAAACGGATTTCCAGATTTTTTCTCTGTTGCTTTAGAAACACCAACTTTGGCCAAATAGAAATCGTAAGGAATTGGAGTTGTTCCTGCTACATATTTGTTCAGAAATTCGCCTACTTCAGGATAAGTTAATGAAGTGATTTTTGCGAATAATTCGTTATCATTAAATGGTTTTTCAATACCATATTCATTAGCCAATTTGTGCATTAAATCTAAGATTCCTCTTTCTCCATTGCTTTTCTCTCTAATGATAATATCAATACACATTCCGATTAAAGCTCCTTTTTGATATACATTTAAGTACTGATCTTTATAAGGCTGCTCCAATACATTTTTACTCATTAGAGTAAACGACATTGTATCATTTAAACCTTTTGCTTGTTCGATTTTATCTGCAATACGCGTGTAAAATTCAGCTTCGTCGATCAAACCTTGGTTAATTTGGAAAAGGTTTGCAAAATATTCTGTTACTCCTTCGTACATCCATAAATGCTCAGACATTTTAGGAGCATTATAATCAAAATACTGAATTTCTTTTGAGTGAATGGTCAATGGCGTAACAATGTGGAAAAATTCGTGAGAAACGACATCTTTCATAGACTCAACTAATTTTTCTTTTGGCATTGATTCCGGTAAAACAACTGTTGTTGCAGTTGGATGTTCTAATGCTCCAAAACCATGTGCGTCGTCTTTAGCCATGCTTGACAAATATAACAATACAGTATATTTTTTAGTAGAATTTACTTTTCCTAAAAAGTTTTTCTGTGCTGTCATCATTGTTTTCATCTCAGGAGTAATACTTTCTGCAGTATATTTTCCTGTTGGAGAATATACAGCGATTAAAATATCCATTCCGTTTACGTTGAATGTAGTGTAATCGGGTTTAGCATACATAATCGGATTTTCCACCAAAATAGCATAACGAGAAGTTTTAAATACATCAGATGTTTTGCTTGCATCTTCGTCTGTCATAGAAGTCGCTCCCCAAAGTGTATCAGGATGCGTAATAGTAACTTTGTATGGAACATCTAATTTATCTTGAAAATACCCTACAAAACCATGAGTATTTAGCATGAAATTTTTTCCAGCATCAATATTAGTTCCTGCTGGAGAGAAAACATCATCGTTTCCAAAACCTGTTCCTTTTTCAGTATCGAAAGTATCGTTTACCAAATAAGTAATTTTCTTTAAAGTCTTAGCGCTTGAGATAGACCAAGAGTTGTCATCTAATCTTTTTACAGTTAATGCAGTTCCCTTAGCATCAAAAGCTTTAAAATCTTCTGCATATTTTCCGTAGTTATCTGTAGAATAAGTCCCAGGAACCGTTTTCGGAATACTATAAACTATTTCATCGGTTTTAATTGTTGGTGGTGTTACTGTTACCAGTACTTTATCGTCTTTAACGTCAGTTAGATTGATATTAACTTCTACCGTATTGCTTTTTGCGGTTCCAGTGCTACCTGTTTTACAGCTCCAAAATGTAACCGCCAGAGCTAGGGTGTAAAGTATTTTTTTCATTTGTATATATTTAGTTAATAGTATTTGTCACAAAAAGTGACCAAAAGTTACTTAAAAATCACAATAAATTTAAAATAAAAAAAACTCCTGCGAAACAGGAGTTTAAATTTTTAGTCAAATTTATTTTTTATGTAATATTTTCCATCCAAATCTTCATCAAAATCATCTATTTTCACTGGTTTTGGTTTAGGTTTGTTCGCAACTGCCTTCTTTTTCCACATCTCAAACTTCTCAAGAGGCATTTTCTTTTTCATGATCTCCAGCAATTCTTTTTCTGCTAATCCATATTCTTTTTTGATAATTTCAAATGGATTTTTTTCTTCTAAAGCTAACGAAACAAGTTTTTCGGTTTGTTCCCAAGTTAATTCTTTGCGGCTACTCTTTTTCATCACGTGAAACTTAATTCAAAATAGGATTTTAGTTATTAATAGATTGATTCTCAATTTATGTATCAATATTAAAAAAAAAAAGAATAGGTTGTTTCGACAGAGTATATTTTTTTTACTGTTTTTTACTGTTTTTGAAGGATCGTGATTTTTCAAATGGAATTTTTATCAGATTCTTCAGTTTATTATTTTCTAGCGAACTCATATGCGTATCAACTCCATAAATTAACTGATCTTTTGGGAGATAGGTAAAAGTTCCAAAAACACGATCCCAAATAGAAAATATATTACCGTAATTACTATCAGTATAAGGCAGAACATAATGATGATGCACTTTATGCATATTCGGAGAAACAATAAAATAACTCATAAAAATATCTATTCTTTCGGGAAGCGAGATATTAGCGTGATTAAATTGTGAAGCCACTACAGAAAGTGACTGATAAAGAAAAACCATCCACATTGGAGCACCAACAATTAAAACGCCCAAAGTGGTGAAGATAAATCGTGTCACGCTTTCGCCAGGATGATGTCTGTTTGCTGTTGTCGTGTCGATCCAGGTATCGGTATGGTGAACTAAATGAAACTGCCAGAGAAACTTGAATTTATGCTGAACAAAATGTGCTAAGTAAGCTCCAATTAAATCCAAGAGCAATAAACCAATTACGGTGTAAAGCCAGATTGGTATTTCGGGAATCCATTGTAAGATTCCAAAATCATTTTCTGTTGCCCAGTTTGCTGTTTTTACTAAAATGAATGCCAAAATGAAATTGACAACAATAGTGGTAAAGGTGAAAAAGAAATTTATTCCTGCATGTGGCCACTTTTTGTATTTCATCCTGAATAGAGGAAAAGTGGTTTCTATGAGCCAGAAAATAGTAATTCCGCCAACGAGAATGAGACTTCTGTGTAGAGATGGAATCGTACTGAAGTAAGAAATAATTTCGTTCATAATATAAATATTTGAGTTGAAATACCGTTTTCTTGTCGATTTTATCCAAAGAAAAAGAGAAAACCAAATATAAATATATCTGATTTTCTCTTAGAAATTAATTATAAGCTAATTATAATTTTTATTTTTTGATGAGGCTTATTAAAAATAATAAAACCCATGCACCACCAACAGCAATTAAAATCTGCCAAAGCAATCCGCCGCCGCCTATACCAAGTTTGCCTGCAAGCCATCCGCCGATAAATCCGCCGATGATTCCAACAATAATATTACCAATTAGTCCGAAACCTGCACCTTTCCAGATTTGACCGGCTAACCATCCTGAAATTGCACCTATAAGTAAGAAATATAAAAATTCCATGTTTTTTTATTTTAAAGAGTTATTGAATTGAATTATTTTTCGTTGTGATTTTGAAGTAAGGTTTTATAAATAAAACCAGCCGCTATTGCACCTAGAATCGGCGCAGCCCAAAACAACCAAACCTGCGATAATGGTTCACCACGAACAAAAAGCGCTTGTGACAAAGATCTAGCCGGGTTTACAGAAGTATTCGTAATAGGAATACTAATTAAGTGAACTAGCGTTAATCCTAAACCAATAGCAACTCCACAGAAAGGTGTACTTGCAAATTTGTCGGTAGCACCCAGAATAATTAAAAGGAAAAATAAAGTCAGTACAAATTCTGCTATAAAACAAGCTTGTAGAGAATATCCATCAGGAGAGAATGCTCCAAATCCGTTTGATGCAAATGCTCCCGCTTTAGTACTATCAATTACAAAACCTGCTTTTCCTGAAGCAATAATGTATAAAGTTCCGGCAGCTGCAATTGCACCAACGCATTGCGAAATGATGTAAGGAACAAGATCTTTGGCAGAGAATCTTCCGCCAGCCCATAAACCAATAGAAACAGCAGGATTAAAATGACCTCCCGAAATGTGACCAACCGCATACGCCATTGTCAAAACAGTCAAACCAAACGCCAGGGCAACGCCTGTAAACCCGATTCCCAATTCGGGAACTCCCGCTGCAAAGATGGCACTTCCACAGCCCCCAAAGACCAGCCAGTAAGTTCCGAAGAACTCAGCAAATAATTTTTTCATAATAAAATAATTTAATAAATGGTTAATGTTAGAATACATATTGGGATGCCCAATAAATCAAAACAATTTGTAAGGGCAAACGTACAAATAAAATCCATCTTGGTAAACCAAAACCTGCTTTTTTATTTTGCAACATATAAACATTTGCAGGAAAAATAGCAATTAGTAATGCTATGATTCCCCAAGCGGCAATACGAGTCGTAAAAGGCAGGGTTAGGAGGATGCCTAAAATTATTTCGGCACCACCACTTAAAATATTTATTAATTTGGGGTTCTTAAATGCGGGCGGAATGATTCTGATATACATTCCCGGCTTTCTAAAATGGTTAATTCCAGCAAGTATATATACAAAAGCCATTAAATATAAATGCCAGGGTAGCGTCATGATATCGTATTGTTTATCACGAATTTATAAAATAAAATTAACAATCATTGCATTACAGAAGCTCTTTTTTCAGGACGCTTATTTTGGACTGTTTTTAGATTTGAAATTTACATTCATAATAATGATTGCAAGTATAATCAGCACAATTCCAATCCATTGAGAAAGAACTACTTTTTCATTCAATAAAACAAAAGCCATCATTACAGATACGGGTAATTCTAGTGCAGAAACAATACTTCCAAGTCCAATACCAGTAAGAGGAAATCCGACATTCATTAACATTGGAGGAATTATTGTTCCGAATAAAGCCAGTACAATTCCCCATTTTATGAAAATTTCAAAGTTAAATGGCGTAACCTGTGTTGCGAATGCAAAAGAGAAAACGATAATAGATCCGCCTAAAAGCATATAAAGACTTCTTTGTGCAGATGAAATTTCTGTTGCCACACGATTTGCAGTAAACATAGTCGTAGTAAAGGATGCTGCGGCCATAATTCCCCAAGCCAAACCTCTCCAGTCTAATTTGATATCGTTGTTGATGATATTTGTTGCTAAAACAGTGCCGAAAAGCACAATAAGTACTGCAATAACTTTTTGTTTAGAAGGAAGTTTTTTTTCTAAAATCATTTCAAGTAAAACCCCCATCCAGACGGTTTGCATCAATAAAACGATTCCGATAGAAACGGGAATGAATTTTACAGCCAGGTAATAAAATAAACTTGTCATTCCCAGTGAAGTTCCAGCCAGCATTAAGCTGAAAATGTTTTTTGGAGTAGCTTTTACAGCCTGATTTTTATTTTTAATCCTTTGAAATATATTAATTAAAAGTATACCGGTAATTCCGTAAATAAATTGAGATGTAGTAACTTCTGCAGTTGTGTATCCTTCAGAATAGGCCATTTTTACAAAGGTAGCCAACATTCCGTATGTCGTTGCTCCAATAGCAACTAAAAAAACACCTTTTAATACATTGTTTTGCGAAGTCATAATATTTCTGTTTTAAAAAATTCAGCCGGCAAAGGTAAGCTATTTTATTTATGATTTTATCGTACTATGTTGAGAATACTGATTTAAGAGCAATAAAAATGATTTTTAAAGCCCTGAATTGTGAATTGTTTAAAAAATGAAAACGTTATGAAACGAAAAAACCATCAGAATTATTTCTGATGGTTTTGTATAAATCAAGAAAAATTATTCTCTGTCTTAATTATTTAGGCTGATTTTGATACGTTTCGATTTCAAAAATCAAAGTGGCATTTGGCGGAATTACGCCTCCTGCACCTTTTTCACCATAAGCCAAATTTGAAGGTAAAAAGAAAATCGCTTTTTCTCCGTCTGTCATCATATCCAACGCTTCAATAAATCCCGGAATCATTCCGTCTTTTTTACCAACTGTAAAAGGAAAAGCTTTGTAACCACCTTGTGCATCTCTGTTAGCATCGTATTTTCCGTAAGCTTTAGCTACACTTGCCATACTGCTGTCGAATAAATCACCATTTTCAAAATATCCCGCATAATGAAAATAAATAGTTGATCCTTCAGCACCTTTAACGCCAGTTCCTTTTTGTGTAATTACATATTTTAAACCAGACGCAGTTGTAGTCGCTTTAGCTTTTGTTGCAGCAAAATAAGCAAGTTTCGAAGCCACTACTTTCTTAGCTTCTTCTTTTTGCAAATCTCCTTTTTTCATTTCGTCATTAAAAACTTTTACAGCATCAAACTTTTTAGCTGCAGCACCTTTGCGAGTAATGATGATTTTAGTTATCACATCGTCCTGAACAATTTTATTTACATTGTCCATACCAGAAACTACATGTCCGAAAATAGTATGCTTCCCATTTAACCAAGGTGTATCTTTATGTGTGATAAAAAATTGGCTTCCGTTTGTTGTAGGACCAGAATTTGCCATGGCCAATACACCACCTTTTTCAAATTTTAATTCAGGAACAAATTCATCTTTAAAAGAATATCCTGGACCTCCAGAACCATTCCCGTCTGGATCACCACCCTGAATCATGAAATCGTTGATCACTCTGTGAAATTTCAAACCATCATAAAATGGTTTTCCTTTCAATTTTTCTGCTTTTACATAAGGGTTTTTTCCTTCTGCCAAAGAGATAAAATTTGCCACTGTTACCGGTGCTTTTACATATTCTAAAGAAAGAACAATATCTCCTTTTGTAGTAGAGATAGTTGCAAAAATTCCCTCCTGCGAATTTGGTTTTGCAACAGGTTTTGCTGCGGTTGTCGTTTTTGCTTTTGCCGCAGGTTTTGCCGCCGGCTTTTTAGTTTGTGCCTGCATATTTACTACTGCAAGGCAAAATAAAAATAAAAATTTAAACTTCATTACTTTCATATTTAAGTCTTTGACTAACTTTTTACGGTTTTTCTGTTATTTGAATTTCGAAAATGATGTTGGCATTTGGTGGAATTACTCCTCCAGCTCCAGTTGCTCCATAAGCTAAATGAGTAGGGATAAAAAGAGTAGCTTTATCTCCAATAGATAATTGATTTACACCTTCAAGAAAACCTGGAATTAAACCATCTTTCTGACCCGCTTTGAATTCAATACCTTTATATGCATTTGCATTAGCTCTCGCTGGATCAAACTTTCCGAATTGTTTCGCAATATCTTGCGAACTTGTATCAAATAATGTTCCATCTTCAAGGAAACCTGCATATTGAATGTAAACTACACTTCCAGCTGCGGGTTTTTTACCAGTTCCTTTTTCTGTAATAGTATATTCTAAACTACTAGTTGTTTTACTGGCTTTCGCTTTTAAAGCGACAAAAGAAGCTACTTTTTCTTTTTGAACTTCGGCTGCTTTTACTTGTTCTTTTGAAATGTTGGCAAAATAGTCATGAAAAACTTTTACAGCGTCAAATTTCTTTGCAGCTTCACCATTTCTGATAATTTTTACGGCAACAATATTATCACCCTGAACAACTTTATTTACAACTTCTTGATCTTTTACAGCAACAACATGACCGAAAATAGTATGAAGATTATCTAACCAGGGCGTTTCAACGTGTGTAATAAAAAATTGACTGCTGTTTGTTCCAGGTCCGTTGTTTGCCATTGCTAAAACTCCGGCTTTGTCAAATTTTAAATCTGAGAATTCATCTTTAAATTTATAACCTGTATCTCCAGAACCAGTTCCTAACGGATCTCCGGTTTGAATCATGAAGTTTTCAATAACTCTGTGAAATTTTAAACCATCAAAATAAGGCTTGTTTTTTAGGTTTTCGTGTACAACAAATTCGTTTTTACCTTCAGCCAATGTTACAAAGTTTGCAACTGTAATTGGTGCTTTTTTATAGTCAAGTTCAACAATGATATGACCTTTGTTTGTTTCGATATCAGCATACAAACCATCTGGCAGATTGCTGTGATCGTCTTTACAAGAATAAAATGAGCTCACGGCTAATAGTAATAATAAAATAATCTTTTTCATTTTAAGAAATAGTTTTTTATGGAGTTAATGTATCTTTTTTTGCTGGTGCCGCAGGTTTTGTAACTGCCGGTTTTGGTGTGGTTGTTTTTGGAGCTGTCGCAGTTTGAGCCGCTTGATCAGGAACAAAATTTCTCAATGTAACGGTGACAATTAAAGGTTCGTTTGTTCCAATTTTTTTATTGTCTCCGTGATAACCATAAGCCATGTGTGAAGGAAACAAAAATGTTACAGTTTCGTTTTTATGCATGCGCTTGATTCCGTCGCGTAAACCCATCATGATATCTTGTTTGTCTACATAATAAGTCTGCGGACCAAGATCTGATTCTGAGTAAATGATTTTGCCTTCAAGATCTTTTACTTCCATGTTGAAGTAAGCAATATCTCCTTTTCTTGGCGCAGCAGTTTCTGTCGCGCTTTTTTCTTCATAATTAAACCAATAGCCTTTTGGAGTAGCGTAATATTTTACTTTCGGATTGCTTTTGATTATTTTTTTAATGACGTCTTCTTCGCTGGCTACTAATTTTTTATTTCGATCTGCCGATTTTTTCATGAATGTTCCCGAAGCACTAGAAATTGGTCTTCTGGCTTCTTCATGATGCTTACAGCTGATACATAAAGCAGCAAAAAGCAAACTATAAATACTCAGTTTTAGGTTGTTCATTAGATTGGGCTATAATGTTAATTTTTTAACTAAATCTTCAAATTTTTGAACGGTTTCTTCCATCGAAACTTCAGATCTTCCGCCGGCTGCGTTACTGTGTCCGCCTCCATTAAAATGATCTCTGGCAAACTGATTCACATCAAAACCACCTTGTGAACGGAATGAAATCTTGATGATTCCTTCGTCTTTATTTTCGATAAAAATAGCAGTAAAAACAATATCTTTTATACTTAAACCATAATTAACAATTCCTTCAGTATCACCTTTAACATAATGGAAAGAATCAAGTTCTTCTTGTGTTAACGTCATATAAGACGTTTTATGTTCCTGAAAGATTTTCATATTTTGCAAAGCACGTCCTAATAACTGTAATCTGCTGAACGAACTATTGTCAAATAATAGAACCGGAATCTGAGTGTTTTCAACTCCTAAATCTATTAATTCTGCAATAATTCTATGTGTATTTCCTGTTGTTCCCGGAAAACGGAAAGAGCCTGAATCGGTTAAAATTCCGGTATAAATACATGTGGCAATGTTTTTATCGATATCTTCTCTTTTGTTTAAGAAATCAATGAAATTATAAATCATTTCACAAGTAGAACCGAATGAAGTGTCTGAATATGTGTAAGTTGCATAATCATCAGGTTTTTGATGATGATCGATCATAATGAAAGTTCCTTTTAGCTTTACTAAAGTATGTTCCATTTCGCCTGTACGATGAAAAGCATTAAAATCAAGTGTAAAAATGATATCGGCTTCTTCTAAAATCTGTGTGCAGATTTGAGTTTCTTTTTCAAATATTTTTACGGTTTCTGATCCAGGCAACCACGCTAAAAAATTAGGAAAATCATTCGGAGCAATTACTGTTGCCTGATGATTGTTTTTGATTAAAAAATGGTACAAACCTAATGTTGATCCCATTGCGTCGCCATCTGGTCCTCTATGTGGAATGATAGCAATTTTCTTTGGGCTTGCGAGTAATAATTGAATCGCTTGAATATCTTGTATTTTCATAGTGTGCGAATTTACATTTTTTTAATGTAATGCTGAAAATAATTTTAGTATTCAGTCGAGGTCTCAGTATTCAGTCTCAGTCTCAGTCTCAGTTGCAGTTTTCAGTCTAAGTCTAAGTTATTAGTTTTTTTGAATGTTTAGTCGCAGTTTTGTTCCAATTTGGAATTTTACTTTAGTTCGGCATTTCCCTTCATAGATTCTGAAGTTCTTTTTTATGAAATCTCTGGTACAATTTATACTTCGGACCTTTAACAATTTGTGATTTATAAATTCCGACTGAACCAGAACAGAAATAGGCAATTACACAACCAATGGCAATAAAAATTCCTGGACCGATTCCGAATAATTCTATTCCCATAATGGTGCAGGCGATGGGCGTGTGGGTTGCGCCTGAAAAAACAGCAACAAATCCGATTCCGGCTAAAAGTGCGATTGGCATCGGTATTACGGTTGATAAGGCACTTCCTAAAGTTGCGCCGACAAAAAATAATGGTGTTACTTCGCCTCCTTTAAAACCAGCTCCAAGTGTAAATCCGGTAAAAAGAATTTTAAGCAGAAAATCGTACCATTCACTTGGATTTGAAAACGAATCTACAATTGCAGGAACGCCTAAACCTGAAAATTTAGTAAATCCTAAACCTGCAAAGAAAATTGCTAAAACAATTCCGCCAATAACAGGACGAAGTGGCGGATATTTGATGTTTTTTGAAAAAAGTGAACTCCAGAAATGGGTACTTCTTGCAAATAATAATGCGGCAATTCCAGATAAAAAGCCAACAATTATGATAAAGAAAATATTGTTTACAGAAAGTTCTGGAATAATTGGAATACTATAATGTGTGTGTTTTATTTTCCAGAATTCTACTGTAAAATAAGCAACGTAAGCCACTAAAAAAGATAAAAGAATACTTTTTAAATTAATTTTACTGAAATATAAGACTTCCAAAGCGAAGATTGCTCCGGCTAAAGGTGTTCCGAAAACAGAAGCGAAACCTGCGCTGATTCCGAGGATAATCAAAATTCTTCTTTCTGAATTATCGAGTTTGAAAATTTTAGTGAATTGATCGGCAATCGCACCGCCCATTTGTACTGCCGTTCCTTCGCGTCCTGCAGAACCTCCAAATAAATGCGTAAGTAAAGTTGCTAAAAGTACTAGAGGAGCCATTTTAAACGGAATTACTTTCTTCGGACTTTCATATTCCTCCAAAAGCAAATTATTTCCTTTTACAACCGATTCTCCCCAGTAATAATAACTCAAACCAACCAATAATCCGCCGAAAGGCAAAAGCCAGATAATCCAGTCATGCTGAGTTCTAAATTGTGTTACCCATTCTAAAGAAACTAAGAAAAATGCTGAAGCTGATCCTGAAAGAATACCAATTAGAACACAAATAAGAATCCATTTTGAAATGTCAAAAAGTAATGGTTTGGAATTTGGAGCAGTCATTAAATATTAAAAAAGTTTAGCCACGAATTTCGCTAATTTTCACGAATTGAAAGAAAAAAAATAATTTTAGTTTTTTAATCTCTAGCAAAAAGAAAAAAAATAGTGTCAATTTGTGAAATTGCTTCGCCTGTTCGCTATCGCTCGAGTCGTGGCAAAAAAAATATTATTGTACAACAGCAGTAAACTCGATTTCAACCAAATATTCTGGCGCGACCAATTGATTGATTCCGTAGAAACCGGTTGTTGGTTTTACATCTTTAAAAAATGCAGCGTGCGCTCTCGCAACTTCTTCAAAAGTAGTAATATCTGTAGTGAAAATTCGGGTTCTAATTACGTCTTTTATCCCAACATTTAAATCTTCCAAAACTTTTTCAACGCGTTCAATTATATTATAAGTCTGAGCATAAGCATCGTCTGCTTTTACCTTGTCACCGTCAACGATAGCAACAGTTCCAGAAACTTCAATGATATTTCCAATTCTTACTGCGCGGCAATATCCCATTTTGTCTTCCCACGGAGATCCAGTTAAGATGTTTTCTCTTTTCATTTTGTATAATTTGCGAATTTGTTTATTCGTTTTAAAATCAAATTCAGGTTAATTAATAGGCTGCAATTTAGGAATTATGGTTTTGAATGGAACTAAAAAAAGCTTGAAATCAAATCGGAAATCAAGCTTTTTTGTGATATTAAATCGTTATTCGATTTCTTTTTCTTCATAAAGGCGAAGCTTATTTTGCATCGTATTGATATTCTTTTGTAAAGATTCTATTTTGCTCAAAAGATTGGCAATTACATCAATACCTTCAAAATTGATTTTAAGATCATAATGCATTCGAATCATTTTTTCTACCGTTGGCAATTGTTCTGGTTCTAGAAATTGATCATTTTCTTCCATAATAATATGAATTAGTCCGTAATTATGAAGTTCGGTTATAAAAGTATTTTCAATTTCGTGGTACAAACAAAACTGCTTTATCTGGATTAAATTTTTATTTTTCATCTTTTTTAAGTTTTGCTAATTCTTCAAATAATTCTTTCTCTTTATCCGATAATTTTGTTGGAATTTTTATCGTATACGTGATGTACAAATCACCAAACTGATTTTCTTTTTTATAAATCGGAAAACCTTTTCCTTTCAATTTTACCTTTGTTCCAGGCTGAGTTTCTGCGGGAACTTTAATTTTTACTTTTCCATCGAAAGTCTTAATGTAAGTTTCGCCACCTAAAATTGCGGTATACAAATCGAGAGGAGCATCTGCATATAAATTGTTGCCTTCACGTTTAAAATCTGAATTATTAGCGATAGAAAAAGTAATAAATAAATCGCCATTTGGTCCGCCGTTTACGCCAGCTCCACCATGATTCGGAATTTTAATAATCTGTCCGTTTTCTACACCGGCCGGAATTGTAATTCTTATATTTTTTCCGTTTACGGTAAGACTTTGTTTGTGCGTAGTGTAAGCAGCTTCAAGATCGAGTTCTAATTCTGCATTAAAATCTTGTCCTCTATATTTAGATTGCGATCTGCTTCTTCCGCCGCCATACATCGAATTGAAAAAATCGGAAAAATCACCTCCAGAGAAATCGCCACCAAAACCAGAAAAATCGCCACCCGAATATTGAGAACCACTTTGTTGTCTGCTTTGTTGTTGATTCGGATCGTAACCTGCTTTTTCAAATTCGTCAGCGTGTTTCCAATCTTTTCCGTATTTGTCGTATTTTTTACGATTTTCAGGATTGCCTAGAACTTCGTTGGCTTCATTTATTTCTTTGAATTTCTTTTCAGCTTCTTTATCATTCGGATTCAAATCAGGATGATATTTTCGGGCCAGTTTTCGATATGCTTTTTTTATTTCTGCTTCGGTTGCAGTTTTTGTAATATCTAATGCTTTATAATAATCGATATAATCCATTTTCTTAAGATTTTATAAATGGTAAAATAAAGTATTGAAGTTAAGAATAAGTTGTTAGAAATCAAAATGCTAAAGGTGATTTAAAATTAAAAAAAAGTGTTGAAATGATTAAGTTTTTGAGTTTTGTAATTTTTTAAATTGAAGTTTGTTTTTTATGGAATAAAAAATTTTTGGCAGGTTTTTTGATTCCAAAAATTAGCTTAATTAATTGTTATAAAACTCCCAAAGTTGCCGAGCCTAATTAAATTATACTATTTTTGTGCAAGTAGACTTTTGGTGGTATATCAATATAAAAGCCCATTCGATAAAACTATTTCAATGAAGCACATTTTATTATTCATATTGTTTTTTACTGCAGTAACAGTATCAGCCCAAATTGAATCTAATTCTAAGTTCAAAGCTATTCCTGCGCCAAAATTTAGTGCAAAGCCCAAAAAGACTCCAATTCCGGAAGTAAAAGATCCGCAGGCAGATATTAATGATATTCCATCTATAAAAACACCGAATGTTTTTGAAAATACAACCATAACTCCAAAATCTAAATTTCAAATTGGAGAAGAAAAAAGCAAATTTACCATGTCTACAAAAACCGATTTTGCTAATCCTGGCGATCGTTACGTGGCAAAAATGGAAAAAGATTTAAACAAAGCATTAAAAGATGCAGGTTTAAGAGAAGGTCGTGGGGTATTAGTAAAAAGAAATATTTCTTTGGGAGATTTTAAAACGAAATCAGAATATTTTATTGTGAAATTTCGTGATTTTGGTGCAATTGATGGAGATTTAGTAAAGGTCTCTTCAAATGATAAGGTGGTTCGAGACCGAATTTTATTAGATGCTAACTTCCAACAAGTAAAAATTAACTTAACGCAGGGTTTTAATAAATTAGATTTTGAAGCGTTAAATATTGGTACACTTGGCGGAAATACTGCCGAAATACAAGTATATGATGATAAAGGCGCCTTAGTCACCAATGATTATTGGGACAATCTTGCCGCAGGTTTTAAAGCTTCGATTATTGTTACGAAAGAGTAATAATAATTAAGATAAAGCCAGTTTTTGACTTTATCTTAATTTATTTAAACAGTGACTTTACCAGAGTTTGTTGGTTTTCCTTCACCTGTTTCTTTCAACATAAAACTGATTAAAATTGCTATCGTAATTCCCACAATCCAAAACAAACCAGCTTGCTGAAAATGTATTGTTTTGTCAAGCGTATGATTTAATGTTTGTCCAAACAAACGACTGAATAACGGACTTAGAAGCGTTGTTACTCCAAAGGTTATAAAATTGATTGCTCCTGTTGCACTTCCTTTTACGTTATCTGGATTTGCTTCTTTAATTATCGAGTACGGAATCATAGCCGCTCCAGAACCAACACCCAATAAAAACATACTGTATTTAGTAACCAGTAACTCTGGAAAATACAATAATTGAATTAAGGTTATAATCATCAATAGAGCTCCCGCTACTAAAACTGGTTTTCGTCTTTTTAGTTTGTCTGTAATATATCCTAAAATAGGACAACCGAATACCCAACCAAAAGCGACCATTGCGCTTGATATAGTTGCGGTATGAAAATCGAAAGCACGATCTTTTTGAAAAAAATCAACAGCCCAAGTCATGGCAAATATTGTAGTTGGAGCAAATAGTAAACCAGATATTATACCGCAGAACCAAGATTGCGGATTGCTAAAAACAATTTTATAAGGTTCTAATAGACTTTGTTTTTTTTCGGTCACTACTTCTTTTTTTTCTTCTCTGTCAGCGGGAGTTATAAACCAAAGTCCGAAAGCAACAATGATGGTAAAAATTCCAATTGAGATCCAAAAAGTGTCAATATTCATTCCTTTTTCTATCCAAGGTCCAACCACAAATTGTCCGGCAGAACCTCCAAGCATTCCAAGGCATTGTGTAAACCCGATTGCAGTTGCCAGCGATTTTGCCGAAAAACCTTTGCTCGCCAGATATACACATCCCGGAAAAGCAAAAGCACATCCAGCACCCTGAAATAGTCGGCCGACAACTCCAGTAAACTGACTTGAAATCATAAAAATCAAGCAGCCAATTCCTAAAATAAGAGCTCCCGCAAAGAGAGAATATTTGGCTCCAAATCGGTCGAGTGCAATTCCGGCAATTAAACTACAAGTCGAGTACGTATAATAATAAGTACCAATAATGGTAACTAATTTAATTTCATCAACCGAAAAATTCTGTGAAAGTTCTGGAAGCATTACCGCAGGGGCAGAACGTATTACATAATCTAAAAAATAAAAAACAAGACCAAATACCCAAGCAATTACATAATATTTAGTGTACGATTTTGTACTGTTGATATCCATAATAGTACAAATTTATAAACCTTCTTTAAGGTGTTTGTAATTAGATTTTATGGTATCAAAAACTTCATCCATCTTGCCTCCAAGCATTAATTTTGTCATTGATTTTGCCATACCCACAACTTGTTCCCATTCTATTTTTGGAGGCATTGCTAAAGCATTTGGGTTTGTAAATACATTTAACAAGACTGGACCGTTATGATTAAAAGCGTTTTGAATGGCAGTTTCAACATCTTCTGGTTTATGAACATTTATGCCTTGAAAACCCATTGCCTGAGCGATTAAGCCAAAATCTGGATTGACCATATCTGTTTCGTTATCAGGCAGACCATTGACTTCCATTTCTAGTTTTACCATTCCTAAAGCACGATTATTAAATACAATAATTTTAACGGGAATATTGTATTGTTGAATTGTAGCCAAATCACCCAATAACATCGATAAACCTCCGTCGCCGCACATGGCAATTACTTGTTTTTCTGGATGTGCAAGAGCTGCTCCAATTGCCATTGGCATTGCGTTTGCCATTGATCCGTGATTAAAAGAACCCAGCATTTTTCGTTCTCCGGTTCCTTTAATAAAACGAGCTCCCCAAACGCATGACATTCCGGTATCAACTGTAAAAATCGCATTGTGAGAAGCCAATTTATCAATAATATGTGCCACATATTCGGGCTGAATGGTGTCTTCTCCGCCATTATCATTGACGTAAGTATTCATGTTTTCTTTTACCGTGTTATAGAATTTTAACTGTGCGTTCAAAAAACTATCATCACTTTTGATTTCCAGCAATGGCAATAAAGCTTCTATTGTATCTGCAACGTCACCGCATAATCCCATATAAAGATTGGCTCTACGGCCTAAACGTTCAGAACTTGTGTCGATTTGAATAATTTTATTATCAGAAGGCATGAACTTATCATAAGGAAAATCAGTTCCTAACAATAAAACCAAATGAGACTCGTGCATGCTATGATAAGCAGATGGAAGACCTAATAAACCTGTCATTCCTATTTCGTTTGGATTATTGGGCTGAATGCTCATTTTACCTCGGAAAGAATATCCTACGGGAGCTTTAATGTGTTGTGACAATTGCACCACCTGATCGTGTGCCTTCTCAGCTCCAATACCACAAAATAAAGTTATTTTTGTGCCTTCATTAATGGCTTTTGCCAATTGCTGTAATTCAGCATCAGAAGGTCTTATAACCGGATTACAATGAAAAAACTGAGTTGATATATTGCTTTCAACGGCTTTTAATTGAGAAACATCGCCGGGTAAACCAATAACGGCAACACCTTTTTTTCCTAAAGCATGTTGTATGGCAGTTTGAATGATGCGAGGCGCTTGCTCGGCTGTCATAATCATTTGATTGTAGTAACTGCAATCGTCAAAAAGTTTGATGGTATTGGTTTCTTGGAAATAATCCATTCCCATTTCGCCAGTATTAATCGTAGAAGCAATAGCAAGCAAAGGCACGTGAGAACGGTGTGCGTCGTACAAACCATTAATTAAGTGAACATGTCCCGGGCCACAACTTCCGGCACAAACAGCAAATCCGTCAAGTTCTGCTTCGGCAGCAGCGGCGTATGCGCCAACTTCTTCATGGCGTACGTGAATCCATTTTATTTTTCCATTCCTACGTACTGCATCATTAAAATGATTTAAACTGTCTCCAGTAACTGCATAAACGCGTTTTACTCCAGCCTCTACCAACATTTCGACTAATTGTTCAGCAACTATTTTACTCATTTTTTATATTTTTAAAATTAATATTGAGAAGTATACATTGGTTATGATTAACTTTCTTAATGATTATATTTTAATATAATTTGGGAAATGATGTAAATGGGCCTTATAAAATTAAGGAAAAGATTTGGTTTTTTGAGAGAGTGAAAGGAGTAAAGATGTACTTTTAGGATAAAATTAGGAAAGGTACAAAAGAACAAATTTTATATTTGTTTCCTTTGCACCTTTTTACTTTGAATCTATGTTATTTAGATTAAAATGGATCAGCAGTAACTCTAAACTTCATATCTGCTTTTACGGTTACATCTTTGGTTAATGTTTCTTTCAACGTAACCTGAGTTCTTATTTTATAACTATCAGCTTTAATATATTGATCTAATTTTTTATCGGTACAAATCAAATCGATTGTATTTGTTGTTACGTTGATGTTGTCTTGATACGCCAATTCAATTTCATCAGAATTTGTTGTAGAAATATACAAATGAACCGATTTCAAAAATGTAAAAGTTTTATCTGACGGATCAGCAATAGATAATTTCAGCGATCTGATTTTTACATCTTTCACCAAACTAGCTTTTGTTTTGTTATTTTCAAACTCAGAAGAAGAATTGGTTGTAACTTCTGGCGTAATGATTTCAGAAGGTAAATTAATAGGTGATGAACTTTTAATTTTTATGGAAGCTGAATTCGAAATATTAAATGATAATAAATCGTCTACCGCATTACAAGAAGTTAAAAAGACTGATAAACAAATAGTCAGGGCAATAAATTTTGATTTCATAATTAAATTTAAATGGGTTTTTCTTTAGATACGAATTTTTGTTTAAAAAGGTTTTTTTGGAGTAACAAAGTTACAAAGGTTCAAAGTTACAAAGGTTGTAACCTCTATAATTTTTTTACCTCTGAGCCTTTGTAACTTTGTCGCTTTGAACCTTAAATAGGAACGTTGAAAAAAAATATTTTTTTTTCAACGTTCCTATTTTTCATTTTCGAATATAAAAAGTATTTTTGCGCATGCAACACAACGTACTTATTTTAGATTTCGGATCGCAATATACTCAGCTTATTGCGCGTAGAGTTCGCGAATTAAATATATTCTGCGAAATTTTTCCTTACAATCACATTCCAAGTGATTTATCAAGTTATAAAGCCGTAATTTTAGGAGGAAGCCCTTTTTCTGTTAGAGGAGAAGATGCGCCACATCCTGATTTATCGCAAATTAGAGGTAAAATGCCTTTACTTGCTGTTTGTTACGGAGCTCAATATTTAGCTCATTTCAGCGGTGGAGAAGTAGCCGCTTCAAATACAAGAGAATACGGAAGAGCCAATTTGTCTTATATTAAAGAAGGCGAAACTTTCTTTGAAGGAGTTTCAGAAAACAGCCAAGTTTGGATGAGTCATAGCGATAGTGTCAAAGGACTTCCAACAAATGCTGTAAAATTAGCAAGTACGCATGATGTAGAATACGCAGCTTACAAAATTGAAGGCGAAACTACTTATGCAATTCAATATCATCCAGAAGTTTACCACTCAACTGACGGAGCTAAAATGTTAGAGAATTTCTTAGTAAAAATTGCTGAAGTTCCTCAAAACTTTACACCAAATGCTTTCGTAGAAGAAATGGTGGCAGAATTGAAAGAAAAATTAGGAAATGATAAAGTAGTTCTTGGTTTATCAGGAGGAGTAGATTCTACTGTAGCAGCCGTTTTATTAAACAAAGCAATCGGAGAAAATTTATATTGCATCTTCGTGAACAACGGACTTTTACGTAAAAACGAATTCCAAAATGTATTGGATCAATACAAAGGAATGGGATTGAATGTTAAAGGTGTTGACGCTGGAGATCGTTTTCTTGGCGAATTAGCCGGAATCAGTGATCCTGAAACAAAACGTAAAACAATTGGTCGTGTATTTATCGAAGTTTTTGATGATGAATCTCACTTATTAGAAGACGTAAAATGGCTGGCACAAGGAACAATTTATCCTGACGTGATTGAATCGGTTTCTGTAAAAGGACCATCGGCAACTATTAAATCGCACCATAATGTTGGTGGATTGCCAGATTATATGAAATTAAAAATTGTTGAACCACTTAGAATGCTTTTCAAAGATGAAGTAAGACGAGTTGGAGCTTCATTAGGAATAGATCCAGAATTATTAGGAAGACATCCTTTCCCAGGACCTGGATTGTCAATCAGAATTTTAGGAGATATTACGCCAGAGAAAGTTCAGATTTTACAAGACGTAGATTCTGTTTTCATCGAAGGATTAAAATCTTGGGGATTATACGATAAAGTTTGGCAGGCAGGAGCAATTTTGCTTCCTGTAAACAGTGTTGGTGTAATGGGTGACGAGCGTACTTACGAAAAAGTAGTAGCGCTTAGAGCTGTAGAATCAACAGACGGAATGACGGCTGACTGGGTTCATTTACCATACGATTTCTTGATGAAAGTTTCTAATGACATCATTAATAAAGTAAAAGGTGTGAATCGTGTTGTTTACGATATTAGTTCAAAACCACCTGCAACAATCGAGTGGGAATAGAAAAATAGTTTAAAATTAAGGTCTTGCGTTTGTAAGACCTTAATTTTTTTATAAAACAATTTTTCTGGAAGAAATGGAACAAGAATTAAAAGATAATCAGATCAGAACTGATAAAACTGTAAAAGTTGAAGTTTATGATAATCTTAAACAAGTTTCAATTGCTATTACTTAGATTTAGGTATATTTACAGACGCGGTTAGCGAAATAAGTTTATCATGAAACGCATTGATTCTTGCGATTTTAACTTTAGTTTCTTCTTTAATATTAACGCCTTTTTGGATTGCGATTAGCTGATAATTTCGAAAATATGGAAGAAGTGCATTATAAAGGCAAGAAAAAAGAAGAAGATGAGTTATATAAAGATATTATGATTGCCAAAGTAAAATCGATCTGAGGTAATTTTTTATTGAAATAAACAAACGGCGCGAATTTTGCTTTTAGTGAAATCGTTACTTATTTTAGAATTAGAAATTAAATTGTTTTAAGCCATACTATGAAATATTATTTAACATTATTGTCTTTCGTATTTTTTATTTCTTCAACCGCATTTTCTCAGGAAAAAGTAGTGAAGTATAAAGTGTCGAGCGGGGAGACTATTAATCAGATTGCGCAAAAGTTTAAGGTAACACCTTATGATATTTACCAGTTAAACCCAGATGCAAGAACTGGAATAACACCTAATTCTGTATTGTTGATTCCGACTAAAAATGGAGAAACAAAAAAAGAGGAAGCTAAGAAAGAAGAAACTGCAAAACCTAAGACAGTAGTAGCTTCTGGTAAAGAAGTTATTCATGAAGTGCAGCCAAAAGAAACGTTTTACAGCATCGAAAAGAAATACGGAATTTCAGATGAAGCTTTGAAAGCTGCAAATCCATTTTTGGAAAAAACCGGAGTTCAAATCGGACAAAAATTGGTTATTCCATTTAATAAAAGTGTAAAACAAAGTCAAATAACTCCGTCTAAAAAACAATCAAGCGGGGCAGAAAAATATGTATATCACGACGTACAGCCAAAAGAAACCAAATTTGGTATTGCAAAACAATATGATATGTCTGTTGCAGAATTAGAAAAACGCAATCCGGATATTGTGGCTAATTTGCCGGTTGGTTATCGATTAACTATCAAAGGAACAGCTCCAAAAACAGAGCCTGTTCGTTCAGAAACAGCTAAAACTGTAGAAACTAAAAAACCTGCTGAAACTTCTAAAAAAGTAGTTTCTTACATGGATTATCAGGTAAAACCTAAAGAAACTTTTTATAGTTTGTCTCACACATTTCATATCACGCCAGAAGAATTAACAGCATTAAATCCGTCACTTTCTGAAGGTGTAAAAGAAGGAATGGTGTTGAAAGTTCCTGCAGGATATTTAGCTCCGGCGCCAATTGTTGTTGCAGAAAAACCAGTTGAAAAACCAGCTGACACTGATGGAAATGGTTCTATTAAAATTTTAGATAAGGTAAAATCTGAAAATAACAATCCGGAAGTGGTTGAATTGAGCAAGAAAAGAGGAGTAAACGAACGTAAAAAAGTCGTTTTATTGTTGCCTTTTAATATGTCTAAAATTCAAAGTGATACAACGGGAACAGGCAACAGAATTAAAAATGATAAGTTCTTAAACATGACTTTGGATTTTTATGCCGGTGCGTTGATGGCAATCGATTCTGCTAAAACATTAAAGTTACCAATTGATGTTGCTATTTATGATTCACAAGAAACTAAGACAACTTCAAATGTCGCTGGTTTGGTTTCAAAACTTCAAGACGCAGACGCTGTAGTTGGACCATTCTACCAAAATAATGCTGAAGCAACGGCAAATACGTTGCGTATGTATAATGTTCCGGTTATTTCGCCATTATCAAAAGATACTGCCAATCCAATTGAGAATTTGTATCAGTCGATTCCGGCTAATGATGTGATCAGAAATGCAGTTTTCGACTATATGCGTTCTAAAAACGGAAACATTGTAGCAGTTGTAGACAAAAAGAAAGAATCGGTTATCAATTATATCAAACAAAATCAAAGAGGAGTTGCATTTGCTTCATTAACTGAAACAGGTGGTTTGGATGCAGCTAATCTAAAAAGTTTATTGATCCCGAATCGAATGAATTATGTCGTTATGGAAACTGGAAATACAGCCATGATTAAAGCGACAATAAAAGCCATGATCGATTCTCAAAAAACATGTCAGGTACAATTGGTGATTTTAGAGCCAAACAGTACATTGGATACAGATGAAATCAGTTTTGATAATTTAGTAAAACTGAAATTAATGTACCCGTCAATAACTCGCGAAAGTGACGAACAAGCGGTTTTAATTTTTGATAAGCAATATCGTCTTAAAAACAAAGCCAATCCGACAACCTATGCAACAAGAGGTTTTGACGTAACTTTTGATACGATGATGCGTTTGGTACAAGGAAAAACATTTCAGGAAACAGCTGACTTAATGACAACTCAGCAAGTAGATAATAAATTTCAATATTATAGAAAAGAAGATGGCGGACACGCTAACAAAGGTGTCTATATCTTATATTATGATAGTGATTTAACTTTAAAAGTAGCAAACTAATGACATCAAAAGTAACCTATTTAGGCGATTTAAGAACAAAATCAATTCATGTGCAATCTGGAAGCGAAATCATTTCAGATGCACCGCTAGATAATAATGGAAAAGGAGAGGCATTTTCTCCAACAGACACAGTTGCCAATGCTTTAGCAAGTTGTATGATTACAATAATGGGAATTAAAGCCCGAGATCTGGAAGTAGATTTCGTTGGATCTACAGCTGAGGTAACTAAAATCATGAATGCTGAACCAAGAAGAATTGGAGCAATAGAAATTGTATTTGAAATGCAAGGTGTTGCTGATGAAAAAAGTAGAACTATCCTAGAACGTGCGGCGATGACTTGCCCAGTCTTTTTAAGTTTAAGCAGTGAAATTGAAAAGAAAATTACTTTTAACTGGAAATAGTTTTTATAAGAAATAGCAATAAGCCATCTGATTCTGTTCAGATGGCTTTTTTGTTTTTAGATACTTGATAAGTGTTTTATTGATCGTTTTGCACTTCAAATTTACTTTTTATCGTTTTTTAATATTAAATGCAAAAAAATTGAAAGTGGTTTAAAAATGCATTTCCTAAAAAAGAATCTATATAAATGCTGAAGTGCAAATAATTAACAAAAATTTCATAACTTAATAGACAATTGACAAAATTTAATGTATTACTTTTGTTTTGCAAAAAAAATGCAGATATTTGCATAAATTGCGCAGTAAGAAATTGTTTGAGTATAATTGTTTAACAACAATGCAGATATATTGAGGTAATTTTGAGTATTGCAAAAAATATGCATCGAAATTGTAATTTGCTTTTCTTGCGTAAATTATTGAGGATTGAAAAACAAAATAAAAAATAATATATCATGTTAAAAAGTAAAATCGATAAAGCAACTGGTTTCGAGAAAAGATTCGAAAATATCAATACGGTTGTTTTTGAAAACTCAACTGAAGCTTCAAAAGAAGTAGCGCAGGAAATTGCAGCTTTAATTAGAGATAAACAAAAAGAAGGGAAACCTTGTATATTAGGTTTGGCAACAGGTTCTTCTCCAAAAGGACTTTACGCTGAATTGGTTCGTCTTCATAAAGAGGAAGGTTTGAGTTTCAAAAACGTAATCAGTTTTAATTTGGATGAATATTATCCAATGGAACCAAATTCAATCAACAGTTATGTTCGTTTTATGAAAGAACTTTTGTTTGATCATGTCGATATTTTACCTGAAAATGCTCACGTTCCAGACGGACTTTTAACCAAGGAGCAAATTGCAGATTATTGTCATGAATATGAGGCTAAGATTGAAGCTTTGGGCGGAATTGATCTTCAGATTCTTGGAATTGGAGGGAACGGACACATTGGTTTTAACGAATCTGGTTCGCTTCAAAACTCTAAAACGCGTTTGGTGGCTTTGGATCACATTACGAGAGTTGCTGCAAGTAAAGATTTTTTTGGTTTGAATAATACGCCAAGAACAGCAATTACGCTTGGAGTTAAAAAAATCATGGAAGCAAAAAGAGTAATCTTGTTAGCTTGGGGAGAAGGAAAAGCAAATGTTGTGAAAAGATCTGTTGAGGATGAAGTTACAAACAGAGTTCCAGCTTCATTTTTGCAAGAGCACAATAATGCTGTTTTTATTTTAGATAAAGAAGCGTCTTCAAAATTAACAAGAAACAATAAACCTTGGTTGGTCGAGAAAATTGTTTGGACAGATAAATTGACTCGTAAAGCGGTTTTAGGATTGGCATTAGATCTTAAAAAACCAATTTTAATGCTTACAGATGCAGATTATATCGAAAACGGTATGAGCGATTTATTAGCAGATTCTGGTCCGGCTTACGATATCAATATTAAGATTTTCAATAAATTACAAAATACAATTACAGGTTGGCCAGGAGGAAAACCAAATGCAGACGATTCAAACCGTCCTGAAAGAGCAGAACCTGCTAAAAAACGTGTATTGATTTTCAGTCCGCATCCAGATGATGATATTATTAGTATGGGAGGAACATTTATGCGTTTGCAGGAGCAAGGTCATGAAGTGCACGTAGCGTACCAAACTTCTGGAAATATTGCTGTTGCTGATGATGAAGCATTGCGCTTTGCAAGATTTGTAATTGATTATAACGAAAAATTCGAAATCAAAAGTGCTGAGGCAGATAATATTTACCAAAAAGCCCAGACTTTCTTAGAAAATAAAAAGAATAGCGAAATTGATATTCCTGAAGTTCGTTATATCAAAGGTTTGATTAGAAAAGGTGAGGCGAGAGCAACAAGTCATTTTGTTGGATTGCCAGATTCGCAAATTCACTTTATGGAATTGCCTTTCTATGAAACAGGAACAATTGAGAAAAAACCAATTGGAGCAGAAGATATTCAGTTGACAGTTGATTTAATTGAAAAAATTAAACCACATCAAATTTACGCAGCGGGAGATTTAGCAGATCCACATGGAACGCACAAAGTTTGTCTGGATGCAATTTTTGAAGCAGTTAAAATTTTGAAACCAAAAGAATTCATGAACGACTGCTGGTTATGGTTGTACCGTGGAGCTTGGCAAGAATGGGGAATTGACGAAGTTGAAATGGCAGTTCCAATGAGTCCAGACCAGGTTTTAGAAAAACGCCACGGAATCTTCAAACATCAATCTCAAAAAGATGGAGTAGTGTTTCAAGGAACAGATGCAAGAGAATTTTGGCAAAGAGCAGAAGACAGAAACCGAGAAACCGCAGCTTTGTACCACCAATTAGGTCTGGCAACGTATGCGGCGATGGAAGCATTTGTGAGATGGCATTATTAAGATGCTAAGGTTCTACGTTGCTAAGATTCTAAGTTTTACTTAGTCTTTTAGAAAATTAGAATAAATAATATTTTTGAAGCAGGAAGAGGGAACGTAATAGGTTCTTTTTTCTTGCTTCTTTTTTTTATTTAGGTTCTAAGGTACTGAGGTGCTGAGGTTCTAAGTTTTTAATCTGTGAGAATCCTTTTAATCTGTGGCAAAAGAAAAAAATAATAGTAGTTTTGCATACAGTGAAATAAGCGGAAAGGCGAATCAGTCTTTCCTCTTGCTTCTTTCCTCTTTTAAACAATGGACCAAGACAAAAAACAACTCATCAAATTAGCGCATACTAAAATGCCTTTCGGAAAATACGAAGGACGATATTTAATTGATTTACCGGAATATTATGTCGTTTGGTATCATACTAAAGGATTTCCAAAAGGAGAATTGGGTCAGCAATTGCAACTTATCTATGAATTAAAATTGAATGGTTTAGAAGAGTTGATTCGGAATATAAAGAAGCAATATCCTAAACCTTAAAAAGATTTTTTATTTATTAATGTTATTTGTGTTTGGTTGCGAATTTTTAGCCAAAATCCTAAAAAGCTTTCATTTTATAAAGTCATAACTTCAAATGGGTATTTAAATTGAAAGAAGTCTAAAAATTTGCAAATTATCTCATTCTCGAATTGATAAATTGTCTAATTAAATTTGTACTTTTGCCAAGTTTTTTACACAACTACTTACAAACAAGCAACAGAATGAATCAAACAAAATATATTTTTGTTACAGGAGGTGTGACCTCTTCATTAGGAAAAGGGATTATCGCGGCATCTTTGGCAAAATTGTTACAAGGAAGAGGGTACCGTACAACTATTCAGAAATTTGATCCTTATATTAACGTTGATCCGGGGACACTAAACCCGTATGAGCACGGAGAATGTTACGTAACAGATGATGGAGCAGAAACGGATTTAGATTTAGGACATTACGAGCGTTTCTTAAACGTTCCTACTTCTCAGGCTAATAACGTTACTACAGGTAGAGTTTATCTTTCGGTTATTGAAAAAGAAAGAAGAGGAGAATTTTTAGGAAAAACGGTTCAAGTTGTTCCTCATATTACAAACGAAATCAAAGACAGAATGCAATTGCTGGGTAAATCTGGCGATTATGATATTGTTATTACCGAAATTGGTGGAACTGTTGGTGATATTGAATCTTTACCTTATATAGAATCTGTTCGTCAATTAGTTTGGGAGTTAGGTGAAAATAACGGAATCGTAATTCATTTGACATTAGTTCCGTTTTTGGCAGCTGCGGGTGAATTAAAAACAAAACCAACACAGCATTCTGTTAAAACTTTAATGGAAAGTGGTATTAAAGCAGATATTTTGGTTTGTAGGACGGAGCACGAATTGTCTCAGGAATTACGCCAGAAATTAGCTTTATTCTGTAATGTAAAGAAAGAAGCTGTTATTCAGTCAATTGATGCTTCTACCATATATGAAGTTCCGAATTTAATGCTTGAAGAAGGATTAGATGTTGTGGCTTTAAAGAAATTAGATCTTCCTAAAAAAGCATCTCCAGATCTTAAAACCTGGAATACTTTCTTAAAAAGATTAAAAAATCCAAAACAAACCGTAAATATTGGTTTGGTTGGAAAATATGTAGAAATGCAGGATTGTTACAAATCTATTCTAGAGGCGTTCATTCACGCAGGTGCTGCAAATGAAACTAAAGTAAATGTAATTTCGATTCACTCTGAGCATATTAATTCAGATAATGTAGAAGAAAAATTAGGTTCTCTTGACGGAGTTTTAGTGGCTCCAGGATTTGGTGAAAGAGGTATTGAAGGAAAAATTGAAGCAGTTCGTTTTGTGCGTGAAAACAATATTCCTTTCTTCGGAATTTGTTTAGGAATGCAAATGTCTGTTATCGAATATTCAAGAAATATTTTAGGTTATGCTGAAGCGAATTCTACTGAGATGAACGAGAAATCTTCTCATCCGGTTGTAAGTTTAATGGAAGAACAAAAAACAATCACTGATAAAGGTGGAACAATGCGTCTTGGTGCTTGGAAATGTGATATTAAACCAAACACTTTAGCATACAAAATTTACGGAGAAAAAACTATTTCGGAGCGTCACCGTCACCGTTATGAGTACAATAATAAATATGCTGATGAATTGCAAAAGGCAGGTCTTAAAGCTTCTGGAGTTAACCCCGATACAGGTTTAGTAGAAATCGTAGAGCTTGAAAACCACCCGTTCTTCATTGGTGTACAATATCACCCAGAATACAAAAGTACAGTTGCAAATCCACACCCGATTTTTGTAAACTTTGTGGCTGCTGCAGTAAATGCGCATAAAAAACAGTAATTAATATTTGGAGAAGTTTGTAACATTTGAGATAACCTCATTACTAATAGACTTCAATGAATAACTTTTTTAAATAATAATGGAAGAAAAAAAATTAGACTTTAATTCAATCATTGGTTTTGTATTGATATTCGGAATTTTGATTTGGATTATGTACCAAAATCAGCCTTCTGATAAAGAAATTGCTGCTGAAAAAGCCAAGAAAGAATTAGTTGCTAAACAAGAAGCACAAGCAAAAGCTGATAAAGCTAAAACGGCATCATTACCAGCAGCAGCTGCTGTAACTCCTGGAGATACAGTGCAATTGGCGCAATTGCAAAAAACTTTAGGAGGATTTGCTTATTCTGCAACGCTTCCTTCTGCAAAAGAAGCTTTTACTACAATCGAAAACGAAAAGATTAAACTTAAAATCGCTAATAAAGGTGGTTATATTGTTGAAGCTACTTTAAAAGAATTCGAAAAATTTAAAAAAGGTTCTGGTCAATTAGTTGAGTTAATCAAAAACAATAATTCTAACTTAAATTTACAACTTCTTACGACAGATAACAGAACATTAAATTCTAAAGATTTGTATTTTGAACCAACATTAGAAAAAATTGGTGCAGACCAAGTTTTATCAATGCGTTTGAAAGCTGGAGCTAACGAATTTTTAGAGTATAGATATACTTTAAAACCAGATCTTTATTTAATTGGTTTTGATATTCGTTCTCAAGGGTTAAACAGAGTTTTAAATTCTGCTAAACCAGTTGATTTACAGTGGGATTTAAAAACTTACAGAAATGAAAAAAGTATTTCTTACGAAAATCGTTATGCACAGATTGATTACAAATACGAAGAATCAAAATACAATAATGTAAGCTCACACGGACAAGGAAAAGAAGAAGCTCCTGCTAAAGTAAGTTTTGTTGCTTTTAAACAACACTTCTTTGCTACGATTTTATCTTCAGAAAAACCTTTTGAAACTTCAAAATTACAATCGGATGATTTAGTTAAAGACGAAAAAATCGATACTGTTTTTACTAAACAGTTTAGAGCAAACTTGCCTTTAGCGTTTTCAAATGGAGAGATCGATTACAAAATGAATTTGTATATGGGTCCTGCAGATTATAAAACTTTAAAAGCTTACGATAAAAATTTCGAAAAGATTATTCCGCTAGGTTGGGGAATTTTCGGATGGATCAACAAATGGATTTTCATTCCGTTATTCGGATTCTTAAGTTCTACAATCGGATTGTCATTAGGAATTGCGATTATTATTTTTACCATTATCATAAAATTGGCTATGTCGCCAATTACGTATAAGTCATTCTTGTCTCAGGCAAAAATGAAAGTTTTACGACCTGATATTGCAGAGTTGGGAGAAAAATTCAAAAAAGACCCAATGAAGAAACAACAGGAAACAATGAAACTGTACAACAAAGCGGGCGTAAACCCAATGGCAGGATGTATCCCTGCATTGATTCAGCTTCCTTTTATGTATGCATCGTTCCAGTTTTTCCCTGCGGCATTCGAATTAAGACAAAAAAGTTTCCTTTGGGCAGACGATTTATCCTCTTTTGACTCAGTTGTAAAATTACCATTTACAATTCCGATGTACGGAGATCATATTAGTTTGTTCCCGATTTTGGCAGCAATTGCAATTTTCTTTTACATGAAAATGACTTCAGGAGATCAGCAAATGGCAGCGCCTCAGCAAGAAGGTATGCCGGATATGGCAAAAATGATGAAAATCATGATCTATGTTTCACCGTTAATGATGTTAATTTTCTTCAACAGTTACGGTGCAGGATTGAGTTTGTACAACTTTATTTCAAACTTAATTACAATCGGAATTATGTTTGTAATTAAAAATTATATTGTTGACAGCGAGAAAATTCACGCTCAGATTCAAGAAAACAAATTAAAAGAGCCTAAAAAGCCAAGTAAGTTTCAACAACGTCTTCAAGATGTGATGGAACAACAAGAAGCAGCAAAAGCTCAGAATAAAAAGAAATAATTTCTAAGATTATAAAAAAACCGTCCCGTTTTTCAACTGGACGGTTTTTTTATGCCTAAAATTTAGGGAGTAAAACTTTATCAATGACGTGAATAATTCCGTTCGAACATTGAACATCTGTAGCAATTATAGTGCTGACCCTGTTATTGGTATCTGTAATTTTTGCGCCACCTGTCAGGTTAACTGTAAAACTTTGACTAGCAAAAGTATTTACTACTTGTCCATTCGTTAAAGAAGTAGACAGAACATTAGCTCCCGCAACAACATGATATTTCAACGTTGTTTGTAATACATTTGCTGGTATCGCTGAAAGTCCTGAAAATCCGGTCTCGGTTAAAAAGCTTGTAAATGCTGTGTTTGTCGGAGCGAAAACAGTAAATGGTGAATTTGCCGTACCAGATAAAATTCCTGCAAAGCCAGATGAAGGGTTGTAAGTTAAAGCAGCTACAAGAGTCGTAAAATTTTTGTTGGCAACTGCATGATTTACAATGGTTGGCAATCCTATAACGCCATCAACTACATGAATAACTCCATTTGATGCCTCAATATCTGCAGTGGTTACTGTTGCACCGCCATTTGCTTTTCCGCCATTAATATCTACACTAGAAGACTTTTCTATGTACATACTTAATGTGTTTGTTGCAGACGCACTTCCTTTAGCTAAAGTTTTGACATATCCTGTAGTGATTTCAGTCGATTTTACTTTTACGCTTAATACATGATTAAGCAAAAGCTCTTTTAATGCTGGAACAGGAACTGCATTTAGATTTCCATAACCATTGGCAGATAAAAAAGCAGTAAATGCAGCATTTGTAGGTGCAAAAACGGTATAAGAACCTGATGCGTTCAGTGTGGTAGCTAAGTCTGCTTTTTCTAAGGCAGCAACTAAAGAACTAAGATTAGGATTTGCTTTCGCAATCACTACAATTGTTTGTGGTTTCTGAGATGAATCGTCATTATCATTGCTACATGAAATACTGACGAAAGAAATTAATGCTAGTAAAGCAATTAATTTTGTTTTGATTGTTTTCATAATATAATTTTTTTTTGTTTGTATACTAAAGTTATAAATTTTGTTTAAGACTTCTTATTAAAATTTAAACAATTATTAATTTTTGCTTTTATTTAACAGTATTGTTTAAGTTTTTTATTATTTGAAAATCAATTACTTGTATTATTTGTGCAGTATTTCCTGTTGTTTTTCGTGAAAATAAAACTTTCAATAGTTGAACAATATTTAAGCTAAATAATCCCCTTAATTGTAATAAAAACGTCAAAATGGTTTTACTTTTGTAATACTAAAACTAAATTTTAAGAGTTATATAGAAAAGTTGATTATGAAAAAATTTTGGATTTTACTTTTGGTATGTGGAACGGCCTTTTCTCAGGAATTTAACAAAGTTGATGCATCTGGAAAAAAAGATGGACTTTGGAAAGGAACTTATACAGAATCTAAACGTCCTCGTTACGAAGGAACATTTAATCACGGTAAAGAAACTGGTATTTTCAAATTTTTCGATGATACAAAGAAAGGCGATGTCGTTGCTACAAGAGATTTTAGCGCCAATGATGGAAGCTCATACACTATTTTTTATGATCAAAGCAAAAACAAAGTAAGCGAAGGCAAAGAGATTGGAAAATCGCGTGAAGGCGAATGGAAATATTATCACAAAGCTTCTAAAGTTTTGATGACAGTAGAGAATTATAAAAACGGAAAATTAGAAGGCCTAAGAACTATTTATTATCCAAATGCACAAGTTGCAGAAGAGATGACATATAAAAATGGTTTAAAAGAAGGACCATATAAAAAAATAGGACAAGATGGTACACTTCTGGAAGAATCAAACTTTATAAATAACGAATACAATGGAGTTGCCGTTTTTTATGATTCGGATAAATCTGTTGCTTCTAAAGGCAAATTTTTAAATGGTAAAAAAGCCGGAATCTGGCAGTTTTATCAAAAAGGAAAGTTGGTAAAAGAAGTTAATATGAGTGATCCTAAGAACACGAATAAAGCTTCTGAGAAAGGACCGGGGCCTAAAAAATAATCATTTCTTTAAATTTTATAAATTTACTCAATAAACAGATCAATGGACTTAAATATATTTTTAAGTTCATTTTTTTTTTAATCTGCTTTTTGATAGAATTGTTTTTATATCATAAAAATATAGTAAGTTTATACCTAAAATCTTAACGTTTATGAAATTAAAAACTTTACTATTTCTGTTGTTATTTACAGGTATTTACTCACAAAATAAAGCTGATGCGGAGAAACTTGTTGAAGCTGGTATTGTTCTTCATGATAAAGGAGATTATGAAGGTGCAATCAAAAATTATGATAACGCGTTAACTCTTGATAAAGATAATTTGTTTGCATTAATCGAGAAATCATTAACATTAAGTTCAATAAACAAGTTTGATGAAGTCATTACTATCTCGAAGCATGCCATTGCAAAGTATCCAAATAGTGGGCTTCAAAATGTTTATGTAAATTATGGTAATGCACTGGATCACCTTAAGAAAACGGAAGAGGCATTAAAAATTTACCAAGAAGGAATTCAAAAATTTCCCGACTATTATCAGTTGTATTTTAATAAAGGAATTTGTTATGCGAATTACAATAATAGTTCTGAAGCTATTTCCTGTTTTCAAAAATCACTGGTTATAAATCCAAAGCATGCTGGTTCCTTAAACGCTATTGGTTTATTAGAATCTAGCTCTAATAGAATTCCAGCTATTTTGGCTCTTTCACGTTTTTTAATTGTTGAGCCGCAAACCAGCAGAGCTAAGAAGAATTTTGAAAGTTTAAAAGGATCGCTTATGAAGGGAGTGTCAAAAACGGGTGAAAAAGCAATAACAATTAATATTGATTCGTCTACGCTGCCAGATTCTACGGGAGTAAAAAAAGAAAATGATTTTTCTAGTACAGACCTAATACTTTCGATAACTGCTAGTTTAGATTTTGATAAAAAGAATATTAAAAAGACAGAGGCGGAGAATTTTATACGAAAATTTGAAGTGATTTGTGTTTCATTAGAAGAAACGAAAAATGAGAATAAAGGTTTTTATTGGAACTTTCTGGTGCCTTATTTCATAGAAATGAAAAATAAAAAGTTAATTGAACCTTTTGCTTATATCGTATATGTTAATGCAGAAACAGAAGATGTTGCTAAATGGCATAAAAAAAATCAAGATAAATTGGATGAGTTTTACGAGTGGTCGAAAAATTATAAATGGGGTTTTAGATAATAAAAACATCTAATCAGAACCTGCTAATATTTTTATGAGATGAATTTAAACGAGCTTCTTGGACGATTTCTATTGTTGTTTTTCTCGATTTTGGTTTTGTATTTTTTCTCCAATAGAAAAGACAACGCCACCATAAACCCTTTAATGGTTATTGTAGGACTTTGTACTTTTTCGCTTTGTTATCTTTTTACGAAAATAGAAATTGGTGTTGGAATTGGCTTTGGCTTGTTTGCGATTTTTTCGATACTTCGATTTAGAACGCAGTCTTTCACAGTAAATGCTATCATTTTTCTTTTTGCAACCATTACATTGTCTATTTTAGACATTATGTACCCTTTTGAAAAGATGGAATTGTTGCTTTTCTTTCAAATTATAATCATCGGATTTTATATAGCAGCCTCCATTATTGTAAATAAAAAAGCTTCAAAATATCTCAACTCAGTCGATTTGAAAATTCCGCTTGACGAAACTTTTTCTTTGAATTCAGATGCGATTCGAAAATCAATTCAAAAAAAAATTAAGATTGAAGATTTTGACTTTAGAATTATCTTAATCAACACGGCAAACAACGAAATAGATTTATTGGTATTCTATTAATCGTTAAAAGGACGAACTTGCTTGATGTACAAATCTCTTTTTTCGCCCACAATTTTAAATTCGATATCCACAGGGTGAAATTGATTTTTACGCCAATATCGATACATTTTTTCTTCAATTTTTTTGCTGACATTATAAAGAGTACTCATTTCTTTACGGGTCAATAGAGGTTCATTATCATTCAAATTTGAATTTGAAGTGTAGTCGATATCAAAATCGGTTTCATCTTTTCCGTCGTTGAAATGATACGCTACAAATTGCTCGCAGATTTCTCCTTTTTCTGGCTTTACAACTGAGTTTTCTCCTTTTTGGATGTTTACTGTAATTCCTGGGAAATTCTTTCTAAACATATTTTTGGTAATGATTACGCCGTTTGCTAATTCATTTGGAAAAGAGCGATGTACCAAAACGCCCATGGCAACATTTTGCTGATCAATTCCGAAAAGTTCTCGTTCATTATACGAGGCTTCATTCCAAACACTAGCCCAAACTTGTTTAATTGCTTTTTCAAAAGTTTTGATGCTGTCACCTAAAATTCCGGTTTTAGAATCGTACAATCCAGCGCCGTTAAAATCATCTAAATCTTCTGCGTTGGTAGAAGAACGGAATCTGAAATTTTTGAATTTTGCATTTTTGAATGTTTCATTTAGTTTTGAAATTAAAATAGGATCTATTTCTTCTTTCTTAATTGCATCTCTGATTTTTTTCAATTGTTTGTTAATCCAAACTGTTGAATCTTTATTCGGAAAAGCTAAAAGTTCTGTTATCAAAGGAGAAATTGAAGCTTTCTGAATATGTTTCGTGTAAAAATAAAACGGAATAGCATGCGCATCTTCTGGAGTTTTAAAAGGAATTTCTTTTAAAATGGCAATTAAATACGCCATATTCTGAGCTTTTGAACCAATATAACTTACCCCTTTTTTTGGAATTTGCGAGAGACTGACTAATTCAGTTATACTATTGTCAATCACTAGTTTTTTCTTTTTACCCGCCGATTTTACTTGAATTTTCTTTGTTGTTTCTTTGATAAAAAAAGTATCAACTTCAATTTTTAATTCCACTTTTTTAGAAAGTAATTTTTGGATATTATTGTCTTTTTCAATATCCGTATAAGCCATAATTGGAATCTTCCTGTTTTTTCCCAAAAGAACCAAATGGCTTAAAGGTGTCTGAAGTTCGTTGACAATAATTCCTCTCACATTTGGAAGAATATCCGGAGTTCCGTCCAAAATAATAATTTCATAAGAACTAGGTTTTACAGTTTCTAATTCTTTGATTTTGTATTTTTTTAAAATGCCAACATTGGTACCGCGCACGACTTCCTGATATTTCAATTCGCCAAAAATATAGTCCGATTTCACGCATGGAATTTTGAATTCTTCATGCTGAAACCAATTCATCATTTCTGGATTGTTTAGATAAAATTTAAGTTTGTTATCTATGAATGTTGAGTTTTTTACCAAATTAAAAAATCGCTCAATCAAGGGAATTGGCATATGATCTGAGGCAGCGAGTTCAAAAATCCATTTTTCGGTTCCTTTAATATGATTTAAATTTCCGAGAAGAAAATCTCTGTTTTTATCTGTATTACTGTAATTTTCATTGTTAAAAACTTCAAGATCTTTAGAGTAGTCCAAATAGTTGGCCACAAAATCAAAATGCAACAAAATGAGACTGCTGTTGAAATAATACATTTTTTGTTTTCGCAAATCATAAATCACTTTCACCGATTCGATGTTGGAAAATTTATCTGACAAAGGTTTTCCTTTAAATGCTTTGTAGGCCTCATAATTTGGAAGAGAAGCTGTAAATCGCTGCGCACTTAAAGACGTTAAAACGAAAAGGAAAAATAAGCTGTAAATGTATTTTTTCATAGTTTCAAGATGGATAATTAAATGTAATTAAAAAAGCAATAAGTTTTATCTACAACGGGATTACTTAAAGTAATGAAAACCGTAGAGAAATTTTCTTTTATTTGGTGTACCTTTGCAATCTTAAAAATTTAATCTTTTATAATGAAACGAGTAGTTGTTGGACTTTCAGGTGGAGTAGATTCTAGTGTTGCAGCTTATTTATTGCAGCAGCAAGGATACGAAGTTATTGGCCTTTTTATGAAGAATTGGCACGATGATTCGGTTACTATTTCTAACGAATGTCCTTGGCTGGAAGACAGTAACGACGCTTTGTTGGTTGCTGAAAAACTTGGAATACCGTTTCAAACTGTTGATTTAAGCGAAGAATACAAAGAAAAAATCGTTGACTACATGTTTAACGAATACGAAAAAGGAAGAACTCCAAATCCTGACGTGCTTTGCAATCGCGAAATAAAATTTGATGTTTTTATGAAAATCGCTTTAAGTCTTGGTGCTGATTATGTCGCAACGGGACATTACTGTCAAAAAAGCGAAATTGAAGTTGACGGAAAACCAGTTTATCAATTAATTGCTGGAGCAGATAATAATAAAGATCAATCTTATTTCTTATGTCAATTATCACAAGATCAATTGTCTAAAGCTTTATTTCCAATTGGAGCTTTGACAAAACCAGAAGTTCGTGAGATTGCGGCTGAAATGGAATTGGTTACAGCAGAAAAGAAAGATTCTCAAGGGTTGTGTTTTATTGGAAAAGTTCGCCTTCCGGAATTTTTACAACAAAAATTACAGCCAAAAGAAGGTAAAATTGTTCAGGTTGATAAAAATGATCCAATTTACGTTGCTGAAAAACCGAGTGGAATTTCTTTAGAAGAAGAATTAAGACTAGAATCTCAAAAACTGGAATATCTTCCAACAATGGGAAAAGTGGTAGGAAAACATCAAGGCGCCCATTATTTTACGGTGGGACAAAGAAAAGGATTGAATGTTGGAGGAACTACAGATCCGTTATTTGTAATTGCAACAGATGTAGAAACCAATACCATTTATACAGGTTTATCAAGCCAGCATCCAGGTTTATTTAAAAAAGCGCTTTTTGTTGAAAAATCTGAAGTACACTGGATTAGAGAAGACATGACTTTGAAATCAGGAGAAAAAATGGAAGTGATGGCTAGAATTCGTTACCGCCAGCCTTTGCAAAAAGCAGTTTTACATCAGTTTGAAGACGGAATGTACGTAGAGTTTGAGGAAGCGCAATCTGCAATTACAGAAGGGCAGTTCGTTGCCTGGTATTTAGAGAATGAATTAGTTGGTTCGGGAGTAATTTCTTAAATTTATACCTTATTTGGAAGCAATTCCTCAAAAGGTATGATATGAAATATAACTTTACTTTTCTTTTATTACTTCTTTCATTCGCTGTTTTTGCGCAACAAGATGCGTGGGTTTACTTTAATGGGAAGCCTAACTCGCAGGCTTTCTTTACGAATCCGTTAACTGAACTTTCTCAGAAAGCTCTAGACCGAAGAACAAATCAAAATATTGCTTTAGATATTACTGACGCTCCAGTAGAAACGACGTATTTAAATCAGGTCACTGCAAGTACAGGAATAACGGTTATGGCGCAGTCAAAATGGCTGAATGCACTTCATATTCAAGGAACTCCTGCAAATATTAATGCTCTCAAATCATTGTCATTTGTCTCTAAAATAGAATTTGCAGATAAAACTTTAAATACGACTGCAAAGAAGTTTTCTGAAGCAAAAACAAGTCAAAATCTCAATAAATTGGAAGTTGCTGTAGATTATTCTTATGGAAATTCTGCCAATCAAATTCAGATGTTGAACGGGCAGGTTTTGCATCAGCAGAATTTTACTGGAGAAGGAAAAATTATAGCCGTTTTAGATGGAGGTTTTCCAGGAGTAAATACAGCGCAACCATTTCAGAATCTTAGAAATAACAACAAAATTTTGGGCGGTTACGATTATACGACCAGAAACTCTAATTTTTATACAGGAAGTGATCACGGAACAAAAGTTCTTTCTACAATGGGTGGTTACAAAGAAAATGCTCTAATTGGAACGGCTCCAAATGCTTCGTATTATCTTTTTATTACTGAAATTAATGCTTTCGAAAATCCTTTGGAAGAATCACTTTGGGTGGAAGCGGCTGAAAAAGCAGATGCGCTCGGAGTAGATATTATAACAACGTCTTTAGGATATTTTGCGGATCGCGATAATCCGAATTACAACCATACTTACAGTGACATGAACGGCATTACCAATTTTGTTTCGCGTGGCGCTGAAATCGCTTTTAGCAAAGGAATTTTAGTTTTTGCCTCTGGAGGAAATGAAGGAAATCAGACTGAAAAACATATTGGTTCTCCCGCAGATGCAGTTTCTGTATTGACGGTTGGCTCCGTAACTGCTACAAAAGTTAGATCTACTTTTAGTTCGATTGGTCCAAGTTATGATGGCAGAATAAAACCAGATATTATGGCTCAAGGAACGGCAGCGGTGGTTTCTGATACAAATGGAAATATTGGAACCGCAAACGGAACTTCTTTTTCTTGCCCGATCATGGCTGGAATGGCTGCTTCTTTATGGCAGGCTTTTCCAACCAAAACCAATAAGCAAATCAGACAAATGATTTTAGCTTCTTCAGACAGGTTTACAATTCCAGACAATAATTATGGTTACGGAATTCCGAATTTTGGAACAGCTTTGAGTGTTGACGATTTTATTGCAGATGCCCATTTTTCTGTATATCCTAATCCGGCAAAAACATCGGTTACTTTTTCTTTTTCGAACGAAAATAGTACGGCTTCAGTAGTTATATATTCTGTTTTAGGTCAGAAATTAATCGAAGCAAAAATTAATGATTCGAATCCAGTCCTTTCGTTACAATCCTTACAAAGCGGACTCTATTTTTATAGTTTTGATGCTGATAATCTGCATAAAACAGGAAAAATAATCAAGCAATAATTTTTTTAATGAATAAAATAACACAACTTTTTAATATAAAATACCCAATTATTCAAGGAGGAATGATTTGGAATAGCGGTTATAAACTCGCTTCAGCAGTTAGTAATGCCGGAGGTTTAGGTCTAATAGGAGCAGGTTCGATGTATCCGGAAGTTTTACGAGAACATATTCAGAAATGTAAAAAAGCGACCGACAAACCTTTTGGAGTTAATATTCCGATGTTATATCCAAACATTGAAGAAATCATGAATATAGTGGTGGAAGAAGAAGTAAAGATTGTTTTTACCTCTGCCGGAAATCCAAAAACGTGGACTTCTTTTTTGAAAGAAAAAGGGATTACGGTGGTTCATGTTGTCAGCAGCAGTGTTTTTGCCTTAAAAGCACAAGATGCAGGCGTAGATGCCGTCGTAGCGGAAGGTTTTGAAGCAGGCGGGCATAACGGACGTGAAGAAACCACAACCTTGACTCTGATTCCGATGGTGAAAGAAAAAATACAGATTCCGTTAATTGCGGCGGGAGGAATTGCAACCGGAAGAGGAATGCTGGCAGCTATGATTTTGGGTGCAGACGGAGTTCAAGTCGGAAGTCGTTTTGCAGCTTCTGTAGAATCTTCATCACACAATAATTTTAAAGAAACGATAGTTAATATTAAAGAAGGAGATACACAATTGACATTGAAAGAATTAGCGCCAGTCCGTTTGGTCAAAAATAAATTCTATCAGGATGTTCAGGACCTTTATCAAAAAAGCCCTTCCAAAGAAGAATTAGTTCAGCTTTTAGGACGCGCCAGGGCAAAAAAAGGAATGTTTGAAGGAGATTTAGACGAAGGAGAATTGGAAATTGGGCAAGTTGCTGGACTTATTCATGAAATTTTACCTGTCGAACAAATTATTAAACAAATGATTGCCGAATTTGAAGTCGCCTCCAAAGAAAAGACTACATTTGAGTTTTAATTGTCTGCAAGAAATATTTTATGAATTCTATACGCACCTATATATTTTTACTTTTTTTAGCATTTGGTCTGCAACAGGCTCAAAGTCAATCGTATCATTTTAAGACTTCTGGTTTTAGCGTTCTGGAAAAAAATGAAAGAGGAAAGTGGGGCGAATGGTCCAATCTGGATTTGGTAAATCTTTCAGTCGTTTTAGATACAGATAAACACAGAATTGTAGTGTATTCGCAGGAAATTCAGCTTTTTAATATTCAGGATTATATTGAGCGTGAAGAAAATGATACTGATATTACCTATTCTTTTGTATGTAAAGACAATGAAGGAAGAGAATGTAAACTTTCTATTATCACCAGAAAAAAACAGGATTACCGAAAACAGCTTTATATCAATTACGATAATCGAATTATAGTATATAATATTGTTACAGTGTAGATAAGTTTCCGAGACGCTTAGTTTCTTAAATCCTAAGATGTTTTTGGTATAGACATATTTAAATAATAATAAACGCGACAGATTTTAAAACCTGTCGCGTTTGCTATAAAAAACCTAGAGTCTCAGTTTCTTAGAAACTTAAGAAATATCCTTGATAAACTCATCATATTCCAAATAAAACATTTCCAAAGCATGCATTTTTTCGTTGAAGAAATCAAAAATTGCATCCCAGTTGTTTTTATTGCTGAAACCAACTCCCTGCTTTTCAACCCAGATTCTACTAATAGTTTTTCCGCTTTCTAGAGTATAATTTTTCTCAAAAACCAAATCTTTTATAAATTCTTCTTCCAGAATATTTTTCAGAGCTTCTAATTTTTCAAAATAAGCAATACGTTTTTCGTCACTTCTTTGTTCAATGTCAATTAAAACCTGAGCTTTTTTATTATCTACAAAAAACTTAAAAGAGAAGTCTTTGATTTTCGTATCATAAAGCACCCATTTACGAGGATATTTTTCGGCAAAAGCTACCCAAAATTCTCTTTTCATTCTTTGTGATTCTTCTCTGCTGTACATTTTTTTTAGGCTTTAATATTTAGAAAACTTGTGGTACTGCGTTTTCTGGAGTATATTTATGTTTTATTTGAAAGTACAAAAATAAGCTTTGATTATGAATTTTCAAGACTTTTTGAAATATGTTCCCAATATAATTCCTGTAGAACTGCCAGCAGTGGCCTCACATTTAAAAATGGCTCCGAAAGAGCGCATAGAGGGATTAAAAAATCTTGATGGTGGTGCGTTAAACGCAAGAATGGCGGGAGTAATGATGCTGTTTTATCCAAAACAGGAAAAAACACATCTTGTTTTGATCGTTAGAAATACGTACGATGGCGTTCATTCGGCTCAGATTGCTTTTCCGGGAGGAAAATATGAAGAAGAAGATTTAAATTTTGAAACGACTGCATTAAGAGAAACTCAGGAAGAAGTAGGAGTTTCAAGAGATAAAATCGAAATTATCAAGCATTTTTCTCCCATGTATATTCCGCCCAGTAATTTTTTGGTGCATCCATTTTTAGGAATTGCAAAAGAAGAACTTTCTTTTTATCCAGATGTGAGAGAAGTAGCGAATATTATAGAATTGCCGTTATCTGTTTTTTTAGATGACGAAATAATAATTGAAGCCAGATTATCAACTTCTTATGGAGCAAATATTCTAGTACCGGCCTTTAATATCCAAAATCATGTGGTGTGGGGAGCCACGGCAATGATTTTAAGTGAATTGAGAGATGTTTTAGTGTCAGCTTTCCAAAATGAAAGTTAGAAATATTTATTTAACAATTTGATATTCATTTAAATAACTGTTAATTCAGGAAAAATTTTTACCATTTTGCTGAAAGAATAATTTTTGTATGTTTGCGAACTAACAAAATATAAGACAAAGTAGTTATGGGATTGTTTAAACGAAATCCTTTTGGGCATATATTATTCATCAAGAAATGGTTGATCCGTATCTTGGGCGCCATGACTCATAGAAGATACAGAGGTTTTAATGACTTGCAGATTGAAGGATCTGAAATCATTAAATCACTTCCAGATACCAATGTTTTATTTATTTCCAATCATCAAACTTATTTTGCCGATGTTGTAGCGATGTTTCATGTCTTTAACGCAAGTTTATCAGGACGTCAGGACAATATTAAGAACATCGGATATTTATGGCAGCCCAAAATGAATATTTATTACGTTGCGGCAAAAGAAACGATGCAGGCAGGTTTGCTGCCACGAATTTTAGCGTATGTTGGTGCAATTACCGTAGAAAGAACCTGGCGCGCAAAAGGTGTCGACGTAACAGAAAAACGAGATGTAAATCCGAATGATACAGAAAACATCAAAATAGCTCTTGCAGATGGTTGGGTAATTACTTTTCCGCAAGGAACCACAAAATCTTTCAAACCTGTTCGCAAAGGAACTGCACATATCATCAAACAACACAGACCAATCGTAATTCCGATTGTAATTGACGGTTTCCGTCGTTCATTCGACAAAAAAGGATTACGAATGAAGAAAAAAGGAATTCTACAGTCTTTCATTATCAAAGAACCTTTGAATATTGATTATGAAAACGATACAATCGACGAAATCGTAGAAAAAGTAGAATACGCCATCGAACAGCATCCATCTTTCTTAAAAGTTATTCCGGCAGAAGAAATCAAAGTACAAGAAGAACTTAATAAACTAAGACAATGGGAATATTGAAATTTTAGATTTTAGATTTCAGATTTTCAGCGTGAGCGAAGTCGAATCCTAACGCTTGCAAAGTTTCAAGTTTTAGAAACTCTGAACCTTTGGCACTTTGCAACTTTGTCCCTTAAAAAAAAACTTAGCCCCTTAGCATCTCAGAACCTTAGTCACTTTTCCCTTAAAAATCTATTTTCTTCAATTCCTTATAATTTGCATACAATCTGCGTAGAAGTGTTCCGTAAATTAATCTGTAGAAACACCAGAATAATCCGAAGAAGCCTAAAATAACCAAGATTAATATACCAATTGTAACGAACATTGTTTTTCCATTCATGGCTAATTTTTCTCTTAGAAAATCCATGTCTGGATTGTAAATAAAAGCAACAAAAAAGCTTAGAATTGCAGCAATTACAATCATTCCCAAATTATACCAAACATAATATTGCACAGTCTTACGAGTTTTTAAAATAGCGCTCATAAGAGATTTTGTAGCTACTGTAGTCGAAATCGTTTTGTAATTTTTATAAAAGATGTAAACAAAAATCAAAACGACAACGTAATTGAAGTAGGTCAGAAAATCTAAAGCCATAACAATTTCCGGATGGTTGATTCTATGTAAAACATCATCCGTATTGATAAATAAATTTGAAAATGTCCAAAACGAAATTTCCAAAATACTGATAATCAAAATCCATTTTACAATAGACGACGATTTTTTATGAATCATCTTATAGATTTCAGTTTCAGAAATTTGTTGAAAAGAAGTCGAGTTCTTTTGCCAGTCTTTTTTTAGTAAATCCAGTTCTTTCATAATAGTTTTTAAGGATTTAATATTTTTTTAAGTTTCCCTTTAATTCGGTTCATTTTCACACGTGCATTCACTTCGCTGATTCCTAAAGTTTCAGCTATTTCTTGATAATCTTTGTCTTCTAAATACATAAAAACTAATGCTTTTTCGATGTCATTCAATTGATAAACTGCTTTATACATCAGTTTAATCTGTTCTTCTTCTTCATAATTGTAGTCAACATCTTTTACAAAATGCTGATGATTTTCATAATCTACGGTAGAAATAGTCCTTTTGGTTTTTCGGTATAAGGTAATTGCAGTATTTAAGGCGACACGGTACGTCCAGGTCGAGAATTTACTGTCACCTCTAAATTTTGGATAAGCCTTCCAAAGTTGAATGGTAATTTCCTGAAACAAATCTTTATGAGCGTCTTCGCCAGCAGTATATAATCTACAAATCTTGTGGATTATATTCTGATTTGCTTGCAGTTGCGCAACAAATGACTGTTCTAGATTTTCACTCATATTTAGATTAGTAGGTGTGAAATGATTTTTGTTACAGTTAAATTATAATTTTCTTGTTTTATAATAATTAATCGTCAAATCAATAAACTTACTGTAGCTTTCCATTCCGTCTTTTTGATTGTTGGTTTTTAAGAAATTATCCCAGAGAAAGTGAAAGCCCTTGTCTATAAAAGTGTCGTGTTTTTTCCAGAAATCTTCACTTTCCTGATAGTTTTTTAAGATTCCGATATGAACGGTTTTCTTTAATTCATTAAAAATCTTTTCATTTTTATACTTCCAGATTCCAAGACAGTAGCGTAAAGTAAAACTATATCCAGAATATTGGTAATAAAGATTATCATTTTTAACTGAAGCTAAAACTCCAATAAAATTGCATTCATTTTCGCTCGCAAAACCAATTTGATGCGCCATTTCATGCGAAGTTGTTAATGGAAAATTATACATTGGAAGTAAATCGTTGATCTGAGCTTCATTCGTAAAGGGATTCAAATAGCCACCAAAACCCATATAACTCAACGGAACACTGAATAAAGACTTTTTAACGCTTAGTGTTTTATATTTAAAATATGGATGCTCTTTTGCTAAATTATCATAACCGTTTAAAATCATCCGAAAAGATTCTTCCTGAGAATAAGGAAAAAGAACTTTTGAGCGGTCGTTTTTTGTGATTTGAAATTGTAATTCATTCGTTTTTACAATTAACTTTTTTGTGAAAGCTAGGAGATCTGCATCGGAATATTCTCTTTTGATTTCCATTTTTTCAAAAAGAGGTTCGCGATAATAATTGAAAGCCCAAAGCAGATGAAAGAAAAAGTAAAAAACAGAGATTTTCCCTAAAATCGTTAATAGATGATCTTTCCATTCTGTTTTCCATGTTTTTCTAATTTTCCAAAACCAAGCGATGATAGAAATCATCAAAATGGCATAAATGCAATCACCAACAGAAAATGGAATTTTACCCAAAATACTTCTCGAAAAATGCGAAATTCGAACAAATAAATTCTTGCTGTAAAAGCCTTCAACGAAATCGGAAAAGAATGGCAAAATTCTTAAAAAGATAATTTGAACAAGAAGAAATAAAGGTAGTATATATTTTTGTTTCACAATTTTGCTTTTTTATAAAAATAATAATTAAATACTATTTTGTGTTATTTTTTGTAAATTTGTTGTTCAAAATAAGGGGAAAATGACGCAAATCACTTTAAATATTCCAGATGAAGAATTAGCATTCTTTATGAAGTTGATTGAAAAATTTAATTACGAAACTGTAATTGATGACTTTTCTGTGTCTGAAGAAATGAAGAATTTGTTAGACCAAAGAAGATCTACTTCAAAATTAGAAAATTTTGTTCCTTGGAATGAAGCTAAGAAACAATTTATTTTTAAGTCTGATAAATGATTTTTGAAGTTGTAATCGAGCCAAGAGCTATTCTTGATATTCAAGATGCGATTGATTATTATGAGTCTAAACAAATTGGATTAGGTGATTATTTTTATCAGACGATTGATGAAAATATAGAAAGATTGACTAGAAATCCCTTCTTTCAAATCAGATATAAAGATTATCATGGTTTGCCACTTAATAAATTTCCTTTTATAATTTTTTATTTTATTGATGAAAAGTCGAAAACCATTTATATTTTATCTGTTTTCAACACATCTTTAAATCCTTCAAAATATCCGAAATAATTCAAACAAAATATAATGAGTCAAGAAATAAGAAATCTGGAGCCAAAAGCACTTTGGAATAAATTTGCAGATTTAAACGAAGTTCCGCGTCCGTCTAAAAAAGAAGAGCGTGTAATTGAGTTTATGAAAAACTTTGGAAACAGCTTAGGTTTAGAAACTTTTGAGGATGAAATCAGAAATGTAATCATCAGAAAACCGGCAACTCCTGGAATGGAAAATCGTAAAGCAATCGTAATGCAAGGGCATCTTGATATGGTGCACCAAAAAAATGCAGATACTGTTTTTGATTTCGATACACAAGGAATCGATATGTATGTTGATGGGGACTGGGTTCGCGCACGCGGTACAACTCTGGGAGCTGACAATGGGCTAGGAGTAGCTACAATTATGGCTATTTTAGAAAGCAAAAATATTCCGCATCCTGCAATTGAAGCCTTGTTTACAATTGATGAAGAAACCGGAATGACGGGTGCTTTAAATCTTAAAGGCGGCATTTTACAAGGTCAGATTTTGTTGAATTTAGATACCGAAGAAGATGATGAAATTGATATTGGTTGTGCTGGTGGAATTGATGTCACGGCTACAAGAACATATCATGAAGAAGAAGTTCCAGAAGGTTCTGTTGGTTATACTATTACGGTAAAAGGCTTAAACGGCGGACACTCAGGAATGGATATTCATAAAGGTTTAGGAAATGCCAATAAAATCATGAACCGTTTGTTGTTTGATGCTTTTGAGAACTTTGGTTTGCAGATTGTTGAAGTAAACGGAGGAAGTTTGAGAAATGCAATTCCGAGAGAAAGTGTTGCAAAAGTAATTATTTCTGAAATGTTTGACGAAGCGTATGTTTATGATATGCAAGAAATTATTGCTGATATCAAAGCAGAATACCAAACTACAGAACCGAATTTATCTATTGAAATTGTAAAAGGTGATTTACCTGAAAAAATTATGGATTTAGGTGTTCAAGAAGGAATCATCAGAGCGATCTATGCTGCACATAACGGTGTTTACAGAATGAGTGCTGATATGGCCGATTTGGTTGAAACTTCAAACAATATTGCTCGTGTAATCATTAAAGATGGGGAAATTTTGGTAGGATGCTTAACGCGTTCTTCTGTTGAATCTTCAAAATTTGATTTGGCTAATTCTTTACGTTCAGCTTTTGAATTAGTAGGATGCGAAGTAGAACTTTCAGGTTCTTATCCGGGATGGACACCAAACGTTAATTCTGAAATTTTAGAAGTTCTTAAAGGTATTTATGAAAAACAAAATGGTGAACAACCAAAAGTAGTAGCGTGCCACGCTGGTTTAGAATGCGGAATCTTAGGAACAAATTACCCAGAGATGGATATGATTTCTTTTGGACCAACAATTCACGGAGCGCACTCTCCAGACGAAAGAGCAAGCATTTCATCTGCTCAGAAATATTGGAAATTTGTATTGGAAATTCTTTCGAATATACCAGTTAAATAAGTTTCAGTCTCAGTATTCAGTCTCAGTTTTTACAGTGTTACACTGAAAACTGAGACTGCGACTGAAAACTAACTTTAGTCTCTTTTAGGAGAATTTTTCTTTTCTCTCTTTTCTTCTTTTTTCTCTTTAGCCGTTTTTAACGGTTCTTTTTTTGCTGTTTTTTTAGCATCTTGACCTTTTGCCATATGTATGTAAATTAATTATTGAAGTAAATATAAGTAAAATCTGTATTTTTTTAATTGTAATTGAAAAAAAATCCTCAACTTGAAATTGAGGATTGATTTATCGTATAAATTTAATTTCTCTTTAAGACTTTATATTGTTCGTAACAAGCGCTGATAGCGTCCATAATTTGTAAATCATTTGCTGATTGAATGAAAGAATCAGAATAGTTGCAACGATGCATGATTTCAGGAATCTCATCTTTACTTATTCCTAATAAGACGGCAACAGTTTCTCTGTCGTATTTAGATTCTAGAAGCGTTCGAACCGTATCATCTTTTTTCATTTCCTTTAGCTTCTTGAGTTCTCGACCATTTTTTCCGAAGAAATTATAAAGCATATCGGCGGGATTAAAAATGGATCCAAGAACTTTACCAAATGCATTCGGTGCATATTCACCTGCCTCATAACCTTGTGTAAGACCTGAAATACTATATCTATAATTTTCTTTGGTTGGAATTAATTTGGAGTCAATTTCAAGATATCCAGTTAATGTAAACGGAGCAATAATAACTTCTTCCAAGGCAATTGCCTTTTCCGTAAGCTGAATACGCGTGACTTTATTTTTTATCCAGTCATTTGTAACTCTGATTCTCAATGATTGAAATCCTAAAATAGTAAAATGAAGTGTATCATTGACCTGAACGTCAATTTCAAAATATCCTTTTTCATCAGATTTTGCACCACGTACTTTGTTTGTGTTAATGATGTTTACGCCAGCAAGAGGTTGTTTGCTGTTGTCATTAATAATATAACCTGAAACTCTTTGCGGAACATTGGATTGCGTATCTTGAGCAAAACCAAAGTTAGCCAGAAGTGTAAAAAAGAAAACTGCGAAATATTTCATATCCTGATTTAAAGCACTAAAAGTAGTAAATCGCGATTAAATATCTCATAGTCTTGGAATTTAATTATAAGAAAATTAACAAAGGCTTCTGTATTACTTTTTTGTATGAAATAAAAAGTTATAAGAAGATTAATGTGTATTGTTTTTGATTAAAAATATGGAGAATTAAATTTGTGGCATAAAAAAAATCCCAAATTCTTCCCGAAGTTTCGGGATATCTGGAATTTGGGATTTTATATTTTAAGAAATTAAATAATTAATCTCTTCTAGTTCTTCTTGGTCTTGAGCTGTCGCCAAAGCTATCTGAACGTCTTGGAGCTCTATCTGAACCACCATTTTCGTTTCTTGGAGCAGAGCTTCTAAAACCACCTTCTCTTTTTGGAGCAGAGTTTCTATCGCTTCTGAAACCACCTTCACGTGATCCGCCTTCGCGTGATCCACCTTCTCTTGAAGAATTTCTATCTCCTCCTCTGAATCCGCCAGAACCTTCACGTCTTGGTGCAAAGTTTCCTTCTCTTCTTGGACCTCCAGAGCTTCTTCCGCCACCACCACGATTGTTGTGATCACGTCTTCCGCCACCGTCATTTTTAGAAATTTCAACATTAATACGACGACCTTCTAATTGAAGATTGTTTAAAACATCCATTACTTTATCAGTAAATTGAGGGTCAGTATTAAAGAATGAGAATCCTTCTTTTACATCTACTTTAAAGATATCATCACGACCTAAATCTAATGTTTCTTTTAAGTAATCTTTTAATGACATCCAGTCGAAGTTATCTCTAGAACCAATGTTTACAAAATAACGAACTGCTCCGTTATTATTAAATTCTCTTGGTTCAGCATCACCTCTTTCACGTCTGTCAGAAGATTGAGCAGAAATATCTCTGTTCTTTTTATAGTAATTAATAAAACGGTTAAATTCAACAGAAACCATTTTCTTAATCAATTCTTCTTTAGATAATCCTTCTAGAACTATATTAATAGCTGGAAGATAGTTGTCAATTTCGTGATCAACCTCAGTATCTTTAATTTTAGTTGCTAAGTGTAATAATTGAATTTCGCAGATTTCGATTCCAGATGGAATAACTTTTTCCTCGAATTTTTGTTTGATAATTCTTTCGATAGAAGAAATTTTACGTAATTCACTTTTAGTAACAATTACGATAGAAGTTCCTAATCTTCCAGCTCTACCAGTACGTCCAGAACGGTGATTGTATGTTTCAATCTCGTCAGGTAATTGATAGTTTACTACGTGAGTAATATTATCAACGTCAATTCCACGTGCAGCAACGTCAGTAGCAACAAGCATCTGAATTTGTCTTCCACGGAAAGATTTCATTACACCATCACGTTGCGCCTGAGATAAATCTCCGTGTAACGCAGCAGCGCTATATCCATCTTCAATTAATTTTTCAGCTACAGCTTGTGTGTCACGTTTTGTTCTGCAGAAAACTACAGAGAAAATGTCTGGATTAGCATCCGCGATACGTTTCAAAGCTTCGTAACGGTCACGTGCATTAACCAAGTAAAATTCGTGAGAAACTGTTGCAGAACCAGAGTTCTTAGCTCCTACAGTAATTTCTAATGGGTCGCTCATGAATTGTTTTGCAATTCTAGCAACCTCTTGTGGCATAGTTGCAGAGAACAACCATGTACTTTTTTCGTCTGGAGTATCTGATAAGATCGATACGATGTCTTCATAGAATCCCATGTTCAACATCTCATCAGCCTCATCAAGAATACAGTAATCTATATTTTTAATGTTAACCAACCCTCTGTTAATCATGTCTTGCATTCTCCCCGGAGTAGCCACAATAATTTGTGCTCCTCTCTTAATATCCCTGGCTTGCTCTGTAATACTAGCCCCGCCGTAAACTGCTACCACATTAATACCTTTTTCGTATTTTGAGTAGTTTTTAAGTTCGTTGGTAATCTGTAAACAAAGTTCTCGTGTTGGCGATAAAACTAATGCTTGTGTGTTTCTATTGTCAGCATCAATTTTTTGAATTAGCGGAAAACCGAAAGCTGCCGTTTTCCCTGTCCCTGTCTGAGCCAACGCAACCATATCTGTGTCTTTTTCCAATAATAGGGGAATCGCCTTTTCCTGTACCTCTGACGGATTTTCAAATCCTAGATCTAAAATCGCCTTCAGTAACGATTCATTCAATCCTAATTGTTCAAATTTATTCATATATGTATTTAAAATAGGGTGCAAAATTACAGCAAATTATTCAGAAAAACTAATGCATTTTTAAGATTTATGCATTTGTTATGATTTGATTATCAAAAAGTTATGGATTTATTAAAATGATTTCTTATCTCAAACCCTTAAAATCAAGAAAAAAACCGTCGTAAAATGTAAAATTTAGCCCTTAAAATGTTGTATTTGAAACAATTATTTTGTGGTGTTCAGAAAATCAATTAGTTGCTGAACTGCTTTTCCACGATGACCTATGCTATTTTTTGTATCTAAAGGCAATTGCGCAAAGGTTTCGCTGTAATTTTCAGGTTGGAAAATAGGATCGTATCCAAAACCATTTTCCCCAATTTTTTCAGATATAATAGTTCCTTTAGCGATTCCGGTAAATAAATATTGCTTTCCTTTTAAGTTTAAAGTGATAACGGTCTTGAACTTAGCGCTTCTGTCTTCTTCATTTTTTAAAGCATCCAAAAGTTTATTCATATTATCGTCGGCATTTTTTTGTTCGCCCGCGTATCTCGCAGAATATACGCCAGGTTCTCCATTTAATGCATTTACTTCTAAACCAGTATCATCTGCAAAACAATCATAACCGTATTTTTGAGTTACATAATCGGCTTTTAAAATTGCATTTCCTTCAATTGTATCAGCAGTTTCTGGAATTTCCTCCAAACAATTAATATCTTCTAAGCTCAATATTTTAATGTTTTCCGGAAGCATACTCTGAATTTCAGCGATTTTATTTTTGTTGTTGGAAGCGAAAACAAGATTCATAAAGTTGTTTTTTAAGTTGGAATAGATTTTAAATACAAATTTAGAATTCTTATATTTGATAGTGTGTCAAAAATTAAATTAAATGCAATTATCTGTCCTTTATAAAAAAATAATGCCATTTGTAAGACCTTACAGGAAAATGGTAATTGCAACTTTACTGCTTACATTTATTGGTTCATTTGCGGCACAGGTCAATGCTTTAATTATAAAATATACTGTAGATACCATTAATAATTTAATGGTGGCGCACGAACCGCTTTCCAAAGGATTTCATTTGTTAGGAATAATAAGTATTGTATTGCTAATAAAAGAGCTGGTAAATTCGGTAGTGCAATTTGGACAGAAATTTTATGGTGAAAAACTTCGAATCTTTATAACGCGAGATATTTCTCAAACCATTGTAGAAAAAATTCTTAGCTACAGAATGGAATTTTATACTTCTGATGAAAACGAAAGCGGAAAGTTGCAAACCAGAATCGATGCAGGTATAAGCAGTTTAACACGATTGGTTCAGAATTTCTTTATTGATATTTTTCCCTTGTTTGCAAATGCATTTGTGGCTTTGGTCATTATGTTTTATGCGAATGTATATGTGGGTTTAGTAAGTTTGTTTATTATCCCAATATATTTTTATATCAGTCAGTTGCAAGCGACGAAGTTGAGCGGATTCAGAAGAAGAATGCGAAATTACCGCGAAACTAAAAACAACGGAATTATAAGTTTAATAGAATCGATAACCGTTATTAAATCTTTCGTAAGAGAACCTTCGGAGGCAGATCGTCATCAGAAAATTCAGTTTGAAATGACCGAAAATCAGCTTGCAACTAGAAAAACGAGTTTCATTTTTGAAAGTATTAAAAGTTTCGTCGAACAAATAGGAGTGGTGATTATCATTATTTTGACTGCTTATTTTGTTTTGAATAATCAAATGACAATTGGAGCGATCATGTTTCATATTATGTTGTTTAATAATGTTTCGGCGCCAATTCGACAATTGCATCGAATTTATGATGAAATAAATGATGCTCTTATTTATTCGGAAGGGTTCTTCGATATTTTAGAATCTGATAATGAAATTGAAACCAGCGGCAATTACATTCCAGAAAAAATCGTTGGATTGATTGAAGTTAAAAATGTAGATTTTGTATATCCAAACGGGACTAAAGCACTTTACAACATTAATTTCACGGTAAAACCAAATGAAACAACGGCTTTAGTGGGATTAAGCGGCGCGGGAAAAAGTACGGTAATCAATCTTCTCGATAAATTTTATTTGCCTTCATCTGGTAAAATTTGTTTGGATGGAGTTGATTTAATGGATTATAACACCGATTTCCTTCGTAAAAATATCGGATTGGTTTTGCAAAAGAACCACATCTTTAAGGGAACAATTGCAGAAAATATTTTATACGGAAATCCCGAAGCTTCTCAAAATGAAGTTATTGAAGCAGCAAAACAAGCTTATATTCACGAACAAGTTATGCAATTGCCCAAAGGCTACGATTCTGATGCGCATTTACTTTCTGGCGGACAACAGCAGCGCATTGCCATAGCAAGACTTTTTCTTAAAAATCCACCTATTATTTTTCTGGATGAACCAACAGCAAGTTTAGATGCTATTGCGACAGAACAAATTAAGAAATCTCTAGACGCTATTAAAAAAGATAGAACGGTGATTATTATTTCGCATAGTATTTCTCAAATTGTAGACGCGGCAAATATTGTGGTTTTAGAAAAAGGAAAATGCGTCGAAAAAGGGACGCACGACGAATTGTTTGATAATAAAGGAGTGTATCACCAAATATTTATGGCAATGGCAAATAGTTTAAATATTGATAAAATCACACAGACTTTCGATTGATAACTTTTAAAGTAATTTTTTCTAAAGCAAAAGCGGAAAAAGCGCCAAAAGTATAAGCCATAATATCCGACCATAAAAATCCTTGTCCTAAAACGTATCTTCCAAAAAGCGTTTTTCTGAGTTCAATAATCCATTCTGCTTGATAAAGTTGAAGGAATTCAATACAATAGCAAATCGAAACTGATGTCAGAAATATTATAATGCCTTTTTTGTATGGAAGAAAAATTCGAATCAAAAAATAAATCATAACAGCGTAAAGAAAATCGCCGATCCATAAAGGAATGAATGCAATTTTTCTGGAAAGAATTCCGAGAATGATGATGGCGAGAAAAACTAAGGAATAAGAAATTCTGGATTTGTTCAAAATGAATTTTACTTTATTATTTTCAAAAACAAATCTACAATATTAGTCCGAATGTTTTTTCGTCACTTCCCTTTGTCAAAGTTTTAAAGAAACTTAACCGCAATAATTGTCATTTCGACGTAAGGAGAAATCTTCGCAAGAAGCTCTACAAAGATTGGCACTTATTGGAACGGAGTTACTCGCTAAGATTTGCTTCGCCAGTTCACTATCGCTCGAGTCTCCTTCTTCGAAATGACAAAAAATGAGTAAAATCAATTTAAATTTAAGTTTTGACAAAGAGTGACACATATAAAACAGTAGCTTAATAGTACATTTTCTGGGGTTGAAAAATACAAAAGCCAAATCAATCTACTTTATTTCATAAATTTATAAATTCAATTAACTATCCATCAAAATAACCACATGAATAAAAAATTTTTTACCCTGATTACAGCATTATTTCTTTTAGCAAACCAAAGCTATTCTCAAAGCAGTAATTCTTTTAATATTAAAAATCAATTGGATTATTGCGCGGCACAAGCTTCTAAAACTTTAAAAGTAATTCCGAATGATGGAACTTCACCGCGAACAGTTCCAAACGGAAGCAGCGAATGGAAATTTGTTGGTTACAAAGATTGGACAAGCGGATTCTGGCCGGGAGAATTATGGTATTTATACGAAGCTACAAAAGATAAAAAATGGAAAAAAGAAGCCGATAAATTTAGTCGATTTTTAACGCCTTTGTCTGTTAGTAAAGCTGGAGATCACGATTTAGGATTTCAGATTTTTAATAGTTTCGGAAACGGATATCGATCGACTAAAAATCCAGAATACAAAGAAATCATTCTAAAAACTGCCGATACGTTAGCCACACTTTTTAACCCCAAAGTGGGAACAATTCAGTCCTGGCCTCATAATAAAATGGGCGGTCATAATACGATTATCGATAATATGATGAATTTAGAATTGCTTTTCTGGGCTTCAAAAAATGGAGGCAATAAAAAACTGTATGATATTGCCGTTAAACACGCCGAAACTACCATGGCAAATCATTTTAGATCAGATAATACATCTTATCACGTTATTATTTATGATTTCGAAACAGGAAAAAAGATAAAAGGAAGAACGGCGCAAGGTTACAGTGATGATAGTATGTGGGCGCGAGGACAGGCTTGGGCGATTTACGGTTTTACAATGACGTTCAGAGAAACTAAAGATGCTAAATTTTTAGAATTTGCACATAAACTGGCGCGAGTTTATTTGGATAAATTAACGACAGAGGATTTGGTTCCGTATTGGGATTTTAATGCGCCCAATATTCCGAACGAGCCAAGAGATGCTTCAGCTGCGGCAATTGTTTCTTCGGCACTTTTAGAATTGAGCTCATATACTAAAGACCAGAATTTAAAAAACGAATATCTAACTAAAGCTAAAAAAATGATTGTGTCTCTTTCAGACAGATATCAAAGCCATGATGTTAATTCAGCATTTTTATTGCATTCAACAGGGCATAAACCTGCGGGAAGCGAGATCGATTGTTCTATAAATTACGCAGATTATTACTATCTTGAGGCATTATTAAGACTTCAAAAATTAAAATAAAAAAATTATGATAAAGAAAATATCTCAAATTGCCTTTGCAATTATACTTGTAATATCAATTGTAAGTTGTAAAAATACCAAACAGAAACTTCAAGAGTATGTTGTCACATATAACAAAACAATTGCACCCGGTTTTAGAGCTGAAAATGTAACACTTACAACAGCAAGAGGCTATATTAATGATGATAAGATTGAATTGCGTTTTGAAACTGATTTAGAACAAAATGAAACTAACAAAAGCGCTGCTCTTGTTTCTTTTCCAAAATTGATCAAATTGATGATTGATAAAGATCAGATTCCAAGACAATTAATTGAAGAAGGAGTTCAGTTTGATGTTTATTTTCTGGCAGATGATAACACAGTTTTGGATAAAGAAGTATTAACCGGTGAATCTCTGAAAGAATTTTTGAAATAATATATCCGATTTCCTTAGAATTGGCATCCATTTTATTCTTACATATTAAAGTCTCTTCAAATTTAATTTTAAGAGACTTTTTTATGTTTAATAATGAAAGGTTATTGCATTATTCACTTTTTTATTCTTACAAAAAGTTATTTTTTTTGTTGTAAATGATTTGTTTTCAAATAATTATGTTCTTAATTTTTACAAGATGATGTTGTTTTTACGTTTTAATTTATTTATGTTTGAGTTAAAAAATAACTATAAAACCAATAATTTATGAAAAAAATTACCCAAATCGCATTTGTTTTCGTTTTTACTTTGTTTTTTATTAGCTGCAAAAATACCAAGCAGAAAATTCAGGAGCATGTTAGTACTTATAACACTTCTTCTTCAATAAAAGGAAATGGTATTACCAGCACTACAGCAAAAGCTTTTCTTAATGACAATAAAATTGAAATTAGGATTGAAACGAATTTAGAAGAAAACGATGCAAACAAATTAGCCTACAAAGAATCGTTTCCTGATTTATTGAAAGAAATGATTAAAAATGATCAAATTTCCTCTTCACTGGTAGCAGAAGGAGTAAAGTTCGATGTTTATTTCTTGGCCTATAATAATGCTATTTTGGCTCAAAAATTAGTTGGTTCAGAAGAATTAGCTGCTTTAGAAGGAGAAACAATTCAGCATAAAGAAACAGCAAAATTGTAATTTAAAAAACAGATTAAAACAAAAGCCTCTTTAAATTTTTAAAGAGGCTTTTTGTTATGAAAATTGCGTAACGTTTTTCAATTGATCCGGGAAATATTGGTCGGATAAATTGGCAAATTCGTCTCCACGCATGAAAATATTGATATCGACATCTGCAAAACTGCTTTTTCCTGCAGCTGCTAAAAGTTCATTGGCAGAATGCAAAGTGTTTTTATGAAAATGATACACACGATCTGATTTATCGGTTACGACCAAACCTTTCATCAACATTTTGTTTTGAGTGGCAACTCCAGTCGGACATTCATTATTATGACAACGTAACGCCTGAATGCATCCAAGAGAAAACATAAATCCTCGCGCGCTGTTACACATATCTGCGCCCAAAGCTATGGCATGGAGAATAGAATAACCAGAAATAATTTTTCCACTTCCAATAATGCGTATTTTGTCGCGAATTCCTAAACGAATCAAAGTTTGATTTACAAAAATTAAAGCGGGCTCAAAAGGCATTCCGACACCGTCAGCAAATTCCAGAGGCGCTGCTCCGGTTCCTCCTTCTGCACCATCAACAGTAATGAAATCTGGATAAATATCCTCATTAATCATTTCTTGGCAAATTGCTTCAAATTCAGCTGTGTTTCCAATACATAATTTAAATCCAATTGGTTTTCCATTCGATAAATCGCGTAATTGTTTAACAAAATGAATTAATCCTTTTGCATCAGAAAATGCATGATGACCGGGAGGAGATAAAATCATGGTATGTGGCTGAACACCTCTAATTTTAGCAATTTGTTCTGTATTTTTCGCCGCTGGTAAAACTCCACCATGACCCGGTTTTGCACCTTGCGAAAGCTTAATTTCGATCATTTTTACATTTGGAAGATTTGCTTTTTCGGAAAAGTTTTCTGGACTAAAATTTCCTTCAGCATCACGGCATCCAAAATATCCAGTTCCAATTTGCCAAGTAATATCGCCACCGCCAGCCAAGTGAAATTCGGTTAAACCACCTTCACCAGTATTTTGATAGAAATTTCCTTTTTTTGCACCAATGTTAATCGCACGAACAGCATGCTCGCTTAATGAACCAAAACTCATTGCCGAAACATTAAACAAAGAAGCAGAATAAGGTTGTTTACAATCTTTTCCGCCCACTAAAACGCGAGGTAATTCTTCGTTGACTTTTGCTGGAAAAATAGAATGTTTGATTCCTTCGTAGTTGTCTGTGTTTAAGTTCAATTGAGTTCCGAATGGCGTACTCGAATCGATGTTTTTAGCTCTTTGGTACACCATAGAACGCTGATTTCTGGAAAAAGGTTTTCCGTCAGTAGATCTTTCAATAAAATATTGTTGAATTTCTGGCGCAATCATTTCAAATAAATATCTGAAATAGCCCAAAACCGGAAAGTTCCTTAAAATGGCATGTTTTTTTTGGGCAGTATTGTAAGCTCCAACTATTAATAAAATAGGAATAATGATAACTAATAAAAATCCGCGATTGGTTTTATAATAAACTGCGGCAACAATTAGAAACAATAAGAATCCGTAAATAAAGAATTTCTTTCTCATGTTTTTAAAAAATTAAATAGGTAATAAATGCGATAATTAGTTGAATCTTAAACGAACGTAAACGTGTTTGATTCCTTTTTTGTCCGATTCTCTTTCGTCTATTTCAAGAAAATCAGTCAGCGATTTCAGCATTGGTGTAAGTTTAGAATAACCATAATTTCTTGGGTCAAATTCAGGTTTTTTCTTCACAATTAAATTTCCGACATCTCCAAGAAATGCCCAACCATCGTCGTCTTCAATGTCTTCGATAGTATCTTCAATCAGTTCGATTGTTTGTTTGTCAACTTTGTGAAGTGCTTTTTCAGCAGGTTTCTCCACCGGCTTTTTCGTATCGGCAGCCGCAACAGTTTTTGGTTTTTTCTTCTGAGTGGCGCCGTCCAAAACTTCAATGTAAATAAATCGGTCGCAGGCCACAATAAACGAATTTGGTGTTTTCTTTTCACCAATTCCAATCACTTTCATGCCCGATTCGCGAAGTCTTATGGCAAGACGCGTAAAATCGCTGTCGCTTGAGACAATACAAAATCCGTCTAATTTTCCAGAATACAGCAAATCCATTGCATCAATAATCAATGCCGAATCTGAGGAATTTTTCCCCACTGTGTAACTATATTGCTGAATAGGAGTAATGGCATGTTCTAATAAAACACCTTTCCAACCATTTGCATTTGGTTTGGTCCAATCGGCATAAATCCTTTTCGTCGTAGGCGTTCCCAGTTTTGCAATTTCTTCCATCATCCCTTTTACATTGCTGTACGGCACATTGTCTGCGTCAATAAGAACTGCCAGTTTTAAATCTTTTGAATTGGTTAAAGGCATTATTTCAATATTAAAAATTAAATACTCTCAAAGTTAAAATTAAAATTGGTTTTTATCAGAATTGAATGATGAATAAGTGATTAAAAATGTATTAATTATTTTCATTATAAATAAGATTTTAGGTTTTTAAAATTAATTAAAGATAAATTTGTCTTTTATATAAAACCTCTATATCTTTGTAGGGAATTAATTAAAGATGTATGTTTTCAAAAGCGTGTGAATACGGAATAAGAGCTTCAATATTTATTGCAACCAAATCCTCGAAAGGAATTAGGGTTGGAATAAAAGATGTAGCCAAAGAGATCGATTCTCCAGAGCCGTTTACGGGTAAGATTATGCAGATTTTAACCAAAAGTGGCATCATTCATTCGGCAAAAGGTGTTGGTGGCGGTTTTGAAGTTTCGCCAGAAGCATCTAAAAATATAAAATTGATCCAAATTGTAGATGCTATTGACGGAAACAAAATTTACAGTGGCTGTGGCATCGGATTAAAAGAATGTTCTGAAATACATCCTTGTCCCGTTCATCATGAATTTAAAAAAATAAGAAGTCTGCTTTTAGAAATGCTGACCAAAACTACTTTAGAACAATTGGCATCAGATGTAAAATCGGGCGATTTCTTTTTAAAAATAATAAACATAAACGATTAACATTAAATAAATTATCTTAAAAATGAATACAAAAAGCAAAATTTCAGTATTAATCCTTATGGGATTTTTAGCAGTTACTTCTTGTGGTAAAAAAGAGGCAACTCCTGCTGATCAAACAGAAACTACTGAATTCACTACAGAAGGAGAAGCGACTCCCGTTACACCAGCTGCGAAAGAAAATGTGTTGGTTATAGAAGGAAACGACCAAATGCAGTACAATGTAAACGAATTGAAAGCTGTTGCTGGAAAACCAATCAAATTGACTTTGAAACACGTTGGTAAAATTCCAAAAGAAGCAATGGGACACAATTTGGTAGTTTTACAAGAAGGAACAGATCAAGCAGCTTTTGCTTTAAAAGCAAATGATGCAAAAGCTACAGATTATATTCCTGCATCTGAAAAAGCTTCTATAATTGCACACACTAAATTAATTGGTGGTGGAGAAGAAGATACAATCGAGTTTACAATTGATAAAAAAGGATCTTATCCGTTTATTTGCTCTTTCCCTGGCCACGTAGCCATGATGAAAGGTGTATTAATTGTTGAGTAAATAACAAGACTCCAAATGCTGCAATAGGTTTGGAGTTTTTTTAAATACTAATAAAAGATAATTTTATCTTTTATTTAAGCTAAGATTAAAAAACAAAAAATAACACACAAAATATAAAATTAATTATCATGGAAAATTTAAAAAACAGAACTATAGGATCATTTGTGGCAGAAGATTTTAGAACTGCCGCCGTTTTTTCAAAATATAGAATAGATTTTTGCTGTAAAGGAAATAGAACAGTTTCCGAAGTTTGCGAAAAACAAAATATTGATGCAGATGATTTATTGCAAAATGTACTTCAAGTTGCTCAATCAGAAAACAGCGGAAGTATCGATTTCAATTCTTGGCCTTTAGATTTATTGGCAGATTATATAGAAAAAACACATCACCGTTATGTCGAAGAAAAAACAAATGTTCTACTTCCTTTCTTAGATAAATTATGCAAAGTTCATGGAGCAAATCACCCAGAATTATTCAGGATCAATGAATTGTTTGTTGGTTGCGCGGGTGAATTGTCGCAACACATGAAAAAAGAAGAATTGGTATTATTTCCATTTGTGAAAAGAATGGTAAAAACCAAAGAATCTGACGGACTTTTATCGCAGCCATCTTTCGGAACCGTTTCAAATCCAATTGCAATGATGATGCACGAACATGATAATGAAGGAGAGCGTTTTAGAGAAATTGCTACTTTGACAAATAATTACACACCACCAGCAGATGCTTGTACCACTTACAGAGTGACTTTTTCGATGTTGAAAGAGTTTGAAGCAGATTTGCACAAACACATTCATTTGGAAAACAATATTTTATTTCCAAAAGCTGAGGTTTTAGAAAAAGATTTTGTTGAAGTAGAATAAGCGTTACTTTTATTAATTCCAAAAACACCGGTAAAATATCTTGACATGATAATTATCGGTGTTTTTTATTTCAACAAATCTTATTTTTAGCGAATAACTATTTTAAATCATATAAGCTCATTTAAACAACCCTTATAATTTCTTATATGACTTATATGGTTTTAAAACTTCACTTTATGAATAATCAAAAAAGTTGGATTTTGTGCTGTTTTTTTAATTTTCTGATTGCTTGTCTTTTCGGATTATTAATGCGGTTTATGTATCTCTTTCCGATAGATTTTTTAAACTATAGTTTTCTGCTTCATGCACATTCGCATGTTGCTATGTTGGGCTGGGTTTACATGATCGTTTATGTTTTGGTTGTTCATTTTTTTATTCCGAAAGAGAAAAGCCAGAAACCTATTTATAACCGATTATTTTGGCTCACAGAATTTTCAGTAATCGGAATGATGATTGCTTTTCCAATTCAAGGTTATGATTTGTTTTCGATTGTATTTTCAACGCTCCATATTTTACTGAGCTATACTTTTTGCCGTTTGGTTTGGAAAGATTGTCTAAGAGATAAATCGCCATCACAAAAACTTTTATTGGTTTCAATTTTATTTATGATTTTGTCTACTTTCGGAGTTTGGTGTCTGGGGCCAGCAGTAAGTACGTTAGGAAAACAAAGCGCTTTGTATCAAATTGCGATTCAGTTTTTTATTCATTTTCAATTTAATGGATGGCTTATATTGGTCGTTTTGGCTTTATTTTTAAAACAATTTAAAGAAAAAATAGATGACGTAAATTTTAAGAAGTTTTATTTATTAATGATTATTTCTACGCTTTTAACAGTTGCTTTTCCAGTTCGCTGGTTTATAGAAAATGATATTCTAAGTTACATAAATGGTTTTGGAGTTTTGATTCAATTGGGAGCTTTCATTTATTTCTACAAAATGCTCAAACCACAAATGCAGTATTTTAAAAGCACTTTAGATAAAACAACAAAAATAGTTTACGGTTTGGCTTTGTGTTCTTTATTACTAAAAGTCGGAATCCAATTACTTTCTATTTTTCAAAATCTAGCCGAAGTTTCTCATCAAATCAGAAATTTTGTAATCGGATTTATCCATTTAACAACTTTGGGAATCATAACTGGATTCTTGTTCGGAATTTTACTTCAGAATAAAATGCTTTCTGCCAATTCTTCAACATTAAAAATAGGAGTGAAGTTTTTTATTTCAGGATATATTTTGATGGAAGTTTTATTATTTCTTCAAGGTTGGTTTTCCTTTTTTGGAGAAGGTAGTATTCCTGGCTATATTCAATGCATTTTGATTTTTAGTATTCTTTTGGTTTTGGGATTGATACTAATTATGTTATCAATAATAAATTTAAAATTTCATAATTTAGAAAAGAAAATACAGATTTAAAAAGTCCCAGAGGGATGACATATTTATAGAAAAATAAGTTAATAGAGAAAAGAAGCTCCAGCGGAGCGACATGTTTATAGAAAACGTTTTGAATAGAAAAGGGAGTCCCAGTGGGGCGAAATATTAATTGAATCATGCTAAAATATAATTATGATCAAATGATGAAATTTCGTTCCGCTGGAGCTTTTTGACAGATGGCTTATTATTTTGCTATAAATATTTCGCTTCTCCAAAGCTTCCGCACAAGCACTTTCTAAGCTTTATATAAAATAAAAAACAAGAGCAGATCCATTCCTAAAATCCACTCTTGTTCCGACTAATCAACCTATTTATCTATTGAAATTTATTTTAAACATAAAATAATTAAACCATATAAGTAATATAAGAAACTATAAGTTTGCCTAAAATGAACTTATATTACTTATAAGGTTCAAATTTTTTCATACGTTTATATTTTTCCAGCTTCCAGGTTTATCGCCTCAATTGTCTTTTCGTTATTTACACCCAAACCTTCCTGTTGAAAAATCAATTCTCCTTCAGGATTAAAAACGCTGATAATATTCGAATGAGAAAAATCAATCGGCGATATTTTTTTATAATTAACTGCTAAAACCGCAGCAAATTCTCGAGTATTTTCTTCAGTTGAACGAAGGAAAATCCAAGGATCTTGATTCATCTTGTTTTCAATGGCAAACGATTTTAATCTTTCTGGGGTATCTGTATTTGGATCTATACTAACCAAAATCAATTTGACATTTTGTTTGGTCTTTTTTTCCAGTTTAGATTCAATGTCGCGCATATCGGCAACCAATCTCGGGCAAGCAGATTTACAGCTTGTGTAGATCATCACCATGACTAAAACATTTCCTCTCAGACTTTTTAATTCAATATCTTTTCCATCTTGCGTTGTCCACTTAGAAGGAAGATTATATACTGATAAATCGCTGATTTCCTTTTTTGTTTCTGCTTGAACTTCTTTTTTATCAACCTCTTTACAGCTGTAAAATGTGAATAAAAGAATAAAAGCAATTGCTATTTTTTTCATTATAAACTAATTTAAATTAGATTTTTGATATTGTAGTACTAGCACATCTAAATCCAAGATTTCGTGTTGAATATTGTGCTTTCAAACTACCTCTAAACGCATATCGCATAAAAGCTGCGTAATCCATCAAATCGGTTGCATTTACAGATCCGCTTCCGCAAAAGAGGTTTTTGTCTGTGCTTTTATCTTTTCTGGATTCTCCAGATAAAAAAATACTGTTGAAGTCAGAAGTCCATTCCCAAACTAAACCATGCATGTCATAAACGCCCCAATAATTTTTGAATGTTTTTCCAATTTCATTTTCATACGTTTTCGACTTTTCATACCAAGATAAAATGTATTCGTTGAATTCTTTTTTGGTTCTGGCATCAATTTTTTTGGTGTCGGCCATTGCTACATATTCCCATTCGTCCATTGTAGCCAAACGTTTTCCTTCGCATTCGCAGTATTTTTTGGCAGCAAACCATGAAACAGCTGTTACAGGCGAATTGGGTTTTGCATTTCCAAAATCAAAATCACTTTTCCAGTAAGATAAATAACTTTTATCAGCAAAGATTCCTTTAATTTTTGATTTTTGATAAGAAGGATTCTTTTTAATGAAGGCTAAAAATTGGGTATTTGTTACAGGATAAATATCCATATAAAAAGATTCTACAACAACAGGATTTTTAGAAACGGCTCCATAAAGAGGGACAAAAGATCCCTCTTTTATGAAAACCATTCCCTTTTCCTGCGCCTTCATGATATTAAACACAGAAAAGAAAAAAAATGTAAGTATGAAAATGTATTTTTTCATGCTGCTTGTTTGTTGTTATCTTAATGCTTTTACCATTTCTGGTGTAATTTCAGTTTTATTATTTCCCCAGCTGCTGTAGATGTAAGTCAATACATTTGCAATTTCATCATCAGATAAATTCTGAGCAGGCATTACATTGTTATATTTTTTGCCATTAACGGTTACTTCTCCAGTTAAACCGTGCAAAATAGCTTTGATTGCACGTTTTGAATCATTATTCAAATAATCTGATTTCGCAAGAGGCGGAAAAGTGTTCGGAATTCCTTGCCCTTCAGATTGGTGGCATGCGAAACAAGTTGTGCCAAAAATTTCTTTACCAATTTTGACTTTTTCTGCCACAGTACGTTTTGGAATTTCAGTTTTTGCGGCTGCAGTTCCAGGCATTTTTTGTATTGTTCCGCCTTCTGGCAAATAAATACCTTCTTGAATTGTTCCAGAATAAATGTTTTTATTCTCTTTTCCTTCTACTTTCAGCATTCCTAAAGCTCCTTTATTAAAAGCTCTAAAAATAGAGTGATCCACCAAAATGAAAGTTCCTGAAGTTTCTACTTTAAAATCTACAATTGCAGCGCCGCCGGCAGGAATCACAGTAGTCTGAACATTTTTATTAATAGTACTTCCGCCTTCAATATGCACGGTGTCAAATATTTCCCCAATGACGTGGAAAGAAGAAACCAAGTTTGGTCCACCATTTCCAACATACAAACGCACCGTTTCACCAACTTTTGCCGTCAATTCGCCGCCATTTGTTAGAGAGCCAACTTTTCCATTAAAAACAACATAATCAGGAGTTTCTTTAACCGCTTTATTCATGTCAAACGGCTGAAGACCTTTTGCGCCATATTCACCTTGAGTGTAAAAATCACCCTGCATTACATAGTATCTTTATCAACAGGAGGAAGTCCGCCTTCTGGCTCTACTAAAATCAATCCGTACATACCATTTGCAATGTGCATTCCCACAGGAGCAGTTGCGCAGTGATAAACATACAATCCTGGATTAATTACTTTAAAACTAAATACCTTTTCGTGTCCTGGCGCAACAAGAGATGAGGTTGCTCCTCCACCTGGACCAGTTACAGCGTGTAAGTCAATATTGTGAGGCAATTTATTGTCAGGATGATTTTTTAAATGAAATTCGACTTCATCACCAACACGAGTTCTAATAAAACTTCCTGGAACAGAACCTCCAAATGTCCAATAGGTATATTTTACACCATCAGTCATAGTGCCTTCCTGTTCTTTAATTTCCATATTTAGTTTTAACTTCATAGCGGTTCTGTTTCCAACAGGTTTTGGAACATGAGGAGGCGATGTAAGCTCAGCATCCATTTCGCCTTCGGTCATAATGTCTGCATAATTTTTTGCTTCTTCTTTCTTGCAACTGCTTAAAAGAAGAATCAAAAAAAACGAACATAGCAGTATGTTCATTTGAGTCCAAATTTTGTTATTCTTTTCCATAATTACTTGGTTTTGTATTCGTTTAAATATTAATCAAAAATAAAAGACTATTTTATCTTTTATTATGATAAAAATCATGTTTGAAAATAATTCCGAATACAGAAATAAGGTAACTCTTATAAAAATTTATTTGTTGATTATTTTTAAATAAAAATAATTGAGGCTCTTCATTTTAAATTAATATTGATTATTTTTGCTCGCTGATAAAGTAAAAAAAATTACTACAATATTATGGTAAAAGATTTATTCGAAAGAATCCAGAACAATAAAGGACCATTAGGAAAATGGGCATCTCAAGCTGAGGGTTATTTTGTATTCCCGAAATTGGAAGGAGAACTTGGTCCAAGAATGCAATTTGGTGGAAAAAATATTTTAAACTGGAGTATTAATGACTATTTAGGTCTTGCAAATCATCCAGAAGTGCGTAAGGCAGATATTGAAGCAGCAGAACAATTCGGTGCAGCTTACCCAATGGGAGCGCGTATGATGTCTGGTCACACAAAATATCATGAGCAATTAGAAAATGAATTGGCAGCTTTTGTAATGAAAGAATCTGCTTATTTATTAAATTTTGGTTATCAGGGAATGGTTTCTACAATCGATGCTTTGGTTACTAAAAATGATATCATTGTTTATGATGTAGATTCTCATGCTTGTATCATTGATGGAGTTCGTTTGCACATGGGTAAACGTTTTACTTACAAACACAATGACCTTGAAAGTATGGAGAAAAACCTGCAGCGTGCTACAAAAATGGCACTTGAAACTGGAGGCGGAATCTTGTTTATTACTGAAGGAGTTTTTGGAATGCGCGGACAACAAGGTAAATTAAAAGAAATTGTTGCTCTAAAAGAAAAATACAACTTTAGATTATTGGTTGATGATGCACACGGTTTTGGTACACTTGGTAAAACAGGTGCTGGAGCAGGTGAGGAGCAAGGAGTTCAGGATGGTATCGATGTATACTTTTCTACTTTTGCTAAATCAATGGCAAATATCGGAGCGTTTTTAGCAGCAGATAAAGATATTATTGATTACTTAAAATACAATTTACGTTCACAAATGTTTGCAAAAGCATTACCAATGATTCAAACAATTGGATCTTTGAAACGTTTAGAATTATTACGTAATCACCCAGAATTGAAAGATAAACTTTGGGAAAATGTTAATGCTTTACAAAATGGTTTACGTTCTAGAAATTTTAATATTGGAGATACAAACACTTGTGTAACACCAGTTTATTTAGAAGGAAGCGTTCCAGAGGCGATGGTTATGGTAAATGACTTAAGAGAAAACTACGGTATTTTCTTGTCTATTGTAATTTATCCAGTAATTCCAAAAGGGATTATTTTGTTGAGAATGATTCCAACCACATCTCATACTATTGCAGATATTGACGAGACATTGATCGCTTTTGAAGCTATCCGTGAGAAATTAGAAAACGGAACTTACAAAGAAATCGCAAGTAGAACAAAGGTCGATTTAGATGCTTAATTCCTTGCAAAAATAAATTCCTTAAGTGGGAATTATGTAAAAAAAATCCATTCCTTGTACGAATGGATTTTTTTATTTGGGGTAACTTTATATCATAATCAGAAAATAAAAATAAACAATTATGAAAAAAGTACTAACCCTAACTGCTGTACTTGCGTTGTCAGTTTTTGCTTCTTGTAAAAAAGAAACGACTACTACAGAGCCTGTACAAATTACGCCAAGTCCGCCAAAAGAAGCTGAAATTGTTGAGCCTGCCGGAGATCAATGTTACACCTGGAAATCGAATGGAAGTATTGTTGAAATGAGTTTTAATGTGAATTCTCACCAAGAAGTAAACGGAAAACTAAGCTATAATCTAGTAGGAAAGGACAAAAATGAAGGAACTTTAATTGGAAACATGAAAGGTGATACTTTAATTGCAGATTACACGTTTTCTTCTGAAGGAATGTCGTCAGTAAGACAAGTAGTATTTCTTCAAAAAGACGGAACATTAATTGAAGGTTACGGAGATGTTGTAACCACAAATGATAAAGTGACATTTAAAGATAAATCAAAATTAAAATTTGATCAAAAAAATGCATTAGCAAAAGTAGATTGTAAAGTAGAGTAAATATAGTTTTTATTTCATTTAAAAATCCATTCGTTTTTGGGGAACGAGTGGATTTTTTTTTGATATTATTTTTTAATTTCCCTTAAATATTCGCTTGAATTACCATCCCAGTAACATTTGACGCAGCGACCATTTTGAAACTCATGTTTGCAATTTGCGTATCCATATAATAAATGAGCACATTCAGGACATAAATTTTTCATTGTTGACGAATCTTCGTAGAATTCACTTTCACATTCATCACAAACAATTAATAAAGATTTATGTAAGGTCATGTTTTAAAAACTGATTATTGCCACTGCTACAGAAAACTAACTTAAAGATTCTTCAAATAAGTCTTTCTCTGACAATGTATTTTTGGGTCAAAATTCTTCCAAAGTAAATGAATAGCATTATTTTCTAATAATTCTGGAGTTCTAATGCAATTTCGAATTCCTTTTTCTGAAAATGTTTTATAATATTCATCAAAAATAAGTGCTGTCACACCTTTGTTTTGATAATCAGGATGTACACCAATTAAGTAAAAAACAACGTCTTTACTGTGTTTTTTTGCTTTTAAAAGCTGTAAAAAACCAAACGGGAATAATTTGCCTTTAATTTTTTGCAATGCTTCTGTAAAACTCGGCATTACGATACTAAAAGCTACTAAATTATCATTTTTATCAACCACAAACTTTATATATTCAGGATTAATAAAACTGATATACTTCTTTTTGAAATATTCTTTTTGAACATCAGAAATAGCAACAAACGAAGCCAGTTTTTCATACGATTCATTAAACAAATCAAACATTTTATCTACGTGAGGCATAATGTCTTTTGTTTTTGTGAAATTTAGAGATCGTACTTCGTAACGCTTTTTTATTAAACCTACAGCCTTTTGAAAAAACTCTGGTTTTACATTAGAAAAAGGAAAAATACTTTCGATATATTGTTTTTCGACCTGAAATCCTAATTGCTCTAAATGAGTTACATAATATGGGTGATTGTACCATGTAATCATTGTTCCAACCTGATCGTAACCTTCAGTAAGAACTCCAACTTTATCTAGGTTTGAAAATCCCATTGGACCTTCAGCATGTTCTAAATTGTGTTTGCGTCCTAATTCAAATACCTTTTCAAGAAGTGCTTTTGTGACTTCAACATCATCAATAACATCAAACCATCCAAAACGAACTTTTCTTTTGTGCTGATTATTCACCTCAGACCAATTAATGATAGCAGTAATACGACCAACGATTTGGTTGTCTCTGTATGCCAAATAGAAATAAGCTTCAGCGTTATCAAAAGCTGGATTTTTCGTTTTGTCAAAAGATTCCAATTCATCTGAAATAATTGGCGGTACCCAATACGGACTGTCTTTATACAACGAAAAAGGAAATTTGATGTATTCGGTTAATTCTTTTTTGCTTTTGGCTTCTTTAATTGTAATCATTAAGGTGGTATTGAGAGTCTCTTTTAGAGGTTTTTATATTTATTTATTTATTCGTATTTCGCTTTACGTTTACGTTCTTTTTCCTGATAATCAACATTTTTTTCGTTGTCAGGGTTCTTTTTGGCTTTTTCATCAGCTTTATTTGCTGCCTGTTTGTTTTTGTACCATCCGTCGTAACGCCATGAAACTCCAATTCCTCCATACAATACAGAGGGCGTGTTTTTAAAGTTTGTACTTATAGAAGCATCAACCTGCATATTAGCAGAAAGAAGGTAAGCGGCACCTCCACGAACGATTGCATCGCTGTAAAAATCGCTTTTATATCCTTGATTTTCAACAAAACCAGACCATCTATCGTTAAATCCGTGGGTCAAAGTTAATACATATCCGTAACTTGGGTAGTCAGTTCCAATATAATCTGCTATAATATTGGTAACGAATACCCATTTTCCTCCTCCAAATGAATTTTGAGTGATAAGGGAAATCTTAGGCGAAATTGCACCATCAGGAGAAAAATAATAAGGATTTTCAGCACCAAAAAAATTAGCTCCTGCAAATATAGAAACTGCCGGAATTAATTCGCGCCAATTAAAACTATGATTAGCATTATAGCTGTAGATGTTTACGTCTTTTTTATTTTTATAAGGATCATAAATCAGATATTTTGCACCAAGAACGGTTTGTCTGAAATTATTTTTTTTATAACTGGTAAAAGGAGTGTCAAAATTTTCCATCTGGTATTGAACATCAAGAACAAATTCCAATTGTTCAAAAAAGGCACCATAGCGAAGACTAAAATCGGTTCCAAAACCGCTGGCATCATAATTTAGCAAATCGTGTTTTTCTTTAATACCATAAACACCAAGTTCTGCCTGAATTACTGATTTTCCAACGCCGTAAGCCGACATGGTTTCGCCTGGACGATTCGAGTTTATAACGTCTGTATATTGCGCAAAAAACAGTTGTGGAATAAAAAAAAGTACCGGGGCAAGTAAGTTTTTAATTTTGAACATAATTTTTTTTTAAGATTAAAAAGTGATAACGCATTTCAAATGTACATATTTTATTATTTATTTAAGATTCATATCTTATTTTTAAGCAATGGATTTATTAATTTTGGAAAAAAATTTATAGTTATGCAAGAAGCATCATTTTCAGGTTTGCTAAAAACCATCATGTGGGTTATCGCTTTTTATTACATTTTTAAATTTTTAGCTAGAATCTTTTTGCCTGTACTGGTAAAAAAGGCTGTAGAAAATGCTAGTGAAAATTTTCAAAGACAACAAAAGCAATATAATCAAGGAAATACGTATCAAAACAATCGCAATACAAATAATAATGATGAAATAATTATTAATACTGCGAATGCTAAAAACCCGCGCGAAACCAAAAAAGTGGGAGAGTATGTTGATTACGAAGAAATAGATTAGATTTGCGTCCTGAAAATTTAGGATTCATTTTAACTCAAACCAGCCAAAATTGAAAATAGTAAGTAAGTATTACGTCCACGCCCTTGTTATCTTGGGCTTTATTCTAGTTTCGTTAATTTATTTTTATCCAGTTCTACAAGGAAAACAAATTTTCCAGTCGGATATTGCTCAATACACCGGAATGGCAAAAGAGCAAAATGATTTTAGAGCTATTGAAAATGCAGAACCTTATTGGACTAATTCAGCTTTTGGAGGTATGCCGACTTATCAATTGGGAGCTCACTATCCGAATGATTTTATAGGTAAAATCGATGATTTTTTACGTTTTCTTCCGCGTCCTGCAGATTACTTATTTCTGTATTTCTTAGGTTTTTACGGATTGTTGTTGGTTTTAAAAACAGATCCTTTGAAAGCTTTTATTGGCGCCATTGCCTTTGGATTTTCTACTTATTTAATCATCATCTTAGGAGTAGGTCATAATGCAAAAGCACACGCTATTGCGTATATGCCGTTGGTTATCGCCGGATTTATACTCGTCTTTCAGAAAAAATACATTTGGGGAGGTTTGCTCACCATGTTTGCGGTGGCTTTAGAAGTCAACGCAAATCACTTCCAAATGACCTATTATTTATTGATTTTCTTATTGATACTTTCAGGTTATTTTGCTTTCAATTTTATTAAAGAAAAAGATTTTAAAGGACTTTTAATTTCTGGTGCCGTTTTGATTGCTGCTGGAATTTTAGCAATTGGAGCCAATGCCGGAAATTTATTGGCTACAAGTGAATATGCTAAATTTAGTACAAGAAGTAACAGCGAACTGACTTTTAATCCTGACGGAACAAAAAAGACAAATGAAAACGCTTTAAGCCGAGAATACATTACAGAATACAGTTACGGAATCGCAGAAAGTTTCAATCTTATTGCGCCGAGACTTTTTGGTGGATCTAATCACGAAAATTTGGGCACAGATAGCAATATGTATTCATTTTTTATAGAAAAAGGAGCTTCTGCATCTCAAGCGCAGGAATATGCTGAGGGTATGCCATCTTATTGGGGAGATCAGCCAATTGTTGCCGCGCCTGCATATATTGGTGCTGTGGTTTTCTTTCTGGCAGTTTTAGCACTTTTTATAGATGACAGAAAAATTAAATATGTTTTTCTTGGAGGAGCATTATTTTCATTAATACTTTCTTGGGGTAAAAACTTTTCTCTATTGACGGACTTTTTCATAGATTATGTTCCGATGTACGACAAGTTTAGAGCAGTATCTTCTATTCAAGTAATATTAGAATTATGTTTCCCAGTTTTGGCCGTTATGGGAATCCAGTCATTCTTTAAAGCTAAAGAGGATCCTAAATTGCAGAAAAAAGCACTTGTACAAACAGGAGTTTTTGGATTAGGAGTAATTTTAATTTTATTGATTGCGAAAAACTTCTTCCATTTTTCTGGAAGTTCTGATCAATATTTCATAGAAAGTTATGGAGTAGATTTCGTTGATGCGCTTAAAGAAGATCGAATGACAATGTATTATGCAGATTTACTGCGTACAGGTTTTTTGATCGTAATCACTTTTGGGGTTCTTTGGCTATTCATTAAAAATAAATTTTCTCAAACAACAACTTTAATTATCGTTGGAATCATAATGATTTTTGATCTGTTTTTTGTAGATAAAAAATATGTTTCAGCAAAAGATTTTGTAAGTCCGGTTCAAATTGCGGCTCCTTTTCAGGAAACAGCCGCAGATGCACAGATTTTAAAAGACACATCTCATTATAGAGTTTTTGAAGTAAATGGAAATATGTCTAGTGCAAGAGCTTCTTATTTTCACAGTTCTATAGGAGGTTATCACGCAGCAAAACCTCGTAGAATTCAACAGCTTTTTGATTATCAGATTGCAAAGAATAATCTAGAAATACTTAATATGTTAAACGTTAAGTATGTTATTCAAACGGATAAGGAAGGAAAAGAAATTCCAACCATTAATCCGGATGCAAATGGAAATGCTTGGTTTGTAAGATCTGTAAAACTGGTAAATAAACCAGATGATGTGATGAAAGCATTAAATACGCTAAACACCAAAAATGTAGCTGTTTTTAATGTTCATGAGCATGAAAACAAATTTCAAAATGCACGTTTGAAGAAAGCTTTTGATACAACAGGAACAATCAAAGCAGTGGTTTATAAGCCAAATTATATCAAGTATACATCAGAAAATAAGGGAGAAGGTCTAGCTGTTTTCTCGGAGATGTATTATAAAAATGGCTGGAACGCTTATGTTGATGGTAAATTGGCAGATCATTTCCCTGTAGATTATGTTTTGAGAGCAATGGAAATCCCCGCTGGAAAGCATACAATTGAATTTAAGTTTGAACCTCAGGTTGTTAAAACTGGGGGAACTATTACTTTGATAAGTTCAATTGGAATGTTCTTACTTTTGATTGGAGGGATTTATTTTGAAAAATTCTACCGTAAAGATGCAAAAAGTAATCACGGAGACACTCAAAAATAAAAAACAACTTTGCGATTTTTAGTGTGAATTTGGTCAATCGCTGTGGAATAAATATGGAACAAAAAAAACTCTTAATCATTACCTATTATTTTCCGCCTGCTGGTGGGCCGGGTGTACAACGTTGGTTGAAATTTGTAAAGTATTTACCAGAATTTGATGTACAGCCAATTGTTTACGTTCCAGAAAATCCAACTTATCCGATAGTTGATGAAGGTTTGGTAAGCGAAATATCAGATAAAGTAATTGTTTTAAAGAATAAAATTTGGGAACCTTATCAATTGGCTTATGTTTTTTCGAAAAATAAAACCAAGAAAATTAGTTCCGGAATTTTTCCACAAAAGAAAAAGCAAACTTTTTTAGATAAAACATTTCTTTGGGTTCGCGGAAATCTTTTTATTCCAGATGCCCGTGTTTTTTGGGTAAAACCATCTGTTTCTTATCTGGAGAAATATATTCAGGAAAATAATATTGATACGATTGTAACTTCTGGACCTCCACATAGTTTACATTTAATTGGCTTAGAATTACAACAAAAATTAAAAGTAAAGTGGTTTGCCGATTTTCGTGATCCGTGGACTACGATTGGCTATCATAAAGCACTTCGTTTGTCTTCTTACGCAACAAAAAAACATAAAAGTTTAGAGCATAAAGTTCTTAATTCTGCAGACGAAATTATAGTAACCAGTAAAACTACCAAAGTAGAATTTGAAGTCATTACCAACAAACCGATTACCGTAATAACAAACGGTTATGATGTTGAAACGGTGGAAAGACAGACTTTAGACAGCAAGTTTACTTTAGCGCATATTGGATCTTTTTTATCAGATAGAAATCCGCCTTTTTTATGGGAAGTTTTAGTTGAATTACTGAAAGAAATTCCAGAATTTAAATCTCATTTACAAATTAAATTGATCGGTGCTGTAAGTCAGGAAGTTTTAGATGCGATAGAAGAACATCAATTAAAAGATTATTTGAATTTAGTGGGTTACGTTTCTCATAAAGAAGCAGTTGCACATCAAAGAAAATCTCAGGTTTTACTCTTAATCGAAATCAATTCGGAAGATACAAAAAGCATTATTCCAGGGAAATTGTTTGAATACATGGTTTCCAACCGCCCAATAATCGCAATTGGACCACAAGGTTCTGACTTTGCAGATATTGTAACACAAACAAATACTGGAGTATTTTTTGACTATTCTGAAAAAGCGAAACTAAAAAGTGTAATTTTGGACTTTTTTAATCAGTTTTTGGAAGGGAAATTGCAATCGCATGGAATTGGTTTACAGCAATATTCCAGAAAAAATCTAACCAAACAATTGGCAGAGCTGATTAAAAAATAATTCGTTACGTCAAATTACAATCTAAACTCAAGAAATGGGTATTGTCTTAAATCAGTCTTTTAAAAACACTGTAATTACATACATTGGTTTCGGTATCGGAGCCATTAATACACTTTATTTATATCCGATTTTCCTTGGGGCAACTTTTTATGGATTGACGAATTACATCACTTCAAGTGCAAATGTAATAATGCCTTTGTTTGCTATCGGAATGCAAAATACTTTAGTAAAATTTTATTCTCAATATAAAACAGAAGAAGAAAAATCTCAATTTTTATCTTTTACAGTCTTATTTCCTATTTTGCTAATAATTCCGCTATTATTAATTGGACTGATTTTCTATGATCAAATTTTATTTTTCCTTTCAAAAAAGAATGCAATTGTCAAAAGTTATATTTGGTTGATCCCATTTATCGGATTGACTATGGCGTATTTTGAAATTTTCTATGCCTGGGCTCGTGTCCACATGCATTCTGTTTTTGGCAATTTTATTAAGGAAATTGGTTTGCGACTGTTTTCTTTGTTTTTGTTGATAGGAGTTTATTTTAATGTTATTACTGTTGAAGGATTTGTCTATGCAACTGCAGGTTTGTATTTACTTGCATTTTTAGTTACCATGTTCTATGCATTTAGTGTTCAAAAGCCAAATTTTCAGTTTACAAAGCCAAAAAACACTAAAGACATATTAGTTTACACTTTTTATATTATTTTGTCTGGAAGTGTTGCTAATTTGCTTTTAGATGGAGATAAAATGATATTGAATCAATATATGATTATTGACAATATTGCATTTTATTCTGTTGCAACGTATATCGCTTTGGTCATTTCGGTTCCGAGTCGCGCTATGCACCAGATTGTATATCCAATTACGGCTAAATTAATGCATGAAAATAAATACGATGAATTAAATCGCCTTTATAAAAAAACATCGATCAATCTCCAGATGGTGGGTGGATTTGTAATGCTTTGCATTTTTGTGAATATTAATCAATTATACGAATTAGTTCCAAAAGAATACAGCGGCGGAATTGCAGTTGTATTTATGATTGGTCTTTCTAAATATTTTGATCTGATTTTAGGAAACAATAACGCCATTATTTTTAATACCAAATATTACAGAATGGTATTGTATTTAGGATTAATGTTAGTGGTTTTAACGGTAGTCTTAAATATGATTTTTATTCCGAAGTTTGGCATATTTGGTTCTGCCTTTGCAACACTTTTATCGATTACATTATATAGTTTAGCAAAATTACTTTTTGTTGTGAAAAAACTTGATTTGTACCCTTTTACAAAGAAGACCATTCATTCTATACTTTTGACTTTTGTGATGTTTCTATTGTTTTATTTCTGGGAATTTCCATTTTTTCAATTAATAAGTATTGCTTTAAAATCGATTTTGGTAACGATTCTTTATGTTTATTTGAATTATAAATTTAAAATTTCACAGGATATTAATAACGTAATTGACTCTCTTTTAAAAAAAATCGGTATTAAGATTTAAAATTCTCTCATCAATTTTTATAGATCAAAATTGGCAAATATACTTCACTTTTAAATCTATATTTCTAGGCTGAATAATATTTATTTGTCAATAAAATAGGATAGTATTGTTTAATTTTTTCAATAAAAATAATAATTCATATCCTTCTTCTGTTTAGTTATTCAAAGTTAATAAATTGAAAACGAGTTATTAAATTTAAAACTTTAACACCTGAATATTTTGTAATTAATCGAATTAAAATTAACTTTAACATGAAAATTTAGCAACACTTTACTGTAATCGCAGTTTTTTTTCTAACAAAATCACTAAATGTAGGTATTTTTTTATGTTTTAAAATTGATTAAATTTGCAAGAAATTACAAATAAAAGTGTAAGTAGAATTAATTTGTAGAGTAACAATTATGAAAGAGAATCATTTGAACCATGAACAAAGTATGCAGGTATTTTCTAATATGATTTCTAATAAAGTTCATAAAGGATTTACGCTGGAAGAAAGAAATGATAAAGTGCTTTTTGCGGTTTTATCTAAAGGAGGGAAAGTGGTTAACCACAGTTTAAATTTCATGATTTTTTGTTTAACTCTAGGTCTGTGGTCATTTGCATGGCTTTACCTTACTTTTGAGGCATCAAAACAGAAAAAGATTTTAGTAGCTATCGACGAAGATGGATTTCCTTTTGAGGAAAAATGTTTGGTAGCTTAAAAGCATTTAAAGAGAAATAAAAAGAAAGCCATAAATACAAAGTAATCAATTGTATTTATGGCTTAATTATTTTAAAATTCCACTGAAATTATAACTTGTCTTTCAAATAAACTCCAGTTACAGATTCTTTTACTTTTACAATATCTTCAGGAATTCCTGAAGCCAGTAAATATCCTCCGTTTTCTCCACCTTCGGGACCTAAATCCAGAATCCAGTCGGCACATTTTATTAGATCTAGATTATGTTCGATTACGATAATCGAATGTCCTTTTTCGATTAAGGCATCAAAAGAAGCCAAGAGCTTTTTGATATCATGAAAATGCAAACCCGTTGTAGGTTCATCAAATACAAATAGTGCCTTGTCTTTTGTTGCTCCTTTTACCAGAAATGAAGCCAATTTGATACGCTGTGCTTCTCCACCAGAAAGAGTAGAAGAAGATTGTCCTAATTGCACATATCCTAAACCAACATCTTGTAAAGGCTGAAGTTTCTGCGTGATTTTAGATTGTTTGTTTTTTTCGAAAAACGCAATCGCATCATCAATAGTCATGGTTAGGATATCATTGATGTTTTGATTGTCGAAAGTCACCTCTAAAATTTCTTTTTTGAAACGTTTTCCTCCACAAGTTTCGCAAGGTAAAGAGACATCGGCCATAAAGACCATCTCAACGTTTATAGAGCCTTCTCCTTTACACGTTTCGCATCTCCCTCCATCAACATTAAAAGAAAAATGTTTGGCCTGATAGCCTCTTATTTTAGATAATTTTTCTTTAGAATATAAATCACGAATATCATCGTAAGCTTTAATATATGTTACAGGATTTGATCGCGAACTTCTTCCAATCGGATTCTGGTCTACGTATTCAATATGTTTGATTTGCGAAAAAGAACCTTTTAGTTCTGTAAATTGTCCCGCTTTTTCAGAAGCACTTTCCAGTTTTTTCTGCATCGCAGGAAATAAAATTTTCTTAATCAAAGTACTTTTTCCACTTCCTGAAACTCCGGTTACAACTGTTAGAACATCTAAAGGAAAAGTAACATTAATATTCTTTAAATTGTTTTCGCGTGCGCCGACAACATCAATATGATTTTTAAATTTTCGTCTTTTCTTCGGAACCGTAATTTCTAAATCTCCATTTAAATATTTAGCTGTCAACGAATCAGATTTTAAAATTTCATCATAAGTTCCCTGAGCAACCAAATTTCCTCCAAAAGTTCCTGCCTCAGGACCAATGTCAATAATCATATCCGCAGCTTTCATGATATCTTCATCATGTTCAACAACGATAACTGTATTTCCTAAATCGCGAAGAGAAAGCAAAACTTTTATCAATCTTTCAGAATCTTTAGGATGCAGACCAATACTCGGCTCGTCGAGAATATACATCGAACCAACCAAACTACTTCCTAAAGACGTAGCCAAATTAATACGCTGCGATTCTCCTCCTGAAAGTGTGGCAGAATTTCGATTTAAAGTAAGATAATCTAAGCCGACTTCGGTTAAAAAAGACAAACGATTATTAATTTCGACCATCAAACGTTTGGCAATCTGTTGTTCGTAAACGTTTAATTCGATATTTTCAAAGAAAGTCACCAAATGTTTAATCGGTAAATCGACTAAATCGGAAACTGTTTTTTGGTTGATTTTTACGTAAGATGCTTCTTTGCGCAAGCGTTTCCCTTTACAAACATGACATTTTGTTTTACCACGATAACGCGATAACATAACACGATTCTGAATCTTATAATTTTTTTCTTCTAATTCTCTAAAGAAATCATTTAATCCCTGAAAGTATTGATTTCCAGACCAAATTAAATCTTTTTGTTCTTCGCTTAATTGAAAGTAAGGTTTGTGAATTGGGAAATCAAATTTATATGAATGCTTAATAAATTCGTCTTTGTACCAGCTCATGCTTTCGCCGCGCCACGGATAAATAGCACTTTCAAAAACAGATAACGAAGTATTTGGAATTACTAAATCGGCATCAATTCCGATAATATTTCCATAACCTTCGCAAGCCGGACAAGCTCCATACGGATTGTTGAAACTAAATAAATGAACATTTGGCTCTAAGAACGTAATTCCGTCGAGTTCAAATTTATTCGAATAAGAAAATCTTTTGTCCGAATTTAATTCTTGTAAATAACAAATTCCTTTTCCTTCAAAAAAAGCAGTTTGAACAGCATCTGCAAGACGATTATAAAATTCCTCTTCTTCCTTTACAACAATACGGTCAATGATTAATAAAATATCTTTATTGTCAAATTGATGTAAATCTGAAGAATTAAATTCATCTAAACGAACCATTTCATTATCAACCAAAATACGTGCAAATCCTTGTTGCAGAAGTACTTTTAGTTTGTCTTCAAGCAGTCTGCCTTCTTCCAAATGAATTGGGGCAAGTAACAGCCATTTGCTGTCGATTTCCATTTTTTTTACGTCTGAAATAACATCCGTAACCGTATTTTTTTTGACTTCCTGACCAGAAATAGGAGAGTACGTGCGCCCGATTCTGGCAAACAAAAGTTTAATGTAATCGTAAATTTCAGTCGAAGTTCCGACAGTCGAGCGCGCGTTGGTTGTATTTACCTTCTGCTCAATCGCAATTGCAGGAGCAATACCTTTAATATATTCAACTTTTGGTTTGTCGAGACGACCTAAAAACTGACGCGCATAAGAAGATAAACTTTCAACGTAACGTCTTTGTCCTTCAGCATATAAAGTATCAAAAGCTAAACTCGATTTTCCTGATCCAGAAAGACCTGTAATTACCACAAGTTTGTTTCTCGGAATGACCACATCTACATTTTTTAAATTATGTACCTGCGCTCCTTTTATTATAATATTTGATTTTGGGTCTATTTTAGAAAGATCAATTTGCATAAAAAAGTCAATTTTTACAAAAGTAATCAATTTTGATTTGGATTTTGTTATACAATTAGTTCCAAATAATAACTATTTGAGTGCAGTCGAAATCTTTATGAATAATTTTGAAAGTAGAATATTCAAGAAAAGGAAAAATAAAATAGGATGAAGAGTCTTAATTCAGAAAAAAGGTGTAAATTAAATTGCTAGTTTAATAGCAATTAAATTAAAGTTCAGATTAATTTTAAGTATTTTATGAAGGTTTTTTACACTTTTGATTGTAAATTTTAAGTTTACGATTCATTATTAAATGATTTTCTTATAATTATTACTTATTTAATTTGGATTTTAAAATAAAAAATTGTTAAATTTGGCCACATCATTAATGTAACTCACAAATAAGAAACGCCTATATAGAAAAACTACTTTTTAGAAAATTTACTCCAAATTTTAAAACAGAAACTAAAAAAGTAGTTATTATGGCTGATCTGCATACTCCAGACGCTCTATTAGTAAAAAATTATGTTGACGGCAACGAGACTGCACTTGCAACATTAATTAAAAGGCATGAGTCTAAGATATATGGTTTTATATATTCTAAGATTGCTGATAGAGATATTTCAAATGATATTTTCCAAGATACTTTCATTAAGGTAATCAAAACTTTAAAAGGTAATTCTTATAACGAAGAAGGTAAATTCTTGCCTTGGGTTATGCGTATTTCTCATAACTTAATCGTGGATCATTTTAGAAAAACAAAAAAAATGCCCATGTACAGAGAAACAGAAGAATTTTCTATCTTCTCTATCATGTCTGACGATTCATTGACAATTGAAGGCAAAATGATTGTAGATCAAGTTGAAATTGATCTAAAAAAACTAATTGAAGAACTTCCCGATGATCAAAAAGAAGTTTTGGTAATGCGTATGTATCAGGATATGAGTTTTAAAGAAATCTCTGAAATTACTGGCGTGAGCATCAATACCGCCTTAGGAAGAATGCGTTACGCATTAATGAATTTGAGAAAAATAATTGAGAAACATCAAATTATTTTAACCAACTAATACTATTTTGATAATAAGCTCGTTATATTATTATAAAACAATTTAATAGTATGGCGAAAATTTACTCTAAAAAAGCATTAGCTTCTAAAGATCTTAAACCAAATAAAGAAGTCGTTTCCTTTATTCTTAATTATTCTCAGGCTTTAACTGTAGTTAAGATTGAAGAGAAAAGTTTCGAGATTATAGCTAATTAAATTACCCACATTTTTGTCGGTGGTTTATTAAAATAAAGTCAAATGGTCGTTTTGACTGACAGACTCACTACTTATACATTTTGTATAAATAGTGAGTTTTTTTATGGATTGAATTTTTTATAAGTATTTTATACTATTTTCTCTTGTATTTGTTAAAATTTAACATTTTCTTTCGATTTTATATGATTGTTTAGTTTTTAATTTTATTTTAGTTAAAAACTATGCTTATGTATGCTAGAAGAGCTTTTAAAGCTTTTTTTGTTACGTATTTGTAGTTTTTAATTATAAAATGTAAAATATAATAAATTGATAATTAAATAATTAACCAAAACCAATTTTACTTATGAAGAAAAATTACCCTGCTTTGTTAAGTTAATCCTTATCTGATTTTTGATTGAAATATTTGGACCAGAAAATATTTTAATTTCCATTAGTTTCAGTAAAATACATTATTACAATATTGGAATTAATGCCTCAAGGAAAAAAACAAAATCATTTAACCAACCCAAAACTTAACCGCAAAATGAAAGAGAACATTAGAATGCTATCATGCTTGTTTATGATTAGTGTGGGCGCTTATGCCCAAAAAGAACAAATTAAAGAAGCGCAATCTTTGTATGATAAAGGAAAAAGCCAGGAATCTTTGGCTGCTTTAAAGAAAGCAGAATATTTAATCCTTAATGCCTCAGACGAAGACAAATCAGATTATTATTACCTGAAAGGAAATGCGCATAAAGATCTGGCGACAAAAGATGTAGATGCTGCTAATAATTTTACATTAGCATCTCAAGCTTATCAGGATGTATTTTTGTATGAAAATGAATCAGGAAAATACAAATGGACCGTTAAAGCAAATATGGCATTAAAAGACATGAAAGGAAGTCTTGTAAACGGGGCGATGGCCGATTTTAAAGCCGGAAGATTCAAAGAAAGTGCCGAGAAAAGTTATAAAGTGTACTTATTTGACAAAAAAGATACTTTAAATTTATACAATGCAGCTTCTTCGGCCATTAACGGAAAAGATTACAATGCTGCTGTAATGTATTTTGAAACTTTGAAAAAAATAAATTACTCAGGAAAAGGAGTGATGTATTTGGCAACAAACAAGAAAACAAAAGAAGAAGATAATTTTATTTCTCCAAAAGCCAGAGAATCAGCAATTCAGCAAGGTCTTTACGATAAACCAAGAACAGAATCAATACCTTCTAAAAAGATCGAAGTAATTAGCAATCTTGCGTATTCTTATCTTGAGAAAAAAGATTATCCCAAAGCAGAAACAGCTTATAATTCGGTTTTGGAGCTAAATCCAAATAACATAGATGCTTACATCAATCTTGCGTATTTGAAACTTCAAATAAAAAAAGATTTAGCAGATGAAATATCAACTTTAGGCACGAGTCCTTCAGAGATGAAAAAGTACGATAAACTGAATGCACAAAAAGATGACGTAGCGAGAAGTGCAATTCCGTATCTTAAAAAAGTATTGACGCTTGAACCTAAAAATGAAGATGCAACAAAAACATTATTAGGTGTTTACAGATCGCTTGATATGACCAACGAATATAATGCTCTAAAAGCTACAAGATAGTTTTTCTAAAATAGCATAAATAGTTTAAGGCGCAAAGATTTATTTTTGTGCCTTCTTTTTTATAGTTGCCGAAACTTTTTCCATTTCTTCAATAATAGATTTTTTTCCAACTGTTTTGGTAATAATATCTTTTTCCAGACTCCAACCACGCGCAGGCGAATACTCGCGTCCGTACCAAATAATTTGAAGATGTAAATCGTTCCATATGTCTCTCGGAAACAATCTTTTAGCATCCTTTTCAGTTTGTGCAACATTTTTTCCATTAGATAAATTCCAACGGTACATTAATCTATGAATATGCGTATCAACTGGAAATGCAGGAACACCAAAAGCCTGAGACATTACAACACTTGCAGTTTTATGTCCAACCGCCGGTAAAGCTTCCAATGCTTCAAAACTCTGCGGAACTTCACCATTATATTTTTCAATCAGAATTTCAGATAAACCGTGAATCCCTTTTGACTTCATTGGAGATAATCCGCAAGGACGAATAATTTCCTTAATTTCTTCTACAGACATTTTTACCATATCATACGGATTATCAGCCTTCGCAAACAATAAAGGAGTAATTTGATTCACACGTACATCTGTGCATTGCGCAGACAATAAAACGGCGATTAAAAGCGTGTAGGGATCTTTATGGTCTAATGGAATGGGTATAGTAGGGTAGAGTTCTTTTAACGTATCTATAACAAATTGTACGCGGGCTTCTTTATTCATTTCCGTAATTTTAATACTGTAAAAATAGTATAATTTTAATGATGTGCCTAATCCAGCTTTCCGTTTCAACTCCTCATCGTGCTAGTAACATTTTTAAGTATTTAAAAGAGCTTCCGTTGGTCGCTTTTTAAATACAAAAAATGTAAACTATCACAATTCCGGGGTTTTTACTGCAATCTGGGGCAGAAAGAAATTACGGGTAATAAGTTATAAATTATGAATTATATTTGTTAGAGATAATTATCTAAAATACTAAAACCTACAAGGTTTTAAAGACATTGCAGGAATCTAAATCAGAATTCAAAAATCTAAAATAAAAAAGTATGACAACATTAAAAGCAGGCGATAAAGCACCGAATTTTTCAGGAACCGATCAAGACGGAAAAGCGCATAAGTTAGCAGATTATGCAGGCAAAAAATTAGTAGTTTTCTTTTATCCAAAAGCAAGTACGCCAGGCTGTACGGCAGAAGCTTGCGATTTAAGAGATAATTTTCACCGTTTTCAGGCAAACAACTACGAACTTTTAGGAGTAAGTGCCGACAGCGAGAAAGCACAGATAAAATTCAAAGAAAAATATGAACTGCCATTTCCTTTAATTGCCGACGAAGATAAATCGGTTATCAACGCATTCGGAGTCTGGGGGCCAAAGAAATTCATGGGAAAAGAATACGACGGAATCCACAGAACCACATTCGTAATCAACGAAAAAGGAATCATTGAAGAAGTAATCGAAAAAGTAAAAACAAAAGAACACGCTGCGCAGATTTTGAAATAGAGTTTTTTTGTTTCAGGTTTTTCTTGTTTCAAGTTTCAAATTGAAAACCTATGACTTTTTAACGCAAAGCACGCTAAATTTTTTTTGAACCAAACTTTTATAAAAATGCAAAGTACGCAAAGCTGAATCCACAAAGCTTTGCGTACTTTGCTTTCAATACAAACTATGGTAAAAAAAAACTTAGCGTGCTTTGCGTTAAAATTTTTTATCCATCTAGAGAATAACTTGAAACATGAAACAAGAAAAACCTGAAACAAAAAAAAAATGAAACAAAAAAAAGTCCCAACAAGGGACTTTTTTACTATGTGTTTTGTTCTAATTCTTTCTGAGGATGATATCCAAAAAGATGATGTTCTTTAATAATTTCCGGAATTCCTGGAGGGAGCATTGGTTCCCAGCCTGGTTTGCCTTGGTTGATCATTTTTAAAATTTCTCTAGAGAAAACTTCCAGAATATTCGGATCGTAATCTTCAATATCAACTACTTTTCCGTTAAATTTAAAGAACTTATACAATTCTTTCATTCTCGGATGCACTTTTAAGTTGTTAGAATCCATTAAAGTTCCATCTTCATCCAACATCGGATACAAGAAAACTTTCATATCGCGGTAGAATAATTTTCCGAAGGCTTCTAGAATTCCACCACTTAAATGGCGGTAGTATTTCTCATCAAAAATATCAACAAGATTGTTTACACCCATTGCCAATCCCATACGCGCTTTGGTATAGTTGGCAAAATATTCCACTACTTTATAATATTCCTGGAAATTCGAAATCATAACGGTCTGGCCTAATGAACAAAGTAATTCTGCTCTGTCCATAAAATCGCGTTCGTCAATTTCACCATCCGAACGTAAATTCGAAAGAGTAATTTCAAAAACAACAAGCGTATTGCTTTTATCAACCTTATTTTCGTTAAGAAACATTTTCAACGATTTCTCATACATGTCCATATTTACTTTCGTAACCGGACGAAAACTACCTCTTAAAGCCAAAAGGTTCTTTTTGTATAAAATGGCAGCTGGCAAAATATTTTTTCCTTCCGGATTAAACATTACGGCATCTGTCATTCCGTTTTTAACCAATTGCAAACTCATCAAACGATTGTCTACATCGGCAAAACGAGGTCCAGAAAAGTTAATGGTATCAATTTCTAATTGATCTTTATCTAAGTGATCGTACAAATAACGTAATAAACGTTTTGGATCATTATATTTATAAAAAGCACCGTAAATTAAGTTTACGCCTAAAATTCCAAGTGTTTCTTGTTGTAGTCTAGCGTCAGTTTCTTTAAAACGAATGTGAAGAATAATTTCGTTGTAAGCTTCGTCTGGCTCAATTTGGTATCGAATTCCGACCCAGCCGTGACCTTTAAATTGTTTGGCAAAATCTATTGTAGCAACGGTATTCGCGTAACTGAAGAAAAGTTTTGTAGGATGTTTTTCACGACTTAAACGCTCTTCGATGATCTGTCCTTCATGCGTAAGCATTTTTTTCAAACGCTCTTCGGTCACATATCTTCCGTCACTTTCTATTCCGTAAACCGCGTCACTAAAATCTTTATCATAGGCAGACATTGCTTTTGCAATTGTTCCCGATGAACCTCCGGATCTAAAAAAATGCCTAACTGTCTCTTGTCCAGCGCCAATTTCAGCAAATGTTCCGTAAATATTCTCGTTTAAATTAATGCGTAACGCTTTGTCTTTTATAGAAGGAATCTGTTCGATGACCTTGTCACCTTTGAGTTTTATTTCTGTACCCATTTTATTTTAAATAGATTTGTTACAAAGTTAGCAAATTAGGCTTCTAATGAAAGAGAAATAATCCTATTTTTGTAAAAAAATTAAGTTCAATTGAAGGTTTATTTTTTAGGTACAGGTACATCGCAGGGTATTCCGATAATCGGAATCGATCATCCCGTTTGTAATAGCACTGATGCTAAGGACAAAAGGCTTCGCGTATCCATCTGGATTACGTGGGATGATCATTCGTTCGTAATCGATTGCGGACCCGATTTTAGACAGCAAATGCTTTCCTGCGGATGCCGAAAACTCGATGCGATTTTATTTACTCACGAACACGCAGATCATACTGCTGGTCTAGACGACATTCGCCCTTTTAATTTCAGACAAGGAGAAATTCCGATTTACGGACATCAACGCGTTTTAGATAATTTAAGACGACGTTTTGATTATGTATTTGAAACTGTAAACAAATATCCTGGCGCGCCAAGTGTAAAAACGATTGAAGTAGAAAATAATAATACGTTTGCGGTAGGAGATAAAACCGCAATTCCCATAAATGCCATGCACGGCGATTTGCAGGTTTTTGGCTATCGAATTGACGATTTTGCATATTTGACGGATGTAAAAACAATCGCACAAGCTGAAATTGATAAACTAAAAGGTTTAAAAGTTTTGGTGGTAAATGCTTTACGTGTTGAACCTCATGACACTCATTTTAATTTACAAGAAGCACTTGATTTTATAAATTTGGTGAAACCAGAAAAAGCGTATTTAACGCATATTAGCCACGTTTTAGGTTTTCATGAAGAAGTGCAGAAAACGCTTCCAGAAAATGTCTTTTTGGCCTATGATAATTTAGAAATTACAATTTAATTATACCATACAATGAAAAAATCCTTAATGCTTTATCTTTTTATTCTTGCCATTTTAATGAATGTTTTTACTTATGCATTCTACAGCGGAGAAGTAAAATTTGCACAGAATAGATATGATAAAACAACTAACAAATTGAGAGACAGCATCAATATAGTAAAAAACCAATTGGCAGAAGCTGATTATTTTTCTTTAGAACATAATGAAAATGCGCAAAATTATTTTGATAACAGCGCTTCTGGCGGAAAAGTTATTTTATACGAAAAACTAATCCCGGTTGTAAAAGAGAAGTTGTTAGATTTCAATGCAAATCCAAAAGGAAATCCTTATACAGGTCAGGATCAAATTGGACCAACGAAATTTATTATCAACAAAGTAAAAATCTTGAACCATAGATGGATTATTGCCGACTACAGTAATGGTGAATTATGGGGAGAAGTCTTGTTAAAATATTTTGTTGATAACGATGATAATATTACATTTGAAGTAAATCAAACTTGGTTATATCAAAAATAGGATTTTTTAATCCTATTTTTTTTTACCGCTAAATTAATAGGATTATGAAAAAGATGTTTTTGTTTTTGATTATGGTCAGCACATTTTCTTGCTCCAAAAAAGTTTCTCAGGAAAATGTTGCTAAAACTACAGAAGAGCCGCAAAAAGAAGTTGCCGTGGGCGGAGACTCAGATTCTCACGGTTGTAAAGTTTCAGCTGGTTACACTTGGTCAACACTTAAAAAAGAATGTATTAGAGTTTTCGAAGGAACAAAATTGTCGCATTATGATGATGCAAAGACTTATACAACGGCATCATACGTAATTTTTGACGGAAACAAAGCCGAACTTTTCTTGGATACTCAAAAAGAATCTATTATTTTAGAAAGAAAAACGGAAGGCGATTCCTGGATTAATGGCGATTGGAAGTTAATTCCGTGGAAAGGATATGTTTTGAAAAAAGGGGAGAAGATTCTTTACACGGGACAGTAATTAGTGTTCAGTCTCAGTTTACAGTTTGAAACGAAACTTTAATCCTGAAAAACTTTGTCAAAGTTTTATTGAAAACTGCGACTGCGACTGCAAACTAAACAATTTCTTTAATAAGATCAGAAGTTACTACTTGGGCAAATTCTTCGTTTAAACTTGCCAAAGCAGTCTGATGTATGATTTCTGCAGAGAATTCTTCTCCATTTATTCCTTTTTTGTTGAACGTGGCAATGGCATCAGAAACCAAAAACACATTATAACCAAAATTTCCTGCCATTCTTGTTGTGGTAGAAACGCAATGATCTGTTGTTAAGCCAACAATAACAAGATTCGTTATTTTTGCATTGTCAATTAGTTCTTTCAAATTCGTTCCTATAAAAGCACTATTGACATTCTTTTTAATTATTTTTTCTCCTTCAATTGGTTTAACAACGTCTTGAAATTCATTTCCTAAATTTGTTTCATTTAAAATAGAATTTGGATTTGAAGAACAATGCTGAATGTGAAATATTGGCAGATTTTTATTTCTCCAAATTCCCAGAAGTTCACCAGCTTTGTATTCTGCTGTAATATTATTACGATCTCCGCCCCAATAAGCAACATCAAGAAAACCTTTTTGAATATCAATTAGAATAAGTGCGGGATTATTAAGTTTTGAAATGCTCATTTTATAAAGTATTTAGAGTAAACTGTGGCTTAAAACTGCGACTTAATACTAACTAATCAGCCAATTCTTAAAATCAAAGAAATTCTGCGGTGCAACTCCGTGTCCAACAGGATATTCTTTGTAAACTGCAGGAATGTTTAATTTCTCTAAAATTGCCGGAGTTTTTCTAGCCCAATCAATTGGAATGACTTGATCTACAGTTCCGTGTGAAGCGAATATTTTTAGGTTTTTGAAATCATTATTTTCATAACCGTCTTTGATGATTTCGTCATTAAAATAACCACTCAATGCTGCAACTCGCTGAATTTTTTCTGGGTAAGAAAGTGCTGTTGCATAGCTTAAAATAGAACCTTGGCTGAAACCTACTAAAGTTACATTTTGAGCATCAATTGGATAATTAGCAACTAATTCATCAATAAAAGAAGCAATTGCATCACGGGAAGTTTTTGCCTGCTCATTATCAGAGAATTTGTTTTGATCAGCGTCAAAATTGATTGCGTACCAAGCATAAGCTCCATATTGTAAATCGTAAGGCGCTCTAGCAGAAATAATATAATAATTATCTGGCAGTTCTGAAGCAAAAGAAAATAAATCGGCTTCGTTGCTGCCGTATCCATGCAATAAAAGTAATAACGGATTTTTATCTAAAATTACTTTTGGTTCTTGTATTTTATATTCTAAAGATAAATTCATTTTTATAGTATTCAGTATTCAGTTTTTTTTGTATTCAGTCGAAATGTTTGTTGCAGTTTTCAACTTCCAAGTTTGGAATTTGAAAATTTAAAATTTCAATTCTTTTTATCCAATAGATTTTAACCATTTTTGGTAAAGTCCGCCAACTAATGGCATTGGTCTCGTTTGGCCTTGAATCGCGCTGAAAATTCCGTAAGCCCACAATATAGAAACACAAATCCACATTGGGAAAGTTATGAAAAAGCTGTCAAAAGGACTGATTATTAGGGCAAGTGAAATAAACGTAATTGATAATCCTGCAGCCTGACGGATATGAAAAGAAGCAAAACTATTTTTATTTTCAGAATTCATGCTCATGGCGATTAAAACACCAATAATTAGAATGTAGCTGGTAATGGCAATTGATTTGCCTTCTTCGACTGAATTATTATTCATTATATTATTTTGTAACGAGTTGATTTTGATTGAAAATTCCGTAAACAGAACCTTTTAATTCGGCTCCTAGAAAGGCAGAATTTTTAGATTTTGAAAGAATATTTTCTTTCGTGAAAGTTGATTTTCCTTCTGTTGAAAATAAAGTGAAATTGGCTTTTGCACCTTCTTGAATTGTGTTGTCTTCTAAACCGAAAATATTTCTTGCTGCAGTTAATTTTTTAACGACAGTTTCAACAGGTAAAACCGTTAATAAAGCTCCAGAAGCACTTTCTAAACCAATAGTTCCGTTTTTTGCAGTATCAAATTCCATTTTCTTGAATTCAATATCAATCGGATTATGGTCAGACGTAATCATGTCGATTGTGCCGTCAGCGACTCCGTTCAACAAAGCTTGTCTGTCCACTTCAGTTCTCAATGGTGGTGTAACTTTAAAACGAGTATCAAAACCGTCCAGTTTTTCATCCGTTAAAACCAAATGATGTACAGATGCACTACAAGTTACGTGTAAACCTTTAGCTTTAGCTTCTCGAATTAATTCAACCGATTTTGCTGTAGAAATCGTCGGAATATGAAGTTTTCCGCCAGTATATTCTAGTAGAAATAAGTTTCTGGAAATTTGAAGTTCTTCTGCCAGATTCGGAATTCCTTTTAAACCTAATCTTGTAGAAACAATTCCTTCGTTTGCCACACCGTTTCCTTTAATGTTTGGATCTTGAGAATACGCAATTACCAATCCGTCAAAATCTTGCACATATTGCAAAGCGATTTTCAGGATATTAGCGTTGTCGATACTTTTGTTATAATCTCCAAAAGCTACGGCACCAGAATTTTTCATATCAAAAAGTTCTGCCATATCTTTTCCTTCGCTGCCTTTTGTCAAAGCGCCGATTGGGAAAATTTCTGTAGCAAAACCATTTCCTTTGTTTTTTACAAAATTGACTTGAGATTGATTGTCAATAATCGGTAGAGAATTTGGTTGCAATGCAATTCCTGTGAAACCACTTTTTGCTGCAACATTCAATCCGTTTGCGATAGTTTCTCTGTCTTCATAACCTGGTTCTCCAAGAGAAACACTGCTGTCAAACCAACCTTGAGAAACATGAAGATCGTCGAATCTTACAACCGTTTCATCATTATCGTGCGGAAGAGAAACGCCAATTTTTTCTATTAAACCATCTGCAATTAAAAGATCAACGGTCTGATTGTGAAACGGACTTTTTGAGTCGATAATTTTGGCGCTTTTGATGATTATTTTCATATTTTGGATATTTATTTTATTCAAACATTAAATGTTTTTATTTCTACCATTAAGAAATTAAGTTCATAAAGTAAGGAACTTAATTTTCTAGACATTAAAATTAAATTCACAAACAAAAACTTAATTTTCTTAATGTCTTAATGATGAAAAAAAATCATTTCATAAATTTTATAATTGCCATTTCTAATGCTAAAAATAACAGTGCAAAGATAACAAACCATTTCCAAATTTGGCTGTCAGTTCGCTCTGTTTGTAACGTATTAAAAATGGTCGAAATTGTGTCAGCAGTTTTAAAATCAGAAACTAAATTTGTATTTACTTGACTTAAATCGCTTTCCGTTCTTTTATAATTAAAGCTGATATTTTCGACCCATTCTTTTTTGTCGAAAACACTATAATTTCCAGCTGTTTCAGGAAAATCATTAAAGGTTAATTTGACTTTATTATTCAAAATCTGTTGAATTGGAATAAAAGAATCTTCATTTCCTTTTACTTCCAGAATCGCATCTTTAGTCAATAAAACATCTACAAAATAAGGTTGATTATTTCCAATTGTCAAAGCATTTACTCCTGTTTTTTGATTGTATTGTCCGATTTTATAAAACAAAGGAACAATTAAAGGTGATTGCTGAAAATTGGAATTTCCACTATTTATCGGCGCTGTAAAAATGGTAATTCCCGAAACCTGATTTTGAACCGCAGTAACAAAAGCGGTTTGATCCTCAAACGAAAGTACAGACGGATAAGAAGTCGATACAGTAAAAGAACTATTTACTTTCGGATATTGGAAATTCGTTATTTTATTCTCAAAAACGCCAGAAAATAAAGGATGATCAAAATTAATTTTAGTGATTAATTTGTTGTTGTTTTCTAGATTTCCAAATTGAATTTTTCCAAAACCACTCAAAAATGTATTCAAATTAGAAATGGAAGTTTTTTCAGATGGAATCACAACCAAATTTCCTCCTTTAGAAACAAAAGCTTTTAAAGTGGTTTGCAAAGCCTGTGGAATATCAATTAATTCATTTAAAATAATGGTATTCTGTTTTTCTAAACTGTTATAGTCTAGAGATGCAATCGCATAATTGTGATAATTAAATTCGCCAGAAGTATAAATCCTAGCTAAGAAATTGCTTTTCTCGGGCTCGCCAATACTAATTACGTTTATCTTTTTATTTTTAGAAATACTGAAAAACAATTTATTGTCATAATTCAAACCATTATCTTCAATCGTAACATAACCATGAAAAGCTTCTTTTGGAATCGTAAAGTTGATTTTCTTTTTCTTCGTATCAAAATTGACAATAGTTTTAGCAATCAGTTTGTTTTGATTGTAAAGTGCAGTAGAAACAGGTTTAAAGTCTTCGCCATAAGCAGACAAATTAATTCCGATTTCATAGAAATTTTCTAAAGTCTGATTAATGTAAACGCTATCAATCGAAACATTGTTTTTCTGTTCTGCTTCTGGAATTATGAAATATGGTTTTTCTTCGAAATCTATATTTTTGACTGCAGTTTCTTTTAAACCGACTGCATCAGTAATAACTACAATATCTTTTTTATTAGCTGATTTGTGTGCTTTAATCTTCGCTGTAATTGCTGATAAATCAAAAGAAGTTGCACTATATTTTAAATTTTGTAAAGCACTTTTAGAAGATTTAATATCAGTATTCCAAAAGTTTTCGGTATTGGTTAAAAGTGAAAATTGAGCATTTTCGGGCGTATTTTCTAGTAATTCCTGAACGGCTCTTTTTAATAATTCGCCTTTTTTTCCTTTGGCTTGCATACTAAAAGAATTGTCTAAAACAATATACATTTCGTTTGATGCATTTTTACTGTCTTTAGCTTCAAAAAAAGGCTGCGCAAAAGCTAGAATGATACAAGTCAGTAATAATAAACGCGTTGCTAATAAAAGTCTTTTTTTAATTTTTGAACTTTTACGAGTCTGAATGGCAAGTTCTTTTAAGAAACGAACGTTTGTAAAATAGGAAGTTTTAAAACGTCTTAATTGAAATAAGTGAACCAAAATTGGAACGATCAATAAAAACAGAAAGTATAGAATTTCGGGATGTTTAAAATGCATTCTGGCTTCGATTTACTTCACTACGTTTTATTTTTCGCGAAGATCCTCGTCAAAAATACGAATTAAATTATTAAACCATATATGTTCATAAGAGAGATTATGAGTGTAGAATTAAAAATTAGAAATTAAAAATTAAATTTTTTGCTCTAAAATATTCTGAGATGAAAATTTTGTAATTTCTTGTAAGTGAGAAAGTATTTCAAAAAGATATTATTGCTTATTTTAGCTCATTCAAAAAAACAAACTATGAAAAAAATATCATTAATATTATTTTCTGCTTTATCAATGACCACGGTTAAAGCTCAAAATAAGTTCAATTTATTAGTTGGAACTTACACCAACACTTGCCAAAGTAATGGAATTTATATTTATGAATTCAATGCCAATTCGGGTGATTTTAAATTGAAAAATTCTTCAGAAAATGTAATCAGTCCCAGTTATTTATCCGTTTCTGCAGATAACAAATTTGTGTATGCTGTAAATGAGAATGGTACTCAAAGTGCTGTAAGTGCTTTTGGCTACAATTCGGCATCAGGAAAATTAAAGTTTTTAAATACAAACGAATCTTTAGGCGCAGATCCTTGTCACTTAATCAACGACAATAAAAACGTAATTGTTGCCAATTATTCTGGTGGAAGTATCGTTGTTTTTAAGAAAAATACAGATGGAAGTATTACTAAAGTACAGCAATTGATTCAGCACGAAGGCAAAGGGCCAAACGTGGCGCGTCAGGAAAAAGCGCATGTGCACATGGTTGTCTTTTCTCCAGATAAAAAGTTCGTTATATCTAATGATTTAGGCTTGGATAAGATTTTTATTTATAAATATAATCCAGATTCTAAAAATGAAATGCTGACTTTAAAAAGTACTGTTGATGTGAAATCGGGAAGCGGACCAAGACATTTGACTTTTAGTAAAGATGGTAAATTTGTGTATTTAGTTCAGGAATTGGACGGAACTTTGACCACTTTAAGCTACGATAAAACAGGAAATTTAAAAGTTTTGGCAGAAACAAGCATTCTTCCAAAAGGTTTCAAAGGTGGAACGGGTGCAGCAGCAATTAAAATTTCACCAGATGGAAAATTTTTATATGTTTCAGACCGCGTAGATGCCAATGCAATCTCGGTTTATAAAATCCAAAAAGATGGAAAAATCGAATTGGTAGAACAACAAAGTACTTTAGGAAAAGGGCCAAGAGATTTTGCCATTGATCCATCAGGAAACTTCCTTTTAGTAGGACATCAATATACTAATAATATAGTTATTTTTAAAAGAAATAAAACAACTGGGAAAATTGTAGATACTGGAAAAAAAATTGAGTTATGCTCGCCAGTTGGTTTGGTATTTACGAAAATTTAGTGTGAAAAAGGTTCTAAGTTACTAAGATGCTAAGATTCTAAGTTTAAAAAGGGATTAAGATTCATTTGAATCTTAATCCCTTTTTTTAGTGTTATAAAGAAAAAACTTAGAACCTTAGCATCTTAGTACCTTAGCAACTAAAAACTTATTTATTCCCATCTTTTTTCTTCTTATCTCTAGTCTTCAACATATTTCTATTGACAGAACCGTGCGTTTTCTTTTTTGTTTTTGAAGGTCCGCCCAAATTTACTTTTTTATTCTTTTTAGCTTTTTCATGAAAAGCACCGTCTCCTTCAAGTTTAACTTTTTTCATTAAAAACTTTCTCGGCAGTTTTTCTTTTTCAGGTTCGATTAATTTTTCAGAAACTTCAACTTCTTCAGGGAAATCGGCTGTTTTAAGTTCTTGATTCATTAAAACTTCAACTTCAACTTTAAATTCTTCTTCACGAGGCGTAACAAAACTAATTGCGGTTCCGCTTGTATCTGCACGACCTGTACGACCAATTCTGTGCATGTAAAGTTCTGGCATTTCTGGCATCTCAAAATTGATTACGTGCGAAATATTAGAAATATCCAAACCTCTCGCCATAACGTCGGTTGTAATTAATCCGCGTAAGTTTCCTTGTTGAAATTTAGCCATCGTGCTCAAACGATAATTCTGAGATTTATTGGAGTGAATAACACCAAACTGACCTTCGAATAATTCTTCAATACGAGTATGAAGCATGTCTGAAATCTTTTTGTTATTCACAAAAATTAAAACGCGTTCGATGCTTTCGTCTGTTTCCAATAAATGTTTTAACAGGTTTACTTTCGTATTAAAGTTTTGAACATTATATGTAATCTGAGTAATTTTTTCTAACGGCGTTCCAGAAGCCGCCAAAGTAACTTCTTCAGGAAAATCAAAATAATCATTTAAAAGCGTATCGACTTCTTCGGTCATAGTTGCCGAGAATAAGATGTTTTGACGTTTCGTTTTCATCATCGCCAAAAGTGCAGTCAATTGCGTACGAAAACCTAAGTTTAGCATTTCGTCAAACTCGTCGATAACCAATTTTTGAGTGTCATCAAAACGAACAACGGCGTCCAAAGCTAAATCCATTGTACGTCCCGGAGTTCCAACTAAGATGTCAACACCTTCGTAAACCGCTTTTTTCTGTGTATTGATGTTTACACCACCGTAAATTCCTAAAGTTTTTACCGACATGTATTTTGTCAATTTTTCTACTTCATCAACCACCTGAACTACTAATTCGCGGGTTGGAACCAGAATTACGATTTTTGGCGTATTGGTATTGGTGAATTTATATAATTTAAGAAGCGGCAGTAAATAAGCAAATGTTTTACCGGTTCCGGTTTGAGCAATTCCCATCATATCTCGCCCAGAAGTAATCACAGAAAATGATTTTTCCTGAATCGGAGTTGGTGTTGTAAATCCTAAATCGTCGATTGCTTTTTGTACCGATTTTGGAAGATTGAATTTTTCGAAAGTGCTCATTTGCTTTTAAATTTTGTGCAAATGTACGTTAAATTCATGGTTTTTTGTTGAATTTGTAATTTTAGATGTGTTTTTTGTCTCTCTGAGGGAAGTCGAAGAGCATTTCAATTGGAACGTGGGCTTCGACTTCGCTCAGCCTGACAATGTGTGATTTATATCTTATAATAAAAAATTAAAATCCTTCAAAAACGCCTAAACCAAACAACGCAAAATCGTATTTAACTGGATCGTTTGGATCCATTTCTCTTAATTTTGTATCTAATTCTAATAATGCTTTGGCATCGTTTTGCTTTCGCGAAAGAATTTCGAGTTTGCGGGCAACGTTTCCTGAGTGCACGTCAAGCGGACAAGACAAAACTGATGGCGAAATGCTTTTCCAAATTCCTAAATCGACTCCTTTTGAATCTTGGCGTACCATCCAACGAAGGTACATGTTGATTCTTTTTGCAGCTGAATTGTTTAAAGGATCTGAAATATGTTTTTGAGTTCTTGGCAAATGATCGGTTTCGAAGAATATTTTTTTGAATTCGCTAATGCTTTTCTGCAAACTATCTTTTTCCTGATTTTTAGCGAAGACCGATTCTAGTCCGTTGTGGTTTTTGTAAATGTTTTGCAGGCCTTTTATAAAACCGGCAAAATCATGCCCGTTGAAAGTTCTGTGAACAAAAGTTTCCAACCTTGCCAAATCTTCTTCAGAATGCGACATAACGAAATCGTAAGGCGTGTTGCCCATTAATTCTATCATTTTGTGTGAATTCTTGATAATCATCTTGCGGTTTCCCCACGCGATTGAAGCGCTTAAGAAACCTGCGATTTCAATATCTTCTTTCTGAGTAAAGAGATGTGGAATCTGAACGGGATCACTTTCTATAAAATCCTGATTATTATATTGAATGACTTTCTCATCGAGAAAATCTTTGAGTTCTTTTTGGTTCATTTTAAAATTAATTGTCTTGTTATTCGAGTGGCCTAGCCCTGATGGGAGGGAAAATCCTTTTGTCTCGTTTTTAACGAGACAAAAGATTTGGAAGGACAGCAGGAAATAGCTCCTAATTATTCTAATTGCTAATTTGTCCGTCGACCATAACTAACTTTCTGTCAGCCATGTTTGCCAATTCTTCATTGTGCGTTACGATTACGAAGGTTTGTCCGAATTCGTCTCTTAATTGAAAAAATAATTGATGTAGATTTTCAGCCGAATGAGTGTCCAAATTTCCTGAAGGTTCGTCTGCAAAAATAACGTCTGGTTTATTGATTAAAGCTCTTGCAACCGCCACACGCTGTTGTTCTCCGCCCGAAAGTTCATTTGGTTTATGATTAATTCTGTGCGAAAGTCCTAAATAAGTAAGCAGTTTTACGGCTTCTTTTTCTGTTTCGGCAGATTTTTTACCCGCAATATGAGCTGGGATACAAACGTTTTCTAAAGCTGTAAACTCGGGTAAAAGCTGATGAAACTGAAAAATAAATCCGAGATTTAAGTTTCGGAAATCAGATAGAATTTTGTCTTGTTTGCTTTTCTTTTTGAAATAACGATTGTAATAGACAAACATTAAAAGAATGGGCATAAACAATATTCCCCAGCTGATATAACCGAAAATGTCATTTTCGATTTTATTTCTAAAAAACAATAAAAAAATAGCCAAAATCACCACGTAAAATGAACTTAACCCACTGATAATCTTAAAAGTTTTTTCTTGCTTTAAATTGTCATTCTGAATGTTTTGAAGCTCCAGAACGTTTTTGCCGTTGATAGTCAAAGAAGAATCCGGACTATGATCGGGCTTGTCTAAAGTTCCTAAAATCTGAAGTAAAGTCGTTTTTCCGGCGCCTGAAGCACCAACGATAGAAACAATTTCGCCTTTTTTAATATGTAAATCGACTCCTTTTAAAACTTCAAGTTTGTCATAGAATTTATGTATGTTTTTTGCGTGTATCATGTAGTGAAACTGTTTTTACAAAGAAACGAAGATTATTATCAATATCAAATTCCAAAAATCAATATCAAAAATCAATATCAAAAATCAATGTAAAAAATCCAATTTTGAAATTCCAAATTCCAAAAAGAGCGAAGCGATTTTTAAAATCTAAAATCTAAAATCTAAAATCTAAAATCTAAAATCTAAAATCTAAAATCTAAAATCTAAAATCTAAAATCTAAAATCTAAAATCTAAAATCTAAAATCTAAAATCTAAAATCTAAAATCTAAAATCGGTACGTAAATTGATATGGGAATCTTGGAAATTAAATTTAGAAAACAAATAATAGTCTTTAATAGATTATTTTTAATTTTGAATAACTTAAAAATGAACGTATTATGCAAGATTTGGAAGTTGCACAAGATGACAGAATGTCTAAATTACTGATCGGATTGGTTTTGGACGGAATTGGAATGATTTCTTTTACGATTCCGCTTCTTGGTGAATTCTCCGATGTGGTCTGGGCACCGATTGCGGCTATTATTATGGCTAAAATGTACAAAGGAAGAGTGGGGAAGGTTGCTGGGGTTTTGACTTTTTTAGAAGAGATTCTACCTTTTACAGATGTTATTCCGTCTTTTACTTTGACGTGGATTTACACTTACTTTTTTCAGAAAAAATAAAAAAAAGGACGGTTTTAAGCCGTCCTTTTGATTTAGAATTTGAATCTATTGTACAATTATTTTTTTGACGTATTGTGTTTTCTTAGTCTGAGGATTGATTACTTTTATTAGAAAAACGCCTTTAGAATACAATTGAATTGTTTCCTGAGTATTTCCTCTAATTTTTTGTTTCCATAATTCTTTTCCTGAAATGTCGTAAATCTTCAAATCTGAAACTTCAGATTCTTCATGATCAATAAAAACTGAAAATGCGCCGTTGCTTGGTACCGGCCAAACACTAAACGCGTTATTTTTAATTTCTGGAGTAATAGCTTCAGTTGCCAAATTGATACTTTGTCCGCTGATGATGTTTACTTTTCTTTTCATTGTTCCGCCTTCAGAGTCTGTTACGGTAAAATCAAAAGAGCATAATCCGTTTGAAGCTGGTGTAAAAGCAACAATGTTTGTGTTTAATGTTGCGCCTCCGTTTACCACATTCGAAATCGTGTATGAAACACCGCTTGTAAATCCTTGCGATAATTTTTGAATGTTAATGCCAATTTTATTTCCATTAGCAGATTCATAATGTGGCAATGACATCCATTGTAAATATTTGTCAAGGTTTGTATATCCGTCTAAATCAGTATCGGCGTTTGCGTCTCCAAAATCGCCAACTGCAGAATTTACGTTGGTTCCGATAAGTGTTTCCCACCAATTTGGAAGTCCGTCTTGATCTGAATCCCAATTGGCATCTCTGTTTACAATTGGGTAGATTTCAAAACCGCCGGCATCAGATTCATTGTCTGGAAAACCAGGTTTTTTGGTTACACTTCCAATGGCAGAGTAGGTTCCGTTTAAAGTTTCGTTAATGATTCTTTGGTCGTGATCATCAAATGTTGGTTGTGTGCATCCAACATCTGAAAGTACTATTTTGTAGGCATTTTTGGCAGATTGTGTAGTTACATAAGAGGGGAAAAAGGGTGTGTTGACAAAGTTTTCGAAAGTAATGGCTACTCCAGAAGCTTTTCTACCAGCAGTTTGGTTACTTTCGTCAAAATATCCGGGCATGACATTTCCGCTAAAGTAACATTGCTGTGTTCCTGTTCCAGCGCCTTCATTTTGTTGATTAAAGGCTGTAAATATTTTAGTTCCTGCTCCGGGTTTGTAATAATTGTTTACAAAGTTCACTTCTTTTGTTCCGCCATCGGTGGTTCTGTTTCCCCAGTTGTAAACGACATTATTTGTAATATCCATTTTTCCTGCGTAGGCGCCGCTTCCGTCCAGACCGCCGCCAAGACTCCAGTTTCTTCCATAGCAATGTGCTAATAAATTATGATGAAAACTTCCTATATCTCCACCAATAGTTGCGGCATAACCGTGTTCTGTTCCTGCAGGATAATTTTGGTGATTTGCTGCATTTAGTGCTTCAGAAATTAAAGTTCTTTGTAAAGTGATGTTTTTTCCAGATCTTGAACTGAAAGATTCGTCAATTGTCCAGCTAATAGAACAGTGATCGATAATACTATTATCGGCACCAGTTAATCCCATTCCGTCGTAAGTTGGGCCGGCACCAATTCTAACTCTTAGGTTTTGTACAATGGCATCATTTCCTGTAACTCCAAAAGGAGCAGAGCGAATACAAATTCCTTTTCCTGGTGCGGTTTGACCTGCAACAGTTACATAAGGTTGGCTTAAAACTAATCTGGAATTTAATTGAATCATTCCCGAAGTATTAAAAACAATTGTTCTTGGTCCGATATCGTTGGTAACGGCTTCACGGAAACTTCCCGGACCACTGTCGTCTAGATTTGTTACGTAAACTACTTTTCCGCCACGTCCACCTCTTGCAAAACGACCATAACCTTCGGCATCTGGAAATGCAAGTTGTGCTGGACGAAAACGCCACACATTTCCTTTTTCAATTCCGTTTGTTAAAACTTCGTCAACACGCCAATAGTATGTTGCTCCTGTATATAATCCGTTTACCTGATAAGAATTGTTTGCTAAAGGTTGATTTCCTTTATATTCTGGTGAAGAAGTTGTGGCAGCATCTACTGCGGCTTGATCTGTTCCAAAATAAATATTGTGCGAAATTGCATTTGCGGCTGCAGTCCATTGCAATAATTTTCCTCCCGAAGTGAGTTCAACATGTTCGTTGTTTTGTTTGGGATTTGGATTTGTTGCCTGATAGAAAATATTAGGGGTATTCAATTCAAAACCATTAAACATGATGTTCTTGATGTTTTCTGTACCAGAAGTTTCGGCCGCCATCAAAAAGACTATATCTGTTCCGGTTGTTGCTTGAAATTTCAAATAAACTGATTTAGCATCGGCAGTTTTAAGCGCTCTAACAGATGGAATTAAATTATTGACAACTAAATTTCCATTTAAAGAAATATCAATCGGACTAAAATTATTTCCCTGTGGACTGTCAACAGCATTAAAAAAAGCTAAAAATGAATGTTCACCAGTTGTTAATCCGCTTATTTTGAGTTCGATTTGTGCGCCCAGATTTGCAGTAGTACCTTTTACTGTAAGTCCGTCGCTCACTAATCTTGCGTAATATGGAGCTTGTATTCCGGCTTTGTACCAGTTGGTTCCCAAAGCGTCGCCGTTAGTTCCAACACGAGTAACAGTAAAAGTTACTCCGTTTTCGGTATAAGTACTTGTGTTTCCAGAGGCAACTACCCAAGTACTATAATCGGGGTCATTTACTTCGGTTTTGGGTCTTCCTGACTGGTCAAAGTCAATTTTTACAATTGGATTTTGGGCAAAAATCTTTGTTTTCGGCGCAATGAGACAAATAAACGTCGCCATTACGGAGAGTTTTAAGTAGTTTTTCAGCATTTCAAATTGTGGTTTGGTTAGTAAGTAATGTGATTAAGAACTAGAAAATTTTTAGAAGACTGATTATCAGTTAAAAAAGAAGTCCTAATTGTCGTAAAGTTTGCTATAACTTAAAATAAAACTATCCTGTAGCATCCTGTTCTGGTTGTATATTTCTTAATTATTTTAGATTAAAAAAATGTATTGTGTTTTTTTATTCTAAAATTTTTGTGATGTTTGTATTTGATGAAGGCACGAATTCATTCAAAATCAAATTAAAATAGATTGTGAAAAGAAGTTATAGTTTTTTAATCTGAAGAAATTAAAATAAATGAAAATCATGATCAATAGTTAATCTTGACCAGAACGGATTTTAGCGAAATGTGAGGGGAAAAAGTGTAGAGAAATCTTTAATCTTTAAATAAGAATCCGAGTCCCATTCTTTTTAGCATTTTCTTTTCGAAATTCCAAAAGAAACGGAATTGACCAAAAATGCTTCCAATGGCAACTAACAAAACTTGGTAAACAGGAAGAATAATCAATAAACGAATTAAGGTAAACCAAACGACGCCTAAATCCTCTTTGTGAATTCCAACCCAGTCACAAAAAGGTCTTGAAATCCATGCAGATGCCGATCCGGTGATGGCAAAAACAATAAATATGATTACGGCTTGTAAGTTGGAAGCAATTCCCCAGCGTTCTTTTAATTTATTCATTATTTATTTATAATCATTACAAATATACTAACATTATCTTATCGGTACATATCCGGCGAGCTTTTGTTTGTAAGTATTTTGAAAATAAATCATATAATTATAAATCAAATAATTTACTTCATATCCGTAATGAATTTGTGGCTGGTAATCAATCCTCATTTCGTACAAATTCGGACTAAATCTATTGGGTTGTAGAGCACGATTGTTCCATTCTGTAACGTATTGGTAATTTTTGTTTTCAAGAAAAGAAAGGCTGTGATAATTTCTTGGTAGAGCCATAGAATTTAACCAAAAGCTGAATCCGTTGTCAATAATGATCACTTCGTATTCTAATGAATCATTTGCAATTCTTACCGTATCATTTTCTTTTTTATTATTTGAATTATTATTTACAGTAACATTTTGCGAAGTTGTAGAACACGCAATTATGGTTAACAATACAATTAATATAGAAATGCACTTTTTCATATTTAAATATACGAATAATTGATGAGAAGAGGTAGAAGTTTAACAAGATTGTAAGATAAAGGTTCTAAGTGGATAAGATGCTAATATGATTGTTTTTTCTTTTTTTACAAAAAAAAGTGGTTTGCATGCAAACCACTTTATCATATCTAGTATAAACCTTAGAACTTAATTTCTAAGAATCTCAGAATCTTTGAGCCTCTATTTACTTCCAAACAGCTTTCCAATAAATCCGGCAATTCCGCCTTTGCTTTTTGTAACTACTAATACATCTGCAACATCAACTTTGCCATCGTTGTTTTGGTCTAAGCCAAATTGCATTCCGTATTTAGAAATAGTGTCCATAATTCCCGAAGCTTGCCCGCTGTTTCCAGAAATTGAATTGATAATGTCTGAAATTTGAAAACTTCCATCATTTGGGTCTTTTGCTTTATTTACTAAAGATCCTAAAATTTGTGGAATCAGATTGGAAGCAACACCATTCGAATCTGCACTGCTTAAACCAAATTTTTGTCCAAGACTGCCACTCAATTGTTGTTGAATTTGCTGTACCACTGGATTCGAGCTGTCAATTGGTGTTTTTCCGTTAAATAAACCAGCTATCTGATCTGTATTGCCTTCAGAAACAATTTTTTTTAATCCTTCAAAAATAGAATTACTGGTTTCGCCGATTACTGCCTCGTTATGTTCATTGGGAACTGCAGTGTTTTTTACAACAGCATCACCACTGTATTGCTGTACTAATTGTGTTAATTGTTCAAACATGATTTTAGAGTTTTAGATTACAGACAAAATTAATAAAAAGAAAGGGATTTACTACAAAAATGTAATAAATCCCTTTAAAGATAATCTATTTTTTGATTGACTAGCTCAACAAAGTAATAATTTGTGATGCTAATTCGGTACCAATTCTGTCTTGTGCTTCTCCAGTTGCAGCTCCGATGTGTGGAGTCAATGAAATTTTAGAGTGCATTAAGATTGCCATTTCTGGTTTTGGCTCGCTTTCGAAAACGTCTAAACCTGCAAAAGCAACTTTTCCTGAATCTAAAGCTTTTACTAAAGCCACTTCATCAATAACACCTCCACGAGCACAGTTTACAATTCCAACACCATCTTTCATTGTTTCCAATTCTTTCTCTCCAATGATGTAACCATTTTGAGCCGGAACGTGTAATGTAATGAAATCTGCTTCTTTGAATAAAGATTCCAAAGATTGAGAAACAATTGTAGTTGTAATTGATTGTCCATCGAAAAATTCAACTTTTACATCAACTGTCGGGATAAAACTATCAGCGGCGATTACTTTCATTCCTAAACCAAGAGCCATTTTTGCAGTAGCTTGTCCGATACGACCAATACCAACAATACCTAAAGTTTTACCTCTTAGTTCAGTTCCGTTTGCGTAAGCTTTTTTCAAACCGTCAAAGTTTGAATCTCCTTCAAGAGGCATATTTCTGTTAGAATCATGTAAAAAACGCACACCAGAAAATAAGTGTCCGAAAACCAATTCAGCAACAGATTCTGAAGATGAAGCTGGCGTATTGATTACGTGAATTCCTTTGCTTTTAGCATAATCCACATCGATATTATCCATACCAACACCACCACGACCGATGATTTTGATTCCAGGACAAGCATCGATAATATCTTTACGAACTTTAGTCGCACTACGCACTAAAATTACGTCAACATTATTTTCATTAATAAAATTAGCTACTTGTTCCTGAGCTACTTTTGTAGTTATAACTTCAAATCCACCTTTTTCTAAGGCTAGAATTCCGCTTTTAGAAATTCCGTCATTTGCTAATACTTTCATTTTGTATGTTGTTTATTTGGTTAATCGTTTAATTGTTTAATCGATTAAGCCAACTATTTGATTTTTCTTTTTTTGCTATTTTAAAGTAATCTTTTACGATTAAACAATTAACCAAATTAACGATTAACCGAAAAAAAAACTAAACTTTAGATTCCAATGCTTTCATTACATCAACTAAAACCTGAACGCTTTCAATTGGCATAGCGTTGTAGATAGAAGCTCTGTAACCACCAACAGAACGGTGTCCTGGTAATCCCGAAATATTTGCAGCTTTCCATAAAGCATCAAAAGTTTCAGTGTGTTCTGCATTGTTTAGTAAGAATGTAACGTTCATGTTAGAACGATCTTCTACAGCTGCAGCACCTTTAAATAATGGGTTTCTATCGATTTCTGCGTAAAGTAATTCTGCTTTAGCGTTGTTTAATTTTTCAACAGCAGCAATTCCGCCTTTTTCTTTAATCCACTGTAAAGTTAAAAGAGAAACGTAAACAGAGAAAACAGGTGGTGTATTGTACATACTTTCTGCTTTAATATGTTTAGCGTAATCTAGCATACTTGGAATAGTTCTTCCGTTTTTACCCAAGATTTCTTCTTTAACCACAACAAGAGTAGTTCCTGCAGGTCCCATATTTTTTTGAGCTCCGGCATAGATTAAATCAAATTTAGAGAAATCCAATTCACGAGAAAAAATATCAGAACTCATATCGCAAACAACAGGAATATTGGTTGCTGGGAAATCTTTCATTTGAGTTCCAAAAATAGTATTGTTGCTTGTGCAGTGAAAATAATCAGCATCTGCTGGAATTTCGTAACCTTTTGGAATGTTATTATAATTGTCATCTTTTGAAGAAGCTACAACAACAGTTTCTCCAAAAAGTTTAGCTTCTTTTATCGCCGCGGTTGCCCACGTTCCTGAATCTAAATAAGCTGCTTTTCCGTTTTCTTTTAATAAATTGTATGGTGCCATTAAGAATGCTGTACTTGCACCACCTTGTAAAAATAAAGCCTGATAACCTTTTCCTTGAAGTCCTAATAATTCTAAAGCAAGGGAACGAGCTTCCTCCATAACTGCAACGAAATCTTTGCTTCGGTGCGAGATTTCAAGAATCGATAACCCTGAATCATTAAAATTTAAAATTGCTTTTGATGCCTTCTCAAAAACTTCCTGAGGTAAAATACTTGGTCCTGCGCTGTAGTTGTGTTTTTTCATGGTTGTTGTTAATAGTCGAAAATTTTAAAGACGCAAATTTCGGCAATAAGAGCCGAAAAAGCGTTAAAATAATCGAAATAATTAAACAATTTATTACTTTGTTGTTAACAAAAACGTTATAGTGTCGACATTATCTGCGTAATCCCACAATTGTGGTTTTTGCGTTTCTCCGAATGCAATACTATCTTGGGTTAAATTATCGCTAACAATACATTGAATTTGGTCTGAATCTGTCAAAAGACGTTTTTTTAATTCGTCAAGGTTTTCGTAGTATTCGTAAAATACACTAGAAATAGGTGAGGCGTAGCTTGCATCTTCCTTTAAAGTTAAAAATCCGTTGTCGAGTAATTTGAAATTACTCATTAAAAATACGGCTTTATTATAGTCATAATTATTAGCGTATTTTTCGTAATGAATGACATCCTGATATTTAAAAATTGCCTCAAAAAAGGGAACAAATGAATAGTCTTTTGGAATAAAAAGTTTAGAAACATTTCGGCATCCTAAACCAAAATATCTAAAAATATCTTCTCCTAAATTTTGTAATTCTTCTGTCGTTTCTTTTCCAGTTAAAATAGCGGCAGAATTTCTGTTTTTTCGAATAATTGAAGGTTTATCTTTAAAATAATACTCAAAATAGCGTGCTGTATTATTACTTCCGGTGGCAATTACGGCATCAAAATTTTCTAGTTTTCCCTCCACGAAAGTGATTTTATCTTTAAAATTTTCATCAACAGCAATTAAATATTTAGCTAAAAATGGCAGTAAATGCTGATCATTTGACGACGTTTTGATTAAAGCTTTGTTACCCGTAATCAGAACAGATAAAAAATCATGAAAACCTACTAACGGAATATTTCCCGCTAAAATTAATGCAACGGTTTTTTCATTTTTGTGATCCTGAGCAGAGTCGAAGGAATAAGCAGAAAGCCATTTTGTAATATTTTCTTGTGTTAAAGCTTCTGCCCAAGATTGTAGAGAGAAATAAACTTGCTCAGGCGTGTACCAGCCATTATGAGATTGTGATAAATGAATTAGTTTTTCGAAATCATCAAAAAAGATATCATTATATAGTACGTCAGATTTTCTTGCCGAAGCATCTTCGGAAAACTGACTTAAAAATTTTCCTAATTCAACAAAAACACTTTTTTTTGTTTCTAATGTCATAATGTTTGCTTATGAATTGTTTTGATTGTAATTTTGTACAAAAATAAGCATAATTAAGTCGAAAGACAAAAGTCGAGAGTGAAAGTCGAAAGTTGAAAAGACTTTAATACTTTTATTTTAATACTTTCAAACCTTATGACTTTAGACTTTATGACTTTTAACTTTAAGACTAAAAAAAATGGCAATTATTATAACTGACGAATGCATTAACTGTGGGGCTTGCGAACCAGAGTGCCCAAATACAGCAATATATGAAGGAGCAGATGATTGGAGATATAAAGACGGAACAAGTCTTTCTGGAAAAATAATTTTACCTGACGGAACTGAAGTGGATGCAGAAGATGCGCAAACTCCAATTTCTGATGAAATCTATTATATCGTGCCAGGAAAATGTACAGAATGTAAAGGTTTTCATGATGAACCTCAATGTGCTGCCGTTTGCCCGGTTGACTGTTGTGTGCCAGATGATGAGCATGTTGAAGACGAAGAAACTTTATTAGAAAGACAAGCTTTTTTACACGGAGAGTAATATTTCTAGTGTTCTAAAATATAATCCTGAGTGCAAACTCGGGATTTTTTTTGCTCTAAAATGAAAAAATAGTGTAAGTTAGTTTGCTGATACATAAGTAATTATTATTTTAGCATTAAATTATTGATAAAAAAACAATATTTTTGTTAAAAAATTAACAACGCTTATGAGGAGATTACTACTTTTATTTGTCGTATTGTCTAGTCTAAACGCTCTTGCACAAGAAGCGGAGTATTCTATTTTGGTAAAAGATATCGAAACTTTAGAGCCAATTGAGAATGCGACGGTTATTGTTGCCAAAACGAAACAAGTTTTATTGACAAATGAAGATGGTAAAGTTACTTTTGTATTAACTGGCGGTTCAAATGTGCAGATTTCAGAAATGAATTATGAAGATTTGACGATTCGTTGGAATTCTTTAAAGGAAAATGAATTTATTGTTTATCTTAAAAACAAAAAAGAAAAATTAGACGAGGTTGTCGTTTCACAACAAAATCCGCAAAAGATTCTTCAAAAAATAGTTTCACATTCTAAACAAAAAATTAATGTTTCCTGTCGACTTAAAGTTTATGTGCGCGAGTTCTTTATGCTTGACAATCAATATTCTTATTATAATGACGGATTGGTTAATTTTCAATTCAATAAAAATAACACTACGACTTTGTTAGTAGAGCAAAACCGCTCTTACGGATTGTTGGAAACTGATATTAGCAGCGATTTAAGAGGGTATAATTTGAATAATATAATGGAGAATTATGCTAGTTTTAAATACTTTGAACCTTTATTGGACTCAAAGGCGAAAAAGCAATATGATTTTACGACAAAAGGACATCCAAGTAATAAAGAATATTATGTTATGACAGTGAGTCCCCTGGATAAAGCCAAAGACGCGGTTGATAGTTTTGAAATTATTTATGATCCTGAAAATAAATTGATTATAGAATTTTCTGTTTCTGTAACTCCTTCAAACCTGGATAAAGTAGACGACAAAACAAAAGTGGGTGATAAAAACCTGACGAGATCATTTGTAAAAGTAAATTACAGATGGGACGGAGAAGATTATTATGTTTTAAGTTCTAATGAAGAAATTGGTTATAATCTGATTTTAAAAGAGCAGACAAAAAATATTCAGGTAAGAAATAGTTTTGTAACTACGAGCTTTAATAGACAAAATTTCACCTATAATGAAAGTGATGTTTTTAAAGAGAAATCGCTTTTCAATAAAAAGAACAAAATCTTGACCAATTATTGGGATATTTCTGGATTTACGGCAACCGATCAGGAAAAAGCAATTATTGCCTCTTTAGAATTTAAATTGTAATTATATATAAATAGAAAAAGAAAAATCCTGAACATTTATTTGTTCAGGATTTTTTATTTTAGTTAGGTTTAACCTAATATTAGAAATTAAATCCAAGTCTCGCGTAGTAATAAGCTCCGCTGAAACCCATTTGGACAGCATCCCAATAACCTCCGGCTTCTGTATTTCCTTGTTCGTCTTGTTTTGTTGGATATACATTTAATAAGTTATTGCTTCCAATAGTTAATTTTAAGCTTTTTGTAAATTGATAGCCCACAGTTAAATCTGTAATTACTCTCGGATTGTAAACATCTTCTTCATCATTATAATCAACCAGAACAACTTTACTGAAACGTGTAAAGGCTAGTCCTGCATCAAATTTATTTTTTGAATACGTTAAGTTTAATCCAAATTTGTTGTCTGGCGCAGAAGCCAATAAAAATGCTTTTTCGCGATTTCCGAAGAAAGTTGCTTCATCTAGAGCGCCATTTTTTACTTTATCGATTTTCATATCGTTAATGTTTCCAACCAACGTGGCGCCAAACTGTCCGAAATCGTATGTTTTTTTCCAAGAGAAAACAAGGTCTAAACCGTGTGTACTGGTATCAACACCATTTGCGAAAAATTGTGCCTCGGAAACACCAAGATTTAAAGCGCTTGCGTCAAAATAACCCGTAAGAACGATACGGTCTTTTACCTGAATATAATAACCATCAATTGTTGCAGTGAAGTCTCCGAAAGAACCTGTGAAACCTAAAGAAGCGTTTACTGCTTTTTCTTCATTCAATTTCTGAATTCCGAATGCTCTTGTTACAGGACTGTCATTTGGAGCCAATAATACTTCTGTAGCGCCACTTGCGTTAAAATTTGTAAAACGTAAATTATAATAAATCTGAGCCAAAGATGGAGCACGGAAACCAGTACTTACAGAACCTCTTGCGTTAATATGATCTGTAAGTTTAAGTCTCGAAGCTAATTTTCCGTTTACAGTGCTTCCGAAATCACTATAATTTTCAAAACGAACTGCTCCAGTTAACATCCATGCTTTTGTAACATCCAATTCAGCATCACCATATAGAGAGAAATTGGTACGGTCTTTATTTACTTCGTTTGCCGGACTATATCCTGGAAAACCCTGTGAACTACCTGGTCTTGGTTCTCCAGAAATCGGGTCAATCGGTGCGCTTTGTGTTGTCGGATCTGTAATGGGCTGTCCGTTTGTGTCATAGGTAGTGTAAGAACCTTCTTCTCCGGCAAAAATTTCAAATTTCTCCACTCTAAATTCTGTACCAAAAGCGATGTTTAAACCACCCAAAATATCGCCGTAATTTTTTGAAATATCAAAGTTGGTTGTGTTTTGAAGTAAGCTATGTCCTCCTGCATCAAATTGGTGAGGAGAATTTTCTTCAAGCGAAGCATTGATAGTTCCCTTAATATCGTATTGAAATTTGTTCTTTCCAAAAGTATTACTCAAATCAAATTTCCATCCGCCTCCAGATTCTGTTCTAATTCCTGCAGCAATCGAATTGTCATTGATTTTTGAAGTAATTCTTGGCGTATATCCACCAGGATACACAGATTCTACAACTCTTTCGCCATCATTTCTCGTGAAAGCATAAGAATCTGTATCTCTGAAATTACTTCCGCCGAAAGCGTAAAATTCTGTTTTATCACTAATTGGAATCGCTAAATTGGCAAATAAATTTACACCTTGCATTTCTGCATCTCCAAAACCTTTTCTGAAATCGTAAGCAGGTCTAAGAGTTTTATTTTTGTTTAAAAATTCTCCTGTAACATTTACAAAACCGCCTTTAGAACCAATTTTAGTTCCGTAGTTTGCTGCAACTTTTACAGAGCCTCCGTCAAAATCCTGATCTTTTCCGTATGAATTTCCGTTTCCGTCTTTATCTAATCTAAAGCCTTTTGTGTTTGGAGTTCCCGGAAGAAAATCACCTTTTGCATGCGTATTGAAAACACCATAAGTGATAGATCCTGTTAATTCATCAACATTATCGTTGGTTACGATATTGATAACACCCGCAATCGCATCAGAGCCATATTGCGCAGAAGCGCCATCACGTAAAATTTCTATTCTTTTAATAGAAGCTGCAGGAATGGCATTTAAATCTGTTCCTGTATTTCCGCGCCCGCGTGTTCCAAATAAATTGATTAAAGACGATTGGTGTCTTCTTTTTCCGTTAATTAAAACCAAAGTCTGATCTGGTCCCATTCCTCGCAAAGAAGCCGGGTCAACGTGATCGGCGCCATCAGAGCCCGATTGTTTATTGGCATTAAAAGAAGGAGCGACATATTGCAATAATTGATTAATTTCGATTTTACCACTTTGTGTCGTAACGTCCTTAACATTAATAACATCAATTGGAACGGCCGAATTAACAACAGTTCTTTTTGCATTTCTAGAACCCACGACCACAACGTCATTCAAAACTTGTCCGTCGCTTTCTCCAAGAGTAATATCTATTTTATCTCCCGAAACGCTTTTTTCTACAGTTGAAAATCCAACGTAGCTAAAAATTAAAGTTGCACCTTCTTTTACTTTTATTCTATAACTTCCCTCAAAATCAGTTGAAACACCATTTGAAGTTCCTTTTTCTAAAATATTAACGCCAGGAAGTGGCGCGCCGGTTTTGTCTTTTACGACTCCTGAGATTTCTTTCTGGGCAAATAGAAATGCCGAATTCAGTAGGATTAGCAATAATGCAATCTTTTTCATGGTAAATGGTTTTTTGATTTGTTTTTTGTTGATTAGTTTTATAAAAGTAATATTTTTTAACAAAAAATTAATAAAATGTTTAAAAATTTTCCCGCAAGGCTTTAAAATTATATTATTGAACATTTTTACTTCGCGCAAGAGGTATTAAATCTTATATTTGCAAAATTTTAATGCCGAAAAATATCATTTTGGCAGAAAAGTAAAATCAGATTTAAATCACAAAACATTAAATTACAATGTTTAATGTTTAAGACCTAATTATAAAGGTCGAGTAATAATATAGAAACAAACAGATGAAAGCAGGAATTGTAGGATTACCAAATGTTGGAAAATCAACATTATTTAATTGTTTATCTAATGCAAAAGCGCAAAGTGCAAACTTCCCATTTTGTACAATCGAACCTAATATTGGTGTTGTAAACGTTCCAGATCCAAGAATCAACAAATTGGAAGAATTGGTAAAACCAGAACGCGTTCAAATGGCAACTGTAGATATTGTAGATATTGCAGGTTTGGTAAAAGGTGCAAGTAAAGGCGAAGGTCTTGGAAATCAGTTTTTAGGAAACATTAGAGAGTGTAATGCTATTATTCATGTTTTGCGTTGTTTTGACAATGATAACATTGTTCACGTTGACGGAAACGTAAACCCAATTCGCGATAAAGAAACTATCGATATCGAATTACAGTTAAAAGATTTAGAAACGGTTGAAAAACGTTTAGAAAAAGTAAATCGTGCTGCAAAAACAGGAAATAAAGAGGCACAGACAGAAAAAGCACTTTTAGACAGAGTTAGAGAAGCATTATTGCAAGCAAAATCTGCTAGAACAATTGTTCCTCAAGGTAATGATGAAGAGGTTTTAATGGAATCTTTTCAATTAATCACTGCAAAACCAGTATTATATGTTTGTAACGTTGACGAAAGTTCTGCTGTAAATGGTAACAAATACGTTGATCAAGTTCGTGAATTAGTAAAAGACGAAGATGCAGAAGTTATTATCCTTTCAGTAGGAGCAGAGGCTGATATTACAGAATTAGAAAGCTACGAAGAGCGTCAGGTTTTCCTAGAAGATATGGGGTTAACAGAGCCTGGAGCATCAGTTTTAATTCGTGCAGCTTACAAATTATTAAAACAACAAACTTACTTTACAGCTGGTGTAAAAGAAGTTCGTGCTTGGACAATCAATATTGGAGCTACAGCGCCACAAGCAGCCGGAGTTATCCACACTGATTTTGAAAAAGGATTTATCCGTGCAGAAGTTATTTCATACGAAGATTACGTTCAATACGGTTCTGAAGCAAAAGCAAAAGAAGCCGGAAAATTCAAAGTAGAAGGAAAAGAATATGTTGTAAAAGATGGAGATGTAATGCACTTCCGTTTCAACGTTTAATTTTTTTCTTTTAGATAAATAGAAGCAAGAAGAAACAGAATAGATATGACCGCTGAAGAAATTCAGCGGTTTTTTTGTTTAGAATTAAAACACAAAGTTTGTCATTTCGATCGTAGGGAGAAATCACACTCGTTTATCTACAAAGATTGGCGAATTACTTTGTCGAGTCTGTAGTGTGATTTCCCCTACGGTCGAAATGACAAAAAATAAAAAATCCGTTTAAATCAGCGCTTTCGCGAAAGCTCATCATTAAAATCCGCGTTCCATTTCGCAAAATAATATTTTTGGCTCAAAAATTGGTTACAGAAAAAACAACCAATTACCAATCTAAAAACAACCCATTAAAATGCTAAAAAAATCACTCAAATTTGTCGGCTGGACGTTATTCGGAATTTTCAGTTTTCTTGCTTTGTATGTTACATCTGTTTTGATTATTTCAAAAATCACAGTGAATTCAGATGTTGAAAAAGTTGAAGAACAAAATGCTGTTCCAATTTATATACTTTCAAACGGAGTTCATACCGATATTGTGGTTCCAGTTAAAAACGAAATCAAAGATTGGCGAAACCAAATTCAATTCAGCCAAACCAAATCCAAAGATTCTTTGATGAATTATATAGGCTTCGGCTGGGGAGACAAAGGATTTTATCTCGATACTCCAGAATGGTCAGATTTGAAAGCAAGTACAGCTTTAAAAGCCGCTTTCGGAGTGAGTTCATCTGCTATGCACACTACATTTTTCAAACAATTAAGAGAAGGAGAAGATTGCAAACGCATTTTGATTTCAAAAGAAAATTATCAAAAGCTGGTAACTTATATTTCAAATAGTTTCAGTGATCCAATTCATCCGGAATGGATTGAAGATCATAGCTACGGAATGAAAGATGCATTTTACGAAGCAAAAGGAAGTTACAGTCTTTTTTACACGTGTAATACTTGGGCGAACAGTGCTTTAAAAGCAGCAAATCAAAAAGCCAGTTTATGGACAGTTTATGATAAAGGGATTTTCTGTCATTATAAATAATCTTGCTATGAAAAAAAGTCTTTTAATCTTAGTAATTATGACTTTAATCATTTCCTGCAAAAAAGCAGATCGTCCAGCTTGTGAAGATTGTATGACTTTCTATTTTGAAAATGCGCAACCAAACAAAGATTTTGAATTAGATCATTTTCCCAAGAAATTTAGAGGATTGTTTATAAATACGGATTCAACATTTATTAGAATTGAAGAAGATAGAATTCTGGAAGAATATTTTCGAAAGTTCAAAATTCATAAGCTAGCCTTAGATTCATTAAAAACAGAATGTGATATTGTTGATGGAAAATTGATTTCAAAAGACACGAAGGATCAATATGATATATTGACCAAAGGAGATTCAATAGAGTTAATTCAAAAACACATTGATACTTTGTTTAGGTTCTCATTCTATGAAAAAGCAAAACGAATTGACGGACAATTAATATTAAGTAGAAAGGATTCTATATTTTGGAACGTTCAATTTGTCTCACTTGATAAAAATAAGCTGAAATTTAAAAATCTGTATGAATTGAAAGACTTGAAAAAGCTTGATTCTGTCACAAAAATAAAAGGAAAAAAGCTTGATTCTATTTCTTATTTGATGAAGCCGGCAAGAAGCGAATTCAAAAAGATATTGAAAATTAAAGATTTAGGATTTGATCAAGATTTTAAAAGAATTTCCAATTAGTTTTCACATGGAAAAAATGTAAAATCTTATTAAAAACCAAGAAGTAACTGATTTTGAATAATGCTTAAATTTGATAGTCTATCAAAAAATCAGCAAAAATGAAAGTCAAAAATATCTTTTCCAAAACTTGGTTTCTATTAAAGAATACTTTTATAGAATTTAATGACGATAACGCCATCAAATTAAGCGCAGCTTTATCGTATTACACCATATTTGCGTTGCCTCCATTATTAATTATCATTATCACGATTTGTGGCGTTTTTTTTGGTGAAGAAGCAGTTACTGGTCAGTTATATGGTCAGATAAACGGAATGGTTGGAAACGATGCCGCTATTCAAATTCAGGAAGCTATAAAAAATGTGCAATTGTCTGGTGATAATATGTTTGCCACGGTTTTCGGAATCGTAATGTTGCTAATAGGAGCTTCTGGAGTTTTTGCTGAAATACAAAGCTCAATAAATTTTATATGGGGACTTCGTGCAAAACCAGATAAAGGCGTTAAAAAATTCATTCAAAATAGATTGATGTCATTTTCAATGATTGCTTCAGTTGGATTTTTAATGCTTGTCAGTCTTTTAGTAAATACAACATTAGATTTAGTAAGTTCTAGATTAAAAATATATTTTCCAGAAAGTACAGTGTACCTTTTTTATATCCTTAATTTGGTGATTGTGCTAGCGAGTATCACGCTTCTTTTTGCTATCATTTTCAGAACATTACCAGATGGAAAAATCAAATGGAAAGATGCTTTTATAGGTTCAGGAGTTACTGCAGTGCTTTTCATGATTGGTAAATTTGCTATCGGTTTTTATTTAGGAAGTTCGACAGTTGCGTCGGTTTATGGAGCCGCCGGTTCGGTTATTATTATTTTAGTTTGGGTATATTATTCGGCAATTATTCTGTACTTTGGAGCAGAATTTACTAAAGTTTATGCGAAATCCTACGGTGGAAAAATTTATCCTAATGAATACTCTGTAGAAATAGCAAAAGAAGTTTACGAAATCGAAACAGTAAATTCAGATCCAGTGCAAGAAAAATTAACAAAAGAAAAACCATGAAAATAGTAGCCTTTGGAGGAAGTAATAGTTCACAGTCAATCAACAAACATTTAGCAACTTATGCTGCAAGTTTATTCGAAAATGCAGAAGTTGAGGTTTTAGATTTAAATGATTATGAAATGCCGTTGTTTAGTGTCGATTTGGAAAAAGAAGTCGGACAGCATGAAACCGCAAAAGCTTTTTTAGATAAAATTGCAAATGCTGATATTTTGGTTATTTCTTTAGCAGAAAATAACGGGAATTATTCTGTGGCTTTCAAAAATATATTTGACTGGAGTTCCAGAATTATTAAGGAAGTCTTTCATCAAAAACCAATGCTTTTATTGGCAACCTCTCCTGGGCCGCGTGGTGGAGCTTCTGTTTTAGAAATTGCAAATAATGCTTTGCCAAGATATGGAGCGCAAATTAAAGCAACTTTCTCATTACCAACATTTGGCGCGAATTTTGATTTACAAGAAAATAAAATTTCTAATGCTGAATTAGATAAAGAACTGAAAGACATTATAAAATCAAATTTCTAAATGCCACAAAAAAAGATTTCATTTTTACTTCTATTATTAACTATTATTTTCTTCAATTTTTCGTTTTCTCAAAAGATTAGCGAAGTGGATAAAATAGTTGCAAAATATCCTAAAAGCTTCAATACGACTGAAAAGCTAGCCGAAAGAATCGAAAAAGATTTTGATTCTGAAGCTGAGCGTGCGCGTGCAATCTACACTTGGATTGCTTTTAATATAAGATATGATTATAATGCCTATTTGAATCCGCAGAGAACGCAGGGTTTTAGTTATTCTTCTGAAGCTGAAAAGCAAAGGAAAATAAAACAGATCAATGATAACCTTATTCAAAAAACTTTCGATTCTAAAAAAGCTGTTTGTGAAGGTTTCACAGCTTTATACCAAAATTTAGCAGAACAGGTCGGATTAAAATGTGAAATAGTTAGAGGTGATTCTAAAACTAGATTAGTAGATATTGGAAGAAAAAACACTGCATCTAATCACGCTTGGAATATGGTTTTGGTTGATAAAAAATGGCGTCTGATTGATGTAACTTGGGGACAAGGTTATTATGATAGTAGTAAAGGAAGAATGGTAAACGATTTTGATCCTATTTATTTTGACACCGATCCCGACTATTTCTTCGCAAAACATTTTCCAGATTCAGGAGCTTTTTTAGGAGATCGATTAAGTAAATCTGATTTCTTAAACGGACCTTTGATTTACAATACCACGATTCAGAAAGATTACAAAATTAAATCGCCAGATTCTGGAATAATTGAAGCACGAAACGGAGAAAAAATTACTATTGAAATTAAAAACGTTTCCAAAGCAAATCAGGTTTTTTATTTAAATAAAAGAAATCAGCCCGTTAAAATTTTAAATCCGAAAGAGAAAAGAGGCGGTTTAGAATTTCAAATTGCTATTGATAATAATATCGGTAATTATATCACTATTTTTATCGATACCAATAGTATTGTTTCCTTTAAAATTGTTTCGAAATAATTGACAATATTCAATTTTCTTCTTTTCTGAAATTGGCGTATCTTAGCACTAAATGAAAAGAATTTAATGCTATGGAAACTACTTTTTTGAAATCAATTTTAGACAACGATTTCTATAAATTTACGATGCAGCATGCCGTAATCAAACTTTTTCCTAAAGCAAAAGTTCGATACGGATTTATTAACCGTGGAAAACATGTTTTTCCAGCTGGTTTTGCTGATTTACTTCGTCGTTCTGTTGATGCTTTAGCTGATCTTCAATTGACAAAAGAAGAGAAAAATTATTTAGCGCATTATTGTCCGTATTTAGATCCAACTTATTTGGATTTTCTGCAAGGATATCGATACGATCCTTCTGAGGTGCATATTAGCCAGGAAGGCTCAGAAATAAAAGTTACCGTTGAAGGATTTTGGTATAGAACCATTTTATGGGAAGTGCCGCTGATGGCTTTAATTTCAGAACTTTTTTATAAAGCCAATCATTTAATTCGGTTAAATGATGAAGCTATAAAAGACCTTACCAAAGATAAAATTGATAAGTACAATAAATTGGGCGTTTCTATTTTAGAATTTGGTACAAGGCGCCGTCATTCTTACGAAGTTCACGAATTAGTAAATGAAACGTTGAGAACGAACGGCGGACAGAGTTTTATAGGAACAAGCAATGTACATTTTGCAATGGTCAATAACCGCAGACCTTTAGGAACACATGCCCACGAATGGTTTATGTTTCATGCCGCACAATATGGTTTTAAAATGGCCAATTCGATAAGTCTCGAACATTGGACACAAGTTTACGGCGGAGATCTAGGAATTGCTCTTACCGATACATATACTACAGATATATTTTTCAATCAGTTTGATAAAAAATATTCTAAACTTTTTGACGGAGTGCGACATGATAGTGGTGATCCGATAGAGTTTGCACAAAAGGTAATTTCGCATTATACCAAAATGGGAATTGACCCAAAATCAAAAGCAATTGTTTTCTCAGATTCGCTTAATTATGAGAAAGTAAAAACGATTGTAGATTTTTGTCAGGATAAAATCAAAATGTCATTCGGAATTGGAACCAATTTCACCAACGATGTAGGACTTCCAGCCATGAATATGGTGATTAAATTAACCGATACAAAACCAGATAATACACATTGGCAAGGTGTGGTGAAACTTTCTGATGAAAAAAACAAAAATACAGGAACGCCCGAAATGATTGATTTGGCCAAGGAAGTACTCGGAATTAAATAGCTTTTTTTGATGAAAAAGCAGTTTTTTTGTGATTTTAGCAGTCTTATAATTTTAAAATCAATTTAAATAGGTTTTAAACTGTTATTATTCGTAACAAAAAGAGAATACGCTTTTATTTTTTACCGATAAATGGTACATTAGCCAAAAATCCTAAATTCATTTATGCTAGAGCAAAATCAATACAACGAAGATAATATTCGTTCACTCGATTGGAAGGAACATATTCGTATGCGTCCGGGTATGTACATCGGGAAATTAGGGGACGGATCATCACCGGATGATGGTATTTATATTCTTTTGAAGGAGGTTCTGGACAACTGTATCGATGAATTCGTTATGGGTGCCGGAAAAACCATCGAGGTCAGTATTAAAGACAAAACTGTTACCGTTCGTGATTACGGACGTGGAATTCCGTTGGGTAAAGTGGTCGATGTTGTTTCGAAAATGAATACTGGTGGAAAGTACGATTCTAAAGCTTTCCAGAAATCAGTTGGTTTGAACGGTGTCGGAACAAAAGCGGTGAATGCACTTTCAAATTATTTCCGTGTAGAATCGGTTCGTGATGATAAACAAAAAGGAGCGGAGTTTTCTGCAGGAAATTTGGTTCTGGAAGAAGATATTATTGATACAACAAAACGTAAGGGAACAAAAGTAACTTTTACGCCAGATGAATCAATTTTCAAAAACTATAAATTCCGTTTAGAATATGTGATCAAAATGGTCAAAAACTATTGTTATTTGAACAATGGTTTAACTATTATTTTTAACGGAGAAAAATATTATTCAGAAAATGGACTTCGTGATTTATTAGAAGAAACTATCAATGAAGATGATTTAGAATATCCAATTATTCACTTGAAAGATCATGATATCGAGGTTGCACTTACACACAGTAAAACGCAGTATAGCGAAGAATATCACTCTTTCGTAAACGGTCAGAATACAACGCAGGGAGGAACGCACTTAGCAGCTTACAGGGAAGCCGTTGTAAAAACAATTCGTGAATTTTACAATAAGAATTTCGAAGCGTCAGATGTTCGTAAATCGATTGTAAGTGCGATAAGTATTAAAGTTATGGAACCGGTTTTTGAGTCTCAGACCAAAACAAAATTAGGTTCTACCGATATGGGCTCTGATGATGGAACGCCAGCAGTTTCTGTTCGTACTTTCGTTAATGATTTTGTTAAAACGAAATTGGATAATTATTTACATAAGAATCCGCCAACAGCCGAAGCTTTACTACGTAAAATTCTTCAGGCAGAACGCGAGCGTAAAGAATTATCAGGAATTAGAAAACTGGCGACAGATCGTGCTAAAAAAGCCAATCTTCACAATAAAAAATTAAGAGATTGCCGCGCGCATCTTCCAGATACAAAAAATCCAAGAAACTTAGAAAGCACGCTTTTTATTACCGAGGGAGATTCGGCTTCTGGATCTATAACCAAGTCGCGTGACGTAAATACACAAGCCGTTTTCAGTTTGCGTGGTAAGCCTTTGAATTCATACGGAATGTCTAAAAAAATCGTGTATGAAAACGAAGAATTCAACTTGCTTCAGGCAGCACTTGATATCGAAGACGGTTTAGAAAAATTACGTTACAACAACATCGTAATCGCAACCGATGCCGATGTCGACGGAATGCACATTCGTTTACTTTTGATTACATTTTTTTTACAGTTTTTCCCTGAATTGATTAAAGAAGGACATTTGTATATTTTACAAACGCCACTTTTCAGGGTTCGTAACAAGAAAGAAACGATTTATTGTTATTCTGAAGAAGAAAGAAAAGATGCGATAGAAAAACTAAAACCAAAACCGGAAATCACCCGATTTAAAGGTTTAGGAGAGATTTCGCCAGATGAGTTTAAAAATTTTATTGGAGACACAATTCGACTTGACCCAATTATGATGGACAAAAATACTTCGATTGAGCAATTGTTGTCGTTCTATATGGGAAAAAATACACCTGACAGACAAGAATTTATTATCAAAAATCTGAAGGTTGAGATTGATGAGCTTGAGGAAGTTTAAAATAAAATATAAGAATATATAGTGCCAGACGGTCTTCAAAATAAAGTTATTTTTCAGCAAGTTGCCGAGTTATTATTCTAACATTATCTTCTTTTTTATTAACTGTCAGTGGTTATATTTTTTTTAATGAGAATTGATGATAAAAAAGAGAGACATTTTTATAAAATAGAATCTGAAAAAAAATAGGACTGTATGTGAATTAAAAAGCCAAAGAGTCGGAAAAATATTTACAAAAGAAAATAAAGAAGTATGTCCTTAGAATCCCTCAATGACCGTCAGATTGAAGCAGTAAAAGCTGAAGAAAAATGCATTTTGGTTTTGGCAGGAGCTGGTTCTGGGAAAACCAAAACGTTACTACAGAAAGTAAAGTATTTAATTAGCGAAAAAAAAGTACAACCGTCAGAAATTCTGGCTATTACGTTTACTAAAAATGCAGCTAACGAAATGATTGACCGCTTGATTATAGAGGCTGATCAATCTGGGGAATATGAACGGATTATCTTTGACAAGAAACTGCAATTTGACGAAAAAAATCGTCAGCGTCTTATTTATATTAAAAAATACAAATGGATTGAAAATCTCACCATTCGTACCTTTCATAGTTTGTCCTATAAAATTATGCAAAATTACGGAGTAAAAGAATTCGATAATAAATTCAAAATTATCTCTGAAGACAAGAAAAAAGATGGCGACCCAATGCAGGGTTTTTCTGCTCCAGAAACCAGTTTTGAAGTCTTTCATAAACTACTCATTAGAAAATGTGAAAACAACGAGTATCTGTTGACTCTCAAAAAATATTTATTGGATTATACTGTCGATAAAATTCACACTGAGAAGTTCAAGAGCCTCAATTTGTATTCAGATGGAAAATTTTATACAACACTGAAAGGTGAAAAAGTACGTTCAAAATCTGAGCAATACATAGCAGATTGGTTGTTTCGACATAGCATAGGTTACCAATACGAACCTCAAATTAACATTAAAGATTTCGATTTTAAACCTGATTTTTATATCGAAGATGCTAATATTTATTTGGAACATATTTCGAATAAAAGTTATCCATCCAAAAATAAAGCCGAACAGTTTAACAAAGGCAATATTCTTTGTGTTAAAACGTATGAAAAAATGACGGAGGATTCGGCATTTTTTAATCACGTTTTAGATAAAATCGTAAAAGGGCGTTTGTCTGAAAATTATAAAAGTGAATTGGTTTTATCGTATCAGGAAGAATTTAGAAGTTATCAAGAAGAGGTAAAAGATTTTATTTTTCAGGCGATTAGAATTTGCGATATGCTTAAGGTGGAAAGCTGTAATTGGGATGAAATTTATGCTAAATCGCAAGTCGATCCTCATGAACGAATTCGAATTTTTTATAGCATTGCATTGCCGCTAGTCAAAGAGTTTTTGGCATATTGCACAAATAAATCCTATTTGGATTTCAATGATTTAATCAGTCGGACAGTTTCGTTATTAAAAAATAACAAAGACATTCTTCAAAAATTCCAAAGACAGTATCAGTATTTATTAGTAGATGAGTTCCAGGATGTGAACAATTTACAGGTCGAAATGATAAAACTGATGTTGACTGAAAATACTCAGCTTTTTTGCGTAGGTGATGATTGGCAAAGTATTTATGGATTTAGAGGATCTAATGTAGATTGCATTTTAAATTTTGATTCGAATTTTGAAAATGCGAAAACCATAAAACTGAATCTCAATTACCGCAGTACGCAAAATATCGTTGGAGCGAGTAATGAAGTCATTAAACACAATAAATTTAAGATTGAAAAAGAGATTTTTGCTTCCAAAATTTCAAGTTTTAAAATAGTGGAATACGCAGGAAATAATGAAGAGGGAAATATTGCTTTTTGTGTTGAAAAAGTGCGACAATTATTGAAAGAAGGATTCAAAAATGATGATATTTTGTTTTTGTATCGCCGTAGCAAAATGTATAAGCCGTATTATTTTGCATTGGGAAATGAAGATCTAAAAGTACAAGGAAAAACCATTCATGGTGCTAAAGGACTCGAAGCAAAAGTGGTTTTTATTGTTGGTTTAAAGGATGGTAATGGCGGTTTTCCTGATATTTGGTTGGAAGACCGAATTTTTCAAATTATAAAACCTGCAAATCACGATAGCTTGATGGAAGAGGAGCGTAGGTTGTTTTATGTAGCCATCACCCGCGCAAAAGATCAACTGTATTTGATTACTGAAAACGGGAATATGTCCCGCTTTCTAAAAGAAATTCCGAACGAATATAAAGAAACAATTACAACATCGTCTCACGAAAAAAAAGAGGAGTTTATTATTTGTGAAAAATGCTCTAAACAAGTGGAAATTACATTTGCTTTTTGTCCTTTTTGTGGGAAGAAAATATATGATGATACAAAAGATTAATAGAAAGAGGAAATAATAAAAACCAATTATTATAAAGTAGCGAGCAACAAATAGTACTTGCTATTGTCGAAGCCAAAAGAAATTCAAAAAATCTGAACTGTTAATTTGAATCCATGTAATATTGGTTAAATTTGTAAGCCAAGTAATAAAAATAAAAATCGATTTCACTATATGAAAGACGAAGAAGACGATAACATAATTCCAAACGACGACGAAAATAATCAGGATGAAAACCAGATTGATGAGAATCAAGATGGAGATGGCGATGAGATTATTGATGTAGATGCTAAAAACTTTGAAGGACAGCATTTCTACGAAAATCAGGAAGAAGAAGGAGAAGACGTTATTACAAAAGTAACCGGAATGTACAAAGACTGGTTTCTAGATTACGCTTCGTACGTAATCCTAGAGCGTGCAGTTCCTGCTATCGAAGATGGATTTAAGCCTGTTCAGCGTCGTATTATGCACTCGCTAAAAGAATTAGATGATGGTCGTTATAATAAAGTTGCCAATGTAGTAGGGCACACCATGCAGTATCACCCACACGGAGATGCGAGTATTGGTGATGCAATGGTGCAAATTGGACAGAAAGATTTGTTGATTGACTGTCAGGGAAACTGGGGAAATATATTAACAGGAGACGGTGCAGCAGCTTCTCGTTACATCGAGGCGCGTTTATCTAAATTTGCTTTGGAGATTCTGTATTCTCCAAAAATCACCGATTGGGGAGTTTCGTATGACGGACGTCGTGCAGAACCGAACAATCTTCCAGTAAAATTCCCATTGCTTTTGGCCCAGGGAGCTGAAGGTATTGCGGTGGGTTTATCGACTAAAGTTTTACCACATAATTTTAATGAATTAATTGATGCTTCGATTAAAATCTTAAAAGGAAAACCATTTACGCTTTATCCTGATTTTATGACGCAGGGTATTGCCGACGTTTCAAATTACAATGACGGAATGCGTGGCGGACGTGTGCGTGTGCGTGCTAAAATTGCACAATTAGATAAAAATACTTTAGTAATTACGCAAATTCCGTTTTCTACTAATACCACAACTTTGATTGACAGTATTTTGAAAGCCAATGAGAAAGGCAAAATCAAAATAAAGAAAATTGAAGACAATACCGCTGCCGATGTTGAAATTTTAATTCACCTCTTCCCTGGAGTTTCACCAGATAAAACTATCGATGCATTATTTGCATTTACAGCTTGTGAAACGTCTGTAGCGCCTTTAGGTTGTGTTATTGAAGATAATAAACCGTTATTTATTGGTGTTTCTCAAATGTTGAAAATTTCGACAGAAAGAACAGTTGATTTATTGCGTCAGGAATTAGAGATTCAGTTAGAAGAATTAAAAAATAAATGGCATTTTTCTACTTTGGAGAAAATCTTCATTCGTGAAGAAATGTACATTGATTTCAAATTGTACGGAGATAGAGAATCCTTGTATAAATATTTGTATGACCGATTTGAACCTTTCAAAAAATCATTTGTAAGAGAAATTACAGATGATGATTTGCAAAGATTGACTCAGATTCCGATGATTCGTATTACTCGTTTCGATTCTGATAAAGCTGATGATTTGATTTCAAGGCTAGAAGAAGAAATGAAGGAAGTAGAATATAATTTGGAACATCTTACCGATTTTGCCATTGCCTATTTTACCAAATTAAAAGAGAAATACGGAAAAGGACGTGAGCGTCAGACCGAGCTTCGTGTTTTCGATAACGTAGAAGCTACAAAAGTTGTTTTACGTAACACAAAATTATACGTAAACCGTGAAGAGGGTTTCGTTGGAACGAGTTTAAAGAAAGACGAATATGTAGCCGATTGTTCTGATATTGATGATGTAATTGTGTTTTTACGCGACGGAAAAATGATGATTACAAAAGTCGATGCTAAGACGTTTATAGGAAAAGATATTATTCATGTTGCGGTATTCGATAAGAGTGATAAACGTACGATTTACAACATGATGTATCGTGATGGAAAATCAGGTCCTTCGTATATAAAACGTTTTAATGTTACCGGAGTTACACGTGATAAAGCTTATGATTTAACAAATGGAACAAACGGTTCGCAAGTTGTTTATTTTTCGCATAATCCGAATGGTGAAGCTGAGGTAGTAACGATTTTATTACGTCAGATTGGAACAATTAAAAAGTTGAAATTTGATATTGATTTTGCTAAACTGGCGATTAAAGGCCGTGCTTCAAAAGGAAATTTAGTAACTAAATATCCAATCAAAAAAATAGAACTAAAAGAGAAAGGAATTTCGACTTTACTGCCAAGAAAAGTTTGGTTTGATGATACGGTAAAACGTCTTAATGTTGATGCAAGAGGAGAATTACTGGGCGAATTTAAGCCAAGCGATAAAATCTTAGTGATAAGCCAGTCAGGAAAACTAAAAGTAATCATTCCAGAATTATCGACTCACTTTGAGGAAGATATGATTGTTCTGGAAAAATGGAATCCTAAGAAACCAATTTCGGCTATTTATTACGATGGAGAAAAAGAGCGTTATTTCTTAAAACGTTTCCTTGTTGAAAATGAAGGTAAAGAAGAAAGTTTTATTACCGATCACCCAAATTCGCAGTTAGAAATAGTTTCGACAGATTACCGTCCAGTAGCGCAATTGGTTTTTGCTAAAGTAAAAGGAGTTCAAAAAGAAAATCTTCATATTGACATAGAAGACTTTATAGCTGTAAAAGGTTTTAAAGCTTTAGGAAATCAATTAACTGCAGATAAACTAAAACAGGTAAACTTACTTGAACCATTGCCTTATGATGAACCAATAGAAGAAGTTCCTGAAAAACCGGAATTATCAGAAGATGATTCGGTAGAAACAGAATTAGATGATGATGGTCAGATTGGTTTGGTTTTAGATTAAAATAAATTAGAAAACGCTAAGAAATCCATCTTAGCGTTTTTTTGTTTATGGATAAATCTAATTTTCTATCAAAATAATTTCCTTCTTAATCCACTTTACTTCATTATTTTCAATAATGACTGAAACGGTATCGCCATCTTTTACTTCACCAGAAATTATTTTCTTTGCGAGAGGCCTTCTTAAATGACTTCTTATAATACTTTTAATTGGTCTTGCACCGTATTTAACATTAAATCCATTTTCAGCCAGATGAGTTTTGGCTTCAATAGGAATTTCAACAGTAATATTTATGGGAGATCAACCAATTGCTGGCTTCTGTAGAGCAGCAAGCTAAAGAAAGCAGTTTTTCCAAAAGCAATGATCCTTATTTAATGATAAAACCCAAAAATGATGAAACGGTTGGAAAATACTTTAGAATAAATTATTGGTCGACTTGTGCAGAAGACGGAAATGATATTAAAGCGGGGACTGTTTTAAATTGTAAGGACATGAGCTTTGTAAATAAAGAGGCCATATTAATGACCAATACAGTTGGCGGATTAAATAAAAAAAACAACAAAGATCGAATATTAGAATATAGAAATGCATTACTCACGCGAGGAAGAATTGTAACCTTTGCAGATATTAAAGCTTTTGGGTTTAATCATTTTAAAAGTTCTATTTCAGATATTAAAATTGAAAAAGGAACGAGAAAAGAAATTTCAGTAAAAGCGGGTTTCAGTCGAACAGTTGATATTTACATCAAGACAAATCCTGATGAGAAACAGCATTTCTCAGAATCGGAGTGGGAATATCTTTGTGATAGCTTCATGAGAAATCTTAAAAATAAATCATCAAATGTATTTCCGTATCGAATGTTTGTTGACTAATAAAAACGCCGAAAAATATTTTTTCGGCGTTTTTGTTTCAAAATTTATTATGGTTTTTACTGGTATCTTTTATCAGTAAGTGTTTTCATGAAAGCAACAAGTGCTTTTTCTTCATTTTTAGTCAATTTTAATTCATCAAAAGGAAGTGTTTGGTTTTGGACTTCATAACCTAAACCTTTTCCTCCACCTTTGTTATAGAAATCAACAACTTCTTCAAGAGTTTTAAAAACACCGTTGTGCATGTATGGGGCTGTAATTGCTGCATTTCTAACGGTTGGTGTTTTGAAAGCTCCTACTAACTGTGGCATTTTGTTGTATAGATAACGTCCTTGATCTGGGCTTAATTTTTTTCCTGTTGCATCTTGTGGCGTTCCAATAACCTCATGTTCACTTTTTGTGTAACTTGGCGGAACAGTTCCGTTAAATAAAGGTGTAAAATGGCAGGTTGCACATTTTGCTTTTCCCATAAAGAGATTCATTCCTTCAATTTCTTGCTTATTTAGAACATTTTTATTTCCTCTCATATATTCATCAAACCTTGAATCAAAAGAATTTAAAGACCTCACATAACTTGCAATGGCGTTTTGAATTTGCCAGGCTTCCGGTTTTGCCGTTTTTGAATATGCTTTTTTGCAGAGACTTACATATTCATTATTTAAAAGAATTTTAGCATGAATATCATCCATTGAGCCATGCATTTCATCTTTATTCTGAATAACATCTACACTTTGTTTTTCTAAATCCAATTGACGCATATCCCAAAACTGAGCATTTTGTAGAGAAGCGTAAGTTAGAGTAGGAGTATTTCTGGCTAAATTAGATCCAGTTAAGGAAACATTGGTTTTTAAACCATCTGTAAAAGCTTTTTCTGGATGATGGCAAGTTGCGCAGCTTCTATCATTATTTTTAGAAAGGCTGGTATCATAAAATAATTTTTCTCCTAATTTTGCTTTATCCGCAGTAAAATTATAATCTTTTGAAAGTACGAAAGCATTCACATCAAAGGCATTTTTATCAAATAAAGTCTCGATATCTTGCTTCAGCGGACTATTTTTCTTTACGTTTTTAATATTTTCTACTTTCTGAAAGTTTTTTACCTTTTTAGAAATCGGATTTAAATATTCGGTGATAAAAAATGCTCTGTCAAAAGAGTTGAAGTTGTCATTTTTCTGGCAATATTGCTGCGCTTTTTCAACCAGATTTTTAATTTCGAATACCGATTTATTATTTCCATTAATTATTTCAAGAGGTTCAGAAATTGAAGCTAAACTTTCTCCAGCCTCTGGAATTGAAGATTGCAAAATTGGACTATCAAATCCGGTTATTCCCAAAGTTAGGACTCTAAATACGTTTTGTTCAATCGCATCCAAAACATAATCATCAGTAATAGCAATGGCTTCAAAAGTAGTTTGTAATTGTTTAATGTTAGATTGAAAGATGTTTAATTCTCTAACTACATTTTCTTTATCTTCAATTTTATATTCAGGATAAATCATTTCTTCAATAACTTGAAAACCATGAGGTTCGAAGGATCTGTTTTCTTCCAATTCCATTTCATCCAAAGCTGGACCATTCATAAATCGAGCGGTTTCAGGAATAAAATATTCAATTGCCCATTCTACTTTTTTATAAAATAGACGTGATCTTTTAAATTGACCTACAATTTCTTTGGAGGAAGCATTATCATTTACAAGCTTCTTAAAATGTAAAATTTCAGTATTTAATTTGTTTAAATCAACAAGAAGATTTTGTTTAATGGTTGTTTTAGAAACTTCGTTTTGTTTGCATGAAAAAAACAGGCAAAGTGCAAAAAGCAGAAAAGTAAAATGCTTTAATTTCATAATAGTATTTTAATGACAACAACCCTTATTGAAAAATAAGGGTCGTAGATAGATTTGGTTGAAATTATTATCGTTGTACGTTTCTAATAATTACAGTTTGTCCTCCCTCTTTATTGGTGTTGATTCCAGAACCATCTGCATTTTTGAATGCATCACTTTGCCAAGTGTGTGGGTGAATGTTTACTGTAAAAGTATCTGGAACTCCAATGATATCTGAAATATCTTGCATAGCACCAAATTCCCAGCTTCCTAATCTCATTTCGCCAGACTGGTTATAAAGTGTGTTCCAAGCAGCATCTGTTCTTTTGTGGTTCATGTTTAACCAAGCTTTATTCTGTTTGGTAGCGATACTATATTGCCAAATGTAAGAATCGTGTTTAGCATCAGCATAATAACTGTCACCATCTTCCTGAATGTAAACGAAATTTTCAGTTACACATAAGTTATCAGGATTTATGATCCCTGTTCCTGGAGTACTATCTCCTTCAACTGCCAATTCTAAAGTTCCTTTTAACGGATTAGTATCGTCCAATTTCAATTTATAAACTCTTCCCCACATCGTGTAACCGTCTACAGGAGCATTGTTTGTTGCCTGACCCGTTGCTGTAAAATATACTTCTCTGTTATTTGTAGCGCTTCCTTTTCTGTAATCTACATCTTCAACTCTAGAAAAACGAATTGCTTTTAAATCATTAACTGTTGTATTGATTACAGCTCCAGTTAAACTTTTAGCGTTTGGAATTTCAACGAATTCTACTGGGTAAGAATTGTTTAATGTAATTGTAGTTTCTACCTGATTTCCGTCAGTTCTTTTTAAAGCATATAGTTTTCCGTTTGATAAATCACCAACTGTACTTACATACATAATTAATTGTCCAGCACTTACGTGTGATGTTGCGTAAGATTGATCTTCTCCAATTAAAATAACAGTTTTTCCAGGATAAGCATCTTTTGGAAGCGGAACAGCATTTTCCATACTTGCTTTTCCTAAAGCGGGTAAAACTCTGTCTGTTCTTGCTTTATCTGTAGATAATCCTAAAGGATTGATTCCGTGAACCATACTTTCCTGACCGCTTTCTCCAGCAGTTAAGAAAACTGGACCAAATCCGTGGATTTCTGGTGTCGCTAAAGTTGCAGAACACAAACGAGTTAAACCTCCAACTCCATCAACTAAATAATCACCTTTTACAGGTTTGAAAGTTTTGTCTAAATAGACTCTTGAAACAGATTGAAGGATTTCGTGGTTTGTTATCATGATATAACCGTCACCGTTTGGATCTTTCATTAATCCCGCGCCGTCAGGTTGTGCTCCGTAAACAAAAGTTGGAGAATTTGGCAATACATCAGAACTTGCGATTAATGTACTGATTTTTAGGTTTTCGAAACCAGTCATTGGATAAACAAAGGCAGGCACTTTTGAATGTGATGTAAAATCGATGCTTGCATTTACTTCGTTTGAAGATTTTTTTTCATCGTCCTGACAACTGATTGCAAGAAGACCTGCAATTCCCATTAAAGTAATTGATTGTAATAAGTTAGCTTTCATAATTTGTGTTTTGTTTTTTTGATCAGAGCAAAGCTATCTTTCAAAAACAAAATACACGTTACGGCTATCTTTTCTTATTGCTACTATTTACAAGTTTTGTATTACTAAATAGTAAATCATTTCATTCAAATGTAAATTTAAGACTCATAAAAAATCTTAAAACACTTTAAAAAGTTGATTCAAATTCGTTGCTTTTTTCTCCTGAAGTTTTTTTACAATCTTTAAAAATGCAATTGCAGTGATATAGGCATCTCCCAAAGCAGTATGACGATCTTTTTTAGAAATATCAAATTTATCGGCCAAATCATCTAGAGTATAATGGTCTTTTCTTTCGAATAAATGCGATTGAATTAAAGTTTTCTTATATAAATGCGCAGTATCTAAACTTCTGTTGGTTAAATGCGGAAGCCCATTTCTTTCCAAAGCTTTATTAATCATCGTAACATCAAAAACAGTATGATGTGCAATAATTATTGAATCTCCTAAAAAATCGAGAAACTGTTGCAAAGCTTCTAATTCTGTCGGACGCGGAATCACAAAAGCTTTTAAAATTCCATGAATCTGAGCTGTTGCCTTATCATAATGATCTTGTTCCAGATAGACTTCGAAGCTATCTTGTATCGAAATAATTCCGTTTTGAAGAACTAATGCACCAATACATAAAATTCGGTCGCTTACATAATCAAAACCAGTTGTTTCAGTGTCTAAAACCACAAAACGTGTTTCTTCAATCGTAATATTTTCATCGAATATATTTTCTTCTTTTTTCCAAAAATTAAATAAACTCATGATTATACCAAATTAGAGATATTGAAACGCACCGAAATAAGTTCTTGAAGTTCTTTAATGGTTTTAAAAGTACGTTTCAGTTTGATTTTTTCCATTTTGGTCAAAGATTCTAATTCGATAAACTGTCCCGAATCATGATGCAATAGACCTTGTTTGGTTCTGAATTTCAATAAAGCTTTAAACGAATAAGAACAAGACAAATATAATTCCCTATTATTGGCCTCTAATTCTGCTAGTTTTTCAAAACGTTCTGCCGTATTGCTGATTCCTTTAATAGAATGTGATATAATTAAAACTCGCGCAGCATCGGTTAAAGGCATTAAAGCTCTTCTTTTGATATCAAAATTGTCTTTGTTTGCACCATCTTGTTCAACCAAAAACTGTCTAAAGAATCCAGTAGGAGATGGGCTTTGCAAAGCACCACTCACCAAATGCATATAAAAAATCGGATTTGCTTTTATAGTTTCAAAAATATAATCTGATAATTGACTTACAATTTCGGTATCGCCGTAAGTTGAACTATAATCGAAGAAAATGAAAGACAATAAAACCTCATTTTTCCCCGGATTTGTAATCCAATGATGGACTTGATTTTTCCATTCCTCTAGACTCATGCACCATTTCGGGTTCGAAGCCATCATTTCGGCAGGGCAATAATCATATCCAATTTCAAAAAGACCTTTATTAACAAGTCCGGCAAATTTTTGGAAATAAATTTTCGTTTCATCTCTAAAAACTTCATTTATATCCTCGTAAACAATTGCATTGTCTTGATCTGTATGCAGCATTTGTTCACCTCTTCCTTGACTTCCCATTGCCAGCCAGGCAAATTTTACCGGCGGCGGACTGCTCATTTTTTCAATACAGATTTCTATTACGCGAGTCGTACACGCTTCGTTTAGTTCTGTAATGATTTTAGTTATCAAAGTCATCGGAATATTTTGATCCAGATAACCTTGCAACAACTGCATAATCTGGTTTCGAATCGGCTTTATTTCCTTGATTTTTTTGGTACGTTTTAAAGCTTTTATCAAAACTGCCGGATTATTTCCAAGCGCGACCATGACATCGTGTTTCGATAAAATTCCGACTGCTTTTGTATTGATGGTACCATCTTTTGTTAAACATAAATGACTGATATTGCTTTTCATCATCGCCATTTGTGCTTCGGTTACCGTCATTTTTTTGGGATACGTAATAACGGGTTTCGTCATTATGGTTTCGGCCGTCGTGGTAATCGGATATTCTCCCGTTACGATTTTATTTCTAAGATCCTTATCGGTCAAAATACCAATTGGAAGCATTTCATCAACAATCAAAATTGCCCCAACTTTCTTTTTGCTCATGATAAGGGCAATATCTTTTACAGTCGTGGATGGACTGCAAGTCACGATTTTCTTAGAATATTTTATTGGAGTTAAATCAAAAGAATGATTGCTTGATTGAAGCTGATCATCTAACAAATCATCGCCATATAATTTATCTTTATGAATGTCAGAATAAGGATTTCGAGTGTTTGATGCATAACTTTCAATCAAGAAATTACCAACATTTCTATTTTCTAAAGCATAAGGTTTAAAAACCGCAATCGGAATAGCGTACAAAATACTTTCTTCGTGTGCGACAGCTTCCATAATATAATTTTCCTGTGCCAAAAGCGGACGAAGTCCAAAAATATCACCTTCATCACACATATCTAAAACCGTATTTTTGGTGCTTTTTTTCAGAGCAATGGCACCTTTATGAACCACATAAAAAGAATCGTGGGTTTTATCATTTTCTGCAAAAATCACGGCATCTTTATCTTTATAAATAATAGAAATCTGCTCAGACAGCTTTTCTAAATCTCTCGGATGTAAAAAATTAAAAGGCGGATAACTCTTTAAAAAGTCGGCAACTCTTTGCGAAATCGTATTTTTCATAAGGTTAGATTAAAGTTCTAATGTACTATTTTAAATAGAAATGTAAAAGAAACACGTTAGAATAATTTGCCACAAAGGCACAAAGTCACAAAGAGATAAATCCTTGGTGACTTTGTGCCTTTGTAGCATAAAAAAGCTGGAATAAAACTCTGTTTAATCTACTTTATGAACTGTACCACGCTGTTTCTCTTCAGAACCAACCATTCCAAATTCAAAAGTATAAGAATCTTTAGTAGTATTTAAAATCTTCATACTGATTGCTTTTTCTTCGGCCATATTTTTTGGATGTTTCTTTTGCAAAACATATTCGCAATCGCTTACCCAGCGAATTGTCGCCGTATCTGTTTTCCCTTCAAAAGTTTCAATTTCGATATTGTCTTTACGCTCAAAAAAGGTTGTTTTTTTAACGCCATTTACTTCGTATTCAAACTTAAATTTCCCAGTTTTAAAATCCTTGCAATTGTGTTCGGCATTGTAGCAAGAAACTAAAGCCAGAAACGGGAATAAGTATATAATTTTTTTCATTTTAAATAAGTAGTTTTAGTAGCTAATCCTGCTGTTCGCTGTATCTTTTGTGCTGTCCCGAGGCTTCGGGACCAGCACAAAAGGATGCCGCTTCCATCAGGGCTAGAAGTTTCGTTTTCAGAAGTTCTTTTTTAATTAAAAAATAAAAAGAAAATTACAAGAGTTATAAAAGTTAAGAAAATTAAGTTTCGCTTTTTGTTTTTAAAACTCTGCTCTTCGGTCAAATTTGTTTTACAGAATTAATTAAGATCCACCAGCATGTTCCTCCAAAATTTGCATAATATTCTATCATTTCAATCTTTTTAATTCATCGTCTGTAAAGTTCTTGATTTCTTTTTCCTTAGCAAACTTTTCGGCGTTGTAATTTCCCGATTTGTTTTTGGGAATCGATAAACTATTCCATTCGCTGTTTTTCAGTTGTTTGGCATAAAAGACAATCTGCCCAACATGATAAGGATAATGCGCCAATTGACGATTTATCGCTTCAATAACCGTATGACCTTCATTTCGAATATAGATAATATCGGAGAGTTGTTCTGGTTTTAAAATTTCTAAAGCATTTTCAAGACAATTCCAACCTTTATTCCAAAGCTCCAGAACCTCTTCCTTCGATTGTAAATCATTATCGAATTCGGTATCCCGGTTTCGCCATTCTTTCTCGCCGTCAGAAGTTAAAAAATCCGTCCAACGCGAAAGCATATTTCCAGAAATGTGTTTTACAATGGAAGCAATGCTGTTTGTATCTTCATTAACAGCAATAAAAAGCTGTTGAGGTTCAAGTTGGTCAATCGCTTTTTCGCCCAGCATTTTATAATATTGAAATTGCTTTTTTGCACTTTCTAGATAAGAATTATCAGCACTCATAACTATACAATTTTAATGTCATATTTGTCTAAAAGCCCAACAATTCCTTCTGTAGAAAACTGTGCTTTTTTCATCGGATTAAATTCTGGATCAATTTTATAATTGTAAGCCGTTTTAAAATTAACCGAACCTAATTGTGTTTCATTAAAAATTGCCCCATCAAGATCACAATTGTCGAATAATGAATTCGTTAAATTAGTTCCGATAAAAGTCACTTCGCGAACTGAAGAATTGATAAACTTCGTTTTTGGCATTTTTTTATTAGAAAACAACGCATAATCTAAAACACATTCTTCGAAATGAACCTGAAATAGAAAGTCATCACATTCATTAAAAGCAATTCCTAAAAGTTTGCAGTTTCTAAAGGTGACATTTTTTAAGCTAGTTCCCGCCAAACTCGTCATAGATAAGTTGCAATCGATAAATTCGCAATCCATAAAAGTATTAGAATTGAAATTGCTGTTCGAAAAATCACAATTTTTAAAAACGCAATCTTCAAATTCCCGATTGTTTATTTTTTTATCAATGTAAACAACTTTTTCAAAGGTTTTTTGAATGTGAATTATTTCTTCCATGAGTGTTTTTTACAAAATATGAATCAATTTATTGTCAAATTAAACCCGACAGGTTTTTAAAACCTGTCGGGTTTAATTTTTAGAAATTAGTCATTAAATATCCCTTTCATGATAATTTTCAATCCATAAAAAATCAAAAACATAGAGCCTAAGCAAGCTGCAATTCCAATTCCTAAAACCAGATAATGCCAGTTTGTATGCTGATTCTGAAAAGCATTGTAAATCAACGTTGGACCAAGAAACATCAAAGGCAAAGCGCCTGTTAAATATTTAACTCCTTTTCCTAGTAATTCTTTATTTGTTGCCATTTTTTTGTTTCAGGTTTTTGAAAAGTTTCACGTTTTACGTTTTACGTTTCAGGTTTCAAGTTTTAAACTTTGCGGTTAAAAATTCTGCAGTTCACAAAATACTTTTTACCTTTTATAATTATCGACAGCATTTCTTACGCTGCCGTATGTTTTTAATAAATCAGAAGCTTCTTCATAAGAAACCGGAATTTCTCCCATAATCATTTTTACTCCACGATCGACTAGTTTAACATTAGTCAACTGCATATCGACCATTTTATTTCCTCTAACTTTTCCGAGCTGAATCATCGCCGCGGTCGAAATCATATTTAAGACCAATTTCTGTGCAGTTCCCGCCTTCATTCTCGAACTTCCTGTTACAAATTCCGGTCCAACCACAACTTCTATAGGGAATTGCGCCGTCAATGCCAACGGGCTTCCTGCATTACACGTGATACAACCTGTAACAATATTGTTTTGATTACAAGTTTCTAAACCTCCAATAACATACGGAGTAGTTCCAGAAGCCGCAATCCCGATTACAACGTCATCAGCATGGATATTATGATTTTGAAGATCAATCCAGGCTTGTGTTGCATTATCTTCGGCATTTTCTACAGCACGTCTTATGGCAGTGTCACCACCGGCAATAATACCATTTACTAAATCAAACGGCACACCAAAAGTTGGCGGACACTCAGATGCGTCGACAACGCCAAGACGCCCAGAAGTTCCTGCACCAATATAAAATAAACGCCCTCCTAATTTTAGTTTTTCAACTATTTGCGGAATCAAAGCCTCAATTTGAGGTAAAGCTTTTTCTACTGCATCAGGAACAGTTTTGTCTTCTGCGTTAATATGGGATAACAATTCATGAACAGACATTTTTTCTAAATGTTCGTATTTTGATGCCTGTTCAGTAGTTTTAGTAAATGTCATTTTTAAGGTTTTAGACTGGTCAAAATTAACACTTTTTATTTCAACTTTGATATTTACATTACAAACTCACAAAGATTTAAAGTTTTGTTTATGATGATGCGAATACTTTCTTACATCTTTATTAAATGAAGTAAAATATTATATTTGTTAAAATATTGAAAACATAAATGGATAAAATAGATTTACTGCAGGGAATTGGTCGAATTTCAGTTTTTGTTTCCTTACTACTTGCATTTTTTTTATTGACGGTTAAAACTGAAAATAAACTGGCAAACCGATTATTTGCGTGTTTTTTCATTTTTTCAGCAATAGATTTAAGCGGATTTTTTATCGACGCATCGACTCGAATCGAACTTAACTGGGAAATTTTCAGATCTACAGCCTGTTTGCTGGGAATGCCTCTGTTCTATCTTTTTGTTCTGGCAGTTTGTTATTCTGATTTTAAATTGAAATATAAACATTTACCTCATCTACTGCCTTTTTTAGTAGTCAATTTGGTTTTTATTCCGAGAATTTATCTAAGTTATAATTTGGGTTTAGAAGAGTTTTTAAATCTTCTCAATCAAATGCCAGAGATTTACTTTATTCAGATTTTAGTTGAATTTCAATATGCATTTTACATTATTAGTGTGTTTTTGATTTTGAGAAAATATAGAGAAATCTATTTAGAAAATTATGCCAATCCGAGTACAGCAACATACAAATGGCTTTTTCAAATTACATGTGTTTTTCTTATCGCCCATTCGATCGTAGCACTTAAAAATTTGCTTCGTTATAGTGGATATAGAGAAATATTTTTGTGGGCAAATGTACTTGTTGGAAGTATTGCTTTATTGATAACGTGCTGGTTTATAATGAAAGCACTGAATCATCCGGAGCTTTTTAGAGGCGTAAATTCTAAATTGAAATTAGCGAAAGATATTTTGCCGGAAGTTGAAGATAAATCGGAACCAATGAATGTTCAGAATAATTTGATTGAGACACAAATAAAGAATTTAAGACAATATATGGTAGAAAAAGAACCATTTCTAGATCCGTCGTTGACCATTCAGGAATTGAGTAATCAGATTCATATTCCAGTTCGGGATTTATCTGTCTTAATTAATCATCATATAGATCAGCATTTTTTTGATTTTGTGAATGAATATCGCATTCAAAAAGCCATGAAAATTTTGAAAGATCAGTCGAAAAATCAAGTAACAGTTCTTGAAATTTTATATGAAGTTGGATTTAATTCAAAATCTTCGTTTAATACTTCTTTCAAAAAATACACTAATTTAACACCGACAGCTTACAGAAATAGTTGAAAATAAAGGTTTTGTAAAAAGTCGTACTTCACCTTAAATAAAGTCGAACCAATTTCATTATTAGAAAATGGTTCGACTTTTTTTGTCGGTCGCACAGGGAGATTTTCTAATACAACTTTGCTTCAAATTAATCGAACAAGTTAAAATTAGAAATCATGAAAAAAGCAAACCTCCTTATTTTTTTATTATTGCCGTTATTTTGTTTAGCACAAACAACTTTAAAATTAAAAGGAAAAATAACAAGTGAAAGTACACCTTTGGAATGGGCAAATGTTTCTGTATCAAATTCAGAAGGAAAAATTATAAATGGAGCAATAAGCAAACAAGACGGCTCTTTTGAAATCATTCTTAAAAAAGATTCCTATAAAATCGGAATCACTCTTTTGGGATTCGCTGATTTTGAAAAAGAAATACTTCTGGAGAAAGATACCGATTTGGGAATTATTGTTTTGAAGAAAAATGTAACTGATTTAGTTGAAGTTGTCATTCAAACCAAAAAGAAAACAATCGAGCAGAAAACCGATCGTCTCGTTTATAATCTTGAAAATAATGTAACGACGAGCGGCTGAGATGCTTTAAGCGCGATAAATACCGCTCCTGGAGTCGTAGTAAAAAGTGACGCAATTACCATTTTAGGAAAAGGAACTTCTCGCGTCATGATCGACGGTCGTTTGATTGAATTGACGGGCGAAGAATTGAATAATTTTCTAAAATCAATTTCGGCTGCTGATATTAAAAATATAGAAATTATAAGCAATCCGCCGGCAAAATATGAAGCAGATGGTTTTGGCGGATTAATTAATATTATCATGAAAAAAGGGGTTCGTGATTCTTGGAAAAATGCAACGACAATTTCGTACGATCAGAACAAATATGGAATTTCTACTTTGAGAAACAACTTTTTCTACAATAAAAACAAATTCAGATTTTCGGCAAGCGTAAACGGGAAAACGGGCTTTAAAAATGCAGTTGAAGTTTTGGAAATGTATTTTCCTGACGGACTTTCTAAAATGAGCAGCACTACAAAAGTGAAAAATGAAAATCTTTCGGGAAAACTGGCTTTAGATTATGATTTCTCAGAACGTACCACAATTGGTTTTCAGTTGATGAATGACCAAAATAATCCTGATTTCAATTCGGATATCAGAATCGATAATTACAATCTTCAGAACAAACTGAACAATGTTACGCTGAATAAAAGTACTACAGATAAAGGTTCAAAAAATCAAACTTTCAACGCACATTTAATTACAAAATTGGATTCTTTAAAGAGAAAATTGTCTTTTGATGTAGATTATTTTAATTACGATTCAAAGTTCAACAGAGATTTTATTGCGAACAATTACACACCAGAAATGGAATTTGTGAGTGTAAATCAGTCAGGAAGAAATGTTTCGAATCAAGATATTGATAACTGGAGTTTTAAGTCCGATATGGAACATCCGCTTCAAGCGTTCAATTTATCTTACGGTGCCAAATTGAGTTTTACAAATAGTGTGAGCGACGTATTTTATTATAATACAATTTCAGGAATGCCAGAATTAGATCCGAATCAATCGAATCGTTTTAAGTACAAAGAGAATAATCAGGCAATTTATATTAATGGAGATAAAAAGCTAAACGAAAAATGGAATCTTCAAATGGGTTTAAGACTTGAAAATACGCAAACTAAAGGATTTTCAGAAACAATAAATCAAGAAAATGTAAATAATTATTTGAAACTCTTTCCAACATTTTATGCTTCATACAAAAGAAATGAGCATAATACTTTTAGTTTGAATTATGGAAAAAGAATCAACAGACCTCGTTTTGATTTACTGAATCCGTTTCGAATTTATATTAACAGTAACAGTTATTCTGAAGGAAATCCGTTTTTAAGACCTTCTTTTAGTGATAATTTTGAATTAGCGCATTCTTATAAAGAAGTTTTAAGAACGAGCGTTTTTGTAAACACCATTACAAATGGTTACGGCGTAATTTTTACTTCAAATCCAGAAACAAATACGCAGGTTGTTACGCGCGAAAATTATTTTAAAGGTTTGAATTATGGTTTGGGAGAAAGTTATTCGGCTAGTTTGACGAATTGGTGGCAAAGTGAAAATTCACTATATTTTTTAGGTTCAAAAACGGAATTTACAAAGGATTTTGATGCAACACCATCAAATAGTTTGCAAATTGATTTTACAACAAATAACACGTTTGTTTTGGGTAAAAATTCTAAACTTCAAATTGATTTTAATTACAGTACGCCTTTTAAAAACGGTTTGTATAAAATGGGATATTCCTCTAGTTTTGATCTTGGTTTTAAACAGGATTTATTGAATAAAACGCTTCAAATTGCATTTTTAGCAAATGATCTTTTTAATACTTCTTATTTAAAAGATTTTACTTCGGTTGTAAATGGCGTAAAACAGGTTTACAGTCAAAATGAAAGTAATCGATTTGTGCGTTTGTCTTTGATTTACAATTTTGGAAACAAAAAGATTAATGTGAAGGAGCGTAATTTTGGAAATCAGGACGAAAGAAAGAGAGTTGGTAATTAATTGTTGATGGTTGATTGTTGATGGTTTCTAGTTTTGATTCTTGTTTTTGGAATTTAAAATGTAAATATGAGTATGGATTTGTTTCGAAGTTGAAGCGTCTATGCGTGAGGGATAGGAGCAAATTACCGAAGTAATGCGGATAGCCCGACCGAATTTGCGAAAGGCGCCTATAAGCGGTTTGCTGAATGGCGCCTTTTGTGAATTTGGGCACGCCCAGATTATAAAAAGAAAGCCAATAAAATTCCGAGAACGATCATTGAAACTTTGGCGATGTTGAATTTATGTCCTTCGCTGCTTTCGAAAATAATGGTAGATGAAATGTGGAATAAAATTCCGATTACAATTGCCGTTATTTCGGTATAATAATCGTTTAAAATCGGTAGAAATTCTGAAGCGACTGTTCCAAGCGGTGTCATTAATGCAAAAGTTAACATGAAAGCAAAAATGGCTTTTTTGTCTAAATCGGCATTGATGAAAAATGTAGTTAGAATTACGGCGATTGGTAAATGATGAATGGCAATTCCGATGGCTAAACCTTGATGATGACTCACAGGAAATCCTTCTAGAAAGGCATGAATACACAAACTAATAAACAAAAGCCACGGAATTTGAGACATTTTTGCATGTCCGTGAACGTGTCCGTGTTCGGCACCTTTTGAGAAAAATTCGAGCACAATCTGGAATAAAATCCCGATCATGATAAAGATTCCGATATTGTGATTATGTGATTCGTAAACTTCTGGAAGAAGGTGCATTACGGTCAATGACAATAAAAAAGAACCGCTAAATGCCAGCAGTAATTTTAAATTGGTTTTGTTCTTAGGTTTTAGAAACAAAGCCACACCATATCCTAAAAGTACAGAAAATAAGGGCAATAAGTAGTTCATTTTTATCTGTTTAATCGTTGATTCGTTTAATCGTTTAATTGTTTTTTGCCGACCGATTAAACGGTTAACCAAATAAACGATTAACCAATTTATTTAAAAATCATGATTAATCTTTCGCTTTCAGTTTTGTGGAATTTTTTAAGCTTGTAATCTCCGAAAATATCCAAAAGATAAATTCCGGCTTCGTCCATTAAATCTTGAAAATCTTTTAAAGTCAGCGCTTTTACTTTTTCTGTAAAATGGTATTTTCTTCCTTTGTCTTCAAAATCAATTTCTTTTAAAATATGTCCGTCTTCCAAATATCTTTTGATGTGAAAATCAATTTCATCAACGGTTTTTACTTCTTTGGGAACTAAATTTTCAACAACATTGGCAACATTCATAAAATCGATTACGGCAAAACCATATTCAGATAAACTTTCTTTGATGGCTTTTAAAGTCGTAAGATTGTCCTCGTCACTTTCGAAGTAACCAAAACTGGTAAACAGATTGAAAATAGCATCGAATTTTTCTTCAAAAGGTTCGCGCATATCGTGCACTTTAAAATGAAGTGTTTCGTTGCTGTTTTTGCTGGCTTCGTCAATACTGTTTTCAGACAAATCGGCGCCCAAGACATCAAAACCTAACTGATTTAAATAAATAGAATGGCGACCCTTGCCGCATGCCAAATCTAAAACTTTTGCTTTTTCGGGCAAATTTAGATAATGCGTTAAATTGTCCATGAAAATCTGGGCTTCACGATAATTTCTATCCTTATAAAGAATGTGATAATATGGCGTATCAAACCACGAAGAATACCAATTTTGATCGTCGCCTTCCTGATTTGGGATTGATGCGTTATGCTTTTCAGACATTTATTCTATTTCAATTAATTCAAAGTCCGGCAAATTTAGTGTATTTTTGCCGAAAAATAACTATTTCGCTTCGATTGGTGTTTATACCTATATAATAAAATGTTAGGGCGATTGTTTTTTTTAATTGAAAAAAGAAATGGAAGAAAATTTTAAAATGATTGCCAAATGTTTTTTTGGCTTTGAAGAAATATTAGAAAACGAATTAAAAGTACTCGGAGCTCAAGAAGTTGAAAAAGGAGTGAGAATGGTAAGTTTTAAAGGTGATAAAGGTTTTATGTACAAAGCCAATTTATCTTTGAGAACGGCACTGAAGGTCTTAAAACCAATTTATTCTTTTAGAGCAAATAACGAGCAGGCATTATACAAAGGAATTTCTGGTGTAAACTGGTCTAAATTCTTAAATGCAAATCAGACTTTTGTGATTGATGCTACGGTGCATTCTACTTATTTCAATCATTCTGAATTTGTTTCTCAAAAATGTAAAGATGCGATTGTAGATCAGTTTAGAGAAAGAACAGGTCAACGCCCAAGTATCGATAAACAATATCCAGATTTACGAATTAATATTCATATTGATAGAGATCAGGTTTCTGTAGCTTTAGATACTTCTGGAGCTTCGCTTCATCAGCGTGGTTACAGAACGGCTACAAATATTGCACCTATTAACGAGGTTTTAGCAGCTGGAATTCTATTATTATCTGGTTGGGAAGGGCAGAGTCACTTTTTAGATCCGATGTGTGGTTCGGGAACTTTCTTGGCAGAAGCCGCTATGATTGCTTGTAATATTCCGGCAAACATCAACAGAAAAGAATTTGCTTTTGAAAAATGGAAAGATTGGGATAATGATTTATTCGATCAGATTATTAATAGTTTGATGAAGAAAACAAAAGAATTTCATTATACGATTAAAGGTTTTGATAAAGCGCCAAGTGCGGTAAGCAAGGCGAAAGATAATATCAAAAACGCTAATCTTGAAGATTATGTCACTATTGGCGAAGATAACTTTTTTGATACTGAAAAAGCAGTAGAAGGAAAGCTTCACGTGGTTTTCAACCCGCCTTATGATGAGCGTTTGGATATTCAGATGGAAAGATTTTACGCTAGTATTGGCGATACTTTAAAGAAAAATTATCCGGGAACCAACGCTTGGTTTATTACAGCAAATCTGGAAGCCTTAAAATTTGTTGGATTAAAACCTTCAAGAAAAATCAAACTTTTTAACGGAAGTTTAGAAGCTCGTTTGGTAAAATACGAAATGTACGAAGGAAGTAAGAGAACGAAATTTCAAGTTTAAGCTTCTAAGATACTAAGTTTCTAAGTCTCTAAGTTTCTGAATATTTTAAAGTTGTTAAAAGAAGAACTTAGTAGCTCAGAATCTCAGAACCTTAGCAACTAAAAAAAATAATATTAAGTTTCTATTATTAAAGTCGCTCAGAAAAAACTTAGCAACTTAGAATCTTAGAACCTTAGCAACTCTAAAAAAAAATGTCAAAACTACAACTAAGAGCTTTTTTATACCAACTGACAGCCTTTGCAATTCTTTTTCTTGCATTTAGATATTTAATTGCGGCTTACACAGGATTAACAGGATTCTGGATTCCGATGACTGCATTTGTAATTGGAACTATTGTCGGACCTAAATTTCAGGCGGTAAGAACGAAAGATGGTGAAAAGCTTTTTATGAAATGGATTTTTATTAAAGGAATAAAAGAAATTGGTTAATTAGAGGAAAGTTTCTTGCGTTCTAAGGAACTAAGCTTTTTAGCAAATTTCACAAAAAACAAAAGCCGCAAATTCAATTTTTATGAATTTGCGGCTTTTAATTTTTCTCAGAATCTCAGTTCCTTAGAACCTCAGAACCTTAAAAAAAAACTATTTCTTCTTCTTAGGAGCTTCTTTTACAATTTGAGAAGCCATTGTTTTTTTCTTATAGATTGGAATAAAATAAGATACGGTATAATTAAAACCAACACCGAAACTTCCATCATAAGTTCTGTTGAAACCGGGAATATATAGATTTTCAAAATTTCCAGGTTCTTTATTACTTGCTAGAAGTTTAAGCTGTACGCCAAAACCAACAAAAACATTATCAAAAACTTCTGCTTTAAGACCTAAAGCAACTTCCAGCCAGCTTGCTGTAAGTCCGCTATATTTTTGACTTTCGTTGACCACTGGAAGTTCTCCCCAATACGGATTCGGGTTGTAAATCTTATAGCTATTTAAACTTTGGCTAAAAGAACTAAAACCGCCACGTAAACCAATCGTAATCAGGTTTTCCATATCAAGCCAGTTTTGATAGAAATTATAATCAAATCCTGCTTTAATATAAGTTCCCGAAGCCGAAGAATTTAATCTGTCGTCATCTGTAGTTTTATCTTCGTAACCTAATTCTGCTGCTAAATAATATTTTTTAGTCAATCTCCAGTCAGCAACAAATTCGACTCCTTTATAATCTTTATCATAAAGTCCGCGCGTAAGTTTGTATAAATCAACACCCACACGAAGGCCGTAACGATCTGTCTTTACAACGCTGTCTTTTTTTATTTCCTGAACTTCTGGTTTTGCAGTTTTAGTTTCAGTTTTGGGTTTCGGGGTTTCTGTCTCTTTATTTTTTGAAATCTCCGGTACATCCTGAGCTTGCCCTAAAAATATCGAAAACAGGAAACAAATACTAATAACGGACTTGAATGTGTGTTTCATTTTCAGAGTTAAGGTTAGGGTTTGTTAATTGTACAGTAGTCATCCAGATAGTATCTCCATCCGGATCTGTTCGCTCGATAGATTTTATACGAAAAATAGTTTTAAATCCACATGCTCTCGAAACATATACATTTTCTGTAGTGTAATTAATGGTTAGAACATCTGTGTTTTTATCGGCCGGAATTGTACTGTTGTAGGTTAATTTGTATGTCGTAACACTATCATTAACTTTTAACGGAAGTTGTATACTGCTAACAGCATTAAAAGCAATTCCAGTAGTCATTCCTGCACCAGTAGCCAGCAAATTGCTAACTTTTCTTAAAACCGTAGGATCAGCACTGTCGTAAAACGTAAGAATCAATCTTGGCGTTGTTGGCGTGTTGGCATCACAAATATCATCTTTCTCGCAGCTTGATAAGCCAAAAGTAAAAAGCAATAAAAGAGCGACTAGTTTTTTCATTTATATTTTTCTATCGAAGTTCTAAAAGTACAACATTTTCAACATGATGCGTTTGCGGAAACATATCTACAGGTCTAACACGTGTAACTTTGTATTTTTCATCCATTAAAGCTAGGTCACGTGCCTGAGTTGCAGAATTACAACTTACATAAACTACTTTTTCAGGAGCAATTTTCATAATTTGTTCTACAACATCTTTATGCATTCCGTCGCGAGGAGGATCCGTAATGATGACGTCTGGTTTTCCGTGTTGAGCGATAAAAGCTTCATTGAAGACCACTTTCATATCTCCAACAAAAAACTCACAATTGGTAATATTATTGCGTTCTGCGTTGGCTTTGGCATCAATAATGGCTTCTGGAACACTTTCTACACCAATTACTTTTTTTGCTTTTTTAGAAACGAATTGTGCAATTGTTCCTGTTCCTGTATACAAATCATAAACCGTTTCGTTTCCTGTAAGGCCAGCAAATTCTCTGGTAATTTTGTATAATTCGTATGCCTGATCAGAATTGGTTTGGTAGAAAGATTTAGCATTAATACTAAATTTCAAACCTTCCATTTCTTCCAAAATATAATTTCTTCCTTTATATAGAATAACGTCCTGATCGTAAATAGTATCGTTCGCTTTTCCGTTTACCACATATTGTAAAGAAGTAATTTGAGGGAATTTCTCGTATAAATGATCTAAGATCAATTCTCTGTTTTCTTTGTCTTCTTCAAAAAACTGAATCAAAACCATGATTTCACCAGTTGAAACTGTACGAATCATCACAGTTCTCAATAATCCTGAATGTTCTCTCGGATTGAAGAAAGCTAAATTATGCTCATTTGCAAATGCTCTGATTTCATTTCGAATCGCATTTGAAGGATCTTCCTGTAAGTGACATTTGTTGATGTCCAAGATTTTATCCCACATTTTCGGAATATGAAATCCTAAAGCATTTCTATTTCCTAAATCTTCTGTACTTCCAATTTCTTGTTCGGTAAGCCAACGGCTGTTCGAAAAAGAAAATTCCATTTTATTTCTATAAAAAAACTGTTTTTCAGAACCCAAAATATCTTCAAATTCCGGAAGTTCAATTTTTCCTATTCTCTGTAAATGATTTTTAACTTCATTTTGTTTGAATGCAAGTTGTTGGCTGTATCTCATATTTTGCCATTTACAGCCACCGCAAACTCCAAAATGTTGGCAGACAGGTTCTACTCTGTAATCTGATAATTCGTGAAATTTTACCGCTTTACCTTCGTAATACGCCTTTCTTTTTTTGAATGTCTGCACATCCACAACATCTCCAGGTACCACATTCGGAATAAAGATTACTTTTCCGTCAGGTGCTTTGGCTACTGAAACTCCTTTTGCACCAGCATCAAGAACTTGAATTTGATGAAAGACAATTTTGTCTGTATTTTTTCTTCCCATAGCGCAAAAATAAGCCTTTGAAAACTTTTACAAATTTTATTTATAAAATTTTTTAGAATTTATTTAAAAAAGTAGTTTTATTCAGTATAAAAGTTAATTTTGCGGATGTTATAAACACCATTAAATTACAATTTAACCTACATTATTGTTGTCTTTTATGAAGTTGTATCATATACTCTCACAAATTGGTTTTCTTAAGAAAAGTTACGCGTTTAAATTTTTGTTTGTTGCATTTATAGGCATTCACATTCCTTTAATCGGAATTTTATTTTTTGTTTTGTTCTCACAACATAGTATTTCGCCCACTTCTATTCTGATTTTTTCCTTAATAATGACTTTGCTGGCAACGGCCTTAACACTTCTGGTTTTAAACCGTTTAATAAAACCTATTGCAATTGCTTCAAAAGCACTAAATGATTACAGAAGTTCCAGAAAATTGTCTGAATTACCAACTGAATATACAGATGAAGCGGGATTGTTACTGTGTAATATTCAGGAATCTATATACGAGGCGGAAGGTTTTATCAACGAAAAACAGGATTTGATTTATATGCTTTCGCATGATTTAAAAAACTTCGCCGGAAATCCGCAGGGTCTGGCAAAATTAATTATTAGCGAAGAGCCATCAGAATCTATTAAAAATCTAGCGCAATTAATCTGCGAATCTACGGATCTTCAATTTCGATATATCGAAAATTTTATTAAGCTTTTAAAAGAGCAGGATGAAGTTGCTAATGTTACCCAGAATAGCAAAACAGTTTTGTTTTCGAGTATTCTTCCTTTTATTAATGAACAAGTTGAACAACGATTATTCGATAAGAAAATAAAACTGAATTTAGTTTTAGAATGTGTTGAGGCTCAACTTAAAATTGACGAAGGGCTTTTGGTTCAGGTTTTGGTTAATTTAATTAGCAATGCAATCAAGTTTTCTTATTTTGAAAGTGAAGTGAAAGTTAGAATTTACACTGAAGATTCAAAATTAATTTTAACGGTAAAAGATAACGGTATGGGGTTTGATAAAAATCAAATCGATGATTTGTTTAAAAAATTTACCAAAATGAGCCGATTGGGAACAGCAAATGAAAGTTCTACCGGAATTGGTTTGTATTTGTGTAAAAAAATCATCGAAAGAAATAAAGGTCGTTTAAGTGCTTCTAGCGAAGGAAAAAATAAAGGAGCTGAGTTTAAAATTGAATTTGATCTTTAAATATAAAGTCGAATAAGGTTACTAAAGCAAGTTTTTAGTAACCTTATTTTTTATTAAATAGGATCGTATGATAGTTGCGGTTTATTATCTGTACATTTTACACCTGTTGGACGTTTTAATATATCGCAAGTAGCAAGAATATTCCATTTTTTCTGGTATGTAATTTCGGCATCTGTATATGCTTTTACTTTTGCTAAAAATGCTTCTTTGTTTATTTTTTTTGAATACATTATGTAAGCCGCAACGCCTCCGCAGGATTGAGAACCGATTGCGGTAAAATCCCAATCTTTAGAATCGGTACAAGGTTGAGAATTGGCTTCAGAAAGTTGTATAATTTCCTGATACATTTGTTTTAATTTCTTAGAATCCTCTTCCTGATTTGTGGAGTCGGGATTGTTATTGTCGCAGGCAATACATGCAAAACAAATTGCAAGAAGTAAAAAAGGCAACTTTTTCATGATTTTAATAGTTTACAGTTAGTATTATATACTAGATTACCAAAATCATGAAAGGTTGCGTTTTATGAGAGAAAAAACTGAATTCTACTAAATTACCAAAGTTGGTGAACGTCAGGTTTAATAAGTTCATTATAAACCTGATTCATAGCTAGAATTTGTTCTGAAGTTAATTTTGGAGTATCATAAATTGATAAATTTGATAAAACATGCTCTACTTTTGATGCACCTGGAATAATGCAGCTTACTTCATTAAAACTTAAAATCCATTGCAATGCAATCGGAGCAAGGTTTTGGTTTTCTGGGAATATTGCTTTTAAAGCTTCAACGGCTTTTAATCCTAAATCGTAGTCAATTCCAGAAAATGTTTCGCCTTTATCAAAAGCTTCTCCGTTACGATTGAAGTTGCGGTGGTCTTGAGAATCAAAAGCAGTTTTTGAGTCAAATTTTCCAGTCAAAAGTCCGCTTGCTAAAGGAACTCTCGCAATAATTCCGATATCTTTCTTTTTGGCTTCCGAGAAAAACAATTCACTCGGACGCTGACGAAACAAATTAAAAATAATTTGAACCGTCGTTACATTCGAATATTCCATTGCTTTTAAGGCTTCTTCGACTTTTTCGACACTTACCCCAAGATTAAGAATTTTCCCCTGCTCTTTTAATCGCTCAAAAAGTTCAAAAATTTCTGGTCGGTAATATACTTCCGTAGGCGGACAATGCAATTGAATTAAATCTAAAGTTTCGAGACCAGTTCTTTTTAAACTGTCTTCTACAAATTTCTGTAATACTTTTGGCGTATAACCTTCATTCACATGCGGATTAATCTGACGACCACATTTAGTAGCCACAAAAATTCTTTCAGAACGAGAGCGAACGACTCTGCCGACAGCAGCTTCGCTTAGTCCGTTTTCATAAACATCTGCAGTATCAATAAAATTAACTCCGTTGTCAATGGCCGTATTCAAAAGTTCGTCGGCAGTTTTATCATCAAAACCCGATCCCCATTTTCCCCCAACTTGCCAAGTGCCAAGCGAAATTTCAGATATATTAAAGTTTGTTTTTCCTAGTTTTCTGTAGTTCATTTTTTTTCTTTTTAGTTGCAAAGTTTCAAAGTGACAAAGTGACAAAGTGACAAAGTGTTACTCAGTTTAGAAACCTTTGTCACTTTGCAGCTCTGTTACTTTGTTACTTTAAAAAATTAATCAAATAAATCCGAAGACAAGTAACGATCGCCTCTGTCACAAATAATGGCAACTATAACTCCCGATTCTAATTTTTTGGCGATTTTTAAGGCAACAGCAACAGATCCACCGCTGCTCATTCCGGCAAAAACACCTTCTTCTAAGGCTAATCTTTTAGTCATTTCTCGAGCTTCTTCTTCGCTTACGTCAACAACTGTGTCTACTTTAGAAGCATCAAAAATCTTTGGAAGATATTCCTGAGGCCATTTTCGAATTCCAGGAATCTGAGAACCATCGCTTGGCTGCGCGCCCACAATCTGAACGCTCGGATTTTTTTCTTTCAAATAAGTCGAAGTTCCAATAATAGTTCCAGTTGTTCCCATTGCAGATACGAAATGCGTTACCGTTCCGTCAGTATCATTCCAGATTTCCGGGCCTGTTGTTTTATAATGTGCTTTCCAGTTGTCTTCATTTGCAAACTGATTTAGCATCAGATAACCGCCCTGAGCCACTTTTTTATCGGCATAATCTCTAGAACCGATAATTCCTTCGCTGGCAGGCGTTAAAATCACTGTTGCTCCGTAAGCACGCATAGTTTGAGTTCTTTCTTTTGTTGAATCTTCCGGTAAAACCAATTCGATTTCAATTCCGAACAATTGTGCAATCATTGCTAAAGCTATTCCGGTGTTTCCGCTGGTGGCTTCGATTAATTTATCCCCTTTTTTGATGTCGCCTCTTTCTACAGCGGCCGCAATCATGTTGTACGCTGCTCTGTCTTTTACACTTCCTCCGGGATTATTTCCTTCGAGTTTTAATAATAGTTTTACATTTTTATTTTTCACCAAATTAACTGTTTCCATTAATGGAGTATTGCCAATTAAGTTTACTAATTTATGTGAATTCATTTTATTTTTTTTCTTTGATTTTAACTTCAGTTGTGGTGGTGTTTAAAACGATAGAATCTTCCGGAATAGATTTTGTAATCCACGCATTTCCACCAACAACACTATTTTTTCCGATTGTAGTTTTCCCTCCTAAAATAGTTGCATTAGCATAAATACAAACATTGTCTTCTACAGTCGGGTGCCTTTTGGCGTTTTTCATGTCTTTGCTTACGCTTAATGCACCAAGCGTAACACCCTGATAGATTTTTACATATTTTTTAATTACAGTTGTTTCGCCAATTACAATTCCGGTGGCGTGATCAATAAAAAATGGCGATGCAATATCAGCGCCCGCATGAATATCTGTTCCTGTAATTCTATGCGCATATTCGCTCATTAAACGGGAAAAAAGCAATAAATCTAAGTGATATAATTCATGGCTTAATCTGTAAATCGCAATAGCGTAAAAACCAGGATAACCTAAATAAACTTCGTCGATGCTATTTGATGCGGGATCGTTTTCTAATATATATTCGGCGTCCTGATTTAGTTTTTCTAAAACACTCGGAAGTTTTTCAAGAAATCTGTCCCAAATAGATTCGCATAAATTTTCTGGTTTTTTGCAAGCTAGAACAGCAATTTCTTTAAAACGAATTTCTAACTCATCAATGCTTTCCTCTAAAGAGGCATTTGAATCAAAAAGAGTGTAAAAAAGCTTTTCTGTAAAGTCTTCAGTTTTGGTTTTAATGCCGTAATTTATGTTCGAATGGCTCTTTAAAGCCTTTATATTTTGTATGATAGTGTCTTTTGTCACAACGGTAAATATGAATGAATAATTTTGGAACGTTAAAAGTAAGGCGTTTTTTGGAAATAAAGTCACGATTTAACTAAAGATATTTTCTGTAGAAAGTCATATTTGTGATAAAAAACGAAATGTAAACGGTTCTTGATTTATGTAATTCTTAAGAAGTTAATTGTGTAAATTAGCTTTCAAAATTTATAAAAATGAAAAACAATCAAACATTTAAAAGTGCAGTTTCGGGAATTACTTTTTCTGAAGGCGAGAAAATCTGCGGTAGCGCCATTCATGATCCGATTTTGGGTTTAATAAAAAAAGAATTTCCCAGTTTTAATGATGATGATTGTATTGCTGTAAATGAGTTGAATGTTTACCGCCAGAAGTATATTTCAAATTATCTTTCAACAGAAATTGGAGAACTTTCGGCAATGGAAACGAGTGTTATTTCTTCGCTGAAAGACGATAAATCGATTGTAAGTAGTGTAGAAGAGGAAGAAGAAACTCGAAATTTCGGACAAAGAGTAGCCGATAAAGTGGCAGATTTTGGAGGAAGCTGGACTTTTATCATCTCTTTTGTGGTTTTTATTACCATATGGATTGCCTCAAATGTTCTTGTTTTTGTGAATAAAGGTTTCGATCCATATCCGTTTATTTTGCTTAATTTAATTCTTTCGTGCGTCGCCGCTTTGCAAGCACCAGTTATTATGATGAGTCAAAATCGTCAGGAAGAAAAAGACAGAAACAGAGCGAAAAAAGATTATATGATCAACCTAAAATCGGAATTGGAAATTAGAATGATTCACGATAAAATTGATCATTTGATCATGCATCAGCAACAAGAATTAATAGAGATTCAGAAAGTTCAAATCGAAATGATGAATGATATTTTAGATCAGATTAAGAAATAGGTTTGTGTGAAAATTCAATTTTATAAAATGCCAAATTCCAAAAAGAGAGCAGCGATTTTTAAAATCTAAAATCTAAAATCTAATCCCGAAGTCTCGGGACTAAAATCATAAATAAAAATGTTTGAAGTAATATCCGCCAAGCATAAAAATGAAGTTTACAATTGCCATTTTCCAAATCAGTTTTTTATAATTTTTAGACTTATCTAAAAAATGAAATCCTATAAAAACGAAAAGTAAAAGACAAGTAAATATCGCTGGATACATTTTGAAAGATGCTAAAAATTCGCCTTTAAAAAGTAAGAATAAAGAACGCTGAAAACCACAGCCTAAACAGTCAACACCAAAGACGGTTTTGAAGATACATGGAATCATATATTGCTCTAAATTCATAGCAGTTCTTTTTTGCAATTTTACTAAAAAAAAATGACAAACCTTTCGGGCAGGATAGAAGTCCTATTTGAAAGTTTTATACTTTTGAAATCTTAAACTGTGAATGAATGAAAGCATTTAAAATTATAATCATGATTCTTGCGATTTCGGTTGCACTGTATGAGCAAGTTTCAGAAGAAAAAAATATTTATATCATGATTGCTGCCATTGTGATTTTCATGTTCGGAATGATGCAATTGAGTGCAAAAACACCAAGTAAAAATAACGATAAAGAAGAGTAGGATGCTGGTAAAAGGAGATAAGATTTCGGTTCTTGACGAAGCCATAAACGGAACAGTAGTTTCGGTAAAAAACAATGAAGTTTTAATAGAAAGTACAGATGGATTTATGATGACATTTTTTGTCAATGAATTGCTTAAAATGCAAGATTCCAGTAATTTAATGAATTCTATTAAAAGAATAGATTTAGATGATGCTTCAAAAGAAAAATTGGAGCCTAAACCGAGAAGTTTTGTCAAAGAAAAGAAAGATAAACGTGAAGTTGGCGTTCCGGAATTTGATTTGCACATCGAAAAATTAGTGCCAAATAAACGCGGAATGTCAAACTATGATATTCTGACTTTGCAGATAGAAACGGCAAAAAGACATATTGATTTTGCAATTAGAAATCGCATTCCGAAAATCGTTTTTATTCACGGAGTCGGCGAAGGAATTTTAAAAGCTGAACTTGATTTTTTATTGGGCCGTTACGACGGAATTGATTTTCAGGATGCCAATTATCAAAAATATGGTCTTGGTGCGACCGAAGTTTATTTTAGACAAAACAATAAATAAAATAAAAATTAACGCTTCAAAACGTTCTTTTTTGAGCATAAAAAAACGTCTGTTTTCTGGTCTGATTTTGTATTAAAATCGGCTTCAGAAAACAGACGTTTTTTGTAAGAATATGTTTTTAAGATTTCTTAAGAAATCAATTTGTTTTAGTTTGTTGCAGGTTTGTTAATTGTGCCCAAAACGAAACTAGTCCCAAGTTTAAATGTGCTTTTTCCTTTTTGTAAAATTACATTTTTCAACACGATGGTATGCGTAAAAGTTTGGGCTGCTCTTGTGGTTGTTACTTCAATAATTCCGCTTACATCTGCTTTCCCTAATTCACCTGTCCATGTTTGTTCAACTGTTGGAGTTGTTGGTTTCTGGGCAACACATATTGCACTTTCTGTAAAAGACCCAGTTCCCGATTTTGCCGTTCTGTAAAAGACATTATTTTTGGCTGCTTCGATTAATCCTTTCTTTGGCTGATTAGTCGGAGTAATTACGTTTTCAAGTAAAGACGGATCAATATTTTCAATTGATAAATAAGAATTAACATTGTAGTTGTAAACTCCTTTCATAACAGAACATTCTATTACCTGTTGATCTGCGGGGAAAGTTAAATTTGGAGCAGCAACGGTAGTTATATAGTTTCCAAAAACAAATTTTTCATTAGTCTGAATTCCGGATGGTTTTGCAAATGTGATATTTCTAAAAATAACACTGTGCGTATAACCTGTTATTCTGGAACTTCCGTCAGCTTCATTCGGAACTTCTTTTGCTACAGAAGCAATTTCGATTACTCCATCTGTTCCTAACCATTCTTCTGTTACTTTTGGAGTACTTGGCGGAATTGTACCACAAATATTAGTAGAGGCTACAGTGCCATCATAAGCTCTGTAAACTACGCGGTATGAACCGTTTCCTTTTGAATCGATTTCGTAGGTGTATGTCGAATCATTTTCGTTTCTAAATGATCCTACAGGCATTTGAAGCAAAAGAGCTTCCTGAGTTTTTAATTTATATATCAAAGTTCCCGTTGCGGCATCGCCACAAAGTTGAGCTTCTTTTTCATCATCAAATGTTATCTTGTCTACAGTCAAATCTCCATCATCGCAGCCATTTAGAAATAGAGCAAATAGTAGGAGGGCAGTATATTTTTTCATTGTAAATTTTATTTTGGTCAAAAATAGTGAAAAAAATGCCAAATGATATTTAAGATTTCACAATTGATATTCCTTAACTTTGCATCAATGAAAAAAGTATATCTAGATAACGCCTCAACAACTGCAATGCGTCCCGAAGTAATTCAGGAAATGACAAAAGTGATGGCTGAAGATTATGGAAATCCGTCGTCTACGCACAGTTTCGGGAGAAATGGTAAAACAGTAGTTGAACTTTCAAGAAAAAGCATTGCAAAGCATTTAAATTGTACTGCTCAGGAAATTATTTTTACCTCTGGAGGAACCGAAGCAGACAACTGGATTCTTCGTTCTGCTGTTGAAGATTTGAAAATAGAAAGAATCATCACGTCAAGAATAGAGCATCATGCCGTTTTGCATACAGTTTTGGTACTTCAGGAAGAATACAATATTCAGGTTGATTACGTAAAAGTAAATCCCGACGGAAGTTTAGATTTGACACATTTGTCTAATTTATTGTCAGATGAAAAGAAGACATTGGTTAGCCTCATGCATGTAAATAACGAAACGGGAACTATTTTAGACCTGGATCGTGTTGGTGTGATTTGCAGGCAATATAGTGCCTTGTTTCATTCGGATACTGTTCAGACTGTCGGAAAAACAGAAATCGATCTCCAAAAGACTCCAATTGACTTTATTTTGGCAAGTGCGCATAAGTTTCATGGACCAAAAGGAGTGGGATTTGCCTTTGTTAGAAAAAATTCTGGTTTACAACCTTTGCTTTTTGGTGGCGAACAAGAAAAAGGTCTTCGTGCAGGAACAGAAGCAGTACATCAAATTGCTGGAATGGCTAAAGCTTTATCAATTTCTTACGAAAAACTAGACGAAGAAAGAGCTTATATTTTAGATTTGAAAAATTATCTAATTGAACAACTAGAAATCTATTTTCCTGATTTTAGAATTAACGGAAAAAAAGAGAATTTCTATAATATTATAAACATCATTTTGCCTTTTTCTTCAGACAAAACTTCGATGTTGCTTTTTAGTTTGGATATGAAAGGAATTGCGGTTTCCCGTGGAAGCGCATGTCAATCTGGAAGTATAAAACCTTCTCATGTTTTAAACGAAATGCTTTCGGAGACAGATTTAAAATTACCAAATCTCCGAATTTCATTTAGTCATTACAACACAAAAGAAGATATCGATTGGCTTATCGAGAGTCTTAAAGTGGTTTAATAGTTGAGTTTCATGTTTCAAGTTTCAAGTTCTCTAGAGTAACATGAAACTTGAAACGTAAAACAATAAAAAACTATTTACGTATTACTTTAACCTGCGAATCGTTTGTTAATTTGATAATTGTAGAAGATTTTCCGTTGATTTTATCTTGGTTTAGCTTCACAACATAATCGACGCCATTGATGATTTGCGGACTAATATCTTTGAAAGCAATTGGTGTTGGTTGTCCCGAAATGTTAGCAGAAGTTGAAACCAAAGGCTTTTTCATTCTTTCCATCAATTTAAAACAGAAAGGTTCTTTTACTAATCTAACACCCAATGATTTGTCTGCTGCGATTATATTTGGAGCCACATTTCTGGCATTATCAAGGATTAAAGTAGTCGGTTTGTCTGATAAATCCCAAATCTGCCAAGCCACTTCAGGAATATTTTTAAAAACATTATACATCATTTTTTCCCCATTCATCAAAACAATCATACTTTGTGTTTCCGCGCGCTGTTTTAATTTGTAGATTTTTGCAACAGCTTCAGCATTTGTGGCGTCACAGCCAATTCCCCAAACCGTATCTGTTGGATACAAAATGATACCACCTTCTTTGATTACTTCGTATGCTTTTATTATTTCTTCGTTCATAATTTGATTAGGAATTACTTGAGATATTTCTATTTTTGTTTCATATAAATTTACGCGCAAAGATAAGGATAATGGCAGATAATAAAAAGATAGCTGTAATAGCTACGCATTCATTTGGATATATAGATTTTCTGGTCAACAAACTAAAAAGTTATGAAAATGTTGATTTGATTTATATTAATATAGATTCTATTCCTTTTTCTTATAAAAATAAACTCTCAAGAGTTAGAAATGCCGTTTTAAAATTACTTTCTTTTTCTGGGTTGAAAGAAAAAAACAGAACAGATTTTATAAAAAAAACGCTTTATAGCGATAAAAAATTTGATCAGATTTTAGTCATTAGACCTGATAAATTGGAGAAAGAAGCTTTGATGTTTCTTAGAGAAAATTCAATAAAAATGACCAGTTTTTTCTTCGATGGTATAGAAAATTTTGTAGACCAAAAGAAGACTTTATCGTTTTTTGACACTATTTTTAGTTATGATAAAAAGGATGTAGCCGATTATAATTTTAAGTTTTTAACCAATTATATTTATGACGATCAGATTGAAGATAAACCAATAGAGAACATTGTGTTTAATATCTCCTCATTTGATAAACGATTTTCTTTTCTTGAAAAAATAGCCTCTTATTTATCTCAAAATAAGATTTCATTTCTATTTATTGTCAGAAAGGATAAGCCTTTTGTTCATGATAAGATTACAATAACTAAAAATTACTTACCGATTAGTGAGGTAAAATGTCTAATAGCAAAAAGCTTGGTATTGATTGATTTGCAAAAAACGAAACAAAACGGTTTAAGTTTTAGAATTTTTGAAGCATTAGGGTATAGTAAAAAACTAATTACAAACAATCAGGATATTGTAAATTATGATTTCTATAATCCAAATAATATTTTTGTAGTTTCAGAAGAAAATGTTACTATTCCAGTTGATTTTTTTAATACACCTTATGAAAAACTAAATTCAGATATTATTGATAAATATAAATTAAAGAACTGGATCTTTGAAGTTTTCGATGTGTAAAATCAGTACTTTAAGATTCTAATTTTCCTTAGTTTTTTAATAAAATTTATAAATCTATTTTGGTTTTGAAGGGAACTCTATAGTGAAGTTTTAAAATTGAAAACTATTGTAATTTAAAGCAATTTCTTTCTTCCCAGTTTTAATTTCTTTTTGAAAGTATCGAATGAATCACGGCCTCGAATGTCAATACGCTGTACTTCATAGCTATTTTTCATTGGAAATACGTTGATTCTGTTTCCAATTCTCAGACCATATTTAATTCCGTGTTTCTCTAGTAATTTGAAGAATTCTTTTTGCTTTGGACCTTTTTTTCTGTAATAACCTCCATAAGTATAAGCAAGTGCCGGGAAAACTTTCAGATCTTCTTTTTTGATTATTTCTTTACAAAGCAATAAATCTTCTTCGATTTCTTCTAGCGATAATTGCGCGTAATTATCATGCTTAAAAGTGTGAAATCCTAATTCGATATGAGAAGAAATAGCTAACAATTGCTCTTTGTTCATCAAATGCATATTATTGCTAATGAATTTTCCGCTCCAGTCTACTTTCTGACCAATTCTACCCAAAACCATAAAGCAAACTGCTTTAAAATCATACTGCTGTAAAAGTGGATATAACTCGGTAAAATTGTCTAAAAAACCATCGTCGAATGTTAAAACAACAGATTTTTCAGGAAGAGGCTGATTGCTGTTTTTTAGAGCATCAACTTCTGACATCCATAAAGTTTGATAATTATTAGCTTTTAGGTACTCAAATTGCTTGATTATATTTTCTTTTTTGATCGTAATCTGATCTTCAAAACCATTTGTAGAAATAGAATGATATTCTAGAATTCTTAATTTCTTTTTGGCAGGATAAAATAATTTAAACTGAACATTGATTACAATTGCAAAAACGACCAATAAAAAGAACAAAATAGAGAAAATATAGATCATAAACCTTTTTTAAGAAACATTATAAAAAACAGCGCTATTTACTGATTCAGCAAGAGCAACTTCTCTTGCAACCTCAAAAATTTTAGTGCCAATAATTTGTCTGGTTGAAGTATTCATTAAGAACTCAAAGCCATTTTCGACAAATTTACTTTTTAATTGCTCATTATCGACCAATGCCTCAACTTTATCTGCGAAATCCATGAAATTACCGACCTCTGCCAACAATCCTGTTTCGTTATCTTTTAAAACAGTCGGAATTCCACCTGCCTTTGCAGCTACAACTGGAACCTTACAAGCGTAACTTTCTAAAATTACACCGCCTGTTGCTTCATTTTTTGATGTAAATAAAAAAAGATCAAACTCCGGAATGCACTTTTGAACGTCTTTTCTAAAACCGGCAAAAAAAATTTCGTTTTCAAGCCCTTTAGAAGCAACATAAGTTTTTATGTCTGCTTCCATGGAACCTTCGCCAATTAAAATATATTTCGCTTTGAGTTTTCTTTTATGCAATTCGGCGACCGTATTTACCCACGTATAATGATCTTTTACCTTACAAAAAGCAGAAACATTTCCAATTATTTTATGATCTAAAGGAATGTCGAATTCTTTATGAAGGAAACCATTTTTGGCATTATGAATAAATTTATCTGTGTCGACAACACTGCCTATTACAGTAAGTTTGCTATGATCTGTTACCGAAAGTTTCAGGATTTCTGCTACCGGATCAGAGATACAAACAATTTTTTTAATTAATTTATAATTGTATTTATATCTTCTGAAAAAATTAGTTCCAACATTTTTGATAAGAGTTCTAAAAAGCACCATTGGCACTTTCAAACCAGAAAAAAGGGCAGCTAATACAGCGATAGTATGTGCTTTACTGTTGTGAAGAAATATAAGATCGGGCTGAAATTTATCAGTTTCTTTTTTGAAGTTTTTACTAAAACCAAGATTGTATTCAGATTTGAAATCTAATCCCAAAACCTGAAGGTTTTTTTGAGTTGCAATCTTGAAAATTTCAGAATCTTTCGGGCAGATAATTAATTGCTCATTAACTTTATTATTATCTCTTAAGGATTCAAAAATATCTATAATCATTTGCTCATGTCCTCTCCAGACTTTTGAAGCAGTAAAATGTACTAAGCGCATATTCGTAAAAGATGACTTTTTATAATGCGAATGTAGTAGATTTTGGTATTCTAAATTAGAATATCATTAAATTTTGGCTTAAAAAGAGCTTAAGATGTAATTTTATGAGCGTATAAAATTAAAAGGTAATGGGTTTTAATATGAACTAATCGTAAGGAATTACTTCTGTTTTTTCTAACAAAAAACTTCGCGAGTGTTATATATTACTGGTGTTTTCGATGTTTTGGAAATGTTTAAATATTGATCAAATAAAGTCCTTTAATTTTTATTAAAACAGTTTGTTTTTTTAATGTTAATTTAATGTTGCGTTCTAAATGAAGAATAAATTATTGACTTTTTTGTATGAAAAAACCGACCAAAATCAAGGGTGTTTTGGCCAGTTTATTTTTTTTATTTCATAATTCTTCTTGAAAATGATTTTGTCTCAAGCTTTTTTAAAAGATTAGAGGCATTTTTATCAAATTCAAATTAAACTTAAACGTGTTTTAATCTTAAATTTTAATAATAATAAAAGCTAAATATTATTAAAAAGAACGGCTTCATATCCATTTAAAGTATTTTTTCAACAATTGAATCCAAAGTTTAATACACACTGTTTTTTTTTTAGAAACTAATGCTTTTAAATATATCTATTTACTCAGAGCAAGAGAATTATAAAAGTTAGAATAATTTTTCTCCATGACACACAGGTCAAAATTCTCCTTAACTAATTGGAAAGCCTTTGTTTTAATTTTTTCTTCTAAATGCGGATTCTCCAGAATTTTTAAAACCGATTCAGAAAGATAATCAGAACATTTGAGTTCTGCCAAGAAACCATTTTCTCCATCTTCAATAACTTCGGGTATTCCTCCAGCTTTTGTAGCAACTACGGGAACTTTACAGGCAAATGCTTCATAAACAGTTAGCGGCAGACCTTCGGTAATTGACGTAATCAAAAAAACATCAAATTCCGGAAGTAAATCTGCGACATTGTTTCTAAAACCTGTAAAAAAAACATCATTTTCAAGGTCATTACTTTTTATATAATCCGTCAATTCGTTTTTAAGAGGACCGTCACCAATAATTACAAATTTTATAGGATTTGCAGAGTCATTTTTTTCTTTAATTTTCTTTGCAGTATCTATAAATGTATGAATATCTTTTTGTTTTGTTAAGCCAGCAATGTTTCCCACTATTTTGGTTTCGGGAGAAAAATTAAACTCTTTATGCAATAAATTTTTATTGGTTTTCGTAGTGAAGTTATCCACATTGATAGCATCATAAATAGTAAGCAGTCGATCTTTATCTGAAACAATATTTTCAAAAATGGCTTCGACAGCTTCAGAGACACAGATAATTTTCTTTATACTTGGATGTGAATATTTATATCGGTTTAAAAACTTATCTTTTATCCTATTGTTTCGTTTTCGACTTAGAATAAGAGTAGTTTTTGATAAAAACTTCATTGCAATCAGTCCTGCAGTAAGCGCTGACGAATCGTGAATGTGTACAACATCTATAGATTCTTTCTTGCAAATCGTTATAATTGCTTTAACGAGATTAAATAGTTTTAGGCTATTTTTTTTGTAGGTAAAAAAATTAGCATTATCCTTTTTGCACATAGTGGCCATGACAGAATTGTGAGGACAAAGAATATATTGTTTCAAATCTTCTTTTTTATCCAGAAGGTTGTAAACAGTATACATCTGTGCATCTCCGCCTCTAAGCTCAGTAATGGATGTTACATTTAATATTTTCATTTATTTGGGGGATTTTTTTTCTTCGATATTTTATAAAAATAGCTTAAAGTTTTTCTTATAAATTATATAATTCCCATTTTCAGAATTACTGCTTTTTTATATTTAATAAAAAAAAGTTTTCCTAATACAGGTTTTATTACTTATTAGATTAATTTTGTTCCAAAAGGTTTAATCCTCAATCAAAAAAATATTTTTGATATAAAATATTGACTCAATCTATATTTTTCAATAGATCTAATCACAATAAACATGGCTAACAAACTAGTTCTTTCTCGTAATAAGGGAGATTTAAATACATATAACGAAAAAGATGAGTATAATTATATACTCGGACTCATTCAAAATTTTCAAAGTTCAGGCGAACTTTTTGGAAATGGTGATCGCAATAAGATTAAATTGTTTGACTTTAATGGAAAAACGATTAATATTAAATCATTTAAAATTCCTAATATAGTTAATAAAGTTGCTTACAGATATTTTAGAAAATCTAAAGCCAGACGCTCCTTTGAATATGCTACAATTTTATTAGAAAAAGGAATCGGAACTCCACAACCAATTGCATTTTATGAGAATTATAATCTTATAGGATTGAAAGATAGTTATTATGTCAGTGAGCATTTAATTACAGAACTAACGTTTAGAGAATTAGTCGAAATTCCCGATTATCCCGATCACGATAACATATTAAGACAGTTTACAAGATTTTGTTTTGATTTGCATGAAAAAGGAATTGAATTTCTAGATCATTCGCCAGGAAATACTTTAATCAAAAAAAATGAGGAAAGTAACTACGAGTTCTTTTTGGTAGACTTAAACCGAATGAATTTTCACGAAAATATGAGTTTTGAGCAAAGAATGAATAACTTTAGCAGGTTAACTCCTAAAAAAGAGATGATTGCAGTGATGAGTAATGAGTATTCTAAAATCTATAAAGAAAAAAGCCAAAGCGAAATTTTCGAAAGAATGTGGCAGGCTACAGTAGATTTTCAAGAAAGTTTTGCCAAAAAGAAAAGACTCAAAAAGAAACTCAAGTTCTGGAAATCTAATTCTTAACATTTATTTTTTTAAGTTCGCGAAATCGTACGGATACACTCAAAGCGTTTAAGTAACAAATAGTTAAGCCTTTTCTGCCGTCCAGAAAACCCAACCGAATTAAGTATTGGTTTAAAAATTGATAAGCCGGTCGAATATAGAAATGAAATAAATTTGGTTTAGTATTTTTTGCTAATTCTTCCTGAGCTTTCAATTGTCCGTAGAAAACCATTTTTTGTTTATAATCATTAAAAGTGGAGTAGGAAAAGTGAATTAATTTATTTTTTAATTTTCCTGCTTCACCGTTTATAATCAGTTTTTCGTGAACGATTTTTTCATGATTATAAAATGCATTTTCTTTTTTAAATAATCGAATAATCTTATCGGTTTGCCAACCACTATATCTCAACCTTTTGTTTTTAAACATAAAAGTTCGATACATATAATAGGCAACAATATTATTTTTCTGATGAATTACCGTTTCGATTTCTTTCTGAAGATTAGCAGAAACTCTTTCATCTGCATCAATAAAAAGAATCCACGAATTTGAAGCTAAACTCAAAGCAAAATTTCGTTGAGAAGCAAAATTTTCAAAAGAATGCTGAACCGTTTTTACATTTTTGAAAGACGAAGCAATCTCAAAGGTCTGATCGGAACTAAAAGAATCTACTACGATAATTTCATCAGCAAATGAAAGATTTTCCAAAACAGGTTGAATGTTTTGTTCTTCATTGTGGGTAATGATTAAAGCCGTTAAAAGATGTTTTTCTGAAGAAATCATTTCGATTAATTAAAGCCGTTTTGTTGTAAAAACAATTTGATTCTGTCTTCGAAAAATTCTGGTAAAAATTTCTCATATAAAGGAAGAGATTCCTTTTTGAGCATTTTTTCTGTTTTGTTCTCAAACAAAGCAGGACGATAATCTTTTAAATGAACAGAAAGATGATGAATTCCGTCTTCAAAAGTAGCCCAGATTTTCTTTTCAATCCAAGGAGAAAAAATGATAAATGAAGGTTTTTCTAAAGCTTTTGCCATATTGATTGCGCCGCCGTCATTTCCTATAATAGCATCACATTGATTGACCAAACCAATAAAAGATCTTAAATCTCCTCCCAATAAATCGAAATAAATTTTATGTTGCGTCGAAGGTTTGCAAGCATTAAAAACAGTTTTTGCTTCTTCTAATTGCTTTGGGAAATAATTCAACAAAATATTTACATCTGCATTATCTGCAACTTGATCGACCACTTTGGCCATAAATTCTAACGGGTAGGTTTTTAGTTTTTCACTTCCCAAAAGACTGATCATGATTGTTTTTCGATCTTTTCGAACATTATGTTTTTTAAAAACAGCAACTCCTTCTTGATTTTCTTTTTCAGAAACAAACAATTTCGGAATCGGATCAATTTGTATTTTAAGATCAAGTGGTTCCAATAAAGAAAGTCTTCTTTCAATGGCTAATCCCAAATTTGTTTTCGGAAATGGCTCAAAAGGAACATTGTCGGTATACAAAAATGTTCTTCCGGGTTTTTTATATGAAATTTTTCTTGTGGCTCCGCTTAGAAGAACTAAAATCCAACTTTCTAATTTAGAATAAGCATCGATTAATAAGTCGTATTTTTCATTTCGAAGATGAAGACCCAATTTCAAAAGTTCTTTTTTGCTTTTTCTGTGTTTTTCTTCAAATAAAATAACATTGTCAATACTTGAGTTTCCTTCTAAAACTGGAGTTGTAGATGAATATACCAAATAGTCTATTTCGGCTTCGGGATACGCTGTACGCAGATTATTACATATAATACTGCTCACTAGAACATCTCCAATCATTTTTTGTTGGATTACAAGTATCTTCATGAAAATTCGTATTTATTAAAGGGTGTACAAATTGAAGAAAAAAAAATCCAAATTCCAATCATTTAGAAAGGAATTCGGATTTTTAAAAATTGAAAATTTATATACTATAAAGTACTAAACCGCAACATCATATTCACGAAGCGCATTGTTCAATGAAGTTTTTAAATCTGTAGAAGGTTTACGAGTACCGATAATTAAAGCACAAGGAACCTGAAATTCACCAGCAGCGAATTTTTTAGTATAACTTCCAGGAATAACCACTGAACGCGCAGGAACAAAACCTTTCATTTCAACTGGTTCATCACCTGTAACATCAATAATTTTAGTAGAAGCTGTCAAACATACGTTAGCGCCAAGAACTGCCTCTTTACCAACGTGAACACCTTCAACGACGATACAACGAGATCCGATAAAAGCACCATCTTCAATAATAACCGGAGCAGCTTGTAATGGCTCAAGAACACCACCGATTCCAACACCACCACTTAAGTGAACGTTTTTACCAATTTGAGCACAACTACCAACAGTCGCCCAAGTGTCGACCATTGTTCCTTCGTCAACATAAGCACCAATATTTACATAACTTGGCATTAAGATAACACCGCTAGAAATGTAAGCACCGTAACGCGCTACAGCATTGGGTACTACGCGAATTCCTTTTTCTGCATAATTTCTTTTTAGTAACATTTTATCGTGATATTCGAAAATACCAGATTCCCATGTTTCCATTTTTTGAATTGGGAAATACATTACAACCGCTTTCTTAACCCATTCGTTTACCTGCCATTTGTCTCCAACTGGTTCAGCAACACGTAATTTACCTGCGTCTACCAATTCGATAACTTCTCTAATGGCATCTGTTGTTGTAGTTTCTTGTAGTAAAGCTCTATTTTCCCAAGCTTGTTCAATTATAGTCTGTAAAGAATTCATACGTTAAAATTTTTGGCAAATATAAGGTATTTGTAGAAATGCAAAAAGGCAAAATGATTTGAAAATGTTACAGATTTAACTTTTTGTTTCTTATTTGTAAAATTGCAAAAGTATATTTTTTTAAGATTTTCATTTAATTACCTCTATAAGTTTTTTTTATGTCAAAATATGACAAAAATCAGATTTTAAACTTTTTGTTCTGTCTAATTTCGTCCCGTTTAAAAAACATTCCATTCAAACAAAATAATCATATAACCAGTAAATATGAATCAAGAGAATCAGTTTCAAAATAAAGTAATCGTTGACAAAGAAGTAGCCTGGGATAAAACCAAAGTTATTATGAGTAAAACAAACGCCTTTGGTATTATAGAATATGCCAATGAAGTATTTGTTGATGTTTGTGGTTACGAAGATTATGAATTAATGGGGCAGCCTCATAATATTATTCGTCACCCAGATATGCCAAAAGTTATTTTTAAGGTGCTTTGGGAGAATCTTAAAAACGGAAAAAACTTTCATGCCATCGTAAAAAATCTTGCAAAATCAGGAAGATATTACTGGGTGATTACAGATTTTGATATTGCTCGCGACGAAAATGATGTGATTGTGAATTATTTCGCAAGAAGACAAGCTGTTCCGCAAGAGGTAATTGCGGTACACATTGAGCCATTGTATAAAAAGTTGTTGCAAATCGAGGCGGCAAGCGGTGTTGAATTTAGTGAGAAATACTTAATTGGTTTTCTAGAAGAAAAAAAGAGAACTTATGTAGAATATATTAAGGAGTTAATTTTTGAACATGAAAGATCTCAAGCTAAATTTTCTAACTATGTAGAAGACGAAAACGAAGAAGAAGAGGAGGAAAGAGGGTTTTTTAGCCGATTGTTCGGCAGATAAATTTAAGTTTATTTTTTTAGGTTTTGAATATTTGGATCGAAGGTCCGTCTTGAATTTTTTCAGGACGGATTTTCATTTATAATAATATAGAAGATTTTATTGTTTTTTTTAATTGAAGAAAATCATAACCATAATTTGAAGTAAATTTGTTTAAAAAATTTAGAAACATGCCAAGAATCCTCTCCATAGATTACGGACAAAAACGTACAGGAATTGCAGTTACAGACGAAATGCAGATTATTGCTTCAGGTTTAACAACAATTCCTACTCATACATTAGTTGATTTTCTGAAAAATTATTTTGCTAAAGAAAAAGTAGAAGCGGTTTTAATTGGTGAACCAAAACAAATGAACGGACTTCCATCAGAAAGCGCTTCTGTAATTAATGGTTTTGCCACTCACTTTTCGAATGTTTTTCCAGAGATAAAAGTGATACGTGTTGACGAGCGATTTACTTCAAAAATGGCGTTTCAGACTATGATCGACAGTGGCTTAAGTAAAAAGCAACGTCAGAATAAAGGTTTAATAGACGAAATATCGGCTACAATTTTACTTCAGGATTATCTTTCTTCAAAAAAATAATGCTCTACGTCGTATTTTTTGTTTTTAATTTAAAGGTTTTTAGAAAATCCTAACTTTTATCATGTAAAAATTAGTTTTTTTTTGCAATTAAAAAAGTACCTTTGCACTTTAAATAAAAATACTGTTATGCCTGACGAAACCATACGTTCAAATAGTGATGTAGTACTCATTGGCGCTGGAATAATGAGTGCCACTCTCGGAGTAATTTTGAAAGAATTACAACCAGATATAAAAATTGAAATTTACGAAAGATTAGATGTTGCTGCAGCAGAAAGCTCTGATGCTTGGAATAATGCAGGAACTGGACACTCTGCTTTTTGTGAATTAAATTATACTCCAGAAAAGGCAGACGGAAGTATAGATCCTAAAAAAGCAATAAGTATTGCAGAATCATTTGAGGTTTCTCGCCAGTTTTGGTCTTACTTAGTGCAGGAAAATAAAGTTCCTTCTCCGGAAAATTTTATTAAAAGCGTTCCTCATATGAGTTTTGTGTGGGGTGACAAAAACGTTGATTATTTAAAAAAGAGATTCGAAGCACTTCAAAGCAATCCAATTTTTGCTGAAATGACTTACAGTACCGATTTTGAACAACTTCAAAAATGGATGCCACTGGTTATGGAAGGCCGAAATGCTGACGAAAAATTAGCAGCAACACATATGGAAATTGGTACCGATGTAAACTTTGGTGCTTTAACAAGAAGTATGTTCAACTACTTAGAAAAACTAGACGGTGTTTCTTTGTTTTTTAATCACGAGGTTAAAAAATTAAGACAACGTGATGATAAATCTTGGAGAATAAAAATTACAGATTTATCAACTGGAAAAATCCGTAAAGCCTATACTAAATTTGTATTTATTGGTGCTGGTGGAGGTTCTTTACCTTTATTGGAAAAAGCAAACGTACCAGAAGGAAATGGTTACGGAGGTTTCCCAGTAAGTGGCCAATGGTTAAAATGTACAAATCCAGAAGTAATTGCAAAACACGCAGCAAAAGTGTACGGAAAAGCAAGTGTTGGAGCTCCTCCAATGTCTGTTCCTCACATTGATACGCGTGTTATTGATGGCGAAAAAGCACTTCTTTTTGGTCCGTTTGCAGGATTCTCAACTCGTTTCCTTAAAAATGGTTCTTATTTAGATTTGCCTTTGTCAATTAAGTCAAATAATTTAATTCCGATGTTGGCGGCAGGATATCATAATATTCCGTTGACGAAATATTTGATTGAGCAGGTTCGTCAGTCTCCAAAAGACAGAATGAAAGCTTTACGCGAATATCTTCCAACAGCGCGATCTAAAGATTGGATTCTTGAAAAAGCAGGTCAGCGTGTTCAGGTAATTAAAAAAGATGAAAAAGAAGGCGGTGTTTTGGAATTTGGTACAGAAGTTATCAATACACATGACGGAACTTTAGCTGTTTTATTAGGTGCTTCTCCGGGAGCTTCTACAGCCGTTAGTATTATGGTCGATTTGGTTGGCAGATGTTTTGGAAATCAAATTAAAACACCTGAATGGGAAGCTAAATTAAAAACAATGATTCCTTCTTATGGTCAAAAGTTAAATGAAAAACCAGAGCTTTTAGCAGAACTTAGAAAACATACAGCTGAAGTTTTAAAAATAAAATAAGCTTCTTTATAAAATAGAATATAAAACAAATCCAGATGAATTAATCTGGATTTGTTGCTTTTAGGTCGGTTGTGTTTTTTAGGATTTTTTCGGCTAAGTTGCTCATCCAAATTAATTGTTCTATAACCATTTGGGCTTCCTGCATTTTGGCTTGACGGGTTTCTTTGTCTAAATCGTCATCTTCGGCCAGACGTGTGAAATTCTTTCGTTTTAATTCTTCAAATTGTAAAGTCACATCTTCTTTTTCAAAAAAAGTATCTTTTAAAATAACTTCGTTTCTTAAAATAGCAATCGAATGATCGAGGTTGGCTAAAATCGTTTTGATGATATAATTAAATGATTCTGAAGCAGAAGTAGTTTGATGGGACTGGATATAAGTAGAAAGTGATGCCAGAGCAGATAATAATGAGTGGTTTAAAACCACCAATTTATTAACCAAAGGCATTGTTTTTTGTTTAGATTTAGGTTCCTGCATCATTCTTTGAAAGGAAGTCATTAGATTTCCAATTTCAACAAAAGCATTCTTTCTAGCCAATCGATACGATGTTGGAACTTCTCCTTTTTTATTATAAAAATCAGCAATTTCTTTTAAGTAAGTTCTGTTCGCACGAATTGAATTTTCGATATGAATTGGTGTATTGATGAATTCCCAAGCCGGCCACAGAAAATGATTGGCAATAAAAGCCAAAATCGCTCCAGCAAGAGAATCTAAGATTCTGTATTGAATAACTTCGTTAATATCTGGCGTTAAAATTCCGTAAATAAAAACCACATACATCGTGACAAATGTGGCACTAATTTTATAATTGATTTGAGTAAACGAAATTCCTAAAAGCATACATACAATAGAGAAAATACTCAGTGCAACATGGTTTTGGATGACAGAGACGATTCCGAATGCTAGAATTCCTCCTAAAACAGTTCCGAAGATTCTGTTATAAGATCGTTCTTTTGTTAATCCGTAGCCGGGACGCATGATTACTACAATAGTCAGTAAAATCCAATATACATTTTGAAAAGGAAGAATTTGCCCCAGGAAAAATCCAATTAAAATGGTGATTGTTAATCTTATGGAATGTCTGAAAATAGAAGAAGAATAACTTAAATTCTCAATCAAAGTTCGTAACGGATAATATTGTGGTGTTAAGAATTTTTCAAGCTCTTTATCTTTGTCTTTTAATTTATAAGATTGCATGGCCAAAGAAAAAGCACGCTGAATAATCTTGATTTTTCCAACTTGATTTTTGGCATATTTCAGCATATTAGTCAGCATCAAAACACCTTCTGCAGCTTCTTCGGCTCCTAATGTTTTTTCATAATCAAAAATGGCAAATTCGAGTGCGTCTAATTCGTTTTTTAAATCATGCTTGTCTACGTAAACACTAATATGGCGAACATTTTTAGAAAGCTTTTTTAAAGTTGAAGCCAGTTTGTAAGCTACATTTTGATACGTTCTTAAAACGTTTGGATGTTTGGCAAATTTTTCATGCAATTTACTGTGATCAAAAGAAGTATAAAGCGCCAATTCCTGAATTTCAACCAAGGTAATAAAAACCAAAAGCATTTTTCGATTCTGGCTGGTAGTTCCAGAAGTATTCTGATTTCCAATTAAAGATTTTCTCAGATCTTCATGAATCAAATTTAATTCAACCTGAATGGCCAATTGTTTTTCAATAATAGATTTTCTATTCGCTTCCGGACTCCATAAATCACCTCTTAATTTTAGGTATTTTGCAGTAAGTTTAATTCCTTCGGCAATCTGAAGTTCTACATATTTATAAGGTTGAACCAAATGAAAAATCAAAGAAACAACTAAATATAGAATTCCACCAACAAAAATAAAACCCGAATATTCAAAAGCTTGCCATCCTTCATGCAAGTGGCCAAATGAAAGAGAAATAGATAATAAAGCAGAAAAAGAAATTAAAGTGGCTCGTTGTCCATAAACAGAAATCATAGAACAAAGAAAAAGCAGGCATCCTAAAAAAATATAAAAAAGGAAAGGATACGGATAAACGAGATTTACCAATAGATTAACTCCAGAAACAATAAATGAAGCTGCAATTAATCCTTTTATTTTATGAATTAAAGAACTCGGAATATCACTGGGATAAGTATAAAAAGCGCCAAGTGCAATGGTAAAACCAATTTCAAAATGGCCTAAAAAATTTAAAACCAAAACAGGAACAACAGAAGCAATAGTTACTTTGGAAGCGTTGAAAAATGAAGTACTGTTGGTGAATTTTAAAATTTTATCAAACATATATAAAGGTTTACTACCAAAGGTAAGAATTGTGCGAGTGATTTTGGCATAATTATGGATGAGATTTATAACGTCTTTGAAAAAATATGATATAAAATAGTAATAGAATTATTCATTGACTATTTTTTACTATTTTTGCCAGCTGAATTATCAGAACTTGAATTCTGTTTTTACAGCTTAAAAATATAAACAAAAACAAATGATTTTACCAATTGTAGGATACGGTGATCCTGTTTTAAGAAAAGTAGGGCAGGACGTTACGCCAGAATATCCAAACCTAAAAGAAACAATCGCAAATATGTACGAAACTATGTATAATGCGTATGGAGTTGGACTTGCTGCACCGCAGGTTGGGCTTCCGATTCGTTTGTTTGTTATTGACACAACGCCTTTTAGTGATGATGAAGATCTTCCTTCAGAGGAACAAAAAGATTTAAAAGGTTTTAAAAAGACTTTCATTAATGCTAAAATCGTAAAAGAAGAAGGCGAAGAATGGGTTTTTAATGAAGGCTGTTTGAGTATTCCCGATGTACGTGAAGACGTTTATAGAAAACCAACGGTTACAATTGAATATTGTGAAGAGGATTTTGTAATGAAAACGGAAGTTTTTGACGGGTTAATTGCAAGAGTTATTCAGCACGAATACGACCATATTGAAGGAATTTTGTTTACAGATAAAATTTCGTCCCTTAAAAAGCGTCTTATTCAAAAGAAACTTAAAAATATTACAGAAGGTAAAACGTTTCAGGAATATAGAATGAAGTTTTTTGCTGCAAAAAAAGGAAGATAAATTTCTAAGAACATTTAGAAACAAAAAATAAATCAAATTCTTAATACAAATTTTAATAAAATGAATTTAACGAAAATTTTAGCCATTTCAGGAAAACCAGGTTTATACGAATTAAAAGTGCAAACTCGTACAGGTTTCGTGGCGGAATCATTAATTGATGGGAAGAAGATTACTGTAAATCTAAAAAGCAATGTAAGTTTATTGTCTGAAATTTCGATTTATACTTATGAAGGTGAAAAACCATTAACCGAAGTAATGCAGCAGATTGCCGTTAAAGAAAACAAAGGTCAGGCTATTTCTCATAAAGAAGACAATGCTACTTTAGCAGCATATTTCAAACAAATTCTTCCAGATTACGATGAAGAAAGAGTGTATCCGTCTGATATTAAAAAAGTATTAAACTGGTACAACACACTTCAGGCTAAAGGTTTAGTTACAGATTTAGCTCCTGCAGCTGAAGAAGCTAAAGAAGAAGAAGTTGCGGTCGAGGAAAAACCTAAAAAAGCTCCAGCTGCTAAAAAAGCAAAAGCTAAAAAAGAAGAAGAATAAATAATTCCTTTTGAATATATAATATCCTGTTAAGATGTTTTCTTGACAGGATTTTTTATTTTTACAGCATCAAGTTTTACATCTAAAGAAATTCAAAATGAATAGAGAAAACCAGTTAAAAGCGTTTGAGAGATTATTAAATATTATGGACGAACTTCGCGAACAATGTCCGTGGGATAAAAAACAAACCTTGCAGACTTTGAGACATTTAACAATCGAAGAAACTTACGAATTGGGCGACGCTATTCTGGATAATGATTTAAACGAAGTCAAAAAAGAACTCGGAGATTTGCTTCTTCACATTGTTTTTTATGCTAAAATCGGAAGTGAGACCAATGATTTTGACATTGCAGATGTTTGTAACGAAATATGCGATAAACTGATTCACCGTCATCCTCATATTTATGGCGATGTAAAAGTAGAGAATGAAGAAGAAGTCAAACAAAACTGGGAAAAACTAAAACTAAAAGAAGGCAAAAAATCTGTTTTAGAAGGAGTTCCAAAAAGTCTTCCTGCTTTGGTCAAAGCAAGTAGAATTCAGGATAAAGTAAAAGGTGTAGGTTTTGACTGGGAAGAACCGCATCAGGTTTGGGATAAAGTGCAAGAAGAATTACAAGAACTTCAAGTCGAAGTACAAGCTGGAAATCAAGACAAAATCGAAGATGAATTCGGGGACGTTTTGTTTTCTATGATTAATTACGCGAGATTTTTAAATGTAAATCCGGAAGATGCTTTAGAAAGAACCAATAAGAAATTCATTAAACGTTTTCAATACTTAGAAAGCAAAGCAAGCGATTTAGGAAAACCGTTAATGGATATGACGCTTGCAGAAATGGATATTTTTTGGAATGAGGCTAAAAAACTTTAATTATCAGCCAATTTTTTTAAAGCGCGAACGTCTTTAAGAAGGATTTTTTTACCGACTAATTCAATTAAACCTAATTTATTGAAGTCAGATAATAAACGAATACAGCTTTCTGTAGCTGTACCAATTATTCCTGCCAATTCTTCTCTGGTTAATTGTACTTTTAAAGTTTTATCTGTGTCTTCGCCAAATTCTTCATGCAAATGAAGCAAAGTTTCTGCCAGTCTTTGTTTAACCGTTTTTTGAACTAAAGCAATTTTTTCGTTTTCAGATTCCTTTAAATCTTCACAGACAGATTGCATCATATTCAAAGAAAACTGATTATTGTTATTAAAGAAATTAATGATTTCAGTCTTAGGAATAAAACAAACTTCCATGTCTGCAATGGCTTTTGCCGTTAAGTTTGCGGGCTCATTGCTAATCATAGAACGTTGCCCAAGAAGTTCACCAGATTTAACCAATTTTACAATTTGATCTTTTCCGTTTGCACTCAATTTGGAGAGTTTTCCAACACCATCTTTCACACAAAAGACTCCATTAGTAACTTCACCCTCTTCAAAAAGTGCATCACCCTTTTTAATTTTGTAAGTCGTTTTGCTGTTTGCTAATTTTATAACTTCCTCTTTATTAAGAGCTTTTAGCGAACTTAACTGACGTACAATGCATTGATCACATTTGTTCATGGCAATAATTGTTTGCTGCAAAATTAAGCATATTTGGGACTTTTAGACATTATTAGACCTTAAAGTTATTATAAATAAGAATTATCGGTCATTTTTAACGTGATTTTTATTAATTTAGAAGTCATTTCAGCGGAGAATATGACAATTATCATCTTAATAATTGTGCTTTAGTTGGAAATTTGCGACAAATAAAAACAAGTTTATGAGGGAGCAAAGTTGTTTTCATTGTGGTTTATCTATTGAACAAAATGAAGAAATTGAGTTTGATGACAAAAAGTTTTGTTGTACAGGCTGTAAAACGGTTTACGAGATATTCAGCGTTAATAACTTAACCTCTTATTATGACTTTGAAAAGTCGCCTGGCGCCACGCCGCAAGACATTAAAGGCAAGTATGATTTTTTAGAAAACGAAGCCATACTTTCTAAAGTTTTAGAATTTCAGGAAGGCAATACAGCAATCGTTTCTTTAAATATACCGCACATTCACTGCAGTTCTTGCATTTGGATTTTAGAAAATCTAAATAAACTTCAACCCGGAATCAGTATTTCACAAGTTAATTTTCATGAAAAGAAAGTTAGAATAACTTTTAATTCTGATGTTGTTTCTTTAAAAGATATCGTTTATCTATTAAGTTCTATAGGTTACGAACCTTATATAAGTCTGGAAAATTATGAAACAGGAAGAGCAAAAGTAGACAGAAGTCTTACTTATAAACTTGGAGTTGCCTTTTTTTGCTTCGGAAATATAATGCTGCTTTCATTTCCAGAATATTTCGAAATGAAAGAGTTTTGGTTAGATAGTTACAAACCGTTTTTCAGACTGTTGATTTTTGTTTTAGCCCTGCCGAGTTTCTTATATTCAGCAAGCGGTTATTATGTTTCGGCATATCACAGTATAAAAACTCGAATGCTGAATATCGATATTCCAATTGCTTTGGGAATCATTGTGATGTTTGTTCGAAGCTCTTACGATATGCTTATGGATCACGGACCTGGTTTTTTTGACAGCTTGGCTAGTTTAGTATTTTTTATGCTTCTAGGTAAAATGTTTCAAACTAAAACCTACAGTTTTTTAAGTTTTGAAAGAGATTTTAAATCCTATTTTCCAATTGCAGTTACCAAAATCAATAAAGATACCTCAGAAGATAATGTTGCTATTTATGATGTAATAAAAGGCGATCGATTGTTGATTCGAAACCAAGAACTTATTCCCGTTGACGGAATTTTAATCAGCGAAAGCGCAGAAATCGATTATAGTTTTGTAACCGGTGAGGCTGTGCCCATTACCAAAAAATCTGGAGATAAAGTCTTTGCTGGCGGAAAACAAATAGGAAAAGTGATAGAAATGGAAGTACTCCATTCTGTTTCTCAAAGTTATTTGACACAGTTGTGGAGTAATGAAATTTTTCAGAAAAAAGTAGATCAAAAACACAAGACCATTACAGATGCAATAAGCCGTTATTTTACCCCCATTTTAATGCTAATTGCATTTGCTGGTTTTGGTTATTGGATTTTTATTGATGCCAATATTGCTTTCAATGTTTTTACAGCCGTATTAATTGTAGCTTGTCCTTGTGCATTGGCATTGACAGCTCCGTTTACTTTTGGTAACATTTTAAGGATTTTAGGTAAAAAGAAATTCTATTTAAAAAATGCCGTTGTAATAGAACAGCTTGCCAAAGTAGATACAATTGTTTTTGATAAAACAGGAACTATTACCACCAATAAAAAATCAAATATACTGTACAAAGGAACTGCAATTTCTGATTCTAATATTGTATTGATTAAGAATGTTTTACGAGGATCAAATCATCCGTTGAGTAGAATGCTTTATGAATTTCTTCCCGATTCTAAACGAACTCCTGTAGAAGATTTTCAAGAGATTACTGGAAAAGGAATTTTGGCTCATCTTCAAGGTAAAGAAATTAAAATAGGTTCAGGGCAATTTGTAGAGGATATAGTTGCAGATAGTTCTGAAATTGAAAAGACAGCATTACATATTAAAATTGACGGTATTTATTTGGGAAAATATACTTTTCAGAACCAATATCGCGAGGGTTTAGAAAAGCTTTTTGTAAGGTTGACTAAAGATTATGAAATTAAGGTACTTTCTGGTGATAATGATGGGGAAAGGGCGAATCTGGAAAATATTCTTCCTAAAAAGACAGAATTAATATTCAATCAGAAACCAGAGCAAAAGCTAGAGTATATTAAGAAACTTCAAGAAAAAGGAAGAAATGTCATGATGGTTGGAGATGGTTTAAATGATGCTGGAGCACTCGCACAAAGCAATGTAGGAATTTCTATTTCTGAAAATGTTAACGTGTTTTCACCCGCTTGCGATGCTATTTTGGATGCTTCTAAATTTTCAAAATTAAATTATTTTTTAAAGCTGTCTCATAAGGCTATAACCATTATTAAGATGAGTTTTACCTTATCATTGCTCTACAACGTAGTTGGATTAGCCTTTGCTGTTACAGGAAATCTTCTTCCAATTGTGGCAGCTATTATTATGCCGTTGAGTACAATTACTATTGTGAGTTTTGTTACGCTAATGTCTAACTATTTCAGCAAGAGCATTTTAAAGTAAATTCAATTTGTTTTTGAAAGATTTTTTTTATAAATTTATCATATCTTTTTGTTCATGATAATTATCATATTTTATACGCCTTCAACAAAGTAATTTTGTTACTATAAATCTAGGGTATGAGTGTTATTTATCTATTAATTTCAGTAAGTATTTTTGTGGCAATCTGTTTCTTTATTGCCTTTATCGTAGCTGTCAAATCCGGACAGTATGATGACGATTATACGCCTTCAGTCAGAATTCTTTTTGATGACGAAACCAAAATTAATTCCCAAAATAATAATTCACCAATCGAAGAAAAACAAGTATAATTATGGAAATGGAACAGTTTTATTACGACAACAAAATTGTAAAAAAATTCATTTACGCCACAATACTCTTTGGGGTTGTGGGTATGTTAGTGGGACTTACCCTTGCGGTAATGTACCTTTTTCCCAACATGACAGATGGGGTTTCGTGGCTTAGTTACGGCCGTTTAAGACCGCTACACACTAATGCAGTTATTTTTGCTTTTGTGGGTAATGCCTTCTTTGCAGGTATGTATTATTCGCTGCAAAGATTGCTAAAAGCCAGAATGTTTAGTGATTTTTTAAGTAATCTTCATTTCTGGGGATGGCAATTAATCATTGTCGCTGCAGCAATTACACTCCCGTTAGGTTATACTTCTTCTAAAGAATATGCAGAACTAGAATGGCCAATAGATATTGCGATCGCTTTGATTTGGGTTGTAATGGGAATCAATATGATTGGAACCATGTTGCGTCGTAGAGAGCGTCATTTATATGTAGCAATCTGGTTTTATTTGGCAACATTTGTAACGGTAGCGGTTTTGCACATTTTTAATAATATCGAGATTCCAGTTTCTGCTTTAAAAAGTTACTCTGTTTACGCAGGGGTTCAAGATGCACTTGTACAATGGTGGTACGGACACAATGCTGTTGCATTTTTCCTTACAACGCCGTTCTTAGGTTTAATGTATTACTTTGTTCCTAAAATTGCAAACAGACCTGTTTACTCATATAGATTATCAATTATTCACTTTTGGTCTTTAATTTTTATCTACATCTGGGCAGGACCACACCACTTATTATATTCTGCATTACCAAACTGGGCTCAGAATCTTGGAGTTGCATTTTCAGTAATGTTAATTGCTCCATCTTGGGGAGGTATGATCAACGGTCTTTTGACTTTAAGAGGAGCCTGGGATAAAGTTCGTGAGGAACCAGTTTTAAAATTTTTCGTAGTAGCCATTACGGGTTACGGAATGGCAACTTTCGAAGGTCCGATGTTGTCTTTGAAAAATGTAAATGCTATCGCCCACTACACAGACTGGATCGTAGCACACGTACATGTAGGAGCCTTAGCTTGGAATGGTTTCATGTCATTTGGTATTATTTATTGGTTGATTCCACGAATGACAAAATCGAATTTGTTCTCTAAGAAATTAGCAAACTTCCATTTCTGGATTGGTACTTTAGGTATTATTGTGTATACAATTCCGTTATATGTGGCTGGTTTTCAACAAGCATCTATGTGGAAACAATTTAATCCAGACGGAACTTTAACTTATGGAAACTTCCTTGAAACAGTTACAGCTATTATGCCAATGTACTGGATGAGAGCAATCGGTGGATCTTTATACCTAATTGGTATGTTGACATTGGTGTACAATATCATAATGACTGTTAAAGCGGGTAATCCAATCGAAGATGAATTGGCTCAGGCTCCAGCTTTACAAACTATAAAAAGCAGTAGGTTAAGCGGAGAGAAATTCCACTCTTGGTTAGAGAGAAAACCAATTCAGTTAACAATTTTGGCAACAATTGCCATTTTAATTGGAGGTATTATTCAGATTGTACCAACGATTATGGTGAAATCAAATATTCCGACAATTTCTAGTGTAAAACCTTATACACCATTAGAATTAGAAGGGCGTGATTTATACATCAGAGAAGGTTGTGTGGGATGTCATTCTCAATCCGTTCGTCCGTTTAGAAGTGAAGTAGAGCGATATGGAGTTCAGGCAAAAGCCGGAGAGTTTGTTTACGATCATCCATTTTTATGGGGATCAAAACGTACAGGTCCAGATTTGTTAAGAGTAGGTGGAAAGTATAATGACAACTGGCACTTTAATCACTTTTGGAATCCACAAAGTACATCTTCGGGATCAATTATGCCAGGATATAAATGGTTGTTTGCTAATGAACCGATGGATATTTCATTGACACAAAAGAAAATGCAGGCAATGATTTCATTAGGTGTACCTTATTCTCCTGGAGATGTTGCAAATGCACAAAAAACTTTAAGAACACAAGCAATTAAGATTGAGAAAAGCTTAGAAAGCGATCCTGATTTTGTGAAAAGTTATGAAAAAAGCCGTCAAAATGCTGCTGCAAAAGGAGAGAAATTCATTCCGATGAATGAAAGAGAAATTGTGGCGCTGATTGCCTACATTCAAAGACTTGGTACTGATATTAAAGTAAAAGAAACTTCAAAATAACAGCATTATGTTCGAACAAATAAAACACAATATGGAAACTATATCGGGTATAGCAATTTACCCGATTCTTTCCCTCTTAATTTTCTTCTTATTTTTTGTAGGATTAGGCTTTTGGGTATTCTCTTACAGAAAAGAAAAAATTCAGGAAATGAGCAGTATACCTTTAGATGAAGGACTTATTATAACTTCAAAAGATCAATAAAATGAAAAAGTTTTTCCCAGTATATTTAAGAGTACCCGTGATTTTTTTCACCGTATTCGCTTTAATGGAATATTTTGTAGACTCAGGCGACAGGCCGGCTTTTGTAAAATATCCGATGATATCACTTTTTCTGTTTGTCTTTTTGTTTATTCTGATTGCCATTGAAATTACACTGAGTGCTGTAAATCGCGTGATGTATGAATTATTGTCGCCAGAAGAAAAAGCACAAAAAGAACTTGAAGAAAGTATAAGTTTTAAAGAAAGTATTTGGTTTAAAAACCTTATGCAGAAACTGACTAAAACTTCACCAATTGAAAAAGAAGGTGATTTGTTGATGGATCATGATTATGATGGAATTAAGGAGTTAGATAATAATTTACCTCCGTGGTGGGTGTATTTATTCTATATCTGTATCATTTTCGGTGTATTATATGTAGTTCGTTACGAGGTTTTAGGAGCCGATGATCAGGAAATGGAGTTGAAAAAAGAATTAGCTCAAGCAAAAATTGATGTTGCCGAATACATGAAAACAGCTCCTGATTTAATGGATGAAAAAACGGTTGTTCTCTTAACAGATGCACCAAGTTTAGCTGAAGGAAAGACGATTTTTACCACCAATTGTGCGGCTTGTCACCGTGCAGATGCAGGAGGACAGATTGGACCAAACCTTACGGACAATAAATGGATTTTAGGTGGAGGAATTAAAAATTTATTTCACACTATCACAAACGGAGGTAGAGATGGTAAAGGTATGATTGCTTGGAAAGGAACGCTGAAACCAAAAGAAATTCAAAGAGTTGCAAGTTATATTCTGTCTTTGCAAGGAAGTAATCCAAAAGATCCGAAAGAGTCAGAAGGTGAAGTTTGGGTAGACGATAATACTGCTAAAACAGATGCTGCTCCAACAACAAAATAATACCACTGAAGTTAAAAAATAATTAGAATACCATGTCAAATTTACCAGACGAAGCTTTTAGAGATACCATCGGAACAATAGATGAAGGTGGAAGAAGAAAATTTATATTTCCTAAAAAACCGTCTGGTAAATTTTACGATTACCGCAAGATTGTCAGTTATGTTTTATTGGCAATTTTGATTGTAAATCCGTTTATCAAAATCAATGGGAACCAGTTTATGATGTTCAATATTATCGAACGTCGTTTTAATATTTTTGGATTTCCTTTTTGGCCTCAGGATTTTTATCTCTTCGTAATTTCAATGCTTATTGGCGTTGTATTCGTGCTCTTGTTCACCGTTGTTTTTGGAAGGATTTTTTGTGGGTGGATATGTCCTCAGACTATTTTTCTAGAATTGGTTTTCCGTCGTATTGAATATTGGATTGATGGAGACCGAGGTGCACAATCTCGTTTAGCAAGACAAGAATGGAATGCAGAAAAAATTAGAAAAAGACTGACTAAGTGGACGATTTTCTTTTTGATTTCTTTTGGTATAGCAAATGTATTCTTAGCGTATTTAGTTGGAAGTGACACTTTGTTTTTAATGATGAAACAAGGTCCTATACATCAAGCAAGTAATTTTATTGCATTACTAATATTTACAGGGGTTTTCTATTTTGTTTTTGTCTGGTTTCGCGAGCAGGTTTGTATTATTGCTTGTCCCTACGGAAGATTGCAAGGCGTACTTCTAGACAATAAATCAATTAATGTTGCGTATGATTTTGTTCGTGGCGAAAAAGAAGAAGGTCGTGCTAAATTCAATAAAAAAGAAGATAGAGCATTAACAGGAAAAGGAGATTGTATTGATTGTCTTCAATGTGTTCACGTCTGCCCGATGGGAATTGACATTAGAAACGGAACGCAGTTAGAATGTACCAACTGTACCGCTTGTATAGACGAATGTGATCATATAATGGAATCAGTAGGACTACCAAAAGGATTAATTCGTTATGCTTCTGAAGATGAAATTGCTAAAAAAGAGCCTTTCAAGTTCACAGCGAGAATGAAAGGGTATTCAGCTGTTCTTTTTATATTAATGGGAATTTTTGTTGGAATGCTATTTTTAAGAACAGATGTTCAGGCTGTTATTTTACGATTGCCAGGACAGTTGTTTCAGCATGATGGCGACAAAATCAGTAATGTTTACACTTATAAAATTGTAAACAAAACCATGAAAGATTACTTGGATATTCATTTCGAATTAATCGATCAAAAAGGAGAAATTAGAAATGTTGGAAAACAGCATTTTAAAGTGACTAAAGAAGGAATTTCGCAAGGAACATTATTTATCGAAATAAAAGAGGTTTTATTAGAAAGTGATAAAACAAAAGTAAAAATCGGAGTTTATAACGGTTCTGAACTCCTCGAAACCACAACAACAAATTTCTTAGGACCACGAAGTTTTAATTAAAAAATTAAGATCATGAAAATTAATTGGGGAACAGGAATTGTCATAGCATTCGCATTATTTATGACGTTTATTTTATATTTTGTTTTTGAAGTGCAATCAAATTCTAAATACGATAATGATTTGGTTGTAGAAGAATATTACAAACACGATACTCATTTTCAGGAAGAAATGGCGAGAATTCAAAACGCTCACGACTTACAGCACAAACCATCAATCAAATATACAGAGAATGGAGTAGCGGTAATTTTTCCTGCTGGATTTGAAAGTGATAAAGTAAAAGGAAATATTCAATTGTATAGACCTTCAAACAAAAAATTTGACTTTAATACTCAAATTGCTCTAACCAATTCAGAATTAATTATTCCACAAAATAAACTTGTAAAAGGACGCTGGGATGTAAATATGGAATGGCAATATGAAGGACAGAAATACCTCACTAAAGAAGTTATTTACGTAAACTAAAACAAATGTTATTCTCAGCTTTCTTTTTAGGTTTAATAAGCAGTTTGCATTGTGTTGGAATGTGTGGGCCAATTGCGATGATGCTTCCTGTTGACAGGCAAAATGAAGCTAAAAAAGTAACGCAAATTATGACCTATCATTTCGGTCGTTTAACAGCTTACGCCACAATCGGACTGATTTTTGGATTACTAGGAAGAGGTTTTTTCTTAGCAGGATTACAACAGAAAATGTCAATAATTATTGGTATAATCATGATTATTGTGGTTTTAATTCCAGAGAAAAAATTTGCTCAATATAATTTTTCAAAACCGGTTTATAAAGTCATTTCAAAAATCAAATCGAATCTAGGAAGTCAGTTTAAAAACAAGAGTTATAAATCTCTTTTTACAATTGGTTTATTAAATGGTTTTCTCCCCTGCGGAATGGTGTATGTTGCACTATTTGGAGCAATTGGCATGCAAAGTGCAAGTTACGGCATACTTTATATGCTTTTATTCGGAATTGGAACTATTCCGTTAATGACCATTGTTGTTTATGTGAATGCAATGTTGAAATTGCCATTTCGAAATAAAATTCAAAAAGCAATTCCTTATGTAGCGGTAATAATTGGAGTTTTATTCATTCTTCGCGGCTTAGGATTGGGCATTTCTTACATTTCTCCTTCAAATATGAGTTTATTTGTACAGCAGACTCCAAACTGCCATTAAGAAAAAAATATTATTCTTGGGATATTTTAATCAACAGATAAAAAAATAGTTTTTTGCGCCGAAAAAGGGTTAAAGAAATAAGTTTTCACACATAGAAACTATGTGCATTTAAATTAGTGAAACGCCTTTTTTTATAACACAAAAAAGCTATGTTTCTATGTGTTAAAAATAATTACACTCGAAATTAATCTTAATTACACAGTCATCGAAAACAGATTTGTTTCCGGTGACTTTCTTTTTAGATGTAAATCAAAAGCCATACAAATATTACGAACAAATGGTCTTCCTGCTTCTGTAATTCTGATTTTGTTGTTTTCAATGACAATTAAATGATCATTTTCAATTTCTTTCAAAGCAATTAAAACTTCAGGAAGTTCTGCGAAATTTAGATAATCTTTTGTCCAAGAAGTTTCCAATTCGCAGGTTAAATTTAGAATATGTTTTCTAATGATAAGATCTTCATCATTCAAAATATGACCTTTTACAACAGGAAGTAGATCTGATTCTAAAATCTCATAATATTCCTCCAGACTTTTAGTATTTTGAGCAAAACTGTACCAGCTGTCACTAATTGAAGAAACGCCAAGACCAATCATAACTTGCGTTTTAGAGGCGCTATATCCCATAAAATTTCTGTGAAGTTTTCCATTGTGCGCCGCTTTGTACAAACTGTCTACTGCTAATGCAAAATGATCCATACCAATTTCATGATAACCATTTTGAAGCAGTAATTTTTTCCCCGTTTCGTATAATTTTCTTTTTTCGGTATCTTTTGGAAGATTTTCATCATTAAATCCACGTTGTCCGTTTCCTTTTATCCAGGGCACGTGCGCGTAGCTGTAAAATGCTAATCGGTCTGGTTTTAGTGAATTTGTTTTTTCAATCGTATCGATAACATCTTCAATAGTTTGAAACGGAAGTCCGAAAATGATATCGTGTCCAATAGAAGTATAACCAATTTCTTTTGCCCAAAAAGTAACTTTGGCAACATTATGAAATGGCTGAATTCGATTTATCGCCTTTTGAACTGTTGCAGAATAATCCTGAACACCAAAACTCACTCGGCGAAAGCCCAAATCATATAATTTTTTAAGCTGTTGGTGTGTTGTATTATTAGGATGTCCTTCAAAACTAAATTCATGATTTTCTGCTTTTACGGCAGATTTGAAAATTCCGTTTATAAGAAGTTCCAGATTTTCTTTTGAGAAGAAAGTTGGAGTTCCGCCACCCAAATGTATTTCTTTAATAATTGGTCTTTCAGGAAGTACATCGCAATACATTTTCCATTCTTTAAGAACGCCGAGAATGTATTTTTCTTCTACAGCATGATTTTTTGTAATACGTTTATTGCATCCGCAAAAAGTACACATGCTTTCGCAGAAAGGAAGATGAATATATAAACTAATTCCATTTTTTGAATTACTTTCTGTGAATGACTTTTGCAAAGTTGTGATCCATTTTTCTGCTGTAAAATTAGCTTCATTCCAATACGGAACAGTCGGATAACTAGTATATCTAGGACCTGGGACATTGTACTTCTGAGTCAAAGAAATTTTCATAACGACGGATTTAGTTTTCATCAAAATTAAAACTTCAGTCAGTGATAGAAAATGACAAATATCATGTTGTTGCAGTAAAAAGGGAAATTAGATCCCAATATCTCTTTTTTATCTTTTAGGAGTTACTAAGAACTTATTCTGATATAAAAATGTCTTTTAGTGGTTAAGTATGTGTTATTTGTAAATATATATTTACAATACATCAATTTAACTAAAACTATCATGATGTCAAAATTCTCAGAACAAGTTCATATTTCAATCAGTTCATTCGAAAAAAATATTATTTATTATGATTTGAAGCTCTCACAAAAAATGGCCGATCATCATTATTTTTCGTTTGTCTGGCAATATACAGGAAAAGCCGTTATCGATCCCGAAGATCAGGAAAAAGCTATTACTAAATACATGGGTAGCGAAGTGATTTTTACGTTCAAAGTCAACGGAATCAGATTAATGTCCAAAGGGGTTATCTCGAATCTTAAATCTGTTGACCTTCACGGAAGTCCGGCCGGTCTTCATGTTTACGGCATCAGTCATACGGTTCTTCTTGAAGACCAGAAAAAATCAAGAATTTTCCTGAACCGAAATCTGCAGCAGATAGCTTTAGAGATTTTTGGAGAAACCAATTCATCAGAATTTTATCAAAGGGAAGCAATTGTTCCAACTTATACAAAGGCTTTCCGAATAAACCCCAATACAATGAAACCAGTTTTGATTTCCTGAAAAGACTTTCCGCTCGTTATGGGCAATGGTTTTATTTTGATGGAATGCGAATGCAGTTTGGGCAGACCAAGGCCAGCAAGGTAAAACTGATCAACGGATCATCGCTTCATAAATTTACGATTGAAACCAATTTGGTTTCCCATAAAAGTTCCTTTGGAGGTTATGATTATAATAATGCTGAAGCAATCCGCAATTCTCTGGAAAGGACAAATACAGGAAGCCAGGATAGATTTGCTGTTTCAATGGGGTTCAACCAGCCTGCAGTTGCCCCAAGAAAACTTGGTGTTGGCGTTTATACCAACAATGCACAGAACAAGGAAGAAATCGAAGAAATGGTGAAGCTTTACACGCAGGCAAAAGATGCAAACAGCGTTTTCTACAGCGGGGTTTCCTATTATCCGATTGGTGTGGGACAGGTTTTTACACTTCAAAACAAGACGGTTGAACATGAATTGATTGCCATTGAAGTTACGCATCATTCTGAAGTAAACGGAAATTACAGCTGTGAATTCAAAGCTATTCCTGCCGATGTTGCGGTACCATATTATACAAATCCACAAGTTTTTGCACTTGCAGAAAGTCAGCCCGCTAAAGTGATTGACAATAATGATCCTGAAAAAATGGGACGTGTAAAAGTTGAATATTACTGGAATGGCAGGGAAAACGAAAGCGATTGGATGAGAATGATTCAGCCCCATGGAGGTTCTGGGAAAGGATTTTATTTTATTCCGGAAATCAAAGAAGAAGTCTTGGTAGGTTTTGAAGGTGGAAATGCTGAACGTCCTTACATAATGGGAACTCATTATAACGGAGAAGCTTCATCAGGTTATGAAACACCTAATAATGATTTAAAAGTAATGCAGACACGTAGTGGGAACAGAATTATTTCCGACGATTCAACAGGTGATGTTACGATTGAAAGTCAAAAAGGAGAAACACTAGCGATTTTTTATGGTGATGGAAGTATAAAGTTCAAAGCTCCAAAGAATATTGAATTTGAGGCTGGAGAAGATTTTATTGTTAATGCAGGAAAAAATATAATTATGAATGCAGGAAATAATATCGAAGAAAGTGCAGGAGATAACAAAGCAACTGTTATAGATGGAAATATGCATACGAGTGTTGGATTAAATAAAATTTTACATGTAGCTGGTGATTATGATGAAAATATTGAAGGAAATCTAAAATCTCACACTGAAAAAGAGAGACACGAAACTGGTGTAGAAGGTATTCAAAGTAATAGTGAAAAGGATATCAATAAACATTCAAAAAAGAATCTTGAAAACAATAGTGGTGAAAACACAACACATAACTAAGCCATGAGAAGAAGATTTGTAAAAGGTACGATTACCAAAACTACGGGAGGAAATCATAATATGTATTCTAATGGTAATATCGTTACCAATGCTGGCGGTTTCATACGTGAGACTGCCGATGGAGAAATTATTTACGGTGATCCAGTGGATGCCCCGCCTAAAACATTATTTGAAAATATGTTAGTTGAAGGAGATTTTTTTGACATGTCAGGAAACTACTTGGGCTCAACAAGAAATAGCAAAAAAATGATATTTATCACAGGAAGGGATGTTGCAAGAATTCCTTATATATATGGCACCCTTCCTAAAGAGTTTTATGAAAAAGATGTCTCTTTTACAGGTATAGGAAATATTATAAATTCAAAAATTGGAGGTATTTATGGGACTATAATTACTGATTTGTCTGTTATAACTAGAGAAAAAGTTGCAGAGAAAATTTTTAATTACTATTATACCGAAGCAGGTTTTAATTTAAATGAGTTAAAATATAAAACTATAACTAATGCAGATGATTTAGATAGGCATTTAGATAAGGTTGAGATCCAAAAAAGAAATGATAGATGGACAGATAATGTTAGATCATATTATGAAGGAACTGGATACGGAATCACAAGAATAGGAGGGTATACAAATTATTCAAAATATCTGAAAAAGTATGAAGCCGAAATTAGTATAGGATATGGCCATATTGGTTTGAATTTAGATTCTGGTTATGATATCATGAGTATTTTGGGTCATGAACATAAGCATTTGGAAGATTGCATAAATGATTTAAAAAATGGGACAAAAATAAATTCTGAACATAGAGCCTACAATTATCAAACATTGGTCGATAAAAATTGGCCTTTTGTTTCATTTCGTTTAAAAGCAAATTTAAATAATGAAGGCATTGCATTATCTAGTATGTATGTAGAAGATTATAAAAAAGCATTTGGAGATCTACAACAATATGTAGGATTCAATCCAATACCCAAAAGCAAAAATATAGTATTATGAAAAAAATGTTATTTTTTTTACTGTTATTCTCATGCAATTCGAAGTCAAATAAACCTACCAAACTTGAATCGCCAATAATTTGTATTGAAGAAATTGGATATCATGAAGCTAGATATTCACCATCTGCTCCTGCAATATTTTTTACTTTTAACGTAACTGATTCCATTATTTCAAAAAAAATAGCGAAGAATGAAATGACACAAGCTTTTTTATATTCAATGAGTAAAGATGACCAACGAGTTGTTAGCTATGACCCAAGAGTTAAAATAATAAAAAAAGGAAATTCATTTTCCTTTTTTATGAGAACAGCCGTTTTTTCAATAACTTCAGTTAGAAAAAGTAAAAAATGGAATAATGACGAAATTGAAAAAATACTAAATGGAGATATTGGGCTAGTGTTTGGAGTAGATACGATTCGAGTGAAAGGCTGTCCACATAAAAAAATAAAAATTGATATAGATATGTCTTATAAAAAAATATAAATCTGAATATTTTACGCTATAGAAGATGAGAAACAATACGAAAATTAAAGGCTGGAAATTAAGTAAAAATATTACTTTATGAAAAAAATAATTTATTTAAGTATGATGATAATTAGTTTTTTTTCTTGTAGTAAAAAACAAAACGATTTAAAACTAGAATTGCTAACAAGCCAAATAATTTGCGTTCAAAATATTAATAAGGAAAGTATCCGAGAATTATCTGCGGATATTTGCACTAATGAGAATTGGAAGAAATGGTTATTTATAGATTTAGAACATAAAAAATATGCTTTTAAAAAATGGGAAAATTCAAATATTCTAGAAGAATCAATTTTTGAATCAGTATCTATTTTTAAAGGAGACTTTGGGACTACAATAATTTACAAGTCAACAGATTTTAGTTTTAAGAAAAGTTCAACTGGAAATTTATGACAAAAATACTAACCATATGTTTCTGCTGCTTAGTCAATTTTATTTATTCACAAAATAAAATTACAAGTTATAATTTTACTCAGAAAAAAATAGAGCCTTGCAGAACTTCAATTAATGACTCAATAAGTGTTTATAAAGTACATGAAAATTTTAGAAATTTAGAAATTGATGTTATCATCAAAACCGAAAATGTAATTACTGATGAATGTGTAAATAAGAAAATAGATGATGAAATTAAAAACGCATTACTCGTTAATCAGAATCCTATTTTTAAAATAAATAAAAAGGAAATTAAGAACCTTTATTTTTCTGGTTTACAAAATTTAGTTCCAAATAAGATCAGTATTATTGACAAAAAGCTTTTTAAAGTTTTAATTTTTGAGTGCTTTAACTTCTCATATTCAACTGTAGGTAAAGGATATATTAATTTTTGTTTCAAAATTGACGCAAAGGGAAATATTATTGACAAAAAAATGATTGAATCAAAACTACCACTTGAATCAAGAAAATATAGAAAAATTTTTTAATGCCCGGTCTTGCATTTCTTCATCGTAACGATAGCGATAAGCAAAAATTAAAAATTAAAAGTCCAAACAAATCTTAGCTAAACGGAAATTACAGCTGTGAATTCAAAGCTATTCCTGCCGATGTTGCAGTACCATATTATACAAATCCACAAGTTTTTGCGCTTGCAGAAAGTCAGCCCGCTAAGGTAATCGACAATAATGATCCTGAAAAAATGGGACGTGTAAAAGTTGAATATTATTGGAATGGCAGGGAAAACGAAAGTGATTGGATGAGAGTAGTGCAGCAATATGCCGGTTCGGCAAAAGGAATGTATTTCAGACCAGAAATTGGTAAAGAAGTGTTTGTGGGGTTTAAAGGTGGAAATGCCGAATGTCCTTATGTATCTGGAACATATTATAACGGAAGAGAGATGCCTGAGTTCTTTGATGAGAATAACAGCATCAAAGGCTGGAAGCTTCGATTTGGTATGCTTTTCAAGTTTATAGAAAAAGTCGGAATCTGGCTTTCTGACCCGAGTGGGAATGAGATTAATTTCGATCAAGCAGGAAAAAATATGACTTTGACAACAAAAGGAACATTAACTCTAAATTGTGAAGATTTGGTGATTAATGTAAATAAAAACATGACTACAAATGTTATTCTTACTAAAAATGAAATCGTAGGAGGAAATAGTCTAGACAAGATAGGCGGTGTAAAACATCTTGGTGTTGGAAAAGATTTTAATGCCATTGTTGAAGGAAAATATTTTGAACATATTAAAGGAGATCTTGAATCTAAAACCGATAAAGAAAGACATGAAATTGGAAAAGAAGGTATAAATAATAATACAGAAGGTAATTTGAGTAAAAATGCTCAAAAAGATATTAATAACAATAGCGGTGAACAGACTACACAAAATTAGATTATGAGCAGAATAAGAATCGTAGAGGGAACTATTACCAAAAAAACAGGAGGAAATCATTACATGTATTATGACGGAAACATAACATTTAATGCTGGTGGTTTTATTCACGAAACTGCAGAAAGGCACACCTACGGTAATCCTCTAAGTCCTCCAAAACCAGAACTGCCAGCAAAATGCATTGTACATTTCAGACCTAAAAAGAATTGGCGCGGAGAAGATTATGGTTTTGACTGGATGCGAATGGGCGACAGTAACTTAATAAACGGACAGACCATTTTTGGAGATAGCAACTACAAAGACATTGTAGCAAAACAATATACCGATAGTACATTTGCAACATTAGTTAGAGACGTTAATGAATATGGCGGTGTTTTTAAAAAAGATCCTATATTATACAATAAACTAACTACTATATATGATACTCACACCATTCCGTGGAAAGAAATTGATGATGAAAATGGAAATTGCATTCCTGCAGAATACTATTGTTCGTGGCTATCGATGTATCCAAATACAAAAGCAACTATTAGTTTGATTGTTGATATTGAAGAAGAACCAGATTTGCTGCGGTTTGAAGACAATAAATATTTTACCGTTACACCAAAAGAAATTGTACTAAAAGGAAAAGGAAAAAAAGCTCTTCCTGATCATGTAACGATAGAATGCTTACAAGAGTTTAGCAGCGATCAAACCATTATTATAAATGCTATAAAAGAAGATGAAAACTGCGTAGAGCAAGTACAATTGGCTGGAAAATTAAATGTTTGGGCAAATAATAGTGCGAAACAAAAGAAAGCAAAGGTCTTGTTGGTAGAAGTAAGAACTAATATCAATAAAAATGTCAACGGAAATATAATAGGTCAAAAAGAATTATTTGAAAATTATTTAAAACAAGCTTTAATAGAAACTGATGTGGCTATTGTACAAGTTGATGTTTCGGCAGATTCTAAATTTCAATCAGGAGGAAATTATGTAGTAAATGGTCAAATTGTATCACATTATCCAGCAGGTTCTTATCCAGCGGGTTTTTTAACAATAGAAAATTATTTGTACAATAAAATAAAAGCCGATCTCATAGCTATAAATAGCGCATACGAAAATAAATACGATGATTATTATAAAGCTTTTTATCTCGGAGAAAATGGAGGGCAACTCAGAACCGATGGAAAAATTTCTGGGTTAAACGGTTATGCTACGGGTAAAAATGTAGTTTTATTTTTTACCAAAAATAATCAGACCGCTGCCCATGAATTTTTGCATTCGTTCAATCTACCCCATTCTTTTACTAATGAAGAAGCAGATGCAAATGCACTTTTTACCTATAAATATGCAACCACAGAAAATATTTTAGACTATTCTCACCATATTCCTCAAACAAGATATTCTTTATGGAAGTGGCAGTGGGACAAAGCAAATAAATCCTTAATGTAAATGATGAAAAAAAAAATTTTAATTTACGTATTACTTGGATTGTTAACTAGCTGTATTGCACAAAAAAATAAAGAAAAATCTATTAAAAAAGATATTATGATACCAAAACTTGATAGAAATTTTGAAATGTTTGATTTAAACAGATATAATAGATTACAGGCATTAAATCCTTATTTAGTAAAAGAATTAATGACTAATGGCAATTATTTAGAAATGTTTAAAAGTGATGCAGGACTCGGAATTTATGAAACCTTATCCAATTCCTACTTTCAAATTTCAAAAGTATATTATAAAAATGGCTATATTAAAGCTAAAGGAGTAGAATTTAATGGTTATGCCTTTAATATGGGAATATGGTACGAATTCGATGAATCAGGAAAACTCATTAAGGAAACTGATTATGACAAACCCTATAAATTTACATTTGATGATATTGTAAAATTCTGCGAAAACGAAAAAATACTGCTACAAAAAGGACCAATTCTGCAAAATACAGGTTACCATACAGTAATTCGAAGGGATCATAACGCTGAGAGTTCTTGGTGGCAGATTGAATGGCTTAAAAAACCGAATGTGATAGAAATTATTAAGCTTGATGGAAATACAGGAAAAATTTTAAAACGTCAGGATACAGATTACACTAATAATTAAATGTATTTCGCTAATCATAAATGGATAAAGAAAATGATTATTCCAAAGATAAGTTTGTTGTTTTATTTCTAATCAAAAATGATCAGATCGCTGCTTATGAATTTTTGCATTCGTTTAATCTGCCTCATTCTTTTACTAATGAAGAAGGAGATGCTAATGCAATGTTTACTTATAAATACGGAACAACCAAAAATATATTAGAATATTCACACCACATACCTCAGACTAGATATTCATTGTGGAAATGGCAGTGGGACGAAGCAAATAAATCTTTAATATAAAATTATGAAAAGAAAAATTTTACTTTTTCTGTTACTTGGATTACTAACTAGCTGTAGTGCACAAAAAAAAAATGAGGAAAAATCTAATAAAAAAATTATGATACCAAAAATTAATGAAAATTTTGAAATGTTTGATTTTTATTTTTTTGAAAAAAATAAAATAACTATTGGGGATTTAGATATGTTTAAATCTGAATCAGTATATAAAACTTTGGATAATGGAACTTTTATTGAGATAATTAAATCGAATAATTATAGTTATTCAGAAACTCCACTAAATTCATTTTTCATGATTTCTAAAACCTATTTTCTAAATGGGAATATCCAAAGTAAAGCTCTATCTTTTAATTGGTCTGGTTTCTTAAAAGGTTTAAGGTACGAATTTGACGAATCAGGAAAACTTATTAAAGAAACCGATTATGACAAGCCTTACAAATTTACATTTGAAGAAATTGTAAAATTCTGTGAAAACGAAAAAATACCATTACAAAAAGGGCCTATTCTGCAAAGCACAGGATATCATACTGTAATAAGAAGAGATTTTAATGCCAATAGTTCTTGGTGGCAGATAGAATGGCTTAAAAAACCGAATGTTATAGAAATTATAACACTTGATGGAAATACAGGAAAAGTTTTAAAACGTCAGGATACAGATTACACTAATAATTAAATGTAAATCGCTAATCATAAATGGATAAAGAAAATGATTATTCCAAAGATAAGTTTGTTGTTTTATTTCTAATAAAAATGATCAGACTGATGCTTATAAATTTTTGCATTCGTTTAATATGCCTCATTCTTTTACTAATGAAGGAGATGCTAATGAAATGTTTACTTACAAATACACAACAACCAAAAATATATTAGACTATTCACACCACATACCTCAGACTAGATATTCATTATGGAAATGGCAGTGGGACAAAGCAAATAAATCCATAATCTAATGAAAAAAGTAATAAATCTATTTTTAATAATTGTATTAATAAATAGTTGCAGCGCGCAAAAAAAAATAACATATAAAAATACAAAGATTATGATTCCTAATAGTTGATAAAAAATTTGAAATGTTTAATAAAGAATATTCTAATCTCTTATATAAAATTGATCAATCTTATTTAAGTGAATTGTTGTCAAATGGTAATTATGTAGAAATAGTGGAAGCTAATTCGGGGTTATCATACAGAGAGTTTGTAAAAGACTCCTATTTTATTATCACTAAAGGATATTTCAGAAATGGAAATATTAAAGGAAAAGGATTATTCTTTAACAATAAAACCTTTCAAAAAGGAACATGGTATGAATTTGACGAATCAGGAAAACTCATAAAAGAAACCGATTATGACAAGCCTTACAAATTTACATTTGAAGAAATTGTAAAATTCTGTGAAAACGAAAAAATACCATTACAAAAAGGGCCTATTCTGCAAAGCACAGGATATCATACTGTAATAAGAAGAGATTTTAATGCTGAGAGTTCTTGGTGGCAGATAGAATGGCTTAAAAAACCGAATGTTATAGAAATTATAACACTTGATGGAAATACAGGAAAAGTTTTAAAACGTCAGGATACAGATTACACTAATAATTAAATGTAATTCGCTAATCATAAATGGATAAAGAAAATGATTATTCCAAAGATAAGTTTGTTGTTTTATTTCTAATCAAAAATGATCATACCGCTGCTTATGAATTTTTGCATTCGTTTAATCTGCCTCATTCTTTTACTAATGAAGAAGGAGATGCTAATGCAATGTTTACTTATAAATATGCTACAACCGAAAATATCTTAGACTATTCACACCACATATCTCAGACTAGATATTCCTTGTGGAAATGGCAGTGGAACGAAGCAAATAAATCTTTAATATAAAATTATGAAAAGAAAAATTTTACTTTTTCTGTTACTTGGATTGCTAACTAGCTGTAGTGCACAAAAAAAAAAATGAGGAAAAATCTAATAAAAAAATTATGATACCAAAAATTAATGAAAATTTTGAAATTTTTGATTTTTATTTTTTTGAAAAAAATAAAATAACTATTGGGGATTTAGATATGTTTAAATCTGAATCAGTATATAAAACTTTGGATAATGGAACTTTTATTGAGATAATTAAATCGAATAATTATTGTTATTCAGAAACTCCACTAAATTCATTTTTCATGATTTCTAAAACCTATTTTCTAAATGGGAATATCCAAAGTAAAGCTCTATCTTTTAATTGGTCTGGTTTCTTAAAAGGTTTAAGGTACGAATTTGACGAATCAGGAAAACTTATTAAAGAAACCGATTATGACAAGCCTTACAAATTTACATTTGAAGAAATTGTAAAATTCTGTGAAAACGAAAAAATACCATTACAAAAAGGGCCTATTCTGCAAAGCACAGGATATCATACTGTAATAAGAAGAGATTTTAATGCCAATAGTTCTTGGTGGCAGATAGAATGGCTTAAAAAACCGAATGTTATAGAAATTATAACACTTGATGGAAATACAGGAAAAGTTTTAAAACGTCAGGATACAGATTATACTAATAACTAGGACTCTTTTAATAAAAATCAAAATCCGAAAATAGAAATTAGCAAATATCATAAAAAGGCAAAAAAAAGACCCAAAAAAATTGGGTCCTTTTAGTGAATTAAATAACTAACGTGAAATAGAATCTTGGATGATTTTAAGCCAATTTTTTGCAAACTGATGATCTTGGTAAACGCTTATCTGTTTGATGCGGTCATCGTCAAAATCATAGAATGGAATTAATATTTTTTTAGGAGAATCTTTTTCCTGAAACTCAAAATCGATTTTGATAATGGTATCGGAATGTGCATCTGTTGTCGGAATCAATTTGCATGAAGCAACTGTATTCAAATCGACAAATATTGATTCTTGCTGATTCGGATTGAAATTCATCAGAATAAATTTGTTGTTTTTCTGATCAATCGTTAACGTTTTATTATTGATAGATTCAGTCAAATCGAAGTTTTCCGGATTTGTTGGATTGAATCTTTTCTTGATATTTAAAATTCTTGTTTTACTGGCTTTCGAAGAACGAGCAGAAAAATATACTGGAATTGCGACAATAATTAAAATCACAATTCCCATAATTGTGGTAGTAGTTTCCATAATGTTTTTAATGAAATAAATAAATTGATATGCAAAACAGTCTTCAATTTGAAAACGATTTTGTTAATGTTGAAGAATTAATCTTCAATAAAAATCAAAGTTTTATTTACCAGAAAAAATGGAAAGCGTAAAGTATGACCAAAACCTTTTTACTTTGAGTAGTAAACAGTTTGGTGTAGGTGAAAGTTGAGGTAACGGATTGATGCTGTGGAATCAGCGGTAAAAGAGTGTCAAAACATTTTATGATTCCAGAGGGATTTGTTTTGATGTTCGCCGCAAATTGATAACTTCCCTGTGGTTGAATAAATGCCTGAGAATCTGCAATGTCTTTACAGAAATTAGAGTCCGATTTTTCCGTTTCAGTTACGTGCATAGAAGACTGCTCTGCCTGATAGGCAAACATTCCTGCAAGTAAAAGTGCAATGAAAATAACGGTTTTACGAATCCAATTCATGTCTGCAAAACTAAACCATAAAATACAATAAAAGAAATTTTATAGAATTAATTAACAGTCAAAAAAAACCTCAGCATAATTTTTAAGAAGCTGAGGTTTTGAGAAATTATTGTTGCATTTTAAAGTAATAATCTGCAGAATGCTTGCCACTTCCATAAAATAGAAAGAATATACAGATCAATAAAATGACTACGGCTAAAATTAAATTTTCAGAATGCATTTTCCCCATAAAATTTACGAGAACTGCACCAAATAAAATAGGCAATTGCGCTGCGATTGCCCAACGTGTCAATAACCCAAAAATAATCATTATACCACCAATCATGTGCGCTGGAGCAATGTAATGCAGCATAAACATACCTCCACCAAACTTATCAATCGGGGAAATTAAATCATGCAGGTATTGAATATTGGTGACAAACGAGACGCCTTTCATAAATAAAAATCCACCCAAAACAATACGTACTAAATCAACTGGTAAATAAGTGTGCGAATTCGCCCATTTATTCAAACTTTTTACATTTTCCATGATGTTGTGTGATTAAAAATTATATACTAAGTTACTAATTTTTAACTATATATTTATTTTTAACACCTTGAAAATGAGGTTTTAGTGTTTTATTTAATGTGTAATTGAGAATCCTGAAGTCACTAGACCTGAATGACTCCTAAATTAAATGGTTTTTGAATAGGAGCGTGGTTGGCTGCTTCGATTCCCATTGAGATCCAAGTTCTTGTGTCTAAAGGATCAATGATACCATCTGTCCAAAGTCTTGAAGCTGCGTAATATGGTGAAGTCTGCTCATCGTAACGTGCTTTTATTTTATTAAATAATTCCGTTTCTTTTGCCTCGTCGACCATTTCTCCTTTCGCTTTAAGCGAAGAAGCTTCAATTTGTGCTAATACCTTTGCAGCTTGAGTTCCGCCCATAACTGCAAGTTCTGCGCTTGGCCAAGCAAAGATTAATCTTGGATCATAAGCTTTTCCGCACATGGCATAATTTCCAGCTCCATAAGAATTTCCGACAATAACCGTAAATTTTGGAACAACAGAATTACTAACGGCATTTACCATTTTTGCTCCGTCTTTTATAATGCCGCCATGTTCTGATTTTGAACCAACCATAAAACCTGTAACGTCTTGTAAAAACACTAACGGAATTTTTTTCTGATTACAATTGGCAATGAAACGAGTTGCTTTGTCAGCACTGTCAGAATAAATAACTCCGCCAAATTGCATTTCGCCTTTTTTGGTTTTAACTACTTTTCTTTGATTGGCAACAATTCCCACAGCCCAACCATCAATTCTGGCGTAACCTGTAATCAGCGATTGTCCGTAACCATCTTTATAAGCTTCAAATTCAGAATTATCAACCAAACGATTGATAATTTCCATCATATCATACTGTTCACTTCTTGCTTTTGGAAGAATTCCGTAAATATCATTTGGATCCAAAGCTGGTTTTTCAGATTTGATTCTGCTGAAACCCGCTTTATCAAAATCACCAATTTTATCTACAATATTTTTGATTTTGTCTAAAGCATCTTTGTCGTCTTTTGCCTTATAATCAGTAACACCAGAAATTTCACAATGTGTTGTGGCTCCGCCTAAAGTTTCATTATCAATCGTTTCGCCAATTGCAGCTTTTACCAAATAACTTCCGGCCAGGAAAATACTTCCTGTTTTATCTACAATTAGCGCTTCATCGCTCATAATAGGCAAATATGCACCACCAGCGACACAACTTCCCATAACGGCAGCGATCTGAGTAATTCCCATACTACTCATTTGGGCATTATTTCTAAAAATGCGTCCGAAATGTTCCTTATCTGGAAAAATTTCATCTTGCATTGGCAGATAAACTCCCGCGCTGTCAACAAGGTAAATTATTGGAAGTCTGTTTTCCATTGCGATTTCCTGTGCGCGAAGGTTTTTCTTTCCAGTTATTGGAAACCAAGCTCCAGCTTTTACAGTCGCATCATTGGCAACGACAATACATTGTTTTCCTTTAATATAACCAATTTTCACAACCACTCCGCCAGAAGGACAGCCGCCATGTTCTGGATACATTCCTTCGCCAGCAAAACCTCCAATTTCAATACTTTTCGAATTTTCATCCAATAAATACGCAATTCTCTCACGAGCCGTCATCTTACCTTCAGAATGTAGTTTTTCGATTCTTTTTTCGCCTCCGCCCAATTTTACTTTGGCAAATTTTTGTTTTAATTCTGAAAGGAGTAATTTATTGTAATCTTCGTTTTTATTGAAGTTTAAATCCATGGTGTAGTATTGATTTTGTAAAATAGTGTTGGCTAATTTACAAAATCAATTGAAATAAACGAAGATAGTTATGGATTATGAAAGAGTAATTTTAAAACACAAATCCAAATTATTTTCTTTATTTTGTTTTTTATACTAATTAGTATTTTTTATGTCTAAAGCAGCTAATACACGACTTACAATTCTTAACAAAGCGTTTGAATTGATTTATACAAAAGGATATCAAACAACAAGTATTGATGAAATAATTGCAACTACAAAAGTAACGAAGGGTGCATTTTATTACCATTTTAAAACCAAAGACGAAATGGGAATTGCCATTATCGAAGAGATTTTAAAACCTACAATGAAGGAACATTTTATCAAACCAACAGAAAATTCTCAAAATCCGATTGATGATTTTTATAACATGATTTCATATCTATTAATGGAAGACCCTTTTTTGAAAGTAGAATATGGTTGTCCAGTGGGAAATCTAACGCAAGAAATGAGTCCGTGGAATAATAAGTTTGGTGAAGCTTTAACAGAATTGGTAAATCAATGGAAAGAGACTATTGTTAATGCAATTGAAAAAGGACAGCAGAAAGGCACAATTCGAAAAGATGTTGTTCCTGAACAAGTAGCCTTTTTTATTTTATCGGGTTATTGGGGAATCAGAAATTTTGGAAAACTTCAAAATGATAAATCTGTTTATGTTGTTTATTTACAAGAGTTTAAAAAATATCTTAATAGTTTGAAATAAAAATTACACCTAAAACATACTAATTAGTATGTTTTTTAAATACATTTGCATTATCTAAATCAAAAAAACAATGCATCAATCACTTTTAATTTGCCATTCTCTTGTACGTTGGCTCGTATTGGTGAGCTTAATCTATTCGATTTATAGCGCTTACAAAGGGTATTATTCAAAACTTTCTTTTACTAAAAAAGATAATCTCGTCCGGCACTGGACTGCAACAATTGCACATATTCAGCTTATTTTTGGAATATTGGTTTACGTGCAAAGTCCGATTGTAAAATATTTCTGGAAAAATTTTAAAGAAGGAATTGAGAACAAAGACACTGCTTTTTTCGGATTAATTCATATCATTTTAATGCTTGCGGCAATTGTTGTAATCACAATTGGTTCCGCTTTAGCGAAAAGAAAATTTTCTGACGCATCCAAGTTTAAAACCATATTAATTTGGTTTTCTATTGCCTTAATCATCATTTTTATTGCCATTCCGTGGCCATTTTCTCCTCTTGCCAACCGACCATACTTTAGATAATTATGAAAAATTTATTCCAAACAAACACTGGCCGTTTACGAGTTATTGGATTTTTAGAAGGAACATCGCTCTTGATTTTACTTTTTGTAGCAATGCCAATGAAGTATATTTTTGAAATGCCATTTTTAACAAGACCAGTCGGAACAATTCACGGGGCTTTGTTTTTGCTTTTTATTTTCAATACCATAAGTGTTGGTGTTGAACAAAATTGGAAATTTAAAAGCACAACATGGAAAGTGCTTTTAGCATGTATAATTCCATTTGGAACATTTTATATCGATTCTAAAATATTAAGTAAAATAAGTACCTAAAATTTTTAATTATGGTTTTAGTTTTTAAAACAAATATTGACAGCATTTCTAAGGTGAAAAAAGTAACACCAAAACTCAATCAGTTATTTCCAAATTCAAAGTGGAATTTTGATTTAGAAGACTGTGATAATATTTTGCGATTTGAATGTAAAGATGATATTATCGAAAAAGTAATTTTTTTAATGAAAATAATTGGCTTTGAATGTGAAGCTTTATAAAAACAAAAAACAGAAGCCGAAACTTCTGTTTTTTATACGAATATTTGAATATATTATTTTTTAGAACTGCAAGCCAATCTTTTTAGTGTTGCCCATTGTTTTAAGGCATCACGAGCTTCTACTGCTGGATATCCCAACATAGTTTTGCCTGCAGGAACATCTCCAATTACGCCAGATCCAGCTCCAACAACAGCTCCATCGCCAATAGTAGTGTGATCTTTTATAGAAGCACTTCCGCCAATGATTACGCCGTTTCCTAAAGTTACAGAACCAGCTAAACCACTATTTCCCGCCATAATACAAAATTTACCCAATTTACTGTTGTGTCCGATTTGTACTAAATTGTCAATTTTACAACCATCTCCAAGAATTGTAGAACTGAATTTTCCACGATCTACACAAGAGTTCGCACCAATCTCAACTCCATTTCCGATGATTACATTTCCAATTTGTGGAATTTTTACCAAACCTTTTTTGTCGCAAGGACGAAATCCAAATCCGTCAGCACCAATTGTTGCGTTAGGGTGAATGATACACTCGTGACCAATATGACAACGCTCACGAATTACAGTTCCAGACCAAATGGTCGTATTTTCTCCAATAGTACATTCGTCTAAAATGGTTACATTAGGATAGATTGTTGTGTTGGCGCCAATTTCAACTTTTGGTCCAATGTAACAACCAGCGCCAATTCGTGCGCCTTCTCCAATAATAGCTGTTTCGTCTAAAGTTGCGGTTTTATGAATATTGGTACGAAAAACAGGAGGAGGAGGAGCAAAAAGAGCTAAAATCTGAGACATAGCTAAGTCTGCGTTTTTTACCTTAATAAAAGCTCTGTTTTCACCAGGTTCAATCGAAATGTCTTCGTTTACAACTGCAACTGAAGCATTAGAAGTACACCAGTGTTTTTCATATTTTTTATTCCCTATAAATGAAATTTCTGAACATGTTGCTTTTTCAAGCTGTTCAGTTGCAGTGATACTGTGTGAAGTTGTGCCGTAAATTTCACCATTGATAACTTCGTTAATCTCTTGAATTGAATAGGATCTCATTTATGAATGTTAAGATATTTGGGGTTAATTTTCACCAAATAAAATAAATAAGATTTTAATTACCTAATATTTTTTTTCGAAGCCAATTACATATTAAGTTAAGTAATAAGCATTGTATTACAAAATTAACATTTTATATATTAAAAAAATGATTTTATGTTAATGATGTTAATTTTTTAAAACCTGCTTTATAGTGCTTATATTGACATTAAGCAAGTTAAATATGGTCTTGAAGATTTTTTTTAATACTGATAATTAGTAACTTAAAAATTTATTTGTTAAATTTTCTTATAAAAAAAGCGATTCACTTTTTTATAGGAATCGCTTTATTTTTTTATTCTTTTACTTTATTTAAAGAAAGTGCATTAATGCAATATCTAAGACCGCTCGGGGGTGGTCCATCGGGGAAAATATGTCCTAAATGCGCTTCACAACTGTTGCAAACTACTTCAACGCGAATCATACCGTGAGACTTATCTGCATGATAACCAACAGCGTTTTCTTTTACAGGTTGCGTAAATGAAGGCCATCCTGTTCCTGATTCGAATTTCTCGCTGGCATCAAATAATAATGTACCGCAACATTTACATTCGTAAATTCCTGGTTCAAATAAACTACACATTTCAGAACTAAAAGATCTTTCGGTTCCTTTTAAGCGCGTTACCTGAAATTCTTCCGGAGTTAAAATTTGTTTCCATTCTTCCTCCGTTTTTTCCACTCTTTTATCCGGAGTTGGATTTCCTTTATTTGTAAAATGAATTACATCTGCCCATTTTATCATAACTGTTTGTTTTTTTTGTTTCAGGTTTCAGGTTTCAGGTTTCTGTGACTGTAAACTGCGACTGATCACTATAATATGAACACAGAATATTATTCCTCTTCTTTCTGTCCCATCATCATGAGATAGGCTTTCAGGAAAGCGTCGATATTTCCGTTCATAACGCCGTCAACGTCACTGGTTTCGTAACCTGTACGAACGTCTTTCACTAATTTATAAGGTTGCATTACATAATTACGAATCTGGGAACCCCATTCGATTTTCATTTTTCCGGCTTCAATATCAGCTCTTTGGGCTTGCTGCTTCTTCAATTCAATTTCATACAATTGAGAACGAAGCATTTGCATAGCACGCTGTCTGTTATCTTGTTGAGAACGTGTTTCAGAACATTGAATCTGAATTCCAGTAGGTTTGTGCACTAACTGAACTTTCGTTTCAACCTTATTTACGTTTTGTCCACCAGCACCACTTGAACGAGAAGTTGTGATTTCGATATCAGCAGGATTTATGTCGATTTCAATACTATCATCAACTAAAGGATAAACATAAACCGATACGAACGACGTATGACGTTTGGCATTACTGTCAAATGGCGAAATACGAACGAGACGGTGAACACCATTTTCTCCCTTTAAATATCCGAAAGAATAATCTCCTTCAAATTCTAAAGTTACGGTTTTTATTCCGGCAACGTCGCCTTCCTGAAAGTTAAGTTCTTTTATTTTATAACCATAACTTTCTCCCCACATCATGTACATACGCATCAGCATTCCTGCCCAGTCACAACTTTCTGTTCCTCCGGCGCCGGCCGTAATCTGAACGACAGCACTTAAACTGTCGCCTTCGTCAGAAAGCATGTTTTTAAATTCGATGTTTTCAATGTGAGTTTGCGCTCCACTGTATTGCTCATCCAATTCTTCTACAGAAAGTTCGCCTTCTTTATAAAAATCATAAGCAAGCTGTAATTCATCTGTAAGAGAAACCGCTTTGTCATAATCTTCAATCCATTTTTTTTTGTTTCGAAGATTTTTTACAATATTCTCGGCTTCTTTTGGGTTGTTCCAGAAATCTGGCGCAAAAGTTTTTTCTTCTTCGTTTGCAATTTCGATTAGCTTGGCATCAACGTCAAAGATACCTCCTCAACGCACCAAGGCGCTCCACAATACCTTTTACTTGTTCGGCTGTTGTCATAAATTAATTAATAGGTTTAAAGTTTTTTAGTAGAAAATTACTTCAGTTTATTTTAAACTCAGAGTAAAATTCTACAACACAAAAATAATACATAGTTTTTAGAATACAGCATAAATTTGAAAGTCAATATCAATAGCATTATGGAAGGCGCTTTTTTTATAATTAAATAAAATAATTTCGAAAATAAGAAATCGTTTTTCGAATTATTAGTATTAGTTTTATATGTTTTTTGTAATAATTACGTTAATTTGGATGTAAGGTGATCGAAAGTTAAAATTTATTAAAACTTACGATTAATAACTAACAGTAATATGTAATTTTGCTATCCAAAAAAAGATATTGTTTTATATGGAAATAAATTTAATCAGCGATACCATAACAAAGCCCACTTATGAAATGCTGCAATACATGTTCAACGCCCAGGTTGGTGATGACGTGTATAAACAGGACCCAACGGTGATTGAATTGGAAAACAGAACAGCAGAGTTTTTTGGTATGGAAGCTGGTCTCTTTTTTCCGTCTGGAACAATGGCAAATCAAACTGCTATTAAACTGCATACGCAACCTGGAGAACAGTTAATTGCTGATAAATATGCACATGTATATCATTATGAAGGAGGAGGAGTTTCATTTAACAGCGGCGTTTCCTGCTGTCTATTAGATGGGAAACGCGGAATGATAACTGCTGCACAAGTTAAAGCAGCTATTAATGATCCCGAATTTTACCATAGTCCGCTTACTAGTTTGGTTTGTGTAGAAAATACAACTAATAAAGGCGGAGGTGCTTGTTATGAATTAGAAGATTTAAGAGAAATAAAAAAAGTCTGTGATGCTAATAACTTAAAGTTTCACTTAGACGGTGCCAGAATATGGAATGCTTTAGTTGCAAAAAGGCAGAATCCAAGAGAATTTGGAGCTATTTTCGATACTATTTCAGTTTGTTTGTCTAAAGGATTAGGCGCTCCAATTGGTTCTGTTTTACTTGGGAGCAAGGCTGATATTCAAAGAGCGTTGAGAATCAGGAAGATATTGGGTGGTGGTATGCGTCAGGTAGGTTATTTAGCTGCCGCAGGATTGTATGCTTTGGCTCATAATATTGAAAGATTGGCAGAAGATCATCGCAGAGCAAAAGAAATTGCAAAAATCCTTAGCGAAAAACAATGGATTGCTTCAATCGAACCCGTTGAAACTAATATTTTAATTTTCTCTTTAGCTGAAGGCTACAGCGACCAATTGTTGATTGAAAAATTAAAACAGAAAAATATCCTAATAAGTTCTTTAGGACATAATAAGCTCCGTATTGTAACGCATTTAGATTACAAAGAAGTAATGCATACTTATGTGCTAGAGACACTTTTGAAATTCTAAAATTTTGTTTCAAGTTAATTTGTTTCAAGTTTCAGGTTCGTTAGATAACTTGACACCTGAAACTTAAAACTTGAAGCTTTTTTATTTAAACAAATTATCCATTCCTGGAATCATCGGCATATCCATTTTTGCAACAGCGTCCAATTCTCTTTCGTTTACATCTGTCGCTTTTTCAATTGCTTTGTTCAAAGTAACAATCAAATAATCTTCTAGTTGTTCTTTGTCTTCCAAAAGAGAATCGTCAATAGAAATTGTTTTTATTTTTCTGCTTGCAGTAATTGTAATTTTCAATAATCCGTCAGCGCTTTGTTCATCAATCAAAACAGTATCCAGACGCTTTTTTGTATCTTCGATTTTTTGTTGGGTTTCTTTAAGTTTACCCATCATTCCCATTAAATCCATTTTTGTTGATTTTTTAAATTATTTCAGACAAAATTAGTATATTGCTGTGGTAATTCAATGGAATATTTTATGAAAAAATTAATTCTCTTCTATTGGGTTTGTGCTATTTTTGCGGTTCCATATTTAAAAATTAATGCTCAATCAATGCAAAATGATATAAAAGCTCCAAAGGCTAACATAATTCCAAAAACATTAAAAAAACACAAAGAATCAAGGATTGACAACTACTTTTGGCTGAATGACCGCGAAAATTCTGAGGTAATAAATTACCTGAATCAAGAGAATTCTTATTATGAGAGTATGACCTCTCACACACAGCAATTAAAAGACAATCTGTTTGAGGAAATGAAAGCAAGAATTAAAGAAGATGATTCTTCGGTTCCTTATTTCTACAACGGATATTTCTATATTACTCGTTTTGAAACTGGTCAGGATTATCCAATTTTTGCCAGAAAAAAAGGAAGTCTTTCTGCAGAAGAAGAAATTCTTTTTAACTGTAACGAAATGGCAAAAGGACATGCTTACTTCAAACTGGGAGGTTTGAGTATAAGTCCAGATAATAAATTTGCAAGTTTCGGACTAGATATTGTTGGAAGAAGAATTTACACCATTCAAATCAAAAACTTAGAAACAGGAGAAATTTTAGCAGATAAAGTCGCAAATGTTACGGGAGCTTCGGTTTGGGCAAATGATAACAATACGATTTTTTATGTTAGACAAGATGAAAAAACATTAAGAGCAGATAAAGTTTTTAAACATAAATTGAATACTTCTTCTGAAAAAGATGTTTTAGTTTACGATGAAATCGATGACACTTTTAATGTTTCGATTAGTAAAGAGAAATCAAGAAAATATATCGTTATTGGTTCTGGAAGTACTTTAACGACAGAATACAGAATTTTAAATTCAAATGATCCAGATGGTGAGTTTGTTGTCTTCCAGCCACGTGTCCGCGGATTAGAATACAGTATTTCTCATTATGAGGATTCGTTTTATATTTTGACGAATAAAGACAAAGCGACGAACTTTAAATTGATGAAAACGCCTGAAAACAAAACAGGAAAGAAAAACTGGGTAGATTTAATTCCGCACAGAGAAGATGTTTTGTTGGAAGATATTGAAATATTCAAAAATTATTTGGTTGTAGAAGAACGTTCAAACGGGTTGAATCATATTCGAATTATGCCGTGGAATGGAGAACCAGATTATTACCTTCCTTTTGGTAGTGAAACCTACAATGCGTACACCACTACAAACGTTGATTTTGATACTGATATTTTACGTTATAGCTATCAGTCACTGGCAACTCCGTCTTCTGTGATTGATTTTAACATGAAGACTAAAACCAAAGAAATCTTAAAAGAACAACAGGTTTTAGGCGGAAAATTTGATAAAGAAAATTACGTAGAAGAAAGAGTTTGGGCAACGGCAAGAGATGGTGTAAAAGTGCCAATTTCGATGGTTTACAGAAAAGGTTTAGAGAAAAATGGTAAAAATCCGCTGTTGCTTTATGCTTACGGTTCGTACGGAATCACGATGGATACTTATTTTTCTTCAACAAGATTATCACTTCTAGATCGCGGATTTGTTTACGCCATTGCGCATATTAGAGGAGGAGAAGATTTAGGAAGACAGTGGTACGAAGATGGAAAACTGTTAAAAAAGAAAAATACCTTTACAGATTTCATCGATTGCTCTAAATTTGTAATAGACCAAAAGTATACGTCTCCTGAACATTTATATGCAGAAGGAGGATCTGCTGGCGGACTTTTAATGGGAGTTATTGTTAATGAAGCTCCAGAATTATATAATGGCGTTATCGCTCAGGTGCCTTTTGTAGATGTAATTACCACGATGCTGGATGACAGTATTCCGCTTACAACTGGAGAGTATGATGAGTGGGGAAACCCAAACAATAAAAAATATTACGATTATATGTTGTCGTATTCACCTTATGACAATGTAAAAGCACAGGAATATCCTAACATGTATGTGTCTACCGGATTACACGATTCGCAGGTACAGTATTGGGAGCCAGCTAAATGGGTTGCAAAATTGAGAGATTTAAAAACAAATGACAAACTTTTGTTCTTAGATACCAACATGGATGCAGGTCATGGCGGGGCTTCGGGACGTTTTGAGGCTTTGAAAGACTTAGCAAAAGAATTTAGTTTTTTATTAGATTTAGAAAAAATTAAAAGCTAATTGGATTTTTTTTGTTAAATTTGCAACCTATCAAGGTTAATTTAAAAAGGCCTTTGATTAACTATTTTTTTATGAAAGAAGAAATATCCGCTTATAATAATGTTTTAGAGTTGATAGGTAATACCCCGCTTATTAAACTAAATAAAATCACCGAGGAGTTAGAGGGAAATTTCTACGCAAAAGTAGAGGCTTTCAATCCAGGTCATTCCTCAAAAGACAGAATAGCGTTATATATTATTGAAGAAGCCGAGAAAAAAGGAATTCTTTCTCCGGGAGATACCATTATTGAAACAACTTCTGGTAACACAGGATTTAGTTTAGCAATGGTAAGCATTATTAAAGGTTACAATTGTATTTTAGCTGTAAGCTCAAAATCATCGAAAGATAAAATTGACATGTTGAGAAGTTTAGGCGCCAAAGTGTATGTCTGTCCGGCTCACGTATCTGCAGATGATGAAAGATCATACTATAATGTAGCAAAACGTTTACACGAGGAAACTAAAGGATCAGTCTATATCAATCAATATTTTAACCAATTGAATATTGATGCTCACTACAACACGACAGGTCCTGAAATTTGGGAACAGACAAAAGGGCAAATCACGCATTTAGTGGCTTGTAGCGGAACAGGAGGAACTATCTCTGGAACGGCAAAATTCTTAAAAGAGAAAAATCCAAATATTAGAATACTGGGAGTTGATGCTTTTGGATCTGTATTGAAAAAATACCATGAAACGAAAGAATTTGACAGCAAAGAAATTTACCCATACCGTATAGAAGGTTTAGGTAAAAACTTGATTCCATCGGCTACAGATTTTGATATTATTGATAAATTCATGAAAGTAACCGACGAAGAAAGTGCGCACTCGGCAAGAGAAATCACTAGAAAAGAAGGTTTATTTGTTGGGTATACTTCTGGGGCAGTAATGCAGGCTATTAAACAATATGCAGAAGAAGGAGAATTTACAAAAGACAGTAATATCATTGCAATTTTCCCAGATCACGGTTCACGTTACATGAGTAAAGTATTTAGTGATGACTGGATGAATGAACAAGGTTTCTTTGATAGTGTCAACGAAGAAGAAGCTCAAAAAATAGAATTCGTGAAGTAAACAAATTTACTTTTAAGATAACAAAACTCCATTCGTTAATTCGGATGGATTTTTTTTTTTTAAGTGTCAATAAAATTAAAAAAACAACGTATTTTATTGAATTACCGTATTTATACGTAAGAAATTATTAATCTGTTTGAATTAAACTTATAATTTTAAATAAAACCTAAAAACAATTTTGACGATAAAAGTCGCTCAGATTTGTAGTTTTAACGAGTATTTAGGTAATTTGTCGGAATTTTTTTCGTCCAAATTCATAATAATCTAGTTTAGTGGTGTTAAAATAACAGAAGCTGTTTAATCCCAAAATCTAACTTTTATGAAAAAATTACTACTTACACTATTGTTTGTATGTTATTTGAATGCTAATGCACAAACACCAATTCAGGAATTTAACTTTAATGGTACACTAAACAATACCGCAAACACAATCTCCTTCATGGGATCCGACAATTTCGTTACTGATAGATCAGGAATCATAAAAGGAGCTCAACGATTAAATAATAAAGCATTAGAAGCTGTAATTGACAATTTACCACAGGGCAGAGCAGCGAGAACAATAAGTATCTGGGTAAAATTTAATGATATTGCAAATGCAAATTATATCTGGGGTTATGGGAATGCTTATAATGCTCAATACTGTGGTTTATTACACCAAGGGACTGCTTCTTCCAACTCAGACTTAAGTTTGGCAGCCTGGGGAGCTTCTAATGATGTTATCGTATCTACACCACTAGAAAAATATGTTTGGTACAATTACACGATCACTTATGAAGGTACAACTTCAAGAATCTATCGTGACGGAAAGTTATTGAAATACTTGGAAGGGATGACAAGATCTACGAATGGTACTGTTTTTAGATTAGGTGAAATCAATACTACAATAGGAATTAACGCTGATGTTGATGACTTGAAAATCTACGATTATGCAATGACACCGGAGCAGGTTAAAGATTTATATGAAAAAGAGAAACCAGCTCTTGCAATAGCTTCTGCACCAGTTGATCAGGCAAAAGCAACTGTAGTGAAAGGAAAAGTGGTTAAATCAAGCGGTGCAATTATAAGTTTGAGTGATGTTAATGCTGCTAAAAATGTTGAGATTTATTCACAAGGGCAAAAACTAATAGGTACTGGAATGAATATTAATGATCTTCCAGAAGGAACTTATTTGCTTAAAATTACAAGTTCTCCATCTAAAAAAATTACCTCCAAATAATAGTGTACTTAATTTTTGTATGTTAGTTTTTTATTGCTCAAGCAATTGAGTTTTTTGAAATAGTAAGTAAAGACCTTTCGAATTTCGGGAAGGTTTTTGTTTTGTATGGCTAAACCTAATTTACAGTCACGAGAACTATTGAAAATCATTTATTTTGATTCTGATTTATTAGTAAAGCTTTTTAAAAAAACATCTAAAATCTGTCTTATAAATCCTAAGGATTTTTATAAAGCATCAATCTGTGACTTGTAAAGTTTTTTTTGTGAGAATTCAATATTTATCTGTAAGAATTGTTTGGTGATGCTGAATTAAAATTATAGTTTTAACAAAAATTATGAAAATAATAGAAGGGATCTTGAAATGCAATTTAGATTCTCAAATTCCTGTAAAAGAGATAGTAGTCTTAAAATTCAATCATTCTGATAAAGCTTTAAATATGAAAAAAATATTACTCACGTTTTTGTTTGTATGTTTTTTAAACGCGAATGCCCAAAATCCGGTTCAGGAATTTAATTTCAATGGCAATTTAAGCAGTTCCGATAATTCCATTAGTTTCTTAGGTACACCAACTTATGTAAACGACCGCTTGGGAGTTGCAAAGGGAGCTTTAAGATTGACTAATAAAGCGCTTCAGGCCGTTGTGGGAGAACTTCCACAAGGCAATAAACCCAAAACAATTTCTGTCTGGGTAAAATTTAATGCTGTAAATACGGCTAATTATATTTTTAATTATGGAGCACCAGTTAATGGACAATATTTTGCCCTAATACAACAACCCGCTGTAACTGGTAATTCTGATGCAAGTTTAGTAGGTTGGGGAGATACGAATAATGTTGTGGCTTCAGTTCCGCTTACAAAAGATGTGTGGTATATGTACAGCGTTACTTATGATGGAAATATATCTAAAATTTATCGTAACGGAGAATTATTAAAAGCCGTAGAAGGAATTCAGCGTTCGGCAAAAGGTTATATTTTAAGTTTGGGAAAATTAAATACCACGACTAGCATAAATGCTGATATCGACGATTTAAAGCTCTATACTGTCGCTATGACAGACGAACAGATTATCGAAGCTTACAATACTTCAAAACCGGCTAATGTTGTCTCTTCGGCACCTGCTTCTTCTACAGGAAAAAAATCAGTTGTGCCAGCTGCAAAATCAGTAGCTCCAGTTGTTGCCGCTACCGCTGAAAATAAAGCTATAAAAAATATCGAAGTGTATTCAGAAGGTAAAAGAATAATGGAAACCAATACCATAAATATTGGGGATTTACCAGACGGAACTTATCTGATTAAGGTTAGTAATTCTGCTACAAAAAAGTAATCTCTTATAAAGCAAAGAATGTCTTCTGGATTTCAGAAGACATTTTTTTTATCGTTTTTTTTGTTGACCAGGGGCATAACCTTTAGCACTTTTGTCGCCGTTTATTTTCTTGGCTTGCCCTGGAGGCATTTTTTTACTGGTAGATGTTTGTGTATGCAGGTTTGTGCTGCAGCTACTTAGAGTCAGGACTAAGAATGTAGCCACTAGTGGTATAATTTTTAAGATTCTCATATTTTTGGGGTATTAGGATAAGTTTTATTAGTCAAAGTAAAAGAAAATAAGCCTTCAGTATTAGAAGGCTTTGTTGTTTTTAGCCAATAACACTAATAACGATAAATAAAATCACAAGCGCTATTACGGCAAATTTCATAAATTTTGAGGATTGCATACTGTAGGTCTTAAATTAGTTTATTTCTGATATCAGCAAATATAAATTTTTATTTGAATTTAAAAAGTTAAACTTTAATAAAACAGAAAAGCTCCAGAAAATCCAGAGCTTTTGTATATAGAGTAAAGAATCGATTAAGATTCCTGCATCGTATGATAAACGTTCATAACGTCATCATCTTCTTCGATTTTTTCAATCAATTTTTCAACGTCAGCGATTTGTGCCTCTGTTAATTCTTTAGTAATTTGTGGAATACGTTCAAATCCAGAAGATAAAATTTCTAAACCTCTGTTTTCCAATTCTTTTTGAATAGCACCAAAACTTCCAAAAGGAGCGTAGATTAAGATTCCGTCTTCGTCTTCAAAAACTTCCTCAGCACCAAAATCAATCAATTCTAATTCTAATTCTTCAGGATCAAGATTTCCTTTTGCAATTCTGAAGTTACAAGTATGATCAAACATAAATTCAACAGAACCTTGAGTTCCCATTGTTCCGTTGCATTTGTTAAAGTAACTGCGAATATTGGCTACCGTTCTGTTATTGTTGTCAGAAGCAGTTTCGATTAAGATTGCGATTCCGTGAGGCGCATATCCTTCAAACAAAATCTCTTTATAATTGGCAGTATCTTTATTACTTGCATTTTTAATCGCGCGCTCCACATTGTCTTTCGGCATGTTGGCAGCTTTCGCATTTTGTATAACAGCTCTTAATCTAGAATTGGCATCTGGGTTTGGTCCGCCTTCTTTAACAGCCATCACGATATCTTTACCGATTCTGGTAAATGTTTTGGCCATTGCTGACCAACGCTTCATTTTTCTTCCTTTTCTAAATTCGAACGCTCTTCCCATTTCTAATTTTTAGTTTTGTGATGCAAAAATACGGTTATTCCTTATTTTTCCAAAAACAAAAGAACTCTTTTTTGTGGAATGTTTTGTAGTTTTTTGTTTCAGGTTTAATGTTCCAAGTTTCAAGTTTCAAGTTTCAGGTTTGAAGTCTCAAGTTTGGGATGCCTGAAAAACTTTTCAAATTTCGATTAGAACCTGAAACTTGAAACTTGAAACTTGAAACAAATTTATTTAGCTCCACCATTAAATTCATTAATTATATTAACCGCTTCGTTCAAATACGGATTTGTTTTCAGATTATCCATTTGATACTGATTAATTGTTTTATCTGTCGGATAAGCACCTAATAAAAACTGATTTACACTTGAATTGTAAACATCCAGCGGATTATTTTCATCATTAAAAGTATTAATCTCTGTCCAAAGTGCATCAAAAGTCTTTTTTTGTTTAAAAACTGCATCCAAAGTCATCGGAAGTTCTGCTTTTGGCGTATTCACCAACTGATCAATTTTAAGATTGATTTTTTTAATATTATTGAAGAAATAATTATCTGCAAGCCTTGCAGAACTGTTTTTGGCAATTTTGTCAATCAAATTACGCTTTACATAAGTTCTATATTTTAAGAAAGGTTCAAGACTGTCATTTTTCATTGCAGTCGGAAAATCACTTTCTTTCTGATAAATATCTTCATAAAATTCAGGTAAAACAACATCTGGTTTTACTCCAATATATTGATGACTTTTCCCTGTAATTCTGTAGAACTTATTAATGGTGATTTTCAGGAAATCGGTATTTTTTTGTTCGTCAAGCGGAAGAATCGTCTGCATTGTGGCTTTTCCAAGCGTATTACTTCCTAACAATAAACCTCGGTTGTAATCTTGCATAATCGAAGCGAAAAACTCGCTTGCAGAAGCAGTATTACTATTAACCAAAACAACAATTGGACCTCGGTAAATTACACCTTTAATTGGATCCTGAACGACTACTTTTTCTTTTTTATTATCGACAACAATCGAAAGCGGACCAGAATCAACAAACATTCCGGCTAATTTTATGGCTTCTTCCATCGAACCGCCGCCATTATCAATTAAATCAATAACAAGCCCTTTCATGTTGTCTCTTTCCAATTTTATTATCTCACGCGCAACATCATCGGCGCAGCCTTTTCGACTGTTTCCATCCAAGTCGGCATAAAAACTCGGAATCTTTATGTAGCCAATTTTACTTTCTTTACCAATCATAAAACTGAAAACCGAATTTTCTTCGTCTTTCATCACTTGTTTTTCAATATAAACATCAAAACTTTTTCCGGAATTACGTTTTAAAGTCAAGGTGATATTTTTATTAGTTTCAGACAAAATCATGGTTGAAATAGATTCCAACGAAGCACAAGAAACCTGTAATATTTCTTTTTGATTTGAAATCGAAATAATCTGATCGCCTTTTTTTATTTGACCTGTCTTGTATGCAGGACCTTTGGGATCAATTTCATCAATAATAATTTCATTTTTTTCATTCAGATTAACAGTCATTCCAAGAGATAAATGTTCTTTGGATAAAGATGCCATAAAACTATTTTTAGAATCATCACTAAAATAAGCCGTATGCGGATCGAAGTACGTGCAGAAAAAATTGTAGAATTTCTCCTCCTGTTTAGTATTCGTGTCCAGTAAAGTCGTAAAACGACATATTTCATTGGTTAGAATATTATTTTTCGAAACCGCTTCAATAGATTTAAAATTGGTTTTTAGAGAATCTAAATTGTCGCTAACTTCGGCAATATCATCTAATATTTGATAACGTAATTTTTTGATCCAAACTTTTTCTACGTCTTCATTTTTTAAATAAAAAGAAAATGATTTTTTATAAAAGCGAATAGTGTCCTTTTTAGCATAATCCAAAGGTGTAACCTGAATTTTTTCTAATACTTTTTTAGTTCGTACCAGACTATTCACGTAAGTGGCTTTTATATCGCTCAGAAAACTGCAATCATTTTTTAGGATTAAATCATCTAAATTATAACGGTATTTCTTAGCCATTTCGTCGTATTCGCTCTTTAGAAAAATATTACGCGAAGGATCTAATTCGTTAATGAGATTATCAAAAACGAAAACAGATAAACTGTCATCAACAGGTTTTGGTCTAAAATGTTCCGCTTGAACAAGCGCATTTATTTTGTTTAATATTTCACAAGTTTCAGTGCTGTTCTGACCAAAAATCAAAGTTGATGTCAGTAAAAAAAGGAGAAGTAAATTCTTTTTCATAAACTGAAATTCAATGTTTACGATTAAAGTTACACTAAATTTTTTAGAATATGATTTATTTTTATTGAAAAATCGACGACAAAAAGTTTTTCACAGTTAAACGCACCAGCAACAAAAACGGTCAATCGGATTTAGATTAAAACAAAAAAAAATGCATTACAAACGTAATGCATTCTCTAAATTATTGCGTTAGAAAACTATTTTTTGTAAAACGGTAATTTTACCACTTTAGCAGCAACATCATTTTTTCTGATTCTGATAAAAATATCACTGTCAACCGCACTATTGGCAACAGTTACATATCCTAAACCAATTCCTTTGTTCATAGAAGGCGACATTGTTCCAGAAGTCACAATTCCAATCACAGCTCCAGAACCATCAACGATTTCATAATCGTGTCTTGGCACTGCGCGTTCCTGCATTTCAAAAGCAACTAATTTTCTAGTAACTCCAGCTTCTTTTTGTTTTTTTAGCGCTTCAGAATTGGTAAAATCTTTAGTAAATTTTGTAATCCATCCTAAACCAGCTTCAAGGGGAGAAGTAGTATCATTAATATCATTTCCGTAAAGGCAAAATCCCATTTCAAGACGCAAAGTATCACGAGCAGCAAGACCAATTGGCTTGATTCCGTAAGAAGCTCCAGCTTCAAAAACTTTACTCCAGATTTGTTCTACTTCAGTGTTTTTGCAGTAAATTTCAAATCCGCCAGAACCCGTATAGCCTGTAGCAGAAATAATTACATGCTCAATTCCAGCAAAATCACCCACTTCAAAATGATAATAGGTAATAGCAGACAAATCAACAGAAGTTAAAGACTGCATCGCTTCAACCGCTTTTGGACCCTGAATCGCCAAAAGAGAATAATCCTCAGAAATATTCTTCATATCAACTCCCAAATCATTGTGAGAAGAAATCCAGTTCCAGTCTTTTTCAATATTCGAAGCATTTACAACCAGTAAATACTGCTCTTCTTTCATTTTATAAACAATCAAATCATCCACAATTCCGCCTTCATTATTAGGAAGACAAGAATATTGCGCTCTACCAATTGTCAAAGTCGAAGCATCATTTGAAGTCACTTTCTGAATCAAATCCAAAGCATTCGGACCCGTCAACAAAAATTCACCCATATGCGAAACGTCAAAAACGCCCACACTATTACGAACCGTTTCATGTTCAGCATTCACCCCTTCATAAGTAATAGGCATGTTATAACCAGCAAAAGGAAGCATTTTTGCTCCTAAACCTTCATGTATGTGCGTAAGCGCAGTATTTTTCATTGTGTTGTTTTATAAAATTGTTTTGCAAATCTATTCAAAAAATATCTAATTTGAATGTCTTAAATTATAAATTTCGCAATATTTAGGAGCAATTCCAGCTTTTCGTTGCAAGTCCTCATAAAAAAAGCAAAGTTTCTAATGTTATAAAAAGAGCTTCTCCCGAAGTTTCGGGAGTCGCTTTTTTAAAACAAGAAACTTTTGCTTTTTTTACTCCGGGCTTTCCACTTCAATCTGGGCTAGCGCACTCGGTTTCAAAAGATGAATCGGGATTTCAATTTTTTCATTAACTTTAGTAAGCCTAATTAAAAAATAAAAGCATAGTTGTCATAAGTTAAGTAAAAAATCAGTTTTATCCGCGTCTTTACGAAGTAAATCTGTTTAATCAGTGTTATAATAAGTACAAATAGAGTTCAAGTCGAAAAACTATGTTTGCTTAAATGAAGTGAAGCGCCTTTTCTTAGACAAAGAGATCTATGATTATATGTGTTTAAAAATAAAATACAAATGAAAGAGCCTTATTTAATTACCAAAGAAGAAATTCTCAAACTATACAAACCTGTAGATTCCAAAGCACACAAAGGAACACAAGGTCATGCAGTGATTATTGCCGGAAGTTACGGTAAAATAGGAGCGTCAGTTTTAGCCTCAAAATCCTGCCTCAAATCAGGTTGCGGACTCGTAACAACTTTTCTTCCAAAATGCGGTTATCAAATCCTCCAAATCTCGATTCCTGAAGTAATGGTTGCAACCGATGAAAATGTCAATTTCATTACCAATATTCATCTGCCGATAATTCCGCAAGCCATCGGAATCGGTCCAGGAATAGGAAAGGAGCTCGGAACACAAAAAGCCTTATTCGAATTTTTAAGAATAAACAAAGCACCTTTAGTTCTAGATGCCGATGCCTTAAACATTATTTCAGAAAAATTTATCTTGGCTAGAATTAGTTCCCGAAGACACGATTTTAACGCCACATCCAAAAGAACTAGAACGCTTAATCGGAAAATGGAATTCAGAATCCGAAAAATTTCAAAAAACAATCGCTTTCTCAGAAAAATACAAAGCAATTGTAGTTATGAAAGGCGCGCCAACATTCATTATAAACAGAACTTCAGTCTACGAAAACACGACAGGAAACGCAGCGCTCGCAACCGCAGGAAGCGGAGATGTCCTAACTGGAATTCTCACAAGTCTTTTAGCACAAGGTTACGAACCCAAATACGCTTCCAAACTCGGTGTCTATCTCCACGGCTTAACAGCAGATTTAGCTTTACCCAATTTTGGTTATGAGTCTTTTACGGCTTCAACGATTATAAAATATCTTGGAAAAGCATTTTTGAGTTTAGAAGTTTAACCGCTAAGAGCGCTAAGAATTACGCAAAGTTCGCAAAGTTTTTTTAATCTCGCAAAGTCGCAAAGTCGCAAAGAATATAAAAACTTTGCGACTTTGGGACTTTGCGAGATAATTCCAAACCAAAAATATTAGCGTGCTTTGCGTAATTCTTAGCGCTCTTTGCGGTTAAGAAAAAATCGTAAATTTGTAATATGAAAAATAACTTCGATCTCAGAACGGTAAACGTTACCCGATATATAACACCACTACGCGAAGGCGGTTCTTTGCCAGCCCTTGCAGAAGCCGACGACGATTTTAAATACGTCTTAAAATTCAGAGGAGCCGGTCACGGCGTAAAAGCCTTAATCGCCGAATTAGTAGGCGGACAAATAGCAAAAGCCTTAAAACTTCAATTGCCAGAATTAGTTTTCGCAAACCTCGACGAAGCTTTCGGAAGAACCGAAGCCGACGAAGAAATTCAGGACTTATTGCAAGGAAGTCAGGGATTAAACTTAGCACTTCACTTTTTATCTGGTGCCATAACTTTTGACCCTGTTGTAACAACTGTCGATGCAAAATTAGCTTCACAAATTGTTTGGCTGGACGCTTACATCACCAATGTAGACCGAACTTTCAAAAATACCAATATGCTGATCTGGCATAAAGAATTATGGCTCATTGATCACGGAGCTTGTTTGTATTTTCATCATTCTTGGAACAACTGGGAACAACATGCCAAAAGTCCGTTTGCGCTGATTAAAGATCACGTTTTATTGCCCCAGGCTTCACTTTTAAAAGAAGTAGATGCCGAATTTAAAGCGATTTTGACTCCAGAAATTTTAGAAGAAATTGTAAATACAATTCCGCTAGACTGGTTGCAGTGGGAAGATGCAGACGAAGCGCCAGAAGCATTGCGAAACGTGTATTTACAGTTTTTAAAGACAAGATTAGCCAATTCAGAAATATTTGTAAATCAGGCTCAAAATGCAAGATAATCACCTATACGAATATGCTGTGATTCGTGTTGTACCAAGGGTAGAGCGCGAAGAATTCCTGAATATCGGAATCATATTGTTTTGCAAAAAAGCCAAATTTATAAAGGTTCTTTTTCATTTAAATAAAGAAAGAATACAAGCTCTTTCTGCCGATTTTGACATCGAACAATTAGAATGCAATTTAACTTCATTAGAAAAAATAGCAAAAGGCTCCAAAGACGGCGGTCCAATCGCTGAGTTTGAAATTCCTGAACGTTTTAGATGGTTAACGGCAATTAGAAGTTCTGCCATCCAAACCTCAAGACCTCATCCGGGTTTGTGTCAGGATTTGGATAAAACCATTCAGAGATTATTTGAAGAACTTGTTTTGTAACTGTTTTTAAACCATATAAGTTATATAAGATATTTAAGGACTGGCTTTTAAAAAACTCGTAAAGTCATGAAGTTTCCATACAGTTTGTCATTTCGACTGAAAAGAGAAATCACACTAGAAATTCCGCAATCCATCATCAATCTTTGTCGAGTTACGAGTGTGATTTCTCCTTCGTCGAAATGACAAAAATGAGTGAACGTAGGCTTTCTATACGGACAAACTTGAAACTTGAAACAAAAAAACTAAAAACTAAAAAAACCACGAATTACATTTCTGCAATCCGTGGTTTCAAAACTAAACTAACTCATTTTTGTTTTTTGAAGTTCAATTAAAAAGAACCGCAAACGTTACCGCCTAAAGTTGCTCCTGCATTTGCAGAAATATCAGCTTTAACAGCAGTTTTGTTTAATTTTACAATTGAGTAAGGAGGAGTAAAAGCAGTTCCGCTTCCAGCCTGAGTTCCTGTTACGCTTGTAAATACATTATCTGTAACGGTAACAGCAGTGTAACCGCTCATTAAATCAATTGGATTTTTAACGCCTTCAAAGACATTGCTTTCTACACGAATATCAGCTTCAAAACCTGCTGCAACGCATTTGTTGCTTACCGTACTGTTGAAGAAACTGTTTACAATGTGTACTTTTCCGTAACGAACTCTTGGCATTCTTTCTTTACATCCTGGAGCCCACCAGCATCTTGCAAAAGTGATTCTTAATTTTCCACGATCTGCTGTTGCGCCGTCGCTTGAACCAATTAAATTCGAATATCTATGATCGTCTGATCCTCCAGAACCTCCTGCTTTTGGTGGTTTTAAATAGTGAAATTTAGAATACGTAACAGAAATATAATCTGATTTATTTTTGATGTCGAAGTTTCCATCAACACCATCTCTAAACTCGCAGTGATCCACCCAAACGTTTGTACATTCGTCTAGAATAGCATTATCCCATCCGTCTGTATCATATGCGCCCGGACCTTCAAAAATCAGGTTTCTGATGATGATGTTTTTACATCTCTTAATGTTGATAATTCCAGAAGCATCTTTGGTCTGGTTAGTAGAAACTAGTTTTGCACCGTTTGCACCGTAAATTGTTTTTCCAGTTTGATCCTGAAATGACAATCTAGTTGTAACCGTAATCGTTCCAGAAACTTTGATCACTTTTACAGAAGCGTTTTCGATAGCCGATTTCAACTGAGCATAAGTTGTAACAGTAGTTTCAGCAGCCGAACCTCCTCCGGTTGTGTTTCCGTTTTGCGAAGCCCAGCCTGGCACTTCAGAGCAGTTTCCGATTTTAGCAGTCGGATTGGTCGTTGCAGTTTCGGTGATGGCTTCTGATTCAATTTTTGCCTCAGTGTTCGAAGCGATTTCTTCAGAGTTACAAGCTGTAAATCCGAAAGCCAATGTTAGCAGAAACATAGACAGTGTTGATTTTAATTTCATAAGTTAAGTTTGGTGGTTTATAAAAATTTTAACACCACAAAACTGATTATTATTTGTATGAAAAAAGTTGAACAAGTTCAAACTTTTGTAAAAAAATGTACGAAATGTATTTTTTTAACACTTGTAAATTTACAAAAATGCATAAATGTCTTAATTTTACGTAATCGATTACATTTTTTAACCCCTAATTAGAAATGTAATTGAAAACCAAACTTATACCCAAACAAAAACCACAAAGAATGTACAACCTACTAAGAAAAAACATTGAGCGCAAAATTTTGCTCACAGATGAAGAATGGGAAATCATTAGTTCTAAAGCTCAGCTCATTAAACTTAAAAAAAATGAATTTTTACAAATTCAGGATTCAAACAACAGTTACGAAGGATTTATTATGAAAGGTTCTTTTAAAACCTACATCATCAATGAAAATGGCACTGAAACCGTAATCTTCTTTTCTTTCGAAAATGAATGGATGTGTGACTTAGAAAGTTTTTACCATCAAAAACCAACTACTTACAACATCAAAGCGATTGAAGACAGCGAAATTGTTGTCATTAATAAAAAACAAAAGGCATACTTATTCGCTGTAATTCCGAAACTCATTAAGTTTCATGTTCTCATGATTGAACGCGCCAATGTTGCCATTCAGCAAAGACTTCTGGACGTTTTGAATAAAACTTCAAAGCAACGTTATTTGGATTTTAAAGAACGTTACCCGCAAAAGGTAACTGCGATTAATAACAAAAACTTGTCATCTTATCTAGGTGTTTCGCACGAGTTTTTGTCGAAGATAAAAAGAACGGTGTCTTGATGGAACTAAAATAAAATCTCGCAAAGTCGCAAAATTTTGAATCCTATAAGTAATATAAGTTCAATTAAGCAGAAAACTTAAAATTCTTAGATTACTTATATGGTTGTTTTCAGTTAAACTTAGCGACTCTGCGACTTTGCGAGATTCAAAAAAAACTTTGCGCAACTTTGTGAAATTCTTTACGAATCTCTGCGGAATAATGCTAAGCCAGTTTCTTCTCCAAATAAATAAACTCCAAAGGAACCTCCGAAACCGTAACATGAACACCACTTTCAGGAAAAGCCTCACGTTTTCCCGTATCTACATAACCATGACGTTTGTACCACGCAATAAGTTCTTCACGAACCGAAATAACCGTCATGATAATACTTGATAATCCCAAAGATTTAGCATGATTTTCGGCTTCAGCCAAAAGCTTCTTCCCGATGCCGCTGTTTTGAAGTTCTGGCGAAACGGTTAACATTCCTAAATACAATTGATTTTCTTTTTCTACCAATAAAACGGAACCGATAATAGTATTATTTTCTGTGAATTTCAGAATCGTATTTTTTGGATCCAGGAAGATTTCGTTCATTTCGGGTTCGTCGGTTCTTTTTCCTTCTAGTAAATGCGCTTCGGTTGTCCAGCCTTTTTTGGACGTTTCGCCTCTGTATGCTGAATTTATTAAGGTTGTTAATGGTGGAATATCTTCGAGTAGTGCTTTTGTAATCATAATTATTATAAAATTATGTTTTCCATTAATAATTTGGAGTGTTTTTTTTGACTTTTTCAAGTAATTGATTTTCTTTTTCAATCACTTTTTCGAAAGGAGATTTTTTCGGTAAATGATCGTTTTGATATTTTTCTATGAGTGGAAGAGTTAAAACAATTTTCAAAGCTGTATGATAATTGGTTATTTCAGTTCTTTTCTTATAAATAGTTGTAACCAGATTTTCTACATCAGCTTTTTTAGCATCATATCTGTCTGAACTTTTGTTGATTAAATTTAGAATTTTCTTTTTTAGTATACTATCTCTGATGCCTTCTGTATTGCCTTTGGCGGAACTATAATAACTGTTAGATTTATCGTCGTAATTATGAAAAATACCGATAATGTCTCTTGGGTTTACTTCTTGCAATTCATCTTCTAAAGTTTTTAGTTCAGGAGATTTATTTACGAGTTCCTGATATAAATCGTCTACTAAATCATTTCTACTTTTAAATCTTCCTATATCAATGCTTTTCTCCTGTAATGCGTTTGGTTCTTCATTTTTTCGATTGTTAGTTTCGCTTTTTTTGCAAGAGATTAAAAGGAGAAATGAAAATAATAGCAATAGTTTTTTCATGGTTGAATTTTTAGGTTGGATGAAACGAATCTACAAAAACTTCGTGATTTTAAGTAAATCTATGAAGATAAATTAGAGAAATATCTGGAAAGAAATGATATGTAGAAAATCAATTATATAGAGGTAGATTGTATTTATGCTGTACAAAATACCCCGTTAGCTCGAGCAGGAGCGGTATGATCACGCTAGCGTGGGGAATGTTAAATTTTATTTCCATTTTCATTGTATCCAGAAGGATAAACACCATACCGGCTTTTGAATTCTTGTAACGTGGCGGGTTCTCCCATGTTGCCATGAAAATCATGAGGACTTAAATTTTTGTACCATATTCTCCATTTTTCGTCCTCTTGTTCCCTTTCTTCTATTGTCATAGCGTTTAATCGTTCCTGTTCTTTTCGATCGATTAATTCACCTAGCTTTTGATGAACTTGAAATAATTGTGAATCGGTCAATTTCTTATAACACTCACGCCATTCTTTAGATGTTGGTGTTTCAGCGAGCATTTCGGCTAAAACTTCTAATTGTTCATCACTTAAACTCTCTGTTAATTCTTCTGGTTTAATTCGTTTCATAGAATTTTAATTTTATTCATATACTAACGCAAGTCTCTTGCTCGTAACTTCTTTGTGTTCACGAGCGGGACGCTCGCGCTAGCGGGGGAAAACAAGTTGAAAAATTATTCTTCTTCTATTTCCATCATCATATTGTAATGACCTATATTTTCTGTGTGAACAAAAATTTCTCGAAAAACACCCAAATATTTACTGATTATATTGTCAGGAGATTCTATATACAAATCATCAGGCATAGTATGTGAGCCTTCATTTGTCCAACTCATTAGTGATCTGCAAATTTCTTTTTCTTCTTTCGAAGTAAATTTGCTTAGTAAGAAGTCATCTCTACGATTTCCTAAAATACTGTAATAATTTTCAATTATGCGTCTCATCGTATTTTGAATTGTAATACCAGATTTTTTTTCCCATTCTTTAATTTCTCTCCATAATAATTCGTATGATGATTGAATTGGATTTTTATCCAAATATGATTGAATAGTAGAGTGTTTATTATTTTTTCTTAAAATCCAAAAATGGGCTTTTTCTCCTTTTCTATATGAACTGTCAACATACGTAACTTCTTTATGAAAATAGATATTATGAGTAAGCAGTATAATCTGTTTTATATTTCCAATATCAACTCTTACTTCTTTTATTATTTCTTTTATTAAAGTACTTACTAGAAAAAGAACATTACTATCTAAACTCGAAATAGGATCGTCTATTACCAAAATTCTCTCAGAATTTATATTATCCTCTGAACTCCCACCTTTAGCAAGTTGTAAGTAATACAAAAAGGTTATAAATGTAATCTCTCCTTCGCTTAATGTCGATTCTGCGATTGTACCATCTTCTCTCTGAATTTGGTAAAAACCAATCTCTTTAGAAGGAACAATTTCAAAATTCAAAAAACCGTATGATTTTAAAGTTTTGTTTATTTCATCAATTGTTGGTTGGATACTAGTAACATTCTTTGCTAATAATTTAATTTCAGCATCAAGAACTTTAAATTCATTTAATTTTGTTTCTCTTTCAATTTTTAATTTATCGATATATAATTTTATGCCTTGCGATGATTTTAAGAATGTATCAATATCAATTTTATTTTCTTCACTGACATATCTCCAAATACAATTAATTAATTTTTTCTTTTCCTCAGCAAAGTTTGTCACAATTTTATTATGCTCGCCAATCAGTTTATTTGCTTCAATTATTAATTCGGAAATTAGGACTAATTGTTCTTTTAATGAAACTATTTCAATAATTCTACTAGGTTCCTTAGTTTTGTTGTTTACAAGTTCTTTACTTGTAGAGATCTGGCTTGTTAATGTTTTTAGAAAAGCTGAAAATTTATCATTATCGAGTTTTGATTTTGAGAAGTTTTTTTGATTAACTTCAATAAGATTTAACTCATTAAGTACATTGTCGATTAAGCCAAAATATTCTTGTTTTAATGAATTAATAAGATTTAAATCTTGTAAATATGTTTCGTCAAAATAGCTTTCTAATTGTCTTTTGAAATCATTAGTTATTGTTTCTTTTTGACAAAAAGGACAAGTATCATTTTCAATGTAGTTTCTACCAACATTAACCCAGTCATTAATGTTTAATCTTTGAATGAGTTTTGAAATATCTACATCTGCTTTACCAACGATGATTTTTCTCCAAATCAAGTTATTTTCAATTTCAATAACTCTATCAAAAGAGATAAGACTTATTAATGTAATATTTTGAGGAATTTCTCCTAATATAGTTTTTGCTTTTAATTTCAGTTCTTCAATTGATTCAATAGGAACTTTATTGTTTTTATATTCTTCAAGCAATTTATTTTTAAAACTTTCAGACTTCAAAAATCCAACAAAAGCTTCTTTAAAATCTTTTTCATGTTTTTTGTAAACTTTAGACCAAGTATCTTCCTTAAATTTGGTTTCTAAATTTTGAATAGAAATACTTTGTTTTTCTAAAGTTTCTTTTTTAAGTAAACCAACTTCTTTTATAGTTTTTAGTTCTTCATTTTTTAATTTTATAGTCTCAATTTCTTCGGCTGTCGCTTCTCCTAGTGTGAAAATTCCACTAATTTTTCCACTTCCAAAATTATGCTCTCTAAATTGTTTATTATAAACTAACGTCGGAATGTTTTGTTCGTTGCTCCAGTTTACAGTACAATCTTTAAAATTATCATTACTATTATCGAGTAAAAAGTTTGATATTGTCGTTTTACCACATCCATTTGCTCCATATATAAAATTTATTTTCTTCAAATCATTAATTTGAATTCCATTTTTATCGTAAGATGCAAACTGTTTAATGTTTATAGATTTAATCATAACTTATAAAATTAATTATTTCAAACATAGCAATTTATCCTACATAAAACTAATGTTGATTTCAATAAAAAAGCCACAAATTATAGATAATTTGTGGCTGTGAAATTTTTTAAGCGCTTAACATTACCCCAAGAAACTCTTCAACTCCTCATAACTCCCAATCTTAACACTAACTTTCTCCTCATTAATAACACTTTCAATTTGTGTTGGAATAGGAAGCGTAATTCCTAGCGCCGGTTCAACCACATCTAAGAATTTAATTGGGTGAGCCGTTTCTAAGAAAATACCAATCGCGTTCGGGTTTTTTTCAAGTTCTTTTTTCAAACCTAAATAACCAACAGCGCCGTGAGGTTCTGCGATGTAACCGTCGGTATTGTAAATTTGTTTCATGGCTTTAAGCGTTTCTTCGTCGGTGTAGCTGTATGAAGAGAAATCTTTTTCAAAAGCCTTTAAATCATTATTGTATAATTCCTGAATTCTAATAAAGTTACTTGGGTTTCCAACGTCCATTGCGTTAGAGATTGTCGCCTTAGAAGGTTTCGGATCGTATTTTCCGTTTTCTAAGAATCTCGGTACGGTGTCGTTTACGTTTGTCGAAGCAACAAAATGCTCAATTGGTAAACCTAATTTCTTTGCCATAATTCCGGCACAGATATTCCCGAAGTTTCCACTTGGACAAGAGAAAATTAAAGGTTTGTTTTGGCTCTTCAACGCTTTGTAAGCAAAGAAGAAATAAAACATCTGTGGCAACCAACGCGCAATATTGATAGAATTCGCCGAAGTCAGGTTCTTGTGTGCCAAAGTTTCATCTAAAAAAGCTTTTTTCACCATATCCTGACAATCATCAAAAACACCATCAACTTCCAACGCTTTAATGTTTTGTCCTAAAGTCGTCAATTGTTTTTCCTGAATGTCGCTCACTTTTCCTGACGGATATAAAATGACAACATCAACACCATCAACGCCAAGAAATCCGCTTGCAACGGCGCCTCCTGTATCTCCAGAAGTCGCAACTAAAACCGTGTTTTTAGCGTCTTTTATATCTTTATTGAAATAACCCAAGCAACGTGACATAAATCGCGCTCCAACATCTTTAAACGCCATTGTTGGTCCGTGGAATAATTCTAATGAATAGATTCCGTTTTCGACTTTCACAACAGGGAAATCAAAAACCAAAGTATCAGCAATGATCTCTTTTAATTTTGCTGTCGGAATTTCATCGCCAACAAATTGCTGAATCGCTTCAAAAGCAATTTCTTCGTGGCTTAAACTTTCGATTTTATCAAAAAATGAAGGATCAAGAGGTGTAATATTTTCTGGGAAATATAATCCTTTATCACTCGCTAATCCTTGTATTACAGCTTCCTGAAAAGAAACTTTTGGGGCATTATGGTTTAAACTGTAGTATTTCATTTCTTTTTATTGCTTTAGGCTTTAAGCTGTATGCTTTAGGCTTTTTCCTATGATTGCTTATAGCTTTTGTTTTTTATTTTAATTATCTCTTCGTTTTGTCAGGCTGAGCGAAGTCGAAGCCCTACAACGCATGTGCATAAAGTTAATCCTCAAAGTTTTGTCATTTCGAGGAACGAGAAATCACACTCGAAACTCCGTATAGAAACTCGCCAATCTTTGTCGACAAACTAGTGTGATTTCTTCTTTCAGTCGAAATGACAAACAGGGCGTGTTATACTTTGTGTCAATACTTTGCGTAGGCTTCGACTCCGCTCAGCCTGACAAATTGTACTTGCTATACTTTGTGTCTTAACTGTGCGTTGGCTTCGACTTCGCTCAGCCTGACAAACGTTGCGTATAAATCTTAGTGCTTAATTCTTCGTACCTAATACATTTTACAATTCACATTTCACATTTTACAAAATGCGCACTCCATCAGGATTAATCTTCGAAACATGAATCTCATACGGTAAATTCATTTTTTCGTAAACATTGCTCATGGCTTTGGCGATTTGGTCTGCGGTTTCTTTTCCTTTGCTTAAAGCAAAAATCGACGGACCAGAACCTGAAATTCCGGAACCTAAAGCGCCGTTTTCTAAAGCCGTTTGTTTAATTTGATCGAAGCCTGGAATTAAAACACTTCGTAAAGGTTCTACGATTTCGTCATGAAGCGATCTTCCAATCAAATCGTAATCTTTGGTGTATAATCCTGCGATTAATCCGCCTACATTTCCCCATTGCATGATTGCGCTTTTTAGGGAAACGTTTTGTTTTAAAACCGAACGAGCATCAGAAGTTTTCAATTCAATTTGCGGATGAACCACCGTTGCGAACAATTCTTCTGGACTGTCAATTCTTATGATGTCAAGCGGCGCGTAACTTCTTACTAATGTAAATCCACCAAGAAGGGCAGGAGCAACGTTGTCGGCGTGCGCGTTTCCGCTGGCTAATTTTTCGCCCTGCATCGCAAACTGAACCAAATCTTTACGAGAATATGGTCTTCCTAACAATTCGTTGATTCCGAAAACCGCTCCGGCAGAACTTGCCGCACTGCTTCCGATTCCGCTTCCGGCTTTTATGTTTTTATAAATTTCAATTTCAAATCCAAAATCCAATTCGTCCAAAGTTGCTAACATCGCTAAAGCTGCCACACCTGAAACGTTTTTCTCAGTTTCAAGAGGTAAATCGGCACCCACGATTTTAGTAATTCGAATTCCTTTTTGATCTGATTTTCGAACGATCATTTCATCACCCGCATTGTCTAAGCAAAGTCCCAATACGTCAAATCCGCAGGAGAGGTTGGCGATAGTTGCTGGGCAAAAAAGTTTTATTTCTTTCATTTTTGGTTGTTTCAGGTTTCAGGTTTAAAGTTTCAAGTTTCAAGTTGCCAAACTTTGTGATCTTAACCGCAAAGTCCGCAAGGTTTTTCGCAAAGTTCGCAAGAAAAAAACAAGACTTTGCGAACCTTGCGTACTCCTTTGCGTGCCTTGCGGTTAAACTTCAAACCCGAAACAAAAATTTATATATTCCCTATACGGATAACGTCTGCAAAAATTCCTGAAGCCGTAACAGCAGCTCCGGCACCAGCTCCTTTGATTAATAACGGCTGATCTACGTAACGATCGGTATAGAAAAGCACGATATTATCTTTTCCTTCTAAGTTATAGAAAGGATGATCTTTTGGAATGAACTGAAGACCTACGCTTGCTTTTCCGTTTTCGAATTGCGCTACGTATTTCAATCTTGAATCTTTCGCTAAAGCTTCTTTGTAAATGTTTTCAAAATGCTGTGCATGTTTGATTAATGATGCAAAGAAATCTTCATTGTTTGTTGTAGCTAAACAATCAGCTGGCAGGAACGATTCGTTTGCTATGGCATCAATATCCATTTCGTAACCGCTTTCGCGAATCAGAATCAGGATTTTACGAGCTACGTCAATTCCGCTTAAGTCGATTTTTGGATCTGGCTCTGTGAAACCTTGAACTCCGGCTTCTTTTACCACATCGTGGAAAGAATTTTTCTCATCAAAATTGTTGAAAATAAAGTTCAAACTTCCCGATAAAACCGCTTGAATTTTATGCACTTTATCTCCAGAAGCAATCAAGTTTTTTACTGTATCGATAATTGGTAATCCCGCACCAACATTCGTTTCAAATAAAAACGGAGCATTGTATTGGCGAGATAAGCTTTTTAACTTTTTATAATTATCATAAGCAGATGAACACGCAATTTTATTACAAGTCACAACGGCGATACTTTCTTTTAAGAATTTCTCATACGCTTCAGAAACTGTTGCGTTTGCTGTAATATCAACAAAAATGCTGTTACGTAAATTCAGTTCTTTTGCCTTCTTGATGAATTCTTCAATACTTGCTGGTTCACCTTCGCTTAAAGCGGCATCCCAACTTTTTAAAGAAATTCCGTCTTCATCAAAAATCATTTTTCTTGAATTTGATAAAGCAATCACACGAACATTAATCTTTAAAACCTCTTTTAAGAATTTCTTTTGGCTGTGAATCTGCTCGATGAATTTTTCACCCACATTTCCAACTCCCATTACGAATAAATTCAGCTGTTTTGTGTTTTCTTCAAAGAAGTTTTCGTGTAAGGTATTCAATGCTTTTTTAACATCTCTTTCGTTAATTACAGTCGAAATGTTTCTTTCAGAGGCACCTTGCGCAATGGCACGAATGTTTACGTTATTTTTTCCTAAAGTACTGAACATTCTTCCACTCAAACCTTGGTGATTTTTCATATTTTCACCAACCAAAGCAATAATGCAAAGGTCTTTTTCTACATAACAAGGATCGATTTTGTTCTGCGAAATTTCAATTTCAAAAGCTTTATTAATTGCAGCTTCGGCATTATCAGCATCAGAATTTAAGATTCCGATACAAATGGAATGCTCAGAAGAAGCCTGAGTAATAAAAATTACATTGATTTTTTCCTGAGACAATACTTCAAACAAACGACGAGAAGAACCCGCAACCCCAATCATTCCTGGACCTTCAAGCGTTAAAAGTGAAATATTATCAATATGGCTAATTCCTTTTACAACAGTATCTTTTGACAAAACAGTATCAGAAATCAAAGTTCCTTCCGCTTCTGGCTCAAAAGTATTTTTGATTAAAATCGGAATGTTTTTTCTTAAAACAGGCTGAATTGTCGGCGGATACAAAACTTTTGCCCCAAAGTGCGACAATTCCATTGCTTCTTGATACGAAATATTGGCAATTGGCTGTGCTTGTTTTACAATTTTAGGGTTTGCAGTAAACATTCCGTTTACGTCAGTCCAGATTTCCAATTGTTCAGCATCTAAAGCCCCAGCGATAATGGCAGCAGTATAATCAGATCCGCCACGACCTAGAGTTGAAGTGATTCCGTCTGCAGTCTGCGCGATAAATCCAGGTAAAATATTGATTTTTGACTCGTTTTGAGCAAAATATTCTTTTATTAATTGATTTGAAATTTCGAAGTTAACAACCGCTTTTCCGAAATTTGCATCCGTTTTTATTAACTCACGACTGTCTTTATAAGCCGCGTCGCTGTTAATTTGCTGATATGCTTTTGCAATAATAAACGAAGAAAGCAATTCTCCAAAACTCAAAATAGTATCAGCAGTTCTTGGAGATAATTCCCCTAATAAAAAACAACCATCTAATAAAGTTTCTAAATGATTGATAATTCTTTTTACGTGACTTAACAAACTGCTTTGCTCGCTTACCGGAATTAATTCTTTTAAAGTGTCAAGGTGTTTTTTCTCGATTTCGGCCACGACTTCTCTAAAGCTTTCGTCGTTTGCCGCCGCTTTTGCTGCTGCCAACTGCAATAAATCGGTTACTTTGCTTAAAGCAGAAACTACTACAACTACTTTATCTTGTTTTGCTTTTTGTTGAACAATTTCGAGAACGAGTTTTATATTTTGAGCATTGGCAACCGAAGTTCCGCCAAATTTTAATACTTTCATTTTATGATATTTTTTCTTTTGATGCAATAGTTTTTATGTATCCAATGCCTTTCTTCTTTGTAGAAAAAAGTATAGATAACCTAGGTTTATATGTAAAAATGATACCCCTAAGGGGTTGTAGTTGTTGTAGTAGAAATAATGATAGCAGCAATTGCAGTTCTAGTTTGAACTGTCATTGTAGATTGATATTTTGTGCTGTTGTTTCTCATTATTTGATTTTTCAAAAATACAGTTTTAAAATAGGATTAAAAATTTAAACGGCCTTTTTGCGAATATTTTAATAATTCAAATTTCAAAAAATCAATATTGAGTATTTGTTAAAATTCAACACGGTAATCTGAGGTTTTGATATATTTAAGGGTTGATTTTTCAGAAATAATAACCCCACAACGAATTGATTTTTAACGAAAAACTATCATTAAATCCCATTTAAAGCCAAAACTGAGCTTTATGAAATAAATAATAGCATGGAATAGCTTTGATGCCAATTTTAATTATTGTGATAAAATGTTGCTTTTTAATATTGATTTGTTGAATTTTGACGTCTTAAATTTAAAATAATCATGAGAGAGATTCATTATATAAGTACTGAAACCATAAATCTAGAAACTTTACACGAGATTTTAAGCGAAAATAAAATGCTTGAATTGTCGGAAGAAGCAAAAGTGAATGTTCAGAAATGCCGTGATTATTTAGATAAAAAAATGGCAACGCACACGGCGCCAATCTACGGAATCAATACTGGTTTTGGATCTTTATATAGTGTGAAAATCTCAAATGAAAATTTATCGAAACTTCAGGAAAATCTAGTAAAATCTCACGCTTGCGGAACTGGCGAGGAAGTTCCTACTGAAATCGTAAAAATGATGCTGTTGCTTAAAATTCAATCTTTAAGTTACGGACATTCTGGAATTCAGTTGGTTACATTGCAACGTTTGGTTGATTTTTATAATAATGACATTCTTCCTATAATATATACACAAGGTTCGCTTGGAGCTTCTGGAGATTTAGCACCTTTGGCGCATATGTCATTGCCTTTAATAGGAGAAGGAATTGTTCTTTTTGAAGGTAAAAAAGTAGCTTCTGCAGAGGTTTTAAAACAGTTTAACTGGGAACCAATCGTTTTACAGTCAAAAGAAGGTTTGGCGTTATTAAACGGAACACAATTTATGAGTGCTTACGGAGCTCATATTTTAATTAAAGCTTATAAATATTCTTATTTAGCCGATTTAATCGGAACCATTTCTTTAGAAGGTTTTGATGGAAGAATCGAGCCGTTTAACGAATTGATACATTATATACGTCCGCACAAAGGGCAAATCGTGACGGCACAACGCATTACAGAATTTTTGGACGGAAGTGAAATTATCACTCAGGAAAAGAAACACGTTCAAGATCCGTATTCTTTCCGTTGTATGCCTCAAGTTCATGGCGCTTCAAAAGATGCGATGGATTATGTTCGAAAAGTATTCAAAACAGAAATTAATTCCGTTACCGATAATCCGAATATATTTATTGAAGCCGATCAAATTATTTCTGGAGGAAATTTCCACGGTCAGCCATTAGCTTTAGCTCTTGATTTTATGGCTATTGCATTGGCAGAATTAGGAAGTATTTCGGAGAGAAGAACTTATCAATTAATCTCTGGACTAAGAAATCTTCCGGCATTTTTGGTTGATAATCCGGGATTGAATTCAGGATTAATGATTCCGCAATACACAGCCGCGAGTATTGCGAGTCAGAACAAACAATTGGCTACTCCAGCAAGTGTTGATAGCATCGTTTCTAGCAATGGTCAGGAAGATCATGTGAGCATGGGCGCAAACGGAGCTACAAAAGCGTTGCGAATTTTAGATAATTTAGAACGTATTTTGGCAATTGAGTTGCTAAATGCTTCTCAGGCAATTGCCTATAGAGAGCCTTTAAAATCAAGTAATTTCATCGAAATGTTCTTAAACAGTTATAGAGAAGTGGTGCCTTTGGTTAAAGAAGACAGAATCTTACATAATGACATCGAAAATACGGTTTTATTTCTTTCGAGTTTCCAAATTGAAAACGATTTGTTAACAATGGCTTAACACTGAAACGTGTTATTGAAAGTAATTTTGCACTATCAAAAATAAACAAATGTCAATAAACAGTATTTTCCAATTTTTAGTGCCGAAAGACAAAAAATTCTTTCCACTTTTTGAAGAGGCTTCAAGCAATTTAATTGAATTAGCTTCTAACTTACACGAAGCTGTAAATTTACCTTTAAAAGAGAGAGAAATTCTTTTTCAAAAAATTGACGAATTAGAACAAAAAGGAGAAGACATTACACGTCAGACCAATTTAGAATTGAGTAGAAACTTTATTACTCCATTTGATAGAGAAGATATTCACACTTTAATTACTTCTATAGACAACGTTGCCGATTACCTTCACGGTGCATCAAGTCGTATGAGATTGTATCAGGTTGATAAAATTACAAAATCAATCAGAAAGATGACTGAGATCAACCTTGAAGCTTGTCAAAACATTGACAGTGCTGTAAAAGAGTTGAGCAACTTGAAAAATATGAAAATTATCAAAGATTCATGTACCAGAATCAACAAACTGGAAAATAAATCTGATAACGTATATAACAAAGCAGTTTTTGAAATTTTTGAAAACGAAACAGACGCTAAAAATATTATTAAATATAAAGAAGTGTTATCTGTTTTAGAATCAGCAACAGACAAATGTAAGAGTGTTGCGAATATACTAGAATCTATTTCTGTAAAACATTCTTAATTCAATTTTTCATTCTGAAGTTATAATTTTATGACGCTACTTATATTAATTATAGTATTGGCCCTAATTTTCGATTACATCAATGGTTTTCATGATGCGGCAAATGCTATAGCGACTGTTGTTGCGACAAAGGTTCTGACGCCTTTTCAGGCCGTTCTTTGGGCAGCATTTTTTAACTTTTTAGCTTATTGGGTTTTCGGATTTGGTGTTGCAGATACTGTTGCAAAAACGGCGCACACGATGGAAATTAACCTAGTAGTAATTCTTGCCGGTGTAATTGCGGCAATCTGCTGGAACTTATTGACTTGGTGGTTAGGAATTCCTTCAAGTTCTTCTCATACACTTATTGGAGGTTTTGCCGGAGCAGCTGTTGCGCATGCAATCGCAGTTCACGGATTCTCAGGTTATGTAGGAGCAGACGGAACAACACATTACTGGTATCAAATTGTAAGTTGGTATAAAGCCGGAAAAGATGGTGGAATGCCTTCTGGGGTTTTAATCATTATTGCTTTTATTGTTTTAGCACCTTTATTAGGAGCTTTTGCATCGTATCTAATCTCAATTTGGTTGTTGAATGCTTCTCGTAAAAATATCGGACCAAAAATCTTTACAGTGGCTTTAATGATTGCTACTATTTTGTTTGTTTACTTTCAAATGGTTCCTTACTCTGAAATTGACAAACCAAGATTCGATTCACATTTTTGGAGTGTAGCTTTTGATCCTCATAATATTAAATGGTTTTTAGTTGCCTTTATTATAATGACTGTGAGTGCATTCTGTTTAATCTTTAGTAGTTTGAACTTACACCAAGCAGATGCTGCTTTAAAAAAAATGCAGTTAATATCTTCTGCGGCTTTTAGTTTAGGACACGGAGGAAACGATTCTCAAAAAGTAATGGGTATTATTGCTGCTGCTGTAGCAGTTTATATCAATACAAATCCTGGAGTTCACATGGATTCTTGGTTGGATGTTGTATTGCCAAATGATGATTTGGGAATTAAAGGTGTAATGCCAGGTTGGATTCCTCTAGCTTGTTATTCTGCAATTGCAGCAGGAACTTTAAGTGGTGGTTGGAAAATTGTAAAAACAATGGGTTCTAAAATCACAAAAGTAAGTTCATTTGAAGGTGTTGCAGCCGAAACTGCAGGGGCTTTGACACTTTACTTTACAGAACACTTAAAAATTCCGGTAAGTACAACGCATACCATCACTGGTTCTATTATTGGTGTTGGATTAACAAAACGTGTATCTGCCGTAAGATGGGGAGTTACCGTAAGTTTAATCTGGGCATGGATTTTAACTATTCCTATTTCTGCACTTTTAGCAGGTATGGTATATTTTCTTCTAAGCGTCTTTATGTAGATTTTTTTTTTTAAAATGTGAAATTTAATCACATTAATACTTATAGAAAAGCTGATTTCAATTTGAAATCAGTTTTTTTTTGTTTGAAAATTCAGGATTAGTATTTGTAATATTTCTTTTATATTTACAACAATAAAAATTGATTAAAAAGTAGAAAGAGTGTTAAGTCAAATAGAAAGAATTAAAATAAAATTGTCTTTAGCAAAAGAAATCGATAGAAATTATGAAGTATTCGGTGCCAGTAATCATCAATATTTTTTAGGACAGACTGTAAGCGAACAGGATGTTTTGAAATTTGAAAATGATTATGATATTTCTCTGCCTGAATCTTACAGAGAATTTTTATTACATATTGGAAATGGGGGAATCTCATACAATAATTCTGCTGCAGGGCCGTATTATGGAATATTCCGTTTAGGAGAAAATTTAAACGAATATATTTCTAATAATATAGTAAATTGTCTGAAAAGTGACTGCAAAATATACCCAGAAATGTCAGAGGAATTCTGGAAAGAAATGACTATTAAAATTGATAATGACGATGCTATTTCTGATGAAGATTTTGATGTCGAAGTAGGTAAAATCTTTTCAGGTATATTGCCTATAGGCACTCAGGGCTGTACGTATTATAATGGACTTGTTTTAAATGGTAAGCATAAAGGAAAAATTGTTTGTATTGATATTGACATGCAAAAGCCTTACTTTCTTTTCGAACCAAATTTTTTGGATTGGTACGAAAGGTGGCTTGATGAGATAACTGCGGATACCTCTACAGAAAATGAGAATTTGTTTAATTTTACATTAGGTGGTTCAGCAAAATATATTTTAAAAGTTTTTGAATCTGCAAAAGATAGAGAAACTAAACTAGAATGTCTGTCTGGAATTCTAAAAAAGAAAAAAGTAGTTTTAGATATTTTAGATGTTTTAGAAAAAGAAATTAAATGCAACGATATTGATATACAAAAAAATATACTGCAGATTCTAACTAAATTTGACTACAATCGTGCATATTCTTATTTGAATGATCTTGTAGAAAAAGATTTACTCACTGTCTTTCAATTCGTGCTTTGGTATGCAAAAGATAAAAGTATGGATTGGTTAAAGATAATTACAGAAAATATTTCAAAAATAGATGATGATGAAACGTTTAGATTTTGTACTTATTTACTAATGGAAATGAATATTGATTATGGTTATATTTTAGCTCCTTACGCCTCTCATTCTAATGAAAAAATCAGAGTCAGTGCATATTATTCTCTGGGAAAATTAAAAAATAAAGAGAAGTATATCGAAAATTTTATTATGGGACTGAATGATAAAGCAAATAGAGTCATACATACCACTTTACAGGCTTTAGATGATATTAAAGACGAAAGACTCTTGCAGCATTATAAAAATATTGCAATAAGATTTCCTAAAGAAAAAGACTATATTCTAGTTAATTTAAATCACAGGTTGAAAGACTATAATTTAACAAATGAAACAATATTATATTCCAATTTGGAAATTCCTGCAAGTAATAGTGTCAATAAAAAATGGTTTAAGTTTTGGAAATGAAATGAATATTACTAGAACTTTTTAAAATATTATTTCACAATTATATGAAGTATAGAAAAGCTGATTTCAATTTGAAATCAGCTTTTTTTGTTTTGTTTAGTTTTGAAAGTGATATATTAAAAATTCTGCAAATTCTTACGATTATGTCTGCGTCTGTAATGAGTTTGTTTCAGCTTATCCTGATCTTCAGAAATAATACTTATAGTTCCATCGATTTCTAGCATAGCCAATTTTACATTTTTGAAAAATTCGATTCCGTGTTCTCTCATGGCTTCTTTTAGTTCATCGTCAGAAATATCAAGTTTGCTTAAGGCTTTAAAATCAAGTTTTCCATCGTGAATTAAAACTTGGGGTTTATCTAGTAATAAATCACCGAACGCTTTGTATCTACGGGTCAGTTTTTTAATGATGAAGTTGATTACAAATAAAACCAAAGCAGCAATCAAACCTCCAATTAAGCTGGTGTCTGGTCCAACCATTGCATTTTGAACAGCATTACTTATTAGTAAAATTAAAATCACGTCGGCAGTGTTTAACTGAGAAAGTTCTTTTTTGCCAAACACACGCAAAGCAATTGTCATAAAGAAATAGACGGCTGTACTTCTTAAAATAACATCTAAATAAGGAAAAACCATGTTTTTTTACTCTAAAGTTAAATAAAAAAGCTTTGCCAAAGTTTAAACTTCGACAAAGCTGCTAAATTTTTATTTTCCGTTTAGTCTGAACATCTGTTCCAATTTCCTTTAACATCTTTAATCTTCCAAAAGTTATCTTTCTTTTCTAAGTAAACTGAAAACCCATACTGATCTTTTTCTGGATAACAATCAACTTCCATGTAAGCTTTTTGATTGTCTTCAGAAAATATGGGAATTGACAGTATGATGTAGTTTGATGCTTTTTGAATTTTAAATACTGAAATTGTTTTTAGCTTTTTTGATATATCTTGAGGTAAAGAGTATTTTAGAAAGCAACTATTTTGTTCAACAAAATTTATTGAATCGCTTATTTGAAATATTTTTTTTCCTTTAAGATTAGCGTTTAACAATTTTTCAATGTAAATTTCCGTGTTTTCAATAATTATTGGTAAACGGGGAGGAAGCTTTACAACATCTAATTTTTTACTTGGGTTTGTATAGACACTTTCAGTATTGATTTTGATTTTTTTAAAACTACTACAAATCGCATATGAATCCTTAAAGTTTTCAAGGTGTTTTTGTAGGACTAAAGCTTCTACAATCTTATCGGTTTCAATCTTTCTAATTTTTTCATTATAATCACAATCTTTTTTATTGCAGCTTATAATCATTAAAATTAGAAGGATTGTGATTTTTTTCATTTACTGCGAGTTAAAACTTTAGATTACAATTTAAAATTCTTTTCAATAGCCTTAATCATTTCCCCAGCAACATCTTTATTAGTTGCACCTTCAATTCCTTCAAGTCCTGGAGAAGAATTTACTTCCAGTAATAATGGACCTTTAGAAGAACGAATAATATCAACTCCAGCCACTTTTAAATCCATTGCTTTTGCTGCTTTTATGGCTATCCTTTTTTCTTCGGCAGTTACTTTTATTACTGATGCTGTTCCGCCAAGGTGTATGTTTGCTCTAAATTCGCCTGGCATGGCTTCACGCTGAATTGCCGCCACAACTTTTCCATCAATAACAAAACAACGAATGTCTTTTCCGTTTGCTTCTTTAATAAATTCTTGAACTAAAATATTAGCATTTAAACTTTTAAAAGCATTAATAACACTTTCTGCCGCTTTTTTGGTTTCGGCCAAAACAACGCCTTTTCCTTGTGTTCCTTCTAGTAATTTTACAATTAAAGGCGAACCTCCAACCATTTTAATTAAATTGTCTGTATCTAGCGGAGAATTAGCAAATCCAGTAGTCGGAATATCTATTCCGCTATTCAATAACAATTGAAGTGAATATAGTTTATCACGCGATTGTGTAATGGCTGTAGCTGAATTCAAAACAAAAACTTTCAAAGCTTCAAACTGACGAGTCAATGCACAACCATAAAAGGTAATACTTGGTCGAATTCTCGGAATAATGGCATCAAACTGATTTAGAATTTTTCCGCCTCTGTAATGAATCTCTGGAGTTTTGGCATCCAGTTTCATGTAACATTCTTTGATGTTTAAGAAATGCATTTCGTGACCGCGCATTTCGCCGGCTTCCATAATTCTTTTGTTGCTGTATAATTCGGGATTACTGGCCAAAACACCAATTCGCAATCCTGAAGATGCTTTTTCAGAATTTTGATATAATTCTTTTAAAGATTCTGCTGTAGGCTGTCCTAAAAGATATTTTTGTTCTGGATCAACCAAAACCCTTCCGCTCATGGCTTCGCGTCCCAAAAGCATTCTAAAACCCATAGAATCACGATTAGTCAGAGTCATTTCGATTGGCCATTTGGCATCACCAATTTTTATACTGGTTTGAATAACATAACGGTGTTCTCTAAATCCGCTAGAGCTTTTGACAATTCTTTTGTCAACCAGCGGCGCTTCGCAATGAATAATGGTCTTGATATTATTCTGAATCGGATTAATGTCGAATTTAACCCAATTGGCATCATTTTTTATAAAAGGCGCTATGTTTAAAGCATGCATCGCCGAAGTTTTGGCTCCAGAATCAACACGAGCTTTAATTGTCGGGATTCCTAGTTCTGGAAATGAGCACCATTCTTCACTGCCTAAAATGACTTTTTCTTGAAGCATATATTGTTTTTATTATGTAATTTAAATTCAAAAATAGCTATTTGCTTTTACTAAAGATAGTAAATTATCCAAAAAAAACACCCGTTAAGTTATGAAAACGTAACGGGTGCATTATTTTTGTTATGATTTTTGACTAATTTACTGATTAGTCGGCTCTTCAGCTTTATGAATCTCTACTGATAATTCTTGTGAATCATCTTTTAAGTCCATCATGATTTCATCACCAGAATGTATTTTCGAAGTAATGATTTCTTCTGCAAGTAAATCTTCGACATATTTCTGAATCGCTCTTTTTAGAGGTCTTGCTCCAAATTGTCTGTCGAAACCTTTCTCTGCAATAAACGATTTTGCTTTATCAGTAAGACTTAATTTGTAGCCTAACTCAGCAATACGAGAATATAGTTTTTTCAATTCGATTTCGATGATCAGATCAATATCAGATTTTTCTAATGCGTTGAATACAATTACGTCATCAATTCTGTTTAAGAATTCAGGAGCAAAAGTTTTTTTCAATGCATTTTCGATAATGCTTTTTGAGTTGTCGTCAGCCTGCGCTGTTCTTGCTGCAGTTCCGAATCCAACGCCTTGTCCGAAATCTTTCAACTGACGAGCACCAACGTTAGAAGTCATGATAATGATAGTGTTTTTAAAGTCAATTTTGCGACCTAAACTATCTGTCAAATATCCGTCATCTAAAACCTGAAGCATCATATTGAATACATCTGGATGTGCTTTTTCGATCTCATCTAATAAAACAACACAATATGGTTTTCTACGAACTTTCTCAGTCAATTGACCACCTTCTTCGTACCCGACGTATCCCGGAGGCGCTCCAACTAAACGAGAAATCGCAAATTTCTCCATGTATTCACTCATGTCAATACGAACTAAAGCATCTTCAGAATCAAATAATTCTTTTGCTAAAACTTTAGCCAATTGTGTTTTACCAACACCAGTTTGACCTAAGAAAATGAAGGAACCAATTGGTTTGTTCGGATCTTTAAGACCAGCTCTGTTACGTTGAATAGAACGAGCGATTTTTAAAACAGCTTCATTTTGACCAATTACTTTATTCTGAATCAATTCAGGTAATTTGGCTAATTTATTGCTTTCTGTTTGTGCAATTCGGTTTACAGGAATTCCTGTCATCATAGATACAACATCTGCTACGTTATCTTCTGTAACTTCAATTCTGTTATTTTTAGAATCCTCTTCCCATTGTTCTTGCGCAACAGCTAGATCTTTTTCTATACGTTTTTCGTCATCGCGAAGTTTGGCAGCTTCTTCATATTTTTGTTTTTTAACTACCATATTCTTCATTTCGCGAACTTCTTCTAACTGACGCTCCAAATCTAAAATTTGTTTAGGAACATCAATGTTAGTAATGTGTACGCGGGATCCGGCTTCGTCAAGAGCATCAATAGCTTTGTCTGGCAAGAAACGCTCAGACATATAACGATCTGTAAGTTTAACACAAGCCTCAATTGCTTCTGGAGTATACGTTACATTGTGGTGATCTTCGTATTTGTCTTTCACATTGTTCAAAATGGCAATTGTTTCTTCAACAGAAGTTGGTTCTACAATCACTTTTTGGAAACGTCTTTCTAAAGCACCATCTTTTTCAATATATTGTCTGTACTCATCAAGAGTGGTAGCACCAATACATTGGATTTCTCCTCTTGCTAAAGCAGGTTTGAACATGTTTGAAGCATCAAGAGATCCTGTTGCTCCACCAGCGCCTACAATAGTATGAATTTCATCAATAAAAAGAATAATATCGTCATTTTTCTCCAGCTCGTTCATAACGGCTTTCATTCTTTCTTCAAACTGTCCTCTGTATTTTGTTCCGGCAACTAAACTTGCCAAATCAAGAGTAACAACACGTTTGTTGAAAAGAATACGAGAAACTTTCTTTTGAATAATACGTAAAGCAAGTCCTTCTGCAATAGCAGATTTACCAACTCCAGGCTCTCCAATAAGAAGCGGATTGTTCTTTTTTCTTCTACTTAAAATTTGAGAAACACGCTCAATTTCTTTTTCGCGTCCTACTACTGGGTCAAGTTTTCCCTCTTCCGCCATTTCTGTTAAATCTCTCCCAAAATTATCTAGAACTGGAGTTTTAGATTTTTTGTTTGACTTATTGGCGGGATTATTAAAACTGCTTTCTTTAAGACTGTCATCTTGTCCTGAATCATCATTATACGATTCGTTTCTTGGCAAGTTTTCTAAGAATTCTTCTTCGTTCGGAGTCATATTTAAATACTGTTCTTTAGCTATGTCATAATCTATTTTAAGTTTATTCAATAGCTTGGTTGTTGGATCGTTTTCGTTGCGTAAGATGCATAAAAGCAAGTGAGCTGTGCTAATCGACGAACTTTGAAATACTTTAGCTTCTAGAAAAGTGGTCTTCAGGGCTCTTTCGGCCTGTCGGGTAAGATGAAGGTTTTTCTTTTCTGCATTTACTTCAACGCTCAGATTGGCTGGACTCAGTATTTCTACCTTCCTGCGTAAATGATCTAAATCGACTGCTAGGTTATTAAGTATATGAATAGCTTTTCCGTTACCATCTCTTAAAATACCCAGCATTAGATGTTCTGTACCAATAAAGTCGTGACCCAATCGAAGAGCCTCTTCCTTACTATACGTAATAACATCTTTTACTCTTGGTGAAAAATTATCATCCATAATATATAATTGGTATTGTAAATTTAGTGAATTACTGATTTAAAAACAAAAACCATACCCTTCGAGAATGCCTGTCAGCTAATAGACGAAAAAAAAGGCAATAAAAGCGTTAAAAAACGCTTAATTTATTAACTAAAAGCCAAAAAAAAGTTGTTAATAAATCATTGAAATTAGTGTAAGTAAATAGCTGAAAAAATTTCAAAAAAACGTATCTTGGCACGCTTTGAAACTATTATAATTATTTAATATAACAACTTATGTCTGAAGGAGAAAAGTTAATTCCTATTAACATTGAAGATGAAATGAAATCAGCTTACATCGATTATTCGATGTCGGTAATTGTATCGAGAGCACTTCCTGATGTTAGAGATGGCTTGAAACCAGTGCATCGAAGAGTTCTTTATGGAATGTATGATTTAGGTGTAACTTCAAGATCTGCCCACAAAAAGTCTGCGAGAATCGTAGGGGAGGTTCTAGGTAAGTATCACCCGCACGGAGATACTTCTGTATACGACGCAATGGTGCGTATGGCTCAGGAGTGGAGTATGCGATATTTATTAGTTGATGGTCAGGGTAACTTTGGTTCTGTAGATGGAGATAGTCCTGCAGCAATGCGTTATACTGAGGCCAGAATGCGTAAAATCTCTGAAGATATTATGGCAGATATCGAAAAAGAAACAGTTGATTTTCAATTGAACTTTGACGATACATTATATGAACCAAAAGTAATGCCAACCAGAGTTCCGACTTTATTAGTGAACGGAGCGACAGGTATTGCAGTTGGTATGGCAACAAACATGCCGCCACACAATTTAACTGAAGTTATTAATGGTACTTTAGCTTACTTGGATAACAATGATATTGAAGTTGATGAATTAATGACGCATATTAAAGCGCCAGATTTTCCAACAGGTGGTGTGATATATGGTTATGAAGGAGTTCGTGAAGCTTTTAAAACCGGTAGAGGACGTATTGTAATGCGTGCAAAAGTTGGTTTTGAAGAAGTGGACGGTAGAGAATGTATTATCGTTACCGAAATTCCATATCAGGTTAACAAAGCCGAAATGATCAAACGTACGGCTGATTTAGTTAATGAGAAAAAAATCGAAGGTATTGCCAACATTCGTGACGAATCGGATAGAAACGGTATGCGTATCGTTTACATCCTGAAACGTGATGCTACGCCAAACGTAGTTTTGAATACCTTATATAAGTATACTTCTTTACAATCTTCTTTCAGTGTAAATAATATTGCACTGGTAAAAGGTCGTCCGCAAATGCTGAATCTGAAAGATATGATTCACTATTTTATCGAGCACCGTCATGAAGTTGTAGTAAGAAGAACTCAATTTGAATTACGTAAAGCAGAAGAAAGAGCACATATTTTAGAGGGTTTAATTATTGCTTCTGATAATATTGATGAAGTTATTGCGTTAATAAGAGGTTCTAAAAATACTGACGAAGCACGAGAAAAATTAATAGAAAGATTTAAATTGTCTGATATTCAGGCTCGTGCAATTGTTGAAATGCGTTTACGTCAGTTAACTGGACTGGAGCAAGATAAATTAAGAGCGGAGTACGAAGAATTAATGAAATTAATTGAGCATTTGAAAGCTTTATTGGCCGATGTTAATTTAAGAACAGATGTAATTAAAGAAGAACTTGCTGAAATCCGTGATAAATACGGTGACGCTAGACGTTCACAAATTGAATATTCTGGTGGAGATGTAAGTATTGAAGATTTAATTGCAGATGAAAATGTTGTCATTACAATTTCTCACGCAGGTTACATCAAACGTACAAACCTTACAGAATATAAAACTCAAAATAGAGGAGGAGTTGGACAAAAAAGTGCTGGAACGAGAGATCAGGATTTCCTTGAGCACATGTTCGTTGCAACCAACCACCAATATATGATGTTCTTTACACAAAAAGGAAAATGTTTCTGGATGCGTGTTTACGAAATTCCGGAAGGAAGTAAAACTGCAAAAGGTAGAGCAATTCAGAATCTAGTGAATATTGAAAGTGATGATAAAGTAAAAGCTTTCATTTGTACACAAGACTTAAAAGATAAAGATTATATCAATACGCATAATCTTGTAATGGTAACTAAAAAAGGCCAGGTAAAGAAAACTTCTTTAGAGAAATATTCTAAACCTCGTGTAAACGGAGTTGCTGCCATTACAATTAAAGAAGGTGATGAATTAATTGGTGCTCAGTTAACAAACGGAGAAAGCCAAATTATCTTAGCCGTTAAATCTGGAAAATTAGTTCGTTTTGAAGAAACTAAAACACGTCCGATGGGAAGAACAGCTTCTGGAGTTCGTGGAATCACGTTAAAAGACGAAACTGACGAAGTAATCGGAATGGTTACAGTTGATAAAAATGATATTACTGAATCTCAGATTTTAGTTGTAACTGAAAATGGATACGGAAAACGTACCAAATTAGTTGACGAAGACGGAGAAGATGTTTACAGAATTACAAACCGTGGAGGTAAAGGTGTGAAAACGCTTAATATTACGGAGAAAACTGGTAAGTTGATTTCTATCAACGCTGTAACAGATGCAGACGATTTGATGATTATTAATAAATCTGGATTGACAATTCGTATGGCAATTGAAGATTTACGTGTAATGGGACGTGCTACACAAGGTGTTAGATTGATTAACCTTAAAGGAAAAGATTCTATCGCTGCCGTTACAAAAGTAATGAAAGATGATGCTGAAGAAGTTGTGGTTGACGAAGAAGGAAACGTAATAGAATCTGTAATCGAAAGAGTAAAACCAGATATGGAAGTACTTGAAGACGACGGAACAGCAGAAGATGATGATGACTCTGAAGACGAAGAAGTAGAAGAGGAAGATGATGCAGAAGGCGACGACGAGGAATCTGAAGAATAATAAATTAGAATTTTAAAATTAAATACAAATAAATATCACTATGAAAAGTAAATATGTAATACTTGCTTCAGCATTATTGATCTCTATGGCATCTTTTGCTCAAAAAGATCAAATTAAAAGTGCTGAAAAAGCTTTAAAAGGTGGAGATGCTCAGGGAGCAATCACAATCCTGACTGGCGCTGAAAATATTATTGTAAATGCTAAAGATACAGAGCAAGCACAATTTTATTTTATAAAAGGAAATGCTTATTTAGATCTTGCAAACAAAAAAGTAGAAGAAAGTAAAAACCTATCTTTAGCGGCAGAAAGCTACAAAAAGTTGATCGAAGTTGAAAAAGCTTCAGGAAAACAAAAATATTCTACAGATGCAGCTACTTCTATTGCTAATATCAAAGGATTATTGATTAATTCTGCAATTGCTGATACTCAGGCTAGCAAACATAAAGAAGGTGCAAAAAAATTGTTCGATGCTTATGAATTAGATAAAAAAGATACTATCAATTTATATTATGCAGCTTCTACAGCAGTAAATTCACAAGATTTTGATCTTGCATTGCCAATGTACGAGGAGTTGAAAAAATTAAACTACTCTGGAAAAGGTACTTTATTCCTAGCTTCTAACAAAGCTAACGGAAATGAAGATAACTTTAGCAGTGCAAAAGATAGAGATTTAGCTATCAAATTAGGAACTCACGAAAAGCCTAAAACAGAAGCTATTCCATCTAAAAGAGGCGAAATCTACAAAAACTTAGCCTTGATTTTAGTTCAAAAAGGACGTACCGAAGATGCTAAAAAAGCAATTGCTGATGCTAGAAAAGCTAATCCAGAAGATACTTCGTTAATCTTAACTGAAGCTAACTTATATCTTGAAACTAAAGACTACGAAACTTACAAAAAATTAGTTGGTGAGGCTTTAGAAAAAGACCCGAAAAATGCTGATTTAGTATTTAATTTGGGTGTAATTAGTGCTGGTGCAAAAAACAATGTTGATGCTGAAAAATATTATTTAAAAGCAATTGAAATCAACCCAGAATATGCCAACGCTTACTTGAATCTTGCAGCTTTAAAATTAGAAGCTGAGAAACCAATCATTGACGAGATGAATAAATTAGGTACTTCTACTAAAGATATGAAACGTTACGATGTTTTAAAAGCGCAAAGAGAAGCTGTTTTTAAAGGAGTTATTCCTTACCTTAAGAAAGCAAACGAATTAGATCCTAAAAACGATGATGTTGCTAAAACATTATTAGGGGTTTACAAAGCTTTAGAAATGAGTGCTGAAGCAAAAGCACTAAAAGCTACAATGAACTAATCTTTAGGGCATAAAAAATAAAAAAACCATCAGTTTTGCTGATGGTTTTTTTTATGTCTAAATCTGAGGATTAAAGTAAGGTCGCAGATAAAGTAATAGTCGTATTTAACAATTTAGAAATCGGACAAATTTCCTTTGCTTTAGCAGCTGTTTTTTCAAATTCTTCTGCCGAGATTGAAGGTACTTTTCCTTTTAAATCTAAATGAATTAAAGTAATCGTTCCGTCTTCAAAAGTTACTGTCGCTTCCGTAGTTAAATCATCTGCTGTAAATCCGCCTTCGTTTAACAGAAAACTTAATTGCATGGTAAAACAGCCAGAATGCGCTGCTGCCACCAATTCTTCCGGATTTGTTCCGACACCATCTGCAAATCTTGTTTTAAAAGACAATTGAGCGTTATCGAGAGTAGTACTTTGAGTACTGATTGTTCCTGTTCCTTCCATTCCGGTTCCTTTCCAGTTGGCGTGTGCTTTTCTTGTAAATTTCATTTCAGTAGTTATTAAGATTAATAAAATATTGTATTTATTTGATTTTCAATTAGGTCGTATCCTATCAAATATAATTAAAATTTTGCATTTAAGCTTTATCAATTTGTTAGCAATGAAATGAAATTCAAAAAAAAAGAAAATTCCAAATTCCAATTGAGCGGTCAATTGGAATTTGGAATTTAAAAGTTGGAATTTTTTAAGCTTTATTCCTGTCCCAAATTTCTTAATTGTTTTAATTTATCTTTCCAAACATCAAGAGTTTCTTTGTGAAGGGCGATGTTTTTTCGAACCTCAGTAACAATTGAATTTTCCTTTTTTGCGTTTTTAGTATTGGTAAAGAACTGAATGTTGTTTTCTAATTGGAAAATTTCATTTTGAACTTCTTCGATTTTACGCATAATGAAAATCTTTTCATTGTCTAATTTACGTGTGTCGTTGCTATCAGACAAAGAATCTATTCGGTTTGCAAAGCGCATCATTTCTGAATCTTTTTTGCTCAAACTTAGTTTTTCAAAAAGTGCATCTAAAATTTTATTGAATTTACCTTCAATATGTCTTCTTGAAAATGGAACTTTTCCAAATCCTTTCCAAGTTTCAATATGTGCTTTTATGGCATCCAAATCTGTTTTATGATCTCCGGTTAGTTGAAAAGCTCTTATGGTTTCCAAATAAGTCTTTTTGTTGTCAAAAGCAGCTACTTCTTCACTATTTTCTTCCGATTTCTGTTCTTTTAATTTGTCGAAATAATGGTTGCAGGCATCTTTAAATTCTTTCCAGATTTTGTCCGAATATTTTTTAGGAACGTGACCAATCTGTTTCCATTCTTCCTGTATTTGTTTCATTACAGGTGTTGTAGCAGTAAAATCGGTACTTTCTTGTAATTCTTTGGCTTTTGCAACCAAAGCCATTTTTTTATTAAGATTGTCGTTTTGGTCTTTTTTAATATCCTTGTAGAAAGAATTTTTGAATGCATTGAAATTTCTAACTGCTGTTTTAAAAGCTGCCCAGGTTTCTTCATTTACTTCTGAAGGAACTTTTCCTGCTGCAAAAAACTGATTTCTAAGCGCTTCAACTTTATCAATCTGTAAGAGCCACTGAGAATGAGAATTTACTTTTTCTGTTCCCAGAACTTCAATTTTGGCAATAATCTCTTTTTTAATTTCAAGATTTTGTTGTTCGTTTGCTCTTTGGCTTTCAAACAAAACTTCTCTTTTGTCGTGAATTTTTTTAGTCAATTCGCTGAACTGATTCCAAATGACATCACGGTGCTCTTTAGAAACAGGTCCAATATCCTCTTTCCAAATTCTGTGTAAATCCTGTAATTCACGGAAAGATTTATTGATATCGGTATCATTTACCAATTCTTCAACTCGCGCGATTATTTTTTGTTTTAATTCCAGATTGTGCTTAAAGTCCAAATCTCTGGCTTCACGGTCTAAATGAAGATAATCGTAGAAATTTTCAACATGAAAATGGTAATTATTCCAAACGTGATTGTATTTGTCTTTCGGAATTGATCCGGCATTTTTCCATCGTTCTCTTAATTCATTAAAATGTTTAAGAGTGTCTTTTATGTTTTCCTGCGGATTAATCAATTCTTTTAATTCTTCAACAATTGCCAGACGTGTTTCTAAGTTTGTTTTTAGGTTGGTCTGTAAGTGTTTAAAGTGTGTATTTCTTTTATCTCTAAAGACATTGTAGTATTCGTCAAATTTTGATTTTAGAGGTAAATGATATTCGAATTCTTCGTTTGGATCTTCATTAGAAGCATTAAATTCTTCTCTTTTTTCCTCTAGAAGATGGTGGTATTGTAATAAAAAAGCCTTTTTAATTTCTTCAACATGATCTTTTACAGACATTACGGCATCAATATGAACCAATTTCTTTAGCTCATCAACAAGTGCATCCAAAGAAAATGTATTGTAATCCTGCATAGGAATATCATGACGTTCTTTTAACGTCTCGTCTTCGCTTTCTGCCGCATTCGAATTTGTTATTTCATCTAATGCTTCCTGATGATCATTTTCACTGTTGTCCACTTCATTTTCATTTTCTACTGCAGAATCCTCTATTGGAGTTTCTTGCTCAGAAATTTGAATTGCATCATTTGCTACAGAATCATTTGTTTCGATTCCAGATTTTCCGTCTGCTTCTTGCAGGTTATCATTCTTTTCTTCTAACATCTTTAAAATGTGTAAGGTTTTTATTTTAAACAATGCGAAAGATACTAAAGGTGTTTCTAACTACAAAATAAATCGTTTGTTTATGCGCTTTTTACGATCAAATTCCTATTTTATAAGCTTATTTACTAATATCTTGCTTTTATTTTAGTCGAATTATTGATAAATTGAAAATGAACAATCGCATTAGGTACAGCGCTATTTACGATTCTTAAAATAAAAAATGCTAACCAATTGTTTTTATTCACAATCGGTTAGCATTCTATTTTTATAGTAATTTAATTCTATTTATTCCAGATTTTCCAGGCTTTTTCAGCTTGAAAAATCAACATATCTAAACCGTTTTTAATAACTGCACCTTGTTCTTTTGCCTTTTTTAGAAAAGTGGTTTCTGCCGGATTATAAATCAAATCGTAGGCAATATGTTTTTCTGTAAAAAACTCATAAGGTAAATTCGGGCAAGCATCAATATTTGGACTTGTTCCAACAGGCGTACAGTTAATAATGATTTGAAAATTGTCAAAAGTAGTGGCATTGATCAAATCGTAATCAATAATATTTTCTTTTGCTTCTCTAGAAACAAAAGTGTACGGAATATTTAGTTCATCCAAAGCAAAAGCAACACCTTTAGAGGCGCCGCCTGTTCCCAGAATTAGTGCTTTTTTATGATGTGGTTCTAATAATGGCTGTAACGATTTTTTGAAACCATAGTAATCCGTATTGTACCCTTTTAATTTGCCGTTTTTGGTAAACTTAATAGTATTTACAGCTCCAATTAAAGTAGCTTTTCTTGATAATTTGTCTAAGAAAGGGATAACTTGTTCCTTGTACGGAATAGTGACATTTAAACCTTTTAGATCAGGATTGTTTTTTATTAACTCAGTAAAATAATTAATTTCAGAAATATCAAAGTTCTCGTAGCTATTGCCTTCAAAAACTTCATTGTTAAATTTCTCTGTAAAATAACCTTTTGAAAAAGAGTAGCTAATGTTACGACCTAATAATCCAAAACGCCTTCTTAATACAATATCAACCATTATTCTTTTCTATGTTTTTCTATATAATTTTTTACCATTTTCTTTGACCAAACCACAGGAAATAAATCTTCGATTAAAATATAATTATCAAAGTTTAAACGTAAACCATTGCTTAAGTGAAATTTAGCTTTGGTATTATCCTGAATCATAAAATACAACCCCGCCAAACGATATTCGATTTCATTTTCTTCAGGGAAATATTCTGAAGCTTGTAATAAAGTTTGAATAGCGCTTTCAAATTCGCCCAAAAACTGAAGAATATCAACCCAATACAACCAAGTATCAAGGGCATAATCTCCAAATTCTACTGCCTTTCTATAACCAAACTCAGCTTCTTCAAAAAAGTTCATTTGTTTATTGATGTTCGCGTATCGCTTCCAATACAAACGATTTTGATTGTCAATGGCCAAAGCTTTATTCACAAAAAACAATGCTTTTTGATAATTTTTCTGGCGAAGGTGAAAATCAGTAATCGCAATCCAACCTTTGTCTAAAAGCGGATCTTCATGAACCGTCTGATTGTAATATTGAATCGCTTTCGCTAAATTTCCAAGTTTCTCATAACATTTACCAATTCGAAGTAAAGCGTACGATGTTGCATCGTCTAATTCGATGGTTCTGTTATAACTTTCGATTGCTTCATTGTATTTTTTCAGACGTTCGTAAGCTTTTGCTTTTTCCATAAAAGCGCCTAAAAATTCATCGTCAATCAGCGTTGCATAATCAAATGCGCGAATTGCATTTTCGTATTCTTTTACACCATAATGCAGGCGTCCGAGCTGGTGCCAAGCAATTTCGCTGTAAGGATTTTTGTTGATATAATCGTTTAGATAAACAATAGCTTCCTGATTTTGATCTAAAAATTCAAAACAATACACTACGTTATAAAGCGCAGACTGATCTTCTAAATCTTCTTCAAGACATTTAATGAAGTTCTCTTTTGCCAGTTCCAGATTATCCATAAAAAGATATTCCATTCCAATCAAGTTGTACACATCAGCGTAATCATCAGTATATTGCAAGGCAATTTTTAATAATTCAACTGCTTTTTCATGTTGATCTCTCTTGGAACAAATATTAGCTTTTTGGATGTAAATTTCCTCGTTGTTGGGTTCAATTGCGTACAACTCATTCAAAAGCTTTTCAGCCAATTCGAGTTTGTCATCATAAACCAGCATTTCTACTTGTACTAATTTTAAGCCTGTAGATTTTGGGTGCTGATCTAACGCAAGTTTTAAGGCCTTTTTTGCTAAATTAGCCTTACCTATATCTAAATAATGAAGAATGATTTCTTCGAATTCTTCAGAATCAAAAAAGAGTACTTTGTTAGTTTTTAACATCGACTCAAATTTAGATAGGGATAGGTTATAATCTTCTTCTTCGTTGCTTAATTGCATACTTCGTATATTTGAAATTAGCCTGTTATAAATTTAGGCAACCATATAATTGTTGTAAGGATATGAAAATAATTGTTTTGAACAATTTAATTAACAATATATGGCGTTTTTTATTCTGTTTTGGGAAGAAATCTCTCTTGTAATTAGGCGATTAACTTCGTTTTTGTCATTTTTTGTTTATGAAGGAAAAATTATAAACATATACTTTAGATCTTATTCTTTTTTGAAATTTCATCCATAACCTCTAAAATTATTGCACAGCCTTCTCTGATTTCCTCTTCTGAAATAGTCAGCGGAGGTGTTATTCTGATTGCGCATCCTTCAAATAAAAGCCAAAATAAAATCAGTCCTTTATCTTGACAATTTAAAATGACTTCGTTGGTAATTTCTGCCGATGCTGTCATGGCGGCCAACATTAATCCTTTTCCTCTTACTTCTGTAATCAAAGGATGTACCAAAAGCGATCTGAAGAGTTTTTCCTTTTCCAGCGTTTCTGCCATCAAATTTGTTTCAGTTAATTCTTGCAAAGTAGCCAAACAAGCTGACGCAATGACAGGATGACCTCCAAAAGTAGTTATATGACCTAATTTTGGATTTTCTGTTAATAGATCCATTTTTTCTGCCGAAGCCGTAAAAGCACCAACTGGCATTCCGCCGCCCATTCCTTTTCCCATTACTACAATATCTGGTACGACGTCATAGTTTTGAAAACCAAATAGTTTACCTGTTCTTCCAAAACCTGGCTGAATTTCATCTACAATCATCATAGCTCCAACTTCATCACAGCGCTTGCGGACTTTTTCAAGGAAATTGTTTTCGGGTTGAATGAATCCTGCGCCACCCTGAATTGTTTCTAAAAGAATAGCTGCCGTTCGAGTTGTTATTTTTTGTAAATCTTCTTCGTTATTAAAAGTGATAAAATCAACATCTGGTAACAATGGTCTAAAAGCCCTTTTTCTTTCTTCAAATCCCATAACACTCATAGAACCCATTGTGTTTCCGTGATACGCATTATGACAAGAAATCAACTGACTTCTTCCTGTGGTTCTTTTGGCTAATTTTAAAGCGCCTTCAATAGCTTCTGTGCCAGAATTTACCAAATAAGTTTTATTTAAAGACTCAGGCAGGAGCGAAGCCATTAATTTACAATATTGAACGGCTGGACTTTGAGAATACTCACCATAAACCATTACATGAGAATATTTATCCAACTGATCTTTTATCGCCTGATTCACGCGCGGATGCTGATGCCCAAGTGTACAGGCAGAAACTCCGGCAACAAAATCTAAATATTTTTTATCGTTGGTATCGTATATGTAAGAACCAATGGCATGTGAAACTTCCATTCCGAGTGGGTAAGGAGATGTTTGTGCTTGGTATTTTATAAAATCTGGATTCATTTTTTTAAAAGGTGCTAAGGTTCTGAGATACTTAGGTTCTAAGGTTTAATTCGCAAAACACTGAAAACTGCGACTGAAAACTTTTTTAAAGGTTTAAACTTGCAAAGGTACTAAGATTTTAAGGTTTTTTAAACTTTACCCTTAGGTTAACTTTGTGAAATAACTAAGCGTAAAGTACAGAAAAACTGAGACCGCGACCGCGACTAAAAACTATTTGCTACTAGGCTTAGTTTCTACTTTAACAGCAGGTTTCTTTTTGTCATAATTTAAAGTTTCCTTTCGGACTTTCATTGGTACATCTTTCCCTTTTTCTTCCTCGTCTTTCCCTTGTTTAATGAGTTTTTCATTCATTTCATTGTCTTCGGCGTTAAAAATATCATCTTTCGATTTTATTCTTTCATCGCCTCGCCAGACCATCCCTCTCAGTTTTCGGGCATTTTCCGGCAATTCATCTTCAGGATAAATATCGCCATCTACTTTATTGAAAAACGTAATCGTTTCGATAGCATTATTTTCTAAAATCAGATTGATTTTACTGCTGACATTTTTATTGATTCCAATCAGTTCATTATCATCATTTCGCATGAAATAAACTACTTCAGTATTTTTAATAACATCAACATCATGAAGCTTTCCGTCCCGAAATTTCCCAAATAAATTAAGTCCTTTTACCTGATTATAACCAGTTCCGAGCGTGTCCTTGGATATGAGGAAAGTATTATTTAAAACTTTTAAGGAATCAATTTTTCTGGTCTGATTATCGCCAATTAAATGCATTACATCTCCTGTAATCTGGCTTTCTCCGTTCCAAAGAATTGGTTTTCCGATTAATTTTGTTAAAGCCGTTTTTGAGTTTGAATGTATCGAATCACATTTACCGCTCATGTCAATTTTATAAAAACGAACATTATTAAAAGCACGCAAAATTCTTTCTCCTTCTTTTCCTGTTACCAATAATTTTTTTCCGTGAATGTAAACAGAGTCATTTTCAACCAAATTAACGGCAACAGCTCTTTTGGTAACAAACATCGAATCTTTTAGCTTATAAAGCTCTGCATAATGTCCTTTTACGATTCCTTTATTAATAGAATCTGTAATTTTTACATTTCGCGTTGCCGATGCAAACTCCGTATTCCGATTGTAAAATAAACTATCGCCCTCTATAAGCCGATCATCATATTTTATGTAGGATCGCCTCAGAAAATGCGCAAGATTCTTCTTTGTGTCGTAAAACCCTTTTTCGGTATAAATGTAATTTTCTTTGCTGGTAATAGTCGAAGGGCCAAGAAGATAAGTGTGTCCAGAATTGCTGTAATAATCCAAATGATTCGATTTAATCACATATTTCGGATTCGTGATGACCACCGCGGTTAAAAACTGAAACTTTTTCTCCTTCACAAAATATTTACCCGATTTACTCACCAAAGTATTGTCTTTGTTGACGATTGTACCTTTTGTATTGTAAAAAGCTTCCTGAACATTTCTGTCAAAATTGATGGTATCAGTCTCTAAAGTGGCGTCTGGAGAAGTCATTACGGCATTTCCTGTCGCAAAAGCTTTTTTTAAATTTCCGCTGTATTCAGCATATTTACTATTCAAAAATAAAGTATCACCCTGAACCAATTGCACATTTCCAAAGGCTTTAAGGTAATTCTCTTTATTAAAAACGTATGCTCTGTTGCAAGTTAGAACAACACCATCATGCGTAATTTGGACGTTTCCACTCAAAAGAACTCCACCTGGAACTAAGTCTTCATTACGTTCAAAATTATCGGCGCGGTCTATATGAATCTGCTTTGGAGCATTTTTTGCTGCTTGCGCGAAAGTAAATTGAATGCTTAAAAATAGCAGACAAGAAAATATGTAAATGAGTGATTTGTTCAACTGATTAAATTTTTGTCAAATTTATGAAAAAGGTTACAACCTTAGATTGTTATTAGCATTAATTTATAATTCAAAATTTACAGTTTAGTATAACATATCTTGATTCTTCAAATTATCAACAAATTAGAGAACTCTCACGTTGTAGTTGGTGTTTTTAAAAGTTGCAGAGTGCAAATGAGATGAAGTTTCTTTTGAGTTTTAAAAAATAACTTAAATTTAGAAATTGATTTCATGATTTTATATGAATTATGAAGTCTGAAAAAAAGAAGTTTACAATAAAAAGATATGATAAAAAATAGATTTATTACTTTCGGAATTGCAACAACAATGCTATTTTCAGGATGCAAGACAAAAGATTTAAAAATGAGTGAAGTACAAGATAATGATTCTAATGTTAAGAAAGTTGTAGTATATCAGGTTTTTACCCGTCTGTTCGGAAATAAAAACACCAACAACAAGCCTTGGGGCACAATAGAAGAAAATGGCGTTGGAAAATTTAATGATTTTACAGACAAAGCACTTCACGAAATAAAAGATTTAGGAGTAAATTACATTTGGTACACAGGCGTTCCTCATCATGCTTTGGTAAATGATTATACGGCATACGGAATTTCAAATGATGATCCAGAAGTGGTGAAAGGGCGCGCAGGTTCTCCGTATGCAGTGAAAGATTATTATAATGTAAATCCGGATTTGGCTGTTGATCCATCGAAACGTCTGGAAGAATTTGAGGCTTTAATAAAACGAACGCATAATGCTGGTCTAAAATTGATTATTGACATTGTACCCAATCATATTGCGAGAAAATATGAAGGAAAGTCAAATCCTGACGGAGTAAAAGATTTTGGTGCAGACGACGATGTTTCTGTTGAATACAAAAGAGATAATAATTTCTACTATATTCCGAATCAGCATTTTGAAATTCCTGAAGGGGATATTCCATTAAATGGAGAAAAAAATCCTTTGATCGATGGGAAATTTGATGAAAATCCGGCGAAATGGACAGGAAATGGTTCCAGAAAGATCAAGCCAGATCAAAATGACTGGTATGAAACCGTAAAAATAAACTACGGTATTCGCCCAGACGGAAGCAAAGATTTTCCTGAACTTCCAGCAGGATTTGATCAAAAATCGTATCAGGAACATTTTGCTTTTTGGCAGGATAAAAAGGTGCCAGATTCGTGGAAAAAGTTTAGAGATATTGCGTTGTATTGGACTGCAAAAGGGGTTGATGGTTTTCGCTATGATATGGCAGAAATGGTTCCGAATGAATTTTGGAGTTTTATGAATTCTTCCATTAAAATGAAAAACCCGAAAGCATTTTTATTAGCGGAAGTTTACAATCCGAATGAATATAGAAATTATATCCGTTTAGGAAAAATGGATTATTTGTATGATAAGGTAGAAACATACGACAAATTGAAAGATATTATTCGTGGAAAATCTTCGCCTGACGAACTAACCAATATTCAAAACGGAATGTCTGATATCGAGCATCATATGCTTCATTTTCTAGACAATCATGACGAACAACGCTTAGCAAGTCCTGAATTTGCAGGAACTCCCGAACGAGGAAAACCTTTAATGGTCGTTTCGGCAACAATAAGCACCTCGCCAACCATGATTTATTTTGGGCAAGAAGTAGGAGAGGCAGGAAACGAAGATGCTGGTTTTGGCAAACGTTCCAGAACCTCGATTTTTGATTATATAGGAGTTCCAAATCATCAACGTTGGATGAATGACGGAAAGTTTGATGGCGGAAAATTATCAGAATCAGAAAAACAACTACGTGATTTTTACAAGCGTTTATTGAATTTTACAATTAAAAGCAGCGCTTTCATGGGTAGTTTTGAAGAAATTCAATCAGCTAATCGTCATAATAACGAAGGCTACGATGCGTTGTTGTATTCGTATGCGCGTTGGTCAGAAAACCAAAAACTAATGATAATCGCGAATTTTTCTTCAGAAAAAGGAAGCGAATTTAATTTGAAAGTTCCTTCAGCTTTAATATCAAAATGGAATTTAAAAGATGGAGAATATCAACTAAAAGAACAGTTGTACGGAACTAAAACTTTTGTTTTGAAGGTGCAAAATGGAGAAGGAACAGCCAAAGTTTCTATTCAGCCGTCAGAATCTTTGATTTTAGAATTGAAATAAAGAACTTGAACACATAGGATATAGCTTTCATTAAAAACAAATAGATTATCTATTTTTTAAAACTAGTTTCTTGAGTATTCTTTTTTAAGAATACTCAAGAAGAAATAAAACTAGGTCTCTATGTGTTTAAAATTTTTTTCAAATCGCTTTAAGCACCAAAAGAATTTCTTTTATTGAAAAAGTCGCGCCACATACAAATTCATCAGAAGCCCCATAATAAACTGTTAGCGTATCGCCATCTGGTTCTAAAATATGTCCGTTTGTAAAAACTACATTTCCGAAAAAGCCACTCACTTCATAATCTGCTTGTGGAAACATAATGGGCTCTTCAGTTCTCGAAATCACTTTTGAAGGATCTTCCAAATCCATTAAAAAAGCACCCAAACAATATTGATGAAATTCATTTGCACCATGATAAATTTCCAGCCAGCCAAATTCTGTTTTTATGGGAGCTGCGCCGGCACCAACTCTTTTGCTGTCCCAAAGATTTTTTCGAGTTTTGATGATGCATTTATGATTTCCCCAATGAACGCCATCTGGAGAAGAAGCTATCCAGATATAATTTCCTCCAATGTCAACGCTACTCGGGCGATGTAAGGCATAGAATAGTCCGTTTATTTTTTCTTCAAAAATGGCGCAGTCTTTATTATGGGCAGGAAAGATCATGCCGTGTTTTTCGAAATTTTTCCAATCAGTTGTCGTTCTCAAACCAACACCAACGCCATTGTCTGATACCGAAGTAAAAGTAAGGTAATATTTGTCTTCAATAAAAGTAACGCGACAATCTTCAATTCCGAAAGTTTCTAAAATTCCTTCACCAACCAAATGCGGATAATCTTCGGGTTCGTAAAAATGTTTTCCATCTTCACTGCACAATAACCGAATATGCGATAAAGTCGTTAAATAATCAATTCCCTGATAATTAATGACACGTGCATCTGTTGCGATTAGTTCAGGATGATCTTTTAAAATTTCAATTATTTGAATAGTTCCCGAATCGGTTAGAATTGGAAACGAAATAATATTTTCTATTTGTTTTGGTCTTTCTGCGACTCGTACAGCCAGCCAAATTTTATTCTGAAACCGAAACACGCCGGGGTTTAGTAAACAAGTGATTTCTAAACCTTCTCTACTGGGCGGGATGTCTGATGGCGATAATAATGGATTTTCTATAAAACGATTGGCAATATCTTTCATGTTATCTTTTTCTATTACCATTAAGGTATAAAAAAAAGCTGATACTTAATTGCATCAGCTTCTTTTCTATACTTTTTTAACCTTTTTTAGGGCTTCAATATAATATTCGTTTACTTTTTCCCAATTAACATGTTGGTAAAAAGCATCAACGTAACTTCCTTTTCTATTTTGATAATCTAAGTAATAAGCATGTTCCCAAAGATCAATTCCCATAATTGGAGTTCCCGGAATTAGAGCATTTTTCATTAACGGATTATCCTGATCTTCTGTAGTTGTAATTTGCAGTTTTCCATATCGGTCAACCACTAACCAAACCCATCCCGAACCAAATTGCTTTTCAGACTGAGCTTTAAACTGATTAGTCAGATTGTTAAAAGAACCAAATTCTTTATTGATAGAACCAGCAAGCGTATCTTTCGGAGTCTGCTCTTTTGGAGTTAAAATATTAAAATAAAGCGTATGATTATAATACCCGCCAGCGTTTTGACGAAGTTTAGCATTATTTAAATCCATCTTTTTCAAAATATCCTCAATTGGCATATTTTCAAATTCAGTCGAAACAATTTCTTTGTTGAAATTGTTGGTATAAGATAGATAATGTTTAGAATAATGAGTTTCTAAAGTCAAAGTTCTGATATCAGGTGCAAGACCGTCATAATTAAAAGACAGTTTTGTCATTTCAAATGAACCCGGATCAGCTTTTACATCATTTGGCGAACCAATGGTTATTTTTTCTTCTTTTGTAGGAAGCGGAACTTCTACTACTTCAATAAGCTTGTCATCTTTGCAGGAAAATAATAGTAAAAATGAAGCGAAAGTGCTAATAAGAACAACGTTTTTCTTCATAATGAATTTATTTTGATGTTAATGAATGGATCATCTCAATGTAATTTTCTTTGGCTTCATCTACAGAGATATGGCTAATTTGCATCCAGGCATTGGTTTTGAAAGCATCTCTCAAATCAAAATTTTCAGATTGATTAAAAATGGCTGTTCCATAAGTTGCCTGTTTGTAAAAAGCATAAAGTCTTAACTGCACATCTTGTGGCAGAGATTCCTGAGTCATTGTCAATGCAATTTCTACAGCTTCAGCAAAACGAATATCTAAATCTTTTTCAGCCATTTATGCTTTTGTAGCAATAATTGTTTTTCCACCAACCGCAACTTGATTTAACTCAACGTTAATTGGTGTACCTAAAGGTAAAAATAAATCTACTCTTGAACCAAATTTGATAAAACCAGCATCAGTTCCTTGCACAACCTGCATGCCTTCTTGCGCATAATTTACAATTCTACGAGCCAATGCTCCAGCAATTTGTCTGTATAAGATAGCTCCGAAAGTTTCATTTTCGATCACTACAGTAGTTCTTTCATTTTCTTCACTTGCCTTTGGATGCCAAGCAACCAAAAATTTACCAGGGTGATATTTACTAAATTTAATGATACCGTCCATTGCATAACGCGTAACATGTACATTGATTGGTGACATGAAAATAGAAACTTGTAATCGTTTGTCTTTAAAATATTCTCCTTCATACACTTCTTCAATAACTACCACTTTTCCGTCAACAGGAGCAAGGATATGGTCGCTGTTTCTAACTGCAATTCTTTTCGGATTTCTGAAGAATTGTAAAATGATAATCAAAATTACCACCGCTGCAAATTGAACAAGCATTCTCAGCCAGGTAATATCAATAAATTTATCAGCAATTAAAAGTACAGCTACTGTAAAAACAGTACCTAATAAAATAGACGGGCCACCTTCTTTATGAAACATAATATAAAATTTGATAAAATAAAAATATAATTGGTGCTACAAATATAACACTATCTAATCGATCTAGAATACCGCCGTGTCCTGGCATGATGGAACCGCTGTCTTTTATTCCTGCAATTCTTTTGAATTTAGATTCAATCAAATCTCCAATAGTCCCAAAGATGCTTACGATTAGAGCGATTACGGTCCATATTAAAATTGACTTATTGCTAAATTCAGGATTTGGCTGGATGTATAGTTTAGAAATTAAAAAACCTGCAAAAGCAGCAAAAACAACACCGCCCAGAAATCCTTCAATTGTCTTTTTTGGAGAAACACGTTCGAATAATTTATGTTTTCCAATTGATTTTCCAACTAAATATGCGAAAGTATCGTTGGTCCAAATCAATACAAACAATCCAATTATAATTTTCGGATTGTAATTATCTGTTCCAAAAGAAATTTTTACAATGAAAATAAATGGAAGCGTGATATATCCAAGAAGATATAAATATTTTGATGAAGTACTTATTTTTTGAACCGAATCATAAAATAAGAATATGATGCATTTTATAGAAACAACAATTGTAATAGCGAGAAGTACGGCATCTAGTTGTTTGATATTAGTTTCTAGGCTGATATCAAAATTGAATGTCTCTTTTAAAAATTGACTCGTTTGTTTGTTGTAATGACTTAAAAGAATTGTAATACCATATACTAAAGTCCCAAAAAGTATGGAAAAAACTTTATTTAAGTTTACAATGTTAGAAAACTCATATATAGTGATGATTAAGAAAACACCAAAAAGAGTAATGAAGCTTTCTGTAGAAAACAATATGGAAGCTAATAATAAAGCAATATAAACAGCACCAGAAATGGTTCTCTTCAGTGTTTCGTTCATGTTAAAGGTTTTCTAAAAGCAATAAATAAAGGTTTTTTGCAACACTTCCGTATTGAGTAAAATCTTCCTCTTTCGCTTTTTCGAAATATTTTATAGTAGTAATGTTAGTAGGTATATCCCTTTCGTATTTTCGTTTTATAGCGCTCAATCCATCACTTTTCATCGGAAGGATCTGACTTGTAGTTGCTATAATAACAATGTTCGGTGGTAATTCGTTAGGTTTGTTTTGTCTGATTTGTTTTGATGAAAATAAGATAGAACCTTCATCGGCAATAAGATTTTCGCAACTTGCCAATAAGAATTTTGGTTTAGTCGGTGCGCTGTAAAATAATTTATTTTCGTCTAATAAAGTAAAAAGTCCTGGCTCGTAACACACAACTTCACTTTCAAACCAATCATTTTCTTCTAGAATGTTTTCAAATTGTTCAGCAAGTTCTTCCGCGTTTTCACAGTATAAAAATTTACCTCCATTTTTTTTAAAATTGAAAATAAATTGTTCATCCAATGACAAATGACTGTTCTGCGCAGATGTACCAGCATATTCGCTTTCGTTCTCGTCGTCAGAAGCGGCTTCACTTGAGCCAAATATTTTTTTAAAAAAATTCATTTTTTATATGAAATGCTTTACATGTTAATTGAAAACGTTCAAAGATAAAAAAATCTTAATTCAAAAGGGTATTTTGAATTAAGATTTTGAAAATTTATTACGTTTTTCGTAATTATTTATGAAACGACTTCTTCAAGATTTTTATCAAAAGTTCGTTTTCCGAAGATGTTTTCTAAATCATCTTTAAAGATAACTTCTTTTTCAATTAGAATATCAGCAAGTTGGTTTAGTTTATCTTTGTTTTCTTCTAAAATTTGAATGGCTCTTTGGTATTGCCCTTCGATTAATTCTGAAATTTCTGCATCAATGATTTTTGCAGTTTCGTCAGAATATGGTTTAGAGAAATTGTACTCGCTTTGTCCGCTTGAATCATAATATGTAACGTTTCCGATCTTATCATTCAATCCGTAGATTGTAACCATTGCACGAGCCTGACGCGTTACCTTTTCTAAATCACTCAAAGCACCAGTAGAAATTCTGTCAAAAGTTACTTTTTCGGCAGCTCTTCCACCCATAGTAGCACACATTTCGTCTAACATTTGATCTGTTCTTACGATTTGTCTTTCTTCTGGTAAATACCATGCAGCTCCTAAACTTTGTCCACGAGGAACGATAGTTACTTTGATAAGTGGCGCAGCGTGCTCTAACATCCAACTCACAGTTGCGTGACCTGCTTCGTGTATAGCGATTGCTCTTTTCTCTTCTGGAGTAATGATTTTGTTTTTCTTTTCTAAACCGCCGATGATTCTATCAACAGCGTCAAGAAAATCTTGTCTGTCTACTGCAGGTTTGTTATTACGAGCAGCAATTAAAGCCGCTTCGTTACAAACGTTAGCAATATCCGCACCAGAGAAACCTGGAGTTTGTTTTGCTAAGAAATCTAAATCAAGACCTTCAACTTTTTTAATTGGTTTTAAGTGTACTTGGAAGATTTCTGCTCTTTCGCGAATGTCTGGTAGGTCAACAAAAATTTGTCTGTCAAAACGTCCGGCACGCATTAAAGCTTTGTCCAAAACGTCAGCCCTATTTGTAGCAGCCAAAACGATTACGTTAGAGTTTGTTCCAAAACCGTCCATTTCTGTTAGTAATTGGTTCAAAGTGTTTTCTCTTTCGTCGTTTCCGCCAGACATATTGCTTTTTCCTCTTGCTCTACCAACAGCATCGATCTCGTCAATAAAGATAATAGCAGGAGATTTTTCTTTTGCTTGTTTGAATAAATCACGAACACGTGATGCACCAACTCCAACGAACATCTCTACGAAATCAGAACCTGATAAAGAAAAGAAAGGTACTTGAGCTTCACCAGCAACAGCTTTTGCTAATAAAGTTTTACCAGTTCCCGGAGGTCCTACAAGTAAAGCTCCTTTAGGAATTTTACCTCCAAGATTCGTATATTTTTCTGGGTTTTTAAGGAATTCAACAATTTCCTGAATTTCTTCTTTTGCACCTTCTAAACCAGCAACATCTTTAAATGTAGTTTTAATATCTGTTTTTTCATCAAAAAGTTTTGCTTTAGATTTTCCGATATTGAAAATCTGTCCGCCACCTCCAGCGCCACCGCCAGACATTTTACGCATGATGAAAATCCAAACACCAACAATGATGATGATAGGAAGTAAGCTGATTAAGATATCGCTCCAGTTATTTTTTTGAAGAAAGTTGAAATCTTTCAATTTTCCTTCGCTAACTGCTTTTTCTAACTTAGTCTGAAAGATTTGATCATTACCAATTTCCAAAGTGTAATGTGGACCTTTGTTTGGTTGTTTGAAAATATCTTCAGATACTTTTTTGTTTGCTGCATCTTTAAGAGCAGCAGGTGTTAAATATACTTCAGCTTCAGCTTTGTTGAAAACAATAACTTTTTCAATCTGACCTTTTTCTAAAAGCGTGTTGAATTTAGAAGAAGTTAATTGAGCAGGTTCGCTTAAGCTTGATCCTCCTGTGGCAAAACTTATGAATAAAAAAACTAAAAGAATTGCGGTATATATTAACCAAGGACTTATTTTAAATTTATTCGGGTTGGGATTATTATCTTTAGCCATTTAGTAAAAGTTTCTTTAGTATTTGTTCTCGATTGTAGTTATTTTGGCATCTCCCCAAAGGCTCTCGATGTTGTAATATTCGCGAATATGCTTCTGGAAAACGTGTACAACAATGTGTACGTAATCCATTAAAACCCATTCTGCATTATCGGTTCCTTCTACGTGCCAAGGCTTATCTTTTAAGTCTTTTGATACAGTTTTTTGAATTGAGTTTACGATGGCGTTTACTTGGGTATTTGAACTACCGTTGCAGATTACGAAATAATCGCATACAGCCGTATCTATTTCTCTTAAGTCAAGAATATCGATATCATTTCCTTTTACTTCTTCAATCCCTTTTATTATGTTCGCCAGTAGAACATCATTATTAATAGTCTTTTTCGCCATGAATTATTTTATATGAATTTGTAAAGTTACCAAAATTTGTGATTATTTTTGAACCTTAACAAAATATTAAATTAAGATATTTAAATTATTTAATGAAACTAATCAAACTCGATGCCATAGATTCGACAAATGATTTCTTAAAATCATTGTCAAGCCAAGATGAACTGGAGAATTTTACAGTTGTAACCGCTGAAAATCAGACAAAAGGCAAGGGGCAAGTGGGCGGTATTTGGAAATCTGAAGCGGGTAAGAACTTAACTATGAGTGTCTTGGTAAAAGATTTTCTGTTTAGTAATGAAGCAGTTTTCAATCTTAGTGTTTTGGTATCTTTATCAGTAGCAGAAGTTTTAAAATCATTAAATATTCCTGATATATGTATAAAATGGCCAAACGACATTCTGTCATACAATAAGAAATTAGTTGGCATATTGATAGAAAATACTTTAAAAAGCGATGGCAGGATCGTGTCAGTTGTCGGAATCGGAATAAATGTCAATCAAACTAATTTTAACGAATTGCCAACTGCGTCTTCTATTGCGGTAGTTTTGGGGAAATCTTTTGACAAAGAAAAACTGGCAATTTTAATTGTTGAAAAATTAAAAGAGAAGATTCAATTATGGGAAACCTTATCGAAGGAATTCTGGGACGATTATTTTGATTTTTTGTTTAAAAAAGGAATTCCAACTGCTTTTAGAGATAATAACAACCAAGATTTTATGGGAATCATTCAAGGTGTTTCTCCATTTGGAAAACTGCAGGTTTTATTAGAAGATGATTCTGTAGTGGAATTTGAGATAAAAGAAGTTAAAATGCTTTACTAAGTTGCTAATGCTCTGAGATGCTAAGATGCTAAGTTTTTTATTTAATCTCGCAAAGTCGCTAAGACGCAAAGTCATTAATCTTTAAATTTAAAAAATCTGCTTAAATCATCTAAATCTGCGTGAAACAAAAAAAAACTCGGCGACTCCGCGACTCTGTGAGAGCATAAAACAAAAAAAAGTCCAATCGTTAGATTGGACTTTTTAATTTATAATTCACAATTTACAATTCACCATTATAACTTGTGCATATTGTTTGCTAGAGTTTCAATAAACTTGCTTATCGGACCTTTAACCATCATTGCCATCATCGCGTTGAATTCGCCTTCAAAGAATAATTGAACCGCACTTTCCGAGTCAGAAATTGTTTCAATGTTTGAAGTTAAAGTAAACGGAAGTTTATCGCTCGCAGCACCCAAAACGATTTTGTTTGGCGCTACTTGATCTTTCATTCTTAATTTGATTTCAGGCATCCCTTTCAATCCAAAAATAAAAGAGTCATCGCCAGTCACTTCAAATTTAGCGATGTTGTCTGGCATTAATTTTTCAAAATTCTTTACGTCAGTCAGTTGGTCAAATAAATCCTGAGCTGATTTCTGAACAGTAACTTTTGGACTTTCTAAGTTCATATTTGTTTGTTTTTATTATTTAACCGCAAAGGCGCAAGGTTTTTCTATAGTTTGGTTTTATATACGCAAAGTTCGCAAAGCTAAAACTTTAAATAAAATTCAAAAAGAGCAAAGCGATTTTTAAGAAAATCTAAAATCTAAAATCTAAAATCTAAAATCTAAAATCTAAAATCTAAAATCTAAAATCTAAAATCTAATCCCGAAGTCTCGGGACTAAAATCTAAAATCTATCCTTCTTGTCCCCAAGTAGACGGACTTTCGTTCCATTCTAAGAGAGTAGATTGTTGATCTTCTGTAATATATTGTTTTTGAACCGCTAAATCCAAAAGATTTTCATAGTTGCTTAACGTGAATAAATCCAAATTAGCTTCTTTGAAATTCTCTTCGGCAACACCAAAACCATAAGTAAAAATGGCAGCCATACCTTTAATGTTCGCACCTTCGCTTCTTAAAGCTTCAACAGCCAATAGGCTACTTTTTCCGGTACTTATTAAATCTTCTACAACCACAACATTTTGTCCTCTTTGTAAAAAACCTTCCACTTGGTTTTGTCTACCGTGTTTTTTAGGCTCCGGACGCACATATACGAACGGAAGTCCAAGACTTTCGGCAACCAAAATTCCAACTCCAATAGCTCCAGTGGCAACACCGGCAATCATATCAGGTTTTCCAAATTGTTTTTCGATATTTTTAGCAAATTCATCACGAACATAGTTTCTGATGCTCGGAAATGAAAGAATTAACCTATTATCACAATAAATAGGCGATTTCCAACCAGAAGCCCATGTAAAAGGATTTTCGGGATTCAATTTAATTGCATTTATTTGCAAAAGCAATTCGGCTGTTTTTTCGGCAGTATCTTTATTAAAAATCATACTACAAATGTATAAAGTTTTTGTAAACGACAAACCACTTTTTTTGACAAATGAAATCTCAAAGGAAACAGATTTCCAAATGTTCTTGTTAGAGAGTATTGATATTGAGCAGCTTATCATTAAAATTTTTCAAAATAAAATTCAAAAAGCGATTCTTTATCATCCCGATGAAAGTGAGATAATGAAAACCCTAAAGGCCAAAATTCCTGTTAATAAAGCGGGCGGAGGCTTTGTGTACAACAAAAAAGGCGAAGTTTTATTCATCTTCAGGAACGGAAAATGGGACTTGCCCAAGGGTGGAATCGAGAAAGGCGAGGAGATCGAAGCCACTGCAATGCGCGAAGTCGAAGAAGAAACAGGCGTAAATAAGCTTCGAATTATCAATAAACTTCAGAAAACCTATCACATCTTCAAACGCAACGGAAAATACAAACTTAAAATCACGCATTGGTTCGAAATGCAGTCAGATTTTGAAGGAACTCCGCACGGACAAATAGAAGAAGGAATCGAAAAAGTAGCTTGGTTAAACCCTGTACAAATCAAAGAAGCGCTTAAAAACTCCTACGAAAACATTAAATTGTTATTCGAAGAAGAAGATTACACTCCAGTAGATTTAAAAGTAAAAAAAGAAAACTTAGAATCTTAAAATTCAGTCCTGTCACCAATAAAAAAGACCCAATAAACTGTGTGTTCATTGGGTCTTGTCTTGTGAAAAGTTTTATTTATTTAGAGTTCACTGGCAAAAGCAGTATAGATTGTTTTAGGCGAACAACCATTTTTAAAAGTTAAAGTTGCCCAACCTTCTATTGCCGTATTAGCGGAATTTCCAAAAGTAAACAGCCCTCCTGGAGCCGGAACATATGAAGTTGTATTATTGTTTGTTAAAATTCTCATATTGTTAAACGGCGGTGATGTTGGCGTATTTGTCCAGTTATTATAACTATTAGCACCGATTTTTGCAGATGAATTAGTTCCCACTCCAAATTCTAAGCCTCCGATTTGTAATTTAATGCTTGCAACATTAGCCCAGTTAAAACTACAAACTTGTGGAGAAGGAGCTTCTAGAGAAAATTGACCTCTCGTAGTTCCTGCTCCACCAGCATCAATTGGCTGAAGAATTAAAGTTGGAAGGCAATTGCACGCATCACTTCCACCACCTACTTTAGATATATTTAAAATAGGTCCGTAAATTTGACCGGTTGCATCAGCGCCAATGACTTGTATAGATCCAGATGTAAAGTTTGGTGCAAAATTTACTGTAACTATTGAGCCAGAAGCTGTTGCTGAATTCGAGTTAAAAGTTATCCCAGAACCAGAATAAACCGTCCATTGACCAGAAGTAAGTACATTATCAATGATAAATTTATATGTTGTTGAAGAAGAACTAACATTAGCTTGTGCATTTGGCGCACATAAATTGTTTAAAGTTTCAGAAGTCAAAGTTACAATTGAAGAATTTCCATCTTCAATATATCCACAGACGTTTCCAGTTGGCTTTTTGGTATTGCCTCCAATTGATGCGTTTTCGCTACTTTGACTCCCAATGCTTTGCGTTTCTGTTATTACACTTTCAGTCGAACATGAAATAAATAATAAACAGGTAAATACTAAGATAAAATACTTTGTAAAATTTTTCATAATTCTAATTTCCCTTTACAGCATTGCTGCCATTGTAGACGAAAACTTTAGGTACTTGATTTGGGTTAGATTGTTCCGCCTTGTTAAGTTTCCTTCCTTATATCAGATTTTATGATCGGTGTTTAAATATTTATAAGGAGTATATCAAAGTATCTCCTTACATTCAAAAACACATTTTTCCGAAATTGTTCTTAACTATAAATTATTGTATGAGCATGATAAAACAAGATTATTTTTAAGATTATTCTGTATTTTTATCAAATATATATAGGAATTGTATAATATCTTTACGTAAAACCGTATTTATAAGAAAAAACATGAAATTAGTTTTAAGTTGTCTATAAGTATTTGGGCGTGCCACCAATAAAAGAAAAGACCCAATCAACTTTGCGTTCATTGGGTCTTTTTTTATTGCTGTCGGGCTATCCGCGCTACTTCGGTAGCTTGCTTCTATCCCTCACGCGGAGCTACACTTTGTAGGTAAACTGTTTTAAATTTCAGGTTTCATATTTTTTTGATACAACCAGTTTCTCAAAAGGAAAGAAGATAAAAATCCAAAAAAAGCCAGTATAATTAAAAACAAACTTCTAAGAGGTCTTTCGTCAAAAGCTAATAACGGAAAGATACTTACCAGAGCCAGAAAAGAAAAAGCAATTAAATAAAAATTTTTTCTAAAAAAATAGACGTAAAAATTAAATGCAATTATTGTTAAAACAAAAGTTATTGCAGTATAAAATATTGTTAATCCAAATCCAACAGATCGATGTTGTATGGGGTAGAAATGATTCAAACTAACATGAATAATTACTACTCCGATAATTTGAATTAATGAAATCAATATTGGTTTTAATAGTTTCAAGCTTATTTGTATTAAAATATTTTATTACAAGCACTGTCCAACATGTGTGATAAAACCGGATCCCTTATTTCAATTGATTATACTCCTGAAAAAAGTGAGAAAGTTTCACCTCGTCAATTGTAAAATCTTCTTTAATAACATTGTTTTTAGCCAAGGCAAAAACTAGGTCATTTCTGCCTATGATCTTTTTATTTGAGAATTGTTTACCAGATGCAACAAATGTAATTAGGCTAGAAAATGTTCCGTCTGATAGCAAGCTGATTACTCCAGAAATTATTTCTTTGTTTTGTAAATTTAAGATAGAAAAATTGTTTCCCAATTTAATATAATTAAAAGCAATTTTATCATTCAAGATGATTTTATCTGCTTCAAAATTAACCTTTTGTATTATTTGTTCTTCTTGTTTTTGCTGTGCAGCTAATTTCTGATTTGAAAAACTCAGTAATAGAGTTAGAACAATAAATTTTAATATTTTCATAAGTTCTGATTGTATATTTGTTCTATTTTCGGTTTTAAGAATCCCCTTTTAAATTGATCAAAAGATTATTCTCATTAAAAGTAGCATTAATCACTTTATCATTCTTTTGAGCTTTCACTTCATTTCCATTAGAAGCCAATTCAAAACCTTTTTGAGAAAGATAATTTGTAAAAGCATTTTTATGGTCAACAATATCAAAAGTCGAAATTAATTCAGGGAAAACCGTTAGAATTCTGGCTAATTCTTCACTTTCAGTATTGTCAATTGCATCATCTTTTATGGTAACCACCATTGTGCCTTGACCGTAATTTCCAAGATAATAACCGCTTGAATCAAACATTGTTGTGGCAATCATTCCGATAAGATGTAAATCGTTTTGAACAGCGTCGAATTTTCCAACTTTTAATAAATCGATATTGGTTTCTTCGCCATATTTTTTTAGCGAAAGTGCTTGCTGCATCACAGATTCTGCATAACCGCCAGCTTTATTTTCCCAAAGCCAAAGCCATGTTTCTGAAGAATGCGAAAAAGATCCCAAAACCTGCATCGGAAAAGTGAGATCATCTCCAAACGTGATTTCTTCTTTATCCATATCAACATTCCATGAAAGTCCGCCAGTTATTCTATAAAGATTCCTTTGTTTTTCTAAAGCAAGCACTCCATATTTTTCTAAAAAATCATTTTCAGAAATAAAACTGATCGTTTGATTATTTTGAGAAGTTGTTGCAGCGGCTTTTTCTTCTTTCTTTTTGAATAGATTATCGAATATTCCCATTTTTTGAGACTTTTAAGGTTTGTGAAATTATTGATTTCAAATATATAATTTTAAAAATAAGTAGGAAAATGATGAATTAGAATAATTGATTAATATTTATTGTATTTTTGTTCAAAATGCAATAACAAAACATTGCTTGTTATTACCTTAAAAGTATTTTTGAATTATGAGTACACTAACAAAACCAAGCCACATAGGAAGAAAAATAAGCCGAATTCGTGAACTTAGAGATATGAAGCAAGAAGCTTTGGCTCAAGCTTTAGGAGTAAGTCAGCAAACAATTTCAGCTATCGAAAATAGCGAAGATGTTGATGATGAAAAGCTTATTGAAGTTGCAAAAGCTTTGGGAGTAAATGTTGATGCTCTTAAAAACTTTTCAGAAGAAAGTGTAATTAATTATTTTAATAATTTCTATGATGAAAGTGCAAAAGGGCAGATATTAAATAATTCTTGCACCAATCTTACTTTCAATCCATTAGAAAAATTGATTGAAGCTTACGAAGAAAATAAAAAGCTTTACGAACGTTTAGTTCAAGCTGAAAAAGAAAAAGTGGAATTTTTAGAGAAAATATTGAAGGATAAATAAGTTTTTATTCTTTTTAGAGTAAAGAAAAGCCTAATAAAAAATTGATTTTTTTATTAGGCTTTTTTAATCTATTTATGTCGCTGGCGCGAGCGTCCCGCTCGTGCCTTTTTACGCAATGATTTAGATTGCGTTCACGAGCGGGACGCTCGCGCTAGCGTATTGATGAGCGGTAAGTTTTCATTACTTTCTGACTTTATTTTAGAGTTTTTATTTTTTTAGATAATCGTCGTTTATGTTTTTTTTATCTTTGTAGACAGTATCTTTATTGTTGTCAATTAAATAAGAAATGGTATAGGTGCTATCGGCTTCAAAAATATATTCTGCTAAAACTTTAGCTCCAAATTTATTGTTTGCTCTAAATGAAAAAATGCCCTTATATTTATTTTTATTTAGTGATTCAAGAAATTTATTTTTTGATTTTAAAAAAGAAATCATTCTTTGTGACTTTGAATCATCTTCTTTCTCAAAATCTTGAATATCTTCTAACACTGTTTTTATTTCATCCTTATTTGTCATGTACTCTACAGAGTCTATATAGAAATAATTAAATTCATAGCTACTAGGGTCATTAAGTTGCATTTTTATTTTGTTTTCAATTTCATTTTGTAGATTTTCTTGTTTACTTTTTTTACAAGAAATAGTTAGAAATAAAACTCCTGCGAAAAATAATATTTTTTTCATAATCTATAAATTATATTCTTTTTTCCTTTCAAAATTAGAAATTCGCTATAAAATATTTTATGGAAATCCGTAAGTCAACTTTGACAAAGTTCTAAACGTACAGCTTTGCGACCTCAGCATTTAGCTAAACTCAATCAAAAACAAAAAAGCTTAGCGCTCTCTGCGTAACAAAAAAATCTACAAAACTCGATAAACAGGATACTGTAAATGCGCCTTTTCATAATAAACAGAATGCTTATAAATCCAATCTAATTGCGCTTCTGGATTTTTAGCGAAGGCGGTATCAGATTGTTTTTTAGTTTCTAATTCTGCTTTTAAATTTGGATTATCTTTTAAAAGCTGCGCCGCAGTATCTTCAAAAATATATTCGGAGTAATGTTCTTTTTGCTGTAGAATTGCATCGAAGAAATTCCAATTGAAGAACGAATCAACACCTTCAGGTTCAAAAGCTTCTAGAAGATATTTTACGCCTTTTTGGTTTGTAGGAACGAAATAATCTCCTTTTGCGAAATTTACTTTAGTAATTTTAGAAGTTACCGTCGTATTTCGGTGTATGTAATGTCCTTCGTAAGCAGATGGAACGGTTTGAAAATCGGCAATTTTATAGCTTTCAACCTCAACAATTGTATCGTTTTTGAATTGTCTAAATGAGATGTTGTTGTTTTTCAGCAACTCAATAATATTCCAATAACCACGCGGAATGATATAAGCAGACGGAATAACAACTTCTTTCTGCGATTTGAATTCTTTAATATACGGAACATCTTTTTTGTACGGTTTGCTTCGGTCATAATACAAACGATCTCCTGTTGTGGCTTCACTTTTTTTGTAACCCGCTTCGTAACCTAAAAATGAAAATTTGGTTGTTTTAGTGCTGTCCATTTGCCATCGCAAAGTATATTTCTTTTTTGGTTGAAACTGTTCCAGATTTTTTACACGAAGCTCTTTGATTTTCTGATAATTGGCATCGGTAAAGTCCATAGTTGTTTTCATGTATTCGTACGTCATTTTTACACGCTCGGCGTATTTTTTCAGCATGTGCGTTTCGACCACAAAACCAATTGTATTAAACAAAGAAGTATAACCCGTCGTATAACGCGGACTGTCAACAAACTGCCCGAAACCTTTGTCTGGCGTATCTTTAAAAGAATCAACATAAGGCGTCGTTTCGATTTTCTTTTTCTGAAGATCTTTTACTAAAGCCGGCATCATTTCGTTATTCATATAATCGCCCAAAACCGTTCCTAGTTTGTTGTGCTGCGTCATAATGTACGTCAGTTTGTATTGATAATCAGAACCGTTGCTTACATGATTATCGATAAAAACATCGGCATTTATTTTCTGGAAAATCTCCACAAAACTCTTGGTATTTCGAGTATCGGATTTCATTAAATCACGATTCAAATCGTAGTTTCTGGCATTTCCTCTAAAACCGTAAATTTCAGGTCCGTCTTGATTCGCACGCGTTGTCGAATTTCGATTTAAAGCCCCGCCAATATTATAAACTGGAATCGTAACTAAAACGGTGTTTTTTGGCGCTTTCATTTTTCCAGTTGCCAAATCTCTGTAGAATTGCATTGTCGCGTCGATTCCGTCTGGTTCTCCAGCATGAATTCCGTTATTGACAAACAAAACGGCTTTGGTTTTCTGAATTTTATCAAAATCAAATTCCTTATCCGGATTAAAAGTAATCATGTGCAAAGGTTCGCCAGAATCTGTCAATCCCATTTCTTTCATCTGAATCGTTGGGAAATCAGCCGCAAGCATTTTAAAATAAGCAATAGTTTCTTGATAGTCGGCAGATTGATTTCCGTTTCCTTTCTCAAAAAACGTATCGTATTTTTTGTTGTTTTGAGCGAAAAGAGAAAATGTGAAAAGTGAAATGAAAAGGGTAAAAAGTTTCATGATTCTGGTTTTAATAAGAATCAAATATAGGTTTTTTGTTTCAAGTTTCAGGTTGATATGCTTTGTCTAAAATTTTTTAACCGCAAAGACGCTAAGATCACGCAAAGTTCGCAAAGTTTTCATTCAGCAAGCTTTGCGTCCTTTGCGTTTGCTCAACTCAATCGTAATCAAAAAAACTTTGCGTTCTTTGCGGTTAAATCACTTTAGCTATTTTTTTAACCGCAAAGGCGCAAAGGTTTACACAAAGTTAGCAAAGTTTTTATTCGCCAAGCTTTGCGTCCTTTGCGTTTGCTCAACTCAATCGTAATCAAAAAAACTTTGCGTTCTTTGCGGTTAAATCACTTTAGCTATTTTTTTAACCGCAAAGACGCTAAGATCACGCAAAGTTCGCAAAGTTTTTATTCACCAAGCTTTGCGTCCTTTGCGTTTGCTCAACTCAATCGTAATCAAAAAAACTTTGCGTGCTTTGCGGTAAAAATCACCAGCATTCCAACCTGAAACCTGAAACAAGAAAACCTCAAACAAATTTTAACTACTTTTGCAAAATGAATAAACACCATTCCAACAATATACTTTCGAATTTAGGAATTGAAAGCCTGAACGAAATGCAAGAAATGGCACAAGATGCTATTTTGAACGAAAACAATGTTTTACTACTTTCTCCAACAGGATCTGGAAAAACATTGGCGTTTTTACTTCCTGTTTTAGAATTATTACAGCCTGAAATTTTATCGGTTCAATGTTTAATTTTAGTTCCATCACGTGAACTTGGTCTTCAAATTGAACAGGTTTGGAAGAAAATGGGAACGCAATACAAAGTCAATATTTGTTATGGCGGACATTCAATTGACACAGAAATCAAAAATTTAAGCAATCCGCCAGCAGTTTTAATTGGAACTCCGGGAAGAATTGCCGATCATATTGACAGAGATACTTTTAGAACAGATAAAATTCAGACATTAATTTTAGACGAGTTTGATAAATCGCTTCAATTGGGCTTTCACGAGCAAATGTCTTTTATTATTGGAAAACTGTCAAAAGTCAACAAACGCGTTTTGGTTTCGGCAACTTCAGATATTGAGATTCCGAAATATACTAGAGTTATAAATCCTACTGTTTTAGACTTTATTCCAGAAGAAGAGGAGAAGGCAAATCTTTCCATGAAAATGGTAGTTTCGCCATCTAAAGATAAATTAGGAAGTTTATTTAATTTGATTTGTTCTTTAAAATCAGAATCGGCGATTATTTTCTGTAATCACAGAGATGCTGCGGAACGTATTAGCGACACCCTAAACGAAAAAGGAATTTATTCGGTTTACTATCACGGCGGAATGGATCAGGAAGAACGCGAACGCGCTTTGATTCAGTTTAGAAACGGAAGTGTAACGTATTTGGTTACAACCGATTTGGCTGCCAGAGGTTTGGATATTCCTGAAATGAAACACGTTATTCATTATCATTTGCCTTTAAAAGAAGACGAATTTACACACAGAAACGGACGTACAGCGCGTATGCAGGCAACCGGAACCGCGTACATTCTCATTCACGAAAGTGAAAAAGAACTCGATTACATTGATTATGGAATGGAGGTTTTACATGTAGAAGGGAATGTTTCTCTACCGCAACCGCCACAATTTCAAACGATTTATATCAGCGGCGGAAAAAAAACAAAACTGAATAAATTTGATATTGTGGGATTCTTTTCTCAGAAAGGAAAATTGGAAAAAGAAGATTTAGGTTTAATAGAAGTAAAAGATTTTGTCTCTTTTGCAGCTGTTAAATTCAATAAAGTAAAAGACCTTCTGAAAAATGTAAGAGATGAAAAGATGAAAGGGAAGAAGTTTAAAATCGAAGTAGCGCGCAATGTGATCAAGAAAGTAGAGGAGGAGAAAAGAGGGAAGTATTAATTGCTGTATATAGCTTTTAAATTTAAAAAATGCTTTGTGCTTTAGTATTTGTATTTTTGAATTTTTAGGCTTAATACATTGTAATTCAGTTGTTTGTTAAAGTGTAACTAAGTTTTACAATTTTATGTTAAAAAAATAATGAATTGATAGGTGTTTTTTCAATATTTCTATGTTTTTTTGCTACAGTAAAATTGTAAACCCCAAATTCACTATGAAAAACATTATTACCCTTGCTGCGTTATTCTTCAGCTTTATTTCGTTTGCACAGATTAAAGTTCTTGAAACTGTTCCAGTTGAGAAATTAGGAAAAGTAAACAACAATTACATTCAGAAAATTGGAGATGAGTATACAGTGTATTACACTACTATTCTATCTGATGATGAGGATTCTAATTTAAGAAAATTTTCATTCAAAAACCTCAACAACGATTACAATAATCTTTACAACATCATTGTTGGCGGATTCACAGCTACTCCGTTGTATGACATCAAATTAGAGTTACCTAACAACTACATTTGGTTGCACTACACAGGGAATGTTGTTCCAGACAAAGCAACAGTTCAATTTATGGTTTCAAGCAAAGAAAGAGATGCTGCTACAAACAACGTTTCTGAGCCTTTGGTAAAAGATCAAATTAGTAAATTATTTCAGAAATAAATTTCTTTAAGGTTCATAGCCTCAAAGTAACAAAGTGACAAAGTTTTTAAATCTTTGTCTCTAAATAATAAAAAAAGCTGTTCAATTAAGAACAGCTTTTTTGCTTTTATGTCTAGGTTCATAGTAGCAAAGTGACAAAGATTTGATATTTGATTGTAAAACTTTGTCCCTTTGAACCTTTGTTACTTTGTCCCTCAAAAATTATATTTTCTTCACATATTGTGTAATAATCACAATTTGTTGTCCATCTACTTTTCCTTCTATATATTCAGCGTTTTCGTGATCCAGACGAATGTTTCTAACCGCAGTTCCTTGCTTGGCAACCATGCTAGAACCTTTTACTTTAAGATCTTTGATCAAAACTACAGAATCTCCGTGTTGTAGTACTACGCCGTTACTGTCACGGTGAACTAATTTATTTTCGTCGTCTTCGCCTTCTCCTGTTGCTTTTGCCCATTCAAGAACTTCTTCATCCAGATACATCATATCTAGTAATTCTTGTGGCCATCCTGCAGCGCGTAAACGGCTTAACATTCTCCAGGCAACAACTTGTACAGCAATGTTTTCATTCCACATACTGTCGTTAAGGCATCTCCAATGATTTAAATCAACATTATCCGGATTTTCAATTTGGTCAATACAAGTATTACAGGCAAATATAGCTTCATCAATTCCGCCTTTTTTAGTTGGAAGGACTTGATACACTTTTAAATTTTCTTCATTTCCGCAAAGTTCACATTTAGATCCGCTACGTTTGCTTAATTCTCTTTCGATGCTCATTATGATGGGTTGTTTTATAAAATGCGAAATTACTTATAATTTATTTCGCTTGCAAATATATGATTGTTTTGTCATTGCGAGGAACGACACAATCTCACGACGCTATGTGTGGTGTTATGCAAATGTGATGGCTTCGTTCCTCGCAATGACTTTTGAAGGTTTTATTCCTTAACCCTAACCGCATTCGGAACCAACATTTCATACTCACCTCCATGACGCAATACATCACGCACAATGCTCGAACTGATAAATGAAGTACTTGCAGCTGTTAGTAAAAATACAGTTTCTATTTTAGAAAGTTTTCTATTCGTATGCGCAATGGCTTTTTCGAATTCGAAATCGGCTGGATTACGCAAACCTCTTAAAATGAAATTAGCTTTTAGTTTTTTGGCTAAGTCTATTGTTAAACCTTCATAAGTAATAACCGATATTTTGGGTTCGTTTTTGAAAGTTTCTTCAATAAAACGCTTTCTTTCTTCTAATGAAAACATGTATTTTTTTTCGGCATTGACACCAATCGCAATTACAATTTCGTCAAATAAGGGAAGTCCTCTTTTGATAATGTCTTCGTGTCCAAGTGTAATCGGGTCAAATGATCCTGGGAATATGGCTTTTCTCATTTTTTTTGAGGTTCTAAGTTGCTAAGGTTCTGAGATGCTAAGGTACAAAGGTTTTACTTTGTCACTGGAATTTTATAATTTGAATTTTCTATTTCAGCTGGATAATACTGATGCCTTATTTTTATAATTTCACCCTTGTGATAAAGCTTCAGTAATTCGTTTTTTGAGTAAGAAATTTTATTATTTGTATAGTTTTCTGATCTATCTAAATCATCCACTTCGTATGGCATGTAAGCATCAAAATCGTTGTGAGTTGTGTAAATGCTATCGGCTGTTATTTTGTCTATTTTGAATGTGGAATAATAGCCGTTTGAAAATTTTAAATTATTCACGTCACCAACAGCCGGTTCTTTTATTAGATACTTAATTTGATTTTTATTTTGGATGTAATTGTTTACACAATACACGAGAAATAATGCGAGCATAAAAGTTCCCGAAAACATCCAGATCGTATTTTCGAGCTTTTCATTTCTTAGTTTTTCTTGTCCTTCTAAAGATAAATCATCATAATAAAACCAGTTCTTACAACTTGTACATTGAATGTCTAAAGTATTTCCAACAGGAAAAAGCGGAATTATTGTAATGTAGACATAACGCCTAAAAATACTAAAATTTAAAGTATCGTTAATTTGACAATTTGGGCACTTTTCATTTTTAATAAATCCATTTTTGATGTTCGAATCTTTTGTTCCAATTAAAAGGATCATTTTTTTTTTTTGAGGTTCTAAGTTACTAAGTTTATAAGCTTACTATTAAAATTGAATTTTGAAATTGTGATTGAATTTTGAAATTTCTCTAAGTAATTCTTTTCGTATTGATAGATTCCACCCATTCCTCTTTTTTACAGACTTTGCAAGTAGCTGTTCCTGCTTTTTGGTCTTCTGTATTTCCGCAGAAACTGCAGGAATATGTGCCGTCAGCTGGAATAATTTTACTTTTTGAATAAAATAATGAAGGCAGAATAGGCAAACCATATCCAACTTCTTTGTCATCATAATAATAAACGCTTATTTCGCCACTAGTTTCAATAAAAGCATGTTTCACCTGGCCTAAATGTTCGATGGATTTAATACGCAATTCTGCGAAAAATTCGTCTTGCGCCAAACTTTCTTTTTTAAAAGTTGAAATAGAGAACTTTCCGTCATTGATTAAACATTCTGTTTTTCCTTCTATGAATTCTTCAAACTTTTTGCTTTTTCCTGTCAGCCAAGTTACAGAACGATATAGAATAATTATCGTAGTAAAAACAATTGCGGCAGGAATAATTCCGACATCTTCGTAAAACATTGGATCGCCTGCGGCAGAACCTAATGCAATTATAATTACAGTTTCAAAAATAGATAACTGTTTTACACCTCGTTTACCAGCCAATTTAAGCGTCAGTAACAAAATGATAAACATCACGGTTGAGCGAAATATCACTTCAAAGACAAAGCTCTCTGGCAGATTGTTAAAAAGAAGTCTTTCCCACTCGAATATTTGTTTCATTTTTTAAAGTTGCTAAGGTTTTGAGATTCTAAGTTACTAAGTTTTCTTTCCTAAAAAAAGAAAGGTGCTAAAATCTTAGAAGCTTAGCACCTTAGTCCCGAGGCTTCGGATATAATCTTATTTTAAAGCCAACTCAATCGCATTTGTAAACAAATCTTCCAGAGAAATTCCGGCTGCTTTTGCTTGCTGCGGTATCAAACTTTCTGTCGTTAAACCCGGAATGGTGTTCATTTCCAGCATATATGGTTCGTCGTTTACGATAATGAATTCGCTTCTTGAGAAACCTTTCATTTTTAAAACTTCGTAGGCACGTTTTGCCGTTTCTCCCACTTTTTGAGTCATTTCGTCAGAGATTCTTGCGGGTGTTATTTCTTGCGATTTTCCTTCGTATTTCGCTTCATAATCAAAGAAATCATTGTCTGATACGATTTCTGTAATTGGCAACACTTTGATTTCGCCTTGGTAATTTATTACTCCAACCGAAACTTCAGTTCCGTCAAGGAAACTTTCGATGATGATTTCGTTGTCTTCTTTATACGCTACTTCAATTGCAATTGGAAGTTCGGCCTCAGTTTTTACTTTTGAGATCCCGAAACTTGAACCTGCTTTGTTTGGTTTTACGAAACAAGGAAGTCCCACTTTTTTAACGATTTCTGCTGTATTGATTTCGTCTCCTTTATTCAAATAATAAGAAATCGCAGTTTTGATTCCGTATGGTTTTAAAACCGATAATAAATCTCTTTTGTTGAATGTAAGAGCCGATTGGTAATAATCGCAAGAAGATTGCGGCAATCCGATTAATTCGAAGTACGCTTGCATTAATCCGTCTTCTCCTGGAGTTCCGTGAATGGCGTTGAAAACACAATCAAAAGTGATTTTTGTTCCATTTACTGTAACGGAGAAATCATTTCTGTCAATTGGAAATTCAGCATCATTTTCGTCTACATAAACCCATTTTTCTTTAAAAATGTGAATACGGAATCCGTTGTATTTTGTTTTGTCAAGATATTGGTAAACGACATTTCCGCTGATTAAAGAAATTTTGTATTCGCTAGAATAGCCGCCCATGATAATGGCAATGTTTTTCATCTTTATATTTTGTTTCAAGTTTTATTTTGTTTTAGGTTTCATGTTTTGCCACGAATTCACGAACTTCTTTTTTGCCACTGATTACACTGATTAAAAAGATTTTTTTCTCAATATTGTCATTTCGTCGCAAGGAAACCCGAGCGATAGCGAACAGGCGAAGCAAATCTTCGCAAGCAACTCTACAAAGATTGTCGATTTAAAACGTGTAAATCCTTCGACTTCGCTCAGGAAGACAAACTATTGCTCATTGGTCTTCCGAATAAATTGTATTACTACATTTTAAATAACGTTCTTATGAAACCGAGTGGCCTAGCCCTGATGGGAGCGGCATCCTTTTTCCTGCTTCTTTAGCAGGGAAAAGATACAGCGGACAGCAGGAAACAGCTCCTGAAAAATAAAATTCAATCCCAAGACGTTGGGAAAAATTCTAAATTCCGAGAGTTCTTTGTTTTAAACAAAATTATCATTTTTTTTGAAATGAAATACTTTATCTTTGTCGCTATTAAAAATAAATTTATGAGTTTACGTCAGTATTTAACAAGTCGGGTTTTTTTCTTGCAATTGCTTGCGGCCGCAGCTATAATTGCCATCATTGGGTACTTATTTATGCATTGGTTAACTTTTACAACAGATCACGGACACGAAATAGCGGTTCCGAATTTGTCTAAACTAACTGAGGAGCAGGTGGAACAAAAACTAGACGAACTGGATTTAGATTATGTGCTGTTAGATAGTGTTGATTACAGAAGTGAATTTCCAAAATATAGTGTTGTAGAGCAAGATCCGCTTCCTGGAACTAAGGTAAAAGTGGGTAGAAAAATTTATATTAAGATCAATGCTTCTGGTTTTTCTTCTGTAAAAATTCCTGATTTAATTGAAAAAACATACCGTGAGGCTGTGCCAACTCTAAAGGCATTAGGTCTTGAACTTGGAACGATTACGTATATTCCGAATCTTGGAAAAGATATGGTTTTGGAGATGCGTTTGAAAGGAAGAAACTTAAAAGTAGGAGATCGTGTGCTTAAAGCCTCTAAAATTGATTTAGTTTTAGGTGACGGAAAAGCAAGTTATGTTGATGAAAGTCAGGTAGACAGCACAGCGACTGTTCCTGCAGAAACCCCAAGTGATGAACAATAATATTGAAGAAAACTTAGATCTGGAAGACGAATTATTCGAACATTACAGATTTGAAGTCCCAAAAGGTCAGGCGTTTTTGCGTATTGACAAATATTTAATGAATTTGATTCAGAATGCCACGCGAAATAAAATTCAGAACGCGGCAAACGACGGAAACATTTTTGTTAATGATATTCCGGTAAAGTCAAATTATAAAGTAAAACCTTTTGATGTGATCACGGTGATGTTGTCGCATCCGCCGTTTGAAAATCATATTCTGCCTGAAGATCTTCCGATTAATATCGTTTACGAGGATGATGCTCTTTTGTTGATTAACAAAGAGCCGGGAATGGTGGTGCATCCAGGTCACGGAAATTATACTGGAACTTTGGTAAATGCTTTGGCGCATCATTTTGATAATCTGCCAATGAACAGTAGCGAGCGTCCAGGTTTGGTACACCGAATTGATAAAGATACATCTGGACTTTTGGTTGTGGCCAAAACAGAAGCGGCCATGACACATTTAGCAAAGCAGTTTGAAGCTAAAACCACCGAACGTGAGTACATTGCGCTTGCGTGGGGAAATGTTGTTGCAGACAGCGGAACAATTGAAGGAAATCTTGCGAGACATTTAAAAGACCGCATGCAAATGGCGGTTTTTGAGAATCCAGAAATTGGAAAACCTGCCATTACGCATTATAAAGTTTTAGAGCGTTTTGGATATGTAACTTTGATTTCTTGCCGACTAGAAACGGGTAGAACACACCAAATTCGTGCGCACATGAAACATATCGGACATCCGTTATTTAATGATGAGCGTTACGGCGGGCATTTGATTTTGAAAGGAACGACTTTTACCAAATACAAACAGTTTATAGAAAATTGTTTTAAAGCTTTGCCACGTCAGGCGCTGCATGCAAAAACTCTAGGTTTTGTTCATCCAAATACAGGAGAATTAATGCGTTTTGATACTGAATTGCCTCAAGATTTTCAGGATTGTATCGAGAAATGGCGTAATTATGTGAAGTCGCATAATGTGGATGAGGAAGAATAATAATTAGATAATTTGTCAATTTGAAAATTAGATAATTTTTGAAATATTTGTAAAAAAAATAAAGCTCTTTTTAGGAGCTTTATTTTTTTAGTGCAATTTTTTCTCATCCCAATATGCTGTAGAGACGCACTGCAGTGCGTCTCTACAGATATGCTTTGTTTTATAACTTCATGTGATTTAATTATCTAATTTTCTAATTAGCACATTTTCTAATTAACAAGATCCTTTATTTTTAAATCGGTTATTTTGACTTCTCCGTTTGTGATAAAACCGAGTTTTCCTTTTTGGCTCAAATTGCTTTTTTCGAGATTACATTCTAATGTGGTTGTATTATCTACGGAAAAGAATAATTGATTGTTTTGAACTCTGATTTTTACCGAATAGGATTTGTTGTTTTCTAATTTTATTGGTTTTTTAAACAATGTTTTTCCGCCTCTTTTTCCATACGAATCGTCATTTTTAGAATAAACGCCGTCGCCAATAAAAATGTTTTGATCAATTTGGTAGAGATACGTTCTAATGTATTTTCCGTTATCTAAATTGAGCATTATTTCAAAAAGAGATGCCTTGGTCATGTTGACTTTAAAATCAATTTCATAGTTTTTTGGAAGTTTCTTTTTTGATTCTAAAACGCCCCATTTTTCAGCGGAACCATTTCCTGTAATCGTATCGTTTTTTAAAACCCATTCTCTGGAATTGATCTTCCAATCTGATTTTAGTTCTGTTGAATTTTGTAAAGTATATTCCTTTTTTGCAGTTGAAAGCGTGCTTGAACACGAACTTAAAATCAATAAAAAAAGAAATGTAATGCTTGTTTGTTTTAACATAATTTGTTTCGTTTCAATATTCTTTAAAGACGTACTACAATACGTCTAAAATATTATGGATATTCTTTGCGGGAGACGCACTGCAGTGTTTCTCTACAGATATGCTTTGTGTTATAATTGTCATTTTATCTAATTATCTAATTGGCAAATTTTCTAATTTTCCAATTTTCCAATTTTCCAATTGACACATTATCTAATTTTTCCAGTTGATCCAGTTTCTGATGGTATTAGTTCAAAAACCGAAGTAGGAGCGAGGCCTTGTTCAATTCGGTGTGAAACGTAAATAATGCTTACATTGGTTTCTTGTTTTATTGTGTTAATGAGTTGAATTACCAAATCAACATTTTCGTCATCTAAACCTTCAACTGGCTCATCTAAGATTAATAAAGGCGGATGTTTCAAAACAGCACGAACGATTAAGGCGACTCGTTGCTGTCCGATAGAAAGATCTATGAAACGCTTTTTTCTTAAATGCGTCATTTCGATTACTTCAAGCCATTGTGTAACTATATTTTTTTGGTGCGTCGAAGGTTCAGTGTAAAGTCCTATGGAGTCAAAGAATCCCGATAAAATCATTTGTTCCAGCGTGTGACTTTTTTGAAATAAATCGGTCATAGATGTAGCAAAAATTCCGATTTGTTTTTTGATTTCCCATACACTTTCTCCCGTTCCTTTTTTTCTTCCGAACAAAAATAAATTTTGTCCAAAACCTTTAGGATTATCTCCTGTAATTAAAGACAAAATAGTACTTTTTCCAGACCCATTTGGACCAATCAACTGCCAGAATTCGCCTTGTTTTATGGTCCACGAAATGTTATTGAGAATTTTACGATCTTCATAACTTACCGAAACATCGTCTAGTTTAATTAATACACTTTCGTGGAAGGAATGCAGCTCAGTAGCTTTTGGAATTGCTGCAGTATTTAAAGTTTTAAAATGGTTTTCGGTTTTTTCAAAAGGATGTAATTCGAATGAATTGTCATTTATTAAAGCTTTATTGGGAACAAAATCTAATATATCAACAGTGCGATTCAGCAATTGAATAATAGCAATAGAATCGGTTAATTTTTCTAAAGATTGAGCCAAAACTACTCTAGAAGCCTGATCTAAATGATCAAATGGATTATCAAAAATGATGAAATCGGGTTTTTGGTCGATACAATAACGTAAAAACTCTTTTTTGCGTTCTCCAGAAGAAAAAGTTCTTAATTGTCTATTTGAAGTTGTGGAAGCTTCAACGCTGTCATATTGGAATTCTTTCTCGATAAATTTTTCAATTGAAATATCGGAAAATAAAATTCCATTCTGGTCATTAAAACTGGCTAATTCTCCTTTTGCTTCGCCCGAAAGTAAAGTGTCAATAAATGCTTTTTTATTTACCTGATTTGATAAAAGTATATCCCAATGCTGCATGGTAATATTTTAAAATTTTATTACTTATTAGTTTTATTGCCACAGATTTAGAGATTAAAATGATTAATCTTTTAGTCCTTTAATCTTTTGGCAATAAAAAATATTTAATTTACTTCTTTGTTGCTATTTCACGATTAGTTCTAGACCATTCGCTCCAAGAACCAACATATAATTTCGGAATCGAAAGACCAGCATAATCCATTGCTAATAAAGTGTGACAAGCGGTAACGCCAGAACCGCAATGAATAATTGTATTTTCTGATTTTCTATTACCAATTATCGTTTTGTACTTTTCAGCCAATTCATCAGCCGATTTAAAAAGTCCGTTTTCGTTTAGATTTTCAGTTAAAGGAATATTTATAGCTCCCGGAATATGTCCGGCAACCAAATCTAAGGGTTCTGTCAATCCGTCAAATCTGTTTTTATCACGAACATCAATTATAATATTTTGATTGTCTTTTCGAGCTTTTTCAACTTCTTCAATATCGGCTAAAGGCAATTGCCATTCTTGAAAAGGATAGTTTGTAGTATCAAAAGTTTCAATTCCTGAATTGGTTTGAAAACCTGCATTGATTGCAGTTTGATAACCACCATTTAAAACCTGAATTTTTTCATGTCCGATTGCGCGCATCATCCACCAGAATCTTGCTGCGAAATTCGATCCGTTTTTGTCATCATAAACAACAATATTACTTGAAGGTGAAATCCCTAATGCAGAAAGTGTTTTAGCAAAATCTTCTGGAGTTGGCAAAGGATGTCTCCCGCCGTTTGCTGGATTTTCTGGAATAGCTGCCAAATCATGATTTAATTCGACAAATCGCGCGCCTTTTAAATGTTCGTTTTGATACATCTCAAATGCATTTGCACCAGCTCTCGCATCAATTAAAATGATGTCTGAAATTGATTTGAATAATTCATCAGCAGAAATTAGCGGTGAAAAAGTTGTCGCCATTTTTTATTTTTTGTTTGAATTACCCATCCAAAGAAGAGCATTCAAAATTAATTGACTTTCTGTTTTATTTTCAAAAGTGTACGATAGGGTTTTGTTTGTACCACCTTCATAATCAATATCATTATGTCCCATGTTTACGTACAGCATTTTGTATTTCTTGTTTGTCCAAACCACAGGATAATAACCGCTGTGCCATATTTCATGGGCTTTTGGACCAGTTCCTAACGGAAAACTCGATTCGTCTATAGCCAACAAAATTTCAATGTCTGGATTTTTGGTTAAATCATTCGACCATCTGTACCATTCGTTTGGCGCTGAGCTAAAGATCTTTGGTAAATTTTTAGTTATCGGATGCTGATTTTCAACTTTCAAAATCGCTGAAGTAGGCTTCCATGTATTACTTCCGTATTCACCAGAACCTAAAAAAGTATTGTGATACCAGTCCCAATCTTGCGGATAACTTGAATCTTTTAAAGCAAAAGCCGAGAAATGAAAACCTATAAATCCGCCGCCATTTTCCATATATTTTTGAAAAGACTCACGCTGTTCTTTCTTTTCCGGACGTGTATCTAAAAATAAAACAACCTGATATTTACATAAAAATTTTGCATTGAGATTGTCCCAATTGCTTGTCGAATCATATTGAAAATGATTTTCTCTAGCTAGTTTTGGAAAATACTTATTTGCTTCTTGTACAAAACGAATGTGCGCCTGATCGTTTTTTGCGGTATAAAAAGCAATTACTTTAAATTTTGAATGTTCTTTTTTAGTTTGAGAAAAACCAGAGAAAGAAATCATTAGTACATAAAATAAAATACTTCTTTTAAAAACAGTTTTTAGATTTAGATCGAAAGTCATGAAACAGCCAGACAAAATTAAACAGGAATTTTTTCGATCAAAATCTCATTTTGAGATTTGTCAAAGTACGTACATTTCATGTCTACAATATCAACGCGCCATTTTGCAATTCCCGCTTGAGCGCAATGCTTGCAGAAAGTCATATAATCGGTTTCGCCGTGCTGATGTTTGACCAGATTTTCGATTAAAAGCTCTTTATTTGGAAAATCGGCTACTTTTATTTCAGGATATTTTTCTTCTGTCTCTGCAGAATAATTGTTCAAACCATAATAGACGACACTTCCATCATGAACGAAAGTATCGTATCCTTTTACGCCTAAAATTATTAGATCCTGAATGTAATTTGGAAAATCTTCTCCAGACTTTACTTTCGAATGCGCTTCTTTTATTTGTTCTATTGTAAACATAATTTATATAGTTTTTAAGTTAGTTAGAGTTTTTCCGCCACGAATTCACGAATTATTTTTCAATTAGTTTATGAATAAAAATTTGTGAATTCGTGGCTGAGAAAAAGATTATTTCAAAAATACAATTAATGATTTTATAAATGAATCAAAAGATTCAATATGTGGTAAATGACCAGTATTTGGAATTTCTGCCAATTTAGAATTCGGAATTGCTTTTTGAGTTTTCTTTCCTAATTCAGCATAATTACCCATTGTTTTCTGTACTTCTGCCGAAACAAGAGGTTTTCCTAAAGCAGTTTTATCTCTCGTTCCTATGATTAAAAGTGTTGGGCATTTGATGTTTTTGAATTCGTATAAAACAGGCTGTGTAAAAATCATATCGTACAAAAGAGCAGAATTCCACGCTACTTTATCGTAATCTGGCGCTGTTGTCCAGCCGGCACCAAGTTCTGCCCATTTTTGGTAATCTGCATTCCATTTTCCGTCGTAATAGTTTGCCATTTGGTATTTTTTAATGGCTTCGTAATTTTGTTTTAATTCCGATTCGTACCACCAATCAACAGGTTTGTAGGGAACAATTAATTTCCAGTCTTCCAAACCAATAGGATTTTCTAAAACTAGTTTTTCAGTCGTTTCAGGATATTGCAATGCAAAACGTGTTGCCAGCATTCCGCCCATGGAATGACCCAAAATAGTTGTTTTTTGAATGCCTAAATGATCCAAAAGTTTTTTGGTGTTTTCGGCTAATTGCTGAAATGTATATTGAAAATTATCTGGTTTAGTCGATTTTCCAAAACCAATCTGATCCGGAACAATCACGCGAAGACCTTCTTTCGTCAGAGCTTTGATGGTGGTTTCCCAATAAGCGCCGTTAAAGTTTTTTCCATGCAATAAAACAATATTTTTATTATTGTAATTAGCAGGTTTTATATCCATGTAAGCCATTTTTAGTGTTTGACGCTGATTGTTCAATTCTAAAAAATGTACAGGGAATGGATATTCGTAATTCGTTAAATTAATATCCAATTGCTTGATTTTCTGTTCTTGTGCGAAGCAGAAAACGGGAAGTAAAAATATAAGGAGTTTTAAAGTTTTCATTTTAAAAACGGTTTTTATTAAGGATTATAAATTTACCGTTCTGCATTTTTAAAACCAAAAATTACAATCTTAAAGTTATCTCAAAAAAGCGATTGAGTTAAAAATTAAGCCATTACAGCAAGACTGAGTTTATTTTTGATCTGATATTTTGAGATCATTGTTTTTTAAAGTGATAACACGTTGTGGATACGGAATATCAATATTATTTTCATCAAACTTCTTTTTGATACTTTGCAATAGATCACAATACATAATAAATCCGTCACTAGAATTATTTGCCCACGCCCACGCTTTTAAAGTAACGCTCGAATCGGCTAAAGCGACAACTCTCGCGACAACCAAAGGCGTGTTTTGTTCTTTTGCTTCTTCTGATCGATTATCAATAAAGAGGGAATGCTTGGAAATTTCGTCTTTGATGATTTCTAAAGCTTTTTCGATATCAGAATCATAACCAATTCCTATTTCGATAATTTTGCAGCATTTTGTGTCCTGCATATTGGTATTCACAATAATCTGATTACTGATCACAGAATTCGGAATAATAATTCGATTGTTTTCTGCATCTTTTAAAACTACCTGACGCAGGTTTATATCTTCAACCGTACCAACAAAATTATTGATGGTAATTTTGTCATTGATTTTAAAAGGTTTAAAAATAACTAAGAAAATTCCGCTGACAATATTGCTCAACGCTTGTTGTGAAGCCAAACCCGCAACAAGAGAAATAACGCCTGCACCGGCTAAAAAAGAATGACCTATGATTTTAAATTCAGGGATTTGAATTAAGGCAAATGCAAATCCTAAAATGTAAATTACGGTGATAACCAAATGTTTTAAGAATCTAAATCCTGTCGCATCATATTCTTTATCAGTTAGTTTTCGATATAAAAAATAACGTAGAATCTTATCGGTTAACGCACCCAAAAGAATAGTGGTAATGGCGATAATGATAATAAAAAATATGATTCTAAAGTCTTTTACGTAATCGATCATGTGGTGCTAATTTTGATTAACGTGAAATAACAGATTCGATTAACCAATTGTTTTTAACCTTAAGTAATTTAAATTCTATTTGAGAAACCGCTTCCTGATTTGGCGTAACAATAATTTGAGCAGTAGAATCGGTTACTTCTTTTTCGAAATAAGAAGCTTCTTTTTCTTTATCCAGAAATCTTGCTTTTTGATCGTCTGGAATACTTTTTTCCATTTTTTGAATGGTTTCCAAAAGCATCGAATTCTTCTTATTGGCAATCAGTAATTCTTTTGCAGTTTTAAAATCAAAATGGTTTGTTGCGGCTAAATAAGCTTGTACGGTTTCTTTTGGAGCATTTATCTCTTTTCCTGTAGTTTTTTCGTCAGAAGATTTGTCTTCTTCACGAGATTTACAATTCGTTAAAAGCATGACAAAAATAAGAAAAGAGATAAAGTATTTCATTTGAATTATTCTTTAAAGTTCCACAAAATCATCACTTTTAGGGAAAACAGATAAAGCCTCTACTGCAATCTTCGGAGTTGGAGTAGCTAGTTTTCTTAGTTTGGTGTCCATCCAAGCGCCGTCAACGGTTATAGTGGCACATAGGGTATCATCTTCTCTTCTAAATTCGTGAACGATAGACCAACGAGAGGCATCAGCTTTCATTTTGGAAGTTTTGGTATGAATGAATATTTTGTCTGAAAGTTTTAATTCTTTTCTAAAAACACATTCTTCTCGAAATAAGACAGGGCCGAAACTCTCTGTTTGCATTACTTTCAAATTTAGACCTAACATTTCTAATATTTCAATACGATGTTGTGCACCAAAATCGTAATAAGCACTGTGACGAACGTGAAAATTTGGGTCAAGATCTGACCAGCGAAAAGATATTTCTTTTGAGAATGATAGCATTTTGTAGTTTTATTTTAATGAGAAACCGAAATTACGAATAAAATGTAAATGGAATAGTAAATTAACAAATCAGATCAGCATTTTATTCTAATGATTTTTTGTATTCCTCAACATGATTTGGAAATTCTTGTTCATAGAAAGGATAAGGTATTCCAATAATATTTATTTCAAATCCTTCAGAGTCCATTCCTTCAATATAAGAACCGACACCTTCTATTTCGATTCCGTTTTCATTGTAAATTTTTAATTTGGGAATAGTTTGTGTTGAAATAAATTTTTCTTCAGGATATTCTTCCGTTTGTATAGAATTTATTTTGCAATATGTACTTAAAAAAATATAATCTAGATTTTTTTGATTCCACTTAATTTTGCCTGACACAACTCCCATTGGAGGATCAGCATTTTCAAGATCAGAGAAACCTATTTTTATATTATCTAGAAATAAATTATAATTCATTTTAAATAACTAAATTTTCATTTTCGACAATTCATCTTCCAATTTGTCAAAGTTCTCTTCATTTTTGTCCACAACATGTGGTTTTAATTTCAGACATTCTTCTTCGGTTTGGAAAAGCATTTTAAAAACAACTTTCGTTTGATTTTCTGCAACAGTTTCAAAAGTCGTCAGGATTTGAAAAAGTGGTTTCGAATGACGTTTCCAGGCAATAAGATTGGGTTTGTCTATTTTTATGAATTCGCATTCGTTGGCATAATTTCCAACTTCCGGACCATGCATAATAAAGTTCCATTTTCCACCTTCGCAAAAATCAAATTCCTGAAACGTATTCGTAAAACCTTTTGGTCCCCACCAATTTTCCAAATGTTCAGGATCGCTCCAAGCCTTAAAAACCAATTCTTGTGGAAAATTCAGAATTCTCGTCGTAACAATTTCAGAATTAGGAGTTGTTGAAAGAATATTTGAAGTCATAATTTTAAGTTTTAATTAATCCTCTTTAATATTTAATTTTTTGACAATCCAAGGTAATGTTAATCCTTGACCAATAAGCGTAAGCAGCACCACGGCAACAGAAATGAAAATGATGGCATTGCGTTCGGGAAAAGGAGTTCCGTCATCTAGTAATTTTGGTAATCCTAAAGCTATGGCTAAAGATACAATTCCCCGCATTCCTGACCAGCTTATAATAAAACTATTTTTAGTATCTAATAAGGCATGTTCGCTCACTTTTCTTTTTTTGTTGCCATTTTTCAAAAAAGATTTTTGAAGATTCTTCTTCTGAAAAAACACCCTGACCATTCTAGTTAATAATGCAACAATGGTAATTATTGCGGCATAACCAATGTACGGTAAAATCATGCTATCATCTATATTTTTTAAAATGTATCGAAAATTGAGTCCGATTAAGATGAAGATTAATCCATTCAATAAAAAAATAATAACGTCCCAAAGACTTCTGGAACTGTTTTTTAAATTTTCAGGAAAGACTTTGTTGCTTAAACGTGCCATTGCTAAACCTAAAATTACAACTGCAATTACTCCCGAAACATGCAAATGTTCTGCAACAAGATACGTGACAAATGGCATTAAAAGCATGAAGCTAACGGTCACATTGATATTTTTTCGAACCTTTCTCAGAATAAAAGCAAGGATTTTTCCCATTACAAAACCAACTAAAAATCCGCCACCAAGTAAAAGGATAAAATTTAAAGTTGCTTTCCAGATAATAAAAGCAGAACCCATTGTGGCAGCAACTGCAAACCTGTAGGCAACAAGGGCAGAAGCATCATTGATAAGACTTTCGCCTTCTAATATCGTAATCGTTTTTTCGGGTATTCCCAAGCCTTTTGTAATGCTTACAGCAGCAACAGCATCGGTGGCAGAAAGTATGGCGCCAAGAACAAAAGAGAGCGGCCATGTCATGCCTGGAATCATGTAATGAGCAACGACTGCAATCCAAAATGTGGTAAGAAATACTAGCGGAATTGCTAAAGTGCTTATTGTGCTAAGATTTGTTTTAAAATGTTTTGGCGAAATATTAAAAGAAGCATCATATAATAAAGGCGGAAGAAATATTAGAAAAATAATTTCGGGATTTATTTCGATTTCATTCATGGTAGGAATAAAACCAATTGCAACGCCAACAATGACCAATAGAATAGGGAAGGGAAGTTTTGCTTTTTCGGCGAATGCAGATATACCGATTACTATGGCGAGTATAAATATGATGATGGTGTAGTTTTCCATTATTTTTATTTTGAAAAATGCTAATGTAATTAATTTCAATATTTAATGAAAGCATTATGATTTTATAAAAACTAAACGTCTTTTGAAAACTTTAGGCCTAGCCCTGATAGAAGCGGCATCCTTTTCTGTTCTCGTTTCTTTAACGAGAACAGAAAAGATATAGCGGATAGCAGGAATTAGCTCCTTAAACCCTTAATAATGACATGAAAATAGACGTGTGCCATAACTGTCAGGTGTTTAAAATGTCATGTTGGCAGATGATTTTTAGGGTCTCGACAGTAAAACTGACATTTTACTTTGGTTTTTTATCTTGGCACAAAGATTGACTTATGCCACCTGAGTTAATAAATTTAAATCAAAAATTAAATATATAAAAAATGGGTAAAATAATCGGAATTGACTTAGGTACGACGAACTCTTGTGTTTCTGTAATGGAAGGTAACGAAGCAGTTGTTATCCCTAACGCAGAAGGAAAAAGAACTACTCCTTCTATCATCGCTTTTGTTGAAGGTGGAGAGATTAAAGTAGGTGATCCTGCAAAAAGACAAGCAGTAACGAATCCTACAAAAACGATTGCTTCTATTAAACGTTTTATGGGACAAGGTTTTGGTGAAGTTTCGGCTGAAGCAAAAAGAGTTTCATACCAAATTGTAAAAGGTGACAACAATACGCCACGTGTGGATATTGACGGTCGTTTATACACTGCACAAGAATTGTCTGCAATGACTCTTCAAAAAATGAAAAAAACTGCTGAAGACTATTTAGGTCAAACAGTTACTGAAGCAGTTATTACTGTTCCTGCTTACTTTAACGATGCGCAACGTCAAGCTACTAAAGAAGCTGGAGAAATTGCTGGTCTTAAAGTTATGCGTATCATCAATGAGCCAACTGCTGCTGCACTTGCTTACGGATTAGATAAAAAAGGAACTGATCAAAAAATTGCTGTTTACGATTTAGGTGGAGGTACTTTTGATATCTCTGTTCTTGAATTAGGAGATGGTGTATTTGAAGTATTATCTACAAATGGTGATACTCACTTAGGTGGAGATGATTTTGACCACCAAATTATTGACTGGTTGGCAGACGAATTCAAAGCTGAAGAAGGTATTGATTTACGTTTAGACCCAATGTCATTACAACGTTTGAAAGAAGCTGCAGAGAAAGCTAAGATTGAATTGTCTTCTTCTGCTGAAACTGAAATCAACTTGCCATACGTTACGGCTACTGCTTCAGGACCAAAACACTTAGTGAAAAAATTATCTCGTGCTAAATTCGAACAATTAACTGACGATTTAGTAAAACGTTCTATGGCACCAGTTGCAAGAGCGTTGAAAGATGCAGGTTTATCTGTTTCTGATATCGACGAAGTGATCTTAGTAGGAGGTTCTACAAGAATGCCAAGAATTGCTGACGAAGTAGAAAAATTCTTCGGTAAAAAAGCTTCTAAAGGTGTTAACCCTGATGAGGTTGTTGCAATTGGAGCAGCTATTCAAGGTGGTGTATTGTCTGGAGATGTAAAAGATGTATTGTTATTAGACGTTACTCCTTTATCTTTAGGTATCGAAACTATGGGTGGTGTTATGACGGTTTTAATCGAAGCTAATACAACTATCCCAACTAAAAAATCTCAAGTATTCTCTACTGCTGCTGATTCTCAACCATCTGTTGAACTTCACGTATTGCAAGGCGCTAGAGCAATGGCTGCAGATAATAAAACTATTGGTCGTTTCCACTTAGATGGTATTCCACCAGCACCAAGAGGAGTTCCTCAAATTGAAGTAGCTTTTGATATTGATGCTAATGGTATCATTAAAGTAACTGCTACTGATAAAGGAACTGGAAAATCTCACGATATCCGTATCGAAGCTTCTTCTGGATTGACTTCTGAAGAAATCGAAAAAATGAAACAAGATGCTGAAGCTAACGCTGAATCTGATAAAGTTTTAAGAGCTAAAGCTGAAAAAATTAACGAAGCTGACAGTACTATTTTCCAAACTGAAACTCAATTGAAAGAGTTAGGAGATAAATTGACAGACGAGCAAAAAACAGCTATCGAATATGCTTTAACTGAATTGAGAATGGCTCACCAATCTCAAGATCTTGACGCAATCCAAAAAGGATTAGACAATGTAAATGCAGCTTGGAAAACAGCTACAGAAGCAATGTACGCTCAAGGTGGTGAAGGGCAACAAGCTGCTCCACAACAAGAGCAGTCTTCTGGAGATAACGTGGAAGACGTTGAATTCGAAGAAGTTAAATAATTCCTTTAGTACTAAGTAATTAGTATAAAGTATTAAGATAGAAAACCGAGTCAGAAATGACTCGGTTTTTTTGTTATATTTACATTGTAATTAGAAAATAAAAAATGGAAAAGTTAATAGTTAAAAATTTTGGGCCAATAAAAGAAGCTGAAATAGATTTGACTAAATATGTTGTGTTTATTGGAGATACTTCTACTGGAAAAAGTGTTTTAGCAAAATTGATATCAATTTTTAGAGATAGTTTTGTAATATTATCACTAACTGAATCATTTAAGATAAATATTAAAACTGAATTAAAAAGATATAATATCAATTTTGATCTAAATTCAAGCGAGATTAAGTACATTGATGAAGATGTAATATTATGTGAATTAGTACATGGTGATATTGTTTTAAAAGATGAAGATTTAAAGAATAATAATCTTACAGCAGTTAAAGCTAGATTAGATAAATTAACGAATGATTCTTTTTTCTCAAAATTAATAGATTTTAACAAAGAAAATTTTTTTAAGTTTTCAATAAATCATTATTTAAAGAATAGAAATTCCACTTATTTTCCAGCAGAAAGAATTTTATTTTCTTTGGTAGGAAATTCTCTTTCTGGTCTTCTAGCGAATAATGTTGCTCTGCCTGAATGCTATAAAGATTTTGCAGCTAAGTATGAGGTCGCTAGAGATGAAATAAGAGAAGCAAGCTATCAGAATTTTAATTTAGATTATTCTTATGATGTGGGAATAGATGAAGTTTTAATAAATAATGCAAAAGTTCTATTAAGTGAGGCTTCTAGCGGTATTCAGTCTTTAATTCCTTTATTGCTTGTTGTAGATTATGAAATAAAAACAAATGATGTTGATTTTAATTATAGTAAAGGATTAATAATTGAAGAGCCAGAGCTGAATCTATTTCCAATAAAACAAAAAAAATTGATTGATCATCTTATTTTGAAAGTAAGTAATACAAGACATAAGATTATCATGACAACTCATAGTCCTTATATTCTTTCATCTTTAGATACTTTAATGCTTGCAAAAAATACGTTTAATGAGCACCCAGATTTAATAGAAGAAATAGATTCTATTGTGTCGGAAGACAAATGGATAGATTACGATGAAATCTCTGTATACGAAGTAAGAAACGATGGAAAAGTATATTCAATCAAAAATGATGAATTCCGTAGTATTGATACAAATGCGATTGATGGCGTTTCAGATATTATTTCTGAGGAATTTGATAAATTAACAGAGTTACGATATGCACAATAGTTTTGATGAATTAATTGAAGAGAATCAAGATTGTTGTTCAAAAAGTAAAGTAGCTTCTGAGAATGGAAAGAGATTTGAAATTGTTTCAAATGAAGATTTTACAAAAATTAGAATTGATGATGGATTGATTTCTGCTCAAGATATGGAAAAATGTGATTTCGGATTTATCAGACATTCGAATGGTGAATTTTATTTTGTTGAGTTAAAAGGTAAAGAAATAAAAAAGGCATTAAGTCAGATCGTTAGTACAATAGAGTATTTTCAAAATCATTTTATTCGGATACCTAAAGATAAACGGCATGGATTTATTGTGAGTTCTAAAAATCCTTTAACAGGACAGGCAACAAATATGTTGAAATTAGAATTTGCTAAAAAGCATGGAAAGCTTTTAGAAATAAAAAACATTAATTGTAAATATGTTCCAAAGTAACCGAGTCAGAAATGACTCGGTTTTTTTATGCGTTGGTTTTTTTGTGCATAATTAACCCGACAGGTTTTGAAAACCTGTCAGGTTTAATTATGTAAAAATAATAAAAAGATTACAATTTTAAAGCTGTTAACTTTTCCACAAACTGACAATTGTCATTTCCTGTTCGAATTCTTTTTCGTAATATTACTATTGTAAAATTTTTTGAATGAGAAAGATCAAATACAAGCAAGGGCGAAAGTTGCAGCATATAACATTAGAGTACACAGGAACTCATAAAGAACATGAAACCGAAATGCAACTTTTTGTTTATGATGACAATGATGTTATTGAATATGATAAGTTTACAGTGCAGGCTCTCAATTCTTGTTTTGATTATACAAAAAATAACTGGCTCAATGTTCATGGTTTAAATGATATCAATCTCATAAAAACAATTGGTACACATTTTAAACTAGACGATTTTCTTCTTGCCGATATTTTAAACACCACCAAAAGAACCAAATTAGAAGAACAGCAAAACGTTTTGTTCTTTAATATAAAATCACTTTTACCGTCTGAGTACTCAGATAATATTAGTGTCGAGCAAATTAGTTTTATTGTGAAAGAAGGCATTCTGATTTCTTTTCAGGAAAAAAGAAGTGATTTCTTTGCTCACATTCGCGAGCGTTTGCGCACTCATGCAGGAATTGTTCGAACAAAAAAGGTAGATTATCTCTTGTATTTACTTTTAGATGCTGTAATGGAGAATTTCTATATTACATTGGATGATGAAGAAGATAAAGTTGAGGAGTTAATTAACTTAACTAAAAAAGATGCCAAACCCATTATTTTAGAAAAAATAGAGAATCACCGTGACAACCTTAATTTTCTAAAACGTTCTATTGTTCCGCTTAGAGATTCCTTGTATTATTTGAAAACCAAGAAAGACGATGACGACGATAATGGCTTAATTCAAAAGGAAACGTTTAATTTCTTTGTTAGACTTCATCAGAAAAGTTTAGAGCTTTTGGAACAAATAGAATCAGACATGAGTTCGCTTGAAAGTGCGTCTAACTTTTATTTCTCGGAACAAAGCCGAAAAATGAATGAAATTATGAAAACATTGACGATCATTTCGGCCATATTTATTCCACTGACATTTATTGTCGGAGTGTACGGAATGAACTTCGAATACATGCCGGAACTCAAAATGAAGAATGGCTATTTTACCGTAATGGGAATAATGCTTCTGCTAGTCGTTGCCTTAATTGTTTATTTCAAAAAAAGACGTTGGTTTTAACGTTTGTTTGTCTTTTAAAAATTTGATTTTGTTTAAATTTAGTACTTAGAATAATAATAATTATGAGTAAAGCAATATATATAGCTACTAGTGATCACAACAGTGGTAAATCAATTATCACGCTCGGACTGATGAGTATCTTAATTGGTAAAACAGCCAAAGTTGGATATTTCAGGCCAATAATCGAAGATTTTATTGATGGTGAAAAAGATAATCATATCGAAACTGTTTTGTCCTATTTTAATCTCGATATTCAGTTTGAAGATGCCTACGCTATTACTAAAAGTAAGTTGATTAAGAAAAAGAATAAAGGGAAAATAGGAGAGGTTTTAGACACCATAATTGAAAAGTATAAAAAACTAGAAGAACGTTTTGATTTTGTTTTGGTTGAAGGAACAAGCTTTACCGGAGAAGGAACTTCAATCGAATTAGATTTGAATGTTTTAATTGCGAAAAACCTTGGAATTCCGACTATCATCGTCGGTTCAGGAGTTGGAAAAACTTTAGAAGAATTGCTCGATAGTTTATACCTGGTTTACGATTCTTTCAAAGTAAAAGAAGTTGAGGTACTTTCTGTTTTTGCCAATAAAGTGCAACCAGAAAATATTGAACTAGTTACCAATAGTTTGAAAAAAACATTGCCAGCAAATGTTTTGATTAATACAATTCCGCTAATTTCGACTTTGAATAATCCTACTATGCAGGAAATTGTCAACGAATTGGACGCAAAAGTTTTGTTTGGAGAAAATTATCTGAATAATGAAATTGGTCATTACAGCGTAGGAGCGATGCAACTTCATAATTATTTGGTTCATTTAAATGATAATGCTTTGGTAATTACGCCAGGCGATCGTTCGGACATTATTTTGGGAGCTTTACAAGCAAATGAATCAGCTAATTATCCAACTATTTCCGGAATTATCTTAACTGGAAACATTGTTCCCGAACAAAGCATTTTAAAGCTTATTGAAGGACTTTCGGCAATTGTTCCGATTATTGCTGTAGATGGCGGAACGTATCATATTACCAATAAAATTGGTTCTATAAAATCGGAGATTTATGCCAATAATACACATAAAATTGAAACGTCGATAACAACATTTGCAAAATACGTTGATAATGACGCATTATCAGAACGATTAATCACTTTTGTGGCTGAAGGAATGACACCAAAAATGTTTCAATACAACATGGTGAAAAGAGCCAAACAGCACAGAAAACATATCGTTTTGCCTGAAGGAAATGACGACAGAATTATCACCGCAGCATCCCGATTATTAGATATGGATGTGGTGGATATTTCGATAATTGGAGATAAAAAACAAATTGAAAGTAAAGTTCTGGAACTTGGAATCACATTGGATTTTTCTAAAGTAAATATCATCAATCCAAAAGAATCTGAACTTTATGAGGATTATGCCAATACATATTACGAGCTCAGAAAAGCAAAAAACGTAAGTATAACAATGGCGAGAGATTTAATGGAAGATGTTTCGTATTTCGGAACGATGATGGTCTATAAAGGTCACGCAGACGGAATGGTTTCGGGTGCCGCACATACTACACAACATACGATTTTACCAGCATTACAATTCATTAAAACAAAACCAAATTCATCTGTAGTTTCTTCTGTATTTTTTATGTGTTTAGAAGACAGAGTTTCTGTTTTTGGAGATTGTGCCATCAACCCGAATCCAACGGCAGAACAATTGGCAGAAATTGCAATTTCTTCAGCAGAATCAAGTTTAGCATTCGGAATAGAACCAAAAATCGCGATGCTTTCTTATTCTTCTGGATCATCAGGAAAAGGAGATGAAGTTGATAAAGTGAGAACTGCAACCGCAATCGTAAAAGAAAAGAGACCAGATTTAAAAATCGAAGGACCAATTCAATACGATGCTGCAGTAGATTTGACCGTCGGAAAAAGCAAAATGCCAGATTCTGAAGTAGCAGGGCAGGCGAGTGTACTTATTTTTCCTGATTTAAATACTGGAAATAACACGTATAAAGCCGTTCAAAGAGAAACTGGAGCTTTGGCAATTGGCCCAATGTTGCAAGGTTTAAATAAGCCTGTAAACGATTTAAGTCGTGGTTGTACGGTTGATGATATTATTAATACCGTGGTGATTACAGCAATTCAAGCACAGGGAATGTAAATATAATTGTGAATTGTTAATGGTAAATTATTAATTACACTTTGCCTTAAAAATTTTTAGAGTCTTTCAATAAAACTCAGCACCTTAGAAACTTAGCATCTTAGCACCTTTAAAATAAAATGAAAATACTTATTATAAACTCAGGCAGTTCTTCAATAAAATATCAATTAATGGTCATGCCGGAAAACGAAGTAATTTGTTCGGGAATGATTGACAGAATCGGTTTAGAGACTTCTAATATTAGCTTTAAAACAGCAACATCTTCTCATGAAGAAACATTGGCAATTCCGAATCATAAAGTAGGTTTACAGAAGGTAGCCAATATGCTTTTAGACGCTGAAAAAGGAGTGATAAAATCGACTTCAGAAATTTCAGCTGTTGGACATCGAGTTGTTCACGGCGGAAGCGATTTTAGTGCTACCGTAAAAATTGATGAAAAAGTAAAAGCAAAAATCAAACAACTTTTCGAATTAGCGCCTTTGCACAATCCTGCTAATTTGGAAGGAATTAATGTGGCTGAAGAAATTTTTAGTTCAGCCGAACAAATTGCCGTTTTTGATACTGCTTTTCACCAGACCATGCCAGAAGTTGCTTATAAATATGCGATTCCAAATTATCTTTTGACAGAAAATAAAGTTCGAGTTTACGGTTTTCACGGAACAAGTCATAAATATGTTTCTAAAAAAGCGATTGATTATTTAGAAAAGAATTCGAAAATAATCACAATTCACCTTGGAAACGGTTGTAGTATGGCTGCCATTAAAGACGGAAAATGTATTGATACTTCAATGGGATTTTCGCCTTCAAATGGTTTAATTATGGGAACTCGCGCAGGAGATATTGACCAGTCTGTTGTGTTTTACATGATTAAAAATTTAGGATATACTCCTGATGAAGTTAATGCAGTTTTGTTGAAACAAAGTGGAATGCTTGGACTTACAGGTTATAGCGATTTACGTGATATTGAAGCGGAAGCAGAAAAAGGAAATAAAGATTGTAAGTTGGCGTTACAAATGAATGCCTATAGAATTAGAAAAACAATTGGTGCCTATGCAGCAGCTTTAAACGGATTAAACGCCATTATATTTACCGCGGGAATTGGCGAGAATTCATCTTACATGCGCAATCTAATCTGTACCGATATGGATTATTTCGGAATTGAAATTGACGCTGCAAAAAATCAAATTCGTTCAAAAGAACCGAGAGAAATCAATAAAGAAAACGCTATTGTAAAAGTTTTAGTTGTCCCAACAGATGAAGAGTACGAAATTGCAAATCAGGTTTTTCAATTACTTCAAAATTAATATTCAGACATATAATTCACAAAAGCTCCTCCATCGAGGGGCTTTTTTAGCTCTTATAATTAAATATTTGTGAGTATCTTTGGACTTAAAAACGAATATCTTGAAATCGATACTTTTAAAATCAGTTTTCTTCTTTTTCATCGCTTTACAACTTCAAGCACAAGAATTACTTCCCTTTGTCGAAAATTACAGTAAATCACATTATCAAGGAGATAATCAAATCTGGAATGTAGCGCAAGGAAATGATGATGCAATGTATTTTGCAAATAATCACTATTTACTGCGTTACGACGGAGTAAAATGGGAAAAATATACGCTTCCAAATAAAACCATTATTCGATCTATTTTGATCGAAGGAGATAAAATCTATTCTGGTTCTTATAAAGAATTTGGTTACTGGTATCGAAAAGACGGTACTATGCATTATTTTTCCATAACTAAAAATCTTAGATTGTTTGATGAAAAAGACAATGAAGAAATTTGGAAAATTTTCAGATTTAATGGATCGCTCTATTTTCAATCGTTTAATGATGTTTTTATTTATGACGGAAAAACGATTAAGAAAATCAAGTTTCCCTTTCTGATTTCATATTGCTTTGGTGTTGATAAAAATCTATACGTGGCTTCTGTTCAGGATGGAATTTTCAAAATGAACGGAAAATATATTGCCAATCCAAAAGGTTGGGATGTATTAAAAAAAACTGTTGTTCACGCGATTGAAAAGCATCAAAATAAAACTTACATATTTACGCAGAAAAAAGGTGTTTTTGTTGTTAATGCTAATGGACTAAAACCTTGGGATAATCCAATAAATGAAATTTTAAAATCGGCTACAATAAATGTTGCGAAATTTATTAAAAGCGATAAACTAATTATTGGTACAGGAAATCGCGGTATTATCATTTTAGATTTAAAAACAAATTCATACAAAAACATTGAACGCGATAATGTCCTAATGAATAATTCGGTTCTAAGTTTAGGATTTGATAAAGAAGAAGATTTATGGGTTGGTTTAGATAATGGTATTGCTCACGTTGAAGTAAATTCTCCAATTTCTTTCTTCTATGATAATTCCGGAATTTTAGGTTCTGTTTACGCAGTAGCAACAATTAATAAAGGATATCTGATTGCGTCCAATCACGGTATTTTTGAATATAGCGCCGGTAAATTTAATATGATGCCTAATACACAAGGGCAGGGTTGGAATATTTCTTTAATCGACGGAAAATATATTATAGGTCACAACGATGGTACTTTTTCGTATGAAAATAATGCTTTAAACAAGATAAATGGAGTTAGTGGCGGCTGGAATATGTCAAAAAGCAGTATAAATAATACTTATTTTCAATCTACATACAGCGGTATTTTGGTTTATGATGATCCTTCTAATTTATCACATTATAAAATAATAAAAGGTTTGGCTAAACCCATAAAATTTGTCGCCCAAAATAAAAAAAATGAAATCTGGGCAGCCGATAATTATCGTGGTTTGTATAGAGTTTTGTTAGATGATAATTACAATACCTTAAAAGTTGAAAATGTTACACAACAGAGTAAAATAAAAAATGATTTTGGAATTAAGATTTTTGAATTCAGAAAAGAAATTCTCTTTCTCATAAATAATGTTTGGTATACTTATAATTCAATTTCTAATAAATTAGAGGAAAATGAATTGTTTAATGCAAACTTCAAAAATGTAACAGATATTGTTTCGATAGATGAAACTCATTTTATGGTTTTGCAAAACGGAATACTTTATCATATTTATGCTGATGGAAATAAATTCATTTGGAATATCATTCAGGAAAAGTATTATAAAGGAAAACTAATTAATGAAAATCTAAGAATCTTTAAGACACAGAATGATTATTTATTTAATCTTGACGACGGATTTATTTCATTAAAATTAAAATATGAAAACAGACAAAATTCAAAGGTCGAAATTGAAGCTTTTAGTAATGATGTTTTAATTCCCAATGATGCAAAAATTAAATTCAATACAGAATTAAAAATCAATGTAATTTCTGGAATTTATGGAGCAAGTAAGCCTAATTTATTTTATAAACTGAACAAAGAAAAAGAGTTTGTTCCTATTTCTGACGGGCAGATTATTTTAAATAATTTAAGCAGTAGTTATCATAACGTAGATATTTTTAAGCACGATGGTGCAACTTATGATAAAGTTTCTTCTTATAAGTTTACAGTTTCAGAACCTTGGTACTTTTCTTTTTGGATGATTCTCCTTTATTTATTGATAGTAGGTGCTATATTATTCTTTTATTATAAATGGAATAAACTTCGTTACATGCAGAAGCTTAAACTACAGGCAGAAGAATTAAAACATCAAAGGGAACTTTTGGAAATGGAGTTGAAAAAAGAAAACGAACTCAATAGTCAGGAATATGAAAAACATATTTTAGAATTAGAGTTGCAAACAAAATCTTCTGAAGTAGCTGGTAAATCATTGTCTATTGCAAAGCAAACAGAAATGATAGATAAGATTCAAGGCATTCTTGAAACGGAAAAAGATTTCAGTAGACTCAAAAGCGAAATTAAAAAAGCCATAAAGATCAACGAAGTCAATAAACATGAATGGGAAACTTTTGAAACTAATTTGAATCAAATCCATAATGAGTTTATCATAAACCTTTCTAAAAAGTTTCCAAACCTTACACCAAAAGATATTAAGCTGTGCATTTATCTAAAAATGAACCTTTCTTCAAAGGAAATTGCACCTATGATGAACATCTCGTTTAGAGGTGTAGAACTGCATAGATATCGTCTTAGAAAGAAATTAAACCTTAATCAGGAGGAGAATCTCTCAAAATTTTTATTAAGTCTGTAAGATTTCATCTTTTTTTTACGGAATTTATATTTTTCAATATCATTTTTTATATAATTACGATACATCATTGCTACATCATAACTATATGTTAAAGATTTTTTGTTAACATTTATGTTTTTGATATTCAGTGCTTTATTTATATTTTTTAACATATTGATGTAGCTATGTTGTAGTAGTATTTGATGTACTACAACGTTGTAATTGCTTAATTTGGCTCTACTAACTTAAACGATTACATACTGTATGAAAAATTTTATTTTTAGCTTTTTAGCGCTCTTGTTGCTGCCAGCATATATGATGGGACAGGCACAAGCAATTAAAGGAAAAGTAGTAGACAGTAGCGGAATGGGAGTTCCAGGTGCTATTATTAGCGCTTCAGAATCCAGAGCCACTGCTGATGCTGACTTCGATGGTAACTTTACCATTAATGCTAAAGTTGGAGAAACATTAAAAATCTCTATGCTTGGCTTCGACTCTGTTTCAATACCTGCCGCTGCAGGAATGGTAATTACTTTAAAAGAAGCAGGTGATACTGCACTAAAAGAAGTTGTTGTTATTGGTTACGGTACGAGAAAAAAAGTAGATAATACTTCAGCAATTACTTCATTAAAAGCAGAAGATGTTACCAAAACTAAAGTATTAAATGCTTCTCAAGCAATTCAAGGTAAAGCTGCGGGTGTTCAGGTTACTTCTTCAGATGTTCCTGGAAGTACACCTTCTGTAGTTATTAGAGGTTTGGGTACTGCATTAGGAGGAAGAAATCCTTTATATATTGTTGATGGTATGCCAACAGAAAACATCAACAATATCAATACTAATGATATTACTTCCTACGAAATCTTAAAAGATGCATCTTCTTTAGCTATTTATGGTACAAGAGCTGCAAACGGGGTCATCATCATTACTACTAAGAAAGGTAAAGGAGATAAAGTTTCTGTAGAAATTGAAAGTTTCGCAGGTTTCAGACAGCCTCTTAAAAAAGTGAAAATGGCTAACGGAAACCAATATGCTGCATATTCTAATGCTGCATTAGGAACAAATACTTTTGCTGCAAATCAATCTGTTAATACAAATTGGTTAGATGAAATTACAAGAACTGGTACTTATACTCAGAATAATATTTCTATTTCTGGGGCTTCAGAGAATATTAAATATTTCTTTAGTGCAGGAAACTACGAAGAAAAAGCAGTTTTAAATGGTCTTGATTATGGACGTACTACATTTAGAAATAACAACGAATTTAAATTATCTAAGAAAATAACTTTAAGCCAAAACTTAAGTTTTACTTCTGCAAATTCTTCACCAAAACCTTTAGGAGCTTTTACAAATGCTTACAAACAATCTCCTATCGTTCCGGTACGTTTTGCTGACGGACAATATGGTGTTTCAAGAGTAAATGCAAATGGTATTGCTGCTCCAATCGGATCATCATTTAATAATGTTGGAAATCCAGTTGCTCAGTTGGATTTTTACAATGAACAACAAAAAAGTATCACTCTACAAGGTGGTTTAAAATTAGATTATGAAATTATAAAAGAATTAAAATTCACTTCTCAGTTTAATGGTGAATATTATAATTGGAATCAATATAATTTTGAAGATAAACAAGGTATCTGGATGGCAGCAAATCCTAACACAACAGCTGCCGATTATGTTGCTACTCACGCATCTGATCCGGTTAACTTATTGACAAGAGGAAGAGAAGAATATTTCAACTGGAATTTATCTAACTATTTCACTTATAATAAAGTTTTCGCAAGTATTCATGATGTTGAGCTTACTGCAGGTATGGAGGTTTCTGTAAAAGGTCCAAGAGAAACTTTAACAATTGCGAGAAAAAATGTAAGTAGTAATTCAGATTACTGGTCTTTATACAATGCTCAGGATTCAAAAGGAGTTGAGTACGTTGGAGATGTAACTAGTTTGTACGATGTAAAATACAACGAGTCTAGATTAGCATCTTATTTTGGACGTTTCCAATACAAATTAATGGACAGATATTTATTTACTGGTACAGTAAGACGTGACGGATCTTCAAATTTTGCGAAAGATTACCGTTGGGGAACTTTCCCATCTTTCGGTATCGGTTGGATTATGACGAAAGAAAGTTTCTTGTCTGATGTAAAAGGTGTTGACTTAATTAAATTAAGAGGAAGCTGGGGTAAATTAGGGAATCAAAATGTACCCTTAAATACTCAAGCTTATGCTTCTGGATTGAATACTTACTTAGGTGGTTCTATTTTATTACCTGGTACAACTATAAATTCTCAAATTGATCCAAGTCTATCTTGGGAAATCACAGAAGAAGCTTCTGCTGGTATTGATTTTGAATTCTTAGGTAGCAGATTAAAAGGATCTTTTGATGTTTATGATAAAAACACAAACAATGTGATTTTAAATACAAAACCTTATATGTCTTCTGGTTTAACAATTTCTAGTCCTGCACACGTTGGAGAGGTTTCAAACAAAGGTTTTGAGGTTGCTTTACGTTGGGATGATAAAATTACTGACGAATTAAGCTACTGGGTTGGAGGAAACTTTTCAAACAACACAAACAAACTTTCAGGTTTAAAGGATTTTGATATTTCACCAGTAATTGGAGGAAATTTAGGAAATGGTCAAGATACAAAAATGCTTAACAAAACTTCTGTTGGTCAGCCTTTGGGTAGTTTTTACTTATATGAGTACGCTGGTATAGATCCTGCAAATGGTAAAATGTTGTATTACAATGCTGCTGGAGACAAAGTGACTCAAAATGCATTAGATGCAACTAAAGACAAAAAATACTCGGGTTCTATTTTACCAAAAAACAACTACGGTGTTTCATTAGGATTAATTTATAGAAACATTGATTTTTCTGTAGATGGTTACGGAACAGGAGGTGCTAAAGTTTATAATGGTAAAAAAGCACAACGTTTTACAGGAGAGAATGTTGAAGCATCTTTAACAAACAATTTCTGGACTGCATCTAATACAAATGCTTCAAATCCTGCGCCTTTTAATGAAGTGCCAGTTGCATCAACATATTACATGGAATCAGGAGATTTCTTTAGAATTAACAACATTACTTTAGGATACAAACTTCCTATTAATGAAAATAATTTTATCAACTACTGTAGAATTTACGTAAACGCAATTAATCCATTTATAACACAAAAATTCTCTGGATTCTCTCCAGAATTAAATGGAAATGGCGATCCATACGGAACTCAAGGAATTGAGCTTGATGCTTATCCTACTTTAAGATCTTTCGTTATTGGTGCTAATTTAAAATTTTAATATTATGAAAAAGATATATATATCAATGTTTGCTCTATCAGCATTATTCTTTACAGGATGTGCAGATGACTTTTTAGATGTTGATCCAACACAAGCTATTCCTACAACAGACGTTGAATTGTACAATAGCGATAGCGGAGCAAAAACATTTGTTTCCTCAATTTATGCTAAATTCCTTGATTGGGATATGAGTTCATTTGGATGGATTGGTTTGGCAAGTATTACAACTGATGACGCTGACAAAGGATCTTCTCCTGGTGATACTGGAACTGATAAAGACGTTTTAGACGCATTAACTTATAATGCATCAAATCCATCTGCAGAAAGTACTTTTATTGCGCAGTATGATGGTATCAATAGATGTAATCAAGCATTAGCTATGATTCCAAAATTAGATAAAGCTGACCCTGCTTTAAGAGAAAGATTAATGGGTGAAGCAAAATTTTTAAGAGCTTTCATGTATTTTACTCTAGTGAAATGTTATGGAGGAGTTCCAATTGTTGATCATTTACAAAGCCCAACATCTGAGGAAGATAAAAAAATGTTGCTAACTCGTAAAACTGCTGCCGAAGTTTATGCTTTTATCGAAAAAGATTTAGATGAAGCAATCACAGTTTTACCAAATAGAACAGCGTATGCAGCAGACGAAAAAGCAAGAGCATCAAAAGGAGCTGCTTATGCATTATTGGCTAAAGTAAGTTTATACCAAAAAAATTGGCAAAAAGTAGTAGACAATTGTAATCTTGTTACTGGCTATAGCTTAAACCCAAGTTATGCTAAAATGTTCAGATTAGAAGGAGAAAATGGTGTTGAATCTATTTTTGAAATAAACGGAAATGGTGCTGTTCCAACTAAAGGAATTGCAGGATACTCTAATGTGCAAGGTGCTCGTGGTGCCGGCGGATGGGGATGGGGATTCAACGTTCCTTCACAAAGTTTGCTGAATGCTTATGAAGCTGGCGATCTTAGAAAAGATGCAACAATTATTTTTAGAAATACAGTTTTATATGATGGTAGAGTTGTACCGGAAACAGTAGAAAATCCAATGTATAATTTCAAAGCTTATTCTTCTTCATTTACTGATGCATGGGAAACGGATGCAAACATTAAATACCTAAGATATGGTGAGGTTTTATTAATGAAAGCTGAAGCATTAAACGAACTTGGACAAACTTCTAATGCTATTCCGTTATTAAACGAAATCAGACATAGAGCTGGACTAGGAGATACTCCTGCAACTTCTCAGGCTGCCGTTAGAACAGCAATCTGGAAAGAAAGAAGAGTTGAGTTGGCTTTTGAATTTGACAGATTCTTTGACTTGGTAAGAACTGGTCAGGCAAAAGCGGCTTTTGCGGCAGACGGAAAAGTGTTTACTGAAAATAAAAATGAATTATTTCCAATTCCTGCGAATTTCCTTTTACAGGCTAATGGATTATCATCACAAAACCCTGGATATTAATACTATCTATATATCACTTCCTTCAGTTTTCTGAAGGAAGTGATTATTTATTTACAAACTCAAATTATTATAATGATCAGAATTTCAGTTTTATTTTTAGCTTTTACTTTTTTTAGTTGTGGATCGAATGCAGAGAAATCAAAAGAAAATGCAGAAGAAAATACTTCTGGTGTGGTTGCATTAACAGATGAACAGCTTTTAGATGCTGTTCAAAAACAAACATTTAAATACTTCTGGGATTATGCAGAACCAAATTCTGGTTTGGCAAGAGAACGTTATCATCCTGATGGGAATTATCCTGAAAACGATTCAAATATCGTAACAACAGGAGGTTCTGGTTTCGGATTAATGGCTTTGGTTTCAGGAATGTCTCAAGGTTATATTACAAAAGAAAAAGGAGTAGAAAGACTTAACAAAATTGCAGATTTTTTAGGCAAAGCAGATCGTTTTCACGGAGCATGGTCGCATTGGATCGACGGAAATACAGGAAAAGTAAAACCTTTTGGAACCAAAGATAATGGTGGCGATTTAGTCGAAACTTCATTTTTGGTTGCGGGAATGATTACAGTTCATGAATATCTTAAAGATGGTTCTGAAACTGAAAAAGCAGTTGCAAAAAAATACGATGAACTTTGGAAAGGTGTCGAATGGAATTGGTACACAAATAATAAAAACGTTTTATACTGGCACTGGTCGCCAAACTACGCATGGGAAATGAATTTTCCTCTACAAGGTTATAACGAATGTTTGATTACTTATGTAATGGCAGCTTCATCGCCAACGCATTCAATTGATGCAAAAGTGTATCACGAAGGCTGGGCTAGAAGTGGCGATATAGTTTCTTCAAAAACAAAATATAATATTCCACTTATTTTAAAACACAATGGTGCAGAAGAATTTGGTGGTCCGTTATTCTGGGCACACTATTCTTATGTAGGTTTAGATCCGAACCAATTGAGCGATAAATATGCCAATTACTGGGATTTAAATGTAAATCAGACCAAAATCAATTACCAATATTGTGTAGAAAATCCAAATAAAAATGCAGGTTACGGACCAGAATATTGGGGTTTAACAGCATCTTATTCTAGAAACCCTGACGGTTCAATTGGATATAATGCACATATGCCAAGTAACGATCAAGGTGTCATTTCTCCAACTGCTGCAATTAGCTCAATTGTTTACACTCCAAAAGAATCTATGGCTGTCATTCGTAATTTATACGATAATCATAAAGAAGAAACTTGGGGAGACGCAGGTTTTTATGATGCTTTAAGCTTAGGAAACAAATGGGTGGCAAAACGCTATTTAGCAATTGATCAAGGACCAGAAGTGGTAATGCTTGAAAATTACAGAACAGGATTATTATGGAAATTATTCATGAATGCGCCTGAAGTAAAGCAAGGTTTAACCAAACTTGGATTTAAATCTGGGAAATACGGAATTTAAGATGCTATGAAAAATAAAGCAGCGTTTCTATTTCTGTTATTTTCTGTAATTGTTTTTGGGCAAACCGAAACAACCGGAAAAATCAATACAGTAATAATGTCTAAATACGAGTTGGGTTATGTATTACATCGTCCAGCGAATGTGAAGGAGAAAAAGCCTCTGATAGTTTTTATTTCCGGAGATGGGGAAAAAGGAACCGATTTAGAAAAAGTAAAAATTAATGGTCCTTTAAAATATTTAAAAACAAACCAATTAGACGCTTATGTTTTGGCACCACAGTGCAAAGAAGACGAAAATTGGGATATAGAATCGATTTACCAGCTGATTGTTAAAATTCAGAAAGAAAACAAAATTGATTCAGATAGAATTTATGTTACTGGTTTGAGCTCAGGAGGCTGGGCTTCTTGGAATTTGGCTTTTGCACATCCGGATCTATTTGCAGCAAACGTACCTGTCGCTAGTTTTGTAGATTTAATTCAGTTAGAGCACGCTTGTGAAATAGCCAACATTCCAACCAGAATTTTTCACGGATTACAAGATAATGTTGTAAACGTGAATTATGCGATTACGATTTATAATGAACTAAAAAAATGCAATGCTAAAGATGTAAAGCTGACCATTTTTGATGATGCAAATCACGACAGCTGGACAAGAGTTTATGACCATAGAGAAATCTATGACTGGATGTTGCAGCAGAAAAAAACGAATAAGAATAAATAAATTATATATAATGAAAAACAAATTAGTCTTACTTTTTTTAGGATGTGCTGTTTTGGGTTACGCTCAGAAAAAGACAACTAAAAGTACAGTGAAAATTAAACCAAAGTCTGAATTTGTGGCGGAGTTAATGTCAAAAATGACTTTAGACGAGAAATTGGGTCAGTTAAACTTGCCAACATCTGGTGATATTACCACAGGGCAGGCAAACAGCTCAAATGTGGCAAAAAATATTGCTGAAGGTAAAGTGGGTGGTTTGTTCAATATAAAATCAGTTCAAAAAATTAAAGAAGTTCAGAAAATTGCGGTGGAACAAAGCCGTTTAAAAATTCCGTTGCTTTTTGGTATGGATGTTATTCACGGTTACGAAACAACATTCCCAATTCCGCTAGGATTATCTTGTACTTGGGATATGGGATTAATTGAAAGAAGTGCTCAAATCGCTGCTAAAGAAGCAAGTGCAGACGGAATCAACTGGACATTTTCTCCAATGGTTGACGTTTCTCGCGATCCAAGATGGGGAAGAGTTTCTGAAGGTTCTGGAGAAGATCCATATTTAGGAAGCCAAATTGCAAAAGCAATGGTAAACGGTTACCAACAACATGACCTTTCTAAAAATAATTCAATTTTAGCTTGTGTAAAACATTTCGCATTATACGGAGCTCCAGAAGGCGGACGTGATTACAACACGGTAGACATGAGTCATATCAGAATGTTTAACGATTATTTTCCTCCTTACAAAGCGGCAGTTGATGCTGGTGTAGGTTCTGTAATGGCTTCTTTCAATGAAATTGACGGAATCCCTGCAACAGGAAACAAATGGTTAATGACAGATATTCTAAGAAAACAATGGGGTTTTAAAGGATTCGTAGTTACAGATTTTACAGGAATTCCTGAAATGATCGAGCACGGAATGGGTGACTTACAGCAAGTTTCGGCTTTGTCATTAAACGCTGGAGTTGAAATGGATATGGTTGGAGAAGGTTTCTTAGGAACTTTGAAAAAATCATTAGACGAAGGAAAAGTAAAAATCGAAACAATCGACAATGCGGTTAAATTGATTTTGGAAGCAAAATATGATTTAGGATTATTCCAAGATCCATACAAATACTGTGATGAAAAAAGAGCTAAAACGGAAATCTTTACAAATGACAGTAGAAAAGAAGCTCGTGCAATTGCAGCACAGTCTTTAGTTTTATTGAAAAACCAAAACCAACTTTTACCACTTAAAAAATCAGGTACAATTGGTTTAATCGGACCATTAGCAGATGCTAAAGAAAACATGCCAGGAACTTGGAGTGTGGCTACAAAAATGGAAAATGCAATATCATTATTAGCAGGAATCAAAGAAGTAGCAGGAAAAAACACGAAAGTTTTATATGCAAAAGGAAGTAATTTAGATTACGATGAAACTTTTGAAACTAACGCAACAATGTTTGGAAAAACATTACACCGTGATTCACGTTCAAAAGAAGATTTATTAGCAGAAGCTTTAAAAGTAGCAGAGCAGTCAGATGTAATTGTTGCTGCTTTAGGAGAATCTGCAGAAATGAGTGGAGAATCTAGCAGCCGTACAAACTTAGAAATTCCACAAGCGCAAAAAGATTTATTAAACGCTTTATTGAAAACAGGAAAACCAGTTGTTTTAGTTTTATTTGACGGGCGTCCGTTGGTAATTACAGATGAAGAAAAAACAGTTCCTGCAATCTTAAACGCATGGTTTGCTGGTACAGAAGCAGGTTACGCTATTGCTGATGTTTTATTTGGAGATGTAAATCCTTCTGGAAAATTAACTTCAACTTTCCCAAGAAGCGTTGGACAATTGCCAATTTACTATGCACACAAAAATACAGGAAGACCACTTTCTAATACAGAAGGAAAATTCGAAAAATTCAGATCAAATTATATTGACGAAAGAAACGAGCCATTATTCTCATTCGGATTTGGATTAAGCTATACGACTTTTGATTATTCAAACATCAAAATTTCTTCTGATAAAATGAATGCATCTGGCAAATTGAAAGTAACAGTTGATGTAACAAATACTGGAAATTTTGACGGAAAAGAAACTGTACAATTATACATTAGAGATTTAGTTGGTTCTGTAACAAGACCAGTTAGAGAATTGAAAGGTTTCCAAAAAATAGCACTTAAAAAAGGTGAAAAACAAACAGTAAGTTTCGATATTACTGTTGAAGATTTAAAATTTTATAACTCTGATTTACAGTTCGTAGCAGAGCCTGGGCAGTTTGATATTTTCGTTGGAGGAAATTCAAATGCCGATAAGAAAGTTAGTTTTGAGTTAACTAAATAGTTGGTTTATTGATTAGTAATTAGCCCTTCGCGTGTTTGGTTAGCGAAGGGCTTTTTTTCTAGAACAAAGAGCCTTTTTTGTAATTATTTAACTACATTATCATGAGAATTTTTAAAATATTCAGTGTAGCATTTCTTATTGCTTTTTCATCTTGCACCGCACAAAAAAATGCAATTGTAGCACATCGTGGCGCATGGAAAAAGAATAATCTCCCAGAAAATTCAATTGCTTCATTACGACACGCGATTGATTTGAAATTGCCGGGTTCAGAATTTGATGTTTGGAGAACAGCAGATGATTCACTTGTAATCAATCACGATGCCCATTATAATAAATTGCTGATTGAAGAAACAAATTATGCTGATTTATTAAAATTCAAACTTTCAAACGGAGAAAAGCTTCCAACATTATACGAATATATTTCAGAAGGAATTAAAAATAACAAGCAAACACTTTTAGTATGCGAAATAAAACCTTCAGAAATCAGTAAAGAAAGAGGAAAGAAAACCGCGCTGATGTCTGTTGAAGTAATCAAAAAATTGAAAGCAGATAAAAACACTTGCTATATCAGTTTTGATTATGATATTCTAAAGCAAATTAGAGCAGTAGACTCTAAAACTTCTCTGCAATATTTAGAAGGAAATAAATCTCCAAAAGAAGTCAAAGAAGATAAAATCAATGGTGTCGATTATCATTATTCTGTTTTTCAAAAACATCCAGAATGGATACAGGAAGCAAAAGATAGCAAAATTATTTTAAACGCTTGGACTGTAAATGACGCTAAAGATATGGATTGGATTATAGAACACAAATTCAATTACATTACCACAAACGAACCGGAACTTTTAAAGGAAAGATTACAGGCAAAGAAATAATCTTTTAGACTTTATAAACTTAAAATCTGACCATGAAAAAAATATATAAAAAATTGATGCCAATTGTATTGTTTGCGATAGTTTTCGCAAATAATCTTTCGGCACAAAAATTAGGGAAAACAGAATGGTTTGATCTTAATAAACCCGCAACAACATATTGTAATCCGATAAATATTGGATACAATTATACGACACACAATCATAACGGAATTCCAGAATCACGCCGTTCTAGTGCCGATCCTGTTATTATTACTTACAAAGGGGAATATTATTTATTTGCAACAAATCAGGCAGGTTTCTTTTGGAGTAAAGACATGTCAGATTGGAATTTTGTTTACGGAAGTTTTCAAAGACAACCTGGCGATGACGATCAATGTGCTCCTGCGGCTTGGGTTGTAAATGATACTTTGTTTTACGTAGGTTCAACATGGAAAAGAGATCATCCGATTTGGAAAACAGCCGATCCAAAATCAGGAAGATGGACACGTCATGTAGACAAGGCAATGCTGCCAACTTGGGATCCAGCGATTTTTCAAGATGATGATAAAAAAGTCTATATGTATTACGGTTCAAGTGGAAAGTTACCTCTTGTTGGAGTAGAAGTAGATTATAATACGTGGCTTCCAAAAGGAAATCAGGCTGATTATGTCGAATTGTATAAAGCGACTGAAGTAGAAGATATTCAAAAACCTTACGGACAAATTAAGAAAGTTGCTATTTTGGAACCTTCATCTCACGGATGGGAACGTTTTGGACCAAACAACGACATGGAACCTGCACCTTGGGGAAATTTCATAGAAGGAGCTTGGATGACCAAACACAACGGAAAATATTATATGCAATACGGAGCGCCGGCAACCGAATTTAAAGGGTATGCAAACGGTGTACATGTTGGCGATAATCCGTTAGGGCCATTTACATATCAAAAACACAATCCGATGTCTTATAAACCAGGCGGATTTGTAATTGGTGCCGGACACGGAAATACTTTTGCTGACAATTTCGGAAATTATTGGAATACCGGAACGTGCAAAATTTCTATAAAAGATCGTTTTGAGCGTCGTATCGATATGTTCCCAGCCGGATTTGATAAAGATGATGTAATGTATTCTATTACATCTTATGGAGATTTTCCAATTGTATTACCAACTGGAGAACGCGATCAAACAAAAGGTGCTTCTTCTGGATGGATGTTGCTTTCCTACAAAAAGCCAGTTACAGTTTCTTCTTCAGAAGAATGTATGGAAGTAGAAACACACAGAATGGATAACGGCGGAAAAAAAGTCTATGAGAAATTCTGTTACGGAGCTGAAAATCTTACAGATGAAAATATTCAAACCTATTGGTCGGCAAAAACGAGTAATCCTGGCGAATGGCTTCAAATGGATTTAGGAAGACAAATGGAAATAAGGTCGCTTCAAATCAATTATGCAGATCATAAAGCGACGCAATATAATAAGGCAATGGATATTTATTACCAATATAAAATATTCATGTCTGATGATGCTAAAAACTGGACTTTGGTAGTTGATAAATCTAAAAACGATAAAGATGCGCCTCACGATTATGTAGAACTTACAAAATCAATAAAAGCACGTTATATCAAAATGGAAAACATTCATAATGCGTCTGGTTTATTTGCAATTTCAGATTTTAGAGTTTTTGGAAACGGATTAGCTGCAAAACCAAAGGCGGTTGCTTCTTTCAAAGTTGACAGAAATAAAACCGATTCTAGAAATGCTATGATTTCGTGGAAAAAACAAGCAGATGCAATTGGTTACAACATTTATTACGGAATAACTCCAGATAAATTGTACAACAGTATTATGGTTTACGGCGATAGTACGTATGATTTTAGAGGTTTAGATAAGGGAACAAAATATTATTTCACAATCGAACCTTTCAATGAAAATGGTATTGGAACAAAAAATAAGATTATCGAAGTAAAATAAATATCTAAACAGAGAAAATGAAATAATAACTTATTTAGAAATTGACATAAAAAAAACCGCTCCTTTTGGGGCGGTTTTTTTATGTCGCCAAAATTAATTAATCGAAAATATATTTATTGTAAAAAAAATATTACATTCGTGTTATTATAAGATTTTACTTTCTTTTTAGTTATTGTCTTTTGTTACACAAAATTAAATATTTAGAGATTTTGTAAAAAGATGTAGCCTAAAAAAGATAATTGATTAACCAATTAAATTGTTTGCGATGTTTATAAAAGAAGCAGAAGATGATGAATCCTTTTATGGCAAGTTTCGAACTTATAAAAGAAATAGGAACGAAACCCTTGAGAGCATATCACAAAAATTAAAGGTAGATGCTAGGGAACTCAGAAGGTACCATAACATGTATTGCAAGGTATCTGATTTAATTGAGAAAGATTTTAGGAACTATACTCTATTTCTGATTCTGGCTCCTGAAAAAAGCGCTTCCGATTTGGAGAAAGAAGCCGTGAAGCGACCTAAGGAAGTCAATTTGACAAAGCAATATCAACTTCCTTTTATGCCTAGAGATTTAGAAAGAGATTATGCTGTTGAATATATTTTTAAAATTGGTGATAGTATCGATAGTATTTCAATGGGTGTGAGGGTCAATTGGGTAGCTACAGATGTAAACAATTATCATTTGATTGAAATTCGGAAGTCGATAAATCTTTTTATAGATGATGATAAACCAGAAAAAATAATGGATGAGATTGGCGTAACGATGGTTCAGGTTTTATATCCCCTTAAAATTGTGGTCGATCAGCATGGTAAGTGGGTTGCAATTCACAATCATGAAGAAATAGTATCTAGATGGGAAAATAAAAAGAATACGATATTACAATCTTACCAAAATGGTATCGTACCAGAATATGTGGAGTATTGTGAAGCTTCATTGTCAAATAAAGATTTATTATTTGATATGGTTAAGGCCGATTATTTTTACGGTCTTTTTTCAATGGAATTCATAGAGAGTATACGGCTGATTATGTTTTTGATAACCAGATTTCTTTTCCATTGCAAGCAGGCAATGAATCACATTTCAATATAAGACAAAAGGTTGCGTCTCATTTGGATGAATCAGGATTTATTAAAGTTGAACAAATAGGAGATTACATAAATTCTACTAACAATCCTGATTTTAAAGTTGAGTCTTCTGATAGAAACTACTTGGCTACCTATTTTTTAAATCCTGATTCTTATTTTATTGAGAAGATGAATCTGAAATGTCAAATTAATTTTGATACAACTATGAAGCTGGAGATAAATATTGAAACCATTGAGCGATAAAACATTTAAAAAACAAGAAGATATTCTTTAACTAAAAAAAGCAGGATTATGAGCAGAAAATATGTTGTTGTGCATGGTGCGTCTTTAAAATGCAAATTTGCCGAAATTTCCGCTACAACCGATATTCTAAAGGTAAAAACACAAAATAAGCATTTTGCAAACGACAAAGATGCTGATAAAAAGCTTATTGCATCGACCAAAGAAATTGGGCAGACGCTAGAGAAAAATACTTTTGGCAACTGCAAGTTGCAACCCACTGGAAGCAGCTACAAGCCTTGCCAGGCAGTAATACAGCAATGGAGTGGTTTTTATAAAAAAGTTACGCTGAGTAACCAAGGAAACATATTAACCGAGGAAAGTAAGGCAACCTGTCCCGTTGGAGGACCAGACTGCATAACGATAGCGAAGCACGGACAAATAATTGAGCCAGGAAAACAAAATGCGATGAATGCCAAAAAACATTTGAGCAACCAGATAAACCCTTTGGTAAATATGGATAAATTTCAAAATGATCTAGTTGGAGACGATATACTTTAAAAATAAAACAGATGCCAGATTTTAGAATAAAGGGAAATTCAAAACCAGTAGTAGGAGAAATACAGACCTACTCGATAGCCGATAACTTTATATCAAACATTCCGTCAGCGCAGGTCTTACCAAATGATTCTAAGTCTTTTTTGCTAGATGTCGATTGGTCTATTTTTGAACTGAGAGGAAACAAGTGGATTCATAAGAAAAAAAACGACAAGAAGGGAGCTGTCGTACAATACAGCTTTTTTGAAGCGACAATGAAGTATGAAGGGCTGAAATTGATTGCTCAAAAAGGCGAACAAAAAGCCATAATGGAAATAGAGACTCAGCCTCATTTGGAGCGAAAAATTGTTTACGTCGATTTTCTGGATGCCATTTGGAATAAGCCTTCCAAGCCCTTTGCTTATGGCGATAAAATAATTGCACGTATCCACTGCGTAAACTTAGATGGGTGTCACGGTACGATAACTCTATGGGAAGATGATGAGCCAGGCAAAAGCCACAATAGTATAAATAAGGACAATAAAGCGATAACATTACCTATTTATATTCAAGACGGAAAAGCAGAAGCGCAGTTTTTCCTGAGTCCAAGTTTTTCCAAAATGGCAAACATGCGCGGAGACAAAGGCACAGAAAGTGAAGGAGAGTTTCACGAATATTATGTTACAGTAGAAATCTTTAACCAAAAAACTTTTGAAAGCCAAAACATAGATGTCGCAAATCCTGATTATAAAAAAACTCAGGATAAAAAAACGCCAGCAGAACAGAAAGGGCCTTCTAAAAGAGAAGAGAAAGGTGAAAAATCTTCTGGTGAAGTACACGATTATTTTGAAACTTCATTGAATGTACTAGCTGAAATAAGACAGGCAGGCGATATGGTAAGAGAAGCGTTGAATAAAGCCATGATGGTGGATATGCCCGATGAAGGAGAAGAAAAAACAAATACTTGTGTTTGCAAGGAAAATAATTTTTACTGGAGTAACAAACTGACTTGCGACGAGCGTAAAAAAGTTCTTGAAGTATGCGCAAAACTTTGGGGCGAAGACAATAAAAAGGAAAAAGCAAGCGAGCTGATGGCAGTTATGCATCTTGAGACAGGCGATAAAAATATGTTTAAGCCTTATGCAGATAATGGAGCAGGGTATTCTGGCTTGATACAATTTAGTGATGCCTCCGCAAAAAGATTAGGCACTACAAGGTCTGCTTTAAAACAGATGACATTTATAAAACAAATGGATTATGTTTATGACTACTTTGCTTCAAAAAAAGAAATATCGAACATGGTCGACTTATATCTCCATGTTTTAAAGCCAAATGCAGTAGGAAATGGTAACAATCCAGATTTTGTACTTTTTGACGAGAGTATTTCAGTACCAGATGGCGACGGAAGCCAGACAAGCCTTGAACAACGAAAAATTAATATTAATAGAGAGCCATGGGTGACAAAATACGGTTATTCCTCCAACCCTTCTTTTATGAAAGATGAGGAGCATACACGTAGAAGAAAATGGGTTTATACCAAACAACATTTTGAGGACCGTTGGGGATTCGTAAACGGTAACACCACCATTGCAGATGTTCAATTAGAGTTAAAGCAAAATCATTATGAAAAGGGAGTGAATGAACTTTTTAAAGGTGTATGTGAAAATGTTGAAGAATCTGGCAATACAACTAGCAGAGCAGCATGGATGGAAATAGCAGTAAATGAAGCTAAAACTTATGGTGGCAAAAAGCAAAATTTAATTCAAGATAGAGTGACAATTTATCACAAAGATGGAGCTAGTTATCAAAGTGAAAAAGATGCATGGTGCTCATCATTTGCATGTTGGTGTCTAGAAAATAGTGATCCGAAATACTCCTCGCCACATTCAGCAGGATCTAGATCTTTTATTAATCATAAAACAGTTGAAAAATGTGAGGTTTTCTATGGGGCTATAGCTACATTTTCTGATTGTAATAAGGATGGTGTTATTGAAAGTTCAGGGCATGTAACTTTTGTTTATGGAAGAATAAATGATACAGATAATTATGCTGTTTTAGGCGGAAATCAAAATAATATGATTAAAGTTTCTTCATATAACTGTAGTGGAAATGTTTTTCACAGTCATTATAGTACAAAGAAAAAAAGAGATGTTTATAAAAAGTTTATGGGATTTTTCAAACCGAAGGGATATAAAATAGAAGAAGTAGACAAACTAGTTGCATCAGATATATACTCAAGTCCCGATGAAGCAAATAATTCCATAGGATTGAGTTCAATTAAAACTGTTAAAGGTGAAAAAGATGATTAAAAGCGTGAAAGCGAAATTAGTAAAAATGGGAATATTTATTTTTATATTTATTTCTAGCTGTGCAAAAAAAGACGAAAATATTCAAAATTATAAAAAAACAAATAATATAAAAATGCTTTATACTGATGATAATAGCGATAAAATAAAATCAATTTTAATTAAACAAGTTGATGCTGGTAATGATGAAGTTTACGGAAGCTTTCAAGATTATAACAAGGACGATCTAGACGCCTTAGTTGTAGTTGCTCAATCAATTTTGAAATCATGTGGTTATAAAACTATAGATAAAAGGAGTTTTAATGATATTGTTGAGAAAGTGTTTGGAAGAATAATTAATGATAATTCAAAAAATGAATATCTAAAGATTGAAACGAGTGAAGGTAATATTTGTGATAAAAGCTTACAATATTATCCATATTCAGTTGATGCACAATACTTATATGTTGTAAAAGGTAAATTCATTACTAACTTTTATCCTCTACCCGCAATAATTGATTATTTAAAATTATTTCCAGATGTTGCAAAATTTGAAAAAGAAGACATTGTAATTGAAGATAAAATTGAGAACGTTAAAACAAAAGCTTCACAATGGAAAGATGATTTAAAAAATTTAGCTCAATTCAGAGAAAAAAATATTCAGATACTTATAAACCGTAACAAATATCTATTCAATGACAACAAAGCAAGTTTGGTTTGGCTAAAATTCCATGATGAAGCATTTTTAGAATCTTTGGTCAAAGTTTTCGGTTATGTCGAGGACAAGGATTTATTAAAATGGGTTTTGGACAGAAGCCTAAATGATGATAAATCTAAAGAGGAGGAATTTTATAAAATACTAGTCACAAAAACTTGCGACGATAAGTATGTTTTTCATAAAGAGATTTTTGAAATCATGACACAAGCCGATACCAAGAGCAAAAGAAACTACCTTGATTTTTTAATGGGAAGAATAGATCTGCCTAAAATTGATGGTCTTAGCTTTAGTGAAGACGCTAGAATCAAAGCCTTATATTGTTATTATGCTACAAAAATTGATAGAAATTCTATGTTTTCATTCTTTCCTAAACTAGATGATGAAAAATATGAAGAAGAATTCAAAAGAAACAATTATTATAATCTTCCAGATTTCAAGGAACTTTATAACGATACTAGACATGGAGGCATTGGTTTGCCAATGTAGTTTAAAAGTTATTAAGGATAATAAAATTTATGAAAAGGTATAAGATAGTTTTAATGAGTTTAATAATTTCCTTGTTATCATGTAATAATAAACAATGCGATTCTTTATATGGTCAAGTTAAAATAAGAGAGAAAACACTTGAGCACAATGATATTGAAATGGAAAAAATTTTAAAAAGTCAATTACAATTTGGGCGGCCAAATGAAAATAATCCCTATGCTTTTAGCAGTTCTGATCTTGAGGTGATTTTACCTATAACAAAAACCGAATTAAAATCAAAAGGGTTCAAATTTCCTAGCAATGATGAGTTTATTGCCAAAATAAAAATGGTTTTTGGAAGGACGATAGATCTGAAATTGCAGTCAAATTATATATATATTAATTTTTGGGATAAATGTGACAAAAGCTTTATTTATAATCCTAACAACATCTCTGATTATTTTGGAATTTATGCAATCAAAAATGAAAATTATATTACAGAAAGTTATGCATTACCCCAAATCATAGATTATCAAAAAATGTTTCCAGATATTGTCGATTACGAAAGCAGTTTGCCTAAAACGATGAAAAGTTTAGAAGATGGAGAATCGATTGAACATAATGTTGAAGTAAGTAGATATTTATGGAAAGATGAAAAAAAACTAGTTAAACAGCGTTTGGAGAATCTTGAAACCTTAGTGAACCGCAACAAATATTTGTTCAACGATAACAAAGCAAGTTTGGTATGGCTAAAATTCCATGATGCTTTTTTTCTAGATCGTCTTGTCAAAGTTTTTGGTTACGTCGAGGATAAAGATTTATTAAAATGGGTTTTGGACAGAAGCCTAAATGATGACGAATTTGATAAAATATTAATCACAAAAAATTGCGACAACAAATATATTTTCCATAAAGAAGTTTTTGAAATTATTGCCAAAGCAGATACAAAAAGCAAAAAGAAATATTTTGATTTTTTGAGCAAACATTTTCCAAAAATTGAGGATTTAAGTTTTAGTGAAGACACTAAAATTAAGGCTTTGTATTGTTATTATGCCACAAATCTTGATAAAAATAATAACACATCTTCTTTTTATTCCTTTTTTCCTAAACTAGATGATGAAAAATATGAAGAAGAATTCAAAAGAAACAATTACTACAATCTTCCAGATTTCAAGGAACTTTATAATGATACGAGACATGGAGGTATTGGTTTGCCAATGTAGCTGATAAATCAAGGTTATTGATGACGTTTCAATCGAGAATACTTTCTAATATAAAGAGATTTATATTATGTAATATTTTAAAAATCGTAAAAGCTCCGATTGCAAATTGAAGAATTTGTAATAGGAGCTTTTTTTTGAGAAAAGGTTACAGAAAATGACTTTTAGCTGTAAAGAATTTTGTTCCTTTGTGAATATGCCAAAAGCATTATAAACTCCAAAATTACTACAAAAACTATGAAAAAAACGATTCTTTTAACTGCTTTAGTTTTAAACGGATTGACATCTTTTGCTCAGTCAAATGATGAGAAAAACATTAAATTATTTTACAAAAAAGCGCTGACTGAGGCAAAATGCTATTCTTGGCTAGAATATTTATCTAATGATATTGGGTCTCGTTTATCTGGTTCTAAAGGCGCAGAACTAGCTGTAGATTACACCAAAAGACAATTAGAAAGCTTAGGACTTGATAAAGTGTATTTGCAAGAAGTTATGGTGCCTCACTGGGTTCGTGGCGAAAAAGAAACAGCATTTATCTTAGACGGAAAAGTAAAAACTACCGTGCCAATTTGTGCATTAGGAGGTTCTGTTGCAACAGCAAAAACTGGACTTACAGCAGAAATAATTGAAGTACAGGGAATAAAAGAATTAGCAGAATTAGGAGCAGATAAGGTAAAAGGAAAAATTGTGTTCTACGACCGACCAATGAATCCTGAAAATATAGAAACTTTTACTTCTTACGGAGCATGTGTTGACCAAAGATACGCTGGCGCACAAGAAGCTGCAAAATTAGGAGCAGTTGGAACAATAGTTCGTTCTATGAATTTACGCTTAGACGATTTTCCGCACACTGGAACTCAAAGTTATGGTGATTTACCAAAAGAGCAATATATTCCAACAGCGGCAATCAGTACAAATGGAGCTGAATTGTTGAGTAAATCTTTAAAAGCGAATCCTGCTTTGAAATTTTACTTTAAACAATCTTGCGAAACTTTACCAGACGTATTGTCTTATAATGTAATTGGAGAATTGACAGGAACCGTAAATCCAGACAATATTATGGTTGTTGGCGGTCACTTAGATTCTTGGGATTTAGCCGATGGTTCTCATGATGATGGAGCAGGAGTTGTGCAAAGTATGGAAGTAATTAGAATTCTTAAAAATTTAAACTACAAACCTAAAAATACAATTCGTGTAGTTTTATTTATGAATGAAGAAAACGGCGGAAAAGGTGGAGCGAAATACGAAGAAGTTTCTAAACAAAAGAAAGAAAACCACATTTTTGCTTTAGAAAGTGATTCTGGCGGATTTTCTCCACGCGGATTTTCAATTGAAGCAGATGATGCTAACTTAAAGAAAATTCAAGCGTATAAAGATCTTTTTGAACCTTATTTAGTACACAGTTTTACAATTGGCCACGCAGGGTCAGATATTAGTCACTTGACTTCTCAGGCTATTGTTAAAGCAGGTTTAAAGCCAGATTCGCAGCGTTATTTTGATTATCACCACGCAGCAAACGATACATTTGATGCAATTAATAAAAGAGAATTAGAATTGGGTGCAGCAACTATGACTACATTAATGTATTTATTAGACCAAAATGGAATCGAGACCAAAAAAGCAAACTAAGATTTTTAAATAAATTTTTAAGCCACAAGTTTTACTTGTGGCTTTTTTTTATCAAGATTTCATTACAATCAAATAGTAAAAAAATACAATGGGAATGTTGGAAAGCAGAATCAAGATTTTAATTCCAATTTCTCTTCTTTGCAGCGGAAGGTGAATAAATCGATCCATTAAATGAATAAACATAATGGCGTTTAAAACAATTCCTCCTAAAGCGAAAGGCCACGCAATTACAAAGACGGTCGTACTTTCATTAGAAATAATATAAAGAATCAGTAAAAAAGTACTAATTACAAATGAGCCAATAGCCAGTTCAATAGATTCTTTTTCTTGAAAAGGTTTATCGTTAAGCGTTTTCATAATTTTAAATATTAAAAGTTTTCTGAATATTACAAACAGGCAACAAAAGCATTTTTGAAAAATCTAAATAATGGTACGGAAGCGCATTTTTACCTCTTTTATACTGCTGCATGAAATACTTTATTCGCTTAGGATAAAAGATAGTTCCAGATAAAATAACCATGTACAAATACAAACTTCTCTTTCCGTTTCCATACAAATAATACTGCATTCCAATTTCTTCAAAAACAGAAACTCCAGTATTTGTTAGAACATGAATTATGTCGTGATCCTCCAGTTTTTCCTGAATATCAAAATGATTCTGATGAAGAAAATTGCCTAAACCATAACCCAAACTTTCCTTCGGATAGTGCATCAAATTTGATTTATCAATATTCCAAGGCTCATTTTTCTTGAAATACTTTTGATACGGCTTTTTAGAACATTCATACAATTTTTCAATTAAATAATCTCTCATAAAAATATTTTTAAAAGTTCTTTGAAATTCAAAGTAAAATGATAAATAAAAAAGCTAGAAAATTTCAGACTAGCTTTTTATAAGTCTTAATAAGTGTCTACTACGGTTTTTAATATAGAAGAATCGGCAAGATCGGAAGGAGCAACAACTTTTTCTTCTAACGGAACATCGTTACCGTAACGCTCTTTCAAGATCTTCTGAACTCTTGGATCCGTCAGATTAAATTCTTTCAATTCACGCAGTTTCGATAATTCGATTCCAGCTGCATTCTTATAAATCTTCCAAACCAATTCAGAACAATAAATTCTGTTATCTGTCCATTCAAAATAAGCATCATATTCTTTGCCGTCAAACTGCTGACTGTACTCTTTCATTTTTTGTAAAACTTCAGGTTTCAAAATGCTTTCATCTTTTAACCTTTTTACCACATATTTATTATCTTTTCCGTGTTTGATCCAATCTTCAAGCGGTGTAAGTTTTACAGGCTGAACGGCTTCAAAAACAAACCATTTTCCGTTAATATCATAAATAATACCACAGTGCGAGAATTTAGATTTAGTCGCAATACGAACCGCTTCACATTGTTTCGATTCTGAAGTCTGAAAAATTACATCACCATCTTTAAATTTACTTGCAATAGTTTTTTCTGTCTTATTTCCCGTCAACGGATTATTGGGAAACATCTTAGTAGCCACAAATAGAGCACAAGCAAAACTTAGGATAAAAGTGATTATCGGAAATAAATATTTTTTAGATTTCATAAAGTAAAATTTAAAGTACTTTGAGTTGCAAAGTAAGTAATAAAAAAAATAGCTGCCAAATAAAATGACAGCTATTTTCTAAATATATTTTATGAGATATTAGATTCTAAAAATACCTCCAACAGCAATAATTCGTTGAAAATAAGTAAAGTGCTGAGAAGCTTTGTCTTCAGGACTTGTTGTCGTCTTAATATCCTGCATGTTGATGTAACCACCTTTCAATTCTCCTTGAATGTAGAAATGTTTGAAAAAAGTAACATTTAGCCCCGCTTTTGCAGAAACACCGTAACCAGAAACATGAAAATCATCATGACGTTCTTTTCCTAAAAGAGTAGTGTTGGTTTTAGGATATAAAATTCCAGCACCCAAACCTTCAGTCAAGTTAATCTGAACTTTATCAATATTTGGCAATCCAAACCATTTCGAAACATCGTCAAATCTAGCCACCTCAGTATGAACATAATTTAAACCATCTGTATGTTCGTACATTAAAAAAGCCGGAGGGTTTCCTTGTGCAACACCCTTTTCATAACCACCTTCTTTAGCACCATTTAAGGACATATCTACAGGCCTGTTAATGTATTCTCCATTATAAATCGAACCAGGATCATCTGCAGGCAGATTGATGTTTCCATTAACATTTGCAATTTGATTTTGTGCCATTACATATTTCATGTGATCAACACCAATTGTTACACTGTAATGATCGCTAAAAAAATAACCCAATCTCAAATTCGTTTGCGGAATAGTCATATTCGCAGGATTAATATAATCAACATGCCAGCCTTTTGGTTTGTCATGAGCTGCCATATTTTCGACCGTAAAGTTGTAATCTTTACCTCTAAAGTTTACATCAGATTTAGAGTAACTTTCTCTGTTTCCGCCCCACATAACAAAGAATTTTCCTTTATTATGAGCTGTATATTTCTGTACCGGAATTTCTTCTTGCGCAAAAGTGCTTAAAGAAAATCCTAGTAAAGCGAAAAATAAAAATTTTGTTTTCAAAGAACTTAGTATTATAATTTAAAATGCGTTAACTGTTTTTCTGATAGCAACCAACTTAGTCATTAAACCTTCAAAATAGTCTAAATGAAGCATATTAGCACCATCGCTTTTTGCATTAGCAGGATCAAAATGTGTTTCGATAAAAATACCGTCAACACCAACAGCGATACCAGCTTTTGCAACCGTTTCGATCATATCAGGTCTTCCGCCTGTAACTCCAGCAGTTTGATTCGGTTGTTGTAAAGAGTGCGTTACATCTAGAACTGTAGAAGCATATTGCTGCATAGTAGGAATACCTCTAAAATCAACAATCATGTCTTGGTAACCAAACATAGTACCACGATCTGTAACCATAACATTCTCATTATTACAATCTAATACTTTTTGAACTGCATGTTTCATGCTCTCCGGACTCATAAATTGTCCTTTTTTCAGGTTTACCACTTTTCCTGTGTTAGCCGCAGCAACAACAAGATCAGTTTGGCGCACTAAGAAAGCAGGAATTTGAAGAACGTCAACATATTGCGCCGCCATTTCAGCATCTTCGTTGGTATGAATATCTGTAACAGTCGGAATGTGAAAAGTTTCCGAAACCTTTCTTAAGATTTTTAAAGCTTTTTCGTCACCAATTCCAGAAAAACTATCAATTCTAGAACGGTTTGCTTTTTTAAAAGATCCTTTAAATACATAAGGAATCTGAAGATTGTCGGTAATACCAACTAATTTTTCAGCAATTCTCAGCGCCATTTCTTCTCCTTCGATCGCACAAGGCCCCGCCAATAAAAAGAAATTCCCACTGTCAGTATGCTTAATTTGAGGAATATGTTGTAAATTCATAATATGATTTTTTGACAGTGCAAAGGTAGTCATGATTTATGAGTTTCAGATTAAGATTTAAGATTATTTTATGAAGCCAATCCTGCTATTCGCTGCAATCTTTTTCTCCAAATCCTTTTTTTCTTGGTCGCTGCAGGAGCTTCCGTTGGTCGCTCTGCAACGACCAGAAAGAATAGGCTTTCTCAAAAAAGGATTTCCGCTACTATCAGGGCTAGAACCTTAGTGGAATTATGAAAATTTAGGATAATTTTTTATAAAAACAGGATTGCGAATCAATGCATTTTAAAGTCGTTTGCTAAAATTGTTTTAGATAAGAAATTTTCAAGTTCAGTTTTGTCAACATATCTTTTAGGAATAATTATGCCAGCTTCTTCTTGAGATTTTGTGTTCGCACTTACAACAAAATAATAGAGATTTTCATTTTGTATAACTCTTTGTACATCTGCATAATATTTGTTATTTGTACCGAATATTATTTTTTCAGAGTCAAAAGTTACTATAATAGTTTCATTTTTATAAGCATTCTCAGCATGCTCCAGATTCATGAGCTTGTTGTTTTTAGTGAGCCAAATATTATAAACTTTTATTCCAAGAGGAATCGAGATTACCAATAAAACAACAAATAGCAAATAATACAACACAAAACCAAAAATGATTGCAGAAATCCCAAGAAATAGAATTGCAATTATTGCATATTTTAGAGATATACGTTTAGTTTTTGCTGTAAGTATTTTTAATGAATTAATATCCTCACCAGAAATTTTAATTTCGTAAGTTAGTTTATCCATAAAAAATTAATTCTGCTTCAATCTTAATCCCACCGGAACCATTAAGATTCCTTTTTCATAAATGTTCAAATATAGTTTTACCGGCTTTTTTTGCCCTTCCCACTTCAACTCATAAACATTTAGAAATCCTGCGCCCATATTGCTTCGTTTAGTAGGAAATGGACAACAGGTTTCTAATCTTGTAAAAGTTATTTTTTCGCCACCTGGTCCAGCCAAAGCATTCAGAAAACGGGATTCGTTTAAAGTTTCACTATTGGTATTCTGAAAAAAAAGATTGACAGGATAATCAGGATCATAACCATATTTTTTATCCTTTGCAAATTGAGTTATAGAAAAAGTATTGTCTTTCTTCAAAATCAAATCAGGGGCATTATCATCTACGTTTTTTAGAGTTGATTTTGTACTAACGCATGAAGTTGCGATAATTAATAAAACAATAAAAAGGGCTATTTTTTTCATGAGGTTGGTTATAATTTCAGAATTGATTTTATTCTTTTATTTTCTTCGGATTTAGTTTTAAAACACCTAATACAATCAGATATTGTGCCAGAAGATAAGTTGTCATTATAAAAAAAGAACTCTTCGGAATTGGAGTGTAAAATTTATTTATTGCCAGAATGCTATCAGATAAAACAAAGAAAAATGCACCTAGAAAGACTATATAATTTCCTGGTCTTCGCCAAATTAAAAGTCCGTTAAATGAAAATAAAATCATTATAGAAATGACTGTAGCATATACAATTACAGGAAGTTGTAAACTTCCCAAATAAGGTAATAAGAAAGAAACCATTCCTATGAAATAAATGGCAATTATAATGCTTCCAAATATGAAAAATGGTCTGGTTTGTTTTTTTCTGATCTTGTTCTGTCTATTAAATAAGATGCAAAAAAGAATATGTGATATTAAAAATGAAACAATAGCTAATATAAAATAGATTTCGCCAAGATCGGTAAAAAGCAAAATAATATCTCCAAGCCACGAAAATGCAAGTGCTGCCAGCAAAGTATCTTGTGTTGGAAATTTTTTCTGAAAATAAGCTTCAAAACCAATAAGAGGAATTAAAATGGGTTTTAAAAATAAATCCAATTGCTCAAAACCCAAAAATAGGATGATGAGGTATACGATTCCGAATGCAATATAAATCTTGAAAAATGGAAAATTTCTCATAATAGAAGTTATGAATTCATATTTGGTTTGGGTCTATTTTAAAATCAATATTTAGAAAAGAATGTGGCTAAGAAATGTTGTAAGATTTACATACAATTAATCTTCAATATGATTACACTTTTTATGATCATTAAAGTAAAATTGTAGTGATTTTTAATAATCAATATCATGTACAGTTTCCTCCATAAAAAAACATTCTATTTGATTCAAATATAGAATAAAATAGAATGTTTTTTAAATTATTTTCAACTAAACGATTTCTGCGCTAAGCCCAGCTTCTAGAAGTTGTGTACATTGTGGTTTCAATTTTTCGATCGGACCTGTCTTTACAGTGCATTTTCCGTTGTAATGTACAATTAAGGAACATTGTTCTGCTTGTTCTGCCGTATGGTTACAAACTCTCATTAAAGTGTCAATAACATGATCAAATGTATTGACATCATCGTTATACATAATGATTTCGTTATTGAAAACGGCCGCTTCTTTCTCGCGGATTTTTTCTCTTACTTTCTCTTTAGTACTCATCTTGTCTAGTTTTTGTACTTTGTAATTACTCTCTCTAATTTACGTATTTTAATGATACCCAGTTGTTTCTTTGTAGCTTTTTAACATACGTTAAACCTTTTTCAACACAAGAAGCATCAATAAAAGGAATATCTTCTTCATAGAAACCACTAAAAAGAATAATACCTTTTGGGTTCAAAGCATCAACATAAGCCTGCATATCGTTCAATAAAATATTTCTATTGATATTGGCAATAATCAAATCATATTTTTTACCAGCTAATAATGCCGCATCGCCCTCATAAACGCTAATGTGTTTGCAGTTATTACGTTCTGCATTTTCAATAGAATTCAAATAGCACCAGTTGTCAATATCAATGGCGTCAATTGGTTCTGCACCTTTCATTTCGGCTAGAATGGCTAGAATGGCAGTTCCGCAACCCATGTCAAGTGTTTTCAAACCTTTGACATCCATTTCTAATAAATGCTCAATCATCATGTGCGTTGTCTCATGATGACCGGTTCCAAAACTCATTTTAGGTTCAATTACGATATCAAACTCAGCTTCGGTTTTTGGATGAAAAGGAGCGCGAACGTGACATTTTCCATCAACATCAATAGCTTCGAAATTTTTTTCCCATTCTTCATTCCAGTTAACCTGGTCGATTTCTTCAATTGTATATTCAATTTTAAACTCTTCCGATTGTAAAATGTATATATCGTCAAGAATATTCTCGTCCCATAAATCTTTTTTCACAAAAGCCGAAATTCCGTTTTCTGTTTCTGTAAAACTTTCAAACGCTTTTTCGCCCAGTTCTGCAACTAAAATTTCTGATCCTAACTCTTTCGGCTCAATCGTAAAATGATATCCTAAATATATATTTGACATAAAAAAAATTTTTGCAAAGGTACTTCTTATAATAGAAATTCCAATTTTAAAAACTCAAATTCCGGTTAAAAAAAACTCAAATTCCAAAACGAAAAAACCATTCGCAGCGCGAATGGTTTTTTGTAAAATCTAAAATCTAAAATCTAAAATCTAAAATCTAAAATCTAAAATCTAAAATCTAAAATCTAAAATCTAAAATCTAAAATCTAAAATCTAAAATCTAAAATCTAAAATCTAAAATCTAAAATCT